>PJUB01000009.1_pt1 | contig 389757 bp, 358 predicted proteins | sample 1512141 | NCBI WGS metagenome assembly PJUB01 (sample SAMN08177677, study PRJNA422409) | Soil metagenome, whole genome shotgun sequencing project. | isolation source: Soil enriched on filter paper: alkali lignin treatment | place: USA: Madison | collected 2015-01-15
GGGAGGGGGGGGGGGAGAGAGGGAGGAGGACAGTGGGAGAGGGGGGGGGGGGGGGGGGGGGGGGGGGAAGTCGTGGTCAGCCGCGTAGAAACCACTCACGAAGACCCTGCCATCGGTGCGTTCCTGGGTTTGCTGGAGGCTGATATCCGAGGCGCCCGCAACCTCACCACTTTGCCGGAAGACTTGGCGCAAACCATGCTCGCCAACGCAAACCAGTCTGTAAACCTGGACGAAGATATCGACGGTGAGGTCGCGATCTGATGCTGCGACATGGCTGGACACTGTTGTTCCAAGAAGGTGTGACTTTACAGCTACGCAAATTGCAAGAAGCCGCCGCCCGGGCCGAGCAGAACGACCCGCAAGGTTTTGAAAGCAACGCCAACGTCAAGCTGCTTCGGGCATTGAGCCATCTGATCATGGAGGCTGTGCCTGCCGACTCGGGCCGTGATGAGTTCCGCCAAGGCAACACGCTGGGCACCGCCTACCGACATTGGCGGCGGGCAAAAATCGGCAGGCGCTTTCGGCTGTTCTTTCGCTACGACTCAACATCCAAGTCATCGTCTATGCATGGGTCAACGACGAAAATACCCTACGGTCCGCAGGCAGCAAATCCGATCCCTACGCCGTATTCGAGAAGATGCTGGGCCGCGGCAACCCTCCTGATGACTGGGATGCGCTGACTGCTGCAACGCGTAGCGACTGGGACGAGTCCAAAGTACAAGCTGCGCGGCCGGGTGAGGGATTGCACGTTTGACACCGGCCCTCCCCTCGGTGCATCCACTGTAATCCAATGTTTCGCACTTCATCTTCTTGTCCGCCCGGCCCTCGGGCGTTGAGGCGCTCGGTCAGTAAGGCCTCAGTCTTTAAAACGTTACCGCCATGTTTTCAAGCAAACGTGTTCAGGCCAGCTGGATGTAAACCGAGTAGCTACCCAATAGCACCCAGAACACCAGAAAGATCCACGGCGTCCGTAGCGAGAACAGCAATGACTTTCGATGCCCTGCACGCGAGGTTTCCGCCTCGCAGAACAGCGGCGATTCGTCGTAAGCCAGCCCCATCAACGGCTCGCTGCGCAGCAAATGACTTTGTTTGAGCTGCCAGTGATCGATGATGTTGTACGCCGCGCGGATGCCAGGCCAGGCGTTGAGCGAGCTCAATACCCCGAGCAAGGCAAGGAACGCCGGTACGATCAGGGTGAACATCTCGCCCCATCCTTGATTGAGGTTTCCCATGGAGGAGACGAAGGCAATGACCAGAAACGACTGCGCCGCCAGGTAGGCGTCCGTGCGGTTGGCCAGGATGCTGGTTTCGTACTGGATCTCACGCCGGTAAAAATCCAGACGCTCCTTGGGAGAGCCGAACATCCTGGCATTGTGTTCGCTGATCTCGTGCTCAGGGGTCGTAGGGGTAATGATTCGAGGCACTCGGTACTCCTGGAATTGGGCTCCGGGCGCAGAGATGAGCCTGGAGCTGGATTCGGTAGAACAGGCGATGGGCCATGGAATTCAATTGGATTGATATCCCGCACCGCTCGTCGTACCAACCGCAGATTGAAACCAACACGCCGGGGCTAGGCCTTTCGAACCGGTATGAGCGTTCTCAACTGCAGGAGCTTCTACCATGCGAGACTTCCCTACCCCGCCCTTCCCTTCGCAGCCTCAAAATGTCCCTGGCTCACAGCGCAAGATGGAGCCCTACCCGGATTGTGGTGAGCAGTCGTATACCGGCCACAATCGACTCGAAGGCAAGATTGCACTCATCACCGGAGCAGACAGCGGCATCGGGCGGGCAGTAGCGATTGCCTACGCCCGTGAAGGAGCCGACGTCGCCATCGCTTATCTGGATGAGCATGACGACGCGCAAGAAACCGCGCGCTGGGTTGAGGCCGCAGGCCGTCAATGCCTGCTGTTGCCCGGAGACCTGGCGCATAAACAGCACTGCTATGACATTGTCGAAAAGACCGTCAGCCAGTTCGGGCGCATCGACATCCTGGTCAACAACGCGGCGTTCCAGATGGCCCACGAGACCCTGGAGGAAATCGACGATGATGAATGGGTGAAGACCTTCGATACCAACATCACCGCCATCTTCCGTATTTGCCAGGCGGCCCTGCCTTCCATGCCCAAGGGCAGCTCGATCATCAATACCAGCTCGGTCAATTCCGACGATCCATCCCCCAGCCTGCTGGCCTATGCCGCGACAAAAGGGGCCATTGCCAACTTCACTGCCGGCTTGGCTCAGTTGCTAGCCAAGAAAGGCATCAGGGTCAACAGCGTCGCGCCAGGCCCTATCTGGACGCCTTTGATTCCGGCCACCATGCCGGACGAAGCCGTCAAGAACTTCGGTTCCAGCTACCCGATGGGACGCCCCGGGCAACCGGTGGAGGTCGCGCCTATTTACGTGCTGCTGGGCTCCGACGAGGCCAGTTACATCAGTGGCTCACGTTACGCTGTGACTGGCGGCAAACCGATCCTCTAGCAAAAAGAGGCTCGCCATGCTGGCGAGCCTCACCCTCTTTTTTATGTGGCAGTTTCAGCGTTTGTGCTGATGGTGATCACGGGCCGTTTTTTGCGCTGTCGAGTCATGGGATGTACCGGTGGATCCATCCGGACGATGAGCATCGTTGTCTCGCTCCTCTTCCCCATGCGGCCTGGTCTGTCCCGCTTCCTTTTGCCTATCGCTCTGTTTCATCAGCTTGCGCTCCTGTCCTTTGCCTTTGAACAAGGGAAGCCGAAGCGGGGGCAAAGTTCATGTCAGGTTCACTTCTCCAGATCGCCGGGCAATAGATGAGATGAACCAAACACACCAGGATCGCGTCCACCGCAAAACAAGCGAGTCGACTCTGGAATGGAAAACGACCCTGTACTGGCCGCCCTCGGCTATCTCAAAAACAACAAACTGGTTTTGAGCACAGCAGAATCGTGCACTGCGGGCTGCCTTGTGGCTTTGTTGGCGGCGATACCGGGTACCGGAGAGGTGTTGGAAAGCGGCTATGTCGTCTACTCACCCAGCGCCAAGAAACGCCTGCTGGGGGTCAGCGCCGAAACCATCGAGCGATACGGCCTGACCAGCGAAGCAGTAGCCTGGGAAATGGCCTTGGGCGCGTTGCGAGACAGCGATGCCAATGTGGTGATCGCCACCACCGGGGTAGCCGGGCCGGCGCCCGAGTCCGGAATACCACCGGGGACGATGTGCTTTGCTTGGGCTTTTGCCGGCGAACCCGTTGCCGTTTTCACGCGCACTCAACGTTTCTTCGGCGAGCGGTCTGAGGTCATGCGCCAAGGCGCCCTGTTCGGGCTGACCCGGCTTTCCCACTATCACCAGCGCTGGTTACGCGGCGAGCGCGCCTGAGGTCGGTGATCATCTCGGAAGATGAACGGGTATCCAGACGTCACCCTGTTCAAGAAGATATTCCGATGCAGCAGCGCGTCTGGCGCTTCGAGCGCGTGGGATGGTATGTGGATGGGCGATTTCTTCACCACCGGATGCGCCGGGCGCGCCTCACGGAGGACGATATCCTCGAGTCAGCACGAGACAGCCAAGGCATCGAAAAAATTGAGCAGGTGAAGTTCGCTATCGTCGAGCGCAATGGAAAGATTTCGATCATTCCTGCCGAGTAAGGCACGGCGCTTCTCACAGTAGAGTCGTGGCCCGTTCAACGTGCCAATATCGCCTGGCTATGGTCAATGGTAGGGATGGGCATGAGTTCTCGACGAGATACCAGCCAGGCCCTCATTCGCTCGGTATCGAAAATCTGACCCTCTTCCATCATCACCAGAATGAGCGCTTGAGACATACGATAACAGCCGCATTGAGAAACCAGCACCGGCATGCCTGTTCCGGTGCCCCCTCCCAGCCCATCATGGGCGGTGCGTGAGGGTGCTGACAGGCGCTCCGATCGGATGCCCACGCTGCTCAGTCATTGCTGCCTTCTTCCCTTTTGTTTCTCAGTCATTGCTTTTCCGTGGGTCTTGCATAATGTAAACAAATAAATATTTTTTGTTGAGATCTCTACATGCTTGATTGGTCGCTATTGATCCTTGGTTTGCCCACGGCGAAGGCTACCGAGCGAATGCGCGCCTGGAGAACCCTGAAGGCCTCGGGTGCCGCAGTTTTGCGGGATGGCGTATACCTGCTGCCTGAAAAAAGCGTGGGCCGTGAAGCGTTTCAAGCCGTGGAGCGAGATGTGCTGGCCATCATCTGGAGCGCAGGGAATACCAAGGTCGCCGATGGGCAACGCGAAAGCGCCCATGGGTAGACCGGTTGGCATGTGCCTGGCTGATCCGTCGTTTCATCGATCCCGACGCCCGATTCATTTGGCTGGCCAGTCCCGGTGACTGCCCAAGCGATGCGCTCGGCTTCGATTTTGATGGGGCCAGGTTCAGCCACGTTGGCCACCGTGTTTCCTTCGAAACCCTCATTGAGAGCTTTGCCGTTCAGCAACCAGGCTTGGCACGCCTGGCAGGTGTTATCCACTACCTGGATGTTGGGGGGTACCAACCTTCCGAAGCATCCGGTATCGAGCGTGTCCTCGCCGGATTGAGAGAGAGCATTGGCGATGACGATCAACTGACAATGGTCGCCGGAGGCATCTTTGATGGCCTGCTGACGGCTTTCGCAAGTGAGGAAGCCCAAAATGGTTGAGACGCGCCCCGCAGTGACTGAACAACCACCGTCGCAAGCAACTCAGCCGTCAATCAGTTCATATGAAGCCTTCCTGTTCTGGCTCAAGTTGGGCTTCATCAGCTTTGGCGGGCCTGCGGGACAGATCTCGATCATGCATCAAGAGCTTGTCGAGCGCCGGCGGTGGATCAGTGAGAAGCGATTCCTGCATGCACTGAACTACTGCATGTTGCTGCCCGGCCCCGAGGCTCAGCAGCTTGCCACGTATATTGGTTGGCTCATGCATCGCAGCTGCGGCGGGGTAATTGCCGGCGCATTGTTCGTGCTGCCTTCGCTGTTCATCCTGATCGGTTTGTCGTGGGTCTACATCGCCTTTGGCGAGGTACCGGTAGTCGCGGGGATTTTCTATGGCATCAAGCCGGCGGTCACGGCCATTGTCGTCCACGCCGCCCACCGGATTGGTTCACGGGCCTTGAAGAATGGCTGGCTGTGGGCCATGGCCGGCGCCTCGTTCGTAGCCATCTTCGCCTATAACGTGCCGTTCCCACTGATCGTGCTGATGGCCGCCATCATCGGCTATGTGGGTGGTCGCTTCGCTCCACGCAAGTTTGTCATTGGCGGCAATCATGCGGCCGCGAAGAACAGCTTTGGCCCGGCTGTGATCGATGACGACACGCCAACCCCCGAGCATGCCCGTTTCAGCTGGGGGCACCTGGTACGGTTGCTGCTGGTCGGTGCTGGCCTGTGGATACTGCCCATGGGGTTGCTGACGCTGTCATTTGGCTGGGACGGCACCCTGACGCAGATGGGCTGGTTCTTCACAAAGGCCGCACTGATGACTTTTGGCGGTGCATACGCGGTATTGCCCTATGTCTACCAAGGCGCTGTAGGGCACTACGGGTGGCTGACACCCACCCAGATGATCGATGGTCTCGCCTTGGGGGAAACCACACCGGGGCCACTGATCATGGTGGTTGCCTTCGTCGGCTTCGTCGGTGGCTACGTCTATCCGATGTTCGGGAGCGAACACCCATTCCTTGCTGGCGCTGTCGCGGCGAGCCTCGTCACCTGGTTCACCTTTTTGCCGTCTTTCTTGTTCATTCTCATCGGTGGACCGTTGGTAGAGTCGACCCACAACGCGATCAAATTTACCGCACCGCTGACGGGGATCACGGCCGCCGTAGTGGGCGTGATCCTGAACCTCGCCATGTTCTTCGGCTACCACGTGCTTTGGCCGAAAGGCTTTGGTGGAGCGCTTGACTGGCCTTGCGCGGCTATTGCAGCTGCAGCTGCGATCGCTTTGTTCCGCTTCAAGCGGGGCGTGATCGAAGTACTGTTCGCTTGCGCCCTGGCCGGCCTGGCAGTTCACCTGTTGCGGGCATGAAACCACGCGCCTCACTGCCGATCTGCACCTGAACTTGAGAAGCGGGCGAGGCTCAGGAGTGCCTGCAGCCAGACAAGTGGCGTAGCAACCCCTCGATCGCGATCGCGCCTCACCCGGACAGCCGGCCTTTGTGCATCAGAACCTTCCGTCGCCCTGAGGGCACCCTTCGGTAAACGGCAGGCCGAACACAGGGTGAACAACCAGAAACGGAGTTTCACCATGAACGCAGAAAAAACGTACGCGTTGCTGCTCGCCATGTGTCTGGGTTGCGCGGCGCCACTTGCCCTGGCCGCCACAGACCTGAACGATCAACGTGCCCCGGGCATGCAACCGCACAGCAATGGGCACATGAACGGCCAAGGCGGTGCGACAGGCTCAGGAACACCAGCCGATGGCATGGGCACGGGTAATGGCGGTACCCATGACAATGGAACGGACAACACGGGAGGTGACGGTACCGACACTGACTCGGGCTCCGACGGGAACGGAGGGGACGGTAGCGGTGCAGGTCCGGCGAGTGGTAGCGGTGGCTCAACCGGTAGTGGATCAGGCGCAGGATCGGGCAGCTAGGTGGAATGGCCGAATGGCGGTGGATCTCCCGTTCATGGCCCGGCGTTTCAGTTTCGCCATTGATCAAGCAACTCACTCAGGAGTCAATGCCATGCCACGCGGTGACAAGGACAAGTATACGGACAAGCAGAAACGCAAGGCCGAGCACATCGAGCAATCGTACGAGGACAAGGGCGTGGGCAAGGACGAAGCCGAAGCGCGCGCCTGGGCCACCGTGAACAAACATTCCGGTGGCGGTGAAAAGCCGGGAGGCTCGGGGAGCAAGACGCCGTCGCGCGAGAAGAAGACCGCACGCACGGACTCAGCCAAACGCGCCGCCGAGTCTCGCCAGGGGCATTCACGCACCTCGCGCGCATCGCTGGAGTCGCAAAGCAAGGAAAGCCTTATGAAGGAGGCGCGCAGCAAAGATCTCAAAGGGCGTTCGACCATGAACAAGGCTCAATTGGTAGAAGCCCTGCATAAACTGGGGTGATGGGAAAATTTTGGCCCAGTGCAAGGCCCACTGCATTCTTGTGGCTTATCGGTTCACCTTCGAGCCTGTCGGCTTTTACCAGGCTCCAGCTGCCAGACCGCTGCGATACTGGTGGGTGCCGGCGCGACAAAGTAGAAACCTGGCGTGCGCAGTGGGACAAGACCGTGGCCAAGCGCGCGCTGGTCAAGGCTGACCCGATCAACCCGCAACGCGTGGTCCATGAGCTGTCCCCTCGCCTGCCGGACCACGCCATCATTACCAGCGACTCCGGCTCCTGTGCCAACTGGTTCGCCCGCGACCTGCAGATTCGCCAGGATTTCAGCGTGGAATTGATTCGCCATGGCCGAGCCGGCGATACGGTCTGAATCAATCTGCTGACGGGGGCCTGACTGTCAAAATGCTGCACGGGGCATGATTGACGAGCCGTTCGGTAGTATCGCCGATCAGCTTGGCCCAGCGTCTGGGCTGCACCACGCCGACCACCACCACGCTGAAGGTTGTGAAGCTTGCTGCCCTGGCTCGGGCAGGCCAGGCTCAGTGGGGGTGTGGATGCCCAGTACGTGCAAGGAGGCACCTGACGCTTGAGCCAATGCCATGGCCCGATGCATCGCGGCACTTGATAAATATCAAGGCCATCAAGTCTCAGTGCGTCACCCTTGGCCTATACCGGTGGGCCTTCATCGAGGCTGCCATCGCCGTGGAGGCCATCATGAACGCTTACTCGCGACTGCTACTGATCTGCCATCCAGACCTACACCCCTCGCCTGCCCTGACGCGTGCTCAGGCGCTGGCCAGTACGACAGGCGCCACCTTGCACCTGGTGGTGCTCAGTCAACTGCCCTCACGCCTGCCCACACTGGACCAAGTGCTGCGCAGCAATGCCCGCAAGCAGGACGCCGAGCACCGCAAGGCTTGGCTCGCCGACCAGGTGAAGGCGCTGGGCGAACTGGGCATTACCGCCTACGCCGAAACACTGGACGATGAAGACCCGCTCACGGACTTGATCCGGCTGGCCCAACTGCACCGGGTGGAGATGGTGATCAAGGACATCAGGCACGAAACCGCCTTGAGCCGTGCCCTGCTCACCCCCTTGGACTGGCAGTTGCTGCGCCGTTGCCCGATCCCGATGCACCTGGTGGCCCAGGCTGAAACCAAGCTGCCAGCGCGCATACTTGTCGCCGTGGATCTTGTCGAGCACGACCCGGTGATCGACAAGCTCAACGACCACATCCTGCAATCGGCGCAGGCACTGGCACAGCGATGCAAGGCGCAACTGCATCTGCTGCAGGCCTATGAACCCAGCACCAGCTTCGTTGCCTATGCCGCCGCACCCGTGGCCTGGACTGACAAGCTGGTAGAGGAAATATCTGGTCGCGCGCGCGAGCGCATGGCGACGTTCGGCAGCCGCTACGGCATCAAGCCAGATCACCTGCACCTGGTGCGAGGCGCTGCCCGTAACGTGGTCAGCGACTACGCGAACAAGCATGGCTTCGATGTGGTGGTGATGGGTACGCTCTACCACGAGGGGGTGAGCAAGGTCGTTGGCAGTACTACAGAGCAAACCCTGTACAAGGTTCACTCCAGCATTCTGGCAATCCACGGTTGAACGATCACCCGCCTGGTTTCACGCCATCCAGTTTGTCCTTGTGGCTTTGCTGGTGTTTGTCCATTGGCGTACTCTCCATGCAGGGTACAGGGGCGCAGGCCTTGGCATGCTCTTACCTGCCGAGTGTCTGTCTGCTGGCTATGTTCGATTTGATAAACGTCAAACCGCACAGCCCCATGCAGCTTATGTTGCTATGAACGACCTCTGGAGCTCAGGGTATGAATGACACAACTCCGTTACTGTTCGCCCTGCGAGGCAGCCAGGCCTATGGGAATGCCGTGGCGCAACGCCTGGGCTGGACACTGTCAGCACATGAAGAGCGCGACTACGAGGACGGAGAACACAAATGCTGGCCTGGCGAATCGGTCGACGGTCGATCGGTCATCGTCTTTCACTCGCTCTATGGCGACGCGCACCACAGCGCACACGACAAGCTGTGCCGGTTGCTGTTCTTCTGTGGTGCGCTCAAGGACGCCGGTGCCAGCCAGGTGACGGCTGTCACGCCTTACCTGTGTTATGGCCGCAAGGACCGCAAGGTGGAGTTTCAGGATGCGACCATCACCCGCCATGTAGCTTGCCTGATGGAAAGCTGCGGCGTCGACCGCGTGGTGGCGCTGGACGTACACAACCCCAGCGCCTTCGACAACGCCTACCGAATCCCGAGCTGGAACCTGCAATGCACCGAGCTATTCGCCCAACACCTAGCCCCCCTGCTCGGTGAGCAGACAGTCACGGTCGTGTCGCCGGATATCGGCGGCATCAAACGCGCCGAGCAGTTTCGCCAGGTTCTGGCGGACCTGCTGGGGCGCCCGGTATGTATGGCCATGATGGAAAAGCATCGCCAGCAGGCGGGCCTGACCGGCGAACATCTGGTGGGCGACGTGGCAGGCAGCACTGTCATCGTGTTCGACGACCTGATCAGCACGGGGCAGACGCTGCTGCGCGCAGCCCAGGCCTGCCGGCAGGCCGGAGCCAGCCGCATGCTGGCCGCTGCCACCCATGGCCTGTTCACCACTGGTGGCGAGCTATTCGACAGCGGTGTATTCGAACGGGTACTGGTGGCCGACAGCATCGCGCCCTTTCGCCTGCCCGTGCGATGCCTGCAGCAGCTGGATATCGTCGATACCAGCGCGCTGGTCGCCGAGTTGCTTGCCAACCGCCGGGGCTGGGGCGCATAACCCCGACGCATGGCCCTACACCGCCAGGATATTGCAGGGTATCTGGTACAACACATGCTCCGTGGTGCTGCCGAACAGTCGGTCCACCCCCCGGGCAAGCGGCCTGCCCATGACGATCACGTCCACCGGGTGGGTTTCGACATACTCACTCAGCACCGCGACCGGGCGGCCCAGCAGGCAGTGCCTGCGTTCGGCCGGCGCACCGTAGCGGTCGGCCAGCGCCTTGAAATCGTCCTCCAGGGCGTGGCGCAAGGACTCGCCGACGTCGCCAATGGCCCAGGCGCCATACCCCATGTCGCCCATGTAGGCCATGGTCAGGTCACAGGCGAACAGCAGGTCCAGTTGCGCGCCAGTCTGCAAGGCCAGCGCATTGGCCTGCTGGATGATGCTGTTATTGCGCGCCTGGCCCTGAGGCGATGGATCGGCCACGTCCACCGCCGCGACGATCTGACGAGGCAAGGCCGGTCTGGCGGCGCCCAACAGGTAGACCGGGATCGGGCAATGGCGCAGCAACTGCCAGTCCAACGGGGTAAAGAAGGCCCGCTTGAGCGCCGGTTCGTGCTCGACCTGCTTGAGCAGTACATCTGGCTGCATCTCCAGGGCGTGTTCGAGAATATCCGCCTGCAGATCGCTGCTCCAGGCGACTTCCGTCGTCACTTGCACACCCGAGGCTCGCAGCACCTTGGTCTGGGCCTCGAGCTGGTCTTGCTGGGATTGCAGGTAAGCCTGCCGCTCGCTCTGAGTGTCACCTGTCTCCAGGAACCTGAGGTTGTCCAGCGACTCCAGCAAACCCACGATGTGCAGGCTGGCCGAACTTGACCTGGCCAGGGCGGCAGCCTGTTCCAAGGCACAGGACTGGCACAATGCCGGGCGCAGGATCAGCAACAGGCGTTGATAGTGGCTCATGGTAGCCTCCGATGATCAGTTCGCCCGATCACTCAGGGATTGGGGGTTGCATCAAAGGTGCTGGCTTTTCCGGGATATCGGTCATGGTTGCCTCGGTCAGCAGCAGGATGCTGGCGACCGAAACTGGTGCCATCACCCACCGCTTCACCAGTGCGCTCGGCCGCCTGGCGCAGCATCTGCGCGCCGAGGTTTTCCTCTGGATCCTGTAGATAGACGCGCTTGGCGATGGTCACGCCATCGTTGCAGACAGTCGGTTTACCCCAACTGCTTTGCATCAGTACCGATTTCGATTTGGGCCCTAGCGTAACGCGCACGGCATCGGCGAGCTGGGTGGAACCACTGAGGATTTTCTCCCGCGCTGCGGAGCGAAACAGGATTTTGCTGTGGGGCATGGTATTGCCTCCCGTTCAGGCCAGGGCAGAAAACAACTGTTGTCAGCATCCCGCCGCACCGTGTTGGGTGCTTGATTTTTATCAATCCTACAGGGCGCTGAACACCGCGCTCAGCGTTGATCCAGGTACCGGTACAGGGCTTCTTCCTGGTCGAAATGCAACTTGGCCAAGGTGTCCAGGCGTATCAGCTGGTGCTGGATTTCATCAGGGCTCGGGCTCGCTGCCGCCCGGCTGAAATCTTGGCTCATGCAAGAAAGAAGATGGATGAGTCGGAAGATTTCCCGGTGGGTATGGCTCATCGCCGACAGTGGATCTTCGCCGGGCATGAAGCGGCTCAGCAGCGGATACAAACGACGCTCGTCATCGTGCTCGTGGCGTTCCAGAAGGTCATGCAGCCCGGTGACCAGTTTGCCCAGGTCGTCCCGCGCCTGCTCGATGGGGCGTTTGGCGAAGTCGCAGGCCATCTGGCTCAGCTCCGTCAGCAACCCGTCCAGTTGCCGATGCTCATCCTGCAACCGATCCAGGTCCTCGACGGCAAGCCCACTGCGACGCCTGGCCGTCAAGGGGCCCAGCGCACGCAAGGCGTTGACGATGATCAACAGGTCGATAGCTTCCTGCAACACCGCCCCCATTAGCGCGGGCAGGTAACCGGCGGCTGCAACCAGCATGGCCAGCAACGACAGGCTCATGCCCACCCATACTCCCTGCCGGGCGATGTACACGGCGTGCCGAGCGATATCCAAGGCATCGACCAATCGATCGAGGCGATCGACCAGCAACACCACACCGGCCGCCTGGGCAGACGCCGTGACGCCAGAAGCGCCCATGGCAACCCCGACATCGGCCGCCGCCAATGCTGGCGCATCGTTGATGCCATCGCCGACCATCAGCGAGGGTGCCATGCGGCAGCCGTCTTGCACCAGGCGAATCTTGTCTTCTGGAGAGAGCCCCGAGCGAAGCTCGTCGATACCCGCCGCCAGCGCAACCATTTCCGCCGTTTCCGGGCGGTCACCGGTGAGCATGACGATCTTTTCGATCCCGCGCGCCCGCAGGCGGCGCAATGTCTGGGGGGTTTCCCGACGCAGGTCATCGGCCAGCCGCAGTACCGCTTTCAACTCACCGTCAACCGCCACGAAACTGCCACTGTTGGCCAGGTAGTCCAGTTGCTGCAAACGCGCCTGTGCCCACCGGCCATCGTCCTTCTCGTTCTGCACGTAGGTCAGGGCGCCCAAGCGTACGGCCTTGCCTTGAACAATCCCGGCAAGCCCCTGGCCGGGGCTTTCCTGCACCTGCTCGGGAGCGGTCAGCGTCAGGTTGCGCAGACGGGCAGCATGAACGATGGCCTGGGCAATCGGGTGGGTGGATGACTGGGCCAACGAAGCGGCCAACTGCAGCATCTGCAAGGGTACGCCTTGCCCCTTCAGTTCGATCGACTGCAACTGGGCATGACCACTGGTCAAGGTACCGGTCTTGTCGAGGAACACCTGGCGGATGCCGGCCAAGGCTTCAAGCACCTCGCCGTCACGCACGAGTATGTTGCGCCGTGCAGCCCTCGAAATACCTGAGATGATGGCAATCGGTACTGCCAGTATCAGCGGGCAAGGCGTGGCGACCACCAGCACGGCAAGCACTCGCTGCACATCGCCACTGGCCCACCACGCCAGCGCAGCAATGAGCAATGTCAGCGGGATCAGCGCCAGCGCATAGCGGTCGGCCAGGCGCATGAAGGGTGCCCGTGACTGACGTGCCGCTTCGGCCAGACGCACGATGCCAGCGTAGGTACTTTGCGCCGCGGTATGCGTGGCCAGCAACAGCAGCGGCGCACCGGAGTTGGTCACCCCACTGGCCACCGGCTCACCGGCATGGCGGGTAACGGGTAACGATTCGCCAGTCAGCGCAGCTTCGTCCAGGGTTGCCTGCTCGGATTGCAACCACCCATCCACCGGCACGATCTCACCCAGGCGCACCAGTACACTCTGCCCAGCGCGGACTTCGTCCACCGGTACCTCACGCAAGCCATCCTGCTCTTGAATCCAGGCCCGCTGAGGGGCCCGGTCGATCAGTGCCCGCAACTCGCGCTCGGCGTGACGCAAACTGAGAGTCTCCAATGCACGGCCCGTGGCAAGCATCAGTGCAACCACTGCGCCTACCAGCATCTGCCCAAGGGCCAGGGCCGCGCCAATCGACATCAGCGCGATCAGGTCAATGCCCGCCTCACGCCTGGCCAGACGCTGGGCCATTTCCCCCGCCAGCACCGCTGCCATGATCGCGCTGCCGGAGGCCCAGATCAGCGCAGCCCAGGTCGGCTGTTGCGCCGCATAGGCCAGCCCTCCGAGCAGCAAGGCCAGAACGCAGACCATCAACAAGCTTGGATCCAGCCATCGCGGTGACATGGCGGTCACTTGCGTTTGGCCTGCTGGAGCAACTGCTGGACCTGTTCCTGTGCCTGGGTCGCTCTGCGCAGCGCCTCGTTGGCGGTCTGCTCGACCAGGTCTATGCGGTAGCACACCTGATCGGCCCGCAACCGGGCGGTAGCCGCATTGTTCTCGGCCGACTCCAGGCGCACGTCGTATTCTTCAGCGTGCCAAGGGGTACAGCCCGATGCCGATGCCAGCAGCAGGCTGGACAATCCGGGAAGCAGATAGCGTTGCATGTTGGTGCCCTCGCGCATGCTCAAGACACCCCCAGTATCGGCATCGCCGCCCACCGTAGCCTGACATTTATCAATCTCCCTCAGCGTGCCGCGCAAATGCTCCGCGACCGGATTGTCGTACTGATGGCCGGGCGAGCCGCTGAAAGCCTGGTATTCGGTCAGGTGTCCACCGGGGCCGCCGACGATCTGGGGCGCGCCACCGACATTGCTCGCCAGCTGATCACCCGATTCGGCATGAGCACGGAACTGGGCCAGGCAGTGCTGGAGCGGCAGCAGGCCAGTTACCTGGGCGAATCGTTGTTGCGCCAGGAGCGCAAGGACTACTCAGAGCAGACTGCACGCGAAATCGACCTGGGTATTCGTGGCCTGGTGGAAGACGCCTACGCCCGTGCCCGGGCCTTGCTCGAGCAACGACGCGCCGACCTGGACACTGGGGCACGCCTGTTGTTGGCCAAGGAAACCATCACCCCGGAAGAATTCCCGGCACTGCTGCCGCAGGCCAAGGAGCCTGCCATCTATAATCTGGTCGATGCGGCCAAATGACACTCCGTTCCAGTCCGAGTAGCGACCATGCTCACCGTCACATTGATCAACATGCTGGTGGTGATCCTAGTGGTGATCATCCACTACGAATGCCTGCTGCGCCTGAACGACTGGCTACCGCGGCTGAAACTGTGGAGCCGATTCCGGATCGTCGCAGGCGTATTCGGCGCGCTGCTGGCCCATGCACTGGAGGTCTGGTGTTTCGCCCTGGTGTATTACCTAATGACTCACGCCGAAGGCTGGGGCTCGCTCAGTGGCAACTTCGACGGCAGCTTCCTGGATTGCGTGTACTTTTCCTTCACCACCTACACCACGATAGGCTTTGGCGACATCGCCCCTACCGGCCATCTCAAGTACCTCACCGGCCTGCAAGCATTGACAGGCCTGGTGCTGATCACCTGGACCGCGTCGTTCCTGTTCCTCGAAATGCAGAAATACTGGAAAGCCAAATAGCGCCTGCTCAGGCGTCTGGGTGCGGCGTCCAGTGCCATTTTGCAACCTCAGGCATGTCTTCGCCATGCTCGATCAGGTACAGCTTTCTGCGCATTGCGTTCTATCGCAGGGTTCAGCTCGGTATAGGTGCCATCCAGGTACGCCTGGGCAACCATGGCCGGGCCGCCATGACCAGGGCCGGTGACGAAGAGCATGTTGAGATCGTAATGGCGGATCAGCCGGTTCAGATGGGTGTAGATCAGGTTCAACCCCGGTGATGTGCCCCAGTGCCCCAGCAACCTGGGCTTGATGTCGGCCAACTTCAGCGGGGTGGCCAGCACGGGGTTGCTCTGCAGATAGATCTGGCCAACGGTAAGGTAGTTCGCGGCACGCCAGCAGGCATCCAATCCTTCGAGTTCCTCGGTACCTGGAAAATCGTTCATGATCGCCCCCTCTTGTCGATGGCGCGCCCGCGTATGGGTTCGGATGCGAAGACGGAGCATCCCTGCTCCTGAAATCGGTCGGGTCAATCACTTGCTGCTTTTGATAGGAATCACTTTTTCGGGGTGAATCGCTTCTGCACGCTTGGGCAGATGCACCAGCAGCACGCCCTTCGCGAACTGTGCATTAATCTTTTCCACGTCTACTTCACGGGGTAGCTGGAAGACCCGCTCGAAGCTGCCGTAGTGCCGCTCTGACAGGTGGTACTCCTTGCGCTTTTCGTCAACCGCTTCCTGCTTCTCGCCGCGGATCACAACGTTGCCATTGACCAGCTTGATCTCGATGTCCTTGTCGTCCACACCAGGCAGTTCGGCGCTGATGCGAAACTCATCGGCCAGTTCGCTGATATCCATCGCCGGCATGCCATGGCTGAACAGTTCACGACGCCAGAATGGCTCGACATCGAACGGGGTATGGCTGAACGGCATGCGCAATGGCCGGCGACCGAAATCGTCGAACAGGCTGTCGATCTGACGCCGCAACTGCTGGAATGGGCGCCACAAGTCCGATGTTTCGGTACTTGGCGGCGTAACCTTGGCAGGTTGGGTGGTTGCGGAAGTGACAGGTACTTTCTTCGCTGCTTCGGACATGGCGCCCTCCTCTAATGAGTAATGCCTCCCTGGGAGACGCCTCGATATTGCGCTGGCAGTCAACCTTGCGTTTGACCTTTATCAATCGCCTGGCTGCCACCATCGTTTGTCGATTTGATACTGATCAAAGTCCCGCTCTGGCATGCGGTTAGCCTGAAAACTGCGCGACACAGCCAGACAAGATCGAGGCGACTATGGAGCGGGACGACAGCAGAAGTGTCCGCTTGCTTGAAACCCTACCGGGCCCGGGCATTCAACAGTGCCTGCGCCTTGCACTGTGCAGCGCGCAGTTCAGCGAGGCGATGCCAGGTCAGTATTGCCTGCTGGCCAATCGTACCGAGCGCTGGCCTTGCAGCTACGTCAGCCTGCCCGGGGTGGATGGGCGGTTTCTGGTGACCACCCGTAGCGCACATCCTCTGGGGCAGCCAGGCGAGCTTCTGGGGTATTCAGGCCCTTTGGGTAGTGCCTGGCCAGTGCCCTTGCAGAGCGCACGGCTACTGGCGATCACACGTGGTGAAGGAATATTGGCGTTACTGTGCATGCTGGATGAAATCCGCTGCTGGCTGCCTTGGGTGCAGGTGCGGTTACTGCACGACGGCTTGCCGCTGGAGCGCCTGCCCAACGAATGCCGGGCGTGGCTTCACAAGCAAGCGAAAGCGCCGCGCGACAGCTCCAGCGGATGGCGGCAACTGACACATCAATTGCAAGAGTTCCAGCCAGATACGGTCTATGGTTGCGCGCCGGCTCAGGTGGCCCGGCAGGCGGCGCGCATGTGTTGGCAAAAAGGAGTTTCGCCCCAGCGCATCTGGCTGCGGTCCGATCATATGCCTCGGCCAACCTGGGGGGATCAACTCCCTCTGGATGGGCCGGTCCAACGCTACGACAGGGTTCTGGCTGCGCTCAAGTGGGCTCCTCCAGCCGGCTGAGGTTCAGTAGGCCTTGCAAGTCGACCAATTTAACTTCCCGCCCGACGCACTTCACGAACCCTGCCTGGGTGAAACGGCTGAACAACCGGCTGACGGTTTCCAGGGTAAGGTCCAGGTAGTTGGCGATATCACCTCGGGACATCGGCAGGTTGAAGACGTCTGCGCGCAGACCGCGTTCGTGATAGCGCTCCGACATGCCGAGCAGGAAAATCGAAAGCCGCTGCTCGGCTCGCCCATGGCAGCAACGCAAGTGTTCGTCCTTACTCTGAATCCCCAGGCTCAGCATATGCAACAGCTGGTAGCGCAAGCCAGGGATCTGCCCCGACAGGTCGACGAGCTGATCCAGCCTGATGGAACACACCAGCGAAACCTCCAGCGCCAGTGCATAGCTTCGGTAATGCCAGGCACCGATAGCGTCCAGCCCAAGCATCTCCCCCGGCAGGACGAAGCCGGTAACCCGCTCGTTGCCCCCGGCATCGAGCAGGAAACTCTTGATGGCCCCTGAACGCAGGGCGTACACATGGTCCATGGGCTCATCGGCCTTGAACAGATATTCGCCCTTCTTCAAAGGCCGGTTACGGCGCACGATTCGCTCCAGCTTGTCCACTTCTTCGGTACTAAGGCTGGCGGGTAGGCATAGCCGGCTCAACGAACACGCAAGGCACTTCACATGGGGCCTTGCCCCCATATCCAGAGGGCCTGACATGATCATGCCTCCGCTGTTCTACATGCGGGTATTAATACAAATTAGCGGGTTCACCTGGCCTCTTCTGGCTGTCCGACAAAGGGTCGCGCCAGCCCGGATGATCCGCTGTTGTTCCCCGCCTGACAGATGACAGCGGCCGGCGACCGGGGCAATTGACAACTATCAAGTCCACGAAGGGTCGAGCGTCGAAACTGAACCTCCATTGTTCATTCCCGACCCACGAGGATCATTGCCATGGCTCCTACAGAACCCTCCCGTCAATACACCGCCCCCTCGTTTCCCAAGCCTGCGGGCGAGCATTGGATCGAAGCCCTCGACAATGGCACCCACGTACTGATCAGGCCGCTGCAAGCCAAGGACCGGGAGCGTGAAAGGGCCTTCATCGAACGGCTGTCACCGCAATCGCGGCATTTTCGCTTCCTGTGCCAGATCAAGGAGCCCGGTGAGGCAATGCTCGACCAGTTGATGGCGGTCGACCAGGACCGACAAGCCGCCTATGTCGCCCTCGCCCATGTGGACGGCGAACTGCAGGAGGTGGGCATATCGCGTTATGCCGCCATTGCCGGCAAGGATGAATGCGAATGCGCCGTGACGGTGCTTGACAGCTGGCAGCACCATGGACTGGGCCGCCTGTTGCTCAAGCACCTGACCGATCATGCCCGGGCAAAGGGCATGCGGCAGATGTACTCGATCGACTCAGCCGCCAACCTGGCGATGCGCGACCTGGCCAAGGCGGCAGGATTCACCACCAGCACCGATCCGGATGATCCGGCCCAGGTCATCCATCGCCTCAACCTGACCTGAAGCGCCGTTGCGCCAGTGCCTGGGGCAGCCACCGTGCTGCCCCGTCCGCTTCAAGTCACACAACCTCCGGCCATACCCATCCGCACGAGTTGCCCGCCCCGGATTCCCCCGCCTTCGCTGTGCTGTTCGCCGCGACGGGCGCCGGTCGTTTCAGCTACTGGCAAGCACTACTACCATTCAAGGCACCGTCACCCGGGCCTCTTCAGGCAGCAGGTCGAACTGTTCGAGGCAACGCTGTTCATCGTCTGCCGTCAACGCCTTGTATGCGCTCACTTCCCGCATCGGCGTTTCGAACAAGGCCAGGCGTATCACCCCATTGCGGTCGAGAAACGTTTGCGCCAGGCAGGTACACACCGGCTTGCCGACCAATGCCGTGAGCTTTTCATCCTCAAGGGTGTTCACCCGGGCCTGCAGGCTGTCTGTGCAATTCTCCACGATACGGTCCACCGAGCGCCCCGCCAGCCAAAGCGTGCCGCCAGCGAGCAACGCCAGGAACAGCAACAAGCCCAAAAGCACGTTTGACTCCTGGGTGACCGAGCGCAGGAAGGCAAGCCGAGCCTGCCAGCCCGTGGCGTGGCCATTGAATATGGTCTTGGCTACCGTGCGTTTGACGCCACGCTGCACCACCCACCCTAACGCCACGCACAAGGCGAGCAAAGCCAGCAGCACAAGTGGATGTTGCATCGGCAGGCGCCAGTTCGGGCTCAACGCCCGGTAGGCAGCGAACACGGCGAGCACCGCGAAGATGGCCACGATCAAACCCAGGCTCCCCCGTGGCCGATGCATCCAGGCCCGGATTTTCGACCTTGCTTGTGTTTCCATGACAACCTCCCGGCCCAGGCTAGCGCACTGGGTCAATGGCAACGGTTTCCTGATACTCGGGCACGTACACCTGCCAACCGAGCTCGATGCTGATCCTCCGCCGCAACGTGTCGGCGGCGTGCGGCTCACCATGGATAACGTAGGTCTGGCGAGGGGGGCGGGCGAATCCGCGCAGCCACTCCATGATCTCGTCGGCATCGGCATGCGCAGACAGGTTCTCCATGGCATGCACCTGGGCCCGGATGGGCACGTCTTCGCCATGCAGGCGGACACTGCGCGCCCCGGCGACGATATCGGCGCCGCGCGTACCACCGGCCTGGAAACCCGAGAACAGGATGCTGTTACGTGGGTTGGGCGCCAGCGCCTTGAGATGGTGCAAAACCCGTCCACCGGTCGCCATGCCACTGGCGGCGATAATGACCGCAGGTTCACGCAACTGATCCAGATGCCGGGATTCATCGACGGTACGGATGATATGCGTGCCCCTGCACATTGCAGCGCACTGCGCTGGCGTCAAGCGATGCTCGCTCCTGAACTGTTGGTACAGGGTGGTTGCGTCGGTAGCCATAGGGCTGTTGAGGTAGACAGGGATGTCGGGTATCAGGCCATCGCGTTTGAGCTTGTACAGGTAGTACATCAGCAACTGGGCACGGCCAACGGCGAACGACGGCACCAAGGTTATGCCATGGCGCAGGAGGGTCTGGTTGATGACCTGGGCCAGGAATTGCTCGGTCGACTCGGTTGGATGCTGGCGATCGCCGTAGGTGGACTCCACCAGCAGCACGTCTGCCGTCCTGATCAGTTCCGGCGCGCGCATGATCGGGTCTTGTGGCCGGCCCAGGTCGCCAGAGAAGACCACGGTCTGGCCGTCTACCTTGATCTGTACCGTCGCGGCGCCGAGTATGTGCCCAGCCGTGCGCAACAGCAGCTCCATCCCCGGCGCAATCACGGTCGGGTGATGCAACTCCACAGGGCGGAACAATGCCAAGGCGCGCTTTGCATCCTGTGCGGTGTAAAGCGGGCGTGCCGGTGAATGCTTGGAATAGCCGTGTCGGTTGGCATGCTCGGCCTGCTCTTCCTGCAGCCGGGCGCTATCGAGCAACAGGATCTCGGCCAAGGCACAGGTGGCCGGCGTAGCGTAGATCGGCCCGGTATAGCCTTCCTTCGCGAGCACCGGAAGATAACCGCTGTGGTCGAGGTGGGCGTGGGTCAGCACCACGGCATCGAGCGCGCGCAGCGCCGCCGATAGCGGTTCCCAGTTGCGCAGGCGCAGTTGCTTGTAGCCTTGGAACAGTCCGCAGTCGATCAGCACGCGGCTGCTGTCGCGGGTCAGCAGGAACTTGCTGCCGGTCACGGTCCCGGTCCCGCCGAGGAAGGTCAGTTGCATGGCTAGGGCTCCAGGGTTTCGGCCGCTTGAGGGTGAACCGCCAGCACGCTGCACGGCGGGCGGCTGACGATGCGTTCGGTGGTGTCGCCGAGCAGTTTTTCCAGGCCCTTTGGCTGCACGACGCCCATGACCACCGCGTCGATATCCAGCACAGCGACCTGCTCGCGAATCACCTGAACCGGGCCTCCTTCCATGAAGTGGCGGCGTTCCGCCGCGACCCCCTCGGCGTCTGCCAGGGTGTCGAACGGCTCCTTCAGGGCACTGCGCATCTCATCGATCCACGCCTGGGTGACGTTCATGTCCGAAGCAAACACGCCCGTAAGGTTGTAGGCCGAGAGCAGGTGCAACTGCGCATCGCATTGCAGTGCAAGCGCCTGCGCGGCGCGGATCAGGCCACGGTTGAAGGACGCCTGGACCTCGGGCGTTTCGCTGAAGGAAGTGTCAACGGCGACCAGCACGCGTTGGGGCAGTGACGCTGCTGCCGCCGGTACGAAGTGCATGATGCCCTTCAAGCCCCGCATCAACGCGCAATCCAGGGGCGTGCTGAACAGGCGCACCATGGTTGGCGTCGCTTCGCTGTCCTTGATGACCATATCAGGCTGCAGTTCGCTGATGTAGTCGATGGCCTGGCTGCGGATGTCCTCTGCCTGCAAGCTGTCAACCGTCAAAGCGATGCCGCTGCCACGGTGACGCTCGACCAACCCAGCCAGCCGCACACGGTAGTGGTCGAACTGACGCTGGATATCGGCCTCGTTCAATCGCTCTTCGCGCAGCAGGTGCTCCTGCGTCGGTTCGAACAAGCCCAGTACATGCACACTGGCACCACTGACATGCGCCAGGGCCAGGGCCCGGCGTAGCGCGGCCGAATGCGGGTCGAGCTCGGTGAGCAGCACCAGCAGTTGTCGATATTGACCCATGGCGAACCTCCGGGCTTGCGCGTCTGGCGTGATGATGTAGGCGATTGTCCGAAAGCAGGCCTGTTCGCGCTTGATGCAGATCAGAAAACCACCAGCCGAGCCTGAACTTGACGATTGTCAGAACCGGCGCCGCCCAGCACGGTACAAAAGCTCTGGCAAGCATCGACCAGATAAGCGGGAGGCGACATGAACAGGCAGCAGACTGAAAAGCCAGACGCATGCGAGCATTGGATCGAAAAGCTTTCTGACGGCACTGCTGTGCTGATCCGCCCCCTGCGCGAGGAAGACCGGGAAAGGGACCGCCGTTTTCTCAGCACGATCGCCTTCGAGACCCGGCGTTTCCGCTTCATCGCTGGGCTCAGCGGCGGTGCCCCGAGCCTGGATGCGCAGCATATGCCAGTGGATCATCACCAGCGTGAAGCCTACGTTGCCCTGGTCCATGCAGATGGGCAGTTGCGCCAGATCGGGGTCAGTCGGTATGCCAGTGTTCCCGGCAGCCTCCTGTGCGAATGCGCCGTAGCCGTAAATGAAGAGTGGCAACGCAAGGGGCTGGGCCGGCTGCTGATGCAGCACCTGATCGCAGCCGCAAAGCGCAATGGCTTTCACTTCATGATCTCCAGGGACCTGGCGAACAACTACGCCATGCACCGGCTGACCAAGGCCCTGGGGTGGGCCTCACGCTACGTGGGTGGCGATGTCAGCGAAATCATCCACGAACTCGATCTTCGCACCTGAAAACAAGGCCCTCTCGGGCCTTGTCTCTCAGCCTTGGGAATGCTCTGGTGAAATCACCAGCATGCTGCTGGACAACCGATGCAACATCCGCTCTGCAGTGGTACCGATGAACCAGCCAATGCCGTGATGGTGGTAGCTGCCCATGACCAGTACATCGATATCATTGTTCTCCATGAACAGCGCCAGCACCTTGGCCGGGTCTCCCAGGCGCAGGTGGCGGTGTTCGGGGGCGATACCGTTGCGTTCGGCGAGTACCTGGAAGGCCTCGCTTTGCGCCTCGTGCAGTGTTTGGGCGAGGTTGGAATCGAACAGAAACGAATGCTCGCGGCTGCCGCTTGAGTCCAGGTACATGGACCCTAGATCGTAGGCATATAGCAGTTCGATCTGGGCATTGCACTGTAATGCCAGTTTCAGCGCTTCGCTGATGATCTGGTCGTTGAACCCCTCGAACTGGTCCTCGGGGCGGGACAGGTCCACGGCAGCCAGAATCTTGCGCGGCAGCGCGTGGCTGGCCTGATGCACCAGATGCAGGGGAATGCGGGTTTCGCGCAGCAACTGAATGTCGAGCGAGGTGAACATCGCCCGCACCCACCAGGGTTCATGCTCGAAGGCCTTGATGAGCAGGGCGAATGGCTGCTCGCGCAGATGGACGAGGATCTCGTCCAGCGGATGCTGCACCCATACCACTTCGGTGGTGACCGTGACCCCGTTACGGCGCATCGAAAGCGCTTGGGTTTCCAGCCATGCACGGTGTTGCTGAACATAACCTTCACGCATCACAGCCAGTGCCTGGTCATTGACCAGGCCCGCCGTGGCAAGGCCTTCGAGATAGTCGAAAGCAACGATATGCAGGGCCATGCCCTTGGCCTTGGCCAGCGCAGCCGCACGGTCGTAGACCGGGGTGCGCCGCATCAGGGGCGAGGCGATCAGCAGAAGTCTTTGCGGGTTGTCCATGGCACACCTCAGCGGTTGGTGAGTGTTGCTGGATCATCCATCACCCGCACCTGGCGGATTTGATGTTTATCAACTGAATTACTGGGCGGACAGACGGCAACGCCGACTGCGCGGAAATTTGATGCTGGTCAAAGCTTCTGGCCGTTAACGGCGCAATCTGACCCCACACCAACAACAATCATCGAATGCCCCGGAGGCGTGTCATGGCGCACATGAAAACCATCGAAGTTGCCCATGAGACATTCGCCAACCAGCGCGATGGCGTGATGAAAATGGCCATCACGCCCTACCCCCCCCCTGTTGCCGGCAGGGATGCCTTCGTTACGCATGGATTTGCAGTTGGTTTGCGCATGCATGCTCTTTGGAGGCTTTCATGAACATCTACGTCGAAAATAATCCTGAACAGGATCGCTGGTGGGTCCGCATGGACGACTGCCGGGTGAGCTTCAATACGCCCAACGAAGCGCAAGCTTTCGTCGATCGGTTGAATGCGCGCCTCAACGCGCCCCATTCACGGGACATGCTCGCCGACTGGTCACCACGCCCAGATATGGGCAACGTTGGCAAAGCCAATGCACGGATGGCTGCCCAGGCAGGTCTACGATGCGCGAAGGAGGCCTGAAAATGACTGGTCTACTGGAAGTGACCTTGCTCGACCAACCTGCAGCGTCGAGCCCGGCAACCCCGATTCATCTCAAACCGCTAGCAACCCTGTGCACAGAGTGCCGTGTCAGCGGGCTGTGCTTGCCCACCGGTCTGCCCGTGTATGACAACAGTTGCCTGGGTGCACTGATCGGACCACGCATGCGCATTCGCAAAGGCGCCGCGCTGTTCAACGCCAACGATCCGCTGACGACGCTTTATGCCGTGCGCTGTGGCAGCTTCAAGACCAGCCTGAACAGCGCCGAAGGCCAGGGCGTGGTGATCAACTTCTGGATGGCGGGCGATGTGCTTGGGCTCGACGCCATCGCAACCGAGCATCACGTATGCGACGCCATTGCTCTGGAAGACAGCGAAGTTTGCCCTGTCCCCTATCGCCGGTTGCAGGCACTGGCACGCGACTTTCCCGTCCTGCAGCAAAGCCTGAACCGTTTGATGAGCCGAGAAATCGTACGCGAGCATGAGCGGGTGCTGATGCTGTGCAACCTTACCGCCGAACAGCGCCTGGCCAGCTTCCTGGTGGGGTTGTCACGGCGCTTCGTCAGCCGGGGCTATTCTGCCCACGGCTTCATGCTGCGCATGTCCCGGGAGGACATGGCTTCGTACCTGGGACTTCGTCTTGAGACCGTGTGTCGTTCGGTCGCCCGCTTGCGTGCGCTAAGCATCGTCAGTATGCGTGGCAGGCTTGTCGAGATACTCGATCTGCCAGCCTTGATAGCCCTCGAGCAAGGCGGCGCGGAAGTCGCGCCCAAGGACACTCCGAAGGCGCCATGCTCGACACGATGAATGTCAGCCACGGCGCTGTGGCGCTAGGCGTCGGCATGCTGGTGGGGCTTGAGCGCGAGCGCAAGAAAGGCCGCAATGAAGACCATGCCGCCGCCGGCCTGAGGACGTTCGCCATCACCGCCCTGCTGGGCTACGTCAGCATGTTGCTGGCCGGACCGGTGCTGGTCGGGGTCGCCAGCATTGGCCTGGTGCTGATGCTGTGCATGCATTACCGCAAACATGCCGACAAAGACCCCGAAGTCACCAGCGAAATCGCCCTGCTACTGGTGCTGACGCTGGGCGCGCTAAGCTTGAGCGAACCCGAACTTGCTACGGCGGTAGGCGTGGTGCTGACCGTGCTGCTGGCACTGCAGCGTGAATTACATCATTTCGTGCTGCAACAACTAAGCGAAGAAGAAGTGCGCGATGGTTTGATGCTGTTGACGATAGCACTGGTGGTACTGCCATTGACACCGAACCGTTTCCTGGGACCTTACGGTGTGGTAAACCCTCGCACGATCTGTACCCTGGCGGTCTTGCTGATGACCGTTGGGGCATTAGGCCATATTGCCATGCGCCTGATGGGCCCGCGTTATGGCTTGCCGATGAGCGCAATCGCGTCAGGCTTTGCCTCAAGCTCTGCCACTATCGCGCTGTTGGCACACGAGGCTCGACGGCAGCAGGCGGCTGCCAGATCCTTCGCCTCGGCAGCGGTGCTGTCCAACCTCGCCAGCATCACGCAATTCGCCCTGGTGCTGGCTATCGTCGACCGACGCCTGCTGAAACCATTCGTACCATCGATCGGGCTCGGCGCCTTGATCACCGTGGTTTATGGTGTATTACTGCTGGCACCCTGGCGTGCCACCTCCGGAGGCTCGCCAGCACATCGGGGTGACGGGGCCTTCAGCCTCTGGACAGCTCTAATCATTACCGTCGCCCTGACCTGCATCGCCTTGTTCTCGGCATTTCTTCTTCAGCATCTTGGCCACAATGGCGTGAATATAGCGGCCTTCGTCAGCGGTATGGGCGATGCTCATGCAGCAATTGCCTCGGTGGCCTCACTGGTCATTGTCGGCAGGCTAAGTGTGGAGAGTCTGGTAATACCAGGCTTGCTGGCGTTGTCCGGAAACACGTTGACCAAATGTATATTGGCCCTGACCAACGGCGGCTTCAGTTTTGCGCGATACCTTGTTCCCGGCCAACTGATCATCCTCGGAGCAATGTGGCTGGGGCTTGTGATTTGAGGTTGTATCAGCAGGCCCTCTACCAACGACATTATTGCCTAACAACATAATCATCATATTGAGAGGCCTTGCCAGGAACGCTTGCGCTCCGCAGGGCAAGGCCGGAACCGGAACCGCGGCGGATGATTATTGGGCTGGCTTCGGGGCTGGCGGCTCCATGGAGCGCTGCATGGGCATGTCTTTCATGTTGGATGGCGAACTCATCATGCCGGCCTGCTGATCCAACATTTTCATCATCATTTCCATCATCTTTGGGTCCATCATCTTCATGTGCATACCCATGCCCTTTCCGGCACAACCGTTTTGCATCATGCCCAGTCCATCCTTCATCGCCTGCATGCCGTCATGCATGGCCGCCTGGCGCTCCTCCGGGGTCTTGGCGGCAGCGATCCTGTCGTGAATGGCCTGCATCCTTTGTACCTGTTCGGCCATGACCTTTTCCTGGCCCTGGGCTGACGCCGACTGGCTTTGGGCGCCCGCCGGAGCCTGATCGGGGTGGTGTTCATCGACAGCCACGGCAAGAAGCGGGCTGCCGATCAGCAGTGCGGCGACAAGCGGTCTGGTAGTGATGTACATGGCGATCTCCAGATGTTTAAACGGGTGTGCATGCTCCTCCAGACTCATAGCGACATCCTTATGGGCTACTGCGGAGTCATGCACTGGGTAGAACAGCCATGACCTGCCGCACCCCCGAAGACCAGCACCAATAGCACCAGGGTAATGTGTAGCAACCTGCTTTGATGGTTTTAGAGCCAGATCATCTGCACAACCCGTGGCGAAACTAAGCTGGACACTAGCACTGGCAGCTTTGCCACACTTGATCAGGATCAAAAAGCCGAGTAGTGAACGTCCGGGCTCTGTATGAAACTCGTATAGATACGTGCTTGAGCAAGGCCCCGTCAGGCCGGAACTTAGCATTTGACGAAATGAGTCTGACGTAGACATTCTGGCCTGAGCAGCCTTCATGGCCAGCGCCCATGCCAAGTTCACCGGCGAGCTCGGTGTGTGCATGGCCACATCCGGCCCGGGCGGCATTAGGTGGGCACTACCAGCAGGAGCTGGACCTGCTGTCGATGTTCAAGGACGTTGCCGGTGCGTTCGTTCAGCAGGCATCGACCCCCGAGCAGGTGCGCCACCTGCTCGACCGTGCGGTGCGTACGGCCGTCGGCGAACGCCGCGTCACCGCTGTCATCCTGCCCAACGACCTGCAGGACTTCCCCTACAACGAACCGCCGAGGTGCTCAATGCCGGGCACAAGGTGGCGATACTGGTGGGTGCCGGCGCACTGCAGGCGACAGAGCAGGTCGTTGCAATTGCCGAAACACTCGGCGCCGGGGTGGCCAAAGCGCTACTGGGCAAGGCTGTGCTGCCGGACGACCTCCCATGGGTCACCGGGTCGATCGGCCTCCCCGGCACCGAACCCAGTTATCAGCTGATGAGCGACTGCGACACCTTGCTGATGATCGGCTCCGGCTTTCCCTATTCCGAGTTTTCGCCGAGGGAAGGCCAGGCGCGAGGCGTGCAGATCGACCTGCAACCCGACATGCTCAGCCTGCGCTACCCGATGGAGGTCAACCTGGTCGGCGACGCCAGCGAAACATTGCGCGCACTGTTGCCGTTGCTTGAGCACAAGACTGACCGGCGCTGGCGCGACAAGGTAGAAACCTGGCGCGCGCTGGTCAAGCAAGAAGTGATCGGCACCCCGGCGATCCGGCTGAACGTTTGATCTGCCGGCCCGGTCGCACAAAAGAGACGCAGCAAAGTGCGCGAACCCTGACCGTGAGGACCTACCATGACCGCGATCGCTTCAAACGGGGCTGCGGAGCACCCCATCTGTCTGACCCTTAATGGTCAGCCCCGAACACTGCAGGTGCATCCTTGGGTCACCTTGCTCGACCTGCTGCGTGAGCAATTGGACCTGATCGGCACCAAGAAAGGCTGCGACCATGGCCAATGCGGCGCCTGCACGGTGCTGCGCGATGGAAAGCGCGTCAATGCCTGCCTGACCTTGGCCATCATGTGCGACGGGGCCGACCTGGTGACCATCGAAGGGCTGGCCAGTGGCGACGACCTGCACCCCATGCAGCGCGCCTTCATCACCCACGATGCATTCCAGTGCGGTTACTGCACCCCAGGGCAGATCTGCTCTGCGGTCGGGCTGGTTCACGAGGGACGTGCCGACACCCGCGAGGCCATTCGCGAGCAGATGAGCGGCAATCTTTGCCGCTGCGGTGCCTACGGCAACATCGTCGCAGCCGTGGAAGAAGCCTTACCGTCGATGACGAATGGGGCCAAGGCACAACGAGGGCAGCACCCATGACGCCCTTCAGCTACCACAAGCCCGCCTCAGTCAGCGAAGCGGTGAACCTGGCTGACGCCTGCTCGCACTTCATCGCCGGGGGCACCAACCTGGTCGACCTGATGAAGGAAAACGTGGTTCGCCCCGCGCGCCTGATCGACATCTCCGGCCTTGGGCTGAACGGTATTCACGCCACCCCTGGCGGCGGCGTACTGATCGGTGCAAGGGTGAGCAATGCCGACCTGGCATGGCACCCGCTGATCGAGCGGCATTATCCACTGTTGTCAGACGCGGTCCTGGCGGGGGCATCGCCGCAGTTGAGGAACATGGCCAGCACCGGTGGCAACTTGCTACAACGTACCCGCTGCTACTACTTCTACGACACCGGCACCCCCTGCAACAAACGTGAACCTGGCAGCGGATGCCCTGCGCGTACAGGCATGAACCGCATCCATGCCATTCTCGGTGCCAGCGATGCCTGTGTCGCGACCCATCCCTCGGACATGTGCGTGGCATTGGCTGCGCTCGAAGCCGTGGTGCACGTACAGGGGCCGTCCGGTGAACGGCAGATACCCTTCGCGGATTTCCATCGCCTGCCCGCAGACACCCCCGAGCGCGACAATAACCTGGCATTCGATGAGCTCGTGACAGGCATCGAGCTGCCACCCCCGGTGTTCGAACACCATTACCGTTACCTGAAAATACGCGACCGCGCCTCCTACGCGTTCGCGCTGGTGTCAGTCGCTGCAGCCTTGACCTTCGATGGCGAAGTGATCCAGCAGGCGCGCCTGGCGCTGGGCGGCGTTGCCCACAAACCCTGGCGGGACCCGGTTGTGGAGCGCCTGCTGGCCGGCCAGGTGCCTTCAAAAGCGCTCTTCAACCGCGCCGCGCAAACGTTGCTGCAAGGTGCACAACCCCTGAGCCACAACGGTTTCAAGGTGACGCTCGCTCAGCGAGCAATCGTGCGGGCATTGGATGACGCGGCGCGCGGCGCCGCTAACGGGGGGGCACGACCATGATCACAAGCACACCCGTAGTCGGCACGCCCCTGGACCGCGTGGACGGTGTGGCGAAGGTCACCGGGCAGGCCCGCTATGCGGGCGAATACCCCGAGACGGGCCTGCTGCACGGCAGCGTCGTGTCCAGTACCATCGCGCGCGGTCGTGTTCTCGAAATCGACAGCTCGCTGGCCATGCGCGTGCCCGGGGTTATCGCCGTGCTCGACCATGGCCATCGTCCGCCTATCTCCAGTTATGACGACGACTACAGCGATGCCGACCCTGCCGAGGGCTCGCCGTTTCGGCCCTTGTTCAATGATCGAGTGCTCTACAGCGGGCAACCGTTGGCGCTGGTGATCGCCGAAACCCTCGAACTGGCCCGCTATGCAGGCTCGCTGATCAAAATCGACTATGCCCAGGAGGCTCACCAGACAGATCTGGGCGCATGCCATCAATCGCATGCGGCACCCGCCGAAACACCGGCGCCGCGTGGCGACTTCGCCGGGCAGTTTGCCGGGGCGCCTCTGCAGGTGGATGCCACCTACCTGACGGCCAACGAACACCACAACCCAATGGAGCCCCATGCCTCGACCGTGCACTACAAGGCCGACGGCACTCTGGAAATCCACGACAAGACCCAAGGTACGCAGAACTGCCAGGACTACCTGCACAAGGTCTTCGGCCTGCCCAAGGCAAACATTCGTGTGCGCGCGGCGTTCGTCGGCGGCGCCTTCGGCTCGGGCTTGCGCCCGCAGTACCAGTTGCCGCTGGCAGTGATGGCGGCGTTGCACCTGAAGCGCTCGGTGCGCGTCACCCTGACCCGCCAGCAGATGTTCACCTTTGGCTACCGGCCCCGCACCGAGCAACGCATGCGCCTGGGTGCAGACGCAAACGGGCGCTTGCTGGCGATCGCTCATGATGCGCTTGGCCAGACCTCCCGCTTCGAGGACTTCACCGAACACCTGGTCGAATGGAGCGGCATGCTTTACCAGTGCGATAACGTTGCGCTCAGTTACCGCCTGGCCTCGCTCGATGTGTACACCCCGCTGGACATGCGGGCACCTGGGGCCGCGTCCGGGATGATTGCGCTGGAGTGCGCCATGGATGAGCTCGCCTGTGCAGCCCGGGTTGACCCGCTTGACCTGCGCCGGCGTAATTTCACCGACAACAATGCCAACGAAGGCAAGCCCTACTCCAGCAAGGAATTGCTGGCGTGCTATCAGCACGGTGCCGAACGCTTTGGCTGGCATGGTCGCAATCCGCAACCGCGCAGCATGCGCAGTGGCAACCAGTTAGTCGGCTGGGGGATGGCTGGCGGCGTCTGGGAAGCCATGCAGATGAAGGCCAGTGCCAAGGCGCGCATCGATGCCCGGGGCCACCTTACCGTCAGCAGTGCCACCACCGATATCGGGACCGGCACCTATACCGTCATGACTCAGATCGCCGCCGACGCTGCCGGCGCGAGGGTGCAGGACGTCACCTTCATGCTGGGTGACTCCTCACTGCCCACCGCACCGCTTCAGGGCGGCTCGTTCACGGTGTCTTCGGTGGGCTCGGCCGTGCGCCAGGCCTGCCATGTTCTGCGCACCAAGGTGCTGGAACATGCGCGCAACATGTACCCCCAAGTGGCCAGCACACCCCGGCAGCAGTTCGTTTTCGCCGATGGCTATTTGCACGCGGGCAGTCATCGCCTGGCCATGGCAGACATCGTCGCCAGCGCCCCCGACGGTGCGTTCGAAGTGCAGATCAACGCAGAGCCCGGCGCCAGGCGCCAACCGTTCTCCACCGCCACCCATTCGGCGGTATTCGTGGAAGTCCACGTCGACGAGGACCTTGGCACGATCAAGGTAGCCCGAGTGGTCAGCGCTGTAGCGGCAGGCCGTGTGATAAACCCCAAAACCGCACGCAGCCAGATCCTGGGGGGCGTGGTCTGGGGGGTGGGCATGGCCCTGCACGAAGCAGCGTTGACCGACCACCGGTTGGGCCGCATCGTCAATCACAACCTGGCGGAGTACCACATCCCGGTCAATGCAGACTGCGGGGATATCGAAGTGATTTTCGTTGAAGAGCACGATGACATTGTCAACGAACTGGGGTCCAAGGGCGTGGGCGAAATCGGCGTCGTCGGGGTGGCCGCTGCGGTGGCCAACGCGGTCTACCATGCCACAGGCAAACGGGTGAGGGAATTCCCGATCACGCTCGACAAAGTGATGTGATACGGCTTGGGATGATCAGGCGCAGCGTTTCAGGAGGGTCTTGATCGGGCGCCTTACTCGGCGCTTCGCCACATCCCTGGCCTTGATCCAACGGCAAGCCTCGATCTCGTTTCGAGGGCGTGGCTTATCGTCGGCCTTTCGGGCTTCGAACAGATAATGGATGACCTTGTCCTCCCGGAACATCGTGAGGTAACGAAGCTCGTCGAACGCGAGGCCAGTTTCCTCGGCCATCTCCCGCATAGCCGCCTCAAGCGGCGTTTCGTCTCGCTCGACACGGCCACCCGGCAGGTTCCACTTGGCCTTGCGCTTGCGAACGAACAAAACCTCACCATCCTTGCGGTAGATGATGGTGGCGCGCAGCTTGATGCCTTTGCGTTTCGCTGTTGCAGTGTCCATTGCCTTCATGCGCTGCCCTTGAAGTTGGCCGGTCTGGATCCGGCAGGGTCCTTGCCGAGCGTAAATCGCCCGTGTGTCCGTTAGATGACCGACATAACGGTGGCAATGTTCAAGTTAAATCCCGATAAACGCCTGCGTGGCGCCGGTTCGGGACAACCCGGGCCGGACTTCTCTAGCGGTTCTGTCGTCCCGCGTTGTTTTCGGGTACGCAGCAAACCAGTACCGCCTGACGTGTTGGTCTGAACTTTACTGTCCGCCGTGGCTTCCCCTGCATACCGATAACGGAAATACGCGGCTGCAGGAGCTGACTTTCATGAGAGCACTGACTTACCACGGAGCAAACGACGTCAGGGTCGACAACGTTCCTGATCCCATCATCGAGCAAGACGACGACATCATCCTCAGGGTCACCGCCACAGCCATTTGCGGCTCCGACCTACACCTCTACCGAGGCAAAATTCCTGAAACCGAAGCTGGCGATATCTTCGGCCATGAATTCATGGGCATCGTAGAGGACACTGGAAATGCAGTCACCAATCTCCAGGTCGGCGACCGCGTAGTGATTCCTTTCGTAATCGCTTGCGGCAGTTGCTTCTTCTGCCAGCACGACCTGTTTGCTGCCTGCGAAACCACCAACACGGGGCGGGGCGCGATCATCAACAAGAAGCGCATTCCCCCGGGCGCAGCGCTGTTCGGATACAGCCATCTCTATGGCGGTATCCCAGGCGGCCAAGCGGACTACGTCAGGGTGCCCAAGGGCAACATTGGCCCGTTCAAAGTGCCCACCGAGCTGGCCGATGACAAGGTACTGTTTCTCTCTGACATCCTGCCGACCGCTTGGCAGGCCGTCATCAATGCCGAAATAGGCCAAGGGTCGTCGGTGGCGATCTACGGCGCCGGGCCGGTGGGTTTGCTGAGCGCCGCCTGTGCGCGAATGCTCGGCGCTCAGACCATCTTCATGGTCGATGACAACGATTACCGCTTGGTCTACGCCCGCGAAGCTTACGGGGTCATACCGATCAATTTCGAGCAGGACGACGATCCAGCCGACAGCATCATCCGGCAGACGCCAGGCATGCGCGGAGTCGATGCGGTAATCGACGCGGTCGGTTTCGAGGCCAAGGGCAGCACTGCCGAAACGGTAATGACGGCCCTGAAGATTGAAGGCAGCAGTGGCAAAGCATTGCGCCAGAGCATTGCTGCCGTGCGGCGTGGCGGCGTCGTGAGTGTGCCCGGTGTGTACGCGGGCTTCATTCACGGGTTCATGTTCGGCGACGCGTTCGACAAGGGCCTTACCTTCAAGATGGGCCAGACCCATGTTCAGAAATACCTACCTGAACTGCTGGAACACATCGAAGCAGGACGTCTACAACCGGAATTGATCGTCACTCACCGCCTGGCCCTCGAAGAAGCAGCCATGGGCTACAAGATGTTCGATCAGAAGCAGGAAAACTGCCGCAAGGTCATCCTCGTGCCAGGCGCTGCACCCGGCACTCAGGGCCCACTTCCGACGAATACAGCAAAGGCTGACAGTTCTGAGCGCCACTTACAGGGGTTTTCAACATGATCGATCAAGCGACAGGCATGAAATCAGGCGAACGCTATCGCGTGGAAAACGTGGAGCGCGCTCATCAGTTTCCAGGCTTCTTCCAGGACGGGAAGTATTATCTCGGCCCTGAGCTTCTCACCGCCGTGGGCTGGCTTGAAGGTACCCGCTTCATCTACGACAGCCTGGATGCCGCAGGTGAACCCGTTTTTCCAAACCGGGAGGCAGGCACGGTCGAAGGGCTGACGTTGACTCTGGTCGATGGCACCACGCTTGAGCTATCACGGATCGAGGCCAGTGACACCATTGTCCCAGTTGCCCCCGGTGCATCGGGTACGGAACGAGAAGTGCCTGATAGTGGCGCTTGGATAAATCGCAGTCCCAAAGCCAAAGAATCATCGGGGGCCCTCTTTGAGCCTTCGAATGGCAGGAGGGGTATCGACGGAGGCTGGAGGAAGCCAAAAAACATAACGCCACTGCTGATCGGCGCAGCGGCGCTGGGAATCCTTGTGGGTTTCACACTCACACATTCACGACGCAGGGATAGCTAGAGGAGGTCTGCGTACCGAGGAATGAGCGTGGTCTCATTGCGAGGTCACGTTCGCTTCTTCGGCGAGCGCGCCTGAGGGGGATGCCAGCCATCTTAAGCATTGAACCGTTTCTTTCTGCGTGTACTCCACCACGAGCAGGTTCTTGATTTAATCCGTGACGAGGAACGCCATGAACGCTATCGACTTACTGATCCAGGACCACAAGCTCGTGAAGAAGCTGCTCGAAGAGCTGTCGACCACTACCGAGCGCGCAGTGAAGAAACGGGCCGAGTTACTCCACAGGATCGAGCAAGAGTTGCAGATCCACACCGCGCTCGAGGAAGAAATACTCTACCCGGCCATCAAGCAAGCGGGTGGCAAGGAAGAAGCGAAGATGTACTACGAGGCCAAGGAAGAACACCGCACTGTCGACGCCCTCGTCTTACCCGACCTCCTGCATACCGACACAGGTACCGTCGAATTCGCGGGGCGGGTCAAGGTCATGAAAGAGTTGCTGGAGCATCACATCGAGGAAGAGGAAGGCGAGCTCTTCCCTACCGCGAAGAAGCTGCTCAGCAAGGACACCCTCGAGGAGCTTGGGCAAACCATGGAAATGCAGAAAAAGATGCTCAAGAGCGAGCAGCAAGCAGCTTAGTCAAGCGATCACCTGCCAGCGCTCAGGCCGCTGGCAGGTAATCAGCTTCACATACCCCACCATCAGTCGGAAGGTGTCATGGATTATTGGATTGGGTTACTTGAATGGCCTGCGATGTTGATGACCGTGCTGGCAGCGTGGTGCATCGGTTCGCGCCGTCCGGGGCGGAGGAAGGCAGGTTTCTGCTGCTTTATTGCAAGCAACGTATTGTGGGCCGTGTGGGGCTGGCAAGCAGAAGCGTGGGCATTGATTATCCTTCAATTCTGTCTCTGCGCCATGAATCTGCGAGGGTGGCGAAAAAATACACAACTGGAAGCGACGGCGTGACCACACTTATGCTATGGGCAGGGATAAGCGGAAGGTCGTGCCCCTCTAGCATTGCTTTCGACGCCCGCTCAACTGGATCCAGACCGGCGCATGATCACTGGCCTTGGCTTCGTTGCGCACCCAGGCATCCACGCCCGCCCGCTTCAAGTAAGGGCTGAGACTGGGGTTGAGCAGCAGATGATCAATGCGCAGCCCGGCATTGCGCGCCCAATGATTGCGAAAATAGTCCCAGAATGTGTAGATGCGCTGCTCGGGATACAGGTGACGCACAGCATCGACCCAGCCCTGCGCCAGCAATTGTTCGAAACACGCCCGCGATTCAGGTTGCAGCAGCGCCTCCTTGAGCCATGAGCGCGGGTTATAGATGTCCAGATCGGTGGGCACCACATTGAAATCGCCCGCCAACACCGCAGGATGGTGGCTGCCCTGCAGTGTTTGGGCATGCTTGATCAGGCACTGGAACCAGCGCAGTTTGTAATCGAACTTGGGGCCGGGTTGCGGGTTGCCATTGGGCAGGTAAAGGCAGCTCACCAGTACACCGTGCACCGCAGCTTCCAGATAGCGGCTCTGCTCATCGTCCTGCATGCCGGGCAGCCCGCGCCGTACCTCCAGCGGCTCACTATCGCGCGCCAGGATCGCCACGCCATTCCAGGAGGGTTGCCCCTGATACAGGCAGCCATAACCTGCCGCTTCGATGGCTTGGCGAGGAAATTGCTGATCGGCCGCCTTTAGTTCCTGCAAACACGCAATGTCCGGCTGCTCCCGCTCCAGCCAGGCCAACAGCGCGGGCAGGCGGCTGCGGATGCCATTGATATTGAAGGTGGCGATCTTCAGCGCTTTCATGCGTCAGGGTCACTCACGTGAGCCTGCACGGCATCTTCCAGTGCCCGAATATGTGCCTCGTCGGCCAGTGCCTTCAGCGCCAACCAGTCATCCCAGTCAATGGCACCATCGTCCCGCAGCGCCTCGGCGGTGCGAACCAGTTCATGGTAGTAGGCGTCCGGCGATTCGCGCCGGTAGCTGATGTCGTCGTACTGCGCGTACCAGGCTTCAAGTTCAGGAATGCTGCGTTCGATGCTCATGACGGCCGCCTCGTTCTATCTCTGCTAGTGAGAGCTCAAGCCCCGCGCAATGTTCAACTGCAACGGTCAGCCGGTCAGCCTCCCTACCGCTGAAGCAGTGCATTGGAACTTCGCACCCCTTCCGAGACGTCCCACATTCACACATGACGAAAACGGAGATTGAACGATGACTGCAAAACTGAGTGGCAAGCGCGTAGCCTTTCTGGTCACCGATGGCTTCGAGCAAGTGGAGTTGACCGGACCTCGTGAAGCCTTGCAGGAAACTGGGGCCGTGATCGATATACTGAGTGACAAGGAAGGCACTGTCCGCGGCTGGAACCATGACAAGCCGGCCGACGAGTTTGCGGTGGACGCGACGTTCGACAGCGCCCACCTCGACCTCTACGATGCCATCGTGCTACCGGGTGGGGTACAGAATTCCGACACCATCCGGCTGATACCGGGCGCCCAGAAACTGGTCAAAAGCCACAACTCGGCCAGCAAGCCGCTGGCGGTAATCTGCCACGGCGCCTGGCTGCTGGTATCGAGTGGACTGGCCAAGGGCAAACGGATGACCAGTTACAAGACGTTGCAGGATGACATTCGCAATGCAGGTGGCCACTGGGTAGATGAAGAGGTAGTGGTGGACGGCAACCTGATCACCAGCCGCAAGCCGGATGATATCCCCGCCTTCAGCGAGCAACTGATCAAAGCCCTTGCTGGCTAGCTGCCTGACCCGTGAACTGGCAAACACCTGGTTTGCCAGTTCAACAAACCAGCGCCGTTTGCGCCGGCATGGCAGGCATGTCGAGCTGTGGAAGACGCGCCGGGCAACAGATGGATGCGTGCGGCAGGCCTTCGTCCACGGTAGTCAGGCGTACGCTTTCTTTTCCACGTCTCTGGGTGGTTTCGCGGGGCCTTGGGGGTCCACTTGAGGGTCGTCCAGATCCGGAGAGTCCGGGTCGAAACCCAAGTCCTGATCAGTTGTTGCATGATCGGAAGAATGGGGGCCTTTCTGCTGCTGATCGTCGGGTTTGTTCATCAACTGGTCTCCGAAGTGTGAGTTTTTCACCGTCATGGTCTTGCCCCTTTCTGAACAACGCCATGGCGTGTGCTTGAACGCGTCAATGAGAGTCCTCCCAGTCTGGCCCCGCTTCGTCGTGCTCCCCCAGTTGCTGGTATCGCTTTCGAAGCGCATGGAGTTCAGCTGGCCCCATGTCTTCAAGGTCGAGCAACGCCTTGTGCGCCCGTTGGGTAGTGCGCAACAGTTCGTCAAGTTTGATGTGCAATTCGTCGCTCTCACGGTTTTGGGTGTTCTGGATCAGGAACACCATCAGGAACGTGATGATCGTAGTCGACGTATTGATGACCAACTGCCACGTGTCGTTGAAATGAAACAAGGGCCCGCTTACACCCCAGGCAATGATCAGCATCAAGGCAATAATGAAGGTCAACGGCCGCCCGCTATGGTTGGCTAGCCATTGTGCAAACCGATCAAACTTCATGGCTGAGCCTCCTTCATGGTGTACCTCAGTGAAACCCACGCATCCGGTGGAGGATTGCAATACCGGTAAAGTTCCCTTTTTGCATGGCCATCCACTCGTCAATCCCACTGAACAATCCAGTCCCGGTACCTGTCGCTACTGTTACGTACAGGAGCGCAGGGACTTATGGTGAGCGAGATTCGCATCGGAATTTCCGGTTGGCGCTATGGCCCATGGCGCAAGGACTTCTACCCCGAGGGGCTGCGCCAGGACGACGAGCTGGCGTTTGCCTCGCGGGCAGTCAACAGCATCGAAATCAACGGTTCGTTCTACGCACTGCAAACGCCCGAGCGCTATGGCAAGTGGCGTGACGAGACACCGGAGGGGTTCGTATTCTCCGTCAAGGCGCCGCGCTACATCACCCACGTACGCAGGCTCCGCGAAATCGACGAGGCGCTTGCCAACTTCTTCGCATCGGGCCCCTTGCTGCTGGGTGACAAGCTGGGCCCCTTCCTGTGGCAGTTTCCCCCGAACCTGAAATTCGACGCGCAGCGCTTCAGCGACTTTCTGGCCAAGCTGCCACGCGACCGCAAAGCCGCCCGCAGCCTTGCGCGACACGCCGCCGAACGCCTGCAAGGCAACGGCGGCACTGCCGTGCCGGGTAATGCGCGCCTTCGCCACGCCGTGGAAATCCGCCACCCCAGCTTCCTCTGCGACACCTTCATCAATCTGCTACGCAGGCACAAGGTTGCCCTGGTGGTCGCCGACAGCGCGGGCAAATGGCCCTATGTCGAAGAGCTCACGGCCGATTTCGTGTACCTGCGCCTGCATGGCGATGTCGAACTGTACAGCAGCGGCTACACGGCCAGGGCGCTGCGCCGCTGGCGCCTGCGCATCCAGGCCTGGGCGGCGGGCAGCCAGCCTGAGGATGCTCAGCGTGTGGTGCGCCGCGCCCCGGCAAAACGCACTTCCCGTGATGTCTACTGCTACTTCGACAACGACCAGAAAGTCCACGCCCCCTACGATGCCCGCCGCCTGCTGGACAAGCTAGGCCTTGACGGCGAGCTGGTGACCGAACCAGGCGTCGAGCCGCAGGAGCCGCTATGAACCCGACACTGCCCGCCCCCCGCTGCATCATCGACAAGGTGACCGCCGTACATCACCTGACGGTACTGACCCTCAACGTGCACAAAGGCTTCACCCTGTTCAACCGCCGCTTCATTTTGCCGGAGCTGCGCGAGGCGGTACGCTCGACCGGCGCCGACCTGGTGTTTCTTCAGGAGGTGCATGGCAGTCATCAACACCATGCCGAGCGCCATCCCACGTGGCCACAGACACCTCAGTACGAATTCCTCGCCGACAGCATGTGGCCGCAATTCGCCTATGGCCGCAATGCGGTCTACCCCCATGGCGACCATGGCAACGCCCTGCTGTCCAAGTTCCCCATCCGTGCCCATGACAACCTGGATGTTTCGGTCCATGGCAACGAAGAACGGGGCCTGCTGCATTGCCAGCTGGAAGTGCCGGGCCATGAACAGGTGCACACAGTCTGCGTACACCTGGGCCTGCGTGAAGCGCATCGTCAGCGTCAGGTCGGCCTGCTCCTGGCATTGCTGGACAGCCTGCCGCCGGATGAGCCGGTCATCGTCGCCGGCGACTTCAACGACTGGCGCCTGAAAGCAGATGCGAGGCTGTCGGGCCACCTGGCGGAGGCTTTCGGCAAACCGGCGCGCAGCTTTCCCGCGCGCTTGCCAATGCTGCGGCTGGACCGCATCTACCTGCGTAACGCACAAGCTTGCGAAGCACGGGTGTTGTCCAGATACCCGTGGTCCCACCTCTCCGATCATGCCCCGCTGGTGGCGCAGGTGACACTATGAAGCTGCCTTGGTGCGACGGCAACCGCGTCGAGTTGCTGATAAACGGCGAGCAGTATTACCCCCGCGTATTCGAGGCCATGGCCCAGGCACGCGAGGAAATCCTCCTGGAAACCTTCATCATCTACGATGACAAAGTCGGCCAACCCTTGCGCCACGCCCTGATCGATGCCGCGCGGCGCGGGGTGCGGGTCGAGGTGGCGGTGGACGGCTACGGCACCGCCGACCTGCCTGACGATTTCATCTCGTCGATGACCGAGGCCGGGGTGCGTTTCCATTCGTTCGATCCGCAACCACGGCTGGTAGGCATGCGCACCAACCTGTTTCGCCGCTTGCACCGCAAGATCCTGGTGATCGACGGGCAACGCGCCTTCATCGGCGGCATCAATTACAGTGCCGACCACCTGGGTGACTTCGGCCCACAGGCCAAGCAGGACTATGCCGTGGAGGTCGTCGGCCCGGTGGTGGCCCAGGTGCATGCTTCTTCCTGCCGCATGCTCGCACCGGTGCTGGATGCCTCCAGCAGGGTTCAGGCGGGCGGCATCGCTTCAGGCCCGGCCAGCGCCGTGCTGGTGGAGCGCGACAACCAGCGCCATCGCAACGATATCGAAGCCTGCTACCTGCAGGCTTTCCGTGAAGCAAGGCATCGTATCGTCGTAGCCAACGCCTACTTCTTCCCGGGCTACCGCTTGCTGCGCGAACTGCGCAACGCCGCCAGGCGCGGGGTCGAGGTGACGCTGATCCTCCAGGGGCAACCGGACATGCGCTGGGTGCGTGCGCTCTCGCGGCTGCTCTACAACTACCTGTTGCGCGACGACGTGCGCATCCATGAGTACTGCCAGCGGCCGCTTCATGGCAAGGTTGCGTTGGTGGACAACGACTGGACCACCGTGGGCTCAAGCAACCTCGACCCACTGAGTCTGTCGTTCAACCTTGAGGCCAACCTGCTGATTCAAGACCCCGCGTTCAACGAACAACTGTACCAGCACTTGACCGAACTGAGCCGGGAGCACTGCAAGACCGTGACACTGGAGCGCATGGTGCGCGGCTACTGGTGGCGTGCCCCGCTGATCTTTCTGGGCTTCCACATCACGCGCTATTTCCCGCGGATCGCCGGCTGGTTTCCGGCACACCGGCAGCGCCTGCAGTCGCTGCAAGCCGACGGCGAGGCCCCCGCCGACTACCACGGGGGCAAGACCTGATGGCCACTTCACGCTGGAAGACCTGGGGCAAGCGCTTGCTGACCGTGCTGTTCCTGGTATTGATACCCGCGCTGCTGTTCACCCTGGCGCGTAACCTGGACTGGAACGAAGTCCGCCAGTCGCTGCTGGCGTACCGGCCCTCGACCCTGGCCTTGGGGTTACTGCTGGCCCTTTGCAGCTACCTGGTATTCGCCAGTTACGACCTGCTCGCCCGCGCCTACACCGGCCACCGCCTGCCGGCCCGGCAGGTGCTGCCGGTAGCGTTCGTCTGCTATGCATTCAACCTTAACTTCACCACCTGGGTCGGTGGCGTTGCCCTGCGTTATCGCCTGTACAGCCGGCTGGGCCTGGATACCCCAACCATCACCCGCATCCTCACCTTGGGGCTGTTGACCAACTGGATGGGCTACCTGCTGCTGGCCGGCACGGTATTCGCCCTGGGCTTTGTCAAACTGCCGGAAAGCTGGGCGGTGGGTGCCAGCGGCCTGCGCCTGATCGGCGTATTGATGGTGGCGGTAGCGTTGGCTTACCTGTGCGCCTGTGCCTTCGCCACGCGGCGCACCTGGGCGCTGCGCGGGCACGAAGTCACCCTGCCGAGCCTGCGTATGGCGCTCTGCCAAGTGGCACTGGGCGCTAGCAACTGGGCGCTGATGGCAGCGCTTATTGACCTGCTGTTGCCGCCCGAGCTGTTCTATCCCTCGGTGCTGGGTGTGTTGCTGATCAGTTGCGTCGCCGGGGTGGTCGCTCACATTCCCGCCGGGCTCGGCGTACTGGAAGCCGTATTCCTGGCGCTGCTCCATGGCCAGCTAGGGCAAGGCACCCTGGTTGCCGCACTGCTCGGCTATCGGACGTTGTACTACCTGATCCCGCTGCTATTGGCCGTGGTGACCTACCTGATCCTCGAAAAGCGTGCCAAGGCCTTGCGCAGGCAGGCCGGGGCAGCCCTCGACAAGCGCTGACGGGCCCTGGTGCCCGGGAGGTATATCATGCGGTTCGCTCTGTATATGGCAATGCTGGGCACCCTTGGCAGCGGGCAGGTGTTGGCCGAAGGTTGCGACGTGGTCACCCGCTCATCCAGCGAGGCGGTCAAACCGTTGCAGCAACACACCTGTTACAGCTACAGCAACACGCCCGCTGAGGCGATTGCCTGGTCGTGCAGCAACGAAAGCAAGCAGATGTTGAACACCGAGAAGCGTCGGGTGGAGCGTTGCCCCGACGGCAGCGTTGGCAGCTGTATCGCGCCACTGACGCAGGAGACACTGGCCAACCCCGATGCCGCTGGACGGGATGAACCTGCCACCCGCCCTGCACTACCCAAGGATGCGCGGATCATCACTTACTACTACCACACCCCTAGCCTGGGCCAGGCACGCAGCGATTGCGAGCGCAACAACGGTGTCTGGCAGACCCATTGAGGGCGTAACCCAAACCAGATGCGTGACGGGTGAGGTTCCACATGATCTAAATGACGTCCTGTCGCTCTCCCGTCTCACATCTGTAAGCCACTGGGCCTCATGGCGAAATCGGATCGCTCGCCGGGAATGTTTCATCCAATGCATTATCGACATTGGACTCTTTCGACTCAGCCAACTCACCACACTTGCAGTCGCTCATACGACAGGGCTCGCCGTTACGATGGCCCGTCGCACAGGCTTCGCAGCAGTAGGCCTTGCCATCCTGGACCACAGCATTGGCATCCACGGTGCAAGAACAATGGGTGCAGGAACAGCGTTGCTCGTTCATCTCGGCTCTCTCCCTTCGTCATCGGGTACCACGTCATCGGTCCACGGCTCGCCGTCCAGCGGCGCCGAGCGGGCCAGTTCGGCCTCGTCCAGGCCGAAACCGCCACCGATCTCGTGGGCCTCCACCTGGCGCAAGGCCTTGTCCGCCGGGCCGCCACTGCCAGGCTCATCCGGATCGCGGGCACCGGTCTCATCGAACAACGTATCCGGGCTCAGGTCATCGAGGGTGACATTGTCCTCGTGCAGGGTGTCGCTCAACGCCTCGCCGCCGGTCATGCCGCTTTCGGCGACACGCCGGGGCGGGTAATCCTCGGCAAGCTCCCGCGCCGGACGCTCGTCGCCGACACGCCCCTGGCGCTCATCACGGCGCTCGCTGAAATCCAGCTCGTGGACGCTGCCCATGCGGTCCTCGATGTCGTCGATCTCAATGGGCGGTCTTGGGTCATTGGGTGTGGACATGAACGGTCTCCGTTAGTGGGCTTCACTCGGTCGACCCTCCCCAGCGGCAAATGATTCAGAGTTTCTGCCAGCCCCGTCCCGCGTTTTTTTTGAACTCCTCGCTGCGCCGCCACCTCCCAATCCTGAGACCCGCAAACCCTTCCGGAGCCCGTCATGGCCAAGCCCCTGCAGGAGTACCAGCGCAAGCGCGACTTCAATGCCACGCCCGAGCCGGCTGGCAAACGCGCCCGCCCCCGCTCGGCCCATGCGCTGCAGTACTGCATCCAGAAGCACGATGCCAGCCACCTGCATTACGATTTTCGCCTGGAGCTCGACGGCACCCTCAAGAGCTGGGCCATCCCCAAGGGCCCCTCGCTGGATCCCAAGGTCCGGCGCCTGGCAGTGCATGTGGAGGATCATCCGCTGGACTACGCCAACTTCGAAGGCCGCATCCCTGAAGGCCACTACGGCGCCGGCGATGTGATCGTCTGGGATCGGGGTGTCTGGGAGCCCGAGGGCGATCCACGCGAAGCCTATGCAAAGGGCAAGCTGCGCTTTCGCCTGCAGGGCGAGAAGCTGTCGGGGGTCTGGAACCTGTTCCGCACTCACCTGGCAGGCAAGAAAGAGCAGTGGATGCTGGTCAAGTCCCATGACGGGCAGGCGCGCAGTGAAACGGACTACAGGATTGTCGAGGCCCTGCCGGACAGCGTGCTGAGCGAACGTACCCTGCCCCCGCGCAGCCCGGGCAAGGCGACCACCGTCAGGCACAAGCGGAAAACCGACCCCAAAGCCCTGCCGGATGCGCTCCAGCCGCAACTGGCCACGTTGGTCGCTTCCCCGCCAAGCGGCGATTGGCGCTACGAAGTCAAGTTCGACGGCTACCGCATCCTGGCGCGTATCGACGGTGACGATATACGCCTGTTTACCCGTAATGGCCACGACTGGAGTGCGAAGATGCCCCGGCAGGTCGAGGCGCTCAAGGCCCTGGGGCTCGACTCGGCATGGCTGGACGGCGAGATGGTAGTGGTCGACGACAACGGCGTGGCCGACTTCCAGGCCTTGCAGAATGCCTTCGACACCGAGCATGACGAGCGTATCACCTACTACCTGTTCGACCTGCCCTGGCTGGGCGGTGAGGACCTGCGAGCACTGCCGCTGCAACAGCGCCGTGCAACCCTCGCCCGGTTGCTGGAAGGCCATGCGTCGCAGGTAATCAGGTATTCCGCCGATTTTAAGGAGCCCGTCGCGTCATTGCTCGACAGCGCCTGCCGGCTGGAACTCGAAGGTTTGATCGGTAAACGTGCCGACAGCCCCTACGTTGGCCGGCGCAGTAGCGACTGGGTCAAGCTCAAGTGCAAGCAGCGTCAGGAATTCGTGATCGTCGGCTACACCGACCCCAAAGGCAGCCGCAACGGCTTCGGCGCCCTGCTGCTCGCCCTTCACGACCACGGCAGCGGCCCGTTGCGCTATGCCGGCAAGGTCGGCACCGGTTTCAGCGCGGCCACCCTGGATAGCATTCACGCCCGCCTCAAGCCGTTGCAGACAGACAAATCGCCTTTGCCCAAACCACCCACCGGTGCCGAAGCCCGCGGCGTGCATTGGCTCAAGCCACAGCTACTGGCAGAAGTCGCCTATGCCCAGATGACCCGCGAAGGCATCGTTCGCCACTCGGTGTTCCACGGCCTGCGTGACGACAAACCTGCCACCGCCATCGACCTGGAGCGAGCAATGCCCACCAAGCGCGCAGTACAGACAGAACCCGAGAACCTGGGCACCCTGCGCCTGACCCACCCCGACCGCGTGGTAGACGCAACCACGGGTGCCACCAAGCGCGAGGTCGCCCAGTACTACGCTCAGGTCGCCGACTGGCTGCTGCCACAGCTCAAGGACCGGCCTGTAGCCCTTGTGCGGGCACCGGATGGTCTGGACGGCGAGCTGTTCTTCCAGAAAAACGCCGGCCAGCTGAATATTCCCAACGTGCTCAGCTACAACAAGGCCCAGGCCGGCCAGGCAGCCATGGTGCTCAACCGCGCCGACAGCCTGATGGGCGCGGTGCAGATGAACACGCTTGAACTGCACACCTGGAATGCCACCACCAAGGATTTCGATAAACCCGACCGCTTTGTCCTCGACCTGGACCCTGACCCGGCGCTGCCCTGGAAAGCCATGCTCGAGGCCACCCAGCTGACCCTTACCCTGCTCGACGAACTAGGCCTGAAGGTATTTCTGAAGACCAGCGGCGGCAAGGGCATGCACCTCGTCGTACCGTTGACCCGACGCGCTGGCTGGGACGAGGTGAAAGACTTCAGCCATGCCTTGGTCAACCACATGGCCGGGCTGTTCCCTGACCGTCTCAGCGCCGTGTCCGGGCCGAAGAACCGGGTCGGGCGGATCTTCATCGACTACCTGCGTAACGGCAAGGGTGCCACCACCGCCGCCGCCTACTCGCTGCGGGCCCGCGAGGGCCTGCCGGTGTCGGTACCGATCTGGCGTGAGGAACTGAACCAGCTCAAGGGTGCCAACCAGTGGAACATCGGCAACCTTCACACGCGGCTCTCACAGGTCGAAGACCCATGGGCCGAAATGGGCAAGACCCGCCAGTCGATCACGTTGCGTATGCGCAAGCAGTTGGGTATTGCATGATGGAACTGACCCACTTCGATTCGTTGTTACACCGCTTTGCTCATCGTTCGCAGACTATCGAACGCGACGCTTCGCCAATAGAACTGATGCAGGCCCTGCAGGCCGAACGGCTCGACGTGCTCCCGTTACCCGGCCAGGGTTGCACGCTTGAACGCTGGCGCGCCCTGGCGCGGGTCGCCGGTTGCGACCTAAGCTTGGCCAAACTTTATGAAGGCCATACCGACGCCCTGGCAATCCTCGCCGAATGCGGTGCCGCCCAGCATGCCTCCAACGGCATTTGGGGCGTGTGGGCCGCCGAGCCGCCGGATGCCCGGGCATACATCGTCGAGCGGGACGGTGAACGCGTACGCCTGCAAGGCCGCAAGGCTTGGTGTTCGGGCGCGTTGCAGATCGACCGTGCCCTGCTGACTGCCTGGGAAGACGACCAGCCTCAGTTGGTGGCCATCGAATTGCCCCATCCCAGCCAGCGCATCCTGGCCGAGCATTGGCAGGCCGTAGGCATGGCCGCCACCAGCAGCGTTGTGATCGAATTCGAGGGCTCGCCAGGGCTGGCCATCGGTTCGCCAGGCCAGTACCTATCACGTCCTGGCTTCTGGCAAGGCGGCGCGGGTATCGCCGCTTGCTGGTATGGCGCCGCCGAGGCCCTGGCCGGCTACCTTCACGAACAGTGCCGCAAACCCCGGCGCGACCCGCATGCCGATGCGCATCTGGGCGCAGTCGATGCAGCCTTGTACGGTGCCCGCGCAGCCTTGCACGAATGCGCCACGTGGATCGACCTCCACCCTCAGAACGACGCCAGCTTCCAGGTGCGGCGCACCCGCGCCCAAGTCGAGCAGGCGGTCGAGCAGGTCATTCAGCATGCCGGCCGGGCGCTCGGTGCCACGCCGTTCTGTTGCAGCAGCCATTTCGCCCGGCTCAGTGCCGACCTGCCGGTATACATACGCCAGAGCCACGCCGAACGCGACCTGGCCGAGTTGGGCCGGCAACTGACCGGCATGCCGGCGGGAGCATGGCAACTATGAGCCAGAACTTGATACGGGCTGCGCAAGGCACACCATGGAGCGCCTGGCAGCATTCTGCTCAGTTGGCCCGCGCCAGCTGGACGCTGCCCGAGCAGTTGTGCCCACCTGGAAGGCGCCTGGTACTGCTGGCTCCGCACCCGGACGACGAAATCCTCATGGCCGGCGGGCTGCTGGCCAGTTTCAAGGGACGAGAACAGGACGTGCTGCTTGTTTCTGCCACCAATGGCGAGGGCAGCCACCCGCATTCCTCACAATGGCCAGAGCGCCGCCTGCGCCATCAGCGCCCACTGGAAAGCCGTCATGCCCTGCAATTGCTTGGGTTGGATCTCACCCGCCTCGACTGGCGACGACTCAACCTCAAGGATGGCGCGCTGCCCCACGATGAAGCCTTCCTGGTCAACCACCTGAACCAGTTGCTCAAACCTGGCGACCTGCTGCTGACCACTTGGCGCGGCGACGGCCATTGCGACCACGAAGCAGCAGGTCGCGCCTGTGCCCAGGCGGCCCAGGCCAGGCGTGTACAACTCGCAGAGGCCCCGGTCTGGGCCTGGCACTGGGCAAGCCCCGATGACCCGCGCCTGCCCTGGCCCCGGGCTCACCGCCTGCAGCTGTGCGATGAGCATCTGGCGCTCAAGCGCCAAGCCCTTGCCGCCCATGCCAGCCAGTTGCAGCCCGATGGTGATCGCCCCCCGGTTGTGCCAGAACAGCTGCAGGCTTGTCTGTTGCAACCATTCGAGCTGATCTTTCTGTCAACGGAGGCAACATGAGCCTGGACGCACAGTACTTCGCCGACTTGTACGCCGGCAGCGATGACCCCTGGGCCTTTCGTACCCGTTGGTACGAGCGGCGCAAGCGCGAGCTGACCCTGGCCAGCCTGCCGCGCCAATGCTATGAGCGCGTATTCGAGCCGGCCTGCGCCAACGGCGAGCTGAGCATCCTGCTGGCCGAACGCTGCGCCAGCCTGTCGTGCCAGGACATCGACGCGACAGCCGTGGCCCTGGCCCGTCAGCGGCTTGCAGGTGTGAGCCACGCCCATGTCGAACAGGGCCACCTGCCGGGCGACTGGCCGGGCGGTCAGTTTGACCTGATCGTGCTCAGTGAGATCGGCTACTACCTGGACCCCACCGACTGGTTGCAGGTGATCGAGCAGTCGGTGGCCAGCCTGGCGTATGACGGTGGTTTGCTGGCCTGCCACTGGCGCCATCCCATCGCCGGTTGCCCGCAGGATGGCCGCGAGGTGCATGCCCTGCTCGCCCGGCATCTGCCACTTTATCCACTGCTGCGCCACGAGGAGGCAGACTTCCTGCTCGAATATTGGTCGTGTCAGCCCAGCGTGGTGGACCTTGACGAGACCTGCCCATGATCGCCGTCATCATCCCCGCCCACAACGAAGCCCGTCGCCTCGGGCACTGCCTGGCCGCCGTCAAGCTAGCTGTGGCGCAAGCCAAAGCGGCGGGCTTGGCAGTGGAGGTCCTGGTGGTGCTCGACCGCTGTGTCGACGCCAGCGCGCGCATCGCCCGCCGCCATGGCGTGCATACCCTGGAACTGGAGGCCGGCAACGTCGGCATCGCCCGGCGCCTGGGCGCAGCGTGGATGATCGAGCGCGGCGCCCAGTGGCTGGCCTTCACCGACGCCGACAGTCGCGTGCCCAGGCATTGGCTGGTGTCACAGCTGCAATGGCACGCGGACGCGGTGTGCGGCACGGTGCACATCGAACGCTGGCAGCCGTGGCAGAACGCAGCGTTACGCCAGTTGTATCGCAGCCATTATCAGGCCCGTGAAGGGCATCGGCATATCCATGGCGCCAACCTCGGCGTATGCGCCAAGGCCTACGAGCGTGTGGGCGGCTTCCAGCCGTTGCCGGCGCATGAAGATGTGCAACTGGTCCTGGCCCTTGAAGCCAGCGGCGCACAGATCGTCTGGACCGCGGCGCACAGCGTGGCCACCAGCAGCCGGGTGGACAGCCGCGCGCGGCAGGGCTTCGGGGATTATCTCTCCGGGCTGGAGGGGCAGCTACCGTAGCTCAAGAGGCCTTGCGTGGCCGCTTGGCCACCGGTTTCTTTGTCTTGGTCTTGCCACCGAGGCTGCGTTTGAGCAGTTCGGTGAGGTCGATGATGTCGGCGCCCTTCTCCGCCGCCGCGCCTTCGCCTTTGTCCACGGTCTCGATCTTGCCTTTGCTGGCCTTCTCCTCCACTAAATCGAGGATGGTCTGGCGAAACGCATCATGGTACTCATCGGGCGTCCATTGCCCGCTCATGTCCTCCACCAGGCGCCGCGCCATCTCCAGCTCACGCTTGTCGACCTTGCTCTCGGTCACGCTCTTGTCCAGTTCCAGCGTCTCCAGCCCGCGCACCTCTTCCGGCCAGCGCAGAGTGATCAATACCAGTGCATCTTCCAGCGGACGCAGCAGGGCCAGGTGCTGGCGGGTGTGCAACACCACGGTGGCCAAGGCCACCTTGCCGGTGCTGTGCAGGGTCTCGCGCAGCAAGGCATAGACCTTGCCGCCACGACGGTCGGGGCTCAGGTAGTAGGGGGTGTCAAACTGTTGCAGCGGAATGTCGCCGGCATCGACGAACGAGAAGATGTCGATGGTCTGGGTCGCCTCGGGCCTGGCCTTGCGGATTTCTTCCTCGCTGATCACCACGTAGCGGCCCTTTTCGTACTCCACCCCTTTGACGATGTGCTCCTTGTCGATGTCCTTGCCGGTCACCTTGTTCACCCGCTTGTAGCCAACCGGCTCCATGCTGCGCTTGTCCAGCCAGTCGAAGTCCACACGCTCGCTGCGCACGGCGGTATTCAGCGAGACGGGGATGTGCACCAAGCCGAAGCTGATCGCGCCTTTCCAGATTGACCGGGCCATGGTCCGCTCCTACACATTTAAAGGTTGACCGGGCTGGCTGTAGCGCAACGCGCCGCAGCGTTCGCAACACTGGCAGTGAAGCCCGGCGACTTCACACACCACCAGGCTGCGCCATTGGCAGCCCCGCAGCAGACAGACGAGTTTCATCAGCCACCTCCCTGACCCTCTTGAGTATCCGGGCCCCTTTCTGAAACTGACTGCGCAGCGCCGCGAAGGTTTATCCGGATTTCCAAGTCAGGCCATCAGGGCAGCGGCTCGCCACCGGCCCTACCGATAGTCGCGCATCACCTGCCCGGTTACTGCGCGCATCGCCTGGCGGTTATCCAGGCCCTGTTCACGGGCCAGCGCGAAGGCTTGGCGCTGGCGATCGGCGCTGCTGCCCTCGCGCAGGATGTGCCGGGCCTGAATGAATGAACGCTCGGCATCGGCGGTGTCAGCCGGGCACTGCTGCTGCAACTGCATCAGCCAGCCCTCGGCGCTGACCGGCTGTTGCTCGTGGACACCGATGAAGGTGGCCAGGCGGCCCTGACGCAGGGCGCGCCAGTAGTTCTCCTGGGTGACCCAGCGCATCTCGCGGCTGGCGGGGTCATCGTGGCGGGCCAGCGCCTGCTCGACCAGGTGGCGAAACAGGCCGGCGACGGCCAGCGCATCTTCCAGCCGCGGGCAGCCATCGCAGATACGCAGCTCGACCGTCGGAAACCGCCGCGAGGGCCTGATCGCCCACCAGAAGTCACCGTCCTCGGCCAGGCTACCGGTCCGTTGCAGCAATGCCCGGTAGCGCTGGTACGCGCTCCAGTCCGGCAAAGGCTCTGGCAGGCCCATGTGCGGCCATTCCCCGCACACTGCGCGGCGGTAGCTCATGTAGCCTGTATCCTCACCGCCCCAATACGCAGACGAGGTACTGAGCGCCAACAACAAGGGCAGCCAGTACAGCACCCGATTGATCACTCGTATCCGATCAATGCCCACCGGTACGCCGACGTGCACGTGCAGACCATTCAACAGGCTGCGCCGGGCCACCAGCTGGTAATCGTCGAACAACTGGCGATAGTGCGCAGTGCCACGGGGACGCTGGCGCAGCCACCGGGCGCTGGGGTGGCTCGCCGCGCCGTACAGGCCGGCGCCCTCCTCGGCCAGCGCCTGGGCCAGGCGCTGACGCCGCTCGCCAAAGAAATCACGCGCCTGATGCAGTGCGTCGAATATGGGCGAAGCGGCCTCTATCTGGCTGTGGAACATTTCCTCGGCGAACCACGGGCCCAGTTCATCCCGACAACAGCGGGCCACGGCGGCTGACGGAGCAGCCATGACCTGCCCGGTGGCCAGCTTCACCAGCAGGTATTCTTCCTCGATGCCAAACGTACATTGCCGCGCCACGACGCTATCAGCCGCGACGGGTGACGGTCAGGGCCACGGCGGCAATGCGCTCGACCTGCTCGTAACCGGGTTCAAGCAATTGCTCACCGAATACATCTGGGTCCAGCTCGCGATAGAACCAACTGAACGCAGGCCCCGCCAGGCGTAACCGCATGGCTTCGAGCAGCGCGTCGCGCCCCTCGACGATGGCGACACCGGTGTAGAGCAGCAGCGTCCCCCCGGGCGACAGGCGCTCAAGGGCTTGCTCGACGATGCGCAGCGACAGCTCGGCACCCAGTGCGCCGCCGCCGTGGCGGTAGGCGCGCTGGCCGGCGTCGAGCATGTACGGCGGGTTGGCGACGATCAGGTCGAACGTACCCGCGATGTCATTGAGCAGGTCACTGCGCTCGACCGAAACATTGGCCACACCGGCCAAGGCGGCATTGATGGCGGTGTAGCGCAATGCCATAGGGTTAATGTCCACTGCGCAAACCTGCGCGTGTTGGGCGGCGCGAGCGATCAGCAACGCCCCTACACCGCTGCCACAGCCGATGTCTACGGCATGCTGCACGCGCTCGGGCGTGCTTCTCAAATGATCGTGTATCAGCTGGGCGAAACGGTAGCTGTCCGGGCCAAAGAACACCGCGTCGCGGCTGTCCGTTGGCCAGGCAGCATGTACCAGCAACAGATCGTCCAGGCTGGACCAGCGCACAGTGCTGCGCCACAGTGCACCTTGGGCCTCCAGCACGCCAGCGAGGCGCAGCTGCTCCAGTTCGTCGGGGCTTAGCAGTGACGCGGCGAATGGCCTACTCCAGCCGAACACATCACGCAAGGTACGCGCCTGCTGCGCATCGTCCCGGGCATTGACCCTGGCTTGGGTCGCCGGCGTCACGCAGGTAAAACGATAGCCGTCGGCACGCAAGCGGTTCCCCAACTGCAGCAAGGCCTCATCGGCACGGATCTGGTCTTGGTCGAGCAGCATCAATGAAGCCCTCCGTTCATCAAACCGGTGGCCTGGATGAACGCATGAGTGGCGTGCAGGCCCTGAGGGGTGGCGTGCCGATTGCCGGCCATTGCATCGATTAGCGCAGGTATGTCCGGTACCTGGGATGCGATGGGGACTTTATCGTCCAGTTGCAAGGCATGTTCCCATTGCCCTGGCGGCACCCGACGGATTCCGGTGCCTTGCCAGGAGCCGGCGATCCAGTCATGCCAGAGTTGCTTTTCATAGGCATCGAACACACCGAACATGGCTGCGGTCGGGCCCTCGATCAGCGACCAGAAGCGGCTTTGCCCAGGATCGCTGTCACGCTTGATCCAGCCTTGAGCCTGTAATGCTTCAAGAAACCCGGGCATCGCGCCGGGCTCAGCAAGCCACTGGTTGATGGTGCGTCCTTGCAGGCGACAGCGGTCCGAATGCATGCACTGCCCGTAGATGCGCTTGCGTTCCAATGTACTTAGCAACTCCGCATGCAGGTCGAACGAGGCGATCAACGAGGGCGTGTCTATACCCAGGTCATTAAGCCGGTAGCCGTGTCTCACGCGTTCATAGAACGCCGGCCCCTGATCCCGTGCCAGCTCGGTGAAGCACTCCACGGCACGCCTCGCGTGGCCGCTGGCGGCATTGTCGATGGTCACGTGCAACTGGAAGTAATGGGCGTCGATACCTAGCTCGGCCAGCTCGTGGGTGGTGATCAGCAGGTGCAAGGGCGGTTGCTCGTAACCCAGGTTGTAACCGACCACTTCCGGCAAGAATCGCTGGCAGTGCTGCCCCAAGGCCAGTTGCAGCGCGCCCTGCAGGTAACGAGCGGGGTCAAGCGGCCGCTCCTGTGAGCAACCCAGACGGCTGAGCAAGCGCTGGTAGATCAGCACGTGATTGCAGCGTGGGTCGCCGTCGCCGAGTTCTTCGAGGAAGGTGCGGATCAGCCCATGGAAGCGCGGGTCCTGCCAATGCCGTAGGGCTCCGTGTAGCCATGCGCCGTCGACCGCTTTGGTCGGCGCGACTTGCTGCAAAAACCACAAGGCATGGGCATGATTGGCAAAAAAACGACGGGGGCCGCCCTGACGCCGTTGTTCCAGATAGGCCGCATGCTCGCTGGCGACACGGCCCGCATGGTTATCGGCCCATTGCGGGATTAGCCCAGGATCATCTGGCAGGTCGTCGGAAAGCGCACGGGCCAGACGCAGTTGCTCCTCCAGCCAGGCCTCGGTGGTGGGCTCCGGGCCCTCAAGTAGCGCTCGATAGCGATGCTCCAGCCCTAAGTTGGCATTGTGAGGCCTTATACCTGCCTTTGTCGTCGCCACCATGCCCTGTACCTCACTCATTGATTCTGCGGTTTGGTGTCAGCTGGAGGGTTAGTTACAGGGTCACTGGGTTGCTGCATCTGAAGTGACGGTTTGCTTGGGTCGGCATCCTTCGCTGGATGATCACTATCGCGGTCGAAGCAACCTCCGAGCAGCGAGAAACTGGCAGTCAACAGCAACATGGCGAACAGGTTGTTTTTCATGATGGCTACTCGTTTTTGTGAAGACCTAAACCAACGAGTCCCACCTGTCCCCCTGAATTCGTTCTGATTACGACATAGCGGATGAGCGGTGCCCCGAAACGCAGATTGCGCCACGGCACCCCTGTTTTTCAGAAAAACTAAACCTTCACCCACTCCTGCGGTTCAACCGAGTGCGACATTGAGGTCGCGCCAACAGAACGAAGGAGTGAGACATGAACACACCATTCTTGAAAATCGCCGGAGTTACCCTGTTGATGGGCCTGGCTTCGCTGCAGGTACAGGCAGCGTCTTCGGACGATTTCGTCGATGCGGCCACTGAAGCCGGTATCGCCGAAGTGGTCACCGCCAACCTGGCGCAGGAAAAGAGCCAGAGCGCAGACATCAAGCAATTCGCCCAGCAAATGGTCACAGACCATACCAAAGCCAACCAGGAACTCGGTGATATCGCCCGCAAGCTGGACATCAGCGTGCCCGACGAAGCGGCGCTGACCGACAAGGTCAAGAAGATGATCCTCGAATGGCGCGACGAGTCGTTCGACCGGTCATACGTCAATAACCAGGTCGACGCGCACGAGAAGGCCGTGGAACTGTTCAAGAAAGAGGCCGCCTCCTCCGACAAGCCGGAGCTCAAGGCCTTCGCCAGCGACAAGCTGCCAACGCTGCAACACCATCTGGAACAGGCCAAGGCGCTGCAAGCCACCCACGGCAAGTAACCCACACGTCACCGCGCAATCCCAGGGGCCGCCCTGCGGCCCTGCCATGAGCCATCTGGAGGTGGGCTCCCCATGAATGATCGAATCATCGAACTGTTCACCGACACCACATTCTTTGGCATTTCCATTCTCAACTTGCTGGTAGCGCTGTGCGTTGCCGTGCTGACGTTCGTGGTTGCCAGAGCTGTCATCGGCCTCTTGATGCGCCGGGTGCAGCGCTGGTCCGAACATGACGGGGCAATGAGCCAGGTGCTGGCCAAGGTACTGGCCGGCACCAGCAACAGCCTGCTGATGCTTGCTTCGCTGCTGGTGGGTTTGAGCATGCTGGACCTGCCCGAGCGCTGGTTGGGCCGGGTCAGTAGCTTGTGGTTCGTGGTCGCTGCCCTGCAGATCGGCCTCTGGGTCAATCGCGCCATCGCGCTGGGCCTGACCCGCTACTTCAGCCGGCACAGCGCCGACGGCCTTTACCAAGGCAGTGCGCTGGCCACGCTTTCGGCCTGGGGCGCACGGGTGCTGCTGTGGTCGGTGGTGTTGCTGGCCATGCTGTCCAATTTGGGCGTCAATATCACCGCCTTCGTGGCCAGCCTGGGTGTGGGCGGGATTGCCGTCGCCCTGGCTGTGCAGAACATCCTGGGTGACCTGTTCGCCTCGTTGTCGATCGCCGTCGACAAGCCGTTCGAGGTCGGTGACTTCATCGTCATCGGGCCGCTGGCCGGTACGGTGGAGCATGTGGGGCTGAAGACCACGCGCATCCGCAGCCTGGGTGGCGAGCAGATCGTCATGGCCAATGCCAGCATGATCAGCAGCACCATCCAGAACTACAAGCGCTTGCAGGAGCGCCGCATCGTATTCGAGTTCGGCTTGTCCTACGACACGCCCACCGAGGCGGTAAAACAGGCACCCGCGATCGTCGAGGAAGCGATCAAGGCCCAGCAGCAGGTGCGTTTCGACCGCGCCCACCTGCGGGGTTTTGGCAAAGAGGCCCTGGAGTTCGAATGCGTCTATATCGTGAAGGACCCGGGCTACAACCTCTATATGGATATCCAGCAGGCAATCAATTTCCACCTGCTCGAGCGCTTCAACAGAATCGGTGCCAAGTTTGCCGTGCCGGTCCGTGCCATCAAGGTCACCGCACTGCCGCAACACCGCGAGCAGCCCCAGGCCCTTTGACCGACAGCGGCACTTTGGCCAGCGTAGCCAGTCCTAACCTTGAACCCGCTCGTCGATTGATCGGTGTCGGGCCTATAATCGCTGCCACTGCTCATTCCCGGTTCGCACAAGGCTCGTGCCCATGAAATCGTCCAGCAAGACTACCCTCGCGTCGCCGCACAACCCTGCGCTGAGCCCCAGCCACCTGGATTTCCCAGTGGTGGGCATCGGCGCATCGGCCGGCGGGCTGGAGGCGGTCCAGGCGTTTTTCCAGCACGCCCCGGAGCATAGCGGCATGGCGTTCGTCGTGGTACTGCATTTATCGCCGGACCACCAGAGCCAGGCCGATCGCCTGATCCAGCGCGTCACGCGCATGCCGGTGTACCAGGTGAGCGAGCCGGTACCGATCGAGCGTGACCACGTCTATGTGATTTCGCCGGCCAACCGCCTTTCCACCAACGATGGTTACCTGCGGGTCAGCCCGGCCAGGCGTAGCCGTGGCGACCATGTCGCCATCGATCTGTTCTTCCGGGACCTGGCGGACGTACACAAGGACCATGCGTTCTGCGTGATTCTTTCAGGCTGCGGCAGCGATGGCGCCGTGGGCCTGTCGCGCATCAAGGAGCAGGGTGGCGTGACCTTGGTGCAATCGCCCGATGACGCCCAATACTCCGACATGCCCAAGGCAGCCATCGCTACCGGCATGGTCGACCTGATCCTGCCGGTGGCCGAGATTCCCGGCAAGCTTCTGGAACTGTGGCGCACGGCGCGCAAGGTCAAACTACCGGCGATCGAAGACGACAGCCTGCCGCCTCCCCTTGGCGAGCGCTCAGGCGACCCGGCGCAGAGCGACCCGCTGCTCGACGACATCCTCACCCGCCTGCATGCCAGCACCGGCCATGACTTCCAGCACTACAAGCGGGCAACGGTCCTGCGCCGGCTTGAGCGGCGCTTGCATGTCACTGCGCAGACCGACCTGGCCAGCTATCGCGATTACCTGGAGGGTCATCCGGAGGAATGTCGCGCCCTGTTGGCTGACATGCTGATCGGCGTGACCAACTTCTTCCGTGACCGGGACGCCTTCGAAGCCCTGCAACAACAGGTGATGCCGGGCCTGGCCAATGACGACAGCGAAGACCTGCAACGCGAAGTGCGCATCTGGTCGGCAGGCTGCTCTTCGGGAGAGGAAGCCTACAGCCTGGCGATGATTGCGACCGAACAGCTGGCGATGGGGCAGCGCAGTGCCAAGGTACAGGTGTTCGCCACCGACCTCGACGAACGTGCGATCAATCTCGGCCGGCTAGGCGTTTATCCCGATGCCATCGCCACCGATGTACCCACGGCCAGGCTGCGTCAGTTTTTCATCAAGGAGGACCAGCATTACCGGGTACGCAAGGACATCCGCGAAAAGGTGCTGTTTGCCCGGCACAACCTCTTGTCCGATCCACCGTTCTCCCAGTTGGACCTGGTGGTATGTCGCAACCTGCTCATTTATCTGGACCGGGAGGTGCAACGGGAAATCCTGCGTCTGTTCCACTTCGCCTTGCGAAAGGGCGGCTACCTGTTCCTGGGCAGCTCGGAGTCGGCAGACGTGGCGGCCGACCTGTTCATTGCCGTGGACAAGCGCCATCGTATTTTCCGCGCACGCGAGGTGGAGCCGGCGCGTCGCCCGGGGCGCCTGCTGACGCCCGACACACTGGCGGCGCGCGCCAAGCCCAAGCCCATGCGCAAATTGTCCTACGCCGAAGTTCACCACCGTGCATTGGCCAGGCATACGCCGCCCAGCCTGATCGTCGACCTTGATGGCAACATCCTGCACATGAGCGACGGTGTCGGGCGCTTCCTGCGCCATGCCGGGGGCGAACTCAGCCCCAGCTTGCTGAACCTGGTGCTGGCACCACTGCGCCCTGTCCTGCGCAGTAGCCTGCTGCAGGCACAGAACACGGGCCAGCCGGTGACCTCTGGCGCGGCGATAATCACCGTCGACGATCATCGCGTCGAGGTACAGGTCGAGGTCCAGCCGCACCAGGATGAACCCAGCGGCAGCGAATGCCTGCTGGTGGTTTTACATGTCCGCGAAGCCGAACAACACAGCCAGCCGGTCATCCAGCAAACCGACGGCATGGTGTTGAACACGCTGGAGCGCGAGCTTCAGCGCACCCGCCAACAGTTGCAGGAAACCATCGAACAGTCGGAAATCTCCAGCCAGGAGCTGACCGCCTCCAACGAAGAGATGCAGGCGATCAACGAGGAGTTGCGCCTGGCCAGCGAAGAGCTGGAAACCAGCAAGGAAGAGCTGCAATCAATTAACGAAGAATTGCTGACGGTCAACTACGAGCTCAAGACCAAGGTCGATGAAACCGACAAGGTCAACGACTACCTGAGCAACCTGATCGCCTCCACCCAGATCGCCACCGTGTTCGTCGACCGCAACCTGCACATTCGCTGGTTCACCCCCAGGGCCACCGATATTTTCAGCATGCTGCCGGTCGACACCGGCCGCTCGCTACTGGACATCACCCACCGCCTGGAGTACCCAGGCCTGGCGGACGATGCGCGTGCGGTGATCGAGCGCGAAACCACGATCGAGCGTGAAGTGATCGGGCAGGACCAGCATTGGTACCTGGCGCGCCTGCTGCCATATCGGGCCAGCGAGCAGAATGTCGATGGCAGCGTACTGACCTTTATCGACATCACCAAGAGTCGCGCCGCCGAAGAACGTTTGCGCCAGGGTGAAGAGCGCATGCGTCTGGTTGCCGAAAGTACCCATGACTTCGCCATCATCCTGCTTGACGAACAAGGCCTGATTATCGACTGGAACACCGGCGCTGCGCTGATCTTCGGCTACGCCAAGGACGAAGTCATTGGCCAGCACTATTCCCTGATCTTCACCGAGCAGGACCGCGAAAATGGCGAGCCGGCGCGTGAGCTGCGCGCCGCCCGTCTGCATGGCCGTGGCCAGGACGAACGCTGGCATGTGCGCAAGGACGGCAGCCGCTTCTACTGCAGTGGCGAAGTCTCGCGCCTCAAGGGCAGCAGCTTGCGCGGTTACGTCAAGATCGCCCGTGACCTGACCGGCCACAAGCGCCTGCAGGACGAACAAAGCAAGCGCCTGGCCGAGTCGCAGAGTTCAAGCCACATGAAGGATGAGTTCTTCGCGGTGATGTCCCACGAGCTCAAGCACCCACTGAACCTGATTCAGCTCAATGCGGATATCTTGCGACGTATACCGTCGGTCACAAGTACCGACATGGCGAGCAAAGCGGTCAACGTCATTCGCGAAGCGGTCACCAGCCAGGCGCGGATCATCGATGACTTGCTCGATGTAGCGCGCATCCGCACGGGCAAGCTCAAACTGAAGACGCAGCCTGTCGATTTGTGTGCCGTGCTACAAGGTATCTGTTCTGTAGCCTGCAACGAGCAACGCGGCCGCAATGTTCGGCTGGCGCTCCCGGCCGATGGCGAACCGGTCTATGTGGAGGCCGACAGCACACGTGTCGAGCAGATCATCTGGAACCTGTTGAACAACGCTCTGAAGTTCAGCCCTGCCGATGGCGAAATTCTGTTGAAACTGACTCGGCAGGATGAGCAGGCACGCCTTGAAGTCATCGATCAGGGCATAGGCCTCGCCGAAAGCTCGCTGGAAGATATTTTTGAGCTATTCAACCAGGCGGCATCAACCGGCCATGGGCGTGAGGGGCTGGGCATTGGCCTTTCCCTGGTCCGTCAATTGGTAGAGGCCCATGGCGGAGCGGTCAGCGTAGAGTCTCCTGGAATAGGCCAGGGTTGTACGTTCATCATCACCCTGCCTTTGCGCGTGTATACCCAGCAACCCCAGGATCAGGGCGACGTGCTGCCACCAGAAGGTCGCCTGAAAGGCGTTCGCATCCTGTTGGTGGATGACTCGCTCGATGTGCTGGAAGTGATGGAACAATTGCTGTTGATGGAGGATGCCGACGTCGATGCCTACAGCGACCCGAAACTGGCGCTGCAATCGGCGGCGGACGCGCGTTACGATGTGATCATTTCCGACATCGGCATGCCTGGCATGGACGGCCATGCACTGATCCGGGCGCTGCGCGGCCTGGAGCATCTGCGTTACATCCCTGCCATCGCGTTGACAGGCTATGGCGCAAGCGCTGACCAATACAAGTCTCGCCAGTCCGGGTTCGACCGCCACCTGAACAAGCCAGTGGGTTATGACGACCTGGTCGACGCAATCGAGCGCCTGAATGGCTCAGCGTCGGTCTGAACAAGGGCAGGCAGGCTTTGTGGCGGCGACCCACGCCCCTCATTGCTTCCTGCCCTCTTCCTTCTGTTTTTCTTCGTTCGGCCCTTCGACCTTGTCCACCAGCAAGGGCATCGTGCCCAGCACCAACAGCGCCAGCACCGTGCTGACCAGCGCCGTGGCTTCGCGCCCCATCCCCGCTGCCGTACCGATGGCAGCCGTCATCCATAACCCGGCAGCAGTGGTCAGGCCTTTGACGTGACTGGTGTCCTGGCCATTGCCTTTGAGAATGGTGCCAGCACCCAGAAAGCCGATACCGGCAACGATGCCCTGAATCACCCGGCTGAGCGCCTGCGCATCGGCACCTGCCATGCTCGGTGCCAGCACGAACAGCGCCGCGCCCAACGAAACCAGCATGTGCGTGCGCACCCCGGCAGACTTGCCCTTGTGCTCGCGCTCGAAACCCAGAACGGCGCCCAGCACGGCAGCCATCACCAAGCGTACAAGGATTCGCACGATCTCGCGCTCATCACCAATATCGGCGAATTCGGCCAGGATTGTTTGCCAGATCATATCCATGGACAGGTTCCGGCCTGACGAGGCTCTCTGCCGGTGCAGCGCTCTTCACAGGCTCGCGTTCGTTCGATCTCGATGGGCATGGTAGCGTTTTCCGAGGGCGGTTAAAGCGTATGACTGCGAGCACTGCAAGGTTACTGCATCACGTTCCACAAAGCGTCTCGCCCTGTAAACGATCACCAGGCTCCATACCGGCCCGGTGATGTTAATCACCTTACCAATTGTGCGTATAACTGGCAGTCAACACAGTGCCGGGTGCTGGCAAGTGGCTGGTGTTGTTGTTATTGCGCAGCAATTGACTGTAGAGCGGGTAGTAGTCGCGATTGAACAGGTTCTGGATGCCGACGCTTATCTTGTCGTCAGCGGATATCTGGTACTGGCTGACCAGGTCCACTGTTGTATAGCTACTCACTTGATGCCGACCAAAGCTGTCCACGCCGTCGAGCCTGTAGTCCTTGGCGTCGAAGAACGTAGCTTGCAAGCGGTTGCTCCACTCCAGTGTCGGTTTGTACTGGACGTAGGCGGTCAGCTTCAGGGGTGGAACGCGATAGCCGGTCATGTCTTGCCAGCCTTTGCCGTCCGGTTTTTCTCGTCCGCGCATCCAGGTCGCACTCCCCCCTGCGCCCCACACCGCATCGTCCGACAGCCAATCTGCACTGGCTTCAGCTCCGTAGATGCGCTCCTTGGTGCGGGTCAGAATCAGGCCATTGTTGAAACTCTGCACATCCCCCAGTTTGGAGGTGGTGTAGAACAGCGCCAAGGTGCCGAGGGTGTTGCTGCCCAGCTCTCCTCGCCAGCCAAGCTCATAGTTGTTGGTTTTGACCGGTTCCAGGTTCGATGCGCCGATGTCGAAACCACGGCGGGCATTGCGCAATTGAATACCCACGTCGGGCAATTGGAAGCCCTGGCTGAAAGAGGCGTAGATCTCCTGGCCGAGTACCGGTGAGTAGACGATGCCCAGGTTCGACAGCAGCGCATCGTAATGAACTTCGCCCCCCTTCACCGCCACCGGGGAGGCAGCCGTGGATTCGGACAAGGGAACGAAGTCATCGAATTCGGCAGTGGAGTATTCGTAGCGCAGGCCGCCGTCGACAGACCAATGCTCATCAAAACGATGCTGTAGCTGGGCGAAGGCACCGGCGCTTCGCGTCCTCAGCGGGGGCATGTAGGTGAGCTTGCCGGTCTTGTCGAAGACCAGGCCGCCACTGGCGTCATAAACCGCAGGGTCGAAGACATCGAGCGGCATGTCGCTGCGCTCCTGGTTATAGTCGCCACCCCACACCAGCTCGGTACTCCCGCTTTCGCCAAGCGGCGTGCGCAGGGTCAGCCGGCTGCCGAACACTTCGCTGTTCTGCATGATCTGGTCCACGTTGCCGCCGCGAGTGGCAACGGCCCGGGCGTCGAACGGCGTGAAGCGGGTGAAATAGTCCCGGTAGTACATCTGGGCAGAAAGCCGGCTGCCGAGAATGTCGAGATTCTCGTACTCCAGGTTCACCAACGTGTTGCGAATGCGGTTCTGTTCATCAAGATCCAGGCCCTTGATCGCATTGGCCGGCACAGAGCCTGCGGGGAGTTTCGCGACGCTCGGGTCTGTAGCGTAGTCGCTGTCCTGGCGTGCATCGTAGTGGCTGACTGCAAGCTGGATTCGCTGGTTCTCGTCGATGTGCAGCCCCAGCTTGCCGCCGATGTTGTAGATGTTCGAATCGAACAGGTCGCCTTGACTGGGCTCCGGGGCGATCCGGCCGCCATGCGCATCGTACGAGGCACCGATGTGGCGGGTGCCGAAGTCGAACGCATAGTCCACCGCTCCCTGAGAGCCCGCGAAATACTGCTGGAACTGGCCCCCCAGGCCATCGCTGCCCAGGCGGGTAAGTGGCGAGGTAGCGCTCAGGCTGGTTTCGGCACGGTTTTCACCACCGGCAGGCCGTGTAGTGATGGAGATGATGCCCCCCGTGGCGCCGCTGCCGTAGATGGCGCTGCTGCCACGGATGACTTCGACCCGTTCGATCAGCGCCGGGTCGATGTTGGCCAGGTTGCGCGAAGAGTCGCGGTTGGTATTGAGCGGCACCCCGTCGACCATGACCAACATGCTGCGCCCGCGCAGGGTCTGGCCATACTCGGTGATGGTGCGGCTGGAGTCGGACATGCCCGGAATCGCCTTGGCCAGTACCGTGGCCAGGCTCTCTGAACCCTGGCGCAGCTCCTGCAGTTGTTCATGCTCAAGAACGGTGGATTGCCGCGTTGCGGAAACCAGGCTGCTGCTGGTGCGCGAGGCGGTGATTTCCATCTGCGCCATTTCCACGGGCACGCTCGGGGTCACGAGGCTGGATGCAGGGGCACCCTGCGCGACGATGACGAACGTACGCTCATCCTTGGCCTGTACCTGCAAGCCACTGTCCTTGAGCAGCGTTTGAAGCGCTTCCTCAGGTGTGAACCGCCCTTTCACCGCAGGCGCGTTTCGGCCTGCACCGAGATCGCTGGCAAAGATGACCTGTACCGAAGACTGCTGCGCAAGGGCGTTGATGGCCTCCCCCAGCGGCGCGGCGGGGAGATCCACGCTCACCTTTTCCCGGCCCTGGGCCGACATTGCGATGAGCAGGCTACTGGCGAGCAATGACAGGCGTAGTTGGCGACTGCGGAGGGGAAAATGCACGTCTCGAGTTCCTTTGTTGGTTGGGCTTTTTTTCAATAGCCGCCATGGGAATCGAGAAACCCTACCTGCGCATGAGCATTATTTTATTGCCGATTTACGTTGAATCCTGACGCTGCCATCCTCTGTTTTCAACACGGCGACGGGCAGGATGCTCGGTAGCAGATCCAGCAGTCGGTCGACATTGTGCGCCTCGAAGACCCCTGTCACCTTGAGTGCAGCCAAGCTTGGGTCGCTCAGCTCAATGGATGCCTTGCGATAGTGACGCAGCAACGACACCGCTTCATCCAGCGACGTCTGCTCGAACACGATGCGATCATCTTTCCAGGCCATCGCCTTCAAGGCGTCGACCTTCGCAACCGGCATCAGTTGCCCGCCAATCGAGTCGACCTGTTGCCCTGGCCTGAGGGTGACCGGCGCGTGTTCTGCAGCTGTAGCGGTGACGTCCACGCGTCCACGGGCCAGGGTCACACGCACCGCGTCGTTATCCAGGCGGCGGACATTGAACAGCGTACCGAGCACCTCGACCTTCGCCAGGCCAGCGGACACTACAAAGGGGCGATACACGGCCGAGGAGACATCGAAAAGCGCCTGCCCTGCGCGCAGGTCGACGTCGCGGCTGAGCAGACGCCAGCTGATATCGACATGCGTGGCACTGTCGAGCAGCAGCTTGCTTCCATCGTTCAGCAGCACAGCACGCCGCTCACCAATGGCGGTAGCGAAACGCTCGCTCTTGTAGGCAGGGTTCAGCCAGGCCAAGCCTGCACAGGCGATCGCAACCGCCAGCGTGATACCTGCCGACTTTGCTGCCTTCGAGGGCGCAGGCCTGGACGGCGGCATGGGGAACAGCTGCTTGAGCTCTTCACGATGTCGCCCAAGAGCCTCGTCCAGTGGCACCTGTTCGGGTTGCTTCGTCATGGGTGCACCTCATCGCGCCCAAGCCGTTGCCTGCATGCCGCCAGCCCCAGGCGCAGGTGCTTTTCCACAGTCTTGATGGAAATACCGAGGCGAGTGGCTACTTCTGCCTGGGGGATTTGGTGAATCTTGTGCATGACGAAAACAGCTTGGCAGCGAGGTGGGAGGTCTGTGATCGCGTCGACGAGCAGTTGAAACTCGCGCTCGCTGTCATACCTGGTCATCGGGGTGGCTGCCGGGCAGGCCACCTCAGGCAGCTCGGAGATCGCCTCTATCCAGGCGCCTCGGCGGCGATCGCTACGATAGCGACTCATGGCGGAGTCGCGGGAGATTTTTCGTAGCAAGGCCAATGGGGTTCGAACGTCTTCTTTCTCACCGCGCTCAAGCAATTGCACGCACACGTCATGCACAACATCACGCGCCATGCTTCTGTCGCCGAAGCGTCGGCGAATGTGGTCCACCAGATCGTCATAGTGACGTACCAATGTAGACAGCAACGTCGGTTTGGCGGGATCGAACGACACGATGCATCCTGAATAAGAGGTAGGCTCCGAAACAAGACACAAGTGTAAATGAGAAATAATTGCGAATAAACAAGCTACCGCGTTGCGGTATGCTAAATAGCAGGAAGGTGAGCAATGGTCAGCCCGTTGGCAACGGCACTGGCTTCAAGCTTTGCGCGCTCCGCGCCCAGAAGGGCATAGGCGGCTTGCAGCGTGGTGATCTTCGCTTGAATGTCGGCCATCTTGCTGGCTACCAACATCGCGCCTTGCGCACAATCGAGCGTATTGCCCCGCTTGGCCGCAAGTATTTCACCGATCTCGGCCAGCGAAAAACCGCCGCTCTGGGCACTTTGAATAAAGGCCAGATCAACAACGGTCTGGTCGCTGTAGCTTCGGTAGTTGTTGGCCTGACGATGGGCCACGATAAGCCCGAGTTGCTCGTAGTAGCGCAATGTATGGCGGCCCACTCCACTCCGGCGCTCCAACTCTCCAACATTCACAGTAAAAACTCCTTGACTGTAGAGTACGCTCTACACCTTAGCCTGCGCCGATCATTCAGACAAGGATTCAGATATGAGCGTGGAATGCTTCGTCACCGGCGGCAGTGGGTTTGTGGGTCAACATTTGCTGGCCCGTCTTACCGCGGCAGGGCACAAGACCTGGGTGCTCATGCGCACCCCTGAAAACATCGGACGCCTCCAGGAGCAAGTAGGGCAACTGGGAGGTAACCCTGCGTATATCCATGCAGTCGGGGGAGATATCAGCAGGGATGGGCTTGGACTCAGCGAAGCAGACAGGCAATGCGTATCTTCGGCGGCTGTGGTCTTCCACCTCGCAGCACAGTTTACCTGGGGCCTGACAATGGAGCAGGCCCGCACAGTCAATGTACAAGGGGCGCTGAACGTCGCCAGGCTCGCGGCGAACCAGCGCATGCGCTTGCTGATGGTGGGCGGTTATATGCTGCAGAACCTTAGCCATCTTGCAAGTATCGGGGTTGATAACGAGCACCCTGAAAACACCCATTGGCCTGCAGTCTACGGCCGTGTGGGTGGCTACGAAGGCAGCAAGCTGGAGTCTCATTTCGCTGTCATCCGTTACATGCAGGAGGTAGGCGCAGATTACGCGATCGTTCATCCTGCTACGGTGTGTGGTCACAGCGAGAGTGGGCACATCCCTGAAGGACAACCCCTGGTAGATCTCATTCGAAATCTGGCACTGGGCCGGTTCAAGGCTATCCCTGGTTCCGCCAGGCACTGGTTGCCATTGGTCAGCGTCGATTACCTGGTAAAGATGATGACCTGCGTGGCGTTCGACCCGTCAATGGCCAACCGACAGGTGCTGGCGCTGTATGAGCACACGCCGAACCTGCAGGGTATGCTCGAGCAATTGGCACAAACGCTGGAGATAAAGGCCCCGCGCCAGCATGTACCGATAGGGTTACTGAAGTGGCTATTGGCGATTCCCGGACTGGCCACCCGATTATCGATCAGCGCCGAGTCACTGGACTTCATCCAGACACAGCGCTTCGACATGAGTGACAGCCAGCAACTGGAACGAAAGTATCAGTTGGCACATCCTGACATGGCGCGGACGTTGGAAAAGACGGTGCGTTACGTCCAGGGTTACTTGCCCAATCGTCATGTTCACACTTCTGCAAACCCTGCCGGGAGATAACAAACGGGTTGTGACACAGCGCGTAATCCCGCCACCCATTATTCACTCGGATGCAAACGACGGTCGTTCCGCAAACCATGCCACCGCCAGCTCCTTGAACGCCTCGGCCGAAGGCGTCAGCGGATAGCGCTGATCATGCGCCAGCACTATGCTATGCGTTGGCAATTTCTCCTCAGTCGGCCTGCAGACCAGCGCTTGGCCATCATAACTGCGGTCACCAAACGGCCGGGTATAGATCAGCGCCACGCCAAACCCATTGGCGACGAGGCTACGCTGCAGCTCGAACGTGCGCACACGGTGCACAACGGCGGGTGAAAGATCGTAAAAGCTGAACAGGTCCAACACATGCTGCCAACTGTGGACCTGATCGGTAACGACCAGCGTATGTTCGGATAACGCCTTGAGACTGACACGCGACTCCTTGGCCAACGGGTGATCGGCCGACAGCAGTACCTGAGCAGTCAGTTCACACAACTGGGTGCATTGCGTATTCGGCGGCAAACCCAGATCGTAGGTGATTGCCAACTCTATCGCCCCTTCACCCAGCCGCTTGCCAACATAATCGAAGCTGCCTTCGCGCATGTCGACAGTGACCCTTGGGCAGGACTCCTGCATCCGCCGCACAATTTGTGGCAGGCAATAGGGCGCCAGGTCTTCAAAACATCCGACCACCAGTTCGCCGACGCACTCCCCTGCATTGGCATTGATCTCGGCAAAGGTCCGAGCCTCTGCCAGAACGCGACGGGCCTGGACCATGACGGTACGACCGAATGGGGTCAGCGATATGCCGAGGCCACGTTGGCGCACGAAAATGGATTGGCCCAACACCTCTTCCAGTTCGGTGATGGCCGCCGAGATGGAAGGCTGTGAAACATGAAGCTCCATGGCAGCGGTCGTCAGGTTACCGTGCTTGGCAGCTGCTAGCGCATAGCGAAGCTGACGCAGTGTGAACTTCATAGTTTTTTCCGTTGTGATACATCAGCACATATTATTTTATCCTTTTTTGAGGTTGTGAAATATTTCTCCTACGCAGTGGCCACCGATCAGAAGTGCCACGCCAACGCCGATTACAAGGCTTATCAGCCAGTTTGGCGACCCTCTTTGGGCCGGATGCCCTCAACTGCCGCACTCCATTCTTGTTTGGGAGCGTCACAATGAAAATTACAAAGGCTCTGTTGACCACGACACTTTCTTTCGGGCTGCTGGCAGCGGCTGTCACCAGCCAGGCAGCGGGTTGGTGCGAGTCTGGCAAACCGGTGAAGTTCGCCGGTTTGAACTGGGAAAGCGGGATGCTGCTCACTGACGTGATGCAGTTCGTGCTGAAGCATGGTTATGGCTGCGATACCGATAGCCTGCCAGGTAACTCTATCTCCATGGAAAACGCACTGAGCAGCAACGATATTCAGGTATTTGCCGAAGAGTGGGTGGGGCGCAGCGAGGTGTGGAACAAGGCTGCGGCTGCCGGCAAGGTGATTGGCATCGGTTCGCCGGTCGTTGGCGCGGTCGAAGGCTGGTATGTGCCGCGTTATGTGATTGAGGGCGATGCCAAGCGCAAACTTGAAGCCAAGGCACCGAACCTCAAGAACATCGCCGACCTGGGGCAATACGCCCAGGTATTCAAGGACCCCGAAGAGCCGGACAAGGGACGCTTCTACAATTGCCCGGCCGGCTGGACCTGCGAGCTTGACAACAGCGAGATGCTGAAAAGCTACGGCCTGGAAAGCACCTATACCAACTTCCGCCCTGGCACCGGCCCGGCACTGGATGCTGCCGTACTGTCGAGCTACAAGCGTGGCGAGCCCATCCTGTTCTACTACTGGTCGCCGACGCCGCTGATGGGCCAGCTGGACCTGGTCAAGCTGGACGAAAAGCCGGGCGTGAATAAAGCCCTGACCATCAAGGTGGGTGTATCGAAGGCCTTCCACGAGCAGGCGCCTGAACTGGTGGCGGTGCTGGAAAAGGTCAATTTGCCGGTCGATCTGCTTAACCAGAACCTGGGGCGCATGACCAAGGAACGTATCGAGTCGCCGGAACTGGCCAGGTTGTTCCTCAAGGAACACCCCGAAGTCTGGCACAGCTGGGTCAGCGAAGACGCAGCCAAAAAGGTAGACGCGGCACTCTGAGCGTGTGGGCTCCTCCGGCGCCTGCCGGGTAAGACACGACAGTCCGCTTCATACACTTGCTCGAGAGAATTCCATGTTTCCCAAAAACTTCACGTTTTCCATTGCCGACTGGGTCAATGGCTGGGTCGATGCGCTTGTAACCAACTACGGTGAGGTGTTCCGGCACATTTCCGACACCCTGCTGTGGGCCATCGTCAACCTCGAGGGCCTGCTGCGCGCAACCCCTTGGTGGTTGATGCTGGCCATCGTCGCCGGTATTGCCTGGCACGCCACCCGCAAGGTCGTGCCCACTGCCGTGATCGTCGGCTTGCTCTTTCTGGTCGGTGCGGTCGGGCTCTGGGACAAGCTGATGCAGACCCTGGCGCTGATGCTGGTGGCAACGCTGATATCGGTCCTGGTCGGCATTCCGCTGGGTATCCTGTCGGCGCGCAACGATCGCCTGCGGGCGGTGTTGATGCCGCTGCTCGACATCATGCAAACCATGCCCAGCTTCGTGTACCTGATTCCGGTATTGATGCTGTTCGGCCTGGGCAAGGTGCCGGCGATCTTTGCCACCGTCATCTATGCCGCCCCGCCGCTGATTCGCCTGACCGACCTGGGCATTCGCCAGGTGGATGGCGAGGTCATGGAGGCGATCAATGCATTCGGTGCCAATCGCATGCAACAACTGTTCGGCGTGCAGCTGCCACTGGCGTTGCCGAGCATCATGGCCGGTATCAACCAGACCACCATGATGGCCCTGTCGATGGTGGTCATCGCGTCGATGATCGGTGCCCGTGGCCTGGGTGAAGACGTCCTGGTCGGCATCCAGACCCTGAACGTGGGCCGCGGCCTTGAAGCGGGCCTGGCCATTGTGATTCTGGCGGTTGTGATCGACCGCATTACCCAGGCCTATGGCCGGCCACGGCATGGGGTGGGCAAATGAGCGCCAAGCAGACTATGAACAAGATCGAAGTCAAAAATGTCTTCAAGGTATTCGGTGCCCGCGCCGAAGATGCCCTGCAACTGATCCGCCAGAAAAAAACCAAAGATCAGGTCCTGGCCGAAACCGGCTGCGTGGTCGGGGTCAACGATCTGTCGTTGTCCATCGGCAGCGGTGAAATCTTCGTGATCATGGGGCTGTCGGGCTCGGGCAAGTCAACCCTGGTGCGTCACTTCAACCGTCTGATCGACCCGACCAGCGGTGAGATCCTGGTTGATGGCGAAGACATTCTGCAATACGACCTGCAAGCCCTGCGCGAATTCCGCCGGCACAAGATCAGCATGGTGTTCCAGAGCTTCGGCCTGTTGCCGCACCGCACTGTGCTGGACAACGTCGCTTACGGGCTGAAAGTCCGTGGCGAGAGCAAGGCCATGTGCACCGACCGTGCCCTGCACTGGATCAACACCGTGGGCCTGAAGGGTTACGAAAAATCGTACCCGCACCAGTTATCAGGCGGCATGCGTCAGCGCGTCGGCCTGGCCCGTGCGTTGGCCGCCGACACCGACATCATCCTGATGGACGAAGCCTTCAGTGCCCTTGACCCGCTCATTCGCGCCGAGATGCAAGACCAGTTGCTGGAACTGCAAAAGACCCTGCACAAGACCATCGTCTTCATCACGCACGACCTGGACGAGGCGGTGCGTATCGGCAACCGGATTGCCATTCTCAAGGACGGTCGCCTGATCCAGGTCGGCACGCCGAAAGAAATCCTCTACCAGCCTGCGGACGAATACGTAGACCGTTTCGTGCAGCGCCGTGTAGCTTCGCTTTAAGGAACCGCGTGTATGTCACTTGCCGAAAAGATCATCATCGCCGACGCGCCAGTTCGCTGGCAGGACGTGGTGGCAGTGGCCCGACACGGGGCGAAGCTTGAGCTGGCTCCATCGGCCTGGGCGCGGATCGACAACGCCCAGGCGATTGTCCGGCGCATCGTGTCCAGCGGTGAACGCGCCTATGGCGTCAACACCGGGCTTGGCGCCTTGTGCAATGTCTCATTGCAGGACGAACAACTCAGCCAGCTGTCGCACAACACCTTGCTCAGCCATGCCTGTGGCGTGGGCACAGCGCTGTCAGACGAACAGACCCGCGCGATCATGTGCGCAGCGATCATCAATTTCTGCCAGGGCCGTTCCGGCCTTCAGCGCACGGTGGTCGAGGCGCTGCTGACCTTGCTTAACCAGCACATCACCCCGCAGGTTCCGAAACAGGGGTCTGTGGGGTATCTGACCCACATGGCACATATCAGCATCAGCTTGCTGGGCGTCGGCCAGGTCGGTTATCGCGGCCAGATCGTGCCGGCCCGGCAAGCCTTGGCCGACGTCGGCCTGGCGCCGGTCAAACTGGGCGCCAAGGATGGCCTGTGCCTGGTCAACGGTACCCCTTGCATGACGGGCCTGAGCTGCCTGTCTTTGGACGACGCCACGCGCCTGAGCCAATGGGCGGACGTTATCGGCGCCATGAGCTTCGAGGCCCTGCGGGGTCAACTCGACGCCTTCGACCCCGAAATCATCGCGATGAAACCGCACCCCGGCATGCAGCGCGTGGGGAGTAACCTGCGTCGCCTGCTCGACGGCAGCGAAATCATTGCCAATAGCCATGGCATTCGCACCCAGGACGCCTTGAGCATTCGCTCGATTCCGCAGGTTCATGGCGCCGCGCGCGATCAGCTGGATCACGCTGCGCGGCAGATCGAAACCGAACTCAACTCCACGACCGACAACCCCATGTTGCTCGGTACACCCGAGTCATATCGGGTGGTGTCCCAGGCGAATCCGCACGGCCAGTCGGTGGCCATGGCGGCCGACTTGCTGGCCATCGCGGTGGCCGAAATCGGGGCGATTGCCGAGCGCCGACTCGATCGCCTGATCAACCCGTTGGTCAGCGGCTTGCCGGCTTTCCTGGTCAGCCAACCGGGTGTGAACTCGGGCATGATGATTGTCCAGTACGTGGCTGCTTCACTGTGTGCAGAAAACCGTCAGCTCGCACAACCGGCAGTCGTCGACAACTACGTCACCTCTGGTCTGCAGGAGGATCACCTGAGCATGGGCACCAACGCAGGCTTGAAGCTGCACCGCGCCCTGGAAAACTGTACACAGATCCTTGCCATCGAATACCTGTTGGCGGCCCAGGCATTCGAGTTCCTCAAGGAGCAGCGCTTTGGCGCAGGGACCCACGTAGCCTGGCGGTTGTTGCGCGAACGGGTGCCGGCCTATGCCCAGGACCGTTGGCTGGCGCCGGACATTGCCAGCAGTGCATCGATCCTGAAGGATCCCGGCCTGCCAGGCGCTGCCTTTCCTTGGCTGCTATGACGCGTGCTGAACGGCGCCGTGCCGACCGATTGTGCGCTTGGCGAACAGCGCTAGGGTGTTCACACTACAGCGCTTGATGCTGCCCCAAAGGATTACTCATGCTCTACATCGTCATGCTCGGCGGTCGCCACCCTCGAGCCCGTATCGAAGTCCACGATGTGGTCTTCGCCCAGGCCGACACCCTGGAGCAGCTCCATCCCCAACTGCGCGAAGCCTGGTTCGGCAGCGCACAAGGCCTGCACATCGACTCCTGGCTGGAAGTCGGCGGGGTCGATGGCTACCGTGTCGAACTGAGCCAAGTAGCCCCCGGCCCCGGCGCCATGCGCTTGTTTTTCCTGAACCTGGGCGGTTATGAACGGCAGGTCTTCGGCGAAGCTCACCGGTACCTGCTGGTGGCGGCTGTCGACAAGGCCGAGGCCAAGCGCCTGGGCAAGCAACGCATGGCAGAAGATTGGCTCAAGCCACATATCGACGCTGTGCTGGATGTCGACGATTGCCTGCCGGTCGACTTGGTGGCAGGCCGCTATGTGCATCTGGTCAAGGGCGAGCATGCGGGTGTCCGACAGTTCAGCGACTACATTCTGCTCTGAAGGGCGTGGGCCGAGGTCGGTGCCAGCCCCGCTCTTTTTGGCCTGACAACCCTGGCAAGCGTTAACCTTTGCTTCTGCTTCAGTTAGCGCGGGGTTGAGTGACAGTTGTTCTTCCGCCGTTTTCCATGGCGCACGCCACCTGATCCTGAGCTGCGGAAAAGGAGCGTCACAATCTATCACCGCAAAACCGCGTTTTGGATGATAGACTCCCCCCGGGTGCTAGCTGCATGAGGCAGCGACGCAGGTTAAAGAACAGCGCAGGTCGGGCCGCCTTGCGGGGTTGCTTGTGCCTATGCAAAAAATTCGAATTCCCCTCGCCCAACAACTGGCCCGTCGCGCGTTCGCCACGCTTGAACGCTACCTGCATGTCGAGGCCGTGAGTGGTGTCGTACTGCTCATAGCCGCCCTGGCTGCACTCGCCTGGGCAAACTCTTCCCTCGCGGATAGCTACGATACGCTCTGGCACACATCGCTAACGTTCGGTGTGGGGTCGATGGTCTTCTCGCAATCCCTGCACTTCTGGATCAATGACGGCCTCATGACCATCTTCTTCCTGGTGGTCGGCATGGAGATCCGTCGCGAAATTCACGAAGGCGCGCTGGCGAGCCTGCGCCAGGCCACCTTGCCCATGGCGGCAGCCGTTGGCGGCGTGGTTGTACCCGCCCTGATTTACCTGGCGTTCGCGCATGCCCCGCAAGAACAGAACGGCTGGGCTGTCCCCACGGCCACCGACATCGCCTTCGCGGTTGGCGTGCTCGCCTTGCTCGGTAAATCGATCCCGTCCAACGTGCGTATCTTCTTGCTGGCACTTGCGATCATCGACGACATCATCGCGGTGCTGATCATTGCCATTTTCTATTCCGGGGGCCTGGACTACACCGGCTTTGGCGTTGCCATCATTGGCATCCTGCTGGTTGTCGGGTTGCAGAAGATCGGCGTTGGTTCGGCCTATGCGTACGTTATTCCGGGCGCCATTACCTGGCTCGGCGTGCTGATGACCGGCGCCCACCCCACACTGGCGGGTGTGGTGCTTGGGCTCATGACACCCGTGCGCTCAGCCCCCATGGGTGAGCGCCCTGTGGACGCCGTCAAGCGGTTCTCCAACGATTTGCTCGGCAGTGCAAAAGCGCCAGAGCAAGACAGCATCAGCCTGATCGACCCGCTGAAACGCCTGCGGCTTGCCCAGCGTGACTTGGTACCGCCTGTGGTGCGGGTACAGAGTGCACTGCACCCCTGGGTCGCCTTCGTGATAATGCCCCTGTTCGCGCTGGCCAATGCCGGGGTCGGGCTGTCTGGGGTCGACCTGTCCTCCGAAGGGCCATACCACGTCATGCTCGCTGTCACCCTGGCACTTGTCCTGGGCAAACCCCTGGGCATCGTCGGTATCAGCTGGCTGATGGTTCGCCTGGGTTGGTGTGCACTGCCCAAGGGTGTCACCTGGCATGGCATTACCTTGATCGGCTTGCTGGCAGGCATCGGTTTCACCATGTCGATCTTTATCGCCAACCTCGCCTTTGTTGACCCAGGTTCACTGGGTGCAGCCAAGCTCGGCATCCTTACCGGCTCGCTCATTGCAGCAACAGTCGGGCTGTTGTGGGGAGCCATAAGCATGAGAAAGGCCGCTAACGCCAAGCCTTTGAACGCCGGTTAGCCTGCCAGTCACCTCCTGCGGGTGCGCCGAGTCCTGGCGGCCCGCAAGTGAGGCACGCACCTATTTTTATCTTGCGGCATCAGGGTGTTAACACCCCGCCACCCTAGCGCCCACTATCAAATGGACACTAACCTCCTGGCATCCCTGCGCACAGCCTGTGGAGGCACACCAAACCCACGCATGAACACTTCTCGCAGGTGCCGGCGGTCCCTGAACCCGGTCTCCCTGGCTACAACATCCAGGCTATGCCGGCTCTGCTCTATCATCAAACGGGCTGCCTCCAGCCGCAGGCGCTCAACGGCCTTGGCGGGTGACTCACCGGTCTCAGCGGTGAATACACGGGTGAATTGCCTCGGGCTCAGGTGCACCACATCGGCAAGTTCCTCCACACTTAGCGGGCGGCTGAGGTGTTTGCGGGCGTAATCCAGCGCGCTCTGGATACGGTCCGACTTGGGCGAAAGCGATAACAGTTCGGAATGCTGGGATTGCCCACCAGAGCGGCGTTGGTGCATGACCATCTTGTGCGCCACCGACCTTGCCAGCTCGGTGCCCAGGTCTTTTTCGACCATGCCCAGCGCCATGTCCAGGGCGGCGGTCATGCCGGCGGACGTCCATACCGGCCCATCGACAATGAAAATCCGGTCTTCCTCGACGTCGATCTTCGGGTGCAACTCGCGCAGCTTGTTTGCATAAGCCCAGTGGGTGGTGGCGCGCCGGCCATCCAGCACACCGGCCTGCGCCAGCATGAAGCAGCCGGTACAAAGGCCTGCGGTGCGGCGCGCACCGTCGACGAATCCACGCACGCTGGCGAGTACCTCTTCACTGGGGGGCGTGAGCGGGGTCAGCGTACCGGCGACCATCCAGGTGTCGGCCAGGCCCGGTGCGCTCAATGGCAACGTGTCGATATGCATCCCCAGGGAAGAACGCACCGTGCCACCCCCGATGGAAAAATTCTCGATCCTGTAAACCGCTTCGCCCGCCACGATATTGGCGAATTCGAATACGGTTTGTGTTGCCAGGGACATGACCTGGAAGCCTTCGGGTATCAGGTAGCCAACCCGGTGCATGATTGAAGCCCTCTTTGCGATGTCCTGAAAACGTATCATATACGTCATTTAAGTCACAAAATACATTTTGCATGATGGCTCCACACCCAAACACAGGAGCATCACCATGACGCAGCAATTCAAAGGCACCGCGCTCATCACCGGCGCCTCCACCGGCATCGGCTCGATCTACGCAGACCATCTGGCCCGACGTGGCTATGACCTGGTGCTGGTAGCACGCAACCGCGAACGCCTTAACGCACTGGCCGCCCGGCTAACCAGCGAAACCCGCCAGAACGTGGAAGTGTTCCCGGCCGACCTGGCCAACGCAGCCGACCTCGCCAAGGTCGAACGCAAACTGCGCGAAGACGCCAGCATCAGCCTGCTGGTGAACAACGCGGGTATCGGTACCCATACCGGCCTGCTGGAAAGTGACGTCGAGCGCATGGCCGAAATGATCAGCCTCAACGTGACCGCCCTCACCCGCCTCACCTACGCGGCTGTGCCTGGCTTCGTGGCGCGCAAACAAGGCGCGGTCATCAACATTTCGTCCATCGTCAGCCTGGCACCGGAACTGCTTAACGGCGTCTACGGCGGCAGCAAGGCCTATGTCACCGCGTTCACCCAGGCGCTTGACAAGGAACTGGCCGGCAAAGGCGTCCAGGTCCAGGCTGTCCTGCCCGGGGCCACGGCGACTGACCTCTGGCAGACAGGTGGGTTGCCGCTCGAAAACCTCGACCCTGCCATCGTGATGTCGGCCGAGGACCTGGTGGACGGCGCCCTGCAGGACTTCGACAAGGGTGTGCTGATCTCCCTGCCTTCGGTACACGACCTGCAAGCGTTCGAGCATTACGAAGCCAGCCGCCAGGCCTTGTTCGGCCAACTGTCCAGCAACCAGCTCGCGCCCCGCTACAGGGCCTAGTGATCAAGATGAAACCAAGCCGCACCGTTCATTTTCATTGAAAACGAGAAAGTCTTACTGCATTCAGGCTGTTTTTTGAGCAAATCGAATCGCATAGCCTGAATGCACTTTTCGACCACCCTGGAGGTAGCGCCAATGAAGGCCGTCGTTTACACCCAACCCGGTTTGCCGATCCACGCCCCACAATCGCTGTACGACGCGGAACTGCCCACCCCCAAACCCGGTGCCCGGGACCTGCTTGTCGAAGTCAGGGCCATTGCCGTCAACCCGGTTGATACTAAAATCCGTGCAAGCCGCGGCGGTGACCAGCCACAGGTGCTGGGCTGGGACGCTGTCGGCGTTGTCCGCGAGGTCGGGCCTGAGGTCACATTGTTCCGTCCGGGCGATGAAGTTTTCTACGCCGGCGCCATTGACCGCCCGGGTAGCTACAGCGAGCTGCATGTGGTGGATGAACGCATCGTCGGGCACAAGCCTCGCAGCCTGGACAATGCCAGTGCCGCCGCCCTGCCCCTCACTTCCATTACCGCCTGGGAGCTGCTGTTCGACCGCCTGGGCGTTGAAGAAAACGGTGGCGAAGGCCAGCGCCTTCTGGTGGTCGGTGCCGGTGGCGGGGTTGGCTCCATCCTGGTCCAGCTTGCCAGCAAACTCACTCGACTGACCGTCATCGGCACAGCGTCAAGGCCCGAAACCCAGGCGTGGGTAAAGGCACTGGGCGCCCATCATGTGATCGATCACGCCGAGTCGCTCCCGCTTCAGCTGGAGGCGCTCAAGCTGGGCCCGGTCGATTACGTGATCAGCCTTACCCACACCGACACCTACCTGCCGCAACTGGTAGAAGTGCTTCGCCCACAAGGCAAGCTTGCGTTGATCGACGACCCGGCGCAGCTGGATGTCATGCCGCTCAAGCGCAAGTCACTGTCGCTGCACTGGGAACTCATGTTCACGCGTTCTTTGTACAAGACCGAAGACATGATCAAGCAGCACCAACTGCTCGATCGCGTTGCGCAACTGGTCGACAGTGGTGTGCTCAAAACCACCCTCGGCGAGCACTACGGTACGATCAACGCCGAGCACCTCAAGCGCGCCCACGCCATGATCGAAAGTGGAAAAGCGCGCGGCAAGATTGTGCTGGAAGGCTTCTGATTGCCGCCAGCACAACTACCCAGGCTACCCTGCATGGGTCAGCTAAGGCTGCTCGCCCGCCAGGAAGGCTTTGCTGATTTCACGGAACTGTTCGTGGCTTGCACTGCGCAGTAGTTCGAACACGACCATTTCGCGGGTGACGACCTGAACGCCAGCCGCCGCCATGCGCTGGAGCGCCGCGAGGTGGTTTTCCGCTGTGCGGCTCGACGTGGCGTCGGCGACCACGAACACCTGCTTGCCGCTGGCCAGCAGGTCGAGCGCGGTCTGCAGCACGCACACATGGCATTCGATGCCACAGAGAATGACCTGCTCACGCTGCATCATCGCCTGCGGCAGGCATTCGGCGGGTACGCACGAAAAATGCAGCTTCTCCACCACCGGCGCCGAAGCGCAGGCTTCCCTCAGCCGTGCCAGGGTCGGGCCGAGACCCTTGGGATACTGCTCGGAAAACACCACCGGCAAGGCCAGCCGCGCGCAGGCAGCCACCAGCCACTCGACCCGTGCGGTGAGGCGCTCGGCCTCATGCATGGCACCTATCAGCTTTTCCTGCACATCGACAACCAGCAACGTCGCCTGGCTTGCATCAATCAGAACACCACTCATAACGCACCTCTCCATTTGTTGTTGTCTGTCCCCATCCATGCGCCGTCAACGTAGCCGGGTTACATTCATATCGATGCAGCCCTGAATCGTGCGGGTCAATGGAAGGCTAGCCATCCAGGAGCTTAAAATTCTAATTTTGCATATTTCAAACAACGATAAATCAGTAGTAGTAATAATTAGCTTAGAACGAAAAAGCCTTTTACAGAGGAAAAATATAAGAATACGGTCTTACACGGCCACCTCATCACGCTGGGGCGCTAAAGCGAGCGGCGCAGCGATCTGCCCCCCTACACCCGTGATGAGGGACCAACGCTGCATGCCAACGCCCCCACGCTCAGGCCAACCCACCCACCATACAACACGTCCCACTGTATCGGGACTAAGCATCCTGTACCCGCACCAAGGGCCAGTGCTGGCTTAACAAAACGCGGCCCCTGATTGCCGCTTGCCAACACAAGGAAAGCTCAACATGAACCAACGCCCGCCCTTTCCACTGCGATCAGGGCTGACAGCACTCGTCGCATGCCTGGCGCTGCCGCAACTCTCAGTGCAGGCAGCCGAGCAGGAGGAGACTCGGCTCGACACCGTCTCGGTAATTTCCACTGGCCTGCGTGGGCAACAACGTACGGTCGCCGACAGCCCAGCGCCCATCGACATCATCAACAGCGAGCAACTGCTCAAGACCGGTCGGGCGGAACTGTCGGAAGCCATATCGAAATTGCTGCCATCGTTCAACTTCGGCACCAACATCGCCGGGGTCAACTCGCAAGTACGCCCGCTCAGCAATCGCGGCCTTGGGCCGGCCTACACGCTGGTACTGGTCAACGGCAAACGTCGGCATAACGGCGCTGCCCCCGCCAATGGCAGCATCGATACCAGTGGCGCCAACGCTGTCGACATCGACATGATCCCGATCAGTGCCGTCGACCATATCGAGGTGCTCAAGGACAGCGCTGCAGCCCAATACGGCTCGGACGCAGTAGCCGGGGTCATCAATATCATCCTCAAGAGCAGTGCTTCTGGTGGTCATGCCGAGGCCAGCTACGGTCAATTGTTCTCGGGCCAGGGTGAAACCATCAAGAGCGCTGCCGATCATGGTTTCGAGCTGGGTGACGGGGGCTTCCTGCACCTGTCTGCAGATGCCCGCAAACGCGGTACCGCTACGTGGGTCGGGAAGTCACCGGACAGCGTCCGTGCGTTTTTCGAGGATGATCGCCAAGCCGCCTGGGATCATGTGAGCACCAAGAACGGCGACCCGGATCTGAAAGCATTCAATCTGGCCTACAATGCCGAGCTGCCATTGGCCGACGACCTCAAGCTCTACTCCTATGCCACCTATGGCGAGCGCAAGACCGAAGCGAACAACCAGTTGCGCGCGGCCAACGGCGGGGCATCGATCCCGGAGCTGTTTCCGGATGGCTACTACCCCTTGAACAACCTCAAGGACACCGACTATCAGATCCTGTTCGGGGGTAAAGGCAACGCGGCCGAGTGGGACTGGGACCTGTCCACCAGCTATGGCCGGAACAAGATCGAGCATGCCAGCGACCTGACTGCCAACCCGACCTATGGCCCCCAGTCCCCGACCAAGTGGGATGACCTGGCGACCTTGCAGTTCGAACAGTGGGTCAACAACCTGGATATCACGCGCCACTTCGATGGGCTTTTCGGTGTGTCCGTCCCCACCCAAGTGTCCGTTGGACTGGAGCACCGCTGGGAGCGCTTCAGGACATTTGCCGGGAATGACCCACGCGCCTACAGCGTCGGCCCCTACACCTTCCCGGTGGGCAGTCAGCTGTATGTCGCCAATGGTGCCCAACCTTCAACGGGCGCCCAAGGCGTGCTGGCCATCCGCCCGCAAGACGAGGCCGATCTGAAACGCAACAACTTTGCAGCCTACCTGGATCTTGGCTTCGATCTCACCCAACGTTGGTACATCGGCCTCGCCGGGCGCGCCGAACATTATGATGACATCAAGGAAAACACCTACAGCTTCAAGCTGAACTCCCGCTACGCGCTTACTGACCAGGTTGCCGTCCGCGGTACCCTGGGTTCCGGCTTCCGAGCGCCCTCTCTGACCCAGCTCGGCTACACCGTAACGGATAACCGTACGGCGGCTGATGCCAATGGCAACGCAGTACCCGCCCTGCGTTACACCGCAACGCCGGACAGCCAGGTAGCTCAAGCCTTGGGCGCAGCGGATCTGAAACCAGAGAAATCGCGTAACGCAGGGCTTGGTATCACCTGGCAGCCAGCTGCGCGTACCAGCTTCACCGCCGACGCCTATGTGATCGACATCGACGACCGCATCCTGCTCAGTGAAAACCTGTATGACCGCAGCAACGGCAACGGCGCGATCGGCGACATCCTCGAATCCGTCGGCGTGGCACGCAATACCTGGGTCAGTTACTACACCAACGCCTTCGATACCCGTACGCGTGGCATCGACCTGGTAGCCGATCACAGCAGCCAGTTCGGCGCCTGGGGCGATGTGCGCTGGAGCGCGGCCTTCAACTACAACAAGACGACCGTCGAAGGCAGCCGCGGTACGCCGGCCGCACTGCAGAATGCGGGCATCAGTGTCGTTGGTCACGCCGCAGAGGGTTTGCTGGTGGCGGCCACCCCGCGCAGCAAATGGATACTGGGCGCGAACTGGACACTTGGAAACTTCGCCGCCAACCTGCAAACCACCCGCTACGGCAAGGTCGAGACCTGGCAACAGAATGCGGCCAATGACCGTTCATTTGGCGCCAAGTGGATCACCGACCTCGACCTGTCCTACGTGTTTTTTGACAGCCTGACGCTCAGCATCGGCGGCACCAACCTGTTCAACGTGCGCCCCGACAACAACGGCATTACCCAGGCTGCCTACAAGTACAACTACGGATCCCCCCCTTTCCATCCTGGCGGCGGATTCTGGTACAGCAAAATCGCCTACGACTTCTGACCACAGGCGCAGGCTGCCCAAAAATTCCACGCACAGTCTTCAGCTCGGTGACGCTTGACCTAAGAACAATGGCTAGTCCTGTGCCGGCTCATAAAGGCTCACCGAGCTGGCATCCACCGCCTTTGGCAGCAGCCCCTCGCGATAGAACGCATCGGCGATACGCTGCTGCTCAGCCAGGTTGTCCAGCTTTACCGGCTGCACGTCATAACTGCGCCGCGCGTTGGCCTGCTGCACCGTGGCGCTGTCCAGGTTGCCCCACAATGGGCCGAGAATACGCGCAGCCTCCGCCGGATTGGCCTTGGTCCAGGCACCTGCCTCGCGCAGAGCCAGGTACACCTGCTGCAGCACCTCGGGATGGGTCTTGGCATAGTCGCTCCCGGCCAGGTAGTACCGCTGGTAGCTGGCCAGCTCGCTGCCATCGGCCAGGATACGCGCGTTCTGCTGGCGCTGGGCACTGGCCACGTACGGGTCCCAGGTCACCCAGGCATCGACCTTGTGGTTCTCGAAGGCGGCTCGGCCGTCGGCGGGAATCAGGTAGGCCGGGGTGATGTCCTTGAAGGTCAGCCCGGCCTTGGCCAGGGCCTGGATCAGCAGGTAGTGGCTGCCTGCGGCCTTGGTCACCGCAACGCGCTTGCCCTTGAGGTCGGCCAGGGTCTTGAGCGGTGAGTCTGCCGGCACCAGGATCGCCTGGGCCGTGGGTGAAGGGGTTTCCCGGGCAAAGTAGGTAAGCTTGGCGCCGGCGGCCTGGGTGAACACCGGCACGGTATCTGCGACGTCCGCCGACAGGTCGACATTACCCAGGTTCAGTGCCTCCAGCAGCGGCAGGCCGCTGGGGAATTCGTGCCAGCTAATGCGGATGCCCTCGGCTTGCAGGCGTTGTTCGAGGGTGCCGCGGGCCTTGAGCAGGGTCAGCAGGGTCGAGGATTTCTGGTAGCCGATGCGCAGGGTCTGCTCGGCACTGGCAAAGCTCGGCAGCAAGGCGCTGGCCAGCAGCACCAGGGCCACACGGCGCAGGGGTTTGAAGGTCATTGGGCGGGTCTCCGGGTCAGGGTTGTGCGGCCAGCTTGGCGTTGGTCGGCACGGTAAAGCCGGTGGCGAAGGTCGGCGCCACATCAAGGCGTTGGTTCATCAGGCCGTGGGCCTGGTAGAAGTCGGCGGTTTCCTGTTGTTCGGCCACGGTGCGTGGGTCAATCACCTGCCAGCGCAACTGGCGTCGCTCGAATTGCAGGCGCGCGGCGTCCTCGGGGAAGCCGATGATCGCGGCCAGGTTCTTGGCGTAGGTGTCCAGGTGCTGGTTGGCCCACACCTGGGCGCCGGCCAGACGGTTGAGGTAGTCCTGCAGCGCAGCGCGTCGGGCAGGTTCGTCCAGGGCCTTGTCGGTGGCGGCGAGGAAGCTGTTGCCGCTGGACAGGCCGCGGCCGTTCACCAGTACCCTGCCCTGCCCGCTCAGTTCGGCCAGCGCGGTGTAGGGCTCCCAGGTCGACCAGGCGTCCACCGAACCGTTGGCCAGGGCGATCTTGGCGTCCACCGGGCCAAGAAAGCGAAACTCCACGTCCTTTTCGCTCAAGCCGACCTGATCCAACGCCTTGAGCGCCAGGTGATGCCCGATCGAACCGCGACCGGTGGCGATGCGCTTGCCCTTGAGGTCGGCGGCGCTGTGCAGTTGAGCGTCCGGGCGCACCAGCAGCGCGGTGCCATAGGGGTCGGATTTGTCCACCGCGATGGCCTTGACCGGCGCCCCCGAGGCCAGCACGAACAACAGCGGCGCATCGCCGATGATGCCGGCGTCGATGGCGCCGGCATTGAGCGCCTCGGCCAGCGGTGCGGCGGCGGGAAACTCAGCCCAGTGAATGTCATAGGGCAAATCGCGCAGGGCGTCGGCGGCCTCCAGTTGGGCGCGCATATTGCCTTTCTGGTCGCCGATACGCAGGGTCAGGCGCTCGCTGGCGGCAGCCTGGCTGGCCAGCAGCGCAGCGACGGCAAGGGTCAGCAACTTCGAACGAATGGACATGGCGCTCCTCGGTGTCGTGGCGGGCGGCGTCTTGCGGCCCGGGAGCTGCGACTGTAGCGAGAAGTGCATAATTACAAAAAGTGATTTTAGGAATAACCTAATATGCAAATTTACAGAAAACCTGTGGAAGCGGCTTTAGCCGCGAACACCGGCGTAGCCGGTGCCATGCACCGCGTTGTCTGCTTCGCGGCGAAAACCGCTCCCCAAGGGTACGCGGCGCGCTGGCGAAATCAGTTCTCTGCGCGATAGCGCAGCCCAGCGGGGCTGGGTGCTCTCCTGCAAGAATATATGGCATTACATAGAACCAGGATTATGCTAATACCTTATTTTTTCCGTTCTCTTGCGTGAGCACCGAACATGAAAATCGATGACATGGACGCCTTCGTGGCGGTCATTCGTTGCCAGTCGACCAACCTCGCCGCCGAGGCCCTGCAACTCACCCAACCGGCCATCACCCGCCGGGTGCAGAACTTCGAGGAAGACCTCGGCGCGACCCTGCTCGACCGCAACACCAAGCCGCTCAAGCCAACCCCCATGGGCCTGCGGGTGTACGAGCAGTGCAAGGCGATCCTGCGCGAGATCGATTCACTGCGCGAGTTGGTGGCCAACGACGGCGCCCCCTCCGGCACCCTGCGCCTGGGCGTGCCGCAAACCCTGGGCGATGTGGTGCTGCTCGACGCCCTGGCGCAGATCCGCGAGGCCTACCCGCAACTGCGCACCCAGGTCAGCAGCGGCTGGGGCAGCAGCCTGATCGCGCGCATGGAAAACGGCGAGCTGGACGCCGCCGCCGCGCTGTTCCCGCCGGGCAAGATCTTCCCCGAGGGCATCGCCAGCCAGTCTATCGCGCGCATGCCGCTCAAGGTGGTGGCTGCCAAGGGCAGCGCCGGCAAACGCAACTACAAGTTGCGCGACTGCTACACCCGTGGCTGGGTGCTCAACCCCGATGGCTGCGGTTTCCGCGCAGGCTTGCAGCGAGCGCTGAGCGAACAGGGACTGAGCCTGTCGATCAACCTGGAGACCTTCGGCACCGAGCTGCAACTGGGGCTGGTGGCCAACGGACAAGGCCTGGGGTTGGTGCCCGAGCCCTTGCTGATGGCCAGCCGGCACCGCGATGCCCTGGAGGTCCTGAATGTGAGCGACTTCAAGCCGCAGGTGGATCTGTGGCTGTTCCATCCGCGCTATCTGGGGAACTTGCAGGAGCCGGTGGAGCTGTTTGGTGAGGTGGCGGGACATCGGTTGTTAGGGTGAAAGCGTGACGCCTTGCCCCGCGATAGCGGTACAACGCTGACATCGCCATCGCGGGGAAGCCCGCCACGCCCCTCTAAATGCAAATTACGCATAATTAGTAAAAATATAAATTCCATAAACTGATAATTAGCATAGAACAAAAAAGACTTTTACAGAGCTCATTCATACGAATACGGTCTTAGTCACACACCGTCATTCAGGGATGAACCCCCATGAGTCACCCTTCCGACAGCGCCCTGGCCGAACTCACCGAGGCCCTAGCGGCCAACGCCGAGCGCTACGATCGCAGCGCGCAGTTTCCCAAAGACAACTTCGACCTGCTCCAGCGCCACGGCCTGCTGGGCCTCACCGTACCCCGCGCCCTCGGCGGCGGCGGCGCGGACCTGGCCACCGCGCGCCGGGTGATCGGCGCGGTCGGCAAGGGTGACCCGGCCACCGCGCTGATCCTGGTGATGCAGTACCTGCAACACTTTCGCCTGCAGGACGACACCCGCTGGCCCGCCCACCTGCGCCAGCGCGTGGCCGACGACGCCGTGCGCCACGGAGCCCTGATCAATGCCCTGCGTGTCGAGCCCGAGCTGGGTACCCCGGCCCGTGGCGGGCTGCCGGCCACCGTGGCAAGGCGCACCGCCGAAGGCTGGCGCCTGAGCGGGCGCAAGATCTACTCAACCGGCAGCCATGGCCTGAGCTGGTACCTGGTGTGGGGCCGCAGCGATGACAGCGACCCGCTGGTCGGTGGTTTTCTGGTCCACCGCGATACCCCCGGCATCCGCATCATCGACGACTGGGACCACCTGGGCATGCGCGCCACGTGCAGCCACGAAGTGCGTTTCGACGACGTCCTGATCCCCCTCGACCACGCCGTCAGTGTCAGTCCCGCCAGCGCACCGCGCGCCGAACTTGATGGCGAGGGGCTGCTGTGGATGGCCGTGCTGCTGCCGGCGGTGTACGACGGCGTGGCCCGCGCCGCGCGGGACTGGCTGGCGCGCTTTCTCAACGAGCGCACGCCGTCCAACCTCGGCGCGCCACTGGCCAGCCTACCGCGCTTCCAGGACGTGCTCGGGCGCATCGACACCCTGCTGTTCGCCAATCAGAGCCTGCTCGATTCGGCCGCTGCCGGGCACATCGCCCCAAGTCATGCCGGGCAGATCAAGCACCTGGTCAGCGCCAACGCCATCCAGGCCGTCGAGCTGGCCATCGAGGCCGCCGGCAACCCAGGGCTGTCGCGGCGCAACCCACTGGAGCGGCATTACCGCGACGTGCTGTGCAGCCGCATTCACACGCCCCAGGACGATGTGGTGTTCGGCCAGGTCGGCCGCAACGCGCTGACGGAGGTCGCAGCATGAGCCGTTCGATCATCGCCAGCCAGTTGGACACCCAGGCCAACCAAGTCTTGCGCGAGCGACTGGTGGACCATGAGGTAATCGATATCCCCTTCGGCCAGTTACACGTCGATGTGCCCGCCGATGTTTTCATCCTGCGCCCGGTGAACATCCGCGGACAGCGGGTCGACACCCCGCCGCCGGGCTGGCCGTGGAACCTGAAGTGGGTACAACTGGTGTCCTCAGGCATCGACTTCTACCCCGACTGGGTGTTCCAGGGCCCGCCGGTCACCAGCGGCAAGGGCGCCAACGCCGAGCACGTGGCCGAGTTCGCCCTGGCCCTGGTGTTCGCCGCCGCCAAGCAACTGCCGGAGCTGTGGGTCAAGGACGCCGACTGGCGCCTGACCCCACTGGCCCCGGTACGTGGCCGCACCCTGGGCATTCTCGGCTTTGGCAGCATCGGCCAGAGCCTGGCGCGCAAGGCGCAGGCCCTCGGCCTGCGAGTGCTGGCCCTGAGCCGCCCCGGCCACCCCATCGCCGAGATTCCCGGCGTGGAGCGTGCCGCCGATCTGCGTGAGCTGTTCGCTGACAGCGACCACCTGGTGCTGGCCGCCCCGCTGACCCCCGCCACCCGCGGGCTGATCGACCGCCAGGTGCTGGCCCATGCCCGCCCCGGGTTGCACCTGATCAACATCGCCCGGGGCGGCTTGCTCGATCAGGAGGCGCTGCTCGACGCGCTGGACAGCGGCCTGATCGCCCGCGCCAGTCTCGATGTCACCGAGCCCGAGCCGCTGCCGGCGGGCCATGCGCTGTACCACCACCCACGGGTATTCCTGTCACCCCACACCTCGGCTATTTCCGAGGACGGTTACCCGGCCTTCCTCGACGCCTTCATCGCCAACTTCCACCGCTACCGCGAGCAGGCGCCCCTGGCCAACCTGGTCGATACCGCGCGCGGCTACTGACCACCGGAGAACACACCATGACTTCACTGTCTGCCGTCACCAGCAATACCGCCCAGAGCGTTCGCCAACGGGTCAGCGCCGAGGAATGGGAAGTACGCGTCAAGCTGGCCGCCGCCTACCGCCTGGCCGCGCTGTTTCGCTGGACTGACCATATCTACACGCACTTCTCGGCCCGCGTACCGGGGCCGGAGGAGCATTTTCTGATCAACGCCTTCGGCTTGCTGTTCGATGAAATCACCGCCTCCAACCTGGTCAAGGTGGATGTCGACGGCACGATCATCGACGACCCGCTGGGGCTGGGCATCAACCAGGCCGGCTACGTGATCCACAGCGCCATCCACCGTGCCCGCCCCGACCTCAAGGCGGTACTGCACACCCACACCCGCGACGGCGCGGCGGTGTCGGCCCAGCGCGATGGCCTGCTGCCGATCTCCCAGCACGCCCTGGCCTACTACAGCCGCGTGGTGTACCACGACTACGAAGGCGTGGCGCTGGACCTGGACGAGCAAGAGCGGTTGGTGGCCAACCTGGGCGCGAGCAACATCCTGATTCTGCGCAACCACGGGCTGCTCACGGGCGGTGTCAGCGTGGAGCATGCCTTCCGCGAGCTGCACGGGCTGGAGCGGGCGTGCAATATCCAGGTGGCGGCCCAGGCTGGGGGCAATGATCAGCTGCTGCATGCGGCGCCGGCGGCGATTGCCAAGGTGCATGAGCAGTCCAAGCGGTTTTCCGACGGCCAGGGTGAGGGGATCCAGCGGCATTGGGATGCGCTGATTCGCCAGCTGGATCGGGAGGGGCGGGACTATCAGGACTGACTGAAGGCATCTGCTGCCAGTACTGGCCCCTTCGCGGGCAGGCCCGCGAAAGGGCCGGTACTGGCGAACTCCATCTTGATCAAGGATCACCCCATGCCCTCACTGCACCGCCTTTTCGCCATCAGTTCCCTGGCCCTGGTCTTGTCCGGCTGCTCCCCCGCCGACAACACCGCCGCCAGCAAGACCCTCAACATCGCCTTCTGGGGCGACAACACCACCCTGGTCAGCGTCGACCCGTTCCAGGTCTACTGGCTGGAACACCGCGTGCTGCTGCGCAACGTCGCCGAGTCGCTCACCGACCAGGACCCGGACACCGGACGCATCATCCCGTGGCTGGCCAAAAGCTGGGAGATCGGCAGCGATGCACTGAGCTACACTTTCCACCTGCGCCAGGACGTCACGTTCAGCAACGGCGAGCGCTTCGACGCACACGCCGTGAAGACAGCCTTCGACAGCAACAAGGCCTTCGCCACGCAACTCCCCGCCACCTTCGGCGCCACCTACCTGGCCGGTTACGATCACGCCGAAGTGATTGACGACTTCACCGTGCGCCTGGTGCTGTCCAAGCCCAATGCAGGCTTCCTGCAAGCCACCTCGACCACCAACCTGGCGATCCTCGCCCCGGCCTCGTACAAGCTGACCGCCCAGGAACGCTCGCTGGGCAAGATCATCGGCACCGGCCCGTTCGTGCTCGAACACTACACGCCGGAAGTCGGCGCCAAGCTGGTCAAACGCGCGGACTACGCCTGGGCTTCGGCCAACGTGCGCAACCAGGGCGCTGCCCACCTGGACACCGTCGAGGTCAGCTACATTCCCGAAGAAAGCGTGCGCAACGGCCTGTTCCTGCAAGGCAAAGCCGACATCCTGTGGCCGCGCACCCCGTTCTCGGAGGTCGACCTCAAGCTGTTCCAGTCCAAGGGCGCGACCATCCAGAGCCGGTCGCTGCCGGGGCCTGCGCTCAACCTCTACCCCAATACCCGCAACAACCGCCTGCTGGGCGACCGCCAGGTGCGTCTTGCCCTGCAGAAAGCCATCGACCGCACCAGCTACGCGCACACCGTGTACAACGCCGAGTTCCCGGTGGTCAGCGGGGTGTACGACGTGACCACGCCGTACTTCAAGGCCCAGGCCGACAAGCTGGCCTACGACCCCAAGGGCGCCGAGCAACTGCTCGAAGCCGCCGGCTGGCACAAGGGCGAGGACGGCTACCGGCAGAAGAACGGCCAGCGCCTGACCCTGCGCTACAACCTCACCCCCGCCGAAAGCGCAGGCGATGTGCTGGTGCAGGACCAACTGCGCAAAGTAGGCATCGACCTCAAGCTCAATGTGCTGACCCGCGCCGAGTGGGTGGCCGGCAACACTTCCGGCAACTACGACCTGACGTCCACCTACATGACCCGCGCCGACCCGATCATCCTGCAGACCATCCTCGACCCGCGCGCCGCCAACAGCGCAACGCTGGCCACCAACAGCTACGAGCCGCACACCCTGCCCAAGGTCCAGGCGCTGTTCGACAGCGGCATCACCGCCACCGCCGACCCGCAGCGTGCCGCCGCCTACGGCCAGTTGCAGGACCTGCTGGTGGACGAGGCGGCAGCCTTCCCGCTGTACGAACGGGTCTGGCAGGCGGCCACCGCGCCACGGGTCAAGGACTTCCGCTGGACCGCCGAAGGCTTCGCCTTCCTCAGTGACATCCAGGTCGGCCAGCCATGAAGCGCTACCTGATCGGCCGCATCGGCCAGGCGCTGCTGGTGCTGTGGGGTGCCTACACCATCAGCTATTTCATCCTCTACCTGCTGCCGGGCGACACCCTGGCAATCATGCTCAGCGCCTCCGGCATGGAAGCCGACGGCCTGTCGCCCGAAGACCTGGCCAAGGCCCGCGCCTACTACGGGTTGGACAAGGGTCTGTTCGAGCAGTATTTCGACCTGCTCTGGCGCGCCGTGCACGGCGACCTGGGCCAGTCACTTTCGCTGGGCCGGCCGGTCACCGCGCTGCTGGCCGAGCGCCTGCCGCAGACCCTGTCGCTGGCCGGCCTGGCGATCGTGCTGTCGTTGCTGGGTGGCGTGGGCCTTGCCTACCTGACCGCCTACCTGCAATGGCGCCCGCTCAAGACCGCGCTGACCCGCCTGCCGTCGCTGGGCTTTTCGGTGCCGGTGTTCTGGATGGGGCTGCTGCTGATCCAGGTGTTCGCCTTTGGTCTGGGCTGGTTCCCGGCCACCGGCAGCCAGGGCTTTGCCAGCCTGGTGCTGCCAGCCGTGACACTGGCCATTCCCAGCGCTGCGGTGTACGCCCAGGTGCTGCAACGAGGCTTCCAAGGCGTGTGGCAGGAGCCGTACATCGCCACCGCCTTCGCCAAGGGCCTGAGCCGGGCGCAGGTGCAGGCCCGGCATGGTTTGCGCAACGCGGCGCTGCCTCTGCTCACGCTGGTTGGCCTGCAGGTGGGCAACACGGTGTCCGGTGCGGTGCTGGTGGAGACCATCTTCGCGCGCAACGGCGTCGGCCGCCTGGCCCAGGAAGCCGTGCTACGCCAGGACATTCCGGTGGTGCTGGCCATCGTCGCGGTGTCAGCGGCGGCCTTCGTGGTGGTGAACCTGATTGTCGATCTGCTGTACCCGTACCTCGACCCACGCATCACCCATACCGCCAAGGTGAGCTGATATGACTTCCGATACTCGCCTCTATCATCCAGTCCCCTCAACGGCTGCACAGCAATGGCAACGCCGCACGCGCTGGCAACGCCTGCACGAGGCCTTGGCCCCGCTGCTGCGCCGCCCCGGTTTCAGCCTGGCCTTGCTGGTAGTGCTGTTCGCTCTGCTGAGCGCGCTGGCTCCACAACTGCTGACCAGCTTCGACCCCTACGCCACCTCCCCCGCCGACAAACTCAGCGCGCCGAACCTTGTGCACTGGTTCGGCACCGACGAGCTGGGCCGCGACCTGTACACCCGGGTGGTCTACGGCGCACGCTTGAGCGTGCAGGCCGCGCTGCTGGCGGTGGCCATCGCCCTGGCCGGCGGCCTGGGCCTGGGCGTGCTGGCCGGCTTTGCCGGCGGGCGCGTGGACGCCGCGTTGATGCGCCTGATCGACGTGCTGCTGGCCCTGCCCGGTCTGTTGCTGGCCCTGGCGATCGTCACCGCCATCGGCTTTGGCACGGTGCCGGTAGCGATTGCCGTGGGCGTCGGCATCATCCCCGGCTTTGCCCGCACCACCCGCGCCGAGGTGCTGCGCATCAAGACCCTGCCCTATGTCGAGGCCGCGCGTTTGGGCGGCGCCAGCTGGGCGCGCACGCTCCTGCGCCATGTGCTGCCCAATGCCTGGGGGCCAGTGGCGGTGCTCGCCACCCTGGACTTCGGCGCGGCCATCCTCGCCACCGCGGGCCTAAGCTTTCTCGGCTTTGGCGCTGCGCCACCGGCGGCCGAATGGGGCACACTGATCGCCAATGGCCGCCACTTCCTCATCACCGCCCCGTGGGTGTCCCTGTTGCCGGGATTATTCGTGGTGGCCGTGGTGTTCAGCCTCAACCACCTGGCGCGCAGCGTCGAGGAGCATGCCCGATGAGCCAGCCTGCGTTGATCGAGGTCCGCGACCTCAGTGTCAGCTACCACTTCGCCGGGCAGCGTACCGAAGCCGTACGCCAACTGTCGTTCAGCCTGAACCAGGGCGAAACCCTGGCCATCGTCGGCGAGTCAGGCTCGGGCAAGTCGACCCTGGCCAACGCCCTGCTGGCCCTGCTGCCGGGCAACGCACGGATCGACCAGGGCCAGTTGCTGGTCGCCGGGGTCGATGTGGCCACGGCCAGCGAGCCGGCCCGCCGCCAGTTGCGCGGGCGTACCGTCGGCCTGGTACCGCAGGACCCGATGGTCAGCCTCAACCCCACCCTGCGCATTGGCCGGCAGATCGCCGAAGCCCTGCTGCTGGCCCGCGGCCGGCGTTATCCGGGGCTGGACACCGATGTGCTGGAGCTGCTGACCCAAGTGGGCCTGGACGACCCGGCCCTGCGCGCCCGCCAATACCCCCACGAGCTGTCCGGCGGCATGCGCCAGCGGGTGCTGATCGCCATCGCCCTGGCCGGCGATCCGCGCCTGATCATCGCAGACGAGCCCACCAGCGCGCTGGATGTGACCGTGCAACGGCGCATTCTCGACCACCTGCAACGGCTGGTGGCCGAGCGCGGCATCTCGCTGCTGATCATCACCCACGACCTGGGGATGGCCTGCGACCGCGCCGACCGCCTGCTGGTGATGAAGCACGGCGAGTTGGTGGAGCACGCCTCGCCGCGTCAGGTGCTGTGGGGCACGCCACAGCCCTACACCCGCGACCTGCTCGCCGCTGCGCCCGCCTTCGTGCCGCGCCAGCGGCCGAACACGGCCCTGGGAGAAACGCCGCTGCTGCGTCTGAGCAACGTCGGCAAGCGCTTTGCGCTGCCGGGCAAGGACGCCAACTTCACTGCCCTGCACGACCTGAGCCTGGAGGTCAAAGCAGGCCAAACCCTGGCCATCGTCGGTGAATCGGGCTCGGGCAAGAGCACCGCGCTGCGCATCGCCCTGGGGCTGGAGACGCCCAGCCAGGGCCGTGTTGAGTTTGCAGGCCAGGACGTTACCCACTACAGCTGGCGCCAGTTCAGGCCACTGCGCCGGCGTATCCAGCTGGTGCAGCAAAACCCCTTCGCCGCGCTCGATCCGCGCTTCACGGTGTTCGACAGCATCGTCGAGCCGCTGGTGGCGTTTGGTGTGCTCAAGGGCCAGGCTCTGGAGCGCAAGGCGCGTGAATTGATCGCCCGGGTGCAGTTGCCAGTGCACTTTCTCGACCGCCTGCCGCGGGAGTTGTCCGGTGGCCAACGCCAACGGGTGGCGATCGCCCGGGCCCTGGCGCTGGAGCCGCACGTGTTGCTGCTGGACGAGCCGGTGAGCGCGCTGGATGTGTCGGTGCAGGCGCAGATCCTCGCGCTGCTCGATGAGTTGCAGCGCGAGCTGGGGATCGCCTATGTGCTGGTGTCCCATGATCTGGCGGTGGTGGCCAGCATGGCCGATCAGGTGCTGGTGCTGCGGCGCGGGCAGGTGGTGGAGCAAGGGCCGGCGCTGGAGGTGTTCAGCCGGCCGGCCAGTGCCTATACCCGGGAGTTGATTGCGGCGATCCCGGGGCATTCGCGCAGTGTGTTGCCGGTGGCGGTGTAAAGGCGGATCCCCTGATTTGCCTTGACGGCCCTGTCGCAAGCTCCCACAAGGTTCACACCGGACACTATGGGAGCTGGCGAAGCCTGCGACAGGATCAGGCAGAAACAAAAAACAATGCATATTATTTAATTTCTCAAATAATACTTATGCATAATTAGCTTAGAACCACAAAGCCTTTCACAACCCCCTCCCCTCCACGCTAACGTCCCCTTTACCAGTCCGACCCCACACCCGGCGGAGGCCTCCATCACCTGATTGCAGAAGGACTCCCCATGAGCAAGCGACAAATCAAACTCGGCGCGATGATCCACGGTGTCGGCCACGGCTGGGGCGAATGGCGACACCCCGAGGCGCTGGCCGATGCCAGTGTCAACTTCGGCTTCTACAAGCAGCAGGCGCAGCTGGCCGAGGCCGCCAAATTCGACTTCGCCTTCATCGCCGACAGCCTGCACATCCACGCCCGCTCCAGCCCCCACTACCTCAACCGCTTCGAGCCGTTGACCATTCTTTCGGCCCTGGCCGCAGTCACCTCGCACATCGGTCTGGTGGCCACGGTCACGGTCAGCTACACCGAGCCGTTCCAGGTCGCACGCCAGTTCGCCTCGCTGGACCTGATCAGCGGCGGGCGCGCCGGCTGGAACGTTGTCACCTCGTGGTTATCAGGCACTGCCGACAACTTCGGTAAGGCCGAGCACCCGCCGCATGCCGTGCGCTACCGCATCGCCCGCGAGCACGTCGAGGTGGTCAAGGGCCTGTGGGATTCGTGGGAGGACGATGCCTTCACCCGCAACAAACACACCGGCGAGTTTTTCGCCCCGGACAAACTGCACACCCTCGGCCACCAGGGCGAGTTCTTCAAGGTCAAAGGCCCGCTGAACATCCAGCGCTCGCCCCAGGGCCAGCCGCTGATCTTCCAGGCCGGAGTGTCCGAGGACGGACGTAACTTCGCCGCCCAGAACGCCGATGCGATCTTCGTCAGCCCCGAGTCGTTCAGTGACGCCCGCGCCTACTACCAGGACCTCAAGCAGCGCGCTGCCAAGCATGGCCGCGACCCTGAGCAGCTGTTTATCCTGCCGGGCATCCGCCCCATCGTCGGGCGTGACGAGGAGGAAGTGCAACACCGCTACCAGCAGGCCGTGGAGCTGGTGAGCATCGAGGATGCCATCGTCGCCCTGGGCCGCCCGTTCAACGACTACGACTTCAGCCAGCACGCGCTGGACGCGCCCTTCCCCGACCTGGGCACCCTGGGCGACAACAGCCACAAAGGCACCGCCGACCAGCTCAAGCAGTTGGCCCGGGACGAGCAACTGACCCTGCGCGAACTGGCCCTGCGCTTCTCGCGCCCGCGCCGCGACTTCGTCGGTACCCCCGAGCAAGTGGCCAACGCCCTGCAGGACTGGTTCGAGCACGGCGCCGCCGACGGTTTCATCATCAACCAGCTGCTGCCCGATGGCCTGCAGTACTTCACCGAGCTGGTGGTACCGCTGTTGCAGGCGCGCGGGCTGGTACGCGGCGAGTACGCAGGCGACACCCTGCGCGCCAACTTCGGGCTGGATGTGCCGGCCAACCGCAATACCTTGCGCCGCGAACAAAGCGCAGTGGCTTGAGACCGCCAGGGCTGCTTTGCTGCCCCAGCCCGCCCATACCCCCAGAAAAGGAATTTTGCTCCATGACTCTCGAATTCGTCGGCCTCATCGGCCCCCAGGAAGGCAGCGAATCCCAGGCCCCGCGCGGCCCGCTGGTAGACCTGGAATTCATCAAGGCGTTCTCCCAGGCCCAGGAATACGGCGGTTTCGACAAGGCGCTGCTGGCAGTCAACACCAGCGCGCCGGACTCGATGATCCTGGCCAGCTACGTGGCCGCGCTGACCGAGCGCATCGGCCTGCTGGTGGCCCACCGCCCAGGCTTCCAGGCACCGACCTTCGCCGCCCGCCAGTTCGCCACCCTCGACCAGCTCAGCCGTGGCCGCGCCTCGATCAACGTCATCACCGGCGGCGACAGCGGCGACCTGCAGCGCGATGGCGACTTTCTCGACAAGGACGCCCGCTACGCACGCACCGACGAGTACCTGGAGGTGCTGCGCAACACCTGGACCCGCACCGAACCCTTCGACCACCAGGGTAAACATTACCGGGTGGAAGACAACCTGACCCTGGTCAAACCGGTGGGCAAGCTGCCGATCTACTTCTCCGGCGCCTCCGACGCCGCCGTGGAGGTCGCCGCCAAGCACGCCGACGTGTACATGATGTGGGGCGAGCCGCTGGAGCAGGTGCGCGAGCGGATTGCCAAGGTCCGCAAGGCCGCCGCCCGCTACGGGCGCGAGAAGCACATCCGCTTCAGCCTGTCGCTGCGCCCGATCCTCGGCGCCACCGAGGACGAAGCCTGGGCCCGCGCCGAGCGCATTCTGGCCGACGCCAAGCAGCGTATCGGCATCCGCCAGGGCAACCGCCGCGAGAAGAACTTCGGCAAGAGCAACGTGGGTTCCGAACGGCTGGTGCAGCTGGCCGGCAAGGTGCACGACACCCGGCTGTGGACCGAGATCGCCGCGCTCGGCGGCGGTGCGGGCAACTCCACCTCGCTGGTGGGCACGCCGGACCAGGTGGCCGAGGCTGCGCACGCGTATTACGAGCTGGGGGTGAGTACCTTCTTGTTCCGGGGGTTCGATCAGTTGCGCGATGCGGTGGAGTATGGGCAGGCGTTGATTCCGCGGATCAAGGCGCTGGTTGCGCTGCGGGAAGGTGAGCGTAGCGCGCGTACGGCTTAGATCTTCATAACGGCAACGGCCCCTTCGCGGGGCAAACCCGCTTCCACGAAAGCACGACCGTTGTGCATCGTGGGAGCGGGTTTGCCCCGCGAAGGGGCCTTTTCATGTTGCCGCCAAATGAATGAACAACACATCACAAAATACAAATCACGCATTTAGTAAAACAAACATAATCATTAAATTACATAATTAACTTAGAACAAAAAAGCCTTTCCCAACCCACGCAAAGATCATTAAGTTCTGTAAACCGACCCCGACCTGGCGGAGGCAAATGGATTCGTGCCAACCGTCGTCGGGCCTCGCCATGCGTCCGCCTGCCCTGTTGCGCACATCCGAACCCAACTTCTCGGAGACCGCGACATGGGATTGTCCCGTAGAGATCTGATCGCCCGCCTCGCCGCCATCGGCGGCTATTCGGCGGCACTGGGCGCGCTGGGGCAGAACGCCCTGGCCGCCACCTTCGAACCCCTGCAACTGGCCGCCAACGGTGGCAACGGCAAGCGCGTGCTGATTGTCGGCGCCGGTATTTCCGGACTGGTGTCGGCCTACGAGCTGCGCAAGGCAGGCTTCAATGTGACCGTGCTGGAGGCCCGCGAGCGGGTCGGCGGCCGGGTCTGGACCCTGCGCCAGGGCGACCGTATCGAACACAACGACGGCACCACGCAGCGCGTGGAGTTCGACCAGGGCCAGTTCTTCAACGCCGGCGCCGCGCGCCTGCCCAGCCATCACCTGACCATCCTGGGTTACTGCCGCGAACTGGGCGTAGAGTTGCAGGTGCTGGTCAACAGCAGCCGCAACGCCCTGGCCCAACCCGACCTTGCCCGTCCACCGCTGCTGCTGCGCCAGGCGGTCAACGACACCCGTGGGCATTTCAGCGAACTGCTGGCGCGCAGCGTCAGCCGCAACAGCCTGGATGCCGAACTCAGCAGTGGCCAGCGCAAGGCGCTGCTGGACTTCCTCAAGGTCTACGGTGACCTCGACAGCCAACAGCAGTACCGCGGCTCGGTGCGCGCCGGCTACACCCGCTTCGCTGGCGCCGGCGACCAGACGCCGATCCAGCGCCAACCCGTGCCGCTCGATCAGTTGCTGGACAGCAACCTGCTACTGCCGCTGGTGTTCGACGAGATCCCCGAGTTTTCCTCGACCATGTTCCAGCCAGTGGGCGGCATGGACCAGATCCCCAAGGCCTTCTACCGCCAGGTCCAGGACAGCGTACGCCTGGGCGCCGAGGTGCTCGGGGTCGAAACCGGCGACACCGGCGCCAAGGTAGTGTGGCGTGATCGCAAGAGCGGCCAGCAGCACGTCGAACAGGCCGACTACGCCATCGTCACCCTGCCCTTGCCGCTGCTGGCCAAGTTGCCGAACAACTTCGACGCGCCGTTCAAGCAAGCCATCGCCAGCGCCGAAGGCGACAAGGCCAACAAGGTGGCCTGGCAGTCGCCGCGGTTCTGGGAAACGGATTTTCAGATCTACGGCGGCCTCAGCTACATCAACCACGAGGCGCGCACCCTGTGGTACCCCAGTGATCGTCTCAACAGCGCCCAAGGCGTGCTGGTGGCCACCTACAACACCGGTGGCGTGGCCCAGCAGTTCGCCGCCAAGCCATTGGCCGCGCAGATTGCCTCGTCGCGCCAGGCGGTGGAATCGCTGCACCCCGGTCACAGCCAGAAACTCGGCCGGCCGGTGGTGGTGAACTGGTCGAAGATCCCCTTCAGCGAGGCGCCGTGGATCGTCCACGACGAAGTCGCCCAGCCCGGCTACGACCGGCTCAACCAGCCCCAGGGCCGCACCTGGCTGGCCAGTGACGCCCTGGCCCATGGCGGGGTGGGCATCTGGCAGAACAGCGCCGCCGAATCCGCCCGCCGCGTGGTCAGCCTGATCGCCCGACACGCCAGCCAGACCACCCGCGGCGCTGCCGCCTGACCCTGCAGGAATTCTACCCATGCCTCGTCTTCTTCTACTTGCCGGAGTGCTCATGTCCCTGACCCTCAACGCCCACGCCGACGGCATCAAGCGCGTCGCGCCACCTGGCTCGAACTTCCCCATCTCGCAACTGGTCACGGTGCCGGCCGGCAGTCAGCTGACCTTCATCAGCGGCACCCTGCCGGATGTAGCAGACCCCAAGGCGCCCAAGGGCAGCGTCGCGGCCCTGGGTAATACCGAAACACAAGCCCGGTCGGTGCTGAAAAAACTGCGCGCAGCCTTGCAGAGCCAAGGCCTGGACCTGGGCGACATCGTCCAGTTGCGGGTGTTCCTGGTGGGCGATCCGGCCAATGGCGGCAACCTCGATTTCGCCGGACTGCAAGCGGCCTACACCGAGTTCTTCGCCACCGCCGATCAACCCCGCACCCCGACCCGCACCGCCTTGCAAGTGGTGGCCCTGCCGTTGCCGGGCGCGCTGGTGGAAATCGACGCGATCGCGGCCAAGGCGCCCTGAGCGCGCCACCCCGCCCAACAAGGAACTGCGTGCATGAAGCAAGTCTTTACCTCTGCCTCGTTACTCCCCATGGCCCTCGCCGCGGGGCTGCAAACTACCCCGACACTGGCCGATGAACCCAGTGCCCAGGCCCTGGGCACGGTGATCGTCACCGGCAACCGTGGCGCCGAGAAGCGCACCGTCACCACAAGCCCCGTGCCGATCGACGTGATCAGCGCCAAGCAATTGCAGGAGACCGGCAAGCCCGGCCTGATGGAAGCCCTGAGCGCCAGCGTGCCCTCGCTCACCCTGCCGGAAAAGACCGGCTGGGACGCCAGCGGCATGGCCCGCGCGCCAAACCTGCGCGGGCTCAATGCCGCCCAGGTGCTGGTGCTGGTCAACGGCAAGCGCCGCCACACCAGCGCCACCCTGAACATCAGCGGCATCAACGCCGGTGCTGCGCCCAGCGACCTGGACCTGATCCCCATCAGCGCCATCGACCATGTGGAGGTGCTGCGCGACGGCGCCGCCGCGCAGTATGGCTCGGACGCCATCGCCGGGGTGATCAACGTGATCCTCAAGGCCGATACCAGCGGTACCGCTGTGACGACTGCCGGCCAGGGCTACGACGGCAAGAAGCAGACCGTGCAGCAAAGCCTGAACAAGGGTTTCGAGATCGGCCGTGACGGCATCCTGCAGCTGGCGATGGATGCGCGCAGCCAGAACGACGACAACAAGGCCAGTGCCAACGGCTACAGCCAGGCCGAAGCGCTGGACCGCGCCGGCAAGGTCACCTACGGCGGCTACGGCACGCCGAAGATCAACCTGCTGACCCTGGGCTACAACGCCGAACTGCCCCTGCAAGACGACCTGACCCTGTATTCGTTCAGCACCTGGTCGTACCGCAAGGCCGAGCAGGGCCAGAATTTCCGTCTGCCGACCATCGCCAACACCATCACCACCGGGCCCAATGGGCGCCCGTCCGGCTACACGCCCACCTGGTACATCGAAGAGCACGACTACCAGGCAGCGTTCGGTGCCAAGGGCCTGGCCGGCGAATGGGACTGGGACCTGTCGAGCACCTACGGGCGCAACGAAGCCGCCCAAGGCACCTGGAATAACCAAAACCCTTCGCTGGGCGAGGCGACGCCCAACCACTTCGAGTCCGGCACCTGGGTCAGCTCGCAACTGACCAGCAACCTCGACCTGCACCGCAGCTTCGAGGTGGGGCTGAGCAAGCCGCTGGACTTCTCGTGGGGCCTTGAACAGCGCCGCGATACGTATCAGGTGCAAGCCGGCGACTGGGCCAGTTGGGCCGACGGCGGTTACTGCCCCACCCCAGGCAACTGCGCCGCCTCCGGCGCCCAGGTGACCAACGGCATCTCACCGGCCGAGGCTACCAGCGCGAGCCGCAACAGCTACGCCGGCTTCCTGGATGTGGGCTTCAACCCGTTGCCGCAGTGGTACTGGGGCGCAGCGGTGCGCTACGAGCACTACGACCGTGGCATCGGCGCCACCCGCAGCGGCAAGCTCACCACCCGCTACGAGTTCACCCCGGAACTGGCACTGCGGGCTACGGTGAGCAACGGCTTCCGTGCACCATCACTGGCCAACAGCCTGTTCAGCGCGCGCTCCACCACCTATGGTGTGGTCAATGGCGTGTATCAGTCGATCAACTACGGCGTACTGCCGGTGGACTCGGCGGCGGCCAAGGCGTTAGGAGCCGAAGCGCTCAAACCTGAAAAATCCACCAACTACAGCCTCGGCCTGACCTGGCAACCCAGCGACCGCCTGGCCTTCACCGCCGATGCCTACCTGGTCAACGTGCGCGACCGCATCACCCTCACCGGCACCCTGCTCGGCCCGGAAGTCACTCAGGCATTGCTGGACAACGGCATCGACTCGACCTCCGGCGGGCAGTACTTCACCAACGGCGCCGACACCCGCACCAAGGGCCTGGACCTGGTGGGCAGCTACGACCAGGATCTAGGCAGCGCCGGCACCGTGAAGTGGACCGCAGCGTTCAACTGGAACGACACCGAGATCCTCGATTACAAGCAAAGCGTGAACATTCTCGGCGCCCCCTACACGCTGATGGACCGCCAGGCCCGCAACCTGCTCACCGAGGTGCAGCCGCACACCAAGCTGATCCTGGGCGGCAACTGGCGGCTGGACCGCTACCGGGTCAACCTGGGGCTGACGCGCTATGGCTCGTGGCGCGAGGTCAACGCCGCCAATGATCGCTCGCTGGACCGCGAGTACAAAGCGCGCTGGATCACCGACCTGGACGTGGGCTACCAGCTGACCAAGGACCTGGAGCTGGCGGTGGGCGCACGTAACCTGTTCGATGTGTACCCCGAGCGCCAGGCACCGAGCAGCAAGACCATGGTCAAGGGGTATGGGGTGTACTCGCCGTATGGGTTTACCGGGGGGTATTACTTTGGGCGGGTGACATACAACTTCTGAAAAGGGGGGCTGCGTTGCAGCCCCGGCGATCTACCGGCTAAAACGCGGAATCGACAGCCCCAGGCTCTCGCGCAAGGTGCTGCCTTCATACGCCGTGCGATACACCCCACGCTCCTGCAACAGCGGCACCACCTCCTCGGTAAAGCGACGGAACTGCCCCGGATGCCCTATATAAATGTTGAACCCATCCAAAGCCCGCGCCTCGAACCATTCGGCCATCTTCGCCGCTACCGTCTGCGCGGAACCTACGAACGCGCCGGGACGCAACTGGCGACCGAACTCCACCGCCTGGCGCAGGCTAAAGCCTTTGTCCCGCGCCTGGTCGGCGATGCGCTTGGCATTGGTGAAGAAGCTGCTGCGGGCATACTCCAGGCTCTCTTGCGGGAATGGGGCGTCAAGCTCGTACTGGCTGAAGTCGTGCCAGCCGAAATTGCGCCCGAACTCCTTGAGCGCCAGCTCGAAGCTGTGATCGGCCTGGTGATAGTGCCGTTCGATCTCACGGGCGTGCTCGTCAGTATCCCCCACGTAGATCTCCGCGCCCGGCAGCACAAGCAACTGCTCCGGATCACGCCCCAGGCGTGCCGCGCGGCCCTTGACGTCACGGTAGAACGCCTGGCCCTGCTCGATGCTGGCGGCATGCGTGAACACCACATCGGCGGTGGCCGCACCCAGGTCGCGACCCTGCTCGGAGTCGCCGGCCTGGAAGATCACAGGCTGGCCCTGGGGCGAGCGCTGGATGTTCAGCGGCCCCACCACCGAAAAGTGCTCGCCCTTGTGGTTCAGCCCGTGCAGCTTGGCGGGGTCGAGAAAGCGGCCGCTAGCGCGGTCACGGGGGAAGGCGTCGTCCTCGTAGGAGTGCCATAGCCCCTGTACCACTTGCACATGCTCCTGAGCCCGGGCGTAGCGGGTGTCGTAGTCGTAGTGTTCGTCCAGCCCGTAGTTGCCGGCGGTGCCGGCATCACCACTGGTGACCACGTTCCAGCCGGCGCGGCCCTTGCTGATCAGGTCCAGCGAAGCGAGCCGGCGGGCGACGTTGTACGGGGCGTTGTAGGAGGTGGTGAGGGTGCCGACCAGGCCGATATGGCGGGTGCTCACGGCCAGGGCCGACAGCAGGGTCAGCGGCTCCAGGCGGTTGAGGTAGTGCGAGGGGGAGCCAGGGGTGATGAACTGGCTGTCGACGATGAACATCAGGTCGAACAGCGCAGCCTCGGCCTGGCGGGCGATGTCGATGTACCAGTCGATGTTGACGCTGGCGTCCGCCGGCAGTTCGGGGTCCAGCCACAGGTTGTGCCGGCCGGGGCCGCCGCAGCCCATGGTCAGGGCGCCGAGTTTGATTTTGCGTTGGGTCATGGGGGAGTCCTTTGCAATCAAGGGGAGGCCTTCGCGGGCAAGCCCGCTCCCACAGGGATCTGCGCTTGCCTATGGGAGCGGGCTTGCCCGCGAAGAAGCCAGCGCAGAGCTTCAGTGCTGGCTGACAGCCGGCTGCTCGATAGCCGCACCAAACGAGGTATCGAACAAGCTGCTGGCCGGATACGTCTGGATCAGCCCGAGCCCGGCGAAGAAGTCCACGGTTTTCTGCGCGTCGACGATCACCTGCGGGTTCAGCGGCGCAAGGTCAGTGCGCGCACGGGCGAACCAGGCGCGGGCGATGTCGCGGTCAGCGCGGGTGCGCTTGGCCCAGGCGTCGGCGTAGGCCTCGGTGTGGGCCGGGTCGCTCAGGGTCCAGTCGCGGGCTTTTTTCAGCCGTTGCAGAAAGTCGGCGATCTGCGTGCGCTTGGCGTCCACCGCTTTGGCGTTGGCCACCACGAAACTCTGCGCCGGTATTACGCCTTCGGCAGTGGCCAGTACGCGGGCGCCCTGGCGTTCTTGCTGGGTAACGTAGGGCTCCCAGGTGGCGATCACGTCCACCGAGCCGCCATCCAGGGCGTGGGAAGCGTCCAGCGCGCTGAGGTAACGCAGCTCCAATGCATCACGCGGTACGCCGGCCTTGTCCAAGGCGCTGAACAAAAGTTGCTGGCTCCACGAACCCTTCCAGATCGCCGCGCGCTTGCCACGCAGGTCTTGCAGGCTGTGTATCGACGAATCCTTGCGCGCCAGAATCGCCACCCCTTCGAGGTTCTGGCGGCTGACCGCGATCACCTTGATCGGCGCGCCCAAGGCGCCCAAAAACAAGGGCGGTGCATCGCCCAGAAGGCCAATGTCAAGGCTGCCGACGTTGAGCGCCTCGGCCACGGGGGAGCCTGCGGTGAACTGCTTCCACTCCAGCTCATAAGGCAGGTTGTCGAGTACCCCGGCCGCTTCCATCACCGCGCGGGCGTTGTAACTCTGGTCGCCTACGACCAAGGTCTGGGCGGCGGCGGCAAGGCTGAAGGTGGTGGCCAGCACAGTGACGGCCAGTTGCTTGAAGTAACGCACGGGGGTCTCCAGATGCCCGCTTGGGGCATGTCAGGGCCGATCCGCAGGTGCGGTCTCGTGGCAACGGTTTTATATCTTTTAAGTCTTACTCGATCGATTTTTATAATCTATAGATCAATCAAGCCGCTGTGAAATGCGCTTTGGGCATAACCTCATGCCTTCGGCGTAATGCGATTTGAAAGCAGAAACGCTCTGCTGTAAATGCATTATTTGCATATTAGCTTATGATTATTTTGCATTTTGAGAATAGAAACAGGCTTTGCTAGGGTGATATGAAACCTGAACATCGAGCCTGAACCATGAGCCATAACCCGGAGCGCCTGCGCCACTTCATCGACAGCCTGGCCGAGTTGCTCGAACAGCAGCCCGACGAAGCCACCCTTCTCGATCGCGGCCGGGGCCTTCTGGCCAGCCTGGTGGCGCAGGACGACTGGCTACCAGACGACCTCGCCCAGCCCGACCCGCAGCGCTACCAGCAGTACCTGTTGCACTGCGACTCGCGCCAACGCTTTTCGGTGGTGAGCTTCGTCTGGGGGCCAGGGCAGCGCACACCCATCCACGATCACCGGGTGTGGGGGCTGATCGGGATGCTGCGCGGCGCCGAATACTCCCAAAACTTCACCCGCGACGCCCAGGGCGCTCTGCAGCCCAGCGGCGCACCGGTGCGCCTGGCGCCAGGTCAGGTGGAGGCCGTGTCGCCGCGCATTGGTGACATTCACCAGGTCAGCAATGCCTTCAGTGATCAGGTGTCGATCAGCATCCACGTCTACGGCGGCAACATCGGCGCGGTCAAGCGCGCGGTCTACGCCGAGGACGGCAGCGAAAAAGCGTTCATTTCCGGCTATTCCAATACCCGCCTGCCCAACATCTGGGACCTGTCCAAAGAGAACCCTGCCCCATGAGCACAGTCACCACCCGCCGTTACCAAGACATCCGCCGCGCCCTGCTGGCCCGCGAGGAACTGGCCCTGATCGATGTGCGCGAAGAGGACCCGTTCGCCCAGGAGCACCCGCTGTTCGCCGCCAACTTGGCGCTGTCGAAACTGGAGCTGGAAATCTTCGCCCGTGTGCCGCGACGTGACACCGCCATCACCGTCTACGACGATGGCGAAGGCCTGGCCGCCGTGGCGGCGCAACGCCTGCTCGCGCTAGGCTACAGCGACGTGGCCGTGCTCGACGGCGGCCTGGCCGGCTGGCGCGCGGCAGGCGGTGAGCTGTTCCGTGACGTCAACGTCCCCAGCAAAGCCTTCGGCGAGTTGGTCGAGAGCGTGCGCCACACCCCCTCGCTGGCCGCCGAGCAGGTGCAGGCGCTGCTCGATGACAAGGCAGACGTGGTGGTGCTCGACGCCCGGCGCTTCGACGAATACCAGACCATGAGCATCCCCGGTGGCATCAGCGTGCCCGGCGCCGAATTGGTGCTGCGGGTGGCCGAGCTGGCGCCGAACCCGGCCACCCAGGTGATCGTCAACTGCGCCGGCCGCACCCGCAGCATCATCGGCACCCAGTCGCTGGTCAACGCCGGCATCCCCAACCCGGTGGCCGCCCTGCGCAACGGCACCATCGGCTGGACCTTGGCCGGGCAGCAGTTGGCTCACGGCCAGGACAAGACCTTCGCCCAGGTGAGCGCCGGCACCCGTGCCAACGCCGCCCGCCAGGCTCGTGCTGTGGCCGACCGCGCCGGCGTGCTGCGCCTGGAGCGCGCCGGGCTTGATGCCTGGCAGGCCGACGCCAGCCGTACCACTTACCTGTTCGATGTGCGCACGCCCGAAGAATACGTTGCAGGCCATCTGCCCGGCAGCCGCAGCGTGCCCGGCGGGCAGCTGGTGCAGGAAACCGACCACGTCGCCAGCGTGCGCGGCGCGCGCATCGTGCTGGTGGACGACGATGGCGTGCGCGCCAACATGAGCGCGTCGTGGCTGGCGCAGATGGGCTGGCAGGTGGCGGTGCTGGACGGGCTGTCGGCGGCTGATTTCAGCGCCGTCGGCGATTGGCAGGCGCCGCTGCCGGAGCTACCCAAGGCCAATGAGATCGGTGTCGAACAGTTGCAAGGCTGGCTGCAGGAAGACGGCACCGTGGTGCTGGATTTCACCACCAGCGCCAACTACGTCAAGCGTCATATCCCCGGTGCGCACTGGGCGATTCGCGCGCAACTGGCCGAAACCCTGGAACGGGTGCCACAGGCCAGTCGCTACGTACTGACGTGCGGCAGCAGCCTGCTGGCACGCTTCGCCGCGCGTGACCTGCAGGCCCTCACCCGCACTCCCGTTTACCTGCTCGAAGGCGGCACCACGCGCTGGATCGCTGCCGGGAAACCGCTGGAAACCGGCGAAACGCAGCTTGCCGTACCACGCAGCGACCGCTACCGGCGCCCCTACGAGGGTACGGACAATCCTCGCGAGGCGATGCAGGGGTATCTGGACTGGGAGTTTGGTCTGATCGCGCAACTCGAGCGCGATGGCACCCATGGGTTCAAGGTGCTCTGAACCTGAACGCAGGGGTTCACGGCAAACCGGTGCCGCCCTGCACACCTTTACGCAGGGCGGCTACGCCGTCACCAACCTCGTGGCGCGCTGCGACTTCATCGCTACTGACCGGTAGTTTCCGGTCGGTAGTCGCACGCGGTACGGACGGTGTTCGCCCAGAGCATGATGGGAACCGCTCAACCCGCCTACCCTGCCTCCCTGTCTAAGGCGTAATCCTTGAAAACTAACCACCCGATCCCATGGGAGCACCGTACGTGCCTATCGACTTCAGACCCGCTCAAGCCTCGGACGCGCACGATATTGCGCGCTTCTTTCAACTGACATCGGAAGGCATGGCCGATTACATCTGGAGCAAGCTTGCCGCACCTGGAGAAGCATTGCTGAGTGTCGGTGCGTCTCGCTATGCCAGGGAACAGGGCGACTTTTCCTACAAAAACTGCCTGATGGCCACTTACGAAGGGCACGTCATCGGCATGATGCACAGCTATGCCTTGCGCGAGACCTCTGACAGGCCGGTCGAGACAGACCCGGTCCTCGCGCCGTATTCCGACATGGAAATACCCGACACCTTGTACATATCCAGCCTGGCCCTGGATGAGGCCTGGCGCAGCCAGGGGCTGGGCGTCCAGTTTCTTCGCCACGCCCAGCAGCGCGCTGAGGACGCTGGCCTGGATGGGCTATGCCTGATCGATTATGCAGAAAACCACGGTGCACGCCGTTTCTATGAACGTCACGGTTTTCAAATTGTTAAAACCTGCCAGATCGTTCCGCACCCGATGCTGGGCGTAACCGGTGAAGCCTATTTGATGTATCGCCCCAACCACAACGTGCTCGAGAAAAAACCATGAACAAGAAACTGACCGTGTTCCGCGAACTGGACATTCAACCGGTGCGCGACCTTCCCTTTTTTGAAGAGGTCATGGAGGGCACCCCTCATACGCTGACGTCCAAGTACTATCACGATGAACAGCAAGGTCGTATTTCCGGAGAGTGGGAAGCCAGTACCGGAGCGTGGCGCATCGACTACAAAGTTTGGGAGTTCTGCCATGTCCTGAGTGGACGCTGTGTCATCGAGCTCGAGGGTTGCGCCCCCACCACATTGGCCGCTGGCGACACGTTCATTATCGAACCGGGCGCCAAGGGCAAATGGACCGTGCTGGAAGACATGAAAAAGAACTTCGTGATCCTCTTGCCCGCGAACTGAGCACAGGGTCACGTTTCATCGAGCGCAGCGTAAGGACAGTTTGCATGCTTGCCTGCTGGCGGCGCTCGAATGTTGTTCGGCAGGCCACAACAGCCCTCTAACTCTCAGTGTCCGCTTGGGTTGGGAGCGGTCACTTGCGAGCCGCACCTTTCACGCGGATGCCGCCAGTCCAGGAAATAGGGTTGCCTGGCACGGGTTACGCCCGTACTTGCGGGTCAAGCCCGCACTGATACCTCGTACCTTCAAGGCGTGCTTCAAACGCCTGGAGCCCTGCGTATATCTGTTGTAGCCCAGTGATTTGCCCCAGCACTTCGCGTTTCTTGTCGGCAATGGCCTTGCCCGCCAACTCCCACGGCAAATCAGCACCCTGATGCCTCGGCAGAATCGCCTGCAGTTCCTTCAGTTTGAAACCCAACTGCTGCGCGCATTTGATGAACGTCAGCAGCTCGACACTCTGCTGGTTGTAAACGCGGTACTGCCCCTGGCGCTCGGGCGGCGGCAACAGGCCAATCGCTTCATAGTGGCGGATGGTCTTGACCGTGGTGCCCGACAGTTGGGCGGCTTTGCCGATGTACATGAACGTCCTTTTCATAAGTGGGCGGCGCATCATTGCACGGCGCCAGCGGTTCGGGAACCTCATAGGCGCAGGTCAGCCGGCGATGCTTCGTGCCTGTTGGAGCCAGGTTTCGCGCCGCCGCGCGCTGGAGCCGAGCAGCGGACCGAACATCAGGGTACGCAGCGGTCTGATACCGCAAAACTGTAACGTGGTCTTGCGCACTTGGTGAAGGCCAGGCATGCGATACACCCAACGGTAGTACCACGGCGGTGTATCCATCGTCACCAGCAAATGCGCCGTACGGCCCTTGAGCAGTTGCTCGGGGAAAGCCTTGCCTGCCCTATACCGGAACGCGAAACCGGGCAAGAACACGCGGTCGAAAAAGCCTTTCATCAATGCAGGGATACCGCCCCACCAAATGGGGTAGATAAAGGCTAAGTGCTCGGCCCAGGTGATGTCGGCCTGAGCCCTGAGCAGGTCGGGCTCCAATGGCTGCGCTTGCCGGTAGCCGCTGCGCAGCACCGGGTCGAAGCTCAAGGTATCAAGCCGTAACACCCTTACATCATGGCCGGCAGTTCTGGCCGCCTCGACATAACTCTCGGTCAGCGCTGCACAGAAACTCTCGCCTGACGGGTGCCCCAGCACCACGAGTACTCGTTTGCTCATCATCACTTCATCCTGAACAGAAAGCGTGCAGGGTAAAGTCTGCCCCTAACGGGAGAGTCAACTGCTCAGGCTTTATCCCTGCCATGCGTATCCAGTCAATCGCTTGTGCATGGGTGTGCAGGCCAGCTCAAGCCCTGAAGGCAAGGTGTAGATTCCTTCAGCCTCCCGCTGATAACCACATCGACGGTAGAACGTAGTGGCATTGGGGACATGCTCACGCTCCTTGTCACGGGTGATCATGACCGGAGCCTGAAAAAGCCCCGCCCCATTAGTGGCGGGGCTTAGGGTTACGTCAGGATTTACGCGCGCAACGTCCTATGGCCCGCCCAAGGCGGTCATCATCGGATGCTTCATCAAGGGTGTCAGATTTGGGGCGGGTAAACCTAGCGCAGCGCAGCCAAAACGCTCCCCGCGTCGCTGACCTCGAACTTGCCAGGCGCTTCCACCGCTACGTGCTGGACGATCAGGTCGTCGACCACCATGGCATAACGCAGCGAACGGCGCCCAAGCCCGCGGGCCGAAAGGTCCTGGATCAAGCCCAGTGCGTCGCTGAACTCGCCATTGCCATCGCCGATCATCTTCACCGCATCGCCCACCTGCAGGCTGTTACCCCAGGCATTCATGACAAAGGCATCGTTTACCGAAACACAGAAAATTTCGTCAATGCCAGCCGCGAACAACGCTTGCGCCTGCGCTACGTAACCCGGAACGTGGCGTTCGGAGCACGTGGGCGTGAACGCGCCAGGCAAGCCGAAAATAACCACTTTTTTCTGCTTGCAGCGGTCGCGAACAGAAAAGGCATTCGGGCCGATCGCGCAGACGCCAGCATCGTTGTTGTATTCGTAAAGGGTAACGTCGGGCAGTTGATCGCCAGTCTTGATCATCGTTGTCTCCGGCATCAGGTGATGATTGAGCAAACCATGATGCCGCAGTCTGATCGAAATGTCCGGGGTTGCCGTACCGGATTGATTACCCTGTCAGCGGGCCAGTATCGCCTGATGATGGTCGATCGAAGGCACAGCGTCCTGAACGCGCCGAGCCGTCAGCCATTCGCGCATTCGCGCAGTATCGAAAATCTGCCCCTCCTCCATCATGGTCAGGATGAGCGTTTGGGACATTCGGTAACATCCACATCGGGAACAACACCGCGCTTCCCATCCGTGGGCGCATTCGACAGTTTCAGCCTGCCCTGCGCAGATCAGACAACTCATGTAAGCCCCCTTTTATTGTTCTTCCATGAAGGGTGGTTGCAAAGGCAAAAGAATAGTATGGCTTTGGATTGACATGAGATTTTCGTGCCAAGTCCAGAAATACCTTCAGCGCGCTTGAGAACCAGGCATGGCCCGAGGAGCGTTCATCAACTGAACAGGCTGTCATCCAAGGGCTCGCTCGGCGCGTCCATCAGGCACACGCCTGCTACTGGCCATGACACACATCATGAGCAACGCTAAAAAACCTGTGAATTATCTTCAATACCTTTCATGTAGACGCCCTGCTTAAACTACGTCCTGATCATGCATCAGCATAAAGTTTGTTGAGCGAAGGCCCCAGAAGGTGCAACTGGACAGCACTGGAAGTGCTCGACCTCAAACATCAGGACACCGCGCACCATGAATACAGCACCTACATTCAGCCTCAAACGCATTGCCTTCGACGAACATTATCACCCTGCCGATAACACCCGCCTTACCACCAATTTCGCCAATTTGGCGCGGGGGGCGAACCGCCAGGAAAACCTGCGCAACACCTTGACGATGATAAACAACCGCTTCAACGCCCTGGCGCATTGGGATAATCCCGACAATGACCGCTACCACGTCGAGCTCGAAATCATCTCGGTGGAAATGAACCTGGAAGCCGAACAGCACAGCACTACCCTGCCGTTGATAGAAATACTGAAAACCCATATTGTCGACCGCACGAACAATACCCGCATCGAGGGCATGGTAGGCAATAACCTTTCCTCGTACGTTCGCGACTACGACTTCAGTGTCCTGTTGCTGGAGCACAACAAGCATCGGGCAACCTTCAGCACGCCCGAGCACTTTGGCACGCTGCACGGCAACCTGTTCAAGTGTTTCGTAAATTCGCCAACCTACCAGCAGCACTTCAAAAAACCGCCGGTTATCTGCCTGAGTGTGTCGAGCAGCAAAACCTACTACCGCACCGAAAACCAGCACCCTGTACTGGGCGCTGAATACCAGCAGGATGAATACTCGCTGACGGACGAATACTTCAAAAAAATGGGTTTGAAGGTTCGCTATTTCATGCCACCGGACAGTGTTGCCCCGTTGGCATTCTATTTTGCCGGTGACTTGCTCGCGGATTACACCAACCTTGAGCTGATCAGCACCATCAGCACCATGGATACCTTCCAGAAGATCTACCGCCCCGAAATCTACAATGCCAACTCTGCAGCCGGCAAGGCCTACCAGCCCAGCCTGAAGCACCAGGACTACTCGCTCACGCGTATTGTCTACGATCGGGATGAACGCAGCCGGCTGGCGATCGAACAGGGGAAATTTGCCGAGGCGAACTTTGTCAAACCCTACCAGGCCACGCTTGAGCAATGGTCCGCTCAATACACCCGTTGAATCATTCAAAGTACAAGGTCATCGCTCATGAACACGCTACTCCCCACGTCCACTGCCGGCAGCCTGCCTAAACCGTCCTGGCTTGCCCAACCTGAAACACTCTGGTCACCGTGGAAGTTACAAGACGCGCAGCTTATCGAAGGCAAACAGGATGCCCTGCGCCTGGCCTTGCAAGAACAACAACACGCCGGTATCGACATTGTCAGTGATGGCGAACAAACACGTCAGCACTTCGTCACCACCTTTATCGAGCACCTGAGTGGTGTTGATTTCGAACAGCGGGAAACCGTTAGAATCCGCGATCGCTACGACGCGAGCGTGCCAACCGTGGTGGGTGCTGTCGCTCGACAGAAACCCGTATTTGTCGAAGATGCCAAGTTCTTGCGCCAACACACTACGCAGCCGATAAAGTGGGCGCTGCCTGGCCCCATGACCATGATCGATACCTTGTACGACACCCACTATAAAAGCCGCGAGAAACTGGCCTGGGAATTCGCCAGGATTCTCAATCAGGAAGCCCGGGAACTGGAAGCGGCCGGTGTTGACATCATTCAGTTCGACGAACCGGCATTCAATGTCTTCTTCGACGAAGTGAATGACTGGGGCGTGGCCACCCTGGAAAGGGCCATTGAAGGCCTCAAGTGCGAAACAGCCGTCCATATCTGCTATGGCTATGGCATCAAAGCCAATACTGACTGGAAAAAGACACTGGGTTCGGAATGGCGGCACTATGAGCAAGCCTTCCCCAAACTGCAACAGTCCGGCATCGATATCATCTCGCTGGAATGCCATAACTCGCATGTTCCAATGGACCTGATCGAGCTGATTCGCGGCAAGAAAGTCATGGTCGGCGCCATTGATGTGGCCAGCCATGCCATTGAAACACCGGAGCAGGTTGCCGACACCCTGCGCAAGGCATTGCAGTTCGTCGATGCCGACAAACTCTACCCGTGTACCAATTGCGGTATGGCACCGCTGCCTCGTCAGGTAGCCAGCGGCAAGCTCAAGGCGTTGAGTGCAGGCGCAGCAATCGTGCGCCAGGAACTCGTCAACGCACGCTGAAGCCTGTGCAGACAAAAGCCCCAAATTGAGCTGACCCGTATTTTACCCATGATCGATTTACGCCACCTGCGAACCCTCCACGCACTGCGTGAAACCGACAGCCTGCACGAGGCCGCCGAGCGCCTGCACCTGACCCAATCAGCCCTGTCGCACCAGTTCCGCGACATGGAAGAGCGTATCGGCATGCCGCTGTTCGTGCGCAAATCCAGGCCGGTGCGCTTCACCAGTGCGGGGCTGAAACTGTTGCAGCTGGCCGACCAGGTGTTGCCGCAAATCCGCAGTACCGAACGGGACCTTGGCAAGCTGGCCGGGGGCTCGGCCGGGCGGCTGCACATCGCCATCGAATGCCACAGCTGCTACCAGTGGCTGATGCCTTGCGTGGATGAATTTCGCAGCGCCTGGCCAGAGGTGGAACTGGACCTCGCCTCCGGTTTTTCCTTCGCACCACTGCCAGCCCTGGAGCGCGGCGACCTGGACCTGGTAGTCACTTCCGACCCGGTAACACTGCCGGGCATCAGCTATGTGCCGTTATTCGCTTATGAGGCACTGCTGGCCATCGACAACCACCACGCCCTGCGCGACAAGCCTTACCTGGAACCTTCCGATATCGCCCACCAGACGCTGATCACCTACCCGATCGAACGCACTCGTCTGGATATTTTCACCCGCTTTCTCGACCCGGCCGACGTCGAGCCGGCACAGGTACGCACCTCGGAACTGACCGTGATGATGATGCAGCTGGTGGCGTCCGGGCGCGGCGTCTGCAGCCTGCCCAACTGGGCAGTGCATGAGTACAGCTCGCGTGGCTATGTAACCGCCAAGCGCCTTGGCGAACATGGCTTGCAGGCCAGGCTCTACGCTGCACTGCGCAGTGACATGCTGGAAGTGCCATACGTGAGTGATTTTCTGCTCACCGCCAAGGACATCTCCTTCACCACGCTGGCAGGTGTCAGCGTGGCGTCAGGGCCCGTACGCTGACAACTGCGCGGCCTTGGCGGACCACGCCCCAGTTCGGGTCAAAATCGGTAACGGGGTTCAAAGCGCCCTTTTTTGATGCACGCCTGGCTGTCGGCCCGGCGTTGCTCACTCGCAGCTAAAGCAAACACCGGCCCGTACTGACACGAATTACCCGCCCACATCCCGTGTTTCGCGGCGCTTCCCCCTAAACATCCCCGCTGCACTGCGTTTTCGGCACCTTCATTGCAATGCTTGTTGTGGTCACCGCACAGGTGATCAATCGCAACCGAGGCTCACGCGAGACACGGCACCCACCGACCCCAGCAAGGCAGCACCCTGAAAAACGCAGATGAACCGCAATGAAGCTGCCGGCAACGGCGGCAAGGAGTGGGTATGTCCCGGGCTTTTTTCAATGAAATGTACGAAGCGAACGGCAGTTGCCGCCCGCATTACCAGGAGTTCGCCCGCTGGCTGGCGAACACACCGCTGGAGCTGCTGGAGCAGCGCCGACGTGAAGCGGACCTGTTGTTCCACCGTGCCGGCATCACCTTCACCCTGTACGGCGACAGCCAGGACACCGAACGCCTGATCCCCTTCGATATCATCCCGCGCAGCATCCGCGCCAGCGAGTGGCGCACGGTCGAGCGTGGCTGCATACAGCGTGTGCAGGCGCTTAACCTGTTCCTGCAGGACATCTACCACGACCAGCGCATCCTCAAGGCCGGTATCATCCCGCCCGAGCAGGTGCTGGCCAACGAGGGCTACCAGATCGCCATGCAGGGCCTGGACCTGCACCGAGGGCTGTATGCCCACATCGCCGGTGTCGACCTGGTGCGCGATGGCGATGGCAGCTACTTCGTGCTGGAAGACAACCTGCGCACCCCCAGCGGCGTCAGCTACATGCTCGAAGACCGCAAGATGATGATGCGCCTGTTCCCTGAGCTGTTTGCCGCCCAGCGTATCGCCCCCATCGACCACTACCCCAACCTGCTGCTGGACACACTCAAGAGCGCCAGCCCGCTGGACAACCCCACGGCCGTGCTGCTCACCCCCGGCCGCTTCAACAGCGCCTATTTCGAGCATGCGTTCCTGGCCCGGGAAATGGGCATCGAGCTTGTGGAAGGCGCAGACCTGTTCGTGCGTGACGAGCATGTCTACATGCGCACCACCGCCGGCCCGCAGCAGGTCGATGTGATCTACCGCCGCCTGGACGACGACTACCTCGACCCGCTGTCGTTCAACCCGGACTCGATGCTCGGTGTGCCGGGGCTGATCTCGGTGTACCGCGCCGGCAATGTGGTACTGGCCAACGCCGTCGGCACCGGCGTGGCCGACGACAAGTCGATCTACCCCTATGTCGACGACATGATCCGCTACTACCTGGGCGAAGAGCCGATCCTGAACAACGTGCCCACCTGGCAGTGCCGCAAGCCTGCTGATCTGTCCCACGTCCTGGCCCACCTGCCCGAACTGGTGGTCAAGGAAACCCAGGGCTCCGGCGGCTATGGCATGCTGGTTGGGCCGGCATCGACCCGTGCCCAGATCGAAGACTTCCGCGCGCGCATCAAAGCCCGCCCGCACGCCTATATCGCCCAACCCACCTTGTGCCTGTCCACCTGCCCGACCTTTGTCGACAGCGGCATCGCGCCACGCCACATCGACCTGCGCCCGTTTGTGCTTTCGGGCAGTGAAACCCGCCTGGTGCCCGGCGGCCTGACCCGCGTGGCGCTGAAGGAAGGCTCGCTGGTGGTCAACTCGTCGCAAGGCGGCGGTACCAAGGACACCTGGGTGGTGGAGGACTGAACCATGCTTTCGCGAACCGCTTCCGACCTGTACTGGATGTCGCGCTACCTGGAGCGTGCAGAAAACCTCGCGCGCATGCTTGAGGTCAGCTATTCGCTGTCGTTGATGCCCCAGGCCGGGCGCAGCGATGGCCATGCCGAGCTGGCGATGTCGCTGCTGGCATCCGGCACGCTGGACGACTACATCCGCCGGCACACCGAGCTCGACACCGAGCGCATGCTGCACTTCTTCGCCCTCGACGCGACCAACCCCAGCAGCATCTATTGCTGCCTGCAGGCCGCCCGCACCAATGCCCATGCGGTGCGTGGCCGCATCACCGCCGACATGTGGGAAAACATCAACGCCACCTGGATCGAGATGCGCAATATCGCCAGCAATGGCCTTGGCCGCTATGGCATCAGCCAGTTCTGCGACTGGGTCAAGGAGCGCTCGCACCTGTTCCGTGGCGCCACCTCCGGCACCATCATGCGTAACGATGCCTACAGCTTCATTCGCCTGGGCACCTTCCTGGAGCGGGCGGACAACACCCTGCGCCTGCTCGATGCCCGCTATGAAATGTTCGGCGAAACCTCCGAAGAGGTGAGCGACGATTCCGCCCGTGGTTATTACCAGTGGAGCGCCTTGCTGCGTGCGCTGACCTCGTATGAAGCCTTCAACGAGATCTATCGCGCCGCCCCCAGCGCGCGGCCGGTGTCCGAGCTGCTGCTGTTGCGGGTGGATGTTCCACGCTCGCTGCATGCCTGCATCGAGGAACTGGACCTGATCCTGGCCGGTCTGCCGGGCAGTAGCGGGCGCGCCGCCCAGCGCATGGCCGCCGAACTCAACGCGCGCCTGCGCTACACCGCCATCGATGAAATCCTCGATGCAGGGTTACACCCCTGGCTGAGCGACTTCATCGGCCGCGTCAACCAACTGGGCCAGGCGGTCCATCACTCCTACCTGGAGGTTGTATGAAACTGTCCATTCGCCACGACACCACCTACAGCTATGCCAGCGATGTCAGCAACAGCATCCAGTTCCTGCGCCTGACGCCGCGCAGCAGCGCACGCCAGCGTATCAATGAATGGCAACTGGGCCTGCCCTGCAAGGTCAAGAGCCAGATCGACCCGTACGGCAACATCCTGCATGTGCTGACCCTGGACAAACCCCACGGCCACCTGGCGCTGACTGCCAGCGGGCAGGTAGAGATCGACCCGGACTGCGAGCAGGAGGCCGAAAGCCAGTCTCCCCTGCCATTCCTGCGTGTCAGCCGCCTGACCCAGGCCGATGACACACTCAAGGCGTTCGCCACCCGGCAATGTGGCCAGCACCGCGACCGGGCGGCACTGACGGGGCTGATGCAAGGCTTGGCCGAGCACATGCCCTACAGCCCCGGGGCCACTTCGGTGGGTACCACCGCGATCGAAGCATTCAACGGCGGCGCCGGGGTGTGCCAGGACCACACCCACGCCTTCCTGGCCTGCGCCCGCAGCCTGGGGGTGCCGGCACGCTACGTTTCGGGCTACCTGTGCACCGAGGACGAGCAGCACCTGGCCAGCCACGCCTGGGCAGAAGCCTGGATCGACGACGCCTGGTACAGCTTCGACATCACCAACCGCCTGACGCGGCCAGACCGTCACCTGAAGCTGGCGGTTGGCCTGGACTACCTCGATGCCTGCCCGGTCCGGGGCGTGCGCCGCGGCGGCGGTATCGAATCGATGCAGGCCAGCGTTCACGTACACCGCCAGTGACACGTTTGCTGCAGGCCGGTCTTGCCGCGCAGGTGCGGCAAGACCACTCCATACCCAATACAAGGGAAACCGCATGACTTATTGTGTTGCCATGCACCTTGAGGACGGGCTTGTCTTCATCAGCGATTCACGCACCAACGCCGGCATTGACCAGATCTCCACCTTTGCCAAGTTGTTCGTGTTCAGCGTGCCGGGCGAGCGGCTGATCGTGCTGCAGACCGCCGGCAACCTGGCAACCTCGCAGTCGGTGGTGAACCTGCTGCAGCAACGCAGCCAGGGCAGCGGCCCTCACCTGCTGAACGTTGCCACGCTTTACGATGCAACGGTGCTGGTCGCCGACACCCTGCGCGAAGTGGTCAACCGTGACCGCAGCAAGCTTACGGGCGACATCGACCTGAGCAGTTCATTCATTGTCGGCGGCCAGATAGCCGGCGCCCCCATGGCCATCTACAACGTCTACGCGCAGGGCAATTTCTTCCAGGCCACGCCAGACACCCCGTTCCTGCAACTGGGCGAAAGCAAGTACGGGCGGCCTATTCTCGACCGCAACCTGCAATACCAGACGCCACTGGATGAAGCGTTGCGTTGCGGCCTGATTTCGTTCGATTCCACCATCCGCAGCAACCTGTCGGTGGGCATGCCGCTGGACTTGCTGGTGTATCGCAAAGGCAGCCTCGAAAGCATGACGCGCAAGCGCATCACCAACGAGGATGCCTATTATCAGCAGATTCGCAGGCAGTGGAGTGATGGGTTGAAGCGGTTGTTGGCGGAGCTGCCTGCACCGCCTTATGGCTGAATGAACACACGGCTCGAAACATCTGCTGCCTGTGCAGGCCTCTTCGCGGGCAAGCCCGCTCCCACAAGTACTGCGCATAACCTGAAGGCTGCGATGATCTTGTGCATGCTGTGAGGAGTCATCGTTTGAGTCTCACCGGCCACTGAGCTCTAATTGGGCGAATACTGCGCTACTGGTGAAACCATGATTCACGGAAAAACCCTGGAAGCCTGGCAAAAAAGCCACCCGATCATCGCCGACCTGGTTGCCCTGAAAGAAACCAGCTGGTTCAACCCTGGTATCGCCAAGGCTGCCGAAGCCCTGCACGACGTAGGTCTGACGGCTGACGACGTGCAAGCGACAAGCGCGCGATTGCAGCGTTTCGCACCCTACCTGGCCACTGTGTTCCCTGAAACGGCAGCTGCCGGCGGGGTGATCGAGTCGCACATCACCCCGCTGCCGCAGCTTCGCCAACGGCTTATCGAGGAAGGCTCACTGCAAAACGTGGGCAGCCTGTGGCTCAAGGCTGACAGCGACTTGCCTATCTCCGGATCCATCAAGGCCCGGGGCGGCATTCATGAAGTGCTCAAGCACGCCGAAGACCTGGCCTTGGCGGCCGGTTTGATCACCCCGTCGGATGACTACACCAGACTGGCCAACGATGAGGCCCGCACATTCTTCAGCCAGTACAAGATCGCCGTGGGCTCGACCGGCAACCTGGGCCTGTCGATTGGCATCATGAGTGCCAAGCTGGGCTTCCAGGTGAGCGTGCACATGTCGTCTGACGCCAGGCAATGGAAGAAGGACAAGCTGCGCGCCAACGGCGTAACGGTGGTAGAGCACGCCTGCGATTACAGCGTGGCAGTCGAGCAAGGTCGCCAGCAGGCAGCTTCAGACCCCAGCTGTTATTTTGTCGACGATGAAAACTCCCCGCAGCTGTTCCTCGGCTATGCCGTAGCAGCCGAACGGCTGGCACGGCAGTTCGACGAGGCCGGCATCCAGGTGAACGCTGATCATCCATTGTTCGTGTACCTGCCGTGCGGCGTAGGGGGCGGCCCCGGCGGTGTCGCATTCGGGCTGAAGCTGGTGTTCGGCGATGCGGTGCATTGCATCTTTGCCGAACCCACCCACTCCCCGTGCATGCTGCTGGGGGTGTACACCGGCTTGCACGATGAAACCCGTGTGCAGGACTTCGGCATCGACAATATCACCGCCGCCGACGGCCTGGCGGTCGGGCGCCCATCCGGGTTTGTCGGCAAAGCCATGCAACGGCTGATTGATGGTTACTACACCGTGACCGACGAAGAACTGTACCGCTTGATGGTCATCGCCCACGAGCAGGACAGGGTCAAGCTGGAGCCTTCTGCGCTTGCTGGCGTACCTGGCATGGCACGGGTGTTACAGGCAGACGAGTATCTGGCTCGCCAGGGCTTTACCCCAACTCATCTGCAAAATGCCACTCACCTTGTGTGGGGAACGGGCGGCAGCATGGTTCCAGAAACCGAGTTTGAGGCTTATCTGGCGAAAGGCCGCAACCTGTAGGCTACGCTTGTCACGGCCCTTGAATGGGTTGCCTGTACTGGCCTCTTCGCGGGTCCAGGGCGTCACGGTCTTCTGGTTGGTCTGGAAGATCGCCCCCGGCGCCCGCGTTACTCCCCTGCCCTGCACTTCGCGGGTCAGCACGGCAGTGTCGTCGATCCCCGGAAAGCGCGCCCACAGGTACAGGCTTTGCTCCGGCCGGCAGAACACCTCGGCACCTAGTTCGTCCAGCACCCGCAGCCCACCGGCGGTGGCTTCCCGCACCCGGTCCTGCAGGCGCATCAGGTGCCGCAGGAAGTGCCCTTCGCTGAGGATCACATCCGCCGTGCGTTCGCACAGTTCCGAACAACTGGTGTGCAACATCATCTGCAGGTCGGATAATCGTGAGTTATCCGCTGTCGATCTTGTAGTAAAGCGCCGCGAACCGGGTTTGCGGTTCGCGGCATTGCTCAGGCGATCAGCACGGTATACCCGCCAGTGGCCAGACAGGCGCTTGCGTCTCTTTGACCTGGCTGCGTTTTCGCGCCCACTGGGTCAGGCCGGCCATCAAGGCAAAGCCCAGCAGGATCATGACCGGGTAGGCCAACAGCAACTCGGTCAGCGAATATTTCCACGCCAGCGGCCGACCGACACCCAACATCGCCGCATACAACCAGGACACGCCCGACAGCGCGCCGGAAAACAACGCGAACATGCGCACGCCGATATTCAGGTCGAGCAAAGAACCTGCCTTGAGCAAGGCCGGCAATACATAGCGATGCAACAACATGCCATTGAACGTCAACAACAGGACAATAATAATCTTGGCATGAAGTTTAGGGTTGGCAAAATAGCTCATGCCCTTCTCAAGATAATCAATACCAATAACAGCAGCGCCTGTGAGCCACAAGAATATCAAGGCATTGGACACAGACGTTTGCAAACGCGCCATATGTTGACCGTCATGCCCGGCCTGTTTATGACCTTTGAGCAAGTCCCTGACCATCTCGGCATCACTGGCAAACACTAGCCCGATGGCGACACAGCAGGCCAGCAAGTGAACATAAATAACCGACAACCGCACCAGCTCCATGGATTCTTTCTGCCCGAACAGGCTAATAATTGTATTAATCTCCACGACGTCTTCTCCACGTAATGCATTAGCGCTAGAGGGCCTTGCAACAGACGTGCGAACGCGTTGATCGCAACGGCAAGGCCCGATTCATATCGTTAATTGAAACAGCGGATTGTTACTTCACACAGTGGCTCAGCCGTTGAACCTCGGCTGGGCATGGTGTTACTCCATTGTTCAGCGGTAAAAAAAATCCCCATGTGCATCCCTGCGATGCAAATGAGGTTGAACGTCCATTATTACCTGGGGAATGGGGCGAAGTGCAGTTCTGGAGGAATGCACCTGCTGACTAATAGGAGCCGCCAGCAGCAGAATCGTTCACTTCTCGAACACAACCACCGACCAGCGGTATTTAAGACCACATTGATTAGCACCCTAACTTTTTTGCAAGCTGACCGAATGGAAAGTTTTATTACTACGGGATCCAAAACCCCACAGCAGCTTCTGATCGCTCTGGTTCGCTGCTTGCACTCTACTGACCGTCACCCAGGCTCACTTCTGGAGCCGGGGATCGTGACGAAATTGGCACTCAGTGGCCGGCTTGGGAGACGCGTTTGCCTATGGGCCGAAGAACGTCCAGTCAGGCCTACGTCTGCAACATAGATCACTCACGCTCTGAAAAATCGGATCGGCTGTCACCAACACCTGCGCAAGGCCAAGCACTACAAACCATTAAGAATACTGACAACGTCGCCAAGCGAAAACTGGCATTTTTGTCAGTTGTGCCTGATTCGCGCCGGGGAGTACTTTGTGGTAAAACCACAGGAAACTAGGCCTATGTTCAAGTTATATCTTCCCTTGGGAGCAATGCTGATTGCTGCCTCTCTCAGTGGCTGTTCCAATATAAACAAACAATCAACCAACCAATCAATCAATCAAGACGTCATTCAAGCAGTAGACACAGGATGCGGATCGACTGATACCACCACATTCGAAAGTTATATTTCTGGCAACTGGCAATCTGGCCACCCCGTCCAGAAACTACTGATAACATCAGACCCCCAACCCTATAGGTATTACCGGGACGATGGCAGCAATGACATTGGAGAACCTATCTGGCGAAACACAATGTCAGTCATCATGAACATGATGAACACACAACGCAGGGGCAGCGAGTACTTCCCGCTCATCATCAATGGTGATCTCACAGAGTTCGGCCACGGCAATGAGCGGCGTAGCTTCCGGGAACAGATTGTAAAGGCTGAGGGATCGCAAAAGGGGCCACTCTTCCTGCCCGGGCTCGGAAATCACGACTACGCAAACAATGTGAACGACTGTGCAAACAACGGGTGTGCGCGAGACGCTGTCTGCGACCATATTATCTGGACCAAGACCATCCAGAACAAATCATCGGGTGTCAGTTTCGACCATAGCGTCAAAAAAGAGGGAAATGAAACAGTCCACAGGGGGTCGCTCGCTTACTCTTTCGATATTGGTAACCTCCATGTGGTGCAACTCAACCTTGAACCTACCTACACTGTAAACTTCCACACCGGGGACCCTATCGCTGGCACACGCTTCATCATCAGCAGCTCCATGGCATGGCTTGAAAACGACCTGACGGCTGCGAAAGCGCGTGGCAAATATACGATCGTCAACATGCATAAATACGGCAACTGGAAGGATGACAGTGTTCGCACAGGCAAGTTCGCTGATCTCGTCAAAAACAATAAGGTCGTTGGCATTTTTGCAGGAGACATTCATTTGGATTTAGGGAAAATAGGCGTATTAGGGAAGGTGCCTGTATTCCGAAGCGGCGCCCTGATGAATAAAACCTGGCTAAGGCTTTTATTTGACTGGAACAACCATATTCTTCAAGTCGACAGTTACCAACATGTAACCCACAAAGGAGAGTACAAATACAACATTGATACCTTCGCAGAGTTAACCCCGCCCCCTGCCCGTACAGTCAAGGTCAAACTGTATTCAAACAATAGTTTTGGCGGCACACTTTGCGAGATGGAACTGACGCCCGGGGCGATGAAGACTATATCCAAGCTCTGTCCCGGCTTTCCTCAGCGGGCGGGCGCCTCATTGAAAGTCACGGGCCTTTCAGGGCCACTTTGTCTAACGGTCCCTTACACCTTGAACAACCGATGCTTCAGAGGCACATACTCAGGTACATTTGAAGTACCTAACCTTACTGCTTGGCCAAGCCTTCCTGCAGGTGTCACACACACGCGGGGTGGCATTGATAACGGCTATAAGCAGATCAACTACTGACCCGTCAGCAGAATGCCGAAAGTGCGCTAGATGGCGCGCTTTCGGCAGTGCTCTATTGGTTTAATGACATTGCGGCCTCTCTCAACAACTGACTCAACACTGCCCGCAATTTCCCCGGTTTGACCGGTTTGTTCAGCAACGGCGCGCCCAGTTTCTGCAACGAACGCCGGCACTGGTCGCTGCGGTCTGCGGTAATGATCACCGCCGGTATCGCAATCGCAAAATGCTCACGCAAGTGCTTGACCACCTCGCAGCCCACCACACCATGGTCGAGGTGGTAATCGGCCAGGATCAATTCCGGAGCCCGCCCCTTCAACGCCAGCAAAGCTGCCTCCTGATCGGTTGCAGTGACCACTTCACAGCCCCACTGCCCCAGCAACGCGCCCATGCTCTCGAGGATGCTCACTTCGTTGTCCAGCACCAGCAAGCGACGGCCCGGCAGCGGGTTGCCGGCACTTGGCAGCGGCACAGCCTGGTGAACGGCCAGTGGCACTTCTTTGCCAATCGGTACCTCGATACTGAACATCGAGCCGCGCCCCGGCCATGAACGCACCTCGATCCGGTAACCCAGAATCTTGGCAATCCGTTCAACGATAGCCAGCCCCAGCCCCACCCCTTTGCGATCCGCAGCGCGGCCGACGTCCAATTGGTTGAATTCGAGGAAAATGGCATCCAGCCGATCCGCCGCAATGCCCCGGCCGGTGTCCCACACCTCAAGCCGCAGATGCTCGCCACGGCGCCTGGCCCCCAGCAGAATCCGGCCTTCGTCGGTGTAGCGGCAGGCGTTGCTGAGGAAGTTGCGCAAAATGCGCGTCAGCAACCGCAGGTCGGTGCTGATGGCATGGTCAGCGATGCGCGCGTGCAGCTTCAGGCCTGCCGCGTCAGCCACTGTGCAGAACTCCGAGACCAGCGGCGCAAAGACTTCGTCGAGACGGTACACGGCCACGTCGGGTTTGACCGCTGCCTGGTCGAGCCGGGAAATATCCAGCAGGTCGGTCAGCAGGTCTTCGGCACCTTCCAGGGCCTGGTGCGTACGCTCCACCAGCACATGCTCCGCCTCTGGCAATGGCCGCTCGCGCAAGGTGGAAATCAGCAAGCGGGCGGCGTTCAGCGGTTGCAGCAAATCATGGCTGGCGGCGGCGAGGTATTTGTCCTTGCTGCGGTTGGCGGCTTGCGCGGCATCCCGGGCCTCCAGCAATTCATCGGTACGCGCAGCAACCCGTTGCTCCAGTTCGTCGTTGAGCTGTTGCAAACGCTGCTGGGCCTGCTTGCGTTCGGTGATGTCGGCGACAAAACCTTCCACCAGCCCTTCCTGCCCGGGCTTGAGCAGCAGGTTCATCAGCACATCGAGGTGGCTGCCGTCCTTGCGCCGCAAGCGGGTTTCGTAGCCATGCAGGCTGCGGTCACGGGCGAGGATCGCGGTAATCGCCTGCAATTCTTCGGCACCGCCGTCAAACAGGTGAGCGGCCAGGTCAGTCAGGGAAAACAGCACGGCTTGCGGGTCGTCGTAGCCAAGCATGCGCGCTAACGCCGGGTTGGCGGCCCGCATGCCGTCCTGCAGGCTGGCCTGGAAAATGCCGTGCACGGCGTTTTCGAACAGCCATTTATAGCGGTTGCGTTCGGCCTCCAGTTCGTCCAGGCGGGCAGAAAGCTCCGGATAGTGGCTTTTGCGCGCGGAGTGGTCGCCAAGCCCCAGCAGCCCGGCCAACGCCCGCTGCTGCTCGTCAGAGGGCCTCGCCATAGACCACCTCGACATCACGCTGGCTCGACGCGCGGGGATTGGTGAGAATGCACGGGTCATCCATCGCATGCTGCGACAGGAACGGAATATCAGACGTGCGCACGCCGTGCAGGCCCAGGGTTTCGTGGAAGCCGATGGCGTGCTTCAGGGCGATCAGGTGGTCCACCAGGCGCCCGCAAATCTGCCGGTGGTTGAGGCCACGGCAATCGATGCCGAACACCTCGGCAATCACCTTGAAGCGCTCCGGCGCCGAGCTGTAGTTGAACGCTACCACGTGCTCCACCAGCACGGCGTTGCACAAGCCATGGGGCAGGTCCAAGAACCCGCCAAGGCTGTGCGACATGGCATGCACCGCACCCAGGATCGCGTTGGAAAACGCAAGCCCCGCCTGCATGCTGCCCAGCATGATCTTCTCGCGCAGGGCGATATCGGTGGGGTTGGCGATCATTTCCACCAGGTTGCCATTGATCAGGCGCATGGCTTCCAGCGCGTGGGGGTCGGTCAGCGGGCCATGGCCGGTGGACACGAAGGCTTCGATGGCATGCACCAGCGCATCGATACCGGTACAGGCCGACAGGAATGGGTCCATGCTCAGGGTGGTTTGCGGGTCGATCAGCGATACATCCGGCACCACCGCCTTGCTGACGATGGAGAACTTCATGCGTTCCTGCTGGTTGGAAATGATCACGAACTGCGACACGTCCGCCGAAGTGCCGGCGGTGGTGGGGATCAGGATCAGCGGCGGGCTTGGCACGCGGATCATGTCCACACCTTCGAATTCGAGGATGCTGCGCCCATGGGCAACCACGATGCCGATGGCCTTGCCGCAATCCATCGGGCTGCCGCCACCCACGGCGACGATCACGTCGCAGTGGTTTTGCCGGTAGATCTCGGCGCCGAGCATCACCTCTTCCACCCGTGGGTTGGGCGATACAGCCGTGTACAGGCAGTAGTCGATGCCCTGCGCCTGCAGGCTGGCTTCCACATCCGCCACCCAGCCGGCGGCAATCACGCCGGGGTCGCTGACCACCAGCACCTTGCGGGCGCCGAAGGTTTTGGCGTAATTGGCAACGTTATGCCGGCAACCGGCACCGAAGATGATTTCAGGCGATACAAACTTGCGAAGCGGGCTGAAACTCTGGCTCATCGTGAAGCCTGTTCTTATTGTTCTGGAAGGTAACTGCCAGCGTAAAGCATCCCGCAGCGAAAGCAACCAGACCAAAGCGTGGCACTGGCTCCACCACAGGTAATCAGGGGGAACCGGCCACCGTGGCGATGGCCGGGCGGCACATCAGCGATTGGCGAAATACATCGTCACTTCAAAGCCGATGCGCAGGTCGGTAAAGGCGGGTTTATTCCACATGGGCAATCCTCTTCTTATGCCGGGGGATTCCGGTAGAGGCATTAATGCACGGGGACGGACTGAGCCGAATGCTACTTTGGAAGGAAGTTGCAGGGTGCGTTGGTAGGAGGGAGAAGACACCTGTGCCGACCTATTCGCGGGTAAACCCGCTCCCCCAGGTACCGCACAAGTCTTGAAAATTGTGCAATCCCTGTGGGAGCGGGTTTACCCGTGAAGAACGCGATGCGGTTTAGAAGAAGCCCAACGGATTGATGTCGTAGCTCACCAGCAAGTTCTTGGTCTGCTGATAGTGGTCAAGCATCATCTTGTGGGTCTCACGCCCCACCCCCGACTTCTTGTACCCGCCAAACGCCGCATGCGCCGGGTACAGGTGATAGCAGTTGGTCCACACGCGGCCAGCCTTGATCCCACGGCCCATGCGATAAGCACGGTTGATATCGCGGGTCCACAGGCCGGCACCCAGGCCAAACTCAGTGTCGTTGGCAATCGCCAGCGCTTCGGCTTCATCCTTGAAGGTGGTCACGCCCACCACCGGCCCGAAGATTTCCTCCTGGAACACGCGCATCGCATTGGTGCCCCTGAGCAGGGTCGGCTGGATGTAGTAACCCGTGGCCAGGTCGCCTTGCAGCCGCTCGGCAGCACCACCGGTGAGCAACTGGGCACCCTCTTCCCGGGCGATATCCAGATAAGAGAGGATCTTGTCGTATTGCTGTTCCGAGGCCTGGGCGCCCACCATGGTCTCGGTGTCCAGCGGGTTGCCCCGGGTGATCTTGGCAATTTTCTTCATCACCTCGGCCATGAACGGCTCGTAGATCGACTCCTGGATCAGCGCCCGCGACGGGCAGGTGCACACTTCGCCCTGGTTGAAGAACGCCAGTACCAGGCCTTCGGCGGCCTTTTCGATGAACGCGGGCTCCGCCTGCATGATGTCTTCGAAGAAGATGTTCGGCGACTTGCCGCCCAGTTCGACAGTAGACGGGATGATGTTCTCGGCGGCGCATTTCATGATGTGCGAGCCCACCGGGGTAGAGCCGGTGAAGGCAATCTTGGCAATGCGCTTGCTGGTGGCCAACGCCTCGCCAGCCTCACGGCCAAAGCCCTGGACGATGTTCAGCACGCCGGCCGGCAGCAGGTCGGCTATCAGCTCGGCAAAAATGGTGATCGACAGCGGCGTCTGTTCAGCCGGTTTGAGCACTACGCAGTTGCCGGCAGCCAGGGCCGGGGCAAGCTTCCAGGCCGCCATCAGCAGCGGGAAGTTCCACGGGATGATTTGCCCGACCACGCCTAACGGTTCGTGGAGGTGGTAGGCCACGGTGCCTTCGTTGATCTCGGCCGCACCGCCCTCCTGGGCACGAATGCAGCCGGCGAAATAGCGGAAGTGGTCGGCCGCCAGCGGCACGTCGGCATTGAGCGTTTCGCGCACGGCCTTGCCGTTGTCCCAGCTTTCGGTAACGGCCAGCACTTCCAGGTTCTGCTCGATACGGTCGGCGATTTTCAGCAGCACCAGGGCGCGGTCCTGCACCGAGGTCTTGCCCCAGGCTTCGGCGGCGGCATGCGCAGCGTCCAGCGCCCGATCGATGTCCTGGGCGGTTGAACGCGGGAATTCGGCGATTGGCTGGCCATTAACCGGCGAGCTGTTGGTGAAGTATTGGCCAGCCAACGGCGCCACGAACTCGCCATTGATGAAGTTGCCGTAGCGTGGCTTGAAGGACACGACGGCGCCTGGAGTTCCGGGTTGTGCGTAGATCATGCTGAGCCTCTGTGGGTCGGTGCCTGTCCAGCGACAGGGGATGCAGCGATGGTAAAAAGCCCCGCGTGCCAGGCGAATGCATCGTTGGCAGCGGGGCTCTCCTCATTTGGTAGTAGGCGGCAGGGCCTCGGCCTTAAGGCTTGGCGCTGGCCGTTTGCTGCAACTGCTTGGGCAGCTTGAAGGTCCAGAGCATGCCGCCCTGGTTGAAGTCCTTGACCCGCTTGGCCACTTCGCCACCCCAGAGCGGTACAGCGCCGCCCCAGCCGGACACCACCGAGACGTATTGCTCGCCGTCCATTTCCCAGGTTACCGGCGAGCCAAGCACGCCAGAGCCTGTCTGGAATTCCCAGACCTTGTCACCGGTCTTGGCGTTGAAGGCCTGCAGGAAGCCTTCTGGCGTACCGGTAAACACCAGGTTGCCCTTGGTGGTCAGCACCCCACCCCACAGCGGCGCGTAGTTCTTGTGGCGCCACACTTCCTTGCCGCTGATCGGGTCGATGGCACGCAGCACGCCAATGTAGTCTTCGTTGAGCGGTTTGATGGTGAAGCCGGCACCGAGGAACGCCGCGCCCTTCTTGTAGGCAATGCCTTCGTTCCAGATGTCCATGCCCCACTCGTTGGACGGCACGTAGAACAACCCGGTGTCTTTGTTGTAGGCCATCGGCATCCAGTTCTTGGCACCGAGGAAGGCCGGCGCGACGAATACCGAGCTGCCCTTGGCCTCGCTACCCGGTGCGCCCGGACGGCTGGCTTCGTTGTAGATAGGACGCCCGTCCTTGTCCAGGCCCGTGGCCCAGGTGATCTTGTCGACGAAGGGGAAGCCACGGATGAATTTGCCGTTGGTGCGGTCCAGCACGTAGAAGAAACCGTTACGGTCGGCGGTGGCGGCGGCCTTGATCTCCTTGCCGCCGTCCTTGTAGTTGAACGAGATCAGCTCGTTGACGCCGTCGAAGTCCCAGCCGTCATGCGGCGTGCTCTGGAAGTGCCACTTGATGGTGCCGTCGTCCGGGTTCAGCGCCAGGCGCGACGAGGAATACAGGTTGTCGCCAGGGCGCAGGTGCGAGTTCCATGGTGCCGGGTTGCCGGTACCAAACAGGATCAGGTTGGTTTCCGGGTCGTAGTAACCGCCCAGCCAGGGCGCAGCGCCGCCGGTCTTCCACAGGTCGCCTGGCCAGGTCTTGCCCGCCTCACCGCCGGAGACACCGTTCTCGATGGCCTTGCCGTCTTTGTACACGTAGCCCATGTGCCCTTCCACGGTAGGGCGCATCCACAGCAGCTCGCCGTTCTCCGGGTTGTAGGCCTGGATCTTGCCCACAACGCCAAACTCGCCACCGGCCACGCCAGTGATCAACTTGCCGTTGACGATCATGGGCGCGGCACTGATGGAATAGCCTTCCTTGTGGTCGGCCACCTTCTTGCTCCACACCACCTTGCCGGTGTCCTTGTTCAAGGCCACCAGCTTGGCGTCCAGCGTGCCGAAGAACACCAGGTCGCCGTACAGTGCCACGCCCCGGTTGATCACGTCGCAGCACGGGCGAATGTCATCCGGCAGGCGCGCATCGTATTGCCACAGTTTCTTGCCCGTGCGGGCGTCCACGGCGAACACCCGCGAGTAGGAGCCGGTCAGGTACATCACCCCGTCCTTGATCAGCGGCTGGGCCTGCTGGCCGCGCTGCTTCTCACCACCAAAGGAAAACGCCCAGACTGGCCGCAGTTCCTTGACGTTATTGGCGTTCAGCAGGTCCAGCGGACTGTAGCGCTGGCCCTGCACGCCTAGGCCATTGGTCACGATCTGCTGCGGGTTCTTCGGGTCCTGAAGGATTTCTTCGTTGCTGACAGCGGCGTGGGCCGCGCCAGCAAGCAGCATGGCGCTGAACACCAGGCTCACGGCGAACAAGGGGCGACGCGGGGATCGGGTCATGACGGCTACCTTTGGATTTTTTTGTTGTATCCGGGAAAATTTCCCGGTGTGCCGGGAATTCTTGGTCCCGACCCGGTTGCCAACAATTGCCCGCAGTGCGGAGATTTCTAGTTCCTTGGTATAGGCTTGGGATTTGTGTGGACGCGCGCATTGAGCGCCCCCGCGCGGCGCTCGATCTCACAGGCGCAAAAATGTCGTGGCAAGCCCTAAAAATCCCCGCTGTCCCGATCGACGCGCCGCAGCTGTTGACGCTCATAACGCGGATACAGGTGACTGACGCTGCGAATCAACTCGTACCGCGTCAGGCTGATACCGGCAAACCGCTCGGGTATCGGGCTGCGAATCATCTCGGCCATGTCATCGCCACGCGCCGCGCCGTCACGCATCAACCCATCCAGCCAGCCCAGGTAGTCGCGCATCTGCACAAAGGGCCGGGCATCGCTGGCAACCGGACCATGCCCGGGTACCAGCTGCTTCCAGGGCAGCGCTTGCAGGGTGTCCAGGTCCTTCAGCCACACCTCCAGCCCCGGGCTGTTGGGCGTGGTCAGGGCACGTTCGTAGAACACCAGGTCGCCGGCGAATAGCACGCCGGTCTTTTCATCCAGAATCGCCAGGTCGGCACCGGTATGTCCGCCCAGGGCCAGCAGACGCAACCGGTGCCCGCCGACCTCGTGGATACCCGCCTCCAGCACACGGGTTGGCAGCACGACTTCGGTGCCGCGCATCCAGTCGCCGACCAGGCGGTACATGTTCTCGGCCATGGCATCGCCTTGCTGGCGCAACAAATCACCAGTACCCGCCAAGGCCCCGATAGGCACATCGGTGAAGGCCTGGTTGCCCAGCACATGGTCGGGGTGATGATGGGTCAGCAGCACCTCCAGCACCGGTTTGTCGGTGGTGGCGGCAATGGCCTGGCGCAAGGCTTCGCCGTAGCGTTTTGACGGCCCGCTGTCGATCACCACCACCCCGCTGTCGGTGACGATGAACGCGGTGTTGACGATATTGCCGCCGTTGCTCCTGGCGAAATTGTCGGTGCTGCCTTCCAATAACCAGGTATCTGCGGCTATTTGCCGAGGTGCAAGCCGATAGTCAAGGTCAGCCCAGGCCGGCAGGCCCAGGCACAGCAACAACAACGGTATCCAACGCATACAGGCGCCTCTGGTCACGGGTGAAGTCGGGCAACAGGGTCAGGGCACCGCCGCCTCGAACTGGTTGCCACTGTTGTCCTGCAGCACCAGCCGGGTCGGCCCAGGGCCCTGGATGTCGAACCCGAGGTTGGGGTTTTCGCTGACGGCCGGGTACAGCTCGAGGTGGGCCAGGCGTTGGCCGTTCGCATCTTGCAACTCGGCCTGGTTGAGGAAGAACTCGGGAATGCCGCTGACCAGGCCGTTATCCATCGGGTGAGCCACCTGCAGGCGCAAGCGGCTGCTGTCGCCACGCGGGTAGCGCCCGCCCAGCACCTCGCCGAGGTGCTCCTCCCAGCCCGGTTGCGTGCGCACCACACTGGGTGCGGTGCAGCCACCGCCAGCGGCGTCGATCAGGGTCGAGCCCACATGCCACAGGCCGTCGCGCGTCTGCACCGCGGCGCGCAGCGGCGTGGCCTGTTCGATGCGGATGCGGATCGACAACCAGGGCAGCACGCGCTCGCCGGGCTGGAAATCGACAATACGCGGCAAGGGGTTCAGCTCCGCCCAGGCGATGATACGTACCACATCGCCAGAAAACGCCCGGGCATCGATCTCCAGCGGCACCTGGCGCGCGTCCTCGGCAAACGGCGGCGCCAGCAGCTTGACCCGGTCGTCGAAGACGAACGCGGCCTGTCCCAGTAACTGCTTGTGGTAGAAGTCCCACATTACCGAGGGTACCGGGTCTGTCTGGGTCCCTTGCGTGGCCGCCAGGGCCGCATAAGGCATCCAGCAGGCCAGCAAAAAAGTCGCTCGCCAATTCATGGCCTGCTCCTATTGATACATCTCCGGGACCTCGTAACGCAGGCCGTAAGCGGCATACATGGCCTTGAGCCGGCCATCACGAATCATCGCTTCGAGGGCTTCTTCCACGGCATAGGCCAACTGGCGGTTGCTTTCATGCACCGCCATGCCAATCTCCCAGGCCTGCTTGCCCAGGTTGGGGTAGGCGTTTTCCGCCAGCGCCAGTTGCGGGTCGGCAGCCTGGTGCAACTGCCAGTCAACCTCGCCGCGCATGGCCATCACCGCGTCCACCTGCCCGGCCTGCATCGCGGCGAATGCCTGTTGCACACCGGGGTAATGATGGGTTTTGGCACTGAGCATGCCGTTGAATACCGACGTCAGGTAGAACGACGGCACGCTGTCCACTTCGACCCCGATGGGGTGCTGCTGGAACACTGCCACACTGGCCACCGAGGCCAGTCGACGGCGGTCGTACGCGACTTGCCAGCGCTCTGCCTGATACGGGCCGAACATCACCACCTGGCCGTTTTCCAGCTCGCCCACGTCGTTGCGCTTCTGTGCATAGTCGTGGTCATAAGGCACCCGCATCATCAGGTCGGCCAACTGCTGGTGGCGCAGCGGGCTGCCGCGCCAGATATAGTCGCGCAGGTCATCGTCGAGCTTTTCCCCGGGCGGCGCCCAGATAAGATGCAGGCGCACCCCCATGGCCGTGGCCAGAGCCTGCGCCAGCTCCACATCGACACCGCGGGGCTTGCCGTGGTCCTCGAAACTGTAGGGGGCAAAATCCTTGTACACCGCCACCTTCAACTCGCCGGCAGCGATGATCGCGTCATAGTTGCGCACCTGCGCCTGGGCCGCTGCGCAACACAGCAGCAGGCCACTCAACAGCACCGCCCACAGACGCATGGCCGTCACTCCTCGACGTGCACACTGTCCAGATAGGTACGTACCGCCCACAAGGCTTCCTGGCTCAGGTAGTCGGCCATTTTCGGCATATACACGCGGCCGTCGCGAACCGCGCCATGGCGTACCCGCTCGACGAACCACTCATCGCCCGCCTCACCCGCATCGAGCATGCGCAGGTCGGGGGCAATCCCCCCGGATTTGGCTTCAAGGCCATGGCAGGCGGCGCAGTTCTGGTTGTAGGCAGAGGCACCGATTTCCACGGCCTTGTCGTGCTCCGGCGACGTACGGTACGGGTTGACCGCCGCCCAGCCGTCGCCGTCCAGGCTTACGCCAGCGTCCTTGATCGGGGTCAGGCCCTTGGTCTCTACCGCCTGGGGCACCACGTTGCCATGAGCCCAGGCCGTACCGCTCAGCACAGCCGCAGCCAGCAGCCCCGTAGCCAGCAACACATTGCGTTTTGTTGTCATTGTTATGCCCTCACCATTGCACGCAAAGCCTCAACCACAGAGGCCGTGCCGCCATCTTAAAAACAGCCCGCAGGCGGCCGAATGCTGCTTTGGTGGCCGGGCCTTACTCCCTTGGTAGTAGGGCTTGTGGTGAAGGGCCAATTGAGGTGCCGCTCGGGAACTCTTCCCGGCAAAGGCGGGATATTTTCCGTATCCGCCCAAGGCTGCCTCGCCGCACCCTGTGCAGGCCAAAACCTCCACAGGGAACTGCAACCATGACAACAAGAACGCTACCCGCCCTCTCCCCTCTGGCCCTCAGCGTGCGGGCCCTGCTGCTGGCCGGTAGCCTGGCCCTGAGCAACGCGGCCATCGCGGCCACTCCCCCAGCGGCACCTGCCGGCAAGAACGTGACCTGGGAAGACATCGCCAACGACCACCTGACCACCAAGGACGTGCTGCAATACGGCATGGGCACCAACGCCCAACGCTGGAGCCCGTTGGCCCAGGTCAACGACAAGAACGTATTCAAGCTCACCCCGGCCTGGTCCTATTCCTTCGGTGACGAGAAGCAGCGCGGCCAGGAATCCCAGGCCATCGTCAGTGACGGCGTGGTCTACGTCACCGGCTCTTACTCGCGGGTATTCGCCCTGGATGCCAAGACCGGCAAACGCCTGTGGACCTACAACCACCGGCTGCCCGACAACATTCGCCCGTGCTGCGACGTGGTCAACCGCGGGGCGGCGATCTACGGCGACAAGATCTACTTCGGCACCCTGGACGCGCGGGTCATCGCCCTGGACAAGCACACCGGCAAGGTGGTGTGGAACAAGAAGTTCGGCGACCACAGCGCCGGCTACACCATGACCGGCGCCCCGGTGCTGATCAAGGACAAGACCAGCGGCAAGGTGCTGCTGATCCATGGCAGCTCCGGCGATGAGTTCGGCGTGGTTGGCCAGCTGTTCGCCCGCGACCCGGAAACGGGTGAAGAAGTGTGGATGCGGCCCTTCGTCGAAGGCCACATGGGCCGCCTGAACGGCAAGGACAGTACCCCGACCGGCGATGTGAAGGCGCCGTCCTGGCCAGATGACCCAACCACCGAAACCGGCAAGGTCGAAGCCTGGAGCCACGGCGGCGGCGCCCCTTGGCAAAGTGCAAGCTTCGATGCCGAGACCAACACCATCATCGTCGGCGCTGGTAACCCCGGCCCCTGGAACACTTGGGCACGCACCTCCAAGGATGGCAACCCCCACGACTACGACAGCCTCTATACCTCGGGCCAGGTCGGCGTCGACCCGAGCACCGGCGAGGTGAAGTGGTTCTACCAGCACACGCCGAACGATGCCTGGGACTTCTCTGGCAACAACGAGCTGGTGCTGTTCGACTACAAGGACAAAGACGGCAAGGTGGTCAAGGCCACCGCCCACGCCGACCGCAACGGCTTCTTCTACGTGGTCGACCGCAACAACGGCAAGCTGCAGAATGCCTTCCCGTTCGTGGACAACATCACCTGGGCCAGCCACATCGACCTGAAAACCGGTCGCCCGGTAGAAAACCCTGGCCAGCGCCCGGCCAAGCCGCTGCCGGGTGAAACCAAGGGAAAACCGGTGGAAGTGTCACCGCCGTTCCTCGGTGGCAAGAACTGGAACCCCATGGCCTACAGCCAGGACACCGGCCTGTTCTACATCCCCGGCAACCAGTGGAAGGAGGAGTACTGGACCGAGGAAGTGAACTACAAGAAAGGCTCGGCGTACCTGGGCATGGGCTTCCGCATCAAGCGCATGTACGACGACCACGTCGGTACCCTGCGGGCCATGGACCCGACCACCGGCAAGCTGGTGTGGGAACACAAGGAGCACCTGCCGCTATGGGCCGGCGTACTGGCCACCAAAGGCAACCTGGTGTTCACCGGCACCGGTGACGGCTTCTTCAAGGCCTTTGACGCCAAGACGGGCAAAGAGCTGTGGAAGTTCCAGACCGGCAGCGGCATCGTTTCGCCGCCCATTACCTGGGAGCAGGACGGCGAACAGTACATCGGCGTGACCGTGGGCTACGGCGGCGCCGTGCCGTTATGGGGCGGAGACATGGCTGAGCTGACCAAGCCGGTGGCCCAGGGTGGTTCGTTCTGGGTGTTCAAGATCCCGAGTTGGGACAACAAGACCGCGCAACGTTGATCGCCAGCGGGGAGCGGGCCAACCCCCTCCCCGCTTTTGTTCATCTTCCGCCAGGAGCCTTTCACCATGAACTACCTGCCATTTGCCTTGCTGTTGGTACTGTCACCCGCCATGGCGGTGAGTGCCGACGACGATGGCAACGATGCCCCCCTGACCGTCAACGGTTGCGTGATTGCCGAAGCCAGCCAGTGCCCGGGGGCCAACCTTCGCGGCGCCAACCTGGCCAACCAGGACCTGCGCAAGATGAACCTGGCCGGTGCCGACCTGCGTGAGGCCGACCTGCGCCATGCCCGGCTGGACCTCGCCAACCTGGAAAAGGCCCGCCTGCAAGGCGCCAACCTGACCCGCGCCAGCCTGCAGCAAAGCAACCTGCGCCTGGCTGACCTGAGTAATAGCAAGTTGGTCGCCATTCAAGGCTGGGGCATGTTCGCCCAAGGCGCGCAGTTCGAGAAAGCCGACCTCGGCGCGGCCTACTTGCAGTTCGCCCGGCTGTCAGGGGCAAAGATGCACCACGCCAACCTGCAGGCCGCAGACCTGGAAATGGCCTGGCTGAGCAAGACGGACCTGCAAGAGGCCAACCTGGGGGACGCTAATCTGCAAGAAGCCAAATTTGGCCAGAGCAACCTGGAACGCGCCGATTTGCGCGGGGCGCGGCAGCATTACGGGAACTTTCAGGAGGCCAACATGGAGGGGTGCAAGGGGTGCCCAGAGACTTGGGATAATTGAGCGAAGGGTTCGCCGTGGCATCTTCAGCGCCTGTGAGACCGAGCGCCGCGCGGGCGGCGCTCGGTCTCACAGGCGCCGCAGCTATCACGTCGAATCACCCCGCCACCCTCACCACCCCCAGATCAATCCCCAGATGCACCAGCTCGGCATGCGAGCTGACCTGCAACTTGCTCTTGAGCAAGGTCAAATGATTGGACACGGTCTTGGCGCTGATACACAACTGCTCGGCAATCACCCGCGCCGGGGTGCCTTTGGCCAGCATCGTGAAAATCTCCAACTCACGCTGGGTCATGCGCTGCAAACGCGGGTCATTGGCGTTTTGTGGTGAAGTGCAAGCCAACTGGGTAGCCAAAGGCTGCTCGATGTAGGCATGCCCGGCCAACACCCGCTGCACCGCCTCGATCAACACCTCGGGCGCCGAGTTTTTGGTCAGGTAACCCAAGGCCCCGGCTTCAAGCGCCTGGCGCACCAGCGGCAGCTCATCATGCATGCTGAAAAACAGCACCCGCAACTGGGGCAGGCGCTGGCGCAGGCGGCGGGTGGTTTCAAGGCCGCTAATGCCAGGCAGGCCAAAATCCATGATCACCAGATTAGGCACTTGCTCCTGAACCCGGGCCAAGGCCTCTTCGCCACTGGCAGCCTCTCGTACTTCCATCGTGGGCAACACCGCCCGCAGCAGGCTGGCATAGCCCTGGCGGACCACGGCATGGTCATCGACCAATACAATATTCATCACACCTCCAAGGGAATATTCAGAGCCAGTGCCCAGCCAACCCCGGGGCGGCTGAAAATGCGCAGTTCGCCCCCCAGGCTACGGGCGCGTTCGGCCATCGAATGCAAGCCTACGCCGGGCCGTTGCGGCTGACGGGCTCCGCAGCCGTTGTCGCGAATCAGCAGGCGCAGGCCCTTGGTACTGCGTTGCAGGCGTACCCGCACCTGGCTGGCACCGGCATGCCGGGCGACATTGGTCAGCGCCTCTTGCAGCAACCGGTACAGGTGCGTGCGGCTCGCCCCGGGCAGCGTTGGCAGGTGCCCGCCAACCCGCAAACGGCATTCAATGCCCTGGCTGGCCTGCCACTGGTTGACGAGCAGGTCGAAGGCTTCAGCCAGCGGCATGTGTTGCAACGCGACCGGATACAGGTCACGTACCAACGCACGAAAGCCCTGTTGCAGGCGTTCGCAATTGAGTGCCAGGGCTTGCGCCGTCTGCTCCACCACGGTCGGCTGGTCGGCCACCATGCGCAACAGGCACACCTGGGCACGGATACCTGCCAGGTATTGGCCAAGGTCGTCGTGCAGCGTCTGCGCCAGGTGGGTGCGTTCCTGCTCCTGCACCGCCAGCAGGGCCTGCGTCAGTTGCGTATTGTCGGCCTGAGTCTGCTCCAGGGTGGCGGCCATGCGGTTGAAGTGTTCCGCCAGCTGACGGGCCTCCGGCAGGCCGGCCTCGCGCAGGCGGGCCGTCAACTGCCCGCCCGAGACCTGACGCAAGGCTTGCAGCAGCTCATCCAGCAAACCCATGCCCCGCCGTACCGCCCAGCGGATGGTCAACAGGCTCAATAGCAACGCCAGGCCGAACAAGCCGAGCAGTTGCTGCAAGGCATCCCAGACTTCGTCGATCTCATCCCGCGCATCTACAGCGATCAGCACCCGCGCCCCGTCATTCAGGTCCAGCAGCCGGCTGCTACTGTGCCGCTCACCCAACAGCTGGCGGCCCAGCCAGGCATCCAGGCCGCTCTGCGGCGGTAGCTGCGGTGCTTCCCCCGCCGCCAGCCAGTGTACCCGCACATGGCGCAGGCTCTGGGTCAGCCGGGGTTGCAGGCTTGCCGGGTCACGTTCGGCGGTGTCGCCGAGGTAAGCCACCACGGCTTCGGCAGACTGCAACTCACGCTCGACATCAGCCACCGCCTGGTGCAACAGCACGCCGGCACAGGCCAGCGTCACCAGGGCGAAGCAGCACGTGACCCAGAGGTTGATCCGCCACAGGGCCGACAGGTTGACAGGGCGCACAGGCGATTCTCCTTGGGCGTTGTAGCCCATCGTGTTTCCCATCGTAAAGCCGCAGCACCTACGCCGAATTACTACCTTGGTACCGGCCGGGCGCTACTTTCTGCATATTTCCCCCTCCCGGTGGGCTTCCTATGCTGGCGCCATCTGCCGTGGAGTATGTTATGCGCCAGCCTGCCCCTCTTGCCCTGACCTGCCTGCTGGCCCTGGCCGCAGCGCTGTGCGCACCGCTGGCACCCGCCGAAGAACCCTTGCAGGTACGCATCGGCTACCTGAACTATCGCCCCGAGCCAGGCCCGTTGTTGTCCAACATCATCCCCGAACCTGCCGATGCCGGGCTGCAAGGCGCGGAACTGGCGATTGTCGACAGCAACAGCACGGGGCGCTTCCTGAACCAGCGATTCCAACTGACCAAGGCCACGGCCGACAGCCCCGAAGCCTTGCTGCAGGCGGCCAACGCCCAGCACGACCAGGGCCTGCGGCTGTTCGTGGTAAATGCCCCGGCCGCCAGCCTGCGCGCCTTGTCTGCCGCCCTGCCCGACAGCCTGCTGTTCAATGCCGGCAGCCCCGACGACAGCTTGCGCAGCAGCCAGTGCCTGGGCAATGTGCTGCACAGCCTGCCGAGCCGGGCCATGCTGGCCGACGCCCTGGTGCAGTTCATGGTATTGCGCAAATGGCAGCGGGCACTGTTGGTGGTCGGCCAGACCGAAGACGACCAGGCGTACGCCGCCGCCCTGCGCAGGGCGATGAAGCGCTTTGGTATGCAGCTGGTTGCAGAAAAAGCCTGGACCTTCGACAACGACCAGCGCCGCAGCGCCCAGGCCGACATGCCGCTGTTCACGCAAACCGCCGAATACGACGTGGTGCTTGTGGCGGACGAACGCGGCGACTTCGGCGAGTACCTGCCCTACCAGACCTGGTACCCGCGCCCGGTGGCAGGCACCCAAGGGCTGACCCCCACCGGCTGGCACAAGACCGTGGAAACCTTCGGCGCCGCGCAGCTGCAAAAACGCTTCGAAGCCCAGGCCGGGCGCTGGATGAACGACCGCGATTTCGCCGCCTGGATGGCCGTGCGCAGCGTCGCCAGTGCAGTCAGCAAACTGCGCCAGACCGAACCACGTGCGTTGCAGCAACTGCTGCTCAGCGAACAGTTGCCGCTGGACGGGTTCAAGGGCCGCAAGCTCAGCTACCGCCCGTGGAACGGCGAACTGCGCCAGCCAATCGCGCTGGTACAGCCGCGCGCCCTGGTCAGCACCTCACCGCAGGAAGGTTTCCTGCACCCCTTCAACGAAATGGACAGCCTGGGCTACGACAAGCCCGAAGTGACCTGCAGCTACCCCTGACCCGATCACCACAACAATAAGGAATTCGCCATGCGCCGCCTCTTTCACAGGGCCCTGCTTTGCCCCAGCCTGCTATCGGCCGCCTTGGCACTGGCCAGCGGGCACACCATGGCTGCCACTGCCTGGGTCTCCAACGAGAAGGACAACAGCCTCAGCCTGATCGACATGCAAACGCTTGAAGTCACCGACACCTTGCCGGTCGGCCAGCGCCCGCGCGGCCTGCTGCTGTCCCACGACAACAAACTGCTGTACATCTGCGCCAGCGATTCGGACCGGGTGCAGGTGATGGACGTGGCCACCCGCACGATCATCAAGGAGCTGCCCTCCGGCAAGGACCCCGAGCAGTTCGCCCTGCACCCCAACGACCGCTGGCTGTACGTGTCCAACGAGGACGACGCGCTGGTGACAGTGATCGACACCGTCACCGACAAGGTGCTGGGGCAGATCGACGTTGGCATCGAACCCGAAGGCATGGCGGTCAGCCCTGACGGCAAATGGGCAGTCAACACCAGCGAAACCACCAACATGCTGCACTGGATCGACACCAGCACCCAGACCCTGGCCGACAGCACCTTGGTCGATCAGCGGCCACGCTTCGTCGAGTTCAACAAGGACGGCTCGCGGCTGTGGGCATCGGCGGAAATCGGCGGCACGGTGACCATTCTCGACGTGGCCACGCGCCAGGTACTCAAAACCCTGAACTTCCAGATCAAGGGCGTACACCCGGACAAGGTACAGCCGGTGGGCATCAAGCTCAGCGCCGATGGCAAGTACGCCTTCGTCGCCCTGGGCCCGGCCAACCATGTGGCGGTGATCGATGCCAACACCTACGAGGTGCTCGACTACCTGCTGGTCGGGCGGCGTGTCTGGCAGCTGGCGTTCACCCCGGACCAGAGCCAGTTGCTGGCCACCAACGGCGTCAGCGGCGATGTCTCGGTCATCGATGCAAAAAACCTCAAAGTGCTCAAGTCGGTGAAGGTCGGGCGCTACCCCTGGGGTGTGGTGGTCACACCATGAACGCCCTCGACGTCAGTGATGTAAGCTTTGCCTATGGCCAGCGCGCGGCACTCAAACAGGTCGGGTTCAGCCTGGCGCCAGGGCGATTCGCCGCATTGCTGGGCCCCAACGGGGCCGGCAAATCGACACTTATCGCCCTGCTTACGCGCCTGTACGACCTGCAGCACGGCGACATCCGCGTAGGCGGCTGCTCGCTGCGCAATGCCGCACGCCCGGCCTTGCGCCAGCTGGGCGTGGTGTTTCAGCAAAGCACCCTCGACCTGGACCTGACCGTTGAACAGAACTTGCGCTACCACGCGGCGCTGCATGGCCTGTCGCGGCGCCAGAGCAGCCAACGGGTCGACGCCGAACTGGCCCGTCAAGGCCTGGGCGAACGTCGGCATGAGCGTGTTCGTGCGCTGAATATCGGCCATCGGCGCCGGGTGGAGATTGCACGCGCCCTGCTGCACGAACCACGCCTGCTACTGCTTGACGAAGCCAGTGTCGGCCTCGACCCGGCCAGCCGCCTGGCCCTCAACCAGCACGTGCGGCGGCTGTGCCGCGAGCAGCAGCTCAGCGTGCTGTGGACCACCCACCTGCTGGACGAGGTCCAGCCCAGCGATGACCTGCTGATTCTGCATCAAGGCCGCCTGGTAGCACGCGGTACCGCCGACGCCCTGAGCCTGGAGCACGGTGGCGACCTCGACAATGCCTTTGCCCGGCTGACCAGCGCGCCCTCAGGAGCCAATGCCCAATGAACGCTTACTGGCAATGTTTCAACGGCATCATGCTGCGCGAATGGCTACGCTTCGTGATGCAGCGCACGCGCCTGCTCAGTGCGCTGGTGCGTCCGCTGCTGTGGTTGCTGGTGTTCGCCGCCGGGTTTCGTGCGGCCCTGGGCATTGCCATCATCGAGCCCTACGACACCTACATTCCCTATGAGGTGTACATCATCCCGGGCCTGGCCTGCATGATCTTGCTGTTCAATGGCATGCAGGGCTCGCTGTCGATGGTGTATGACCGGGAGATGGGCAGCATGCGCGTGCTGCTGACCAGCCCGTTGCCACGGCCGTTCCTGCTGGGCAGCAAGCTGTTGGCGACCGCGTTGATTTCCCTGCTGCAGGTGTATGCCTTCCTCGCCATCGCCTGGCTGTACGGCGTACAGCCGCCAGCGGCGGGCCTGCTGCTGGCGCTGCCGGCAATGCTGCTGGTAGCGTTGATGCTCAGTGCCCTGGGGCTGCTGCTCTCGAACGCGATCCGCCAGCTGGAGAACTTTGCCGGGGTGATGAACTTCGTGATCTTCCCGCTGTTTTTCCTGTCTTCGGCGTTGTACCCGCTGTGGAAGATGCGCGAGGCCAGCCAGTGGCTGTACTGGCTGTGTGCGGTGAACCCGTTCACCCATGCCGTGGAGCTGGTGCGGTTCGCCCTGTATGAGCGGTTGAACCTGCTGGCACTGGCTGTATGCCTTGGCTTGACCGTGCTGTTCACCCTGCTGGCGATACTCACTTTCAACCCTCAGCATGCCGCGCTGCGCAAGCCGCGCTGAAGCCTCCTGCCTGGGGCTGCTTTATGGCCCCATCTTCCTGAGCAGTGCCTACTACTTTAGTACTGCCTTTGCTGTCTGATCGTCGCATTCACAACACACCACCACTGGCATGTAATGGGCCTATAACAAAAAGGATAAAACCATGCCACGTGCCCCGCGCCCTTTGCTGGCTGCCCTTTCGCTGTGTCTGTCACTGGGTATCGCCCAGGCCGACACCACCCCGCTGTTTTCCGCCGAAGGCTACCGCGCCACCCTCTACCGCAGCCCGACCCCGCAACAGGTCGAGGGCGGCCAAGTCATCGACACCGCCACGTTGCAAAACCTGCTGGCACAAAGCCCCAGGCCAGTACTGATCGACGTCTATCGCCGCCAATGGCTGCAAGGCCAATTCATCGAAGACGAACCGCACGCCAACCTCCCGGGTAGCCTTTGGCTGGCCAACACCGGCGACGGCGAGCTGAGCCCGGCCTGGCAGGACTACTTCGTGCGCAACCTGCAAAAAGCCACTGCCGGGCGCCCGGAGCACCCCCTGGTTTTTTATTGCCGCTCCGATTGCTGGTTAAGCTGGAACGCGGTAAAACGCGCTAAAGCCCTGGGCTACAACAACCTGTACTGGTACCGCGACGGCCTGGACGCCTGGCAGCAGGCCAACCTACCGCTGCAGCCAGCGCAACCTGTACCCTTTCCCTGAACTGCCTGTAAATGCGTGCCCCGCCCCCTCCAATAAAAACAAGGTGAAAAGGCCATGTACAAAATTTTGATTGCCGACGATCACCCGCTGTTTCGCGAAGCCATCCACAACGTCATCAGCGATGGCTTCCAGGGCAGCGAGGTCATGGAAACCGCCGACCTGGACAGCGCCCTGGCCCTGACCCAGGCGCACGACGACCTCGACCTGATCCTGCTCGACCTGAACATGCCCGGCATGCATGGCCTTAACGGGCTGATTACCCTGCGCAACGAGGCGCCGACCACCCCGGTGGTGATCGTTTCGGCCGAGCAGGAAAAGCAGATCGTGCTGCAGGCCATCACCTACGGTGCCGTGGGTTTCATTACCAAGTCTTCGCCCCGTTCGCAGATGATCGAAGCGATCGAGCAGATCCTCAACGGCAATGTCTACCTGCCGCCCGACATCATCCGCGCCCAGAAAAGCAACACCAGCCGGCGCCACAACGAGGCGCCGAGCTTCCCGCCGGAAATGCTCCAGGCCCTGACCCGCAAGCAGCTGCTGGTACTGGAGCGCATGACCAAGGGTGAGTCGAACAAGCAGATTGCCTATACGCTGGACATCGCCGAAACCACCGTGAAGGCTCATGTTTCGGCGATCTTGCGCAAGCTCAATGTGCATAACCGGGTGCAGGCCATTCTCAGTGCCGGGGATATCGATTTTGCCGACTACCTGCGGCGTTAGCCTGTTCTGGCCTCTTCGCGGGCGAGCCCGCGAAGAGGCCAGCGGCTATGTCATGCTGCCGGCCAGCAGGTGACTCATCGCCGTCTTGAGCTTCATCGGCCGCACCGGCTTGTGCATCAGGGTGTGGCCCAGCTCGCGAATCTGCTGCTTGAGGTCGTTGCTGTAGTTCGCGGTAATCATCAGCGCCGGTAATGGCTGGGTGCGCCGGGCATTGATCCGCGCCACGGCGTCGACACCGTTGCAGTCGTTGTCCAGATGGTAATCGGCTATCAGCAGGTCGGCTTCGGCATGGTAGTTGTCCACCTGGCGTGCCAGGTCTTCCTCCGACAGCGCCGTGACCACCCGGCAGCCCCACCCCTCCAGCAAGGTGCGCATGCCGGCGCAAATCGCCGCGTCGTTATCCAGCACCCACACCCGCGCCCCGCGCAGGCGTTCGAGCATTGGCTCGCTGACCACCTGGCTCGGCTGGGTTTTGGGCGCGGTGGTGCTCAGTGGCACTTCGACGGCGAATACCGAGCCTTTGCCAAGCCATGAACGTACCCGTATCCGATGCCCAAGGATGCCGGCGATCTTTTCTACAATCGCCAGGCCCAGGCCTAGCCCGCGGTCCTGGTCCGGGCGCTGCACATCACCGCGCTTGAACTCCTGGAACATGTCGTCCAGGTGCTCTTCGGCAATGCCGATGCCACTGTCCCACACTTCGATCCGCAGGCCGCCACGCAGGCGCCGGCAGCCCAGCACCACACGCCCGCTGCGGGTGTAGCGAATGGCATTGCTGAGCAGGTTGCGCAGGATCCGCGCCAGCAGCTGGATGTCACTGCGCACCACCGCCGAACAGCCCACGAAATGCAGTTCAAGGCCTTCACTGCGCGCCACCTGTGCGTATTCGGCAGCAAGGTTGTCCATCAGTTCGCGCAGGGCAAACGGGGCGACATCGGCTTTGATCACCCCGGCATCGAGCTTGGAAATGTCGACCAGAGTGCCGAGCAAGTTCTCCACATCTTCGAGCGAATTGCTGACGTTACGTACCAGGTGGGCGCTGTCTTGCGGGTCGCGGCGCTCCAGCAATGCGCTGGTGAACAGCCGCGCCGCGTTCAGCGGTTGCAGCAGGTCATGGCTGACCGCTGCGAGGAACTTGGTTTTCGACAAGTTGGCCTGTTCGGCCTCGCGCTTGGCCTCGCGCAGGCGAGCCTCGGCTTGGCTTCGCTCTTCGATTTCACGCAGCAACTGGTCATTGAGGCTGGTCAGTTCGGCGGTGCGTTCGCGCACCCGCTGCTCCAGGTGCTGATAGGCCTGGTGCAGCGCCTGGGCGGTGTTGCGCCGCTCGGTAATGTCGCGGATCAACACGAAGATGCCCACCACCTCGCCGCTGGCCAGGCGGTTCGGCACGTAGGAGCGCAGCATGTAGCGTTCCTGGCCATTGATATTGGTTTCGGCAAATTCGAAGGTGACGCTCTCCCCCGCCAGCGCCCGCGCCACATAGGCTTCCAGGCGCTGGTAATGCTGTTCGCTGTGGGCCTCGCGCAGGCTCTGGCCAAGCATTACGCCGTGGGGCCAGCAATACCATTCTTCATACACCTTGTTGGTGAACTCGTAGACCAGATCGGCGTTCAGGTAAGCGATCAGCGCCGGTACATTATCGGTAATCAGGCGAATCTGATGCTGGTGGGCGGTCTCGGCCCGCTGGCGGGCCTCGCTGAGCAAGCGGTTGACGGCCTTGAGCTCGGCCATGGCCTGGTTCAGGGCATCGGTGCGTTCACGCACCTGCTCGGCCAGCACCACGGAATGCTGAAACGCCGCATAGGGATCGTTACCCCGGGTTACCCCAGACTCGATGCGTTCAATCAACGCGCCGTTGATCCGCTGCAGCTTTTGGTTTTCGTGCTGCAGCCGGGTGACCTCGGCCTGCAGCTCAGCGCCCGACAGGAGGCCGGTTGCGGGCAATGGCGACCCCGGTGAAGGTCTGGTTGATGTGCATGCCATTGAACTGTTCTCCGTAGGTGTTGAAACCGATCACCCGCTGCTCACGCAGAAACGCGCCGACCGGTTCCAGGCCATGCCGGGCCTCCAGTTCCAGCCGCCGCAGGAAGCAATCACAACCAATGGTCAGCAACAGCGGCCCGAGGCGCTGGCGCAGGCCGTCGAACAGCTGGTGCAGGTTAGGCAACAGCGGGCCTGGGGTCATGGCCGTAAGCACGATGCCGTTTTCCACTGCACAGTAAAAACTCAGGCTCAGGTCCGGGTGCACCTGCTGGATCGCTCGCACGTAGTACTGGTCGTGAATGCGCACGGCCAGCGGGTGAGCGGCGAACACTCTATGGTCAAGCGCAGCCACCGGTACACCGATGTGGCGGGCGTATTCTTCGGCTGCGGGCTCGGCATTCAGTTCAATGACCCGGCGCTGGGCGCTGTCGGCGCCGGTTACCACCAGCTTTTCCTGGCGTGGCAAGATGTGGTGCGTGGTGAACACTTCAAAATCGAGCCAGGTGTTGACCAGCACCACCACGGCCGCCCCGTTGTGGAAGGCGCCGCCGTAGTACACGTGGGTACGTGTCAGGTAGTTGTCGTCACCGGCAGAGCCCCCGAAATGCGGGATTTCACCTAACGCCGCGCTGAGCGCGGCAAGCACCATTTCCTCGCGGCTGGACAGGCCGTCGAGCAAGGTCAGGGCAAAGCTGTGGCCCTTGATGGGGGCTAACGTATTGCTGCGGCAGGTGCCGACCAGGCGCTCGACCATCTGCTGGGCGTCGATCAGGCTGAAGCGCTCCATTTCATCGATCAACGCAGTGGCGATAGAAAAGTGCCGGTGATCAAAGCCTACGGCTGTGACGCAATTACGGCCGTAGCCCTGCGGCGTGATTTCGCCGGCGCTGGTGCAGCCGACCAGGCGGATGCCGCCGAAACCTTGCTCCAGGGCCTCGCCCAAGGCCTGCAAGTCGTATTCGGCGGAACAGAAGAACAGCACGAAACCCAGGTGCGGGTGCAGCAATTGCCGCGCCAGGTCCTGGGCGGCCAACCGGGCGTCGGTGGCCTGGGACATGGCGCTGACCACACCGTCGTTTTGAGCCTGCTGCATTGGGGTCTCCGGCGCGGGGTGGCTGAGGGGTCAGTGTACGAAGGTGTTTGCGGGGGACGAATGCTACTTGGGTAGCGGGTGGGCGGTTCCATGGGCGTAAATGTTGGGGCCGCTTTGCGGCCCCGGGTGCCTACCAGGTCAACACCGCACCCACTGCAAAGGTATCGGTGTCTTCGTTCTGCGCACTGGTGTCATGCCCATCGATGGAAAACTGGTTGTACTCGGCCACCAGCTTCAGGTTGTCGTTGACGTCATGGAACAGTGCCACGCCACGGGTCTCGTAGTCCGCCCCGCTGCCCACCGCACCGTTGCCGTCGTCCTTGGTCTTGCCATACGACAAGGCAATGCGGTTCTTGCCGACTTTGTACGAACCCTGCAACAGGTAGCCGTCACTGTCGACGTTACGCAAGACCGGTTCGCCGGCATTGTTGGTAAAGAACGGGTTGATACCCTTGGCCTGGAACCCCGAGCCGGTCAGCGACAGCCCGCCCATCTTCGCCTGCACGCCATAGCCAACACCTTTGGACGTGATCGTCTCCACCGTCGAGTCGGTGTTGTCGGAGGTCTGGTAACTGCCGTTGACCCAGCTGTAGATCTGCGCCCCGCCCAGGTCGAACTGGTAGGTAATCTCGCTCTCGGTACGCGGGTTTTCCTGGTAGGCCTTGCCGGTCGGGCTGCTGTCGTTGGTGTCCACCGGGTCCATGATGCCTACCGCCACGCGCAGGCCGTCCATTACCGGGGTGCGGTAGGTGATCTGCGAGGTGGGGAACGGGTACGGGTAGCCACTGCCGATGTTGCCGAACGACACCCCGCCGCCATCCACCAGCCCCAAGGTGTCACTGACCTGGCCGTAGCCGGCCAGCAGTTCGTCGAGCAGGATGTTGGAACGGGCGAACAGCCCGAAGTCCTTGCCGATCAGCACCTCGCCCCATTCGGGATTGGCCACGGTGCCGTAGAACTGGCGCACGTCGATGGCGGTGTCGGTGCCGTTGGTTTCACTGTCGTTGATGGTGACCCAGAACGAGGCACGTGCGCCGAGCTTCAGGTCATCCACCTGCTTGCCCATGTTGAAGCCCAGGTAGTTGGGCAGGAAGCCCATTTTCACCCGCGACTGGCGGCGATCGAACTGCTCGCCTTCGCGGTCGACCTTGCTGTTGACGTAGAAGGCATTGATGTAGCCGTCGGTGGAAAAGGTGGTCTGGTCTTTGTCGTACAGCATGATCTCGGCTTCGGCGACGCCACTCAGGCCCAGGGCAGAAAAGCTGGCGATGGCGGCGGCGAGGAAACGAGGCGGCAGGTGCTTATTGTTGTTGTACATGGCGCGCTCCAAACAGGGGACTGGATGTCGGAGGCGATTATCAGAACAGGGCAAATTGCCAGATACGCTGCTTTGGGGCGGGGTTTTGGGTGCTTTGGATTGGAGGATGGGGTGCGGTGATTTGGTGCTGGTACCTGCTTGGGTCGGGGTGCAGGACTTAGGGTGTACGCATGAATGACTGGCGGGTATTGATACACCTGAACGAACCGGGGCCGCCTTGCGGCCCTTCGCGGGCTCGCCCGCTCCCACAGGGACTGCACCGCTGCCAAGGGCTATGCAGTACCTGTGGGAGCGGGCGAGCCCGCGAAGGGCTGCAAAGCAGCCCCAATTACACTACCTGACAGCAATCGCTTAGCTTCAGGAAGCAAGCGCCTGCGAACGCTGGCGCAGTGGCATTTGGTAGCGGTGCGGTTGCTGCCAGGCCAGCCGTGCCTGCACATCGACCACCGCGTCCTTCACCTTCTGGGCCCAGTGCTCATCCTTCGGGCACACCACCACCACACGAAAACCATGGTCGACACCTTCCAGCCGCACACCTTCGGAGTCATCGACATGCAGGTCGATATCGAACGCCGAGGGTAACTTCGAGGGGGAATTCTCCAGGCCTTTCTGGGCCAGGATGTGTTGGTGCCGGTCGCTGTTGACCACGCCATCGACATGGATGCCATACAGCATCAGCCAGCGGCGAATGTAGGCCGGGGTGCGCCCCGAGGAGGTATAGATCCAGATGCTGCAACCCTGGCGGCGCAGGTCGCGGATCAGCGAACGCGTGCCACTGCGCAGGGGTTCGCCCAACCAGCGGTGGACGAAGCCCGGCAGCTTGCTGTCCTCGGCGTCAGCGTGCTCAGGCAGGCAGGCGAGCGTGTCGTCGATATCGAAGGAAATACGTACCTGGCCACGCTTGAGCTTGCGCTCGATGGCTTGGCGCCCGCGCTGGAGCATGGATGAACGAAGCATCAGCGGCTCCTCTCGCAGGCAGGCACGGGCGTACCGCTCAGGAAGAACTTGCCGGGCTCAGGCGCCTTCGCTTCAAGGAAAGCGGCGTACTTTTTCTTGATTTTGGGTAGTTCGTACAAAGCCTTGACACCGTGTTTGGCGGAGTTGCGAATGACCGAGGACGGGTTGAAGTAACCCTCGGCGTTATCCAGCGACAGCACGAATGGCGGCAGCCCGGCACGCATCAGCAAATAGCTGACAATGAGCGAACCCGTGCGGTTGTTGCCTTCGATGAACAGCTGCGGCTTGCTGAGGATACGTACATACACACCGGCAGCCCGCTTCCAGACCGAATCGCTGCGGTACGCGCAGTACCAGTTGTACAAATCCTTGATGCCACCTTCGACGTTGTTGAAAAAGTGCGCCTCGGTTGCAGCCAGGTGGGGGGCGAACTCCAGGCGGCTGGCCGGGTCGCTGCCGCACAGCACGGTGGCATTGATTTCCAGCATCAGGTTCAGCTGCTGCAGGTCGAACAGGTCGATACCGCGAGCGACATAGTCGTCAATCAGGGCATAGCCTTCAAGCACATTCAGCAGCACCTCGTCGGTGAACGGGTCCCTCGGTTCGGTGAAATGCTGGCTGAGTTCGGCAAAGCGGCCTTGCACCTCGCGCAGTGCGCGCTCTACCGCTGACAGATCAAGACGACGCATCGCTGGCATTGGAAATCCCGGGTAACACTTTAACGGAAGGTAACGCGGCCGGGCGTTGCACCCTTCCTGGCTGCAACGCCCGGCCACCTTGAAAAGTGATCAGCTGAACTTGCCGCTGATGTAGTCGGCAGTCAGTTGTTCACGCGGGTTCTGGAAAATCTGCGTGGTCGGGCCCATCTCGACCAGGTAACCGGTACGGGTACCCTGGGAGATATCGACCGAGAAGAACGCGGTGGTGTCGGCGACACGAATCGCCTGCTGCATGTTGTGGGTTACCAGCGCGATGGTGTAGTCCTTCTTCAGTTCGACCATCAGCTCTTCCACGCGGCGGGTAGCGATCGGGTCAAGTGCCGAGCACGGCTCGTCCAGCAGCAGCACCTCCGGTTCGGTGGCGATGGCGCGCGCGATGCACAGGCGCTGCTGCTGGCCGCCGGACAGGGACAGGCCGCTGACCTTGAGCTTGTCCTTTACTTCGTCCCACAGGGCGGCGCCTTGCAGCGCGTGCTTCACGCGGTCACCCAGGTCGCCCTTGTAGCGGTTCAGGCGCAGGCCGAACGCGACGTTGTCAAAAATGCTCATCGAGAACGGGTTGGGCTGCTGGAACACCATGCCGATGTAGCGGCGCACGACTACCGGGTCGACGCCCTTGCCGTAGACATCCTGGCCCAGGAAGTGCACATGCCCTTCGAAGCGGAAGCCCTTTACCAGGTCGTTCATGCGGTTGAGGCTACGCAGCACGGTACTCTTGCCGCAGCCGGATGGCCCGATGAAGCCGGTGATCTCGTTCTTGCGGATCGGCACATGGCTGTCGCGTACGGCCATGAAGTTGCCGTAGAAGATCTTGTCCAGCTTGCAGTCCATGACGATGGGGGTTTCGTTGACCACGGGAGCGACCTTTTGCGCAGTGGATACGTTCAAGTTTGGATGCTCCCTTTCTCAATACTTGGGCTTGCCGAAAACACGGCTAAGAATGTTGATTACCAGCACGATCATTACCAGTACCAGCGAAGCCGCCCAGGCGAGCTCCAGCTGGTTGTCGAACGGCATGCCGGAGAAGTTGTAAATCAGCACGGCCAGCGAGGCCGTGGGGTTCATGACCGCCAGGCTGCCGTCGTGATAAATCCAGTAGTTGCTGAACAGCGCGGTGAACAGCAGTGGCGCGGTTTCGCCAGCGGCGCGGGCCACGGCCAGCATGACGCCGGTCAGGATGGCGGGCAGGCCGGTGGGCAAGACGATCTTCCAGATCACCTGTGCACGGGTGCAACCCATGCCGTAGGCAGCATCTTTCATGATCTTGGGCACCATCTTCATCGACTCTTCGGCGGTCAGCACCACGATCGGCAGCATCAGTACCGCCAGTGCCACGCCACCTGCCGGCGCCGAATAGGTACCGGTGGTCATCACCACCAGGGCGTAGGCAAATACACCGGCCAGGATCGACGGCAGGCCAGTGAGCATCTTGGCGGCAAAGCGCGCGGCGTTGGCCAGCTTGCTGTCCGGCCCGAGTTCGGCCAGAAATACCGCCGCCAGGATGCCAACCGGCACCGCGATGGCTGCGGCGATACCGACCATGACGAACGTACCGGCCATGGCGTTGCCGAAGCCACCGCCCATCTCGAAGCCGGTGGGCGGCAGCTCGGTGAACACTTCCAGGTTAAGGCGTGCACCGCCGCGGGTAACCAGCATGTACAGCACGGAAATCAGCGGCACGCTGGCCACCAGCGCCGCAACCCAGGCCAGCGTGGTCAGTATCAGGCTGCGCAGGGCACGGCCTTCCAGCTTGCGCTGCAGGCTGGGCAAAGCAGTTGTTGGGGTGCTGAGGTCCGTCATTATTTGTTACCCCGCTGGGCGTAGAGCATGATCATCGAGCCGAGCACGTTCACCAGCAGGGTGATGAACATCAGCACCAGTGCGGCGTACATCAGTACTTCGACCTCGTTCGGGCCGGCTTCCGGGAAGTTCAGCGCCAACAGCGCCGCCAGGGTGTTGGCCGGTGCGAACAGGGACACGGAAATGGTGTTGGCGTTGCCGACCAGCATGGCCAGCGCCATGGTTTCACCCAAGGCACGGCCCAGGCCGAGCACCAGCGAACCGAAAATACCGGTGGCGGCGGATGGCACCATCACCTTGAGGATGGCTTCCCAGTGGGTAGTCCCCATGCCGTAGGCCGCCTGCTTGGTTTTCATCGGCACGCTGGTGAGCGCATCCTGGGAAACGGCGGCGATGGTCGGCAGGATCATGATGGCCAACACCAGCGCCGCAGGCAGCAGGCCTGGCCCGCTCAAGGAAGTGCCGAAAAACGGGATCCAGCCCAGCTCGCTGTTCAACCAGGTGGTCAGCGGGCGGATGGCCGGGATAACGACGTAGATGCCCCACAGGCCATAAACCACGCTGGGGATGGCGGCGAGCAACTCGACAATGGTGCGGAACACGGCAGCCAGCCGTGCCGGCAGGAAATCCTGGGTGAGGAAAATGGCCATGCTGACGCCGAAGAAACCGGCGATCAACAGTGCGATGAAGGCGCTGTAAAGCGTGCCCCAGATCGCTGGCAGAATACCGTACTTGCCTTGGTTAACATCCCAGACGCTGCCGAACAGCACGTCAAAACCGTGTTTTTCAATGCCTGGCAGTGCCTTGCGGCCCACTTCGTAGACCAGCGCGACGACCAGCGCCAGTACCAGCACCACACCAATGCGCGCAAGCGCACGGAAGGTGCGATCAACCAGGAAGTCTTTCGCTGACGGTGGCTGGCACGCAGAGTCGGGGTTATCCGGTATGGCAAAGGGTGTGTTCATGGGCAAATTCCGGGACAAGGGACAAACACGCCCGGCACGGCTTCACTGCCATACCGGGAGCGCCTGGGTATTACTGGATGTTGGCCGACGCTTTGCGCACCTGGTCGACAACCGACGGTGGCAGCGGGATGTAACCCATCGAATCGGCGATGGTCTGGCCTTTGGTCAGGCTGTACTCGACCATTTCACGCATGGCTTTGGCCTTGGCCGGGTTGCCGTTGTCCTTGCGGAAGATCATCCAGGTGTAGGAGGTGATCGGGTAGGACTTGGCACCGGTCGGGTCTGGCAGCCAGGCCACCAGGTTTTCCGGCATGTTCACCGCAGCAAGTGCTTCGGCACCGCTCTCGGCGTTCGGCACGACGTATTGGCCAGCCTTGTTCTGCAGCACGGCGAAGTCGACCTTGGCCAGCTTGGCAAAACCGTACTCGATGTAGCCGATGGCGCCTGGGGTCTGGCGGACGGTGGCGGTTACGCCATCGTTTTTCGGCGATTTGATGAACTTGTCAGTGGCCGGCCAGTTAACGGTGTTGCCTTCACCCAGCCCTTGCTTGAAGTCAGCGTTGATGGCCGACAGGTGCTTGGTGAAGACGGCGGTGGTACCGCTGGAGTCGGCACGTACCACCACAGTGATCGGGGTGGCAGGCAGCTTCAGCTCAGGGTTGGCCGCAGCGATTTGCGGGTCGTTCCACTGGGTGATCTTGCCGAGGAAGATGTTGGAGTACACATCGCGCGGCAGCTTCAGGCCTTTAGGGTTGCCCGGCAGGTTGTAAGCCAGCACGATTTCACCGGCGGTCATTGGCAGCAACTGCACGCCTTCGCCAACCTTGGCAATGTCTGCTTCGCTCATGGCCGAGTCGCTGGCGGCGAAGTCGACGGTCTTGTTCAGGAAGTCCTGTACACCCGCCCCGCTCCCCTTGGACTGGTAATCAACGGTGACGCCAGCGGTGTTCTTGCTGAAGTCCTTGAACCAGGTCAGGTAGATGGGTGCAGGGAAGCTGGCACCGGAACCGGTCAGGCGAACGTTTTCGGAAGCAAAGGCTGCCGAAGTGGCGCAGAGGGAAACGGCAACAGCGAGTGCAGCAGACTTCATCAGGCGTTTCATCAAAATGTGCTCCGTGTGATGGCCGGCACACTTTGCATCAGCTGTGTTACAGCTTTGTGACTATTGAATGGCAGGCCGCACGTTAGAGCTTTCTGGTTGCGCCATCACGGCAGATTGATGCCATGCGCGGCTCACCGGCATCAACCAAGGCCGGCAATACCCCCCTCATCTGTTTCTGGGCAGCGGTTACGGCATAGGCACTCGAACTCCGCCGCAGCCCGGGTCGGAAAGTTGAGGCTCAGGCGCATCTTGTCTTGCGTGTCATAAAGGTCGTAGCCCTCCCCCAACACGGCAGGAAAGCCGAGGCGGCGCGGGTAGATTTCTTTCTGGAGCGGCACGGCAGGAACCACAACGAAGCGCGTCTGCATGATCATCCCTCTTCGGCAGTGCTTTAGTATTAGTACTGCTAGAGGAAAGCATCAAGCTGACTCATGCAAAATTGCGCGGGCGGTCATCAGGCCCGGTAAAGGCTGAATACCCTCATCAGGATGAGCACGCAAAAGCCCAGCAGGCAGAGCACACCGATACCATAGAAAAGTGTTCGCCAAGGCTGCAGCGCCGCCAGGTAGGCCCCTGTGTGCAGGCCCCTGGCCAAGGTGAACACGACGCACAGCCAGGCAGTGAGTGCGGCAGGCGAATCCAGTGCAATGGCCAGCCCGCCAAGGGCAAAAAAAGCCGGGATGTTCTCAAGATCATTGGCCCACACTCTGGAGGCGCGGATTACCTGCGGGCGCTCCGCTGGCTGAGGGGCGCGCTTGAAGACAGCGGCATCCTCCGGGTTGGTGAACGCGACAACGCGCAAGCGGTGGTAACCCTGATAACAGGAGACCAGGAACATCTTCAGGAACAACGCGACCACGCAAAGCGCAAAGACATGCAAGCCCATCGTCCTCTCCTTGGTAGGGTTTGCCAGCACAGTAGTGATAGGGTTGCTTGCGCTCAATGACCCGTGAGGTCATGGACATTGCACTCAAGGACGATCAGGGCAACGCATGAATCCGCATCTTTTCCATCGAAATACCCCTGCCCCACAGACCACGGCGGGCCAGCATCTGCGTCAGCTGCGCCGGCAGGCCAACCTCAGCCAACTGGAACTGGCGCTGCTGGCGGGGCTGTCGCAGCGTCATCTGAGCTGTGTGGAAACCGGGCGCGCCAAGCCCAGCCCGAGCACCTTGCATGCCCTGCTTTCGGCGCTTGGCGCGTCGCTGGCGTTATGTAATGAGGTGTTCGTCGCCGCCGGGTACGCGCCCCGCTACGCGGCCTCGCCACTCGATGCGCCTGAACTGGCCTTGGTACACACCGCTATCGACCATATCCTGCAGGTGAACAACCCCGCACCGGCAATCGTCATCGACAGCAACTGGGACGTCATCGCCGCCAATACCAGTACGGGCCTGCTGTTGGCGATGGCAGGCGTTACGGCACAACCGGTGACAGGGCTTAACCTGTTGCAAACACTGCTCTGCCCTGGCGGCCTGGGCGACCACCTGGCCAATGCGCAAGAGATCCGCGCCGCTGCCTGGCAGCGCGCCACCAGGGAGGCCGCCGGCAACCCGGCACTGGCCGAGCGCTTGCACAGCCTGCCGGCCCCGGCCAGCCCACTTGAAACGGCGGCGGCGGCTCCCGTGTTGCTCACCCGTGTATGCACGCCTTACGGTGTGCTGACGTTTCTGTCCACGTTCACCACATTCGGCATGCCGCAGGACATTACCGTGCAATCACTGCGCATCGAGCACCTGATCCCTGCCGACCCGCAGACACGGCAGCGGATGCAGGCGGCATTCGAACAGTGGTCGGCCGTTACAGGGTGAACGACAACGTCTGGCCAAGGAACCTGGCACTGACCTGATGCCCTGCTGCCTTCAGGTCGAAGGGCTGGCACATGGCCCCCGTGGTTACCACATCCCCGGCATTCAGGGTAAAGCCACGTTCGGCAGCATGGGCATACAGGTGGGCCAGCGACACCAACGGGTCGGTTGCGGCATCGCCCGTCAAGCACCGCACGCGTAGTTCGCCATCAACATGCACCTCGGTGGTCTCGGCCAGGTCGGCCAGCAAAGGCACGTCGATGCCTGCGCCGAGGCTGCTGCCCACGACCAAGGCTTCAAACCCCACGTTGTCCGCCACGAAGCTTGGCCAGCCGACGCTCTTGCGGTCGACAAAGCGCGAGCGCACCACTTCGAAGGTGACGCAGGTGGCGCGCACATCAGCGCGGCGCCTTCAGCCTGCGATACTTCATGGGCATAGCGTTGTGCCGGCGGGCCACCTGGGTGGCTTTCACCAGCCTTGGCGCGCAAATCGGGCCGTTGCTCGGCGACCCGCGCAACTACGGCTTCGACATGACCTTCGCTGCGGTCTTACTAAAAAAGCCTGGATAAATGGCCAACCAACCCTGTTACCCAAGCTACTGCAACCGCCACGGCGCAAGGTAACAGGTACAAACCCGTGACCGCCTTGGTCAGCCGGCCATGGATGCGTATACCTATCATTTTTGCCAGTAGTACCCGACTTGAAATCACGAGAGACTTATACCTGCACGCTTGCACACTTCTCAATGGACCGAGGTAATAGCACGATGAATGCCACACCTATTTTCAGGTTATATTTTTACCAGAACAAAAGTCTTATTTCAATCAAAGAGCACGCTAGAACTCATTCTGCTTTCAGAAATGGCGAACAGCCACTCGCGCTAATGGATTCGAGCAAAACAGGTGATTCCTGCCTTATTGCAATCAATGCTAGCCACTCAGTTCTTAACTACCAAAACACCAACCAAAAAAAAACAAATGTTTATTCACCCTATGGCTATGACCCCGCTGAAAACTCAATATTGGAGTTAATCAGCTTCACTGGTCAGGCATTGGACTCCATGACAAACTGTTACGCGCTTGGAGCGGGGCATCGCAATTACAGCCCTATTCTTATGCGCTTCCTAAGCCCTGACAGCTTAAGCCCCTTCAGGGACGGAGGGATAAACACATACGCTTACTGCTCTTCCGACCCCATTAACTATTCAGACCCATCCGCACAGACAAGACGCGTAGTCAGTAATATCGGCGTACCTCGCGGAGGAGTAAAAGCCCAGGTATTCAAACGCCAAGCCCAGGCATCCAAAGACCTAAGCAAACGCCCCCCATTGCAACGAGATAGCGTCACACACCCTATCAAAGGGGAGAAACTAATATCCGGCGACAAAAGATCCGTGCACTTCAATAAACATCTGATGCCCAGTAATATCTCTCACGGAGTCAACGACGAACCAAAATCCATCCTGAAAAATAAACGCACCTATTCTCAGAACGACATTGATATCGGCTCATTTAACATTTTCGACCAAGCAAGCCGACAGAACTATGCCAACGAACATAACATAATGATATTAAACACCCTACCCCAGGGACATCCGCTACAAACGGCAATACAATCTGAAATTAACTTAGGAAATGGATCTAACTCTCTCGCCACGGACAACGCTGCTGTCCGTGGCGAAATACCACCTTTACCGCCTAGACTCAATCCAACTACTTGATAACATTGAGCCGGAATAATGCGCTGAATCGGGATCTATCGGGGTGACCTCATAACCGGCAGCCAACCCCGACACAGAGGACAAGGCCTCCCGGCGATAGTACCTGCCAAAAGACCTTCAGACCGAAAGCTGTACCAACGGCGCCGTCCACAAGCTACCCAGATTCTGCAACAACGGCCCGGCAGCCCCCTGCTGCCCAACGTAAAGTAGAAACAATGGTTTTCCTTCTTGCCGGTGGTGGTGTTTGCCATTGTCGTCACAGGGGTGCTGCGCGTGCTGTTGCCAGCATGATTCGCTGCAGCTGCAGCTGCAGCTTCTCCATTCCATTGACACACATCAAGCCCTCACGCCGGGTTCGCGCGAGGATGGCTTCAAGCAAGGAATGACTCAAGCACCGCCAGCCGCACAGCAATAGGGATTTACCCAATATCACTGTGCGCGGCCTTGGACAAGGAGCCCCACATGAACCCGCTGAAACACATACTGGTTGCCACCGACCTGTCCCCCTATGCCCGCAACGCTGCGGAGCGCGCCGCCTACCTGAGCAAAGCGCAACAGGCTTCGCTTGACCTGCTCTACGTTGCCAACCCGGCACCCTTCGAGCGCCTGAAGCAGTTGGTAGTGCCTGACGACGACCTGTTGAAGCGCGTACTGGATAGCGCCGGAGAAAAAATCCATGCGCTGGCCGCCATGCTGTTCCAGCGCTACGACATCTCTGCAGGTGTGCAGGTTGCCAGCGGCTCGGTGACCACGGAAATCACCCGGGTGGTACAGGACAAGCACAGCAGCCTGCTGGTGTGCGGCGCCAGGGGCCAAGGCGTGGCCCGGCGCCTGCTGCTGGGCTCGACCGTGCAGAAAATGCTCAACCGCATGCCCTGCCCTTTGCTGGTGGTCAAGCCTGCCCCTCGCGATGCCTACCGCACCGTGCTGGTTCCCGTCGACTTTTCCCCCGTATCGCTGCGCGCCATCGAGTTGGCCAGGCGTATTGCCCCACAGGCCGAGATCATTCTGTTACATGTGTACGAAGCACCGTTCGAAAGCAGCGTGCGCTTCGCCCATATCGACCACGACACCCTCACCCATTACCGCAATGTGATCCGCAAGGATGCTGTGACACAGCTTGCCGCCCTGAGCCAGGCAGCCGGCATGTCCGATGCACGGCAGATCGTGGTGCATGGCGACCCTGGCTGGCGCATTGCCGAACAGGAACAGGAGCTGGAATGCGACCTGATCGTGGTCGGCAAGCAGGGTACTAGCGCGCTGGAGGAGCTGTTGGTGGGTAGCGTCACCAAGCATGTACTGAACGAATCGCAGTGTGATGTGCTGGTGTCGCCATAACACACCGGACCAGGCGGGCAGCCTTTTTCCGAATGCTGCCCTACCCGCAGCATTCCCAGGTTCCGCAACAACTGCCTACAGTGACACTGCCATTGCAAGCGCTCTGCTCACGGTGTTTCATCGATTGCGCTGATGTTTACTATCAAGCGGCCTGCCTGTCGTCCTGACAAGGGCGTCCCTATAATCCCCTGCAAATCCCCCCGCTCCTGCGCCTGCTACAGGCGATATCCCTCATGGAACCAAACCCATGCCAAGCAACCGCCAGGCCCCTCGCGGCCTTCCCGAACATAGTCAACAGAGTGTCCTGCAGCAATGGCTGGCAATCCTCTCGGTCGCCGTGGGTGCCTTCGCCCTGGTCACCAGTGAGTTCCTCCCGGTGGGGGTGCTCAACGATGTGGCCAGCGACCTGGGCATCAGTGCCGGCCTTGCCGGCCTGATGGTGACCCTGCCCGGCATCATGGCCGCATTGGCCGCCCCCCTGATTTCCGTCGGCGTGGGTGCGCTGGACCGACGCTACCTGCTGATCGGCCTGACACTGATCATGATCATCGCCAACGCGATCGTGGCCTATGCCGGCGACTTCAACCTGCTGTTGGTCGGCCGCGTGCTGCTGGGTGTGAGCATTGGTGGTTTCTGGGCGACCGCCATTGCCCTTAGCGGCCGACTGGCACCTGATGGCATGGGCGTGGCCAAGGCCAACTCCATCATCATGGCTGGCGTAACCCTGGCAACCGTCGTGGGTGTACCCGTGGGCACCTGGCTCAGTGGCCTGATGGGCTGGCGCATGACCTTCCTGGTGACCGCACTGGTGGGTGTGCCTGTGCTGCTGGCCCAAGTGTTCCTGCTGCCGCGGCTGATGCCGGAAAAGGCCATTCGCATCAGCGACCTGCCGGCGCTGTTCATCAACCCGCAAGCACGGGTCGGCTTGATCGCCGTGTTGCTGATTGGCCTGGCGCACTTTGCCGCGTACACCTATGTCGCACCGTTCTTCAAGCAAAATGCCGGGTTCGACGGGCCTACGATCGGCTCCTTGTTGCTGCTGTATGGTGTGGCCGGCTTCATGGGTAACATCTTCGCCGGCTTTGCAGCCAACCGCAGCGTGCGGCATACCCTGATGCTGGTCGCGTTGATGATTGCCGTCAGCACTGCCCTGTTCCCGCACTTCGCCACCGGCATGACCGGCGCCGCGATGCTGATCGCACTGTGGGGCTTCGCCTTCGGTGCGTTCCCGGCCTGCGCCAACATCTGGATGTTTGTCGTAGCCCCCAAGGATGTCGAGCGTGGCATGCCGCTGTTCGTGGCCATGTTCCAGGTGATCATTGCCGTGGGCTCATTCTTCGGCGGCCAGGTGGTCGACCACATGGGCACAGCGGTGCTGCTGAGCCTGGCCACGGCGCTGGTAGGCTGCGGCTTTGTCACGGTGTTGGTGCTGGGCCGCAACGTCAGCAACAGCCTGGTGGCGCAGCCAGGCTGAGTTGTATTGCCGGGGCTGCTGTGCAGCCCCTTGTAGGCAAGCCCGCGTCTGCATACAGGCGCACCCTGCACTGAACGTCACAACCTGAACCTGCCCGCCAGCGCTGTCATCTGCCCGACCAACCCCGACAGCGCCTTGCTCGCTTCGCTGGTTTGCTGTGCGCCCGCCGCCGAGTGGTTCGACAGCTCGCGAATGTTCAGCAAGTTACGGTCCACCTCCCGCGCCACTTGGGCCTGCTCTTCGGCCGCACTGGCAATGACCAGGTTGCGCTCGTTGATTTCGCCGATCGCACTGTAGATGCCCTCCAGCACCTGCCCTGAGGCCAGGGTCACGTCCAGCGTCGACTGGGCACGGTTGGTACTGGCTTGCATCGAAGCCACTGCGGCCTCGGTACCGGCCTGCACGCGGCCGATCATCTGCTCGATTTCCTGGGTCGACTGTTGTGTGCGGTAGGCCAATGTGCGCACTTCATCCGCCACCACCGCGAAGCCACGGCCGGCCTCACCCGCGCGGGCGGCCTCGATGGCGGCATTGAGCGCCAGCAGGTTGGTTTGCTCGGACACCGAGCGGATCACCTCCAGCACCTTGCCGATATCCCGTACCTGCCCGACCAACTGCTCAAGGTGCGCACTGCTGGTCTGGATCTCGCGGGTCATGGCCTCGGTGCCGTCGATGTTGTCGCTGACCTGACGACGGCTTTGTGCGGCCAGCTGGTTGGACTCACTGGTGGTCTGCGAAGTGGTGATGGCATTACGTGCAACCTCTTCCACAGCCGTGGTCATTTCGGTCACGGCGGTAGCGGCCTGCTCCAGCTCCTGCCCCTGCTGGCGCAGGTTGTTGGCGCTTTCCTCGGTGACTGCGTTCAAAGCCGTGGCAGCAGCGTCCAGCTGCCGGGCGCAGTGGTCGATTTGCCCAAGGGTATCGCGCTGGCTCTGCTGCATGCGTTGCAGCTCATGGAACAGCTGGCCGATCTCGTTAGTGCCCTGGCCTTGCACCGGCACGCTCAGGTCGCCACCGGCAATGCGCTGGAAATGCCGACCGGCTTCACGCAACGGGCGCAGTACCCGCTGGGCAATGAAGGCCCAGCACAGCACCGCCAACAGCAAGGTCACACCCAGCAGGCCCAGGCTCAACCATTGCGCACGGGCCAGGCGCCGGTCGGACTCAAGCATGATCTGCTGGCTCCGCTCACTCAGTGCGCCAACCAGTTGCTGACGCAACGCCTGCAACCGGCCCATGGCATTGCCGGCATCGCTGTTGACCTTGAAGTACTGCTCCAGCGAACGCTGGCGGGTCGCTTCCCGCTGCCCCGCCACCGCCTTGGCGTACTCGGCAAAGGTAGCCTGCAGCTCGATAGCCAGTGTGCGAAGGGCGGTCTCGCGCGCGCTTTCGACAAATTCGTCGACCAGCTTCTGGCTCTTGTCGTTCAGCTCGACCGACAGCGCCATGCGCTTGCCTGCGCTCTCGTCATGGCCACCCAACTGCTCGATGAAACCCGAGGACACATTGGCACTGGAACGAATCGCCATGAGCAACGCATTGTTCAACCGGTCCGACTGGTGTGCGGTCTGGTCCAGTTCGGTGATCTGCTGGTCACTGCCCACAGCTGCCCACCAGGCGCTCACGGTAGAAAACAGCAAGGTCAGGCTGAACAGCGACAATACCCAGAACATTCCGGTACGTATCTTCAGGTTGGCAAGCATGCGGGCAGTACTCCTGGTTGGCACCACTTCTGGTCGATGATTCGACGGTGGGTGTGCTGCTATCGGAGGTGCCGGCGCAGGCTTGAGGTGCCTGGAAGCGGTTATGGGCGGTAACCGAACAGATGTTGCCCAGCCCAGGGGCGGGAGCGGCGGCAGTGCGCCGCCCACGCTTGAACTTCATCCCGGGTTCCCGGTCTATAGCGACCCCTCGCCCCTTACCCGCGAGCGGCTTGCCAAAGACCTGTCGAGTTCACTGCCAATGCCCAGCACACCTGCCCTGTCAGCCTTGCTTTTGTTGTTGAGCGTAGTGGCAACAACCCACTCGCTGGCCGGCGAGCGCTCGGCGCCTGCACGCAGCAACACGGCATCGACCGTGCTGATCGAAACGGCTTCGCAGCAGTATGCCGACGGCAAACTGGACCAGGCTGCGGCAACCCTTGAGCGCGCGCTGCACATCCAGCCGAACAACCCGGCAACCTTGCACTACCTTGGCGTTCTGCGCCTGCAGCAAGGGCAGTTTGAACAGGCAGAGACGCTGGCGCTGCGTTCCAACCTGCGTGTCGGGGCCAACCACGCGCTGCGCAATCGCAACCTGCAGTTGATTGAAGCCGCACACAACGCCCAACGCTCAGGCATGCTGCCGACGGCTGCGCATTGATGATCGGCCAAGCGCCAACAAAAACTCAGCGACCGAGGAAATCGACCACTGCCTCGGCGAACGCCTGGGGTTGATCCAGCATGACGAAGTGGAAGCTGCCGTCGATCCGCTTGAAACTGATGCCCCGCGTGCCGGCATAGGCATCAGCGAAGGTTGCATCAACACGGGTCGCGGGTATGCCATACAGGGGATCATAGGCATACACGACCTCTACCGGTGCCTGGATACGCCCGAGTTCCGGGCGCAAGTCGGTGGTCATCAGTTCATGGGTGGCATCGGCTACCGTCTTGCGGTCCGAGCGCAGCGCTGCCTCAACCAGTGCAGGCCTGGCCGCTGTGGTCTTGGCCAACCGGTCGATGGCTGCCCGCTGCATCGTTTCGGCCTGCGCTGCCGGTGCCGCCAACATCGCATCGCGCAAGGCCGCAGCCTGTGGTGCTGCCGTTTCAGCGGTTGCCGCCGGATCGATCAATAACGTGTAGAACGGCAGCGCGTCGACCACCATCAGCCGCCCCACCTGCTCGGGGTGACGCGCGCCGAGCATCAGCGCAACCTCGCCGCCCAGCGAATGACCAATGATGGCCGGTGCCTCCAGGTGCTGGCTGCGGATGTAGCCTGCGACTGCCTCGGCCACGGGAGCTGCCACGCGCCCCTGCGCAGCGGGCACGGCAGGCGCGCCGGCAAAACCTGCAACCTGCACCAGATGAAGGCGGTGCTGCTGGCGCAGCGCACTGGCAAGCCCTGCCCATACTTCACGCGATGAGGCCAACCCAGGGATCAGGATAACGTCTGGCCCGGCGCCCTCGACCTGCACAGAAATGCGTTCATCAGCCATAGGTACTGATTGGCCTGGTGCGGCTAACGCCGAAGACAGGGCAACGCTGGCACCGATTGCCGCAAGCAGGGTTCGTACACGCATAGTGGCCATTCCTTTGACTTGAACCTGGAAAAGCCCGCCACTATAAGGCGTGCCACACGGCATGGGTAAACTATCGTTTGCAACCCGGTACGCTACACCGTTAAAGGCGAGGCCCTGGGGAGGCCTGGGCACAGCGGCAATTGCGGCTGAGCCCGCTTGCCGAACAGGTGCTTGCCGGGAAGGTACACTGGCTTGATTGCAACCCCGCACCGCGTTGGGTTGGCGGGGTGCTGATCGATGCGGCGGACAGGCCTTGGGTGGTCAGCGAGCAAGGCGAGGTGTGGCGGCGGCGATAGCGGCTCGACAAGGGGGCCGCTGTGCGGCCTGTGCCAAACGTTGCGTGGCCAGCCGGATCTCATCCACATCCAGCGAAGCAAACCCCAGGCGCAGGGCGTTCTCGGCATGGCCAAACGGGGAAAACTGCCGCCCACTGCGCACCACCAGGTCCAGCTCCAGTGCTTTCTCGACCAACTCATCCACACTGATTTCGTCGGCAAAGCGCACCCACAGCGCCAGTCCCCCCTCCGGCTCCTGTACGCAAATGTGCTCGCCAAACGCTTCGTGCAAACACGCCAACAGGGTCTCACGGCGTCGACGGTACTCACGGTTGACCCGGCGCAAGTGCTTCTTCAGCTCGCCCTCATTGATCAAGTCCGCCAGCATGCGCTGCATCACCGCATCGCCCTGCCCCAAGGTCAGCGTCGCCCTGCGCTCCAGCACGGCAATCACCTCCACGGGCGCCACGATATAACTGCAGCGGAACGTGCTGCCCAAGGGCTTGGACATCGTGCCAATGTAGATCACATGCCGCTGCTGGCGGTCGCTGGCCAAAGGCAGGTAGGGCCGCCCGGAGAAGTGGTATTCGTAGTCGTAGTCTTCCTCGACCACGCAAAAGTCGTGCTGGCGCGCCAGCTCCAGCAACTGCTGCCGGCGCCCGGCCGGCAGGCTGACCGTGGTGGGGAACTGGTGATGGGGCGTGATGTACATCATCCGTACCTTGTGCTGCCTGCACAGGGCATCGAGCTGATCGACCCGGCAGCCCTCATGGTCCAGTTCCACAGTGACCAGCCGGGCACCCCGCTGACGGAAAATCTCCCACGCAGGCGGATAACTCAGGCGCTCGACCAGCACAACATCACCCGGCTTGAGCAACACGCTGGCCACCAGCGACAACGACATCTGCACCCCCTGGGTCAGGCAGATATGCTCGGCGCCAACGTTCAGGCTGCGATTGTGCCGCAGCATGTCGGCCAGGGCGCTGCGCAGGTAGCGGCTGCTGCATTCACTGCCGTGGCGCACGCTGTTGCTGGTGAAGCTGCTGCGCAAGGCATTGCGGTAATAGCGGTGCAGTACAGCCTGCGGCAGCAGGCGGTGGTCACACGCACCGTTGTCGAAAAACAACGCACCTGGCCGCCCCTGCTGCGCGGCGGCCTGCTCGTTCGCCGCAAAGTAGGCAACGGCGGGTTCCTCGGGCAGCGCCAGGGCAAAGCGCCGGGTGGCATCATGTTCGGCCCGTGCGCTGGCCGCCAGTTGCTGACTGACAAAGGTGCCCCGGCGCTGCACGCTTTGCAGCCAGCCTTTGGTTTCGGCTTCCTCATAGGCCAGGATCACCGTCTTGCGGTTGACGTTCAGCAATTGCGCCATCTCCCGCGTGCCCGGCAAGGGCGTGCCAGGGCGCAGGCGACCCTCGCTGATCGCGGCCACCAAGCCCTCGACAATCTGCCGGTACGAAGCTTGCGCCCCGTCGAGTTTGAGCAGCGGCTGCCATTTACGAAGCTGGACCATGTGAATTATCCAAATCTGGAGGTTCTGCTGGTCCTGGACTATAGCAACAATCGGAAGCTCCATTTGAGCCGAGGTGTTCATGCAAAGCCGCCACGTCATTGAATTGTCGCCCTCGGGCAAAACGTTCGAAGCCAGCCACGAATTGCTGCTCGATGCCATGCTCGCCAGCGGCCTGCCGGTACCTTTCTCCTGCCGCCGAGGCGCCTGTGGCTCGTGCAAGGTCAAGGTGGTGTCGGGGCAGTATCACGACAAGCAGCGAGATGCGGACACACCGGCCCCCTCCTATCCCCTGGCTGCCGACGAGATGCTGCTGTGCCAGAGCCACGCCTGCAGCGACATGCGCCTGGAGATACCCGGCTGGTCACTGGATACCCCGGCACTGGAAGTCGGCGCCCAGGTGGTTGGCCAGCGCGCGCTGAGCACAGATATCGTCGAGCTCGTGCTGCAGCCTGCCCAGCCACTGGATGTTCGGGCTGGCCAGTATGTGCGGTTCCAGCTGGGCAATGGCGACAGCCGCTGTTTCTCCATTGCCAACCTGCCGGCCCAGGAACAGGGGCAACTGGTGTTTCACATTCGCAAGGTCAGCGGTGGCCTGTTCTCCGAAGGCGTGCTGCCCGCCCTGCAAGCAGGTGCTTCAGTAACGCTCGAAGGCCCACTGGGCGCGTGCACCTGGCAACACGAGGACCAACACCCGTTGGTGCTGTTCGCCACCGGCACAGGGTATGCCGGTATCAAGCCCCTGCTGCTGACTGCCTTGGCCCGCGATGCCGAGGTCACGCTGTATTGGGGCGGTTCATCGCAAGCGGATTTCTACGACCATGATTTTCTCGAACAGGCCAGCCGTGCGCACCCTCACTTTCGCTGGTACCCGATACGCTCGGACCAGGCGCAAGTGCAGCAGGCCGCGCTGGCCCACCCGCATCGCTGGGCCGATACCCAGGTCTACGCCTGCGGAAATGCCACAATGATCAGCCAGGCCCGCGAACACTGCATTGCCGCAGGCGTACACCCCCATCGTTTTGTCGCCGAAGCCTTCGTCGCCAGTGGCACACCCGCAGCGCAGGCCTCATCGGCCAGTACACTGCACCCAGAGCTGGAAAAGGTCGGCCCGCGCTATTCGCTGGACGGCATGCTTGCAGCCCGCGAGCAGTCGGTACGGGCCGTGGCCGCGATTGCCAGCCAACTGCAGGTCGGCATGACCACTGCCCAGGCGCTTGAGATGGCCGCACAAACCCTGCAGGCCATGGGCGCATCGCACACCTGGCACCCCACCTACATCCGCTTCGGTGATGACACCGTGCGTACCCCCCGGCAAGGTATTGATCTTCAACGCGTACTACGTACTACGGATATCGTCGTGGTCGACGTCGGCCCGGTCTGGGATGGCTACGAAGGTGACTATGGGGACACCTTCGTGTTCGGCGAGCACGCACTGCACCACGCCTGCGTCAAGGCATTGCATGACGTGTTCGACGAAACCCGTCAGGCCTGGGGGCGTGGGCTGACGGGGCGCGAACTGTATGACTTCGCCGAGCGCAGTGCCCAGGCCAAAGGCTGGCAGCTCGAGCGCAACCTGGCCGGGCACCGCATCGCCGATTTCCCCCATGTGCTTTATGGGCAGGACAAACTGGCCGAGATAGAGATCGTCCCTAGCGAGGTGGTATGGGTACTGGAAATACAGTTGTGCCACCCTACCGAACCCGTCGGGGCGTTTTTTGAAGACATCCTGATTGGCGAGGCTAGGCCAGTCGTGGCTACGGCAGCTTGAAACGACCGTCAGGAGGCAAGGTGCGCGTCAATCAGGCGCGCAACCCCTTCGGCATGCCTGTGGCCCAAGCCATGACCGGGCTGATCGAGTCTGCGCCAACGCAAGGCGCAATCTCAAGGGTTGTTGGCTCTGATGGGTTTAGACCTACTGAAGTGCCCAAATCAGCAGCGAACGCTATGCCTGCCAAGGGCGAAAGCGGACACGCGTGAACGGCTGCTTTCGACCCATAGTGGACATTCTAAAATGGAGTTCCCTTGCGGCCCAACGATCATTCAACCATGGATACCAGCGTTCATGAGCGCGGCGGTAATGAATGGTCCCTTTTTATCAAGATATTCAGCCATTCCACCAGTATTGCTCGACTCCAACTGAAGCTTCAGCGCTTCATACTGCTGGCGGATCGAGGCATCGCTCCTGAGCAAATCTCTGAACCCAAGCATCTGAGTGATCGAAATGTGGTCGCGGGAACAAACGTGGAGCTTGTGCGTGCGGATCCCATCCACATTTCGTCGGTAAAAATAATGCCCTTCCGATAGGTCACTTCCTCGAACATACCCCAAATCCTTTAACACCTCGTCTCGCGCCGAGACATTGCAATGATCGCGGACCTCGATGAGTACATCGATCTCGGGCTTCGCCGCGAGACCTGGAACAGAAGTGCTTCCAACGTGGTGTATGGCAACCAGTTCATCGCCAAAGGCCGAAGCGATGAGTGACTTGTCTGCCAGAAATTGGAGGGGCCATGCGGGGTTGTAGAGAGCGATCTTGCTGGTCAGTGCCATGTCCGTTCCTTGATGGCAAATACTTGAAGTAGCGAATTATCTCATCTTGCAGGTTGACGGGGACGATCAGCATTGAAAAATGACGGTAAAAGTCATCCAGGCGTTGTCGCACCTTTCGCATTAACGCTCAACCGAAATATCAGTGGCTCGCAGCCAATGTCCGCTATGGGTCGATAGCGGTCATTCACGACCGGCAGCTATCGACCCATAGCTGCCTTTCGCGCAAGACAGCTAAACCCACTGGGACGCTCTAACGTGGCCTTGGGATTTGAGATAGGAAGCTCATTGGAGCCTCGGTGCGAAGGCCTTCGTCTGCGAAATCAAAAACCGCCAATACCCCACACCATGCCAAGCATCGAGCTTGAATCCGACCTGCGCAAAAGTACCGATGTGCTGGAAACCCAGGCGCCGCCAATGCCGTTTTACTGAAGTTCTGTATCCGACATCAGGGTAACCATCGCCACGGCGTGCCCGGACAAGGTGTAAAAATCAGTTCACCCGGAGTGTGGGGCAACGATTTCAATGAGTAAGAATACGACATGCTCATGACCTCAAATAGACCGGATATTGACTCTCTTGGATAGTTCTTCCGCCGACTCTTTGCGCTCGGAGTAGCGATCTACCAAATAATCCTGGCGATCACGCAGCAGCAGCGTGAACTTGGTCAATTCCTCCATCACGTCGACCAGTCGATCGTAGAAAGAAGACGGCTTCATGCGCCCGGCCTCATCGAACTCCAGGAAGGCTTTCGGCACCGACGACTGGTTCGGGATGGTAAACATACGCATCCAGCGGCCAAGCACACGCAGTTGGTTCACCACGTTAAAAGACTGCGAGCCACCGCAAACCTGCATCACGGCGAGGGTCTTGCCCTGGGTCGGGCGAACGGCGCCCATGGCCAGCGGTACCCAATCGATCTGCGCCTTGAAGACAGCACTCATTGAGCCGTGACGCTCGGGTGAGCACCACACCTGGCCCTCGGACCACTGCATCAGCGCGCGGAGTTCCAGCACCTTCTCGTGGGAGTCCGGAGCGTCATCCGGCAGCGGCAGGCCGGAAGGGTCGAAAATACGGGTTTCGGCGCCGAACTCTTCCAGCAGGCGCGCAGCTTCCTGGACCATCAAGCGGCTGAATGAGCGTTCGCGGGTCGATCCGTACAGCAGCAGGATGCGCGGTTTGTGTGTGGAAGGATCCTTCGGCGCCAGGCGCTCAAGCGACGGCAGATCAATCAGGTCTGGTTGGACATTTGGCAGGTGGTCGTTCATTTCGGTCTCCATCAATCCAGGGCCTACAGCGCGCCGATGCGGGCAAGTTCGGCTTTCAGTTCAGCCTGGCTCAGTTGCGAGAAAGGCAGCGCAATGAAGGCGCGCACGCGCTCATCGATCTTCGCCAGTGTGGTCTGGAAGGCTTCTTCGATTTCTGCCTCACTCCCGGTGACCGCCGAAGGGTCGGCCAGGCCCCAGTGGGCTTTGAGCGATGGACCGAAGAAGATCGGGCAGGCTTCGCCAGCAGCGCGGTCGCACACGGTGACAACGATGTCGGGAGGAGAGCTCTCGAAGGCATCCGAGGCCTTGCTTGAAAGACCAGCGGTGGGGATACCGGCGGCTTCCAAGGTTTTCAGTGCCCGCTCATTGACCTTGCCGCTTGGGAAGCTGCCCGAGCTCACAGCATCCATACCCTCGGGGGCCAGATGATTGAACAGCGCCTCGGACAGAATGCTGCGGCAGCTGTTGTGGGTGCACATGAACAAGACTTTCATCAGGTATCTCCGGTTCAAAAGCTCAGGCGGATGGCCAATGCGGCCAAGGTGGCAAGCAGGATCGGCAGCGTCAGGACGATGCCGGTGCGGAAGTAGTAACCCCAGGTGATGACGATGTTCTTGCGGGCCAGCACGTGCAGCCACAGCAAGGTGGCCAGGCTGCCGATGGGGGTGATTTTCGGACCGAGGTCACAGCCGATGACGTTGGCGTAGATCATGGCCTCGCGCACAATGCCGGTGGCTTCGGCAGAATGGATCGACAAGGCCCCTACCAGCACGGTGGGCATGTTGTTCATGACCGACGACAGGCCAGCGGCGAGCAGCCCCGTCCCGAGGGATGCGCCCCAGATCCCATAGCCGGCGAAGACATTGAGGATCTGCGTCAGGTACTCGGTGAGGCCGGCGTTACGCAGGCCATAGACCACGAGGTACATGCCAAGTGAGAACACCACGACCTGCCAAGGCGCGTCCTTGAGCACCTTACGGGTAGAAATAACGTGCCCGCGCGCGGCGATCAGGTAGAGGATCAGCGCACAGGCAGCAGCGATGGCGCTGATCGGTACACCCAGCGGCTCGATGGCGAAGAAGCCGACCAGCAACAGCGCAAGCACCCACCACCCGGCAACGAACGTCGCCTTGTCGCGGATAGCGGCTTCGGGAGCCTTCAGTTGGTCGAGTTCATAGGTACGCGGCAGGTCCTTGCGGAAGAACCACAGCAGCATGCCCAACGTGGCGGCGATGCTGACCAGGTTCACCGGCACCATGACCGAGGCGTACTCGCTGAAGCCAATGCCAAAGTAGTCGGCGGAAACGATGTTCACCAGGTTGGATACCACCAGCGGCAAGCTCGCGGTATCGGCGATGAAGCCCGCCGCCATGACGAATGCCAGCGTCGCCGCCGGGGAGAAGCGCAGGGCCAGCAGCATGGCGATGACGATCGGGGTCAGGATCAGTGCCGCACCGTCGTTAGCGAACAGCGCCGAGACGGCGGCGCCCAGCAGGATGATGAAGGCGAACAGCTTGCGGCTGCTGCCATTGCCCCAGCGGGCCACGTGCAATGCCGCCCACTCGAAGAACCCCGCCTCATCCAGCAGCAGGCTGATGATGATGACGGCGATGAAAGTGGCGGTAGCGTTCCAGACGATCTGCCAGACCACGGGGATATCGGACAGGCTCACGACGCCCGCCAGCAGTGCCACGACGGCCCCCAGTGCGGCGCTCCAGCCCACGCCCAGGCCTTTGGGCTGCCAGATGACGAGAACGATCGTCACCAGGAAAATCAAAAATGCGATCAGCATGGCTACAACTCAATCAGCGAAGGGAAGTCTTAAGCACAGGCAACAGGGCTCTGCGGCCGCTCGCCCATTTCGGCAAGGCGCAATGCATCGGGGCTCAACCATTCCTGGTTGGCTTCGACAACGCCCTTCAGTATCGCGTCCACCCACTGCGGCAGTTCGGGGTGCAGTCGGTAGTACACCCACTGACCCTTGCGGCGATCCATCAGGATTCCAGCCTCGCGCAACTGGGCCAGGTGCCGGGAGATCTTCGGCTGGCTCAGTTCCAGCGCGTGGGTAAGTTCGCAGACACAGAGTTCGCCTTCACGGGCGATCAGCAGGGTCATCCGGGCCCGGGTGTCATCAGCCAGGCATTTGAAAACGATGGGGGGTGTCAGTGTTTCCCGCATGTGACCTCCTGGGAAATGCGTGTACGGCCAATATCTGGAAATCCGAATATATGACGATTCAAATATGCGGTAAAGCAGATATTTACAATCGACTCGCCTTACGGGACGTCATAAAAACCGGAAAATGCCCGCGCTCTGGGCCCTATACTGGCCGTCGACACCATCCCCAGACTCTCCAATGAACCAGCCTGATATCTCTGTCCGGTTGCTTGATACCGATCAAATCCAGGCTGAGCATCTGACTGCAGCGGGCTTGCCGACCCAAGACCTTTTGCAGCCCGAAGGTGAGATATCACCGGACCCGCAAGCACCAGAGGCACCATGCCCAGCGGAACGGTTTTCTTCGGGTCGTGAATCTCGTGAGTCGCACCTCACCCATGAGGCAGACTCTGAAGGCTGAGACCTGTAGTAGCGGGTTTACCCGCTCCTACAGGAATCGGGCCCTGTTTTAGGGCGATAGTGTTGCCCTTAGCCCATCTGCTGCCACAGGATCAGCAACCCAGGCACCCACGCGGTGAAGATCGCGCATACCAGGGTCATCACCGCCACCAGCCGCTGAATTTTCCTGGCCAAGGCCAACAACAGGAAAAAACTGAACCACAACACCGTCCACGCGGCCCAGTTCAGCACATCCCACACCTTCATCAGGCCCTCGGCGCCCGGGATGGAGCTGACTGTCACCACCAGCGCTGTCACGCTGACGAACAGGCAGAACCAGCCCAACCCGCGGCCATCGACCTGCAACAACTGGTTGGCGGCCACCCACAGGTAGGTAAAGGCGAACAGGATGGTCAAGGCACCCGCCTTGATGCCTTCGGCCGCCCCCACCACGAAAATCAGGTAGACCGCCACCAACAGGCTGAGCAACCCGACAAACAGGTTGATCACCGCCACTTCACGGTCGGTGATACGCCCCATCAGCCAGATGCCGTTGATGAACAACACCGCACCCACATACAGCAGAACCAGTCCGTACAACATGGCAACCTCTTCTCATTCGAATTGTTCTAGGGTTTTTCTTGCCATTTCCAACATCGACAACCGCTGTTTCATTGCCTCTTTCGACAGGTAGGCATGGGCTTCAGGCTCCTGCCAGCCCTGAGCCGCCATCAGCAGGACCTTGGCCTTGTTGATGTCGGCCTGGTGTTCCAGGCGCTCCTGTAACTGGGCGTTTTTCTGCATCAAACGGGCGTGGGCTTCGCTATTCCTTCTGGCGCACACCAGCGCAGGCAGCACCTTGTGGCTGTCCAGCGGCAGCACGATCACGCCATGGCACCCCAGCTCCAGAATCTGCGAGAGGATGGTCGGGCTTTCGTACTCAACCAGCGCGACAGCGGTCAGGCGAACCCCGCCCTGGGCCAGCAGCTTGCCCAGTTCGCCATGGTGGCGCCCTTCGAACACCCCGCAAAACACCAGGTCGGTGTGGGTGTCGAACGCCTTGGGCGGTGGCCAGTACTGCTTTACCGAACAACCGATGCGCATCAGTTGCAACACCAGGGCATCGGTGATTTCACTGGGCGGGCAAACAATGCCGACATGCAGCTCACGCAGCGTATTCAGGATGTTCGAGGTGCTCATGAGGGGCCGCCTCCCGCCATGCTCGCCGTCCAGTCATCGAGGTTGTGCACTACCACATAGGGGTCGGGGCGGATAGCCACTGGCGACTGCCATTTGATGCAGATCTGCCCGCTCGCATCGATCTCGCCTATGCGCGCGAACAGGTGCGAATGGTTGTTCTGCTGCTCCACATGCACCCTGCCCTGGGGGCTGTCCAAGCTGGCGTGGTACAGGTGATTGCGGATCACCTCCACCTCCAGGCTGCCGGTGGCATTCACCGCCTGGCACAACATGCGCATCTGGCTGTAGGCGGCCTCGGCCCAGGCGGTGATGCGCACATCAGCAGGGAAAAACGCCCGACACGCGCTGACGAACGCGTGGCTTTGTGGCGAGTCGACACTGGTGAAATACGGCGCCACGACGATGTTGCCACAGGCCACCTTGGCGCCCATCTCGGCGATTTCGGCCTCACTGGTGGTCAGGCTGGCAATGGGCGGCCGAGGACCATTACCGTAACGCTGCGCCAATGCCTGATAGAAACTTGCCGTACCCGTACCGACCACGGTCGAGAACACCACATCCGGGGCAGCGCGAACCACCCGCTCCACCACCTGGGCCAGGTCATCGGCCGAGGGGTACAGTGGCATGTAAGCCTCCTCCACCACTTCGCCGCCATGCTGCTTGTACAGGTGGCGCATGACGTGGTTGCTTTCCCGCGGGTAGATGTAGTCCGAGCCGACGAAGGCGACCCTGGCACCATAATGGCGGGTCAGGTAGGCCGCCAGCGGCGCGCTGTTCTGGTTGGGTGCCGGCCCGCCGTAGATGATGTTGGGCGAGTACTCGAAACCCTCGTAAGGCGTGGGATAGAACAGCAAGCCATCCGCGCGCTCGACCACCGGCATCACGGCTTTGCGGGTATGCGACATGTAGCAGCCGAGCATCAGGCGCACGCCGTGGTTGCGCACATAGTCGTCGCACAGGTTGCGGTACCGGTCCGGGTCGCCCCCGGGGTCACCGACCAGGGTCAGCACCGGCTGGCCAAGTACACCGCCTTCGCGGTTCACCTGTTCTGCCGCCAGCAACGCACCGCAGCGCTGCGAGCGCTCGATGGCTGCAGTAACGCCGCTTTCGGCGAACAGCAAGCCCACCTTCAATTGCCTGTCTTGTCTAGTCATCACACTGTCCTGTGGCAGCCATCATGTAGGCACCGAAAAACGGATACGCCCGCGCTCGAGGTGCCCGGCCACCGTGATGCAGGCCACTTCGGCCCGGCAGGGGATGCGGTTGCCGAGCAGGTACTCGGCCAGCGGCACCTCCAGTTCGTGGCGGATGAACCGCTTGAGTGCACGGGCGCCGAACTCCACGTCATGCCCTTCGCTGGCCAGCTTGCCGACCACTGCCGCATCCAGTTGCAGGCGGCAGTGATGCTTGGCCAGACGCCGGTTCAGGCGCGACACTTCAAGCTCGACGATGCGCTCGCTCACTTCCTGTTCGATGGCGTTGAACACCACGGTGCTGTCGATGCGGTTGACGAACTCGGCAGAAAAACGCTTCACCAGGCGTCGCCGCACAACGGCCAGCAAACGCTCCCGTTGCCCTGCCCGCTGCCCCAGCAAACGCCGCAGCGATGCCAGTGGGCCAAGCCGGTGCTGGCGTATTTCGTCTGCCGCCAGGTTGCTGGTCATGAATACCAGGGTATTGCGGAAATTGAAGCTCTTTTCCCCGGAAGCCAAGCGCAGCAGGCCATTGTCGAACACATTGAGCAGCGCCTGGGACACCTCCTTGCTGGCCTTTTCCAGCTCATCGAACAGCACGATCCCCGGGCGCCCCTGGCTGCCGTCGAGCAGCGCCTGGTCGAACAGCGTGCGGCCCTCCTTGGCGCCAGCATAGCCCGGCGGCGCACCGGTCAGGGCAGCGGCGTAGTGCTCCTGGGCCAGCGTGTTCATGTCCACCCGGCAGAAGGCATCGGCATCACCGTGCAGTGCGCGGGCCAGGGCGCGCACGATCTCGGTCTTGCCAACCCCGGTCGGGCCGAGGAACAACGCCGTGAACAGTGGCCGGCGCGGGTCGAGAATATCCGCCCGCACCACCGTGAGCACATCTTCGATGGCCTGCAGGGCTTCGTCCTGGCCCAGTACTTCGCTGCGTAACACCTGCATGATAGCGGCGACATCGAAGCGGAATCGCGACTGCAGGGTGTCTTCGCTACGCAGGTGGGTTTCGACGATTGTCAGCGTGTGACAGTTTTCGGCATTCAGTGCAGCGCTGGAGGACGCGTCGCGGCGCGTCTGCTCCAGCAGGTCGTTCAAGAACGGCATGGTCTTCCCCTCAACGGTGAAACAGCGTGCCCGCAGGCACGCCGGGCACGCCCTTTAGCGGGCTTCCTTTTCCTTCGCGTCGTAGGGAAGGTTGCCAACCGGGCACTGCGCCACCCCCGAGGTGCGCCGGGTAATGGCCTCGACATTTTCGCGGGCCTTCTCGGCATCCAGCACCCAGGTGCGGTAGAAGTCGAACGGGCATTCGGCGATGCCACGGTCACCGTCGCCGGACAAATGCATGCCGCTGTAACCGCGGTGCAGAATCTTGTACAGGTGGTTTTGTGACTGGTCGTTCTGCCGCGCATCGCGAATCTGCGAGATCGACAGCTGGGCGTACTGAATGCCCATTTCCTCTTCACCACACTCGCCCAGGGTGCGGCCATCGAAACCGATGATCGCCGAGTGGCCGAAGTAGGAATACACACCATCGAAGCCGGCGGCGTTGGCCACTGCCACGTAGCAGTTGTTGGCCCAGGCCATGGCTTTGGCCATCAGCACCTGCTGGTCCTTGGCCGGGTACATGTAGCCCTGGCAACGCACGATCAGCTCGGCGCCTTTCATGGCGCAGTCGCGCCAGATTTCCGGGTAGTTGCCGTCATCGCAGATGATCATGCTGATTTTCAGGCCCTTGGGGCCATCGGCAACGTAGGTCTGGCCGCCGGGGTACCAGCCTTCGATCGGGCACCAAGGGATGATCTTGCGGTACTTCTGCACGATCTCGCCGTTGTTGTCGATCAGCACCAGGGTGTTGTAGGGCGACTTGCGCGGGTGCTCTTCATGGCGTTCGCCGGTCAGCGAGAACACGCCCCAGACATTGGCCTTGCGGCAGGCCTGGGCGAACACTTCGGTTTCCACGCCGGGTACGGCCACGGCGGTTTCCATCATTTCTGCCGGGTCGTACATGATGCCCTGCAGGCTGTACTCCGGGAAAATCACCAGGTCCATGCCCGGCAACCCCTGCTTCATGCCGACAATGATGTCGGCGATCTTCCTCGCGTTTTCGAGCACTTCATCGCGGGTATGCAGGCGCGGCATCTTGTAGTTGACCACGGCCACACCGACGGTGTCGTTGCTGCTGGAAATATCACCATGACGCATGTTGAACACCTCTTGTTGTTATTTTTCAGGGACGACAAAAAGCCCTCTCCGCATGCGGAGAGAGCTCATTTGCTCTTGGGGGTTCGGGGTGGAGGCAGCGGCATCGCCATTGATGCGCAGCTCCTGACAACCAACGGTATATGTCGGGTGTGGCGGCTTGTCAACCCGGCAACAGCTGCTGCCTCTTCAGGCGCCGAGTGAGCCCAGCACGCGTTGTAGCCTGTCCCGGGTCGTATCCGTGCACGCTTGCATCGGCTCGCGCAGCTCGTCTGCCATCAGGTTTTGCAACTGCAACGCTGCCTTCACCACCGTCGGGTTGGGCTCGGCAAACGCCAGCTTGATCCAGGGCAGCAACTGGTAGAACGTGCCACGCGCTGCCACCCAGTCACCGCTGTCGACCTGCTGCTGCATGCGCACATACAGGTCGGCGCGCACGTGCGCGGAGGCTGAAATGGCCCCGGCCCCCCCCAGGCACAGGTTGTTGAAGATCTGCAGGTCTTCACCGGCCAGCACCTGGGCATGGCCATCCTCGATCAGGGCCAGGGTGGTCTCGCTGTCGCCGCTGCAATCCTTGACCGCTGCAATGCGCGGGTGGCGCACGATTCGGCGCAGGGTTTCACGCTCGATGCGCACGCCCGTGCGATAGGGAATGTCGTATACGATCACCGGCACGCGGGCGGCATCGGCCACAGTGGCGAAGAAGGCTTCGAGACCGGCCTGCGAAGGGCGGATGTAGCACGGTGCGGGGACTAGCAACCCGCCAATGTCACGCTGCTGGACTTCAGCCTGAAACGCTAGCAGCTCACGCAGGTTGTAACCCGACAGGCCCATCACCACCCTGCCTGGCTCCACCCAGGCCAGCACCGCATCCAGCACCGCCAGCTGCTCGGCCTTGGACAGTGCCGCCGCCTCACCCGTGGTACCGCACACCACAAAACCGGCCACGCCGTCCTCGAGCAGCTTCTTCACCAACTTTTCCAAGGCGGCAAAGTCGATTTCATTGGCGCGCATTGGCGTGACGAGGGCGATCCAGATACCACGGAAATTCGACATGCAAAAACTCCTGATGTTGACCGAAAGTCAGCGTCAGAGGGTGAAGAGTCGAAGTGGTCTGGCAGGGATACCTGGCGCCTTCTGTCTCGTCAGCCCACCTGACGAGACAGCGCGCCTCGGTCAGATGAGCGGCTGTTTCTTGGATTTCTTGGCAACGGCAACGCACGCGCCTGCCTGGGCAATGAAGCCCGAAGCGATGATGGCGTGGTTGGACATGGACATGGGGGAAAGCCCGTTGCGTGGATTAGGCTGGATAATGGTGGAGCGACACGCGGGGTGTCAACCCTCGACCTTGCTGCAGCGTCGCAAAGCTCGAAGCCGGCTCAGTGCAGAAGCCTGAACTTTCGTTCACCGTGCATACAGCGACATTTCGGGCGATGACTTGATGAGAAAAGGTTATGCCGGCAGGCGAATGCCTGGATGTGCGGTATGGTTACCCGGTAAGCAAAACCTGATTTGCGGAGACCCACATGTTTCGTGTTTTTGAACGCTGGCTCGACCCCTTCCCCCCTGACGAAGTGCCGCCACCCCCGGTGGGCCTGCTGCGCTTCATGTGGGCCTGCACCCGGGGCGCCCGTGGCTATATCCTTGCCCTGGCCCTGCTCAGTGCCGGGGTATCGGTTTACGAAGCCTGGCTGTTTGCCTTCCTCGGCCAGGTGGTTGACCTGCTATCGAACTGGCAGGCCGGGGGCGCCGTAGGTGCTGAGGAAAGCCGCGTGTTGTGGGGCATCGGTATCGTCCTGGTGGCCAGCATCGGGCTGGTGGCAATGCGTACCATGGTTCAGCACCAAGTGCTGGCGATCAACTTGCCGCTGCGGTTGCGCTGGGACTTTCACCGGCTGATGCTGCGCCAGAGCTTGTCGTTCTTCTCTGACGAGTTTTCGGGCCGGGTCACTACCAAAGTGATGCAGACAGCCTTGGCGGTACGCGAGGTGCTGTTCACCGTCATCGAAATACTGCCCGGTATCGGCGTGTATTTCATTGCAATCATCGCCCTGGCGGGTGGTTTTGCCCTGAAGCTGATGCTGCCGTTCATTGCCTGGCTGGCTCTGTTCGGGCTGGCGATGCTGTACTTCGTGCCGCGCCTGGGCAAGGTCGGGCAGGAACAGGCCAACGCGCGGTCGTCGATGACCGGGCGGGTTTCCGATGCCTACACCAACATCACGACGGTAAAGCTGTTCTCGCACTCCAGGCGCGAAGCGCACTTCGCCCGTGCGGCCATGGAGGACTTCAAGCAGACCGGCTTTCGCCAGATGCGCCTGGTCAGCCAGTTCGAAATCGTCAACCAGGCGCTGGTGGTGGGCTTGATCTTCGGCTCCGGCGGCTATGCGCTGTGGCTGTGGCACCAAGGCCAGGTCGGCACCGGTGCAGTCGCGGCAATCACCGCCATGGCCCTGCGTATCAACGGGATGTCGCACTGGATCATGTGGCAGATGACCTCGTTGTTCGAGAGCATCGGCACCGTGCAGGACGGCATGGCCACCCTCACCCGCGGCCCCAAGGTGCAGGATGCAACCGATGCAGGCGAACTGGTGACCCAGGGCGGCGCAGTAACGTTCGACAAGGTCAGCTTCAACTACAACGGCGAGCGCCAGGTGTTGAACGACCTGAGCCTGCACATTCGCCCAGGCGAAAAGGTCGGGCTGGTCGGCCGCTCAGGCGCAGGCAAATCCACCTTGATCAACTTGCTGCTGCGCTTCTATGACGTGGACAGCGGTGTCATCCGCATTGATGGGCAGGACGTCGCCAAGGTCACCCAGGACAGCCTGCGCAGCGCCATCGGCATGGTCACACAAGACACTTCGCTGCTACACCGCTCGATCCGCGACAACATCGCCTACGGCCGCCCGGATGCCACCGAAGTGCAGATCCGCGCTGCTGCGGTCAATGCCCAGGCCGATGGGTTCATCAGCCAGCTCAGTGACCGCCAAGGCCGCAGTGGCTACGACACACTGGTGGGTGAACGCGGTATCAAGCTGTCCGGCGGTCAGCGCCAGCGCATCGCCATTGCCCGAGTGATGCTGAAGAACGCACCGATCCTGCTGCTGGACGAAGCCACCAGCGCGCTGGACTCGGAAGTGGAAGTGGCCATTCAGGAAAGCCTGGATGAAATGATGCAAGGCAAAACCGTCATCGCCATCGCCCACCGGCTGTCGACGATTGCGGCCATGGACCGTCTGATCGTGATGGATGAAGGCCGCATCATCGAGCAAGGTACCCACGCTGAGTTGCTGGCGAAAAAGGGCACCTATGCCCGGCTGTGGCAACACCAGAGCGGCGGGTTCCTGGGTGAGGACCAAGGAGTGGCCGAGGCGGTGGAATAGGCCTTAGCCAAACACATGCGAGGGGCGGCGCAGCACCGGGTCGAACGGGTTCACCCGCTCGCCGATCGCCGCCGCCTCACGCTTGAGCAAGGCCACCACAGTCGGCATGCGGTTAGGCCCAAGGCGGTCGCTGATGGTCGCCACGCTCAGCGCAGCCACAGCGTGGCCGTTGCGGTCGAGAATCGGCACAGCCAGGCCGGCCATGCCGTCGAGTACCCCGGTATTGCGCCCGGCATACCCGAGGCTGCGCACATTGTCGATTTCGGCGCGCAGCAGCACTTCGTCGTAATGGTGAAAATCCTTGAGCCGCGGCAGGTTGTAACGGATCACCTCGTCACGTTCTTCCTCAGGCAGGAAAGCCAGAATGGCCAGGCTGCCCTGCCCCACGCCCAACGCCACACGGCCGCCGATGTCGCCGGTAAAGGTGCGGATCGGGTAAGGCCCTTCGCTGCGGTCCAGGCACACGGCGTCAAACCCCGAACGCGCCAGCAGAAACAGCGAATCCCCCAGCGAAGCCGACAGCCGCAACAGGCTGGGGCGCACCACATCGCGCAAATTGCCGGCCTGCCCGGCCTTGGCCGCCAGGGCAAAGAAATCCAGGCTCAGGCGGTAGCGCTTGGTGGTCGCACACTGGTCGACCATGCCCTCTTCGATCAGGCTGCGCAGTAACCGGTGTGTGGTGGGCTGTGCCAGGCCAACCCGCTGGGCCAGCTGGCTGACCTTCTCGCCCTCGCCACCGCAATCACCCAGCGCACGCAACACGGCGAACAAACGGGACACGGCACTGACACCCACTTCCCTGGCTTGCTCATTTCGTTTATCGGAATCCATTTTTCGCTAAACCCTTTCAAATTTCATTGAGTGGAATAATTTCAAAATAGCTGTCACTCAGTGAAATTACCCTTTGTCGCCATCCTAATCATTGCCCTACTCTCCGGTCCATAGGGCGATATCACAACATCGGCCGCCGCCACAGAAGCGAGCGCCAACGTCCGTAAAAGCATTGCTTTTCGCCGCTGGCGCTCTGCCCACCCTGAAACTGCCGGTTCATCCCGGTTCCGTTTGCGATGGAGCACAGCCATGACCTTTCTGTTGATCGACAAACTCTGCAAGCGCTATGGCGCCACGGAGGCCGTGGCCAGTTCGTCACTGGCCATCGAAAAAGGCGAGTTTGTCTCCCTGCTCGGCCCTTCCGGCTGCGGCAAGACCACCACCCTGCAGATGATTGCCGGCTTCGTCGAGGTCACCAGTGGCCGCATCGTGCTCGATGGCCGCGACATCACCCACGCCAAACCAGCCAGCCGCGGCCTGGGCGTGGTGTTCCAGAGCTACGCGCTGTTCCCGCACATGACCGTGCGCGACAACGTTGCCTTTGGCCTGCGCATGCGCAAGGTGGTCAATGCCGACGTCGCCCGCCGCGTCGACCAGGCGTTGGCGCTGGTGCGCCTGGACAAGCATGCCGACCGCTACCCACGGGAATTGTCCGGCGGCCAGCGCCAGCGCGTGGCACTGGCACGCGCGCTGGTGATCGAACCGCCCGTGCTGCTGCTGGACGAGCCGCTGTCCAACCTGGACGCACACCTGCGTGAAGAAATGCAGTTCGAGATCTGCCGTATCCAGAATGAAGTCGGCATTACCACGTTGATGGTCACCCACGACCAGGCCGAAGCCTTGTCGATCAGCGACCGGGTGGTGGTGATGGAAGCCGGGCGCATCACCCAGGTCGATGACCCTTACCGTCTCTACGAACACCCGGGCACACCGTTCATTTCCGACTTTGTCGGCAAGGCCAACCGCCTGCGTGGTGTCACCGGCCCCGGCGGCCAACCGCAGGCAGCGCCCCAGGGGCCGCTCACCCTCAGCCTGCGCCCGGAAAAGATCAGCCTCGGCCCGGCGGGCAGCGGCAAACTGGCAGGGCGCATCAGCTGCCGCTACTTCCTCGGCAGCCAGTGGCTGTACCGCGTTGATACTGCCCTGGGCAACCTGGCCGTGGTCCGCGCCAACGATGGCAGCGCGCCGCTGGACGAAGGTGCGCCGGTTGGCCTGGACTGGAACGATGCCCTGCTGCGGGTGCTGAATGCGGCCGAGGTGGCGGCATGAGTACGGCAAAACTGCGCAACAATGCCTGGGGCTACGGCCTGAGCAGCCCGGCCCTGCTGTTGTTCCTGGCCTTGCTGGTGATGCCGCTGGGGCTGACCGTGCTGCTGTCGTTCAACGCGTTCGACTACACCAGCGGCATCCAGGCCGGCCAGTACACCCTCAGCCATTACCTGAGCCTGGTGACCGACACCTATTACTACGAGATTTTCTTCCGCACCTTCTGGATCAGCGCCCTGGTCACCTTGCTGTGCGTGCTGATCGGCATCCCCGAGGCCATGGTGCTTAGCCGCATGGGCGCGCCGTGGCGCTCGATCTTTCTGATCCTGGTGCTGACCCCGCTGCTGATTTCGGTGGTGGTGCGCGCCTTCGGCTGGAGCCTGCTGCTGGGCTCTGACGGCCTGATCAACCAAGGCATCAGCGCCCTCGGTGGGCAGCCGGTAAAGCTGTTGTACACCCCGTTCGCGGTGATCATCGGCCTGGTCCACGTGATGCTGCCGTTCATGATCATCCCGGTATGGACCTCGTTGCAGAAGCTCGACCCGGCCGCCGAACAGGCTGCACTGTCGCTGGGCGCCAGCCAGTGGACGGTGTTCCGCCGCATCGTGCTGCCACAGATCATGCCGGGCGTGCTGTCGGGCACGCTGATCGTGTTCGGCCTGGCGGCCAGCTCGTTCGCCATCCCCGGGCTGCTGGGCGGGCGCCGACTGAAGATGGTCGCCACCATGATTTACGACCAGTACCTGGCCGAACTGAACTGGCCGATGGGCGCCACCATCGCGGTCGCCCTGCTGCTGATCAACCTGCTGGTGATGCTCAGCTGGAACCGGCTGGTGGAACGCCGCTACAAACGCGCACTTGGAGTTTGAACCCATGACCCGTAACGGCCCGCTGGCCCTGTCTTTTCACGCCCTGGTGATGCTGTTCATGCTCGCCCCGCTGGTGGTGGTGTGCCTGGTGGCATTCACCCCGGAAAACACCCTGAGCCTGCCCACCGCCGGCTTCTCGCTGCGCTGGTTCAGCGCCGTGTTCGAGCGCGCCGACTTCCTTGACGCGTTCTACAACAGCCTGAAACTCGCCGCCCTGGCGGCCTCGCTGGCCACCCTGATCGCCGTACCCGCTGGCCTGGCGCTGACCCGCTACAGCTTCCCGGGCCAGGGCTTTGTCAACGGGCTGCTGCTGTCACCCATCATCATCCCGCACCTGGTGCTGGGTGTAGCCCTGCTGCGGCTGTTCGCCTTGCTTGGGGTCAATGGCAGCTTCGCCTGGCTGGTGTTCGCCCATGTGGTGGTCATTACACCCTACGTGCTGCGCCTGGTGCTGGCTGCCGCCATTGGCATCGACCGCAGCGCCGAGCAGGCCGCACAGAGCCTGGGCGCAGGCCGCGTCACGCTGTTCTGCAAAGTGACCCTGCCGATGATCTTGCCGGGGGTGGCCGGTGGCTGGCTGCTGGCGTTCATCAACAGCTTCGACGAAGTCACGCTGTCGATCTTCGTCACCTCACCCGCCACGCAGACTCTGCCCGTGCGCATGTACGTGTACGCCACCGAATCGATCGACCCGATGATGGCCGCCGTTTCGGCACTGGTGATCGCCGTCACCGCCCTGACCATGGTCGCCCTGGACCGGGTATACGGCCTGGACCGCGTACTGGTGGGCAAGCAATGACAAGGAATGCCCCTATGCCCCTGTTCAAGCGCGTGGCCGAGCACGACCGCGAGCCGCTGCCCTTTTTGCTCGACGGCCAGCCAGCCCAGGGCATGAACGGCGACACCCTGCTGACCGCTATCCTGACCAATGCCACGCACCTGCGCGGCAGCGATTTCAGCGCCGAACCGCGCGCCGGTTTCTGCCTGATGGGCGCCTGCCAGGACTGTTGGGTGCGCCTGCAGGATGGGCGCCGGGTGCGCGCCTGCTCGACCTTTCTGGAAGCCGGCCAGTGCATCACCCGCGATCCGGGGCGCCGGCCATGACTGCAATCGTGATCATCGGTGCCGGCCCCGCCGGCATCCGCGCCGCGCAAACCCTGGTGGCCCACGGCGTTCGCCCGGTGCTGCTGGACGAAGCCAGCCGCGGCGGTGGGCAGATCTACCGCCAGCAGCCAGCCAACTTTCGCCGGTCGGCCAAGGCGTTGTACGGTTTCGAGGCTGGCAAGGCACAAGCCGTGCATACCACCCTTGAGCAACTGCGCGGGCAACTCGACTACCGCCCGGATACCTTGGTGTGGAACGCCGAGCAGCAGGTGCTGGACACCTTGCAACAGGGCGAGTTGGCCGACCGCCTGGCGTTCGACCGGGTGATTGTCGCCACCGGCGCCACCGACCGCGTGTTGCCGATCCCCGGCTGGACCTTGCCTGGGGTCTATACCCTGGGCGCCGCACAGATTGCCCTTAAGTTCCAGGGCTGCGCCATCGGCGAGCGGGTGGTGCTGGCAGGCAGTGGGCCGCTGTTGTACCTGGTGGCCTATCAGTACGCCAAGGCCGGCGCCACGGTCAGCGCAGTGCTCGACACCTCGCCGTTCAGCGCCCAGGTACGTGCCCTGCCACGCCTGCTGCTGCAGCCGGGCACCTTTGCCAAAGGCCTTTACTACCGCGCCTGGCTTGCCCGCAAAGGCATACCGGTGCACCAGGGAGTAACCCTGCTCGGCATTGACGGCGAACAACGCGCCAGCGGCGTTCGCTGGTCACTCAACGGTCAGCAGCATCAGCTGCCCTGCGACGCCGTGGCCTTCGCCCACGCCCTGCGCAGCGAAACCCAGCTGGCCGACCTGCTGGGCTGCGAGTTTGCCTGGAACACCCTCAACCGCGCTTGGCTACCGGTACGTGACCCCCAGGGCCGCGCCAGCAGCCCCGGCGTGTACCTGGCGGGCGACGGTGCCGGCATCCTGGGTGCCGATGGTGCGGAAATGACCGGTGAACTGGCAGCCCTGACGCTGCTGGACGATCTCGGCAAGCCTGGCAACCCGCAACGCCAGCGACAGCTGGAAAAGCGCTTGGCCACGTTGCAGCGCTTTCGTCAGGGCCTGGAGCAAGCCTTCCCGTTCCCCGAACAATGGGCCAGCCAAGCCTCCGACCTGCTGACCGTGTGCCGTTGCGAGCAGATCAGCGCCGGGGAAATCCGCGCAACCGTGCGCGCCGGGCACTGGGAAATCAACCGGGTCAAGGCCATGTGCCGGGTCGGCATGGGCCGCTGCCAAGGCCGTGTGTGCGGCGCCGCTGCCGCCGAGCTGATTGCCTGCGAAAGCGGTCGGCCCCTTGATCAGGTCGGGCGCTTGCGCGGCCAGGCACCGGTCAAGCCGCTGCCCTTTGGTCTGGAGATAAAGCCATGAGGCTGCTTGAAGTGGACGCCATCATCGTGGGTGCCGGCATCGTCGGCAGCAGCGCTGCCTTGACCCTGGCCCGTGCTGGCCAGCAGGTGGCGCTGCTGGAACGCGACTTCTGCGGTTCGCATTCCAGCGGGGTGAACTACGGCGGCGTGCGCCGTCAGGGACGCTCGCTGGCCCAGCTGCCGTTGTCGATGCGCGCCCATGCCATTTGGGGGCAGCTGCGCGAATGGATCGGCATCGACGGCGAGTACGCCCGCAGCGGCCACCTGAAGCTGGCCCGCAGCGAAACCGATTTCGATGCCCTGAAGGCCTATGCACGCCGTACCCAGGCCTTTGACCTGCGCCTGCAACTGCTGGAACGCCGCGAGCTGCGCCAACGCTTTCCCTGGGTGGGCGACATCGCCGTCGGTGCCTCGTATTGCCCCGAGGATGGCCACGCCAACCCTCGCCTTGTATCGCCGGCGTTCGCCCAGGCAGCCCGGCACAGCGGTGCCGAGGTGCACGAGCAGTGCAACGTGCTTGATGTGGACCACGACGGCCAGCGCTTCAGCGTACACACCAGCACCGGCCAGTGCTTCAAGGCACCCTGGCTGTTGAACTGCGCCGGCGCCTGGTCGGCGCAGCTGGCCGAACAGTTCGGCGAACCGGTGCCACTCACCGCCGCCCACCCGGCCATGCTGGTCACCGAGCCGCTGCCGCTGTTCATGACCGCCAGCACCGGGGTCGAAGGCGGCGGTATCTACGCCCGCCAGGTAGCGCGTGGCAACTGCGTGCTCGGCGGCGGGCGCGGCTTTGCCCTGACCCCGACCACCGCACGCCCGGGCCAGGCCGCCGTGCTCGACATATTGCGCAACGCCACTGAGCTGTACCCGGCCCTGGCCGGTGCCCAGGCCATCCGCACCTGGAGCGGCACCGAAGGCTACCTGCCCGACGACGAACCGGTGCTTGGCCCCAGCCTGCACCGACCCGGCCTGCTGCACGGCTTCGGCTTTGCCGGCGCGGGTTTCCAGATTGGCCCGGCGGCGGGTGAAGCACTGGCGCAATGCATCCTGCAGGGCACACCCGCCATCAGCCTCGCGGCCTTCTCCATCCACCGTTTTCAGCCCAACCACCACCACAAGGAAAACCTGTCATGACGCACAAGCAACGTTTGCTCGCCCTGTTCTGCACCGTGCCCGGCCTGTTCGCCTGCCTGCCCGCCATGGCCCAACCCACGCTGTACCTGGGCATGAACGGTGGCACCATGGAACGGCTGTTCAGCGACAACATCCTGCCCCGGTTCGAGAAGGCCAACGATGTAAAGGTGGTGATCGTGCCCGGTACGTCGGCCGACATCCTGGCCAAGGTCCAGGCTACGCCGAACAAGCCGTCGATCCATGTGATGGTGCTGGATGACGGCATCATGTACCGCGCCATTGGCATGGGGCTGTGCAGCACGCTCAAGCCCAACCCAACCCTGGCCCAGCTGCCGGAAAAAGCCCTGATCAAGGACAAGGCCGCCGCCGTCAGCCTGGGGGTAACCGGGCTGGCCTACAACAGCCGCCTGTTCAAGGAAAAGGGCTGGGCCGCACCCACCTCGTGGAATGACCTGGCCGACCCGCGCTTCAAAGACAAGGTAGTGTTCCAGTCGATGGCCTCGTCCACCTTCGGCCTGCACGGTTTTCTGATGTACAACCGCCTGCACGGCGGCACCGATACCGACGTCAACCCGGGCTTCGCTGCCTGGAAGCAGAACGTTGGCCCGAACGTGCTGGAGTACATCCCCAACTCGGCCAAGCTCTCGGAAATGGTGCAAACCGACGAAGCCGCGCTGTTCCCGCTCACCCCCACCCAAGTGACGGCACTGAAGCTCAAAGGCATCCCGGTGGAGTACGCAGCGCCCAAGGAAGGCGCCGTGGTGCTCAACCAGGCCGAATGCGTCACCGCCAACAACGACCAGCCGGAGCTTGCGCAAAAGCTCGCCGAATTCCTGCTGAGCCCCGAAGCGCAGGCTCCGGCTCTGGAGCTAGGTGACCAGATCCCGTCCAACCCCAACACCCCGACCAGCGACAAGACCCGTGGTCAGGTCGAGGCCATGCAGACCTACCTGCAAACGGCCGTTACCATCGATTGGGACCAGGTCAATACCCAACGTCCGGAATGGAACGCCCGCTGGAATCGCCAGATCGAGCGATAGGCCGACGCCACCTGGCCCGCTGGCCGGTACCTCGGATGCCGGCCCGCGGGCGCACCACCCGCTTGAGCCATCTGTAAACGTAAGAATGCTCTGCCCTGCACAGGCGCGGACAGGGCTTCTGCACGCCTGCAAAACGGCTCAGGCACCCCTTGCATCACGCTGCCACCTAACTAGAACAAGCAAACGGAGCATGAAATGAGCATCAACACACTCGGCGTCACCGCCCTGTTGCTGGCGTCTGCCAGCCCCTTGCTGCAGGCCAGCGAGCAGTCCGAATCGGCGGGTTTCATCGAAGGCAGCAAGCTGTCTGTCAAGGCACGCAACATGTACATGCAGCGTGACAACCGCGCCAGCGGCGCACGGCAAAACTACGGCGAGGAATGGGCCCAGGGCTTTATCGGTACCTTTCAGTCCGGCTTCACCCAAGGCACCGTCGGCTTTGGCATCGACCTGATCGGCCAGTACGCCTTCAGGCTCGACACGGGTGACGGCCGCACGGGGGGCGGTACGGGCTTGCTGGAGCAGGACAACCATGGCGCCAAGCAAGACATGAGCAAAGCCGGGGCAGTGCTGAAAATGCGCGCGTCCAACACCGTGCTCAAATACGGCACGCAGGTCATGGCAGTGCCTGTGCTGGCCACCTCCGACAGCCGCCTGCTGCCGGAAACCGTCGACGGCTTCTCGCTCACCAGCAAGGAAATCCGCAATCTGCAGTTGGACGCGGGGCACTTCACCGGCCTGACCAACCGCAACCAGTCATCCCGCGACAGCGGGCGCATGACCGCCGTGGACTACCTGGGCGGGGTGTACACGTTCAATGAGCGGCTCTCCAGCAGCCTGTACTACGCCAAAACTGCCGAGCACTTTCGCAAGTACTACGTGAACACCCGCTACCTGTTGCCGCTGGGTTCCGGCCAGTCGCTTAAGTTCGACTTCAACGCCTACGACACGCAAAGCATCGGCCAGGCCCGCAGTGGCGACCTGGACAACCGCATCTGGAGCCTGGGGGGGACCTGGACGCTGGGCGCTCATGCCTTCACCCTGGCCTACCAGAAGGTGTCCGGCACCGGCGACTACGTGTACGGGCCAGACGGCAACGCGGTCTACAACTTTGCCAACTCGGTGCAGTACTCGGACTTCGACTACGAGAACGAAAAGTCCTGGCAGGCCCGATACGACCTGAACATGGCCGCTTATGGCGTACCAGGGCTGAGCTTCATGACCCGCTATGTGAAAGGCACCGACTTCAAGAGCGGCACCGGCGGCGACCTGGATGGCAAGGCCTGGGAGCGTGACGTTGAAGTACGCTATGTGGTGCAGGCCGGCGTAGCCAAGGACTTGTCGTTCCGGGTGCGGCAGGCCAGCTACCGTAGCTCGGAGCGTGGTGGCCAGATTGATGAAGTGCGGGTGATTACCGAGTACCCGCTCAACATGTTCTGACGACTCAGTGCGCAGCTGTTCAGGATTGTGCGGTCAATGTGGGAGCTGGCTTGCCGGCGATGGGCCGCAAAGCGGCCCCAATTACTGCTCCGACATCAGCTGCGACACATTCCCCTCAATCCAGAACTGGCCGCAACAACGCCTGCGCCTCATACAGTGTCGGCACATACCGCAACCTAATTTCATCCACGCTCAGGCGCGAAGCATGGGTCGTGATGGTGAGCGTTGCTTTCAACTGCCCGGCCCGATCCAGCAGCGGTACCCCCAACACACGCATACCCATCTCATATTCCTGGTCGACAATACAGAAGCCCTGCGTTTTCACCCGCAGCAACTCCGCCTCCAGCAGCCCACGGTCAGTCTGTGTGTAAGGCGTCAGTGCCCGCAGCGGGTTGCGTGCAAAGTAGTCATCCCGCTCGCTTTCATCCAGCCAAGCCAGCCATATCCGTCCCCCCGCCGTGCAATACATCGGCACCCGCGAACCAGGCCTGATCGACAACGACGCCACATGGCTGTAGCGGCTGCGCACCAGGTGGATGATCTCGTCGCCATCGCGGGTGCCCACTGATACATGCTCCTGGGTCTGCCGCGCCACCTGCTCGACGATCGGCCGCAGCATGCGCGGCAGTTGCGCCGAGTCGACATACGCCTGGCCAAGGCGCAACGCCTTGGGCGTCAGCCAGTACTCGCGGCTGTCGGTTTCGGCAAAGCCCTCATGCACCAAAGTCAGTAAAAAGCGCCGGGTGGCGCTGGGCGTAAGGCCAGACAGCCTGGCTGCCTGCGGCACGCTCAGGCGTGGCTGCTCGGCGCTGAACAGCTGCATCAGGGCCAGGCCTTTCTGCAAGCCGGCAATCAGGTCACGGGGATGAATGGCGGGGGTGTTCATGCCTTCAACTCGCAAGTGGGGAGAAAAAACAGCCGATTAACGCGATAACCGGAACATGATTGCGATTATCGCACTAAACCACCGATTAGCGCATTGTTGCCCGCACCCCGCTGCTTCACGCTTGCCGTCATAACAACGCCAATAAGGAGGTCAGCATGATTCGTGGTTCCACTGAACTGGTCGCCATCGTCGGTTCGCCCATCGCCCAGGTGAAGTCCCCGGAAAACTTCAACACCTGGTTCACCCACAACAACTGCAACCTCGCCATGCTGCCCATCGACCTGCACCAGGCGGCGCTGGACAGCTTTGCCGGCACCCTGCGCGGCTGGCAAAACCTGCGCGGCTGCGTGGTCACCGTGCCGTACAAGCAGGCCCTGGCCAACCGCCTGGATAGCCTGAGCGAACGTGCGGCGGCACTGGGGTCGGTCAATGTGATACGCCGCGAGCGCGACGGGCGCCTGCTGGGCGACAACGTCGACGGCGCCGGCTTCCTGGGCGCTGCGCGCAAACATGGCTTCAAAGCGACGGGCAAGCGGGCATTGGTGATCGGTTGCGGCGGTGTTGGCAGTGCCATCGCCTATGCGCTGGGCGAGGCAGGCATTGCCAGCATTACCCTCAGCGACCCCAGCACAACGCGCATGGGGGCGGTGTGCGAACTGCTCGGCAATGCCTTCCCCGGGCTTACGGTCAGCACACAGTTCAGTGGGCTGGAAGACTTCGACCTGGTGGCCAACGCCTCCCCGGTCGGCATGGGCACAAGCGCAGAGCTGCCACTGCCCGCCGCCCTGCTGGCTACCCTGCAACCCGACACCTTGGTGGCCGACGTGGTCACTTCGCCCGAAATCACCCCACTGCTGAACCGCGCACGGCAAGTCGGCTGCCCGATCCAGACGGGCCCGGAAATGGCCTACGCCCAACTCGGCCACCTTGGCGCCTTCATGGGCGTGACGCCGCTGGAGATCTGAAGCCATGGCGACCCTTGAACACACACAACACAGCGTTGACCTGGTGGTACTGGGCAGTGGTGCCGGCGGCTTGGCTGCGGCGGCCACGGCGGCCTGCCGCGGGCTGAAGGTGCTGGTCGTGGAAAAGGCCGAACGCTTTGGCGGCACCTCGGCGATTTCCGGCGGTGCGGTATGGCTGTACGGCACCGATCAGGCCCGGGACGCGGGTGCCAAGGACTCCCCCGAGGCCATGCGCACCTACCTCAAACACGTCATCGGTGATGGCTACGACCCCATGCTGGGCGACGCCTTCATCGAGCATGGGCACCAGGCACTGCGTTGGCTGGAGCGCCACACCGAACTGCGCTATGCCTTACGCCCGCACTCACCCGATTATTACCCGGATGCACCCGGCGCCACGCAGTTCGGCCGGGCACTGGAAATGGTCGAGTACGACGGCAAGCACCTTGGCCCGCGCTTCAAGGACCTGCAGATGCCACCGCCCGGCATGCTGCTGTTCGGCGGCATGATGGTCAACCGCGTGGATATCCAGCATTTTCTCAGTATTCGCCGCTCGCCCGGCTCGCTGTGGCATTGCCTGAAACTGATAGTGCGCTACGCGCGGGACCGCCTAAAGCACCCGCGTGGCACTCGGCTTACCACCGGCAACGCATTGATCGCCCGCCTGGCCACCAGTGCCTTCGCCCATGGCACGCAACTGTGGTTGCGCAGCGAAGCCGAAGAGCTGATTGTCGAGCAAGGCGTGGTGACCGGCGTGGTTGTACTGCACGAGGGCCGGCGTCAGCGGGTAATGGCACGTGGCGGTGTGGTGTGCGCCATGGGCGGGTTCGCTGCAGGCGCACTGGCCGCCAGCTACCGCCCCGCCCAAGAGGCGCCGCACCTGACCATGTCGCCCCCCTTCAACGACGGTGCCGCCCTGCGCCTTGGTCAGGCGGTGTCGGCCGCCGAGGGCGAAGGCCTGGCGGCCAACTTCTTCTGGGCGCCGGTTTCCGAACGGCGCCATCCCGGTGGCCAGCGGGAGCGCTTCCCGCACCTGGTCACCGACCGCGCCAAGCCTGGCGTGATTGCGGTAGACCCGACCGGGCGGCGCTTCGTCAACGAGTCCGACTCCTACCACCACTTCGTGCAGACCATGTTCGCCAACGGCATTGCCAGCTGCTGGCTGGTGTGCGATGCCGAGGCGATGAACCGCTATGGGCTCGGCCTGGCGCGGCCGAAGCCTGTGAACAACCAGGCGTTGATCGACGCCGGCTACCTGTACCGGGCCGCGACACCGCAAGCCCTGGCCCAGGCCATTGGCGTAGAGCCCAAAGTGTTCGCGCAAACCCTCGAGCAGTTCAACACGGATGCCCGCAATGGCATCGACCGTGCGTTCGGCAAAGGCGGCAACAGCTACAACCGCTACATGGGCGACCCGCAACACACGCCCAACCCCTGCCTGGCGCCGTTGAGCAACGGGCCGTTCTACGCCATCCGCATTCACACCGGCGACCTCGGGTCGGCCCGTGGCCTGGTGACCAACGCCGACGCCAACGTGCTTGACCGTAGCGGCCAGCCAATTGCCGGGCTGTATGCGGTCGGCAACGACATGAACTCACTGATGAAGGGCACCTACCCCGGCCCCGGCATCACCCTGGGCCCTGCCCTCACCTTCGGCTGGCTCGCTGCCAACCACATCACCGCGCGCCTGCAGGCGCCGGCCACCCACACGGAGACCCCGGCATGTACTACGAACTGAGAACCTACACCCTCGACCCACTGAAAATGGCCGACTGGCTAGCCCTGTACCAAAGCCATGCGCTGGACGTTCAAAGCGAACACCTGGGTAACCTGGTCGGCTTTTTCACCAGCGAGTTCGGCGACGTCAACCAGGTGGTGCACATCTGGGGCTATGCCAGCCTCGACGATCGCATCGCACGGCGCACAGCCATGGCAGCGGACCCGCGCTGGGCAGCGCTTTCGCGGCTTAACCGCGAGCTCGGGGCCGTTGTGCGCCTGCAATCGCGGCTGCTGCGGCCCACCGGTTTTTCGCCGCTGCAGTAAAGCGCGCCACCCTCTACCAACGCCTGAGCGGACCCCTTCATGCACCCCCTCGAATGTGACGTACTCGTCATTGGCTCCGGCGCTTCGGGCCTGGCTGCCGCCGTAACCGCCGCGCATCACGGCCTGCATGTGATCGTTGCGGAAAAAGCCCGCCAGCTGGGCGGCACCAGCGCCTGGTCGGGGGGCTGGTTGTGGATACCGCGTAACCCGCTGGCCATCGCCGAAGGCATCGTCGAAGCCGACGATGCCCCAGAGCGCTACCTGCGTGCGCAAACCCACACCCGCGAACTGGACCCGCGTCAACGTGCGTTCCTGCGCCATGGCCCGGAAATGGTGGCGTTTTTCCAGCAGCACACGGCGGTACAGTTCCAGAGCGGCAGCCGCATGCCCGACATGCGTGAAGGCGATGGCAGTGCACACGGCGGGCGCTCACTGTGTGCCCTGCCCTACGACGGGCGCCAGCTCGGGCCTTGGCTGCACACATTACGCCCACCGCTGGACATCGTCAGCCTGGCCGGCATGGGCATTGCCGGTGGCACAGACATGGCCGCCTTCTTCAACGCCACGCGCTCGGCCAAGGCGGCGCTGCATGTCAGCAAGCGCCTGCTGCGCCATGGGCGAGACCTGCTGCTGCATCGTCGCGGCCAGCAGTTGGTCAATGGCAATGCGCTGATGGCGCGCCTGCTACGCAGCGCCCTCGACCTTGATGTGACATTGCTGACCGACAAACCGGCCTGCCACCTGCTGGGCGAAGGCCGAGTCAGTGGCGCACTGTTTGCCGACGGCCAGGTCATCCAGGCACGCCGTGGTGTGGTGTTGGCCTGCGGTGGCTTCCCGCATGATCGCCAGCGCATCGCGCAACTGATGCCGCATGCCCCGCAGGGTGACCAGCACTACTCCGCTGCACCCAGGGAAAACAGCGGCGACGGCCTGCGGTTGGGTGAACAAGCCGGTGGCCTGGTCAGTACGGCACTGGCCCAGGCTGGCGCCTGGGCGCCTGTATCGAAGGTGCCATGCGGCGATGGCAGTTTCGGCCATTTCCCGCACCTGATGGACCGCGCCAAACCTGGCTTCATCGCGGTACGTCGCGATGGCCGACGCTTCGTAAACGAAGCCGATTGCTACCATGACTTCATGAACGCACTGTTCGCCGCAACACCGCACGGCGAAACACCTGAAGCCTGGCTGATCTGCGACCACGCAGCACAACGCCGCTATGGCATTGGCTGGGCCAAGCCCTTTCCGTTCTCAACCCGCTTCTATCAACGCCGTGGCTACTTGCACAGTAGCGCCAGCCTGGCGGAACTGGCGCAGCGCTGCGGGATCGATGCCGCGCAGCTGCAGCGCACGGTGCACGACTTCAACCGGCATGCAGCCCAAGGTGAGGACCCCGTATTCCAGCGTGGCGCATCGGCCTACAACCGGGCTCAGGGCGAACCGTTGCAAGCCCCCAACCCGTCGCTGCGGCCCTTGCTGCATGGGCCGTTTCACGCCGTGAAACTACTGCCGGGCAGCCTGGGCACTTTCGCCGGTCTGGGCACCGACGCCTCGGCCCGTGTGCTGGACCGCGCAGGGCAGCCGATACCCGGGCTGTTTGCGGTGGGCAACGACATGCACAGCGTGATGGGTGGGCACTACCCCAGCGGCGGCATTACCCTTGGGCCGGGGATGACCTTTGGGTATCTGGCCGGTAGGGCGTTGAGCGGCTTGGGCTCGGCATGACCTCAGCGAGACATGGCGTCATAAAGGCTGTTCATGCGGTTGCCCGGTTTGAGCAACCTTGGTTGGCTGTTGCATTAACCCGCGTGGCAAGCGGAAACCTTTGAACGGTTGCTGGGTAATGGGGTTGAAGGCCTTTTCAGCATTCAACCGATAGCGCATTACACCGTCGCCTGTCCTGAAGCTCAGGTCCACGCTGGTCGCCGTTCGCCCATTGAGCGAGCCGCGGCTGAGCAAGCGGAACATCGACCATGGGCCACGGTATTCGAGGCTGCTGCTATTGCCGTTCTGCCTGAGTAAAGTCAGGTTGCTGCGTACCTGCTGCCCCATGGTATTGGGCCAGACGATACCGGTGATCTGGGTAGGCCCATGGGTGTAGGAGATCAACTGGCCATCCAGGTCCAGCAGGCTGGTACGCTGATTCGCACTGAGCCCCAACGGTTCGACACTGAACTGCACACTCAACTTGCCGCGCTGATCGAAGAAGGTTTCGCGAATACGTTCGGCCAGCTCGAGCTGCTCGATCACGTCGGGGCGAATCAGGGAATGCCCGTGCTGGCCAGACTGCAACGCCTCAAGGTTGTCCTTGAGGAAGACCTTGAGATACTGATCATCAAACTGCTTCAAACGCCCTTTGGGCCCAAAGAATGCTTCGAAGTCATCCAGTGAAGCATCAGGTGCCCTCACCACAAAGGGGTAGCGGCCTGCCAGACGTTGCTGGAAGAAGCTGTACACCTCAGCATCCCAACGTCGCTCCAGTTCGCGCAGTGCTTCAACGTTCAGCACTTTGGCTGTCTGGTCGGCAAGCTTTCTGACCTGGTGGTTGATCGGTTCCGGCAAACCTGTGGCAACACGTTGCAGGGTGCCAATCGGGTCCTGCCCGGTCATCGAGAAGCGCTGATGCACGGCTTGCAGCGCAGCCTTGCCGCGGTCCGGGCTGTCCTGTACGGCCTTGGCATAGTCCAGCACAGCCGATACGGCACCCAGGGTTTCGTCGTAGTAGCTCGGTTTGTCTCCTGTCACCAGCAACATGGCGCCCAGGCCTGCAAAAGCCCGCTGGATGGCCTGTGCTTGCTGTTGCTCGGGGTTGCCTGTTTGTGGCCGCAACGAACCCACCTCGCCCGGTGCCTCGACAACTGTGGGTGACGCAAGCGACGTGTTATCCCTGACCGTATACAGCAGCCGCTGCAACGGTGCTGCCGGGCCAGTCAACTGCTCCAGAACGGTGACACCATGGTTCAGATCACGGAAGTCTGCCACGGTGAAGGCGTTCAAGGCGCGACGCCAGCTGTCGACGTAATCGGCGCTGTAAAGGTTGTGCAGCCGTTCGGTCAGCGCCTCTCGATCAACGCTCGAATAATCGAGCTGGGCGCGCTCCCCGAGCGCCCACTGATCGACCATCGCCATTTCAGCGAACCGCTGGCTGTGCGGTTCAAAGTACTCCCTGAAGCCTTTGGCTGTGAGCATGGGGGGCAGTTGCACATCCTCCTCCCCTTGCCTGGCCCCGAACGAAGGCTGATACACGACATCGAATGCAGGGCCTACCTGGTGACGCAGGTTCAGGCCGGTGTGCAATTGCTCGTGAGCCTGTTGCTTCAGCCCCTCATAAACCCGCTGTGGTAGAGGCAATTTACGCAATGCCTGCTGCACTTCGCTGACGCGCTCACGGTACTGCGGCAAATCGGTGTCAGCGTAGGCAAGGGCGTATTCCAAATGGTGCATGAGGTCTCGCTGCAACTGCCCCTGACCAGGGAACGCCTTTTGCCATTGGCGCGCCATCCAGTCTTCCACCCATTCAGGCCGGCGACTGTGGCGGTCCTCGATCATTCGGTAAACCCTGAGCGCCGCCATTTGTTGCTCGCTGCCCGGCGGTGCTGCGTTCATGGCATCGATCACACCGCTGGCCAAGGCCGGCAAAAAACGCCTGGACAACAAGCTGAGGTACGCTTCGTCAACCGTGGGGCCAATGTTGCGCCCTTGATAAAGGCCAAGATCGGCAACCCCTGGCCATGCCACGCGATAGTCGCCAAACACCGCCACCGCATCGCGGATCTGGTCCAGTGGCGCCAACAGGTTGCGCCCGGTCGGGTCTAGGCGCTGATCGACCTCGTGATGGCTGTACTCCTGGCTTTTGGCGAGCACGCTGGCGGCCTTGGACCCATTGATATCGAAATAGCGTTGCCAACTCGCCAAGGCGATGCTGAACGCAAGGATGCCCACGCCCGAGCTGACCCACAGCAGTTGACGCTTGCTGCGCGCCACCCGAACGTTGTCGCCCGCCAGGCCGGCCTCCTGATAGATGACCCGCCTGAAGGCTTGCTGAATGAAGAAGGCCAATGCCTTGCCTTGTGCCTTGCCTTCACGCAACGGAAGTTTCGTCTTGTAGGGTTGTGCGGCTTCACGGACAAAGGCATTGCGCATGTCGCCTTGCTGCATCACAGACGACCAATACACACCGCGTACCAGGGCGGGCGTGGAGTAACGGTCACTCACCAGGGTTTCGCGCAGAAATGCCAGCAGTATGGGGCGCAACCCGACCAGCTGCCCATACAGCGAAAACAGGCGCCCACAGGGTGGAGCCTTCACCAGTACATCCAGTTGATCGATGAGCTGCTCCTGCAACGTGCCGAGAAACCGACCGTAGTGCTCGTCATACTCATCCAGCCAGACGTCGAAAGCGTCAACCGCATCCAGTTTGAAGGTAAACCCCAACAGGTTTTCGCGCCTGGCGGCCGAAAGCTTGCCGTAGAACTGATCGAAGCCGTCCAGCAAATCGAATTTGCTCAGTACCACGTAGAGCGGCAAGCGCGATCCCAGGTGGCTGCTCACTTCGTACAGGCGGGTGCGCAACCTGTGGGCCAGCGCAACGCGCTGCTCAGGCGTGCCATGCAGCAGTTCCGGCAAGTCGACGACCAGCACCACGCCGTTAAGCGCTCGCTGGCTGCGATTTCGCAGTAGCCAGCCCAACAGGTGGTCCCACAACCTGGCCTGGGCCCCCGGCACGAAGGAGGGCTCCGGCTCGGTGGGGGCGTCGGCTGTCGAGCCTGCCGCTGGCTGCTGACGGATGAACGCACCGGGTGGGTCGATGAGCACGGCATCGTCGCTGACCCACCAGCCCACCGGATAGGCCAGCGCTTCAGTCTGCCGCCCTTGTGCCTGGACCTGATCGATACGCGTCAGGGTAAAACGCTGATCGGTGCAGTCGATGAAGCTGGTTTTACCGGCCTGTTCATCACCCATCACCAGGTACCAGGGCAGCCGGTACAAGGCACGTGGCCCACCGGCATTGTCAAGGTACCGGTCAAGCCCTTGGCTCAGCGCCTTCTCTTGCGCCTGCACCAACGGCAGCGCACGATCCCGTTCGGCAGCCTGTGCCTGCCGGCGCTCCGCTTGCAATCGACGAAAGCGTCTACGCAGCACCACCAGCCAGCCTATTAGCGGCACGAGCATGAGTACCAGGCTTGCCACGCTGCGGTGCGCCACACTGGCCAGTGGCTGTTGCTCACGCCACGTCCATTGCGGGCCGAGCCACCAGATGGCGACCAGCAGCAGCGTTGCCGCCAACCCAAGTAACACCGGCAGCGCCAGGCCAATGCGCGTTACCCACGGCAAGCCCCAACCTTTGAATTGCTTCCATATATGATTCATCGAGGCTCCTGGTCCTTGTGTTGATCAGCCTGCGTTGGAGGGGCTGCGTACTGCTGAAGCCGCTGGAATACCTCTGGCTCCCACGCACTGGCGGTGGTTTGCTGCATCGTACGGGCAACGCCGGCGCACAAGTCCTGGGCCAGCCATGACACGCCCCGTGCGGCCAGCAAGTCGGCTGCGATCATGGTGGTATGGCAGCGGTCCCGAGGGGTACCCAGGTCCGCTTGCAGTGCTTGCAGCCTCAGCAGCACGGGCTCTACGCCGCCGCTGTCCAGCTGGCCGGCCAGTTCCTCGTGCAGGCCACCAAACGCGTGAGGCGGGGCCGCTTGGCCAGAAGGCCCTTGCGCGCCCTTGAGCCACGCCAGGCATTGGTCATCGACAAATACCAATCCGTCGCTGAAGCACAGCTGCTGAAGTGCCGGCATGCGCTGTACAAACCGGGCGGTCGCGCAACGGATGGCCTCAGCCACATCGCTCATCGCCAGCCGCGTGGCGACAGTTGCAGCCAGAAAGCTGCCACGAATCCAGTAGGGGCACGCCGCCACGCTCTTTTCGATGCGCTGAAGCAAGGCCGGGTCAATCGCTGTGCTGGCAATGGCCTCTTCATAAACCCGCGTTATATCCAGTGGCACCGCCATCAATTCCGTGCGGGTGCCTTGCCTGGCCGGAGGCGCCGCCTGAATGTGTGCCCACAAACCGAAACGCCGTAACTGGTAGCCGGTTGGGTCGTAAGGATCCTGCTGGTTGATGAGTTCGGCCATGGCCAGTATGGCCCGTCGTGTCTCACGTTCACTGCCCATCGACACACGCGGCATGGGCGCGGCGATGACATCGGCCAGCGGCGTAGGCTTCACGTTTACAGCGGGCGCCTTGGGCACGGCAGCCTCGCCGGCACCGCTGACACGTTCAGTGTGTTTGCACAGCAGGCGCTCCAGCCCGTCGAGAACAGCAGCCTCCAGCTGTGCCGCGTGCTGTTGTTGCAGGTGTTTCAACGCCGCCTGCGCTGCTGCGGCATGGGCAGGGGTATAAGTGAAACGGTCGAGACGCGGCAGCGCCTCGGTCAAGCGGTTGATCACCAGCCCGACCAGCCTGCGCTTGGTCAGGAAGCCTTTCGGCCCTGGCTTGGGGTGGGCGGGTTCCCAATAGCACTCGATCATGCCGGCCAGCAACGCCAAGGTATCTCCCCAACGCTCCCAGCAGCGGCTGCGTAACCAGGCGGCACTCAAGTGCGCGACGATTCGCAGGTGCTTGCATTGCCGGCTCAGGTACTGACAGGACGCCTCTTCGATGTACACCCAGTCGATCATCGCCTCCTGCAGCCCGCCCAGCTTGACCATCTCCTGGTCGATCGCCTGGTAGGTTTCGTCCTCGACATCGAACAGGCCAGCCGGTACTGCCGGATCGATCGGCGCCAGCAGTCGCGTGAGCTTGCCCCCTGACACCTGCGCTACCACCGGCATGTGTTTCGCGCCTGGCTGATCAACGGGCTCAGCCCTTGTGCATCGAAGATCAACCCGTCGAGCTCGCTGTGCTCACTCACAACTTCGATGCGATGAGCGCCAATCAGCTTCCTGATCTGCTCGATCGCTGGCAAGCCCCGGCCGGCATCGATTACCTGCCCGTTCTCCATGACCTGCCAGGGCGTTTCACGGGTAGACCAGCCCTGCCCTGTCAGCCGTACCTTGACCCAGCTTGCCTCGATGGGGCGTTTGGCAATCAGTTGCAACCGGGAGATGGCCTGGATGCAACTGATTGCCAGGTAAGCAGGTTCGTTACCCGATGCGATGGCAGGCGCTGATATCACGAGCGCTGAAACGCCGGCACCGTCATCGGTTCGGCTACCGATGTGAAACGTCAGGTCATCTGGCGCCCGCGCTGCTTCATTCGCCATCACGCGCAACACGCTCGGGGCCTGCTGCTCTGGTGCAGACCACTGCCGTTCTGCCGTGAATGCCGGCGTGTTCGCAGCCTGGTCGAAACAGGCCAGTCGCTCGACGTTCGACACAATCCGTGAACAGTCCCGCGTGGGGCCTGCCAGTACCGGCTGCAAACAAAACAGCAACGAAAGACCGGCGCCATATACAGAACGGTTAATCATCCTGATTCACTCTCCAAAAACAGTACAAACGCCTATATGACCGCACCCATTTTCCTATAAACACATATAGGCTCACGCGCCAAAAAATAGCCAGCCAAAACAAAACCGGACGGAGACTAATACACAGCGACGACTGAACACAAACAAATATTTACTTACATCTTCACGCTCGACCAAAGAGCACTTCACCCTGCATGGTTTTATAGGAACAAGGCAACTCACCCCGCCAGATAAACATATGTAAGAAACTTCCTACAAGAGAAACAGCACATTAAACATGCCCCATAATTAAACATCCTACAAACCAACAGGGAGTTACGTACCAATGTCTAGGAATACGGGTTCTGTCGCGCCTAAAGAACGCGTCAATATCAAATACGTCCCCGCTACGAGCGATGAGCAGGCTGAGGTGGAGCTGCCCCACAAAATGCTGGTACTGGGCGACTTCGGCCTGGACGAAGACCGCGCGCTCGAGGACCGCCAGGTGATGCGAGTCGACAAACACACGTTCAACAGCGTGTTGAACGACGCCAACGTGAGCCTGGCGGTATCTGTGCCTTCCGTGCTCAGTGCAGCCCCGGATGCCGAGCTGGCGGTCCATCTGCAGTTCAGGTCCATCAACGATTTCGGGCCGGACCGTATCGCGCGGCAGGTACCCGAGCTGAACAAGCTGCTGGAACTGCGCGAGGCGCTGGTCGCCCTGAAAGGCCCGCTTGGCAACGTCCCGGCCTTCCGCAAGCAATTGCAACACCTGCTGAACAACGAGCAAGCCCGTAAACAGCTCGCACAAGAACTGGACCTGGTACCTGAAGCGCCAGAAAAAGACTGAGACAATGGAGCGTCCCCATGCCTAATCCAAACACCACCACCCTCACCACAGACGCAACCATCGAGACATTGGGCAATGGCACCTTGCTCGACCAGATCATGGCAGAAACCAAACTGGTACCTACTCAGGAGGGCTATCAGGTTGCCAGGCAGGGCGTATCTGCCTTCATCGCCGAAATCCTCAAGAGCAATGACCCGGATCAATTGATCAACAAGCACCGGGTCGACCAGATGATTGCTGAGGTTGACCGGGTTCTCGGCAAACAGATGGATGCCATTTTGCATCAACCCGAGTTTCAGCGGCTTGAATCCTCATGGCGAAGCCTGAAACTTCTGGTCGACCGCACGAACTTCAGGGAGAACATCAAGCTCGAAATTTTGCACATCAGCAAAGAGGACTTGCTCGACGACTTCGAAAATGCCGCAGACATTACCTGCAGCGGCCTCTACAAACATGTTTACACCGCCGGGTACGGCCAGTTCGGGGGAGAGCCGGTTGCGGCCATGGTAGGCAACTACAACTTTGGCCCTGCCTCCGCGGACATCAAACTGTTGAGTTACATGGCCTCCGTAGGTGCCATGTCCCACGCGCCCTTCCTGGCCGCACCTTCCCCCGAGTTCTTCAACTTGAGCAGCTTTGAAGAGTTGCCCAACCTCAAGGAAATAAAAGACCTCTTCGCCGGCCCACGTCATGCCAAGTGGCGCGCTTTTCGCGAAAGCGAAGACGCACGTCATGTCGCGCTGACCGGACCACGCTTCATGCTGCGCTCCGCCTACCATCCGCAAGAAAAGCCAATCGAGAGCTTCAACTACAACGAAGACATCGCCGGGCGGCATGACCACTACCTGTGGGGCAATTCCGCCTTCCTGCTGGCCAGTTGCATCAACGACAGCTTCGCCCGCTACCGCTGGTGCCCGAACATCATCGGCCCGCAATCGGGTGGTGCGGTCGAAGACTTGCCAGTCCACCTGTACGAGTCACTGGGGCAATTGCAGGCCAAGATTCCTACCGAAGTGCTGATTTCCGATCGCAAGGAGTTCGAGCTCGCCGAAGAGGGCTTCATCGCCCTGACCATGCGCAAAGACAGCGACAATGCAGCGTTCTTCTCAGCCAACTCGGTGCAAAAACCCAAGAACTTCCCGAAAACCCCCGAGGGGCTGCAGGCACAGACCAACTACAAGCTGGGGACCCAGCTGCCCTATCTCTTCATCGTCAACCGCCTGGCACACTACATCAAAGTGCTGCAGCGCGAACAGATCGGCAGCTGGAAGGAACGCCGAGACCTTGAGTCCGAGCTGAACAAGTGGATCAAGCAGTATGTCGCCGACCAGGAAAACCCCTCTGCCGACGTTCGCAGCCGCCGGCCGCTACGTGCCGCCCGTATTGAAGTCTCGGATGTTGCCGGTGACCCAGGCTGGTATCAGGTTTCGATCGCCGTGCGTCCGCACTTCAAGTACATGGGCGCGAACTTCGAGATCTCTCTGGTCGGGCGGCTCGATACGCAATGAGTGGTTTTTTTGAACGCTTGACGGTGGATCAGAGTACCCGTCCGCAGGCCACTCGACAGGAAAGCGCTGCGCACACGTTCGCCACCATCAAACGCCACCTCGAAACGCTGCTCAACGCCCGCCAGGGGTGCTCTCAGAGCAGTCCTGAGCTGGGCTTGCGTGACTTCAACTGGCATGACGTGAACCGCGGCGACTTGCTCGTACACGTGAGCGCGGATATTCGCCGCACCCTCCAGCGCTTCGAACCACGTATCCAGATACGCACGCTCAAGGTAGTGCCCGATAGCCATGCCCCGCTGGAGCTGCATTTCAGGCTCGATTGCCAGGTGCAGGTCAACAACCACGCAGAGCAGCTGCAACTCGAGCTGCTGGTCAACGGGCACAACCGCTACACCCGAGTGAGGTGACCGATGTCACTGAAAGACCGCTTCAGCGAAGAGCTGCGTTACCTGCACGAACTGGGGAACGACTTCGCCAAGGACAACCCACAACTTGCAAGGCTGCTTGGCACAGGTGCCAGTGACCCCGATGTCGAACGCCTGATGGAAGCCTTTGCATTCCTGACCGCCAAACTGCGGCTCAAACTGGAAGACGACCTGCCGGAGCTGACTCACCCCATGCTGCAGTTGCTGTGGCCCAATTACCTGCGGCCCTTGCCCAGCGCGACGATCATCCAGTTCACCCCGGTCAAGCAGTCCCTCAGTCAGTCACAGCACATTCCGAAGGGGTCGAGGTTGTGCTCGGAACCCGTGGACGGCGTAGCCTGCGAGTTCCGCACGTGCACTGCGGTGAACATTCATCCGTTCAAGATCGACACGGTGAGTGCAACCCAGACACTCGATAACGCGGTGATCCGCATCGGACTGCAGGCACTGGTCGACCGGCCACTGAACAGCCTGGGCTGCTCCAGTCTCGACTTCTACCTCAGCGGTGATATTCGCACCGCCCGCACGTTGTACCTGTGGGTTTCCCAATACCTCAAGCACATCAACGTGATCGTCAAGGGTGAAGTTCGTCGGCTGCCGGCCGGCAGCATCTCCTTCCCGGGCTTTAGCCCCGACGACGCCTTGCTGCCCTACCCGCAGAACGTCTTTGATGGCTACAGGATCCTGCAGGAGTACTTTGTCTTCCCCCAGCGCTTCCACTTTTTCAGCGTTACCGGGCTGGATAAAGCCTGGCCAGCGCATGACAGCCTGGCGGTAAGCCTCGAGTTTCACTTCACGCGCCAGTTACCCGACACACTGCGTGTCAGCAACGCAGATTTCAGTTTGTTCTGCGCACCTGCAGTCAACTTGTTTCAGCACAGTGCCGAGCCCATCGACCTGTCCAGCGAGGACGCCTTGGCCCCACTGAAACCCAAGGGAGCCGAGCCGCACGGTTACGAAATTTTCAGTGTCGACCAGGTCATCAGCACGCGAACGACGGCCGACGGGAGTGTCGGTGAGCACCTGCGAACGTTCCGTCCCTTCGAGTCGTTCGCCCATGAGATCGAGCACGTTCAAGGACGCACTGCGCTGTACTACCGCTACCAGGTGGAGGCGTGCCTGCGCGGCGATGGCGTCACGCACCGCATCGCCTTCGTTCGTGCCGATGCCAACAGCTATATCGGCGAGCTGGAAACTGCGTCCATCGACCTGACGTGCACCAACCGAGACCTGCCGCTGGCGTTGGGCATTGGTGACATCAACGCGCGTACCGAATTTACGCCGCCACTGGCCACCTACACCAACATCTGCAAGCCCACCCGCCCTTGTCGCCCGGTGCTGGACGGCCAGTTGCAATGGGCATTGATTTCCAACATGTCGCTCAACTACCTGTCCCTGCTCTCGGTCGAGCCGCTCAAAGCGGTGATCCGCGCCTACGACTTCGTCGCCCTGCACGACATCCAGCAGGCGCGGACCACCCAGAAGCGCCTGGACGGCATGCGCGGCATCCATACAAAGCCCATGGACTGGCTTATCAAGGGGCAACCCATTCGCGGCTTGCACACCCGGCTGAAGCTGGACCAGGCCGCCTTCCTCTGCGAAGGCGACCTGTACCTGTTCAGTTGCGTGCTTGCCCACTTCTTTGCCTTGTACGCCAGCATCAATTCCTTCCATCAGCTGGAAGTGATCAACATCACCAACAACGAGCACTACACATGGCCAATACAGACCGGCAAACAACCGCTGATCTAGCCGACAGACTGCTCGCCGAGGCGCACCAGTACAACTTCTTCCAGTTGCTGGAGCGGCTGCATGGGTTGCATGGCGACGATCTGGAACCCCGTTGGCCTGACGAGGCTACCCGCTTGCGCGTGCGCCTGGCCTGTGACCCACGGCTGACCTTCCCCGTATCGGACGTTTACAAAGCCCAACGCATGCCCGACGAAGAGGCGCGCTACCGGGTCGTTGCCACGTTCCTCGGGTTACACGGTACCGATTCACCATTGCCCACCTTTTACCTGGAGCAGGTGGCCTATGAACATGCGCAAGGCATCGGTGTACGGCCGGCATTCTTCGACTTTTTCAACCACTACCTGCTCAGCCTGTTGCACCGCAGCTGGCGCAAATACCGGTACTACATCCGCTTCCAGCCGGGTGCCCGTGACGGGTTCTCGCAGTACGTTTTTGCCCTGCTGGGGCTGAACGACAAGCAACTGCGAGGGGATACGGCACTGCCCTGGAGCCGCCTGCTCAGTTTTGCCGGGGTCATCGCCAGCCGCAGCCGTGCGCCAGGCACCGTGGCCGGCATCATTGCGCACTGCTTCGACCTCAAGCATGTGCAGATCCGCGAATTTGAAACCCGCTCGGTACCCACTGCGGCCGGGCAACGCGTAAGCCTGGGGCGCGCCAACGGCCAGCTGGGCAGCACGTTCATGATCGGCAGCCGTACACGCACACGCAGCAGCAAGTTCACCATCGTGATCAGCGAACTCGACCAGGCGCAACTGCGGGACCTGCTACCCAGCGGCATCAACTTCGGCCGTTTGCGTGCATTGATCGACGTTCTGCTGCGTGACGGCCTTGCCTACGACCTGGAGCTGCGCCTGAAGCAGAACGCGCTGTCACCCTTCTGCTTGCACCGCAGCCAGGGCGCCTACCTGGGCTGGACCAGCTTCATCGACGACCGGCATGGCCAGATCAGTCCCGTTGTACGGTTCAGGGGGCGCTCATGAACACATTGACCGTGAGCATCACCAACCTGGACCAACTGCGACATGGCGTTATCGCCAGGCACCGATTCGATTGCAAGGGCGGAACCATTGGCAGCGGACAGACAAGCTGGCAGCTCGACGATCCTAATCAGAGCGTTGCGCCCATCCACTGCGAGATCCGCTGGATAGAAGGCAGCTTCTGTGTGATCGATCACTGCCAGCGCACCTATCTGAATGGCAGCGCCACCAGCCTGGGTGCATACCCACCCAGACGCCTGCTTGAAGGCGACCAGCTTCGGGTGGGTGCTTATCGGCTACAGGTTCAGTACGCCCAGGACCCCGCCGCCACGCGTTCGCTAGAGGACATGTTCTATCCGGATCAGAGGGTACTCGACCGCCTGATCGCCGAAGAAACAGCAGCCTCTTGGCCGATCGAACCCTCTGCTACGCAACCGGCTGCCGAGATCTGCTCGGCCTTCGAGCCCACCATGGGCAACGATCCCTTGGCAGCGCTGGATGCAGCCGCTGAGTCAGAGGCTTCCCCGTCGAGCCCGCTGCTGCGGCTGATTGCCGGAGACCGCCCATGACCCGCCAACCGTTGCTGGTCGCGGCCCTGCTGGTTGCAATGTTCGGGGGTGCCGGCTGCACCTCGTTAAGCAGGATGGGCCAAGTTGCCATGGATCACACGTTGCCCATCGGGCCGCCGAAGGATCACCCGACCCAAGTTGCGTTCAGCATCAACGCGAGCCCTACCCTCAATGGTAATCCGAACAGCCTTGAGGTAGCGGCCGAAGAACAGCACAGCACCCTGGAGCCCAGCCCCTACGCCGTCACCCTGAGTGCGGGCGACCCTTATGCACTGACGGAAAAGATCGTGACCCTACTGGAGTACCTGCACGAGCAGTTTCCAGCCATGTCCCCCGTCGAGGTGGACGAGGAAGGCAACGATGAACCGGCTCGCTCTCCTCTGGAAGAGAGCACCCCTGGCAGCTACGACGACCCGACCGTAACGTTGACCTTGCCGCACACCACAACCGTGGCCTCGGAACCCGTCGCCACGCCGATTGCCATCAAGATCCTGCAGCTGCGCGACGACTCGCTACTGCGTAACACCGTGTACCAGTTGCTGGACCAGGACCCGGCCAAAGCCCTGCGCAGTACCTACATCCGTGATGACGATTACCTGCTGCGCCCTGGCCAGTTCAAGTACATCCCGTTCGAACCCATCCATGCCGAAACCCGTTTCGTGGCGGTGATTGCCGACTACCGAGGCCTTGAGGACGCCAGCTGGCGGCAAGTGCTGCGCATTCCGCCGCGTGGCCGCCAGATCATGCTGTCGGTGTTGGTCAACGACACGCACATCGTGCTCAAGGAAGAAGATTGATGACACGTCTACTCCCCTTTGCCCTTCCCGCTTACTCACGCTGACACGGAGTGCCCATGAGTTCACGCAATCCCGTTCTTTGGCCCGAAGGCCTGTTCGTAAAACCACAGCATTTCCAGCAAGCAGCCCGGGCGGGTGAAGCAGCTCTCCACCAGCGCCTTGCCAGCCTGAACGCAGCCTTCTACGGCTTTAGCGAGCTACAGCTGAACGACGAGTACCTGAGCCTGGGCAAGATCGCCATCACCCGGGCGCGGGGCGTCATGCCGGACGGCACGGTGTTCGACATCCCCGCCGACCTGCCGCCGCCGCCACCGCTGGAAATCGACGACGACGCGTGCAAGGACAGCGAGGTGTATCTGTGCCTGCCGCTGCGCACCGAGGGCGGCTGCGAAGTGAGCTGGCCCGACAATGCCGCCAACTTCCGCTACACCGCCCAGCCACAGGAGATCAAGGACACCCATTCTGCGGACGGTGACCTGGTACAGGTAGACCTTGCCATGCCCAACCTGCAGCTAAAACGCAAGGCTGATGACAGCAGTGCCTACACACGCCTGGCCATGGCACGCATCCTGGAGCGGCGCCCCGACCGCAGCCTGCAACTGGACGAAACCTTCTACCCCACCAGCGTGTCGGTGCGAGCGGTGCCGGCACTGCAGCGGTTCCTAGACGAAATGACCAACACCCTGCGCGAGCGAGCGCGAGGCCTTGCCAAGCGTATTGGCGCCTCGGGCCAGTCCGGTATCGCCGACATTCGCGACTTCAACCTGCTGCAGGCCATGAACCGCTGGTGGCCGTGCTTTCAGCACCTGGCCCGGCAAGCGCAAACGCATCCCGAGCAGCTTTACCTGTGCATGAGCCAGGCCTGTGGCGAGTTTGTCACGTTCACCGACGAAAACAGGCTCCCGCAAGATTACCCCGCGTACCACCACACGGCGCTGCGTACTTCGTTCAAGCCGCTGGAAGACACCTTGCGCCGCGCCCTGAGCACCGTCCTGCAGCCGCGCGCCGTTTCACTGCCGCTGGTGAACGAAGCGTTCGGTGTGATGACGACCAGGCTGGAAGACCGCCGTCTGATCGACGAAGCCGACTTCATCCTTGCCGTGCGCGCCGACCTGCCACCGCAGGTGTTGCGCCAGATGTTCATCCAGAAAGCCAAGATCACCTCACTGGAGTCGCTGTACGACCTGGTGCCGCTGCAACTGCCGGGCATCCCCTTGTTGCCTTTGCCGGTGGCGCCGCGCGACCTGCCTTTTCACGCGGGCTTCAGTTACTTCGAAGTGAACAGGCGCGACCCGGCCTGGGCGTGCATGGCCGAGGCCAATGGCTTTGGTCTCCACATTGCGGGCGAATTCCCGGGCCTCGAACTGCAGTTCTGGGCGATCAGGAGTCAGTGATATGGCAGATGACACGACTACCCGCACCGATGCAACAAACGCTGAAGTCAGTCAGCTGACTACAACCCTTAAACCGTCAGCACCCGACGACCAGGCCGCGCCGGCCAACGCACAAGCCTCTGCGCAAAAGCCTGAGCCTGTTTACGAAGGCTATCCCGCCGACCCGCAGTTTCAGCTGCGGGGCGGGTTCGCCAACCTGATGCTGGATGCCGCATCACCGCTGTTTGGCTTGGTCATACGCCTGCGTACGCTGGACGAATTGCCAAATATCAAAGATGTGCACCAGCAAGTGCGCAACCAGATCGACAACATTCAGGAAGAAATGCGCCAGCACGGATACGAGCCTGCTCAGCTGCTGGCGTATACCTACGGCCTGTGCCTGTTCATCGACGAAGCCGTCATGGAGCGGCCCTGGGGCAAAAGCAGCTGCTGGAGCCAGGAACCCTTGCTGAGCATCTTCCACGACGAGACCTGGGGCGGAGAAAAGATCTTCACCGTGATCTCGCGCCTGATGCAGGAGCCCAAGCGTTATCAGGACGTGCTGGAGTTCATGTACTTCGCCCTTTGCCTTGGGCTGAGGGGCAAGTATGCGCTGGCGCCGAAAGGTGAAGAAACCGTCACTGCACTGATTCACCAACTGCACGGGATCATCCGCGAACTGCGTGGCCCCACCCCTGAAGAAGTCTGCGACCCCTACACCAATGTGGCCCCACGCAACTTCCGCATGAACCGGCAATGGCCCTGGTGGAGCCCTTTGGTGATTTCCGCCATCGCCATGGCGGTGGCCTACGGCATCTACAGCTACCGGCTGCACCTGATTACCACCGAAGTACTGGAATCGCTCAACGCCATCCTGCAGCAGTAGGCGAAGGCTACATGCGCCCACCGAATTCACCCCATTAGCGAGGCATCTGCCTCATTGAAAAGCCCATCGTTTTCGATGGCCACGCCACCTGTGGTGTGCGTGCTAATCCACATGGACGCAGGAGAAACTGCCATGCCAACACCCGCTTACATCAAGATCGAAGGCAAGACACAAGGCAACATCACCGCAGGTGCATTCACTGCCGACTCCGTCGGCAACATTTTCGTAGAAGGCCACGAAGACCAGATTCTGGTGCAGGAAGTCAAACACCGCATCACCGTGCCCACGGACCCTCAAAGTGGTCAGCCAGCAGGCCAGCGGGTACATGGGCCGCTGATTATCACCTGCGCCCTGAACAAGGCAGTTCCGCTGCTGTACAGCGCGCTGTCCAGCGGTGAAATGCTGCCCAACGTCGAGCTCAGTTGGTACCGGACCTCGGTCGAAGGCACACAGGAACGGTTCTTCACGACCAAACTGATCGACGCGGTAATCATCGACATCGACCTTGAAATGCCACACGTGCAGGACAAGGGCAACAGCGACTTCACCCAGTTCTTCAAAGTTTCGATGGCTTACCGCGGCATCGAGTGGGAGCACCTCACTGCAAGCACCGCAGGCGCGGATGACTGGCGCAAGCCCAAAGAGACAGCCGTGTGATCTGACAGTACGGCAACCGGGCAGGCCAGCCTGCCCGGACTTCTGAAACCTCAGACGGCCGACAAGGACTGCTTATGCCCAGCCAATCTGACTTGCGATAAAGCTTCCAGCCACTCGTTTGCAACGCTGAGTTCGAAGTGGTGTCATTCAAGCTCGAAGAAGCGCTCAGCCAACCGTTTACATTGACCCTGGAGCTGATCAGCTTCGAACACGACATCGACTTCGGCCACCTGCTCGACAAACCCGTGCTGTTCACCATCTGGCAGGGTGAACGCCCCGTACGGTACGTACACGGCCTGGTCAGCAGCTTCAGCCAGGGCGAGCCCCGACATCACCTTGGACTATGAGAAGAAACTCCCTGCTTTCGCCTCGCTACAAACTGAAGTCTACGCTTGGCACAACGAGCATTACGGACCAAAGTTACTATCTGCCGAGCAGGCCTTGTCACTTGGTATAACTGACGTTGACAAGAAATGGCATCTGCGCCACTTCATGGCCCATGGCCCCGAAACCTTACCGTCGCCATCTGTTGGTACCTCATCTGCAAGCTCTTCAATGTCCGCGCGGCACCCCCACCCGCCGAGGCTTTTGAAGGTGTGTTGGCTACCGCCCGCGAATGATCACCACCTCAAGGTATTCGCTGGGCACCACCAACGATGCAGGCCCTCCCACATTGCAGTCATCCAGCAACTGAGCAAGGTCTCGCTCCAAAGCACTGGCCTTCTCCGCATCCAGCGAAGCAAACGCCTTGTGCACCGGCCCGTACCAGGTACGAAAAACCTCGATGAAATGCGCCGCCGAGCGGTAGCGGAAGTTGAAGTGCTGGCGACTGACATTCAGCTCACCCAGCACCCCTTCGAACATCACGCGCAACTGTTCCTCGTCACCCCACCGCGAGGGCGGCAAGGCCCCGGCGGGGGGCGGCACATGCCGCCCGAGGGTCTTGAACATCTGCCCGACAAAACCTTGCGGGGTCCAGTTGGCCAAGCCTATACGACCACCGGGCCGGCATACCCGCCCCAGCTCACGTGCGGCCTGGGCCTGATCAGGGGCAAACATCACACCGAACGTGGAAAGCACCGCATCGAAGGTGCCATCGGCAAACGGCAACGCTTCAGCATCGGCAGCCTGAAACAGCACATTCAGGTGTTCGGCCCGTGCCCGCTCTTCGCCACGCTTTAGCAGTTCGGGGACATAGTCGGTGGAGGTGACGCGGCAACCGCGTCGGGCAGCCGCCAGTGTGGCGTTGCCATTACCGGCCGCAACATCCAGCACCTGCTCATCCCAGCGCAGGTCACAGGCTTCTGCCAGGCGCTCGCCAACCAGTTGCAGGGTGGTGCCGATTACCGCGTAGTCACCGCTGGCCCAGGCGGCTTGCTGACGGGCTTTGAGGGCATTGGTATCCAAAGGGGTGGTCATGGTCTGCGCCTTTTTGCTGTGCGCGGCCGAGGTCCTTCTGGCGGTTAACGCGCCATGGATTTGGGGAGCAAAATGTTACGCGCCTCTCAGGCCAAGCGGAAAGGCGAATTGGGGATAGGACCGTGATCAAAGCGATATATGGCACCGGCTGCGCCGGTGTTCGCGGCGGTTCGACAAGCCCGCTCCCACAGTAAACGCGCAGGCGTCAGGATATCGGGCAGGGCTGCGAGCCCTGCAACCGATTGTGCACTCAGGCGAACTTGGCCCGGGCTGCGTGCAGTTTCTTGTAGCTTTCGATCAAGCGCAGGTGGCGATCAAGGCCTTCGAGCTTCATGCTGGTCGGGGTCAGGCCATGGAAGCGCACGCTACCATCCAACGAGCCCAGCACAGCATCCATGCGTGCGTTGCCGAACATGCGGCGGAAGTTGGCTTCGTAGTCGTCCATCTCCAGCTCGTCATCCAGTTGCACTTCCAGCACCACGTTCAGGGCCTGGTAGAACAGCCCGCGCTCAACAGTGTTGTCGTTGAACTGCAGGAACGCCTCGACCAGTTCCTTGGCCTCCTCGAAGCGCTGCACTGCCAGGCAGATCAGCAGCTTCAGTTCCTGAATGGTCAGCTGGCCCCACACCGTGTTTTCGTCGAACTCCACGCCAATCAGTGTGGTGATGGTGGTGTAGTCATCCACATCGCAGTTATCCAGGCGCTTGAGCAGCAGCTTCAGGGCGCGGCTTTCAAGGCTGTGCAGGTTGAGGATGTCAGCGCGGAACGACAAGGCGCGGTTGGTGTTGTCCCAGATCAGGTCCTCGACGGGGTAGATTTCCGAGTAGCCCGGCACCAGGATGCGGCAGGCGGTGGCGCCCAGGTTGTCGTACACCGCCATGTACACTTCCTTGCCCAAGTCTTCGAGGATGCCGAACAGGGTTGCGGCCTCTTGAATATTGGAATCCTCGCCGTGGCCGGAGAAGTCCCACTCGACGAACTCGAAGTCCGCCTTGGCACTGAAGAAGCGCCACGACACCACACCGCTGGAGTCGATGAAGTGCTCGACGAAGTTGTTCGGCTCGGTCAGGGCATGGCTTTCGAAGGTCGGCTGCGGCAGGTCGTTCAGCCCTTCGAAGCTGCGGCCCTGCAGCAGTTCGGTAAGGCTGCGCTCCAGTGCCACTTCCAGGCTTGGGTGGGCGCCGAACGAGGCGAATACGCCGCCGGTGCGCGGGTTCATCAGGGTGACGCACATGACCGGGAATTCGCCACCCAGCGAAGCATCCTTGACCAGCACCGGGAAGCCCTGTTCTTCCAGGCCCTGAATGCCGGCAACAATGGCCGGGTACTTGGCCAGTACGTCCTGCGGCACATCCGGCAGGCACAGCTCGCCTTCGAGGATTTCGCGCTTGACCGCGCGCTCGAAGATTTCCGACAGGCACTGCACCTGCGCTTCAGCGAGGGTGTTGCCAGCGCTCATGCCGTTGCTGAGGAACAGGTTTTCGATCAGGTTGGACGGGAAGTACACCACCTGCTTGTCCGATTGGCGCACGAACGGCAGCGAGCAGATGCCGCGCGCCGTGTTGCCCGAGTTGGTGTCGTACAAATGCGAACCGCGTAGCTCACCGTCGGGGTTGTAGATTGCCAGGCAGTGCTCGTCGAGGATCTCGGCGGGCAGCGCATCGCGTGGGCCAGGCTTGAACCATTGCTCGTTCGGGTAATGCACGAACGGCGCGTTGGCCAGGTCCTCGCCCCAGAACTGGTCGTTGTAGAAGAAGTTGCAGTTCAGGCGCTCGATGAATTCACCCAGCGCCGATGCCAGCGCGGCTTCCTTGGTGGCACCCTTGCCATTGGTGAAGCACATCGGCGACTGCGCATCACGCACATGCAACGACCACACGTTGGGCACGATATTGCGCCACGAAGCGATCTCGATCTTCATCCCCAACCCGGCCAGGATGCCCGACATGTTGGCGATGGTCTGCTCCAGCGGCAGGTCCTTGCCAGGGATGTAGGTGGTACTGTCCGACACCGGCATCAGCAGGCCCTGGGCATCGGCGTCGAGGTTGTCGACCACTTCGATCACGAACTCGGGGCCGGTCTGTACCACCTTCTTGACGGTGCAGCGGTCGATCGAGCGCAGGATGCCCTGGCGGTCCTTCTCGGAAATGTCTTCGGGCAGCTCGACCTGGATCTTGAAGATCTGGTTGTAGCGGTTTTCCGGGTCGACGATGTTGTTTTGCGACAGGCGAATGTTCTCGGTGGGGATGTCGCGGGTCTGGCAGTACAGCTTGACGAAGTAAGCCGCGCACAAGGCCGAAGACGCCAGGAAGTAATCGAACGGGCCTGGGGCCGAACCATCACCCTTGTAGCGGATCGGTTGGTCGGCGATCACCGTGAAGTCGTCGAACTTGGCTTCGAGACGGAGATTGTCGAGAAAATTGACCTTGATTTCCATGCGGGTTTACCGTGATTTAAGCGTGCAAAACGAAAGTGGCCGGCATTATCCGGGTTTTCAGCCTGGAAGTCCTGTTTACCTCGTCGCTTGCGCATTCCACCGGATTGCTTGCCTGATCCTCTGAACCTGCCCCCGCCACCAGACCAGCGGTCATCCCCCTGTGCTAGCGTTTCTTCTCTGGGGAACAACGTATTCCCCGCCCAGAAAAAACACAGCGATAGCAACCGATGATTGGCAGGTGAACCATGGAACTACGCATCAACCAGAAGACCTACCAGGTCGAGGTGGACGCCGACACGCCCCTGCTGTGGGTGATCCGCGACGACCTGGGGCTGACCGGCACCAAGTATGGCTGTGGCCTGGCCCAGTGCGGCGCCTGTTCGGTGCTGGTGGACGGCAACGTAGTACGCGCCTGTGTCACCCCGGTGGCCGGTGTGGTCGGGCGCGAGGTGACCACCATCGAGGCAATCGAAGCCGATGCCGTCGGCAAACGGGTGGTCGCGGCCTGGGTCGAGCACCAGGTGGCCCAGTGCGGCTACTGCCAGTCCGGCCAGGTGATGGCGGCCACGGCGCTGCTCAAGCACACCCCTAAGCCCAGTGACGCGCAGATCGACGCGGCCATGGTCAACCTGTGCCGCTGCGGCACTTACAACGCCATCCATACTGCCGTGAATGCACTGGCCCAAGGGGAGCAGGCCTGATGAACACGCCCGTCGATACACCGGCCGAACTGCTCAAGCTGCAAATGGGCGAAACCGTCAACCTGTCGCGTCGGCGCTTTCTTGCCGGCACGGCCGTCGGTGCCCTGGTGCTGGGCTTCGGCCTGCCAATGGGGCCAGCACGCGTGCAGGCGGCGATTGCAGCCGCCCCGCAACGCGGCACCCAAGTGCCCGCGTTTCTGGAAATTCGCCCGGATGGCACGGTGCGCCTGCTCAGCCCCTTCATGGAGGGCGGGCAAGGGCCCTTCACCGCCATGGCGCAGATCGTAGGTGAAGAGCTGGATGTCGACCCTGCCCATTTCGTGGTCGACGCCGCTCCACCGGGCGAAGCCTATGTCGTCATGGAAAACGGTATGCGCATCACTGGCGGCAGCATGTCGGTGCGCATGAGCTACCCGACCATGCGCCGCCTGGGTGCCCTCGCCCGGGCCATGCTGCTGCAGGCGGGCGCCGAACAGCTCGGCGTGCCGGTCGAGGAGCTCTCTACCACACCGGGTAACGTAGTACATACCATGAGCGGGCGCTCAGTACCTTATGGCGAACTTGCCGGCCGCGCCATGGACCTGCCAGTACCCGCCCCGGACAGCGTCAAATTGCGCGACCCCAGCCAGTTTCGCTGGATCGGCAAGCCAGTGCGTCGCCTGGATGCCTACGACAAGTCCACCGGCAAGGCGCAGTACTGCATCGACATCAAGGTCGACGGCATGCTCCACGCCGCCGTGCAGCACGCGCCACGCTTGGGCATGACCGTGGGCAGCCTGCGCAACGAAGAGCAGGTCAAGGCCATGAAGGGCGTGCATTCCGTGCATCAGTTACCGGGCGCTGTCGCCGTGGTCGCCGAACGCTGGTGGCATGCCAAACGCGCGGTGGAGGCTATCCAGGTGGACTGGCAAGAGGCGACCGCCGACACCAAGGTGCGGGCGATGCCAGCAGACTTCTCCAGCGATGGCTGGCGCGAGCACCTGGGCACGGTCGAGGGCCCGGCACGTGATGAAGAGAACGAGGGTGATATCACGGGTGCCTTGAGCAACGCCAAGACCAAGGTAGAGGCCAGCTACCACAACCAGTACCTGAACCATGCCCAGCTGGAACCGCCCTCTGCCCTCGCCCGCTTCAACGCGGACGGCACCCTGGACGTGTGGCTGCCCAACCAGGCACCGGACATGTTCCGCGACGACATTGCCAAACGTACAGGCCTGGAGGCTGCGCAGATCAACCTGCATTCGCCATTGCTGGGCGGCTTCTTTGGCCGCCACTTCCTGTACGACTCGGCCAACCCCTACCCGCAGGCCATCGCACTGGCCAAGGCGGTCGGGCGGCCGGTGAAGCTTATCTGGAGCCGCGAAGAGGAATTCCTGCGTGATGTGCTACGCCCGGTCGCCGTGGTGAAGTTCCGCGCCGGCCTGGATGCCGACGGCATGCCAGTGGCCCTCGAAGCGGTAAGCGCCACCGAAGGCCCGACCGAGGCCCTGGCCGGCAAACAAGGTGAAAAGATCGACCCGACCGCACTTGAAGGGCTGTCGGGCAAGGCCTACGCCATCGCCAACAAGCGCATCGCGCAGATCTACGTAAAAGGCCCGGCCATGCTCGGCTACTGGCGCTCGGTGGGCAACTCACTGAACGACTTTTTCTACGAGTCGTTCCTCGACGAACTGGCCGACAAAGGCGGCAAGGACCCGTTCGAACTGCGCCTGCACCTGCTGCGCGACAACCCGCGCCTGACCAATCTGCTGAACGCGGTCGCCGACCTGTCCGGTGGCTGGAAGCGCGGCCCGTTCACCGCCGAGGATGGCAGCAAGCGGGCACGCGGCGTGGCCATGGCCTCGCCATTCGGCTCGGAGGCAGCAGTCATCGCCGAGGTGTCGATCGAGAACGGCCAGGTGAAGGTGCACGACATCTGGCAAGCCATCGACCCGGGCAGCATCGTCAACCCGGCGATCATCGAGCATCAGGTGAACGGCGCCGTCGCCTTGGGCCTGTCGCAGACGCTGGTGGAAGAGGCGGTATACGTGGACGGCAAACCACGAGCGCGCAACTATGACCTGTACCCGATCCTGCCGCCTTCACGCATGGCCCGGGTGCATGTGCGCATTGTCGAAAGCGGGGCGAAGATGGGCGGCATTGGCGAGCCTCCGTTGCCGGCCGTAGCCCCGGCGGTGGCCAACGCCGTCGCGCAACTGACTGGCCAGCGCGTGCGCAGCCTGCCGTTGAGCCGCCATACCTTCAGCTGACCGCACAAGGATCGCCCCATGACCCATCGCTTCGCAAGAACCGCTGGCTGGCTGGCACTGCCGTGCCTGGTCGCGGCAGGCCTGATGGCCTGGTATGTCACCCGCGAGCCTGCCTCGCCGTTCGTCGATGCACAGGCCATTGCCGCCGACCCGGCGCTGGTCAGCCGTGGCGAGTACGTGGCCCGGCTCAGCGACTGCGTGGCTTGCCACAGCCTGCCGGACGGCAAACCGTTCGCAGGCGGGCTGGAAATGGCCACCCCGCTGGGGGCTATTCACGCCACCAACATTACCCCTGATCGCGACAACGGTATCGGCAGCTACAGCCTCGCCGACTTCGACCGCGCCGTGCGTCAGGGTGTCGCGCCCGGCGGCCGGAGGCTATACCCGGCCATGCCCTACCCGTCCTACGCCAAGCTCAGTGACGACGATGTAAAGGCGCTGTACGCATTTTTCATGCACGGCGTGCAACCGGCCCGGCAGGCCAACCTGGCCAGCGACATCCCCTGGCCACTGAACCTGCGCTGGCCCATTGCCCTGTGGAACGGCCTGTTCGCCGCCACCACGCCTTACGCCGACAAGGCCGGGCAGGATGCGCTGTGGAACCGGGGTGCCTATATCGTTCAGGGCCCTGGTCACTGTGGCAGTTGCCACACGCCCCGTGGCCTGGCCTTCAACGAAAAGGCGCTGGATGACAGCGGCAAACCATTCCTGGCGGGCGCCCTGCTCGATGGCTGGTACGCACCGAGCCTGCGTGCCGACCACAACACAGGGCTGGGGCGCTGGAGCGAAGACGAGATTGCGCAGTTTCTCAAAACCGGCCGCAACCGCCATGCCGTCGTATTCGGCTCGATGACCGAGGCGTTCAACAACTCCACGCAGTTCATGAGCGACGATGACCTGAGGGCCATCGCCCACTACCTGAAATCGCTTCCCGGCGACCCGCAGCGCGATGGGGCGCCATGGCAGTACGTGGCTGAGTCGGCAGCAACACAGCTCAACAGCCCGGGCGCACATACCTACGTGACTCGCTGCGCCTCGTGCCACGGGCTGGAGGGCAAGGGCCAGGACCAATGGATGCCGCCTTTGGCGGGGGCAACCTCGGCGCTGGCGAAAGAAGACGCTTCGGCGATCAACATTACCCTGAACGGTTCGCAGCGGGTGGTGACGGTGGGGTTGCCTGATGCCTACCGCATGCCGGCGTTCCGAGAGCAACTGAATGACCAGGAGATTGCCGATGTGCTGAGCTTCGTGCGCACGGCCTGGGGAAACCAGGGCGGTGTCGTGAATGCACAGGCGGTGGGCACGTTGCGTGGGCATACCGACCCGGCCAGCAGTAGCCCGATCATTTTGCATATGCGCTGAACGGGAGCCTCCATGGAAAGCATCGACCTGCTGGTGCTGCGCACCACCCGAGACTGGCTCACCGCCGGGCACCGCGTCCTGCTGGCCACGGTCGCCCGCACCTGGGGCTCCTCCCCGCGCCCGGTGGGCTCGATGATGGCCTTGCGCAGTGACGGCCGGGTGGTCGGCAGTGTCTCCGGTGGCTGTATCGAGGATGACCTCATTCACCGTTACACCACCGCCTACAGCGGCCCCGGCATGCCCAACGGCCTGCCTCAAGTGGTGCGTTACGGCGTCAGCGCCGATGAAGCACACCGTTTCGGCCTGCCCTGTGGCGGCACACTGGAGCTTGTGCTGGAGTTCGCACCGCCGCTGCAGCACCTCGAACGACTGCTGGCCTGCCTCGATAAGGGCAGCCTGGTCCGCCGCGGGCTCAACCTGCACAACGGTGATATCAGCCTTACCCCCACCAGCACGCCTGACCTGTTCAGCTTCGATGGCCAACACATGCTCAGCACCCTTGGGCCGGGCTATCGTTTACTGCTGATCGGTGGTGGCGCACTGGCCGAGTACTTGGCCACCATGGCCCTGTTCAATGGTTTCAACGTTTCGCTGTGCGACCCACGCCCTGAGTACACAGCAGGCTGGAGCGTGCCCGGCGTCAACCTGCTGGCCGGCATGCCCGACGACGTAGTCCGCGCCTTCGCGCCGGACCTGCGCAGCGCCATCGTCGCCGTCAGCCACGACCCCAAACTGGATGATCTGGCCCTGCTCGAAGCCTTGCACAGCCCGGCGTTCTACATTGGCGCCATCGGCTCGCGGCGCAACAGCCAACTGCGCCGTGAACGCCTGATCGAGCACTTCGGCGAAAGCGAGGCGTCGCTGCAACGCTTGCATGGCCCGATTGGCATCTACATCGGCAGCAAGACACCGGCCGAGATCGCCGTCAGCGTCATGGCCGAAATCCTCGCGGCGAAGAACGACGTCACCCTGCCTGGCGCGGTCAACGTGACCCGGGCCAAGCACGCACGGGAGGCCGCGCACCTTCCTCGCTGATTACTGCCACCGCTTCAGGTTCTGCTGCAACAACTGCTGCGGCAACGCCCCGGCCACGATCTTTTCCATTTGCCGCGCCAGCGCTTCACGCAAATGCGGCCGATTGCAGGGCGAATCATGCGAAAGCGCCAGGTACAGCCCTTCGCTGGAGATTGGCGGTTCCAGCACCTGCACAGTGCTGGCAATACCCAAGGTGCGCGCCAGCGCCATGCCGGGGTACTGCTCGTACACGACATAGTCGCTGCGTTTGTGCATGAGTTTTTCGAATGCCTGCCTGGCGCTGGGTACTGCTTCGAGGATGAGGTTGGCCCTGGCAAAGTCGTCGAACTGCTGACCGTGACTGTTGTTGACCAAGGTCCCGCCTTTGCGACCTTTCAGGTCTGCCCATTGGTGGTAGGCAAAGGCATTGTCCTGGCGAACCCAGACCACGCTGGGCGTGTGCAGAAATGGCGGGGTGATGAAGTCCATCTGTTGCTGCCGGGCCTGGGTCATGAAGTACCCGGCCATCAAGTCGATCCGGCCGGTGCGCACCTCTTCCTGGGCGCGCGACCACGGCCCGACGTAAACCACCTCGATCTCCAGCCCCAACTGCTTGCCCAGGTACTTGAGCAGGTCAGCGTTGGCACCGATCAGTTGCTGGGGGTTTTGCGGGTCGCGCCACAGGTACGGGGGGTACTCCGGGTTGCCGGTGGCGGTCAACCGCCGGCAAGGCTCTTGAGCTACCGCAGCCAACGGCAGCAGCAGGCACGACAACAGGAGCAAGCCGTGGCGAAAACAACGCTCGATCATCTACAACCCTCGGCACAAGTTACATCCGGTGACCCGGCGTGGTGGCCAAAGGCTGCCACATCCTGTGATCAACTGCAGCATTCATCTGTGCGGGCTGCAGACAGTCTGGACCCTGTGCGAAAAGTAGATGGGCCTTTCATCGGCTAACGGTGAACGAGCCGTCGATTACCCTCTCTGGCACTCAGGCGCCCTGACGACGCATCGCCAGGATTGCCGCACCAAACCCGATAAAGGTAGTGCCCACCACTCGGCTCACCCAGCGCGACAGTGACGGCCGGGTCAGCACGCCTTTCGCCCGTGCAGCCAGCGCGGCATACAAGCTCAGCGAAACCAGCGACAACGCCACGAAAATACCGGTCAAGGCCAGGAATTGCGGCAACAGTGCGGCCCCTTGGTCGATGAACTGCGGGAACAGCGCCGTGAAGAACATGGTCGCCTTGGGGTTGGTCACTGCGGTAAGGAACGCCGACTTGTAGAGCTTCAGCGGCGAGGGGCGAACCTTGGCCGCACCCTCGGCAGTAGCCTGCGCCAGCATCGGGCCTTTTTTCAGCAACTGCCGCACCCCCAGGTAGAACAGATAGCCCGCCCCCAGGATTTTCACGGCATTGAACAGCACTTCAGAACTGGCCAGCAGGGCGCCCAGGCCCAGCATGGCGGCTGCCGACAGGCAGAACAGGCCCGAGCCATTGCCCAGCGACGACCAGATCGTGCTGCGCTGGCCATGGGCCAGGCTGTTGTTGATGGCCATGAGTGTGGCCGGGCCGGGACTGGCGATCGCGATGGCGGCAACCAGGGTAAACGCTAACAGCGAGTGAACATCCATTTTCAGGCTCTTCAGGCAAATCAGGAAAGGCCCTGTACAGGGCGCGAGGCTTCAGTCGGTATTCTGCCGCTTGGCTGCCTTCTTGACGATAGCCTTCATCCGCGTTGCCGCGCGTTGCACGGTGGCCATCTTTTCCGGCCGTTTCATGCCCCGCCACTTGCGGATTTCGTCACGGGTGCGGCCGCAGCTCACGCACAGCTCGCTGTTGAGCTGGCATAACGAAACGCAGGGGTTTTCGATGTCTTTGGCCATCCCACCACTCAGCCAGGCAGTTCTGCCCGCGCACGCTCGGCAGCGCTGTGAAACACCTGGCGCACTTCCTCGGCCTTGACCTTGCTCACCGACCTGGCAGCCAGCAGCTCATCAACCACCTGGATGCACTGGCCCAAGGCGGTGTCCAGTTGCTCGGCGTCAGACGCGTCAGCGATATCACCCAGATAAGGAGCGATGAGGTACACGTAACGGTCCTGCAGCTTGAGCGCTGCCAGCGCGTCGAGGGCTTTCTGGAACCGATCGGCAGCGGCAGGGCTCATGCTCAATTTATCGAAATGAATCAGGCTCACACGATCAGTGGCCATTTTGACGAATCTCCGTTTCCTGGTACGGCCAGGCCCGCAAGCAGCAGCGCTTCTACGGTGCTCGGATGAGCGGGCCCGGGTAATGCCCATCAGGGTACCAGAACCCGAGGCAGAAAGGGCTATTGCCCCCAGAACTAAAAGTATTTGCCAAGTCGCGCAATGGACGCCCCAGGGCGTTATCGGGACAGGGGGCGCCTTTTCCCGCGCAGGATAATCGCGCCAGCATTCCACCCCGCCGAGGCCGTCATCGAACTCGGTAGCCCACACAACAACAAGCCTGTGCATGCAGGTAAGCCACAAAGGGGCCTCATCATTCATGGCAAAGGAACACATCACCGAAACGCTCGACCTCGGCGTGACGGACCCCTCGAAAACCGCAGAGGCCCGCCAGGACCGGCATTTCGAGGGCAAACTCGACGGCGTCGTGTTTGGTTTCACCAGCCTCCTGGCAATCGCGTTCGTGCTCTGGGGCTTCCTCAACCAGGCCAGCCTCGCCAGCAGCGCTTCCAGCGCGCAGTCCTGGGTCATTCTCAACTTCGGCTGGTTCTTCGTGCTCACATCCACCTTGTTCGTGGTGTTCGTGCTGTGGCTGGCCGCCAGCCGTTATGGCCGGGTGCCACTGGGGCGTGATGGCGAGCAGCCAGAGTTCCGTACGGTGTCCTGGGTGGCCATGATGTTCAGCGCCGGCATGGGCATCGGCCTGATGTTCTTCGGCGTGGCCGAGCCGCTGTCGCACTATGTGTCGCCGCCGCCCGGCTCGGCCACCGGGCAGACAAGTGAAGCGATGCAGGTGGCCATGGCCACCACCTTGTTCCACTGGACCCTGCACCCTTGGGCCATGTACGCCATCGTCGGTCTGGTGATTGCCTATGGCACCTTCCGCCGTGGCCGCTCACAGCTGATTTCCGCGGCCTTCCGGCCGTTGATCGGCAAGCACGCCAACGGCCCGCTAGGGCGCATGATCGACATGATGGCTATTTTCGCCACGCTGTTCGGCTCGGCGGCCTCATTGGGCCTTGGGGCCCTGCAGATTGCCGGCGGCCTGGAGTACAACGGCTGGATCGAGAGCCCCGGCAAGCTGTTCTACATCTCGATCATCACCCTGCTGACCATTGCCTTCGTCACCTCGGCGGTGTCGGGCATCGGCAAGGGCATCCAGTGGTTGTCCAACACCAACATGGTGCTGGCACTGGTGCTGGCAGTGTTCGTGTTCATGGTCGGCCCGACGTTGCTGATGCTCAACCTGCTGCCGACCTCGCTCGGCATCTACATCAAGATGCTGCCGGAAATGATGGCCCGTACCAACGCCAGCGGCGGTGAGCAGATGAACAGCTGGCTGGCCGGCTGGACCGTGTTCTACTGGGCCTGGTGGATTTCCTGGACACCGTTCGTGGGCATGTTCATCGCCCGCATCAGCCGCGGCCGCACTATCCGCCAGTTCGTTACCGGTGTACTGCTGGTGCCCAGCCTGGTGAGCCTGGTGTGGTTCACCATTTTTGGCGGTGCGGCCATCGATGCCGTGCGCGAAGGCGCATTCCAGCTGGCCAATGGCGCAGTCAACAGCAACCACGCGCTGTACCAGTTGCTGGACAGCTATCCGCTGGCTTCAGCGACCTCGGTGCTGGTAATGATCCTGGTGGGCATCTTCTTCGTTTCCGGTGCCGATGCCGCCTCGCTGGTGATGGGCACACTGTCGGAACACGGCACCACAGCGCCCTCGCGGCGCACGGTGATTTTCTGGGGCGCGCTGACCGGTACCGTGGCGGCGATCATGCTGGCGATTGGCGACCCACGGGCCCCCGGCGAGGCGCTGACGGGGTTGCAGAACCTGACCATCGTCGTGGCCCTGCCCTTTGTGGTGGTGATGGTGCTGCTGTGCCTGGCCCTGTACCGCGACCTGCGCAAAGACCCGATGATGCTGCGCCACCTGCGCGGTAACGAGCTGATCGAGAAGGCCGTGCTGTATGGCGCGGTGAAGCATGGCGAGGAGTTCTACATCGTGGTGCAGGAGAAGAAGGCCTCAGTGAAGGTCGCGGCAGAAGCCGAAGTGACCGGTAGCTGACCGGGCCGGCCTGTAAACCGGGGCTGCTGCGCGGTCCCAACGCTGCCAGCATGCGGAACTCCAAGGGTGTGAGTCCAATGCCACGCCCCGGTAGCGCGCCTGGAATGCACGGGCACCCAGTTCCAGGCCCAGCAGGCGGTCGATCTCGTCCACGAAAGCAGCGGATGAATCGGTGCCGCCACTTGAGCTCAGGAACGGCGGCACGCCTCGATAAGCGATGTTTTCCAGGACAAAACGATAACCGGAGCGCATAGACCGGCATCACCCCTTCAATGCCGCCGCAATTTTTGCCACATCGATCTTGCCCATTTGCATCATGGTCTCGAACGCCCGTTTGGCTGCGGCGCGGTCGGGATGGCCGATGGCTTCGATCAGGATACGAGGGGTGATCTGCCAGGAAATCCCCCATTTGTCCTTGCACCAGCCGCAGACGCTGGCCTCCCCGCCATTACCGACAATGGCATCCCACAAGCGGTCGGTTTCGGCCTGGTCTTCGGTACTGACCTGGAACGAAAACGCCTCGCAATGCGTAAAGGCCTTGCCGCCATTGAGCCCCACGCAGGGTATGCCCATGACGGTGAATTCGACCGTGATGACATCGCCCTCCTTGCCCGAAGGATAGTCACTTGGCGCCTTGTGCAGGGCAATCACTTTACTGTCCGGGAATACGCTGGCGTAAAAGTTGGCAGCCTCCTCGGCATCGTTGTCGAACCAGAGGCAGACGGTGTTCTTGGCAGTCATGGTCTTGCTCCATGAAGGTGTCAACCTTTCATTCTAGCGCTAGCTCCGATAAAGCTCCTGCAACATCCTGCAGACATTTCCGATATCAGGTAGTGAACCTGCTTACAAAAAAACGGTCTCTCGCTGACGGTCAACTCACCGACCGGTTCATCGGCCCAGTCACCGGGCCTACTTTTGTCCTGTTTCAGCGAAGACCGAACATGCCCGATTTCCGCCCAACCGCTTCCGCCCTCCCTGCCCTGCGCGGCGGCCTGATTGCCGCTCTGGTGGCCCTCGCCGTACCGGCGTACGCCGAAGAGCCCGCCAGTGATGCACGCTGGGTCAGCGACAGCCTGAGCACCTACGTGCGTAGTGGCCCGACCGATGGGCACCGCATCGTCGGCACCCTCAAATCCGGGCAGAAGCTGACCCTGATCGGCAGCCAGGGCAACTACAGCCAGGTGCGCGGGCAGAACGGCGATGTGGTGTGGATCCTCAGCAACGACCTGCAGGCCGTGCCGGGGCAGAACGAGCGCCTGCCGCAGCTCGATGCCCAGGTCGCGGAACTGACCGGGCAGTTGAAGACCATCGACGACAGCTGGAAAAGCCGCGTGCAGGGCATGCAGGAAACCCTGGATTCACGCAAGAAGCTGAACGACGAACTGGAGGCGCGCAACAAGGCACTGAGCGAGCAGCTTGACCAGAGCCAGTCGGACCTGCGCGATACCCAGGCACGCCTGGGTGACGAGAACAAACAGGTGATGATGCGCTACATGGTGTATGGCGGCAGCATTGCCGGGGCGGGGTTGCTGGCGGGGTTGATCCTGCCGGCGCTGACCCGGGGGCGGAAGAAGAACGATCGCTGGTTCTGACAGTGGGGCCATCCTGCACTGGCTTCTTCGCGGGCTCGCCCGCTCCCACAGGATTTTCAACAGGTTCGAGGCCGGTGATGTACCTGTAGGAGCGGGTTTACCCGCGATGAGGCCCGCGAAGGCTTATTTGCTACGTGCCTTGTTGTAGATGGTCTTGGCCTGGTCCGCCGAGGCCTGGCACTGGGTATAGTCACCCTTGCTCTGAGCATCCTTGGCATTTTGCATGTGGACTTTGAAATCATGGGCCATGCCGCCGTGCATCGCTTGGCCACTGGCCTTGTGGAAATCCTCAAGCTCCTTGACCTTGGCTGCACAGTTGCTCGCCGGGTCGGCATGGGCGGCAAAACTCAACACAGAAGCAATCACCAGCAGTACGATGGATTTCATGGAGTGTTCTCCTGGGAAACCGGAAGGGTCATCGAGATGACATTGGCTCGACGCAGCAAACAGCATAGTCGGGCTTACGCCCCGGCGCTTCGGCTCAGCCCTGGGGCCGTGCACCTTCGGCAAACAGAAAATCAATGAACACCCGGACCCGCAACGGCATGTGCGGGCCGTGCGGGTAGATCAACATGAACGGCCGTGTCGTCCCGCCAAACTCAGCAAGCACCTCCACCAACTCGCCGCTGGCCAATGCGTCCTGCACGGTAAAGCGGTAAGCCTGCATCAAGCCGCCGCCATGGCGTACCAGCGTTGCCGTGGCAAGGAAGTCGCCCAGGCAGGTGAATGCGCCTTGGGTTTCGATCTCGATGTGGCGGCCATCCTGGCGAAAACTCCCGATAACTGGGGAGTGGGTGGCGAGACGGTGACCGTGGTGCGGGCACGAGAGCGAGGGTAAAGCCGGTAATCGCTACTGCCGCAACCGCTCCAATGCCTGCAACACATACGCCGTTGCCCGCTCAACCTGGCCTTCCCGGCAAGCGATACCCAACTGCCTCCACAACCCAGGCCGCAGTGGCCGACGTGCAATACGCCGGTCCAGCTCGGCCGCCTCGCCCTCCTGCGGCAATAACGTCGCCCCGTACCCGGCGCCGACCAGGCTCTTGATCGCATCGTTGTAATTCAGCTCGATCCGAGGCTCTGGGTACAACCCCGCTGCCGCAAACCACTCCCCTGTCACTCGCGAGAGCTGGGTGCTGCTGTCATTGAGGATCAACGCCCTTTGCGCCAGCCAGGCCGGGGTAACCCTGGCCGGTGGCTGCCAGTCGACCGGCACGTAGGCCAGGATCGGATCGCGCCGCCAGGGCGTCACTGTCAGCCCTTTGCCAGCGACTTGCGGCAAGGCCACAAGGCCGATATCCAGCGCGCCTTCACGCAAACGCGCCAGCGATGCCTGGGACGTCAGCACCTGGACCTGCACGTCGATCCCCGGGTGCTCCACGCGCAGGTGCTCCAGCGCCTGTGGCAACAAGTGAGCGATGGCACCGGTGGAGGCGCCCAGGCGTACCCGACCGGTCAGCCCCTCGACCTGTCGGCGTACTTCGTCCAGCGCCAGGTCAGCGTCGGCCAGCAAGCGCCGGGCGCGGGCCAGCAGTGTTTCGCCAATGGCAGTAGGACGCACCTGCCCGCGGGCACGGCTAAGTAACGGGGCACCGATACGTGACTCCAGTTCAGCCACATGCAGGCTGATGGTGGGCGGTGCCAGGTTGAGCTGGCGAGCGGCCTCGGCGAAGGAGCCCAGGTCGCTGATGACCACCAGCGTGCGCAGGCGGTCGAGGCTGATTTCACGCATGGTCTGTGCTGGCCTTTTCATTCATGAAACATGAACATCAGCATCATGATATTCAAATTTCCATTAACTCAGCCACAGGCGAGCATAGGTCATCCCAACCCTACCGGACCCTGACCATGCACACCCCTGTTGTTTTCATCGACGGCGACCAAGGCACCACCGGCCTGCAGATCCATGCACGCCTGCAAGGCCGCAGCGACCTGCGCCTGCTCACCCTCCCCGAAGCCGAACGCAAAAACCCGCAACGCCGCCGCGAGGCCATCAACAGCGCTGACATCGCCCTGTTGTGCCTGCCCGACGACGCCGCCCGTGAGGCCGTGGCGGCGATCGATAACCCGCAGGTGCGGGTGATCGACGCCAGCTCGGCGCATCGCACCACACCGGGCTGGGTCTATGGCCTGCCAGAACTCGACGAGCAGCAAGCCGAGCGCATCGCCCTAAGCAAACGCGTCAGCAACCCAGGCTGTTACCCTACTGGCGCCATTGCCCTGCTGCGCCCGCTGGTCAAGGCCGGGTTATTACCCGCCGACTACCCGCTGGGCATCCATGCCATTTCCGGCTACTCCGGCGGTGGCCGTGCGGCGGTCCAGCGCCACGAACACCCCAGTACCGAAAAGGCACCGACCCTGCAACTGTATGGGCTGGAACTGGCACACAAGCACGTACCCGAAATTCAGCTGCACGCCGGGCTGTCGGCACGGCCGGTGTTCATGCCCGGCTATGGGGCCTACCGCCAGGGCATCGTGTTGAGCATCCCGCTGCAACTGCGCCTGCTACCCGGCCAGGTCAGCGCCGATCAGCTGCAGGCCTGCCTGGAGCAGCACTACCAGGGGGCCCGCCACGTGCAGGTGATGCCGCTGCACCAACAAGGCGTAGCAGCCAACCTTGACCCCGAAGCATTGAACGACAGCAACGACCTGCGCCTGGCACTGTACGCCAACCCCGAACATGGGCAGGTGTTGCTCACTGCGGTGTTCGATAACCTGGGCAAAGGTGCCTCGGGTGCTGCGGTGCAAAACCTCGACCTGATGCTCGGTGCACTACAGGCACAAGGCTGATGGGGCAAAACCGGTTAAACTGTACAACCCGCGCCTACGTGGCGTGGGCTGTATTCCTACCCGCCGGAGCCTGCCCCCCGATGTTCATCCTGAGCCGCCTCGACAGCGTGCCGCCCGAATCTTTCCAGAACCAGATCCGCGAACTGGTGATCCACAATGTCGGTGAATTGAGCAGTGTTGCCATCACCGCCGACAACCCGCTGTACCCGCTGTACCAGTACGGCGTTGGTATGGAAGTGCACCAGTACCTGCAAGCGCTGGACGGCACCCGCGGCCTGGCCGTGGCGCTGACCCTGGCGCTGGATGCCGAAGCGCCGGACCAGTTGCTGGGCTTTGCCCTGTCGCTGCCGGCCAAGGATGATGACCAGTCATGTGCGCTTGCATTCCTGGCCGTAAACGCCAGCCATCGCCGCCAGGGCATCGCACGAGCCTTGCTGGGCGACCTGCAGGCGCGCCATGCCTGTGTGGAACTGAATGCCTTTGCCAATCAGGTGCCTTGGTTCGAGGCGATGGGCATGCAAGTTGTAGCCGCCAATGGGCCGCAGGTACTGATGAGCAGTACCGGGCAGGCCAGTGGCGCGCTGATCGGGCGGTTGGACATTGCGCCGATTTATCAGACGGCAGAAGTGCTGCAGATTCATACCTACCTGCTTAACCAACAGGGTGAGGATGCGATGATCGAAGCCGAACAGATGCGGGACGAGCGGCTGGATGAATTGACCGTTCAAGCCCAAGAATGTGTGCGACAGCGCAAGACTGTGCATTGATCCCAGGGCCTCTTCGCGGGTTTACCCGCGAAAAGGCCCCACTGGCCCCTCAGTCATGCACCCATCGCCGATGCAGCCCTCGCGCCAAGGCATCCAGCACAAACCCCAGCACACCAATCAGCAGCACCATCGCCATCAGCTCGGAATACGCCAGCCGGTCGCGGGTATCGAGAATGAAATACCCCAACCCCGCACTCACCCCGAGCATTTCGCACGGCACCAGCACGATCCACAAAATGCCAATGGCCAGCCGCACACCGGTCAGCACGTGGCCAATCACCCCCGGCACGATCACCTTGCACAACGTCTCCCAACGCGTGGCACTCAGGCTGCGGCTCAGTTGCAACCAGCGTGGGTCCAGCTGCCTGACCCCGGCCGCCGTGTTCAGCAAAATCGGCCACAACGCGGCGAACGCCAGCAAGAAGTAGATAGGCTGGTCGCCCACCCCCATCAGCATCACCACCACCGGCATCCACGACAGCGGCGAGATCATGCGCAGGAACTGGAACGCCGGGGTGGTTGCCGCCTCCAGGTGCCGGTAACTGCCGACCAGCAAACCCAGCGGCACGCCGATGAGCAGTGCCAGCAACAGCCCGACCAGGATGCGCTTGAGGCTGACCCAGATATGCCCGTAGACCTCACCCTGCCCCAGCAACTCGAACAGGCTGGCCAAGGTTGCCGCCGGAGAAAAGCGCGCCGACAGGCCGTCGGCCTGGCCGAACAAGGCAACACCGGCCCACCACAGCAGCAACAAACCCAGCAACCCGGCCAGGCCAAGGCCGGCATGTACGACATGCGTGCGCATCAGACCGCAAACTCCTCGCTACGCTCGAAGTTGTCGGCAATGCCGAACACCGACGGGCCACCCACCGCAGCGATGGCATTGCGCACGAATCGGTCGTCGACCAGGTCGCGGGCCGTCTGCGCCGGATCAAGCCCGGCAAGAAACGCATTGTCGCCTTCGATCAGGGTGGTTTTCAGGCGTTTGACAAGTTCCTCGGTGTAACTGGGGAACGGATACGGCTGGAAGTCGATGCGCTTTTCGTCCCACTGCTGATGCCGAATGGCACCACTGGCAATGTAGCCGGCACGGTCCTCGGCGGCCGGGGCCAGCACCTTGGTCAGCACGGCAGGCTCATGCGGGGTGTACTTGTTGGGGCCGGCCTTGGACAGCAAGGCAGCGGCTTCAGCGCGGTGGTCGCGGGTCCAGTGCTGGGCCTTGACGATGGCGTTGACCACCTTCTGCGACCACTCCGGGCGGTTGTTCAGATCATGCTCATGCATGAACACCACGCAGCACGCGTGGTTACGCCACACATCGCCAGTAAAACGCTGCACGCGGCCAACCTTGAGGTTTTCGGCCAGGGCGTTGAACGGCTCAGCGACGATGTAGCCGGCAATGCGCTTGCTGGCCAAAGCGGGCGGCATGTCGGAGGGCGGCAGCACCAGCAGGTTGACTTCGTTGGCAGCCAACTGAGCGTTGGCCGGCTTCGACACTGGCGTCAGGCCGTTGTCGTTGAGCATTTGCTGCAGCACCACGTTATGGATCGAGTACCAGAACGGGATGGCCACGGTCTTGCCACCGAGCTGTTTCATGTCGGTGATGTCCGGAGCCACGGTCAGGCCCGAACCGCCCACGTGGTTCCACGCCACGACCTTGGCCGGCACCTTGCTGCCGTAACGCGCCCACACCGTCATCGGCGACAGCAAGTGGATGACGTTGACCTGGCCGGAAATGAACGCCTCGATCACCTGTGCCCAACTGCGCAACAGCACCGGGCGCTCGGCCTTGATGCCTTCGGCCTCGAACAGGCCATTGTTGTGCGCCACCAGCAACGGCGTGGCATCGGTGATCGGCAGGTAGCCGATGCGCACCGGCGCGTCCGGCTCGGCGGCAGCGCGCGCCTGCAGGCTCGACAGCAATGGCAGTGCACCCGCCGCCGTAAGCATGGCGCCAAGCTTGAGGAAATCGCGACGCGAAGAAGAGGAACAGCAGTCATCCATGCACATGGACAGCCTCCGAGGGCAACGGGGTTGGGGTAGGTTCTACGGTGCGGCTTGCCCGCCGAAGGGTTTTGAGGATTTCGATACGCAAGGCACCCAGTTCTTCAACCCGCTGCGCGCGTGGTTGCGGCAGGTCGATGTGCCATTGGCCGAGGATGTGCGCTGGGTGGTTGCCCAGTAGCAGAACCCGGTCGGACAACAGCAGGGCTTCGTCGATATCGTGGGTGATCAGCACCGCCGCCGTGTTGTGGGTGGCGATCAGTTGCAGCAGCAGTTGCTGCATGTCGGCCCGGGTCACTTCATCCAGCGCGCCGAACGGTTCGTCCAGCAACAGCACTTCGGGCTGGCGGGCCAGGCAACGGGCCAGCGCCGTGCGCTGGGCCATGCCGCCGGACAACTGCGCCGGGTACTGGCCACGGGCGTGGGCCAGGCCCACGGCGGCAATCGCATGGTCGATACGTGCGCGCCGCTCGGCAGCATCCAGCTTGGGCTGGCGGGCGAAGTCCAGGCCAAAGGCGACGTTCTTCTCCAGGCTCAGCCAGGGCAGCAGGCTCGGGTCCTGGAAGGCCACCGCCAGCCGTGGGTGCGGCCCTTGCAAGGGTTGGCCGTGCAACGTCACGCTGCCGCCGCGGGGCTGCTGCAGCCCCGCCAGCACCCGCAGCAGGCTGGACTTGCCGACGCCACTGGGGCCAAGAATGCTCACCACTTCGCCCGGTGCCAATTGCAAGTCAAACTGCGCCAGCACTTGCTGCCAGCCACCCTCACGCGGGTAGCCCAGGCTGACATCGCGAGCTTCGAGCAACACGTGGCTCATGCGGCGCCCGCCTGGCGTTGCAGTTCGGCGCGCAATTGCACCAGGCTGGGGGTGACGATCGGCACGAAGGCCGACTCGCGCCAGCGGCGGGCAAAGCCTTCGCCATATTCGCTGAGGTAGGCCTTGCCACCGCTGGCCTGCAACTCCAGTTGCACGGCATCGGCGGCACTTTCAGCCAGGGTGATGCGCAACTTGAACAAAGCCGCTGGCTGCTGCTGGAAGCGGCCATCGAGCAACCCCTGCTTGAGCTCGCTCACGGTGTTTTCCAGGCGCTCGCTGAGTACCTGACGGGCTTCATCGAGGAACGAGGCACGTCCATGCAGATGCCCCTGCACCTCTTCCAGCGCCCGTCGCGCCAAGCCGATGGCCATCCCGCATTGCAATGCCAGGAAAGCCGGGCGTACCCGCGGCAGGAACTCGCGGGCGTTCTCGTGCAGCAACCAGTCACGCGCCAGCGGCACCTGGTGGAATGCCAGCGCCGCCGTATTGCTCGATTGCAGGCCCATCAGTTGCAAGTCATCGGAGCGTGTCAGGCCCTGGGCCTCGGAAGGAATGGCCAGCACGAACGGCGTACCGCCGGCTTCGTCTTCGATGGCCGCCGCCACCACGAAACCGCTCTTGCGCAGGTTGGTCACCCAGTGCAAACGCCCTTCCAGGTGCCAGCCATCAGCTACCGGCCGGCCACGCACCTGCAGCGCTTCGATGCCGGACAGGAACTTCATGGCGTTGGACAGCCCGGTGGCACCCGCCAGTTCGCCCGTCAACAGGCGCGGCAGCAAGCGCTCGCGCAATGGCTGGTTGGGGCTGTGTAACAGGTATTCAATGAAGGCACGCTGGCCCCAGCAGACAAAGGCTGAAGCCAACGAACGGCTGGCAATCGCGGCGATGGCCTCGACGGCGTCGGTCACTTGCCCGCCCGTGCCACCCAAGGCCGGGTCGACTCCAATGCGCAGTAGCTGTGATTCGGCGATCTGTGCCAGCACCTGTTGCGGTTCGCACAGGCCCCGGTCGATGGCCTCGGCATTGGCATCCAGCCAGTGACGAAATGCGCAATCTTGCATGGTCTTGCTCCTTTGGGAACGCCGGGGCCGCCTTGCGGCCCATTCGCGGCACAAGGCCGCTTCTTACAACGACCGCATCAAGGCCGCTATCACGGGAGGGTTACGCAGAAGGCTGCCAACGGTATTTGCCAAGCTCTTCATTGAGCGGCGTCTGGGCGAAAACATTAGCAAAGTTGCACAGGGTTGCGAGGCTCACGCCCAGAATCACCTCCAGTGCGTTGCCTTCACTGAAGCCGGCGGCGCGGAAGGCCTGGTAGGTGGCCTCGCTGACATTGCCACGGGTGGCGATCACTTCGCGGGCAAACGCTGCCAGGGTTTCGTAACGGGCGTCGGGCAGTTCGCCCCGGGCACGCAGGGCATCGACCACTTCCTGCGGCAGCTTGGCCTTGTTCAGTGCCACAGCAGTGTGGCCGGCCACACAGAAGTCGCAGCCATGCTGGGTAGCGGCAATCAGTTGCACCACTTCACGCTCGGCCAGGCTCAGCTCGGACTTGCCGTTGAGCGCCGAAACGGTCACGTAGGTTTCCAGCGCCGCCGGGGCGTTGGCCAGCACACCCAGCAGGTTAGGGATGAAGCCTGAGTTTTTCTGGGCATTCTCGAGGAATGGACGGGCCGCTTCCGGGGCGCTTTGCAGGGTGTGTAAAGTAATGCGGGAGGACATGGAGTGGTCTCCTTTGATGGGGGTCACTACAGTCTGTTGGTTATAAGAATTACCCTCCATATTCATCAGTCGCCTTTCCTTGCTCCTGAGTGTTTGTATTAGATGATTTCGTCCAGCCACCTTGTCGATTGGTTATTAGAGGGCCTGGAGCTCGATGCCAGCCTGTTTCATGTCGGGCGCTACTGTGGTGGCTGGCACGCCAGCACCCAAGGCATGGGCCGAGCCAGCTTCCACCTGGTGGTGCAAGGGCATTGCTGGCTGCACATCGACGGCGAGGCGCGACCGGTGCGCCTGGAAAAGGGCGATGCAGTATTCCTGTTACGCGACCTTGCCTATCGCTTGTCCAGCGACCAGGACCCGGCCGACGCCTGTGCCCAGCCGCGCCAGGCCATGCAGGCGCTGGACAGTGAGGCCAGTGACGGCGTAGGGCTGGTCTGCGGCTTCTTCCACTTTCAGTCCGGCCTGTCTTCGCTGATTGTCGAAGGCCTGGCTGACTGGATCTTGCTGCGCGCCGAAGACCCCGCTGGCAGTGCGGCGCGGGCGCTGTTCGAGCTGATTCTGGAAGAATGCCGGCGAGCCGCTGGGCCGTCACAGGCGTTGCTGGAGCGGCTGACGCACCTGTTGTTCCTCTACGTGCTGCGCCAGCAGGTAATTGCCGGGCAGTCACTGGGCGGGCTGGTCGCCCTCGCCCGCCAGCCGGCGTTTGCCGGTTTGCTGGAGCAATTGATCGAGCAACCGGGGCAGGCCTGGACACTGGAAAGCATGGCTGCCTGCACCGGCTTGTCACGCTCGGCGTTTTTCAAGCGTTTCAATGAGCTGGCCGGGCAATCGCCGGGGCAGGTGCTGCTGGCTCTGCGTATGCGCCATGCCAGCCAGTTGCTGCGGGCGGGGAATACCGTGGAGCAGGTGGGGGCGCAGGTGGGGTACCAGTCGGTGGCGGCGTTTACCCGGGCGTTTGCCAAGGCGGTGGGGGTGCAGCCGGGGGCATTTCGGCGCCAACATGAGGGGCGCTGAAAGCGTTACGCCTGTACAGGCACCACATTCAGACCTGGCTGACCGGTATATCCCCGCCACCTTTGCCTTCACGCCGCTCACCCATCCAGCTACTCACCTGCTGCCCGAACTCGGCCGGCGCCTTGCGCCCGAACCGCCGGGCCAGGTCAAGAATGGTCTGCTGCGCCAGCGCTTCCTCCATGCGCTTCTGCGCCCCCAGCATCACCGCATGGATCGCACAGGTACCCTCGGTCGCCCAGCCAGGTGGCGAACCGTCGAACAGGCTGCAACGCTCACGCACCTCGCGGCAGTCGAAAATCTTCTTCGGCCCGTCGATGGCATTGACGATATCCAGCACCGTGATTTCGTCCGACGGCCGCGCCAGGCGAAAACCGCCGCGAACACCCTCGGTGGCCGCGACCAACCCGGCACGGGCCAGTTTGGTGAAAACTTTGGCCAGATACTCCTGAGGCACCCCCTGCAACTCTGCCAGGTCACGCACGCTGGACTCGCGCGAATCACCACGTTCGTCCACCAGGAACAGCAGGCAATGGATGCCGTATTCGACGCCAGCACTGTAGAGCGACATATCAATCTCCGACCAATCTTGTCGCAAATAATACGCCGATCGCATTGGATGGGCAAAGCAGACAGTGGCCGCCTTTCGGTTCACCCCATCCCTCTGAACCATTAAACACGGCCAGTTGCTCCCTTTTTGGCCGTCACGAGGCACCGGCGTGTTCGAAAAAAGACTTGCAGGGAATAACTGCGACAAATACAGTCGTAGTTATTCGAGCGACACTCACCCGTCCTCGAAGCCCTCTTCGAACCTTGCGGAGCCCCTACATGAAAACGAACATCCTCATCATCGGTGCCGGCTTTGCCGGTGTCTGGAGCGCCCTGAGCGCCGCTCGCCTGCTCGACCAGGCCCAACGCGACGACCTGAGCATCAGCGTGCTCGCCCCGCAAGCAGAACTGCGTATCCGTCCGCGCTTCTATGAAGCCAACGCGCATACCTTGAAGGCCCCTGTGGGTGAGTTGTTCGAAGTCGTTGGCGTGCGCTTCATCACTGGCAACGCCGAGGCCATCGATGCCGATGCACGCAGCGTCAGCTACATCGACAGCCACGGCCAGCGCCAGCAGATCGCCTACGACCGCCTGATCCTCGCCGCCGGCAGCCAGGTAGCGCGCCCGGCAGTCCCGGGCCTGGCCGAGCACACGTTCGATGTCGACCAGATGGAATCGGCTGTTCGCCTGGAGCAGCACCTTACGGGCCTGGTGGCCCTGCCAGCTTCGCCTGCCCGCAACACCGTGGTGGTCTGTGGCGGTGGTTTCACCGGTATCGAAACCGCCACCGAAATGCCCGCCCGACTGCGTGCCGTCCTGGGTGACGATGTCAGAGTACTGCTGGTTGACCGTGGCGCCAGTATTGGCGCGGCACTGGGCGAAGGCATCAAACCGTCGATCGTCGCCGCGTCGCAGCAGGCTGGCGTCGAATGGCTGACCAATACCTCGGTGGTGGCTGTGGATGCAGGCGGCGTCACCCTCGACAACGGCGAGTACATCGCCAGCAGCACCGTAATCTGGACCGTCGGTGTCAACGCCAGCCCGCTGACCGCACAGGTTGCCGGGGAGCGTGACAACTTCGGTCGGCTGAAGGTCGATGACCACCTGAAAGTGGTGGGCCAGCAGCACATCTACGCCACCGGTGATACCGCCTGGGCCGCCGTCGATGAAGTCGGCAACCACGCCCTGATGACTTGCCAGCACGCCATTCCCATGGGTCGCCACAGCGGCAACAACGCCATGGCTGATCTGCTTGGGGTGGCACCGGTGGTATACCGCCAACCGAAGTACGTCACCTGCCTTGACTTGGGTGAATGGGGCGCGGCGTACAGCGAAGGCTGGGAGCGCGAACTGAAGCTGCAAGGCCAGGAAGGCAAGGACCTCAAGCGCCAGATCAACTCGGTATGGATCTACCCGCCAGCGGCTGATCGTGCCGTGGCCTTGGCTGCTGCCGACCCGATGATTGCGATCGTTTGACAGCAAGATCCTGACAAAACCGTCAATAAACGACGGTTTTGTCAATTATGTCGTTACATTGTTGGACTGTCCAATAATGATGGCCATATGGCATCATTTAAACCAAAAAAGTATTCAAGAGGGTGAGGTAACACTACTAATCCGCAGCGCCTCAAGAGCCTGGCGCCATACCGGTGACCCGGCTTTACGACCAAGCTCCTGAGGCCCGCACGCCACCGTCAAGGAGCATTCCATGCAGTTACGGAATATGAAGATCGGCATTCGCGCTGCCAGCGTATTTGCCCTATTGGGCATCCTGGTCCTGTTCATGGGCCTTATCGCACTCTATGAAACCCGCCAGATGGACAAGGCCACCGACGAGATCCGTGTCACCTGGATGCCCGCCGTGGTAGCCCTAGGTGACATCAGCAGCAACCTCGGCCGCGCACGGGCTATCACCTTGCGCGCCGCACTGGACGACAACCCCGCCGAGCGCGCACGCAACCTGCAGTTGCTCGAAGGCATCAACGCCGAGCTCAAGGGTGGGTTGAAAGACTACGCCGACACCCTCATCGCGGCCGACGACCGCGCCCTGTTCAACACCCTCAATGACGCACACCAGCAGTACCTCGACCTGCAGGTGAAAGTGCTGCAGGACATTGCTGCAGGCCGCATGGACGATGCCAAGCAGCAGATCAACGGCCCCCTCACGCAGCGCGCCGACACCATGATGAAGGCCATGACCGCCCTGCTCGCCTATAACAGCAAAGGTGCCGAAGATGCCTCGCAGCGCAGCAGCGATGTGGCCGACGAAGCGTTCACCGCCATCATCGCCTCGTTGCTGGTCATCATGCTTGCCCTGGCCGCCATTGCCACCGTGCTTACCCGCAGCATCGTGGCACCACTGGCCGATGCCGTGGCTGTTGCCGAACGCGTGGCCACCGGCGACCTCACCCGGGAAATACGCGTGACCGGGCGCGACGAGCCAGCCTTGCTGTTACGCGCCCTGGCCCGCATGCAGGAAAGCCTGCGCGATACCCTGCGCAAGATCGCCGCGTCGTCCGACCAGCTGGCCTCGGCTTCGGAAGAGCTGCACACCGTTACCGAAGACACCAGCCGCGGCCTGCACCAGCAGAGCGCGGAAATCGACCAGGCGGCCACCGCCGTCAACCAGATGACCGCCGCCGTCGAAGAGGTCGCGAACAATGCGGTCAGCACTGCCGATGCTTCCAAGGGCGCCGACCAGACCACCCGCGATGGCCGCGACCGGGTCAATCAGGCGCTGGCATCCATTCAGCATCTGGTGGCTGACGTAACGGGCACCTCGGCCGAAATCGAGCAACTGGCCAGCAATGCCAACGAGATCAGCCGCGTGCTGGATGTGATTGGCGCGATTGCCGGGCAAACCAACCTGCTGGCGCTGAACGCCGCTATCGAAGCAGCCCGCGCAGGCGAGGCGGGCCGTGGCTTTGCGGTGGTGGCAGACGAGGTTCGCGCCCTCGCCCACCGCACCCAGCAGTCGACGGCGGAGATCGAGCAGATGATCGCCGGTATCCAGAACGGTACCGAGCGGGCGGTGACGGCGATGCACAGCAGCCAGGGGCGTGCATCGGGCACATTGGAAGTGGCACAAGGCGCCGGCCAGGCGTTGGAGGTGATTGCCGAGGCGATTGCGGCGATCAACCAGCGCAACCTGGTGATTGCCAGTGCTTCGGAGGAGCAGGCGCAGGTGGCACGCGAGGTGGACCGTAACCTGGTGAACATTCGTGATCTGGCGATGCAGACGTCGGCGGGTGCGAACCAGACCAGTGCGGCGGCGCAGGATCTGTCGCGACTGGCGGTGGACCTGAACGGCATGGTGGCGCAGTTCAAGGTTTGACCTGAAACAACAGGGGCTGCAAAGCAGCCCCATTTACAGCAAAAGTCATCTATCAGTCGTTAACACTCACAACCCGCCCAGCCTTCTCGACAGCCTTGCCGCGCGTCGCCAGGCAGTAATACAGCGGCACCGTGACGATCAACCCGAACAACCAAGACAAGTCCGCCGCTTCGACAATGTTGGAATACGGCCCCACATACAGCGACGTATTGGCAAACGGCAGCTGCACCAGAATCCCGCAGGCATAGGCAATGATCGCGTGGTGATTGAAGCGGCCATAGATACCGCCATCGGCACTGAAGATCGACGCAATGTCGTACTGTCCCTTCTTGATCAGGTAGAAGTCGATCAGGTTGATCGAAGCCCACGGCACCAGCACCAGCAGCAGCGCCAGGATCAGGCCGATGAAGTGGCCAATGAAATCCGCCGAGGCATTCAGTGCAACCATCCCGCAGCCCACCAGAATCACCGATGCCAGCAACACCCGCACCTTGATGCTTGGTGTCCATTCGGCCATGAAGGTCTGGATCGCAGTCACGATCGACAACACCGCGCCATACAGGTTGAGGGCGTTGTGGCTGATGATGTTGAGCAGGAACAGCACCATCAGGATCGGGCCCAACCAGCCAGTGGCCTGCTTCACCGCATCCATGGCGTCGGTGCCTTCCGGCACACACAGCACCGCTACCGCACCAAAGCTGAAGCACAGGATAGTGCCCAGGGTGGCGCCGAAGTACGTGGCCCAGAACGGCTGGGCAATGCCTACTTCACGCGGCAGGTAGCGCGAGTAGTCGGAGGTGTATGGCGAGAAGCTGATCTGCCAGATCGTGCCCAACGATACGGTGGCGATGAAGCCCGACAGGTTGAATGCACCACGGCTGAAGAAGTCGGCCGGCAGGTCCTGGGCGAACATCATGATGAAGCCGGCCAGCAGTGCCGAACCCATCACCCAGGTACCGATACGGTTCAGAATATGAATGAAGCGATAACCGATCACGCCAATGGCAGTGGCGCTCAGGGCACCGATCACGATCGCGCCCGGCATCGGCACGCTTGGGGTGATGCCATGGATGGTCTTGCCCGCCAGGACAATGTTGGAAATGAAGAAGCCGACATAAATCAGCGCGGTGAAGAACACGATCAGCAAGGCGCCGTAGCGGCCGAACTGGCCACGGCTCTGTACCATCTGTGGAATGCCCAGCTGCGGTCCCTGCGCAGAGGCCAGGGCGATGACCACGCCGCCGACCAGATGGCCCAGCACAATGGCGATCAGCCCCCATAACAGATTGAGGTGGAACACCTGGACCACCATGGCGCCGGTGACGATAGGCAGTGGCGCAATATTGGTACTGAACCAGAGGGTGAACAGGTCGCGCGCCTTCCCATGGCGCTCGGCAGGTGGAACGTAATCGACCGTGTGATTCTCGACAAACGGGTGTTGCGACGACGGTTGGGACATAGGATTCAGCTCGAAAGGTCGTTTTTATCGTTGTAAGGAAACCGCATCCAGGGCGGCCTCTCAGCTGCGGACCATATTATGGTATTCCAAACTTTTGACAACACTGATCCGCAGGAAAAAACGGCCGCTGATCTGCTCGTGAAACGCCTGCGACAAACCACCTCACCACTCAAGGCCACGTTATTCGTGGGTTTGCGCCGTTCATCGTGGAACAACAGGCTTGAAAATTCCGCTTGCAAATTAGGTATTACGGTATACCATCAGACACATCAATGATAAAAACCGCGGACCACCGCAGCCCTTTAGAGGTACACCCGATGATCGACGCAACCGTCTACAAGCACGTCCTGGGCTCCTTCCCCTCCGGCGTTACCGTCATCACTACCCTGGACGATGACGGCTCGGTTGTCGGCCTGACTGCCAGCGCCTTCTCCTCCCTGTCGATGGATCCGCCGCTGGTGCTGTTCTGCCCCAACTACACCTCCGATTCCTACCCTGTGCTGATGAAGCAGAAGCGTTTCGCCATTCACCTGCTCTCAGGTGAACAGCAAGCAGAAGCCTATGCGTTCGCCAAAAAGGGCAAGGACAAGGCCAGTGGTATCGAGTGGACCCTGAGCGAACTGGGCAACCCCATCCTGGCCGGCGCCACCGCCGTTATCGAATGCGAACTGTGGCGTGAATATGAAGGTGGCGACCACGCCATCATGGTCGGCAAGGTGCACAACCTGATCGTCCCAGCAGAAGCGCCACGGCCGATGGTGTACTGCCGCGGCAAGATGGCCAGCCTGCCGGCCTTTGCCTGAAGCCAATCATGAATCGAGCCCCCTGGCGCCTCCCCTGCCCGGCGCCAGCCCCTTTCAAGCGTTGAGGAAAGCCCCATGAAATTTTCGTTGTTCGTACACATGGAACGTTGGGATGAACAGGTCAGCCACCGCCAGCTGTTCGAAGACCTGACCGAACTGACCCTGATGGCCGAAAACGGCGGTTTCAGCACCGTGTGGATTGGCGAACACCACGCCATGGAGTACACCATTTCGCCAAGCCCGATGCCGCTGCTCGCCTACCTGGCCGCACGCACCGACAAGATCCGCCTGGGCGCTGGCACCATCATCGCGCCGTTCTGGAACCCCATCCGAGTGGCCGGTGAATGCGCCCTGCTCGACGTGATCAGCAACGGGCGCATGGAAGTGGGCCTGGCCCGTGGCGCCTACCAGTTCGAATTCGACCGCATGGCCAACGGCATGCCGGCCACCGACGGCGGCAAGGCGCTGCGCGAGATGGTGCCGGTGGTGCGCAAGCTGTGGGAAGGCGACTACGCCCACGACGGCGAAGTCTACAAGTTCCCCACTTCCACCAGCGTACCGAAGCCGTTCAACGCCACCCCACCGATGTGGATCGCTGCCCGCGACCCGGACTCGCATAACTTCGCCGTGGCCAACGGCTGCAACGTCATGGTCACCCCGCTGATGAAGGGGGACGAAGAAGTGCTGGACCTGAAGAACAAGTTCCAGGCCGCCCTGGACAACAACCCGGACGTACCGCGCCCGCAACTGATGGTGCTTCGCCACACCCACGTGCACAGCCCGGCCGAGCCGGAAGGCTGGAAGGTCGGCGCCCAGGCCATTTCGCGTTTCTACCGCACCTTCGACGCCTGGTTCGGCAACAAGACCACCCCGGTCAACGGCTTCCTCGAGCCAAGCCCGGAGTCGAAGTTCGCCGAAGTGCCAGCGTTCGAGCTGGAGAATATCCGCAAGAACACCATGATCGGCACCCCGGAAGAAATCATTGCGCGCATCAAGTACTACCAGGAGCTCGGTGTCGACGAGTTCAGCTTCTGGTGCGACAACAGCCTGCCCCACGCCGAGAAGAAGAAGTCGCTGGAGCTGTTCATCAAGGAAGTGGTGCCGGCGTTCGCCTGAATTCCCATTGCCTGAATCATTGCGGGACGCGCCCGCTCCCGTGGGCCTCTGAGGCCTGCGTGAGCGGGCTTTTTTATGAAATCGGCGCAAGGCAGGAAGACTGTGCGATCCCTGTGGGAGCGGGCTTGCCGGCGAAGAGGCCAGTACAGACACGACAAGAATCAAGGCATCACGCCACCTTTCGTCTCCCAGCAAGAGAAATGTTCAGCCCCCTCTTGCACTACAAATATTATGGTATACCATCAGACAACAAGAGCTGATAACCCTCACCAGGAGCCACCCATGAGTTTCGAAATCCGCAAGATCGTCACCTACTCCGAAGAGACCCGCATCGAAGGCGGCAAGGCCACCGACAAGCCGGTGACCATGGTCGGCCTGGCCGTCGTGATCAAGAACCCATGGGCCGGTCGCGGTTTCGTTGAAGATCTGAAGCCGGAAATCCGCGCCAACTGCTCGGACCTGGGTGCCCTGATGGTCGAGCGCCTGACTGCCGCCATCGGCGGTGCCGACAAGATCGAAGCCTACGGTAAAGCTGCAGTAGTGGGCGCCGATGGCGAAATCGAGCACGCCTCGGCGGTGATCCACACCCTGCGCTTCGGCAACCACTACCGCGAAGCGGTACAGGCCAAGAGCTATCTGAGCTTCACCAACAAACGTGGCGGCCCAGGCACCTCGATCCAGATCCCGATGATGCAGAAGGACGACGAGGGCCTGCGTTCGCACTACATCACCCTGGAAATGCAGATCGAAGACGCCCCGCGTGCCGATGAAATCGTCGTGGTCCTGGGCGCTGCCGACGGCGGCCGCCTGCACCCGCGCATCGGCAACCGCTACATCGACCTGGAAGAACTGGCTGCCGAAAAAGCCAACGCTCAATAACAACAACCAAAACGGGGCCGGGGCGTGGTGTGCTTACCCGCCGCGCCCGACCTTCAAGGAGCGCCCTCCATGATTCAGCCTGTCGCTGAACACACCCCTGCCGGCACCAGCTACCTGTCCGTCGGCCAGGGCCAACCCGTGGTATTGATCCACGGCGTGGGCCTGAACAAGGAAATGTGGGGCGGTCAGATCGTTGGCCTGGCCAACGACTACCGCGTCATCGCCTACGACATGCTCGGCCACGGCCAAAGCGCCCTGCCGGCTGCCGACATCGGCCTGGAAGGCTATGCCGCCCAGCTCGCCGAACTGCTTGACCACCTGCAAATCACACAAGCCACCGTGATCGGCTTCTCCATGGGCGGCCTGGTTGCCCGTGCATTTGCCCTGAACTACCCGCAACGCCTGGCAGCACTGGTGGTACTCAACAGCGTGTTCAACCGCACCCCCGAGCAGAGCGCCGGCGTTATTGCCCGCGCCGCCCAGGCTGCGCAGCTGGGCCCCGACGCCAACGTCGACGCCGCCCTGGACCGCTGGTTCAGCCGTGAATACAAGGCTGCCAACCCGGCGCAGGTCGCCGCCATCCGCCAAGTGCTGGCGAGCAACGACCCGCAGGGCTACCACACCACCTATTCGCTGTTCGCCACCCAGGACATGTACCGCGCCAACGACCTGGGCAGCATCCAGGTGCCGACGCTGATCGCCACTGGCGAACTCGACTCGGGCTCTACCCCGGCCATGACCCGCCAGCTCGCCGCCAGCATTCCTGGTGCGCACAGTGTGGTCCTCGCCGAGCAACGGCATATGATGCCGGTAGAAGCACCGCGTGAAGTCAACAAGATGCTGCTGGACTTCCTCGCGCAAGCCCGCACCCTCACAGAATCCGCCAAGGGGATTGTTGCATGACCCTCGTTCGTTTCCAGATGTGCATCGACGGCCAATGGCGCGATGCCCAGAGCGGCAAGACCTTCGACAGCCTCAACCCGGCCACCGCTCAGGCCTGGGCGCAACTGCCCGACGCCGATGAAGCCGACGTCGAACTGGCGGTGCAAGCCGCCCAGCGTGCCTTCGACAGCAAGGAATGGCGTAGCATCACCGCTACCGCGCGCGGCAAGCTGCTGCGTCGCCTGGGCGACCTGATTGCCGAAAACAAGGAGCACCTCGCCCAGCTGGAAAGCCGCGACAACGGTAAGCTGATCCGCGAAACCCGCGGCCAGGTGGGCTACCTGCCAGAGTTCTTCCACTACACCGCGGGCCTTGCCGACAAGCTCGAAGGCGGCACCCTGCCGTTGGACAAGCCCGACCTGTTCGCCTACACCGTGCACGAGCCGATTGGCGTAGTGGCCGGCATCATCCCGTGGAACAGCCCGCTGTACCTCACCGCGATCAAGCTGGCCCCGGCCCTGGCCGCCGGCAACACCATTGTGCTCAAGCCGTCCGAGCACGCCTCGGCGACCATCCTCGAACTGGCCCGCCTGGCCCTTGAGGCCGGTTTCCCGGCAGGTGTGGTCAACGTGGTCACCGGTTACGGCCCAAGCACCGGCGCGGCGCTGACCCGCCACCCGCTGGTGCGCAAGATCGCCTTCACCGGCGGCGCCACCACCGCGCGCCATGTGGTGCGCAGCAGCGCCGAAAACTTTGCCAAGCTGTCGCTGGAGCTGGGTGGCAAGTCGCCGAACATCATCTTTGCCGACGCCGACCTGGACAGCGCCATCAATGGCGCTGTGGCCGGCATCTATGCCGCCTCCGGCCAAAGCTGCGTGGCCGGTTCGCGCCTGCTGGTACAGGACGAAATCTTCGACGTGTTCGTCGAACGCCTGATCGCCCGCGCCAAGCGCATCCGCATCGGCAACCCGCAGGACGACGCCAGCGAAATGGGCCCCATGGCCACCGCGCAACAACTCGCGGTGGTTGAAGGCCTGGTCGCTGCAGCCAAGGCCGAAGGCGCCAAGCTGCACATGGGCGGCAAGCGTGCCGAGGTCGAAGGTGACGGCTGGTTCTACGAGCCGACCCTGTTCGAGTGCGACAGCAACGCGATGACCATCATGCAGGAAGAGGTGTTCGGCCCGGTTGCTGCGGTGATCCGCTTCAAGACCGAAGAAGAGGCACTGGAAATCGCCAACGACTCGCAGTTCGGCCTTGCCGCCGGCATCTGGACCCGCGACCTGGGCCGTGCCCACCGCCTGGCCCGCGACGTGCGCTCGGGGATCATCTGGGTCAACACCTACCGCGCCGTGTCGGCCATGGCGCCGATCGGCGGCTTCAAGAACAGCGGCTACGGCCGCGAGAGCGGCATCGATTCGGTGCTGGCCTATACCGAGCTGAAGACCGTGTGGATCAACCTGTCCACCGCGCCGATGCCCGACCCGTTCGTGATGCGCTAAGAGGAACACGAGATGATCGAACCCGGCATCTACAAAGACGTGATGGGCTCCTTCCCGTCCGGCGTCACGGTAGTCACCACCCTGGACGCCGACGGCGCCATCGTCGGCATCACCGCCAGCGCCTTCAGCGCGCTGTCGATCGACCCGGCGCTGGTGCTGTTCTGCCCCAACTACGCCTCCGACACCTACCCGATCCTGCGCGACAGCAAGCAGTTTGCGATCCACCTGCTGTCCGCCGACCAGACCGCCGAAGCCTATGCCTTCGCCGGCAAGGGCAAGGACAAGGCCAAAGGCATCGACTGGCACCTGAGCGAGCTGGGCAACCCGCTGCTGGCCAAGGCTACGGCGATCATCGAGTGCGAACTGTGGCGCGAGTATGACGGCGGGGATCACGCGATCATCGTGGGCGCTGTGAAAAACCTGGTGCTGCCCGAGCAGCCGGCAACGCCGATGGTGTACCACAAAGGCAAGCTGGGCGCCCTGCCCCCGCTTGGCTGATCACCCTTTTAGGGGCCGCGCTCATCGTCTCACCCTCGGTTGCGGCCCCTGTTTTATTCCGGAGTACTGCAGATGAGCAACGAAAAGTACGAGAAAGGCCTGGCCATCCGCACCCAGGTGCTGGGCGAGGACTACGTCAACCGCTCGATCCAGAACGCCGACGCGTTCACCCAGCCTTTGCAGGAACTGGTCACCGAATACTGCTGGGGCCACGTCTGGGGCCGCGAAGGCTTGTCGCTCAAAGAGCGCAGCATGATAAACTTGGCCATGATTTCCGCGCTCAACCGGCCCCACGAACTCAAGCTGCACATTCGGGGCGCACTGCGCAATGGCCTGAGCCGTGAACAGATTCGCGAAATCCTGCTCCAGGTCGGCATTTACTGCGGCGTACCCGCGGCGGTGGACAGCTTCCGCCTGGCCCGTGAAGCGTTTGCCGAAGCCGATGCGGAGCCAACCCGTTAACAACGGGCTGTTCGAACCACTGCATGGAACGCCTCGGTTCGGGGTATTCCGCGATGTTGGCGCAACAGCCTCATAAAGAGCGCACCTGATGAAACGCCAGCCACTCGACGACAGCTTCAAGGTCAACCGCAACCCCGTTACCCTGCGCGAAATCGTGCTCGACAAGCTGCGCGCCGCGATCATGAACTTCCACCTGCTGCCAGGCGACCGCCTGGTCGAGCGTGACCTCTGCGACCGCCTTGGGGTCAGCCGTACCTCGGTGCGCGAAGCGCTGCGACATCTGGAATCCGAAGGCCTGGTGGAATTCGCCGACGCCAAGGGCCCGCGTGTAGCCATTATTACCCTGGAAGATGCCCGCGACATCTACGAGCTGCGTTGCGTGCTCGAAGGGCTGATCGTGCAGTTGTTCACCCTCAACGCCAAAGCCAAGGACATCCGTGCCCTGGAACGTGCGCTGGAGGTCAACCGCGAGGCCCTCGAAGAAGGCGAACTGCAACAGGTGCTGGACTCGGTTCAAGGTTTCTACGATGTGCTGCTGGAAGGCTCCGGTAACCAGGTGGCGGCCCAGCAGCTGCGCCAGTTGCAGGCGCGCATCAGCTACCTGCGTGCCACCTCGGTGTCGCAGGAAAACCGCCGTGGCGCCAGCAACCGCGAAATGGAAAAGATCGTCGAGGCGATCAAGGGCGGCGACCCGCTGGTGGCCCACCAGGCCTCTGTCGACCACGTCCGCGCTGCCGCCAAGGTAGCGCTGGACTACCTGCGTCAAAAGCAGGATGACAACGCCAAGGTGCGCGACATGGTCGAGCCCCTGGCCCTGAAGGATCCACGTATATAAGAACCGCATAGGCCGCTGATCATGCCCAACGCCCCGCGCTACTGCCCGCACTGCACCACGGAACTGGCCCGGGGCGTTCCCACAGGCGATACCCACGAACGCCTGCACTGTAACGGCTGCGGTTACGTCCACTACGTGAACCCGAAGATCATCGCCGGCTGCATCATCGAGCGCGATGGCAAGTACCTGCTGTGCCAGCGCGCCATCCCCCCGCGCCCGGGTACCTGGACCTTGCCGGCTGGTTTCATGGAAGCCGGCGAAACCACCGAGCAGGCGGCGCTGCGCGAGGTGTGGGAAGAAAGCGGCGTACGTGCCGACATCGTTTCGCCTTACTCGATTTTCAGCGTGCCGAAAATCAGCGAGGTGTATATCATCTTCCGCGCCATCGTCATCGAAGAAACCGGGCAGTACGGGGCCGAGACGCTGGCGTACAAGTTTTTCGAACCGGACGAGATCCCGTGGGACGAGATCTACTATCCGGCAATCCGGCAGATTCTCGAGCGCTATATCCTCGAACGGCAGGCCGGTGTTTATGGCATCTACATGGGCAATGACGACACTGGCAAGGTGCACTTCATTCGCTAGCCTGTATCGGCCCTATCGCCGGCAAGCCACCAAAAATTCTCGCCAAACGTCTATTCTGGATGCACCCTTAAGGCCTTACGCAAAAGGACCAGCAGAGCAAATGGCAAAATGGCTAGACGGCGGCGGGCTGATGGCCGAGCGCATCCGCAACCACGACTGGGCCGCCACCACACTGGGCCCGCTGCAGCACTGGCCCGACCCGCTGAAAACCAGCCTGGCCCTGTGCCTGGCCTCGCGCTTCCCGCAAGCCGTGCTTTGGGGGCCAGACCTGCTCACCCTGCACAACGACGCCTTTTCGCAGATTCTCGGGCAAAAGCCTTCGGCATTGGGCATCCCCTTCCGCGCCGTGTGGCAGGAAGCCTGGGCCGACATCGGCCACATGGCCAACCGCGCCCTGGCCGGCGAGGCGGTGTACATCGAAGACTTCCCGCTCGTCATCGACCGCAACGGCAGCCCCGAACGGGCCTATTTCACCTTCTGCTACAGCCCCATCCGTGACCACGACGGCAAGGTGCTGGGCATGCTCGATACAGTCACCGAAACCACCGCCAGCGTGCTCGCCAACCAGCGCCTGAAATTCCTCGACGACCTGGGCCGTGCCGTGGCCGACGCCACCGCCCCGGACCAGATCCTTGCCACTACCACGCGCCTGCTGGTCGAACACCTGCAACTGTCGAGTTGCGCCTATGCGGTGATGGAGCCCGACGAGGACGGTTTCACCATCTGCGGTGACGCCGTGGCGCCAGGCTCGCCGCATCTGTTGGGCCGCTATCGGTTGGAGGATTTCGGCAAGCTGGCGGTCGGCCGCCTGCGCAGTGGCCTGCCGTTGGTCATCCGGGACAACCTGAGCGAGCTGTCCCCGGAGGAAGCTGCCACCTTCCAGGCCATCGGCATTACCGCGACTATTTGCATGCCCCTGATCAAAGGCGGCCGGCTGACCGCGCTGATGGCCATCCACGACAAGGCGCCACGGGAGTGGACCCACTATGAACAGGCACTGATCAGCGAAGTCACCGAGCGCTCCTGGGCGCATGTCCAGCGGGTAAAGGCCCACGCCGAAGTGCGCGAGGCCATGGCGGCACTGGAGGCGCTGAATGCCACCCTCGAACAGCGCGTGGATGAACGCACCAGCCAGTTGCTACACACAGAAGCCGTGCTGCGCCAGGCCCAGAAGCTCGAAGCCATCGGCCAACTGACAGGCGGCGTGGCCCATGACTTCAACAACCTGCTGACCATCATTCGCTCATCGCTGCATTTTCTGCAGCGCCCCAACCTCGACGCACAGCGTCGCGAGCGCTACCTCAAAACCATGTCCGACACCGTTGACCGCGGTACCAGGCTGACCGGTCAGTTGCTGGCCTTCGCCCGCCGCCAGGCCCTGAGCCCGCAAGTGTTCGAGGTCGGGCCACGACTGGAAGCCATGGCCGACATGCTCGACACGGCCACCGGTGCGCGGATCCAGGTCGAGCTGCAGTTGCCGCAGGCGCCTTGCCATATCCGTGCCGACCTCAACCAGCTGGAAACCGCGGTAATCAACCTGATGCTCAACGGCCGCGATGCCATGGCCGGCGAAGGCACCTTGCAGCTGCGCCTGCAGGCCGACCAGCACCTGCCCACCCTGCGTGGCCAGGCGCCACAGCCGGGCCAGTTCGCGGCGATTTCGGTGAGCGACAGCGGTGTCGGCATTGCCGCCGAACTGCTGGAGCGCATCTTCGACCCGTTCTTCACCACCAAGGCACCGGGTGAAGGCACCGGGCTCGGGCTGTCGCAGGTGTTCGGTTTTGCCAAGCAGTCCGGGGGCGATGTGCAGGTGAACAGTGTGCCGGGCCAGGGCACCACTTTTACCTTGTACCTGCCCCAGGAGCCGCCGCCTGAGGCCTAGCGATCAGCGCCGCCCTTCGGCCAGCATTCGCACGGCCAGGCCCGCCAGCACCGTCCCCATCAGCCAGCGCTGAACCTGCTGCCACAACGGGCGACCGGCGAGGAATACGGCGATCGACCCGGCCATGACTGCGATCAGTGCATTGACCGAAACGCTGATGGCGATCTGCGTCGACCCCAGCACCAGCGACTGCAGCAGCACGCTGCCATGCCCTGGCTCGATGAACTGCGGCATCAACGACAGGTACATGACGGCGATCTTGGGGTTCAGCAGGCTGGTGGCAAAGCCCATGGTAAACAGCCGGCGCGGGCTGTCCGCCGGCAGGTCCTTGACCTGGAACGGGGAGCGACCGCCCGGGCGCAGCGCTTGCCAGGCCAGGTACAGCAGGTACAGCGCGCCACCAATGCGCAGCGCATCGTAGGCAAAAGGCACAGCCATCACCAGGGCGGTGATGCCCAGTGCAGCGCAGAACATGTAGATGACGAAACCCAGCGCTACGCCGCCAAGGGAAATCAAGCCGGCCTTGCGCCCCTGGCAGATCGAGCGGGAAATCAGGTAGATCATGTTCGGCCCCGGGGTCAGCACCATGCCGAGGCAGATCAGGGCAAACGTTAACAGTTGGGTTATCTCGGGCATCGGGCACATCCTGGTTGTGCTGTGGACTGCTGCGAGTTTATCTGAAGCCTTTTGAAACCGGTGAACTCAGTTGATCTGCCCCACTATCAAGCCCAAGGCCACCGTGATCATCGCCACCCCCGACACCCGCCCGACCAGCCTGGCCGCCCCCGGCCGGGTGCTCAGCACCGCCTTGGCGCCATAGCCGACCAACGAATAGATCACCAGCGAGCTGCACAGGTGCACCAGGCCCAGCAGCAGAATCTGCAACGGCACCGGCCAGCTTGACTGCGGGTCGGTGAACTGCGGCAACAGGGCCAGGAACAGCAGGAACACTTTCGGGTTCAACCCGCTGACGCAAAAACCCTTCAACGCCCAGCGCGAGCCCGATTCTCCCACACCGCCCTGCCCGGCCTCGGGTAATGCCGGGCTCAGCAACAGGTTGCCGCCCAACCACAACAGGTAGCTGCACCCTGCCAGGGTCAGCAAGGTCAGCGCCAACGGGTGGCCGGCCAGCAGGCTGCCGACACCCGCCGCCACCACCAGGGTGGCCAGGAAATGCCCCGACAGCATGCCCGCCACCGCCGGCATCACCCAGCGCCCGCGCATGCCCGCCGAAATAGCGTAGGCCCAGTCTGCCCCCGGGGTAATCACGAACAGCATCGACACGGCCCAGAATGCCGTCAGAACACTGATAGCCACTTGAATCTTCCTTTTTCCACTGCCTTGGGATGTCGAAAGATTACGGATTCCGTTCAGGGATTTTCTTTCGTATATTCCCCTTCGTGGTTCAATTACTGGAAGATCCTTCTCAATGGACAGGACCGATCGAAAGATTCTTGCCGAGCTACAAAAAGACGGTCGCCTCTCGGTGACCGAACTGGCCGATCGCGTGGGGCTCAGCCTCTCGCCCTGCCATCGGCGCCTGAAGGCACTGGAGGCGTCCGGGGCGATTCTGGGCTATCACGCCCGCCTGGCGCCGAGCGCTGTGGGGCTGAACTTTGCCGCGCTGGTATTCGTCACCCTGCGCGAAGTCACCCGCCAGCCGGTGGCGGACTTTGAAGCGGCAGTGGCCGAGATCCCGCAGATTGTCGAGGCGCAGCGACTGTTCGGTGACCCGGACTACCTGCTGCACGTGGTGGCCAAGGACTTGCCGGCGTTTCAGAAGCTGTATGACGAGAAGCTGACCAGCATTCCCAATGTGAAGCGCTTGAGCTCGACACTGGTGATGAAAGAGGTGATTCAGGATCGGTTGTTGCCGATGTAGCTGTTTTGCCTGCGCCCTGAAAACGGGCGCAGCGCACCAGCACAGCCCACTAAAATCAGCCCGCCAGACCACAAACCCCTCTACTACAAGCCCTCCCGCCAACTGGCACCCTCCTTGCTACCGTCCACCGCTTAAGCTTTTGTCAGCCTTAGGTTTTTTAAGGTTTATGGGTACATATTTACTAATTTCTCGTTATCCCCGCGCCCCGCATCATCCCTCCAACAAGAACGCGTCGCCCTTCGCCGGCACGCCCCCGGGCAGTTCCCGATGCCCTACCTTGCCTTGGAGTCAGTCATGACCAGTGCAGCCAATTCGGCACCCCTCATAGAAAAACACACGATCGGCTACGTACCGCCGCAAGACCGCCACGGAAAGGTAAGGGATCTGTTCACACTGTGGTTCGGCGGCAACATCGCGCCGTTGCCCATCGTTACCGGCGCGCTGGGCGTGCAGTTGTTCCACCTGAACCTGGTGTGGGGCATCATCGCCATCCTGGTCGGCCACCTGGTTGGTGGTGTGTTGATGGCACTGCACTCGGCCCAGGGCCCGCAAATGGGCATCCCGCAGATGATCCAGAGCCGCGCCCAGTTCGGTACCCTTGGCGCGCTGCTGGTGGTGGTGATCGCCGGGGTCATGTATATCGGTTTCTTCGCCTCCAACATCGTGCTCGCCGGCAAGTCGCTGCATGGCGTGGTCGACGCCGTACCGGTACCGGTGGGCATCGTCATCGGTGCGCTGGGCTCGGGCATCATCGGCATCATCGGCTACCGCTTCATCCACGTGCTCAACCGTATCGGCACCTGGGTGCTGGGCATCGGCATCGTGGTGGGCTTCGGCTACATCTTCACCCATGTGCAAAGCGACGACTTCCTCACCCGCGGCGGCTTCAACCTGGCCGGCTGGCTGGCCACCGTGTCGCTCGCGGCGCTGTGGCAGATCGCCTTTGCGCCCTATGTGTCGGACTACTCCCGCTACCTGCCGGCGGATGTGAAAGTCAGCTCGACCTTCTGGACCACCTACCTGGGCTCGGCCCTGGGTTCGAGCCTGTCGTTCATCTTCGGCGCCGTGGCGGTGCTGGCGATCCCGGCCGGCATGGACACCATGGACGCGGTCAAGCTGGCCACCGGCACCCTTGGCCCGGTCATGCTGGTGCTGTTCCTGCTCAGTGTCATCAGCCACAACGCCCTCAACCTGTATGGTGCTGTGCTGTCGATCATCACCCTGGTGCAAACCTTCGCCTACCGCTGGATCCCGACCGCCAAGAGCCGCGCGGTGCTTTCGCTGATCGTGCTGTCGGCCTGCTGTGTGGTGGCGGTGTTCGCCTCGGCAGACTTCATCGGCCACTTCGTCGACATGGTGCTGGTGCTGTTGGTGGTGCTGGTGCCATGGACGGCGATCAACCTGATCGACTTCTACGCGATTCACAAGGGGGACTACGACATCCAGTCGATCTTCCAGGTCGATGGCGGTATCTACGGCCGTTACAACCCGCAGGCGCTGATCGCCTATGCCGTGGGCATCGTGGTGCAGATCCCGTTCATGAACACGCCGCTGTATGTCGGGCCGATTTCCGAGCACATCAACGGGGCTGACCTGTCCTGGCTGGTGGGCTTGGCGATTACCTCGCCGCTGTACTGGTGGCTGGCTTCGCGTGACAGTGCCTACCGTCGTCGGCAGATGAGTGCCAAGTTGGCCATGGGGCACTGATTCAGCCTGTGCTGGCCTCTTCGCGGGCAACCCCGCGAAGAGGCCAGCACAGACCACTTGCCATCAGAGGTTGTACGCCCGCTCATTGTGCTCCGCCAGGTCCAGCCCCTGCTCTTCCTCTTCCCGACTGGCCCGCAGGCCCACGGTCAGCTTGATGGCCCCAAGAATCGCCCAGCTCACCACGAAGCAGTAGACGAAGGTGAACGCCACCCCCTTCAACTGCACCAGCGCCTGCCCTATCGGCGATACGCCCTCTACATAACCGCCCAACACCGGCGCAGCAAATACGCCGGTCAGAATCGCACCGACCATCCCGCCCACACCATGCAGCCCGAACACGTCCAGGCTGTCGTCATACCCCAATGCCTGTTTCAGCCGGGTCACGGCAAAGAAACAGATGGCCCCGGTCAACAGGCCAATCACTACAGCCCCCAAAGGCCCGACAAACGCACAGGCCGGGGTAATCCCCACCAAGCCTGCCAGCGCGCCGGAAGCCGCACCGAGGGCAGTCGGCCGACCATGCATCACCTTCTCGGTCAGCAACCAGCCGACAATCCCGGCGCAGGCCGCCACCATGGTCGCCAGCATCACCACCCCTGCTCCTTCGTTGGCCGCCAGCCCCGACCCCACGTTGAAGCCAAACCAGCCCACCCACAACAACCCGGCACCCACCAGGGTAAAACCGAGGTTGTGTGGCGGCATGGCCACCTGCGGATAGCCCTTGCGCTTGCCCAGCATCAACGCAGCCGCCAAGGCAGCGACGCCGGAGTTGATATGCACCGCCGTGCCGCCGGCAAAGTCCAGCACGCCCCAGTTGACCATCAGCGCCCCCGGCCCGCCCCACACCATATGGGCGATCGGCGCATACACCAGCACGAACCAGGCCCCCATGAACAGCAACGACGCACTGAACTTCATGCGCTCGGCAAAACCACCGGCAATCAGCGCTGGGGTGATGATGGCGAACGTCAGCTGGAACACCGCGAACACACCTTCCGGGATCGTGCCCACCAGGCTGTCGTGGCCGATGTTCAGCATCAGCGCCTTGTCCAGGCCGCCGATGAAGCTGTTGAAGGTCAACTGCCCCTCGACCATACCCGTGGTGTCGACCACCAGGCTGTAGCCAAACAGCACCCAAAGGATGCCGATCACACCCGCTACGGCAAACAGTTGGGTGAACACCGAAAGGAAGTTCTTCGCCCGTACCATGCCACCGTAGAACAGCGCCAGGCCGGGTATGCACATCATCAGCACGAACATCGCGGCGCAGATCATCCAGGCGGTGTTGCCGGTGTCCAGGGTGGGTTCCGCGGCATAGGCCAGCGGTGTCAGTGCGAACAGCACAACAGCAAGGGCAAGCTTCATGGAGTCACTCCTGTGCAATGAAAACCGCCGGCTGGCAGCCGGCGGTGTCGGGGTAGATCAGTACTGCGCCTGGCCCGGTACCCACGCAGTCCCCGCCAGCGGCACCCGTGCCATCGCCGCCGCTTCCACGGTCAACGCCACCAGGTCCTCCGGGTCCAGGTTGTGCAGGTGCGACTTGCCACACGCCCGTGCCATGGTCTGCGCTTCCAGCACCAGTACGCGCAGGTAGTTGGCCAATCGGCGCCCGGCCTCTTCCGGGTTCAGGCGCTTGGCCAGCTCCGGGTCCTGGGTGGTGATGCCGGCCGGGTCGCGACCGTTCTGCCAGTCGTCATAGAAGCCGGCCGCCGAGCCAATCTTCTTCAGTTCGCTGTCCAGTCGCGGGTGGTTGTCACCCAGGGCGATCAACGCCGCCGTACCAATGGCCACCGCATCGGCGCCCAGTGCCATGGCCTTGGCCACGTCGGCACCGTTGCGAATGCCACCCGATACAATCAGCTGCACCTTGCGGTGCATGCCCATTTCCTGAAGGGCCTGCACTGCCTGCGGGATGGCCGGCAGAATCGGGATGCCGACGTGTTCGATGAACACTTCCTGCGTCGCCGCAGTCCCCCCCTGCATGCCGTCGAGCACGATCACATCGGCACCGGCCTTCACTGCCAGCTTGACGTCGTAGTACGGGCGGCTGGCGCCGATTTTCACGTAGATGGGCTTTTCCCAGTCAGTGATTTCACGGATCTCGGCAATCTTGATCGCCAGGTCGTCCGGCCCGGTCCAATCGGGGTGGCGGCAGGCACTGCGCTGATCGACGCCGATCGGCAGGGTACGCATGCCGGCAACGCGCTCGGTTACCTTCATGCCCAACAGCATGCCGCCACCGCCCGGCTTGGCGCCCTGGCCGAGGACGATCTCGATAGCATCGGCCTTGCGCAGGTCATCCGGGTTCATGCCATAGCGCGACGGCAGATACTGGTACACCAGATGCTGCGACTGGCCGCGTTCTTCAGGGGTCATACCGCCGTCGCCGGTGGTGGTGCTGGTGCCGGCGATGGTCGCACCACGGCCCAGCGCTTCCTTGGCATTGGCCGACAGCGCGCCGAAGCTCATGCCGGCGATGGTCACCGGGATTTTCAGGTGGATCGGCTTTTTCGCAAACCGGTTGCCCAGCACCACATCGGTGCCGCACTTCTCGCGGTAGCCTTCCAGCGGGTAGCGCGACACGCTGGCACCCAGCAGCAGCAGGTCGTCGAAGTGCGGCACACGGCGTTTGGTGCCACCACCGCGAATGTCGTAGATGCCGGTTTCGGCGGCACGCTGGATTTCCTGGATGGTCAGGCGATCGAAGGTGGCCGACTCACGCAGTACCGGGGGGAATTGTTCGCTCATGGGAATGCTCCTGGATCAGTACGCGCTGGCGTTGTCGACTTTGAAGTTGTACAGCTGGCGGGCCGAGCCGTAGCGTTTGAAATCGGCGGCCTTGTGCTCCAGGCCTGCCTTGTTCAGCAGCTCCTGCAACGCTGTAAGGTGCTCGGCGCGCATTTCTTTTTCGATGCAGTCCGAGCCCAGCGACTGCACCGAGCCTTTGACGTAAATCTGCACCTCGTACAGCGAGTCGCCCAACGCATCGCCGGCATCACCACACACCACCAGGCGCCCGGCCTGGCCCATGAAGCAGCTCATGTGGCCGATGCTGCCGCCCACCACGATGTCCACGCCTTTCATGGAAATGCCGCAACGGGCACCGGCATCACCCTCGATCACCAGCAGCCCGCCATGGGCGGTGGCGCCAGCGGCCTGGGAGGCACTGCCCTTGACCCGCACCGAGCCAGACATCATGTTTTCGGCCACGCCCACGCCCACGTTGCCATGCACGGTCACGCTGGCCTGCTGGTTCATGCCGGCGCAGTAGTAGCCAGCGTGGCCTTCGATATCCACCGCCACGGCGGCGTTGATGCCCACGGCCAGGTTGTGTTTGCCATCGGGGTGGGTCACCCGCCATTCGTGGTCTTGCACCTCACCGTGCAGGGACTGGTTGAGCACACGCACCGAAGTGCTGGAAAGGTCGATCGTTTTCATAAGGTTCTCCAGAGGTTCGGTGGCAGGTCAGGCGCTTTCGCGCTCCCAGACGTACAGGGTGGCCGGAGCCGGCTCCCAGACCTTGGCATGCTCGATACCCGGCAGGCTGGCCAGTGCCTGGTATTCCGAGGCCATGGCCACGTAGTCTTCGGTCTCGGCTAGCACTGCCGGCTTGCAGGCAATCGGGTCGCGGATCACGGCAAAGCCGTTGCGGGTGCCGATGGCGAAGGTGAAGAAGCCGTCCAGGTCTTCCAGCGCGCCATCCAGGGCCTGGGCCAGGGTATCGCCCTGCTGCAGGCGCCAGGTCAGGTAGCCGGCGGCCACTTCGGTGTCGTTATCGGTTTCGAAACTGATGCCTTCGCGCTTCAGTTCCTGGCGCAGGCGGAAGTGGTTGGACAGCGAGCCGTTGTGCACAAGGCACAGGTCGGCACCGGTGGAAAACGGGTGGCTGCCTTCCATGGTCACGGCGCTTTCGGTGGCCATGCGGGTATGGCCAATGATGTGGCTGCCCTTCATGCCGGCCAGGCCGAAACGGCTGGAGATTTCAGCCGGCAGGCCCATACCCTTGAGGATTTCGATGCTTTGCCCGGCGCTCATGATGCGCACGGCCGGGGCCAGTTCGCTCAGTGCCTGGCGGGCAGCCGCTTCGCTGGTATGCACTTTGAGTACCGCCGCGCTGGCATTCTGGAACCCGTCAAGCGAGCAGCCCAGGCGCCCCTCCAGCTGGCCCATCAGGGTGGCCCAGTCGTAGTTGATATCCGTGGCTTGCAGGGTCAGCTTGACCCAGCCATCCGCCACCTCGTCGCCGTAGATGGCAAAGCCTGCGCTGTCCGGGCCACGGTCGGTCATGGCTTCGAGCATGGGTTCGAAGAGTTTGCCAAGCTGGGCCTCCAGCTCGGGCTTTTTCAGGTACAGACCTACGATTCCACACATGGTGATGCTCCTTACTAGGCAGTGGGCGGTCGCTGTCGTATTGGCCGCCCAGAGGATTGGGGCGGTCAGAAGAACTCGGTGTAACGCTGGATTTCCCAGTCGGAGACATGGCGGCAGTACTCCACCCACTCCATGCGCTTGAGCTTGATGAACTCGTCGACAATCTCGGCGCCCAACACCTCGCGGAACAACGGGTCGGCTTCGAGCGCGTCGGCGGCTTCCTTCAGCGATTGCGGCAGGGTCTTGATGCCGCGTGCGGCAATTTCTTCAAGGCTGAGGTTGTAAAGGTTCTCGTTGCACATCTCGCCCGGCTCCAACTGGCGGTCGATGCCATCGAGCCCGGCGGCGATGATCGCGGCGGTAACCAGGTACGGGTTGCAGCCGGCGTCCGGCAGGCGGAACTCCAGGCGGCCATACGGGATGCGCACCATCGCCGAGCGGTTGTTGGCCCCCCAGGCCACGAAGGCCGGCGCCCACGTCGAACCCGACAAGGAACGCCCCACCACCAGCCGCTTGTAGGAATTGACCGTCGGTGCCGCGAAGGCACACAACGCCGGGCCGTGGGCCAGGAGCCCTGCGGCAAAGTGGTAGGCCAGCTTCGACAGGCCCATGCCGCTGCTGTCGGACGCGTCGTGGAACAGGTTCTTGTTGGTGCTGCTGGCCAGCGAGAGGTGGAAGTGCATGCCATTGCCGGCACGCTTGGGGTCGGGCTTGGGCATGAACGAGCAGATCATCCCCAGGTCGTTGGCGATTTCACCGGCGGCCATGCGGAAGAAGGTAAAGCGGTCGGCCGACTCCATGGCGTCGCTGTAGGTGTAGTTGATCTCGAACTGGCCGTTGGCGTCTTCGTGGTCGATCTGGTAGATGTCGAAGCCCACCGGTTGCAGGGCCTCGGTCAGGCGCTCGAGAAACAGCCGCGAGCGCGACAGGCCCTTGTAGTCGTAGCAAGGCTTGTCGAGGTTGTCGGAGGCATCCACCAGTTGCAGCTTGCCGCCTTCGTCACGGCGGAACAGGCTGAATTCCGGCTCCAGGCCGGTGTTCAAGGTCCAGCCCTTGTCGGCCAGGCGTTGCACCTGTTGTTGCAACACATAGCGGCTGTCGTAAGGCCAGGGCTGGCCGTTGACATGCCCCACGCACACCACCCGGCCGTACCCCGGCTGCCACGGTACCGGGATCAAGGTGGAAAGGTCGCCACGGGCCATGAAGTCCGGGCCGTGCGGCTCCATGCCCATGCCGCAGATGGCGAACCCGGCAAAGCCGGCGCCCTCTTCGGCCACCATCTTCAGGCCCGAGACCGGCACCGATTTGGTCTTCGCCGAGCCATGGATATCGACGAACTGCGCCAGCACGTACTTGATGCCGTGCTGGTCGAGGGTGCGCTGGGTTTCTGCTGGCAACATGGGTTGAACACTCCTGGGTAAGGGGCAATGATTCCGCATGAGAAACTTAATTTCCTCACAGGAATGCAATGCGCTTGCCAACTCTGTCCACAGCGCCCTTGTGTACCGCCTGATCTGGCCTCATCGCGGGTAAGCCCGCTCCTGCAAAAATACACCGCAGCCCTTTAGGAGCGGGCTTGACCGCGATGAGGCCCGCACAGGCAACTCAAAACCCAGGCTGATATTTAAGCTCTATTTATGGGAAACTTGTTTTCACCCGAGGAAAGAAGCAGCCAACGCAGCTGCTTTTCGCACTTTCCCAGTGCGAAATCTTTATTCTTGAACTGAAACCGTGCAGGACATTCGATGTCGACCGAAACCGAACCGCGCCTTCGCCTGGAGCAGTACCTGGGCCTGCAGATCAAGCGCCAGCGCCAGGCCCAGTCCCTCAAGCTCGCCGATGTGGCGCGCATCGCCGGCATCAGCCAGGGCATGCTGAGCAAGATCGAGAACGCCCAAGTGTCCACCAGCCTCGACACCCTCAGCCGCCTGTGCGACGTACTGGGCATGCCGATGGCCAAGCTGTTCAGCCAATATGACCAGCCCGACGGCAATGCCTTGCTGGTGAAGGCCGGCGAAGGGCTGGAGGTGGTGCGCCGCGGCACCGAGAAGGGCCACACCTACCATTTGCTCAATCACGCCAGGGGGCCGAAAAAGAACTTCGAGGCGTACATGGTGAGCATGGATGACGCCAGCGAAGAGTTCCCGACCTTCGCCCACCCGGGCACCGAATTCCTCCACCTGCTGGAAGGCGAACTGGTGTACCGCCATGGCAACCAGCTCTATCACATGCACGCTGGCGACAGCCTGACCTTCGACGGTGAAACCCCGCATGGCCCCGAACAGCTGGTGCAGGTGCCCATCCGCCTGTTGTCGATCATGAACTACGGCGAAGAGTGACGCGGCGTAGCAAGGCAACTGCCGATATCGCGATCAGGCAAGCACACATCACCCGCAAGATGGTTACCGCCGGCCTGGTGTTGGTGGTACCGACTTTCGACCTGCTGGGCAGCACCCGCCTGGCAGGCAGCGACTGGGTCGACCTGGCCTTGTTGGGTGTGTTCTGCACCGGGTTGTCGCAGTTCCTGTTCGTCAAGAGCCTGGAAGGCCTGGAAGCCCGCATTGCCGGCATGATCATCGCGCTGGAGCCGGTGTGCGCGATCATCGGGGCATGGTGGTTGTTTGGTGACCAACCGAGCCTGCGCATGGCTGCGGGTGCTGCGCTGATCGTGCTGGCGACTATTCTAGCTGACGCGCGCAAAGCACCTGCGGAGCAAGGGGACACCAGTCGCTGCGCGCACTGAATATCTGTCCTGGGCGCGGCTCAACGCATGCCGCGCCTGCTTGACGAAGCGAGAAGGCTTACTTCTAGAGTTAGCTTCGCCTAGGGGGTGGAGAAGGCGGCGCTTCTGGTGGTCCATAGCGCTCAAGCATCCTATCAAACCGGTCAATCTCCCTTTGGAAACGCACATCCCACATTGCTTTAGCAACTTCACGCCACGCTGACCCTGCTAGCTGCGGTCTCTCGTGCTGAGCAGCAGGAAGAGAGAAACTCCTAAGATCTCTTTTACTGACTTCGTAAGATTTATAATTTCCGAGCCCTCGTGCGGGTTTAAAAGGTCCCACGCCCAACACAAAGATATTCAGCTTCGTCTCATAGTGACCAACCGGCAAATGAAAAATGGGGCTGCCAGCCACGAAATCCGCTGCAAACCCATCGGTTTCAAAATTGTATTTTAGATCCCATCGGGTGTACCCATAGTGCGGAGCCCCGTGCTTATATAACCGTGCAGCTACAACACTCTTTTCCATCGTCCCCCGATGTATTCCCTTCGCCACTTTCCGGAAATGTGAAAGCTGTGGCTGCAAGCTTGATGGAAAACCCTCTTTTTGCAAAACATTGATATCCAGACTCATTCGAGGGTTCACTTGTCCCCTGGAGGCATTTCTGGAAGACCCAGAAGGGTCAACATAATTCACAGGATCACCTGAGCAATAGGCATACGCATTTATCCCCCCGCTACCAAACGGGCTTATAGAGTCAGGGCTGGTAAAGCGGCAGATTGAAGGGCTATACAGACGCCGACCATTTCCTAGCGGATACAAGCCATGCACTGCGTCACGCCGCTGTCCGGCGAATCCGATAATGGACGAATGTTGTGACAGCTCAGAGAAACCGTAAACCGTATAGGCTAGATCAAGGTTCGGACGACTCTGGAGACTTACACCCCGAAGGAGACAATCCATGGCAAAACTATCCCAAGCCTCAGATGCCTTCACCCTAGATAGACATTCGTGGTTTGGAAACTGATATTTTTACCAGGTCAGTCATTGCCTACTCAACGTTGCAATCTGGCCTATTGACGGGAAGCATGAGCCGCGAGCGAATTGCACAACTGCCCGATGACGACTGGCGAAAAACGCGCAGCGCGGATTTCCAGGAACCTCGCCTAAGCAAGAACCTCGCTTTGGTAGAAGTCATGGCAGATATCGGTGTCAGGCACGGGGTCGGTGCGGCGGCTGTAGCGATCGCTTGGGTTCTGCGTAATCCCGCGGTATCCGGAACTATCGTAGCCGCACGCCGCCCCAGCCAAATTGCCTGCCAACACACAACTCAAGAAACCGCGCAGCCGCCCGCGAGGGGGTTGCCGCATGCGGCACCAGAATGGAGAACCGACGCACCAGCGCCTGCGGCGTAACCTGCAGCCGGTGCAGCGCCCCATCTTCATGGCGAATGGACATCGCCGACACAAAGCCAACCCCCATCCCGGCCCGTACCGCCTCCTTCACCCCTTCCACCCCGGCAATCTCCAGCGCCACGCGCATCGCCACACCCTCACGGGCAAACGCCCGCTCGACGATTTGCCGCACACCCGAGCCGCTTTCGCGCAGCACCAGTGGGCAGGCTCCCAGTGACGCCAGCGTCTGCTGATCACTGTCAGCCAAGGGGTGACCCCGTGGCACGATGGCCACGATCTCGTCCTCACGCCATGCCGTCACTTCCGTGCCCAGCGGCAGCTCCTGTCCCGGCGGGCCTTCGATCAGGGCGATATCGACACTGTCCAGGGCGGCAACAATTTCCGCCGTGTTGCCATGTGAAGTGGTGACCAGCACGTCTGGATAGCGCCCGTGGAAATCGGCAATCAAGTAAGGCAGCAGGTAGCTGGCCGGCGTGGTGCTGGCACCGATGCGCAAGGTCCCGCGCTCCAGCCCGCGCATGGCTTCGCGCAGCGCCTGCGCCTGACGAAAGGTTTCACGCAGGCGCTCGGCATGGGCCAGCAGTTGCTCGCCAGCCGCCGTCAACCGTACACCACGGCCGGCACGTTGATAGAGCGGCTCGCCAAACGCCTCCTGCAACAGCTTGAGCTGGCCGGACACAGCCGGCTGCGACAGATGCAGGGCCTGGGCCGCATGGCTGATGTTGCCATGCTCGGCAACGGTGGCGAACGTTATCAGCTGTTCTGGGGTCATGAATGAAAAATATCAGCTATTCGGATATTTGCCATCCTAAATTACGATTTTTTATAAGCTTATAACCAGATTAACGTAGGCCTTGTCGAAATACCTTTCCGGAGGACTCACATGGCCACGGTTCCGTCCAACCCTGCTTTTGCACCTACCCTCTCTACCCGAGGGCGGCTCAATGGCATCCTGTTCGTGGCGTTGTTCGCGCTCGCGGTCACTCAGCTGGCCGCCATGCCCGCCATCGCCAACCTGGGCATCAGCCCGCTGATCGTCGGTATTGTCGCCGGTGCGCTGTATGGCAACGCGCTGCGTGACGGCGTACCGGCTAGCTGGGCGGCGGGTATCAACTTTTCTGCGCGCGGCCTGTTGCGCATCGCCGTGGCCTTCTTTGGCCTGCGCGTCAGCCTGCAGGAGATCGCCGAAGTCGGCTGGTCGGGGCTTATCGTGTCGCTGCTGGTGGTATCTAGCACACTGTTGATCGGCCTGTGGTGCGGTATGAAACTGTTCAAGCTGGACCGCGATACTGCCTTGCTGACGGCCGCCGGTAGCGCCATCTGCGGCGCCGCTGCGGTGCTGGCCTTCGAATCGGCACTGCGCAGTGCCCCGCACAAGAGCGCCATGGCAGTCGGTAGCGTGGTGCTGTTCGGCACCTTGTCGATGTTCCTGTACCCGCTGGCCATCAACGCCGGCTGGCTGCACCTCGACACGATGGGTGCCGGGTTGTTCCTGGGCGGCACTATTCATGAAGTGGCCCAGGTGGTTGGCGCCGCCAGTAACGTAAGCCCTGAAGCCACCCATATCGCAACCATCGTCAAGATGACCCGGGTAATGTTGCTGGTGCCGGTACTGTTGGTGGTAGGCCTGTGGATCAGCCGTTCGCGCAAAGCCGGCCAGGCGCAGGGCAATGGGCGTATCGCCATGCCTTGGTTCGCCTTCGGCTTCCTCGCTCTGGTACTGGTGAACTCGTTGCAGGTGCTGCCTGGTAGCGTGACCCAGGCGGTGAACAGCCTGGACACCTTTGCCCTGACCATGGCCATGACGGCACTGGGGATGGAAACCCGCTTCAGCCAGATCCGCCAGGCTGGGCCGAAGGCGCTGGCGACCGGGGCGATTCTCAACCTGTGGCTGGTCGGGGGTGGTTTGGCGATTACAGTCGGCGTGCAGAAGCTGTTGGGCTGACTTGAGGCCGGGTTGGCTTCTTCGCGGGTAAATACGCGAAGAAGCCAACCCGGCCTCAAGCTTTTTCACTAGCCCTCTCGTTGCCGCCCACATTTCTCGGTATGGTGTTGTCAAAGAAGGATGTTTTACCCGCACAGGAAAGACTTAGATGCCTCAACGCAATGTCATCAATGCATCCGTCAGCCCCAAAGGCAGCCTGGAAACGCTGTCACAACGTGAAGTGCAGCAACTGAGTGAAGTCGGTACCGGTAGCCTTTACACCCTGTTCCGCCAGTGCGCCCTGGCCATCCTCAACACCGGCGCCCATGTCGACAATGCCAAGACCATTCTCGAGGCCTACAAGGACTTCGAGGTGAGAATCCACCAACAGGACCGCGGTGTCCGCCTGGAGCTCTTGAATGCCCCGGCCGACGCCTTCGTCGATGGCGAAATGATCGCCAGCACCCGTGAAATGCTGTTCAGCGCCCTGCGCGACATCGTCTACACCGAAAGCGAACTGGCCAGCCAGCGCATCGATCTGGAAAGCTCCCAGGGCATCACCGACTACGTCTTCCACCTGCTGCGCAACGCGCGCACCCTGCGCCCGGGCGTGGAGCCAAAAATGGTGGTGTGCTGGGGCGGCCACTCGATCAGCACCGAGGAATACCAGTACACCAAGAAGGTCGGCCACGAGCTTGGCCTGCGTAAACTGGACGTGTGCACCGGCTGCGGCCCTGGCGTGATGAAGGGGCCGATGAAGGGCGCCACCATCGCCCACGCCAAGCAGCGCATGCACGGCAGCCGTTACCTGGGCCTGACCGAACCGGGCATCATCGCCGCCGAAGCGCCCAACCCTATCGTCAACGAACTGGTGATCCTGCCGGACATCGAGAAGCGCCTGGAAGCCTTCGTACGTGTCGGCCACGGCATCATCATCTTCCCGGGCGGTGCCGGCACGGCCGAGGAGTTCCTGTACCTGCTGGGCATCCTCATGCACCCGGACAACCACGACCTGCCGTTCCCGGTGGTACTCACCGGCCCGCGCAGTGCCGAGCCTTACCTGCAGCAGTTGCATGCCTTTGTCGGCGCCACCTTGGGTGAAGCAGCGCACCGGCTGTACGAAATCATCATCGACGACCCGGCGGAAGTTGCCCGGCACATGGTCGAAGGGCTCAAAGAGGTCAAGCAGTTCCGCCGCGAGCGTAACGATGCCTTCCACTTCAACTGGCTGCTGAAGATCGAGGAGAGCTTCCAGCGCCCGTTCGACCCGACCCACCAGGCCATGGCCGAGCTGGACCTGCGCCGCGAGCTGCCGCCCCATGAACTGGCAGCCAACCTGCGCCGGGCGTTTTCCGGCATTGTTGCGGGTAACGTGAAAGACAAGGGCATCCGCCTGATCGAGGAGCACGGGCCGTACCAGATCCGTGGCGACAGCGCCGTGCTGGACCCGCTGGGCCGGCTGTTGCAGGCCTTCGTCGACCAGCACCGGATGAAGCTGCCCGGCGGCGCGGCGTATGTACCGTGCTACCAGGTGGTGACCTGATAGCCCATAACATCGGGGCCGCTTGGCGGCCCCGATGGCCTATTGGCTAAGGTCTGCCATAGGCCGCTCTACAAACCGGATACTGTCCCGCCCACTGCGTTTGGACTGGTACAACGCCACATCCCCCTGCTCGATCAACGCCGCCAGGCTGGCCGGCGGCTGCTCGAACAGGTTGGCACCGATACTCAAGGTGACCGCCTGCGGTGTAGGCACGGTCTTGCTGGCGTACTGCTGGAACTGTTCACGCAATAGCCCACCCAACTCCATGACCCGCTCGCTGCTCGCCCCGCACAGCAAGATGACGAACTCATCACCGCCCAAACGCGCTGCCAGCGAGCGCTCGGGCAGTCCTGTGCGAATGAGTTCGCTCAGGGCAATCAGCAAGCGATCACCCGCGATATGCCCATGCAGGTCGTTGACCAGCTTGAAGTTGTCGATGTCGATCAGCAGCAAGGCCCCGGGTTGCGCCGGGCTCACTTCCTTGAAGAAATGCCCGGCCCGCACTTCCAGCGCGCGGCGGTTGTAGAGCGCAGTCAACGGGTCGCGCGCGGCCAACCTGGCAATCCGCTCCTCGCGTCGATAACGCACGGTCCCCGTCATCGACAAGGCAATCAGCATGATCGCCATCGCCCCCTCGACCAGGGAAATCTGAATGATCAGCCCGCCAAAGGTGGCCAGGTCAATCAAGGTGCCCGGCGTGATCGCAATGACCGCCTTGGCCACGTAGAACAGCCCGTGAAGCAGCAACACATAGCGCAGCTGCACCGCGCCCACGCTCAGCGACTTGCCGTGCGGCCGCAACAGGAAGCTGGCCTTCAACGTCAGCGCGGCCACCAGCAGCGAGTTGACCATCAACATCACCTTCGACCACTGCGGCCCCACGGGCAGCAAAAGCAAGGCGAACCACACGACCACAACCAATAACCAGGCCCGCGACAAACGGTCTTGGGTAAAACGCAACACGCCCATCAGGAAAAACCAGTGCGCAACCACCAGCAAGCCATTGGCGAACCAGATGCCGATGAACAGCAAGCCGATCCCGCGTAGCAAGGCCAGAACACAGCCGACAGTAATGGTGGCAAAACCTGCACTCCAGAACAGCAAAGAGGTTTCGCGGACGCTGCGCCACTCAATCGCCAGGTACAACGCAGCTGCTGCTGCCAGGGCGACCGAGATGGTCAGCATCGTGGGTGGATCTAGCGCCATATACGCATTGGCCTATCTGGTTAACGAAGAAAAGGCCCGATTGTATGCGCTCGTGATGACTTTTCAGAGGGGCCTTGCACGGTTGCCTGCAAATGATAGCCCAGCCCCTGTCCATGGTCGTGCGCAAGCAATATCATATTGACATCAAGCGGTCGTGTTCACCACTCAAATCGCGATGCATTCACCCAAGAAAACGCACCCGTTGCCCGCCCGTGAGCACTCAGACAAGCACAGGCTTAGCTAAGGTCGCCGAGCCGGCGCGGTCCCTGTAGGCGCGGGCACGGCTTTTGGAAGAGTGCAAGGGCTCAGAGCACCCGCTTGATCAACGGCTCCAACCGGCTATAACGCAACCGCCGCAGGAACTTGCGCACTTCCTTGGGGTGCTCGGCCTTGACCCCCAACGCCTCGGCCGAGCCGATTTTCGGCGCAAACCGGCGCAACTCGGCCAGCTCCGCCTCTCGTGGCGCCAGCCACTGCCCCAGCGGGTCATCGATGAGCAGGCCGTTCTCAAGGTCCAGGTTGAACCCCCGCGGGTTCAGGTTGTTGCCGGTCAGCAGCGAATAGCGCTGGTCGACCCACACGCCCTTGGCGTGGAAGGTATGCCCGGGATCGTTCCAGATCCGCACTTCCAGCTGGCCACGGGTAATGGCCGCGTGGCGGCGCCGGGCGAAGCCTCGCAGGTTGTCTTCATACAGATAAGGCAAAGCGCCACTGGCACTGAACGGCTCACCGGGGGCGATGTAGAAGTCGTTGGCCGTGCGGTCACCCACGATCAGCTCAACGTGCACGCCCCGCTCCAGCGCATGGTCGAGCTCGCGCATCACCACCCGTGGCGGGTTGAAATACGGCGTGCTGATGATGATGTGCGTGCGCGCCGCCGCTAGCAGGGCGCACAGCGCCCGGTTCAACGGGTTGCCACGGCCCACGCCCAACAGTGGCACCACCCGCAACCCCTCCCCAGGCACGGCGGCCGGTGCCTCGTACGCCATGCGCCGCAACCGCGCACGCAAGCGCCGAATGTCGCCGCGCAGGCTACGGGTGGCGGGTGGTGCGGGCAAGTCGAGACGTGGTGTGGCGGTGTGGTGCAGCAGGCGCGCTACCAGGCCGACCATGGCGTCGGCCAGCGCCGGTGACTGGAACAGGTGATAGCGGTCCAGGCGATAACGGTCGAAGCGGTGCAGGTACACGTTGTTCAGGCTGGCGCCGGTGTAGATCACACAGTCGTCGATGATGCTGCCCTTCAGGTGCAACACACCGAACAACTCACGGGTCTGCACTGGCACCCCGTGAATGACGATATCCAGCCCGCGCAACTGGCGCTGGGCCTGGTACCAGGCGGCGTTACCCGGCTGGCGACCGGCCCCGAGCAGGCCACGGCGGGCACGGAACCAGTCGACCACGATAGTGATTTCCAGGCCCGGCCGCTCGGCCTTGGCCTGGTACAAGGCATCCAGCACTTCCTGGCCGGCCTCGTCTTCCTGCAAGTACAACGCAACGATGACGATGCGCCGGGTTGCAGCGCGGATGCGCTCGAACAGGCAGGCGCGGTAGGCCTTGGCATCGGGCAGCACCTGGATCGACTCGGGCGACATGGCGTAGCCTGGCAATGCCGCCAGCATGGATTCGGGGTTCACGAACGATCACCTTCTCTGTGCAATCACTGTCGGCCCTGCCAGCCGGCGGGGCCATTCCTGGTCGCTGCGCCGGGGGTGTAAGATCGACCCGGCAACGACCTATAAAAACAAGAACCACGCGAGGCTGTATTTTCTCACTGCCCCTGACGAACTATGCCTCAGCTTGCACAGGAACAGCGCAATGGTCCACCCCGCTTCTGCAACCCCATCGCCGTCTATTGTAAAGAGTTGTTCCGCGAAGACCTTCGGCTTTCTGATTTTGCCCAATTTCACCACCATCGGCCTGGCCTCGGCGGTAGAAACCTTGCGCATGGCCAACCTGGCCGCGCGCAAGCCACTGTTTCGCAGTGTGCTCATCGCAGCAGACGATGCGCCAGTGACGGCCAGCAACGGCATGCGCGTCTTACCCGACTACAGCATCGCCAACGCGCCCGCACTGGATACCCTGCTGGTGGTGGGTGCCAACCCCATCGACCGTAGTCGAGGTAACCGTCCGTTGATCGACTGGTTGCGCCAGCTGGCCCGCCAACACGTGCCGTTGGGCGGTATCTGTACCGGCAGCTACCTGCTGGCCAAGGCCGAACTGCTAAAGGGCTACCGCTGCACCATCCACTGGGAAGACTTGCCGACATTGCAGGCACACTTCCCCGGCATCGTGATCTCCAGCCAGCTGTTCGAACTGGACCGCGACCGCTACACCTGCTCGGGCGGTGTGGCAGCCATGGACATGATGCTGCAACTGGTAGCCCGCGAGGCTGGCGGCCAGGACATCGCGGCCAAGGCGGCCGAGCTGTTGCTGTGCGACCGCATGCGGGGCGAGCGCGAGCGCCAGCGGGTGCCGCTGCGCACCCTGTTGGGCAGCGCCCAACCCAAGCTGAGCCAGGTGGTGGCGATCATGGAAGCCAACCTGGAAGAACCGCTGGCGCTGGAAGAGCTGGCCAGCCTCAATGAAGTGACCGTGCGCCAGTTGGAGCGGCTGTTTCACAAGTACCTGCAGCGTACGCCCAGCCAGTATTACCTGGAGTTACGGCTGTCGAGGGCGCGGGAGTTGCTGCTGCGCAGCGATGTGCAGGTGCGGGAGGTGGCGTTGGCTTGCGGGTTCAGTTCGCCGGCGCATTTTTCCAAGAGCTATAGCCGATTCTTCGGGTTGTCGCCGCTGGGGGAGCGGCGGCAGGCTTCGCTGCATTAATTCAAGTTTTTGTATCGCTTTTACCGGCCTCTTCGCGGGTTTACCCGCGAAGAGGCCGGTACAGGTCAACTAATCTTCAAGAGCCGAGTGCGCCGTTTCCCGACACATCAGCATGGCCACCAGCGCGACCAGTGCCGCCGCCAGCAAATACCCCGCCGGCGCCAGCTTGCTGCCGGTCACCTGGATCAGCCAGGTGGCAATGAACGGCGCAGTCCCGCCAAACAGCGCGTTGGCCAGATTGAAGCTCAGGGCAAAGCCACTGAAACGCACCCGGGTCGGGAAAATCTCCGCCAGCAGGCACGGCAAGGTCCCGTCGTTCATCGCCAGTACCGCCCCGAAGCAAATCTGGATCGCCAGGATCACCACCAGCGGCTGCCCATCGAGCAGGCGGAACAACGGTACGGTCAGCCCCAGGAACAACAGCGACGCCACCACCAGCATGGTCTTGCGGCCAAACTGGTCGGACAAACGCCCCATCAGGAAGATCAAGCCGATATAGGTGGCCAGCGACACCGTCGAGGCGATGAACGAATCCCGCTCGCTCATGCCCATTTCAGTGGACAGGTAGGTCGGCATGTAGCTAAGCAGCAGGTAGAACGCCACGGCGTTCAGGCAGGTAACGCCAATGCCGATGGCCAGGCTGCGGCGGTGCTGGCTCATCAGTTCGCGTATTGGCGCCTGCGCCATGCAGGCTTTGTTTTCCAGGCGCTGCTCCATCTCCAGAAATTTGGGGGTGTCCTGCAGGCTCATGCGGATATAACGCCCTACCAGGCCAAACGGCGCCGCCAGCAGGAACGGCAGCCGCCAGCCCCATTCATGCAGGGCTTCGCTGCTGAGCAGCTCGTGCAGTACCGCCACGAATGCCGCACCAAACAGCAACCCGGCTGCGGTGCTGGCCGGCACGATGCTGGTGTACAAGCCGCGCCGTCCAGGCGGTGCGTATTCAGCCAAAAACGCGGCGGCACCGGCGTACTCGCCCGAAGCCGAAAAGCCCTGCACCAGGCGGATCAGCAACAGCAGGCAGGGTGCCCACAGGCCGATTTGCGCATAACCGGGCAACAGGCCAATGCAAAAGGTGGATACCGACATGATCAGGATCGACCACGACAGTGCGTTGCGCCGGCCATGGCGGTCGCCGAAATGGCCCCAGACAATGCCGCCCAGTGGCCGCACCAGGAACGACAGGGCAAACACTGCAAAGGTGGCCAGCAAGCCGGTGGTCTTATCGGTTTGCGGGAAGAAGGTGGCGGCGATGATGGTGGCCAGGTAGCCGTAGGCGGCGTAGTCGAACCACTCGACGAAGTTGCCCATGAAACTGGCCCGGGCGGCCTTGCGCAGGGCCTGGCGTTCGGCACTGAGCGCGGGGCCGTCGACGGTGGATGGGTCAAGTGTGGTGCTGGACATGACGGGTACCCTCTGGTTCTTTTAATTGGAGGCAGGGTCTGGTGGTCATACAGTGATTTTTTTGTTGTCTGGGCTGGCCTCATCGCGGCTGAAGCCGCGACGAGGCACCACCGATGCTTACTTGCGAATGATGTTGTGCTCCGGCCCATACGGGAATCGGGTGATGTTCTCAGCGCCGTGGTCAGTGACGATCAGGATGTCATGCTCGCGATACCCGCCCGCCCCCAGTCGCCCTTCAGGCAGCATGATCATCGGTTCGATCGACACCACCATGCCCGGCTCCAGCACCGTGTCGATGTCTTCGCGCAGCTCCAGCCCGGCTTCGCGGCCGTAGTAGTGACTCAAGGTGCCGAACGAGTGGCCATAACCGAAGGTGCGGTATTGCAGCAGGTCGTGGCGCAGGAAAATCTCGTTCAGTTCACGGGCGATATCGCTGCAGCGCATGCCCGGACGTACCAGCTTCAACCCGGCCTCGTGTACCTCGACGTTGGCCTGCCACAGGCGCAGGTGCTCGTCCGGGCAATGGTCGAGGAACAGTGTGCGCTCCAGCGCGGTGTAGTAGCCAGCGATCATCGGGAAGCAGTTGAGGCTGAGGATTTCACCCTTTCCCACGCGGCGGCTGGTTACCGGGTTGTGCGCACCGTCGGTGTTGAGCCCGGACTGGAACCAGGTCCAGGTGTCCATCAGCTCGGCATCGGGGAAGCGCTTGGCAATTTCCCGGACCATCGCCTGGGTGGCATGCAATGCCACTTCATATTCAGGCACTTGATCGCGCAGCGCCTCTACCACCGCCGCACCGCCGATATCGGCCACCTGCGCGCCATGGCGAATCAGCGCCTGCTCCTCGGCCGACTTGATCATGCGCATGCGCATGCAGGGTGCACCGATGTCTACCAGCTCGGCCTTGGGGTAGCAGGCGGCGAGCTTGCCGTGGTTCTGCAGGTTGAGGTGGTCATGCTCCACGCCAATGCGCGAGGCCAGCGGCAGGGCCTGCTGGATGGCGACGAAGAAGTTGTCGCGCTGCCAGTCGGTGTAGACGATGTTGTCAGTGCCCACCGTGCGCCGCCAGGGTTGCCCGCCGTCGATGTTGGCACTGATCGAGACCACCTTGTCCTGGGTGATCACCAGCGCATAGGGGCGGCCGAACGAGCAGTAGAGAAAATCGCTGTAGTAGTTGACGTTGTGGTACGACGTGAAGATCGCCGCTTCGATGTCCTGCTCGTCCATGTAGGCCCGCAGCCGGGCATGGCGGGCCGCATATTCCTGGGCCGAGAAGGTTGGCTGCACCTTGTCGCCATTGCGGATTTTCAGGGTCTTGGGCATTTGCATGGTCGGAGTTCCTTGTCGTTGTAAGCACGCTGTTCAGGCTTGCCGCCTGAGAAGCATTGCAACAGAACCGACGAGGACGCTTTTGTATCTATCCGACCTGGAATTGGCGGGATGGCCACTGCAAAGGGGGCGCGATGCGCCCCCGGAAACACTGCTACTTCAGGTCAAAGCGATCCAGCTCCATGACCTTCTGCCACGCGGCCACAAAGTCCCGGACGAACTTGTCACCCCCATCACTGCTGCCATACACCTCACTCAGCGCCCGCAACTGGGCATGCGAACCAAACACCAGGTCAACCCGGCTACCGGTCCACTTCACCTGCCCGGTCTTGCGATCGCGGCCTTCGAAGCTTTCGTTGTCTGCCGAAGTCGCCTTCCATTCCACGCCCATGTCCAACAGGTTGCGGAAGAAGTCATTGCTCAAGGTGCCGGGCTTGTCGGTGAACACGCCCTGCTTGCTGCCGCCATGGTTGGCGCCCAACACGCGCAGGCCACCGATCAGCACGGTCAGCTCCGGCGCGGTCAGGGTCAGCAACTGGGCCTTGTCCAGCAACAGCTTCTCGGCCTTGACGCTATAGCGAGCCTTGGTGAAATTGCGGAAACCATCGGCCAACGGTTCCAGCACGGCAAACGATTCGACATCGGTCTGCGCCTGGGACGCATCGACACGGCCCGGGCGGAACCCAACGCTGCCACTGTAGCCGGCATCCTTGGCGGCCTTTTCAACGGCGGCCGTACCCGCCAGCACGATCAGGTCGGCCATCGAGACCTTTTTACCGCCATTGTTGAAGTCGGCCTGAATCTTCTCCAGCGCCGCCAGCACCTTGTCTACACCCTGGTTTGCAGCCCAGTCCTTCTGCGGCGCCAGGCGCAAGCGGGCGCCATTGGCACCACCGCGCTTGTCGGAGCCACGGAAGGTCGAGGCCGATGCCCAGGCGGTGGAAACCAGCTCGCCCACGCTCAAGCCCGCAGCTAAAACCTTGGCCTTGAGGGCCGCGATGTCTTGTTCACTGAGAGTGGATGCCTCAGCTTTGGGCAACGGGTCCTGCCACAGCAGCTCTTCATTGGGCATTTCCGGGCCCAGGTAACGCGCAAGCGGGCCCATGTCGCGGTGGATCAGCTTGTACCAGGCGCGGGCGAAAGCATCCGCCAACTGCTCAGGGTTGTCCTTGAAGCGGCGAGCGATCGGTTCGTAGATCGGGTCGAAGCGCAGCGCCAGGTCGGAGGTGAGCATGGAAGGCGCGTGGCGCTTGGCCGGGTCATGGGCATCCGGCACGGTGCCTGCCCCCTTGCCCTCCTTCGGCCGCCACTGGTGGGCACCGGCCGGGCTCTTGGTCAGTTCCCAGTCGAAGTTGAACAGGTTGTTGAGGTACTCGTTGCTCCATCGGGTGGGGGTCGAGGTCCAGGTCACTTCCAGGCCGCTGGTGATGGTATCGCCACCCTTGCCGCTTCCGAACTTGTTGGCCCAACCCAACCCCTGCAGCTCCAGGCCTGCAGCTTCCGGCTCCGGGCCGACGTTGTCGGCAGGGCCGGCACCGTGGGTCTTGCCGAAGGCGTGGCCACCTGCAATCAGTGCCACGGTTTCTTCGTCGTTCATGGCCATGCGGCCGAAGGTCTCGCGGATATCCTTGCCCGAAGCCACCGGGTCGGGGTTACCTTCCGGCCCTTCCGGGTTCACGTAGATCAGGCCCATCTGCACGGCGGCCAGTGGGTTTTCCAGGTTGCGCTCGGCCGACAGGTCGCGGTTTTGCTCTTCGCCATGTTTGGCCGGTTCGGCCACCAGGTCACCCTGGCCTGGCGGCTGCGCCTTGACCTGGTCCTTGCCGTAGCGGGTATCGCCCCCCAACCAGACCTTTTCCGAACCCCAGTACACGTCTTCATCGGGCTCCCACACATCGGCACGCCCGCCCGAGAACCCGAACGTCTTGAAGCCCATGGATTCGAGAGCGACGTTGCCGGTAAGCACGATCAGGTCGGCCCAGGAAATCTTGTTGCCGTACTTTTGCTTGATCGGCCACAACAGGCGCCGGGCCTTGTCCAGGCTGACGTTGTCCGGCCAGCTGTTGAGCGGGGCGAAACGCTGCTGACCCGAGCCGGCGCCACCCCGGCCATCACCAATGCGGTAGGTACCGGCGCTGTGCCAGGCCATGCGGATGAACAGCGGGCCGTAGTGGCCGAAGTCGGCGGGCCACCAGTCCTGCGAATCGGTCATCAAGGCGGTCAGGTCTTTTTTCAGGGCCTGGAAGTCCAGGCTCTTGAACGCCTTGGCGTAATCGAAGTCCGGGTCAGGGCTGGACTTGGACGAATGTTGGTGAAGAATCCTCAGGTTGAGCTGGTCAGGCCACCAGTCACGGTTGGTGGTGCCGCCACCTGCGGTTTGATGGAACGGGCATTTCGATTCGTTCGACATCTGCGGGTACCTTTGGGTCGGTTATCCAGATTTCCGGTCTATGCCAGGTGTTCTTTCAGCCGAGCGTGTGGGCTCGTGCTACCCCTCATCAGGTCTACACGGGGCTTGCGAAGCTGTCACGGCGGGCCGGTGCGGTCTTGCACGCAGGTGCTGAGACACCGCCCGCTCGCGGAATTCGCGGGGCCAGGGGAAAGACTAGCCGAGCTTGGGCAGACTTCTAATAGAGTGGCTGTTAGGGGGTGATAGGCTGGCTCTGTCAGGCGTTGGCAGGCACATCCATACAAGGCAAGCAGGCCGCCCACATGCTTCAATACACCGCCAAGCCCTCTACCCCCGGAACCCGAGCCCAATGAACCGCAACGACCTGCGCCGCGTCGACATGAACCTGCTGGTGCTGTTCGAAGCCCTGATGATCGAACGCAACCTGACCCGCGTGGGTGAAAAGCTGTTCATCACCCAGTCCACCGTCAGCGCCGCCCTCGCCCGCCTGCGCGAGCTGTTTGACGACCCGCTGCTGATCCGTAGCGGCCGGGCCATGGAGCCCACGCCCAGGGCCATGCAGATCTTCGCCGAGCTGGGCCCGGCCATGGACGTGATTTCCGCCGCCATCAGCCGAGCCCGCGAGTTCGACCCGGCCAGCAGTTGCAACGTGTTCCGCCTGGGCCTGTCGGACGATGCCGAGTTCGGCCTGTTCCCAGCGCTTCTGCAGGCCCTTCGCGAAGAGGCCCCGGATATCAGCGTGGTGGTACGGCGTGCCAACTTCCTGCTGATGCCCGGCTTGCTGGCCAGCGGTGAAATTTCGGTCGGTGTGAGCTACACCACCGACCTGCCGGCCACCGCCAAACGCCGCAAGCTGCGTAACATCGGCGTGCGGGTACTGCGCGCCGACGACCGCCCCGGCCCGCTGACCCTCGACGAATACTGCGCCCGCCCGCATGTGATGGTGTCGTTCTCCGGCGACATGAGCGGCAATATCGACCTGGACCTGGCGCGCATCGGTCGTTGCCGCAAGGTGGTGCTGGCAGTGCCGCAGTTCGGCAGCCTGCGCGCCCTGCTACGCAATACCGAGATGATCGCCACGGTGCCGGACTACGCCGCCTGCGCCCTGGCCGACGACGGCAGCTTGCGCGCCGACCCGGCGCCGTTCGATATCACCGAGGCAGAGCTGTCGATGGTGTGGAGCGGTGCCCAGGACAACGACCCCGCCGAGCGCTGGTTGCGCGAGCGTATTTTGCAGTTTATGGCTCGGTAGGTGCTTGGCTGAAGAAGTTTGGCGTTTGTGAGATCGAGCGCCTCATTTACGCCGCTGCATCCACGCCGCCCCCAGCCCACTGAGGCAAATAACCGAAATACCCACCAGGCTCAAGGTATCCGGCACCTGGCTGTAGATCACGAACCCGAGCAACCCGGCAAACACGATCTGGCAGTAGCTGAACGGTGCCAGCAACGCTGGCGCCGCATGGCGGAAGGCCTGGGTCAGCAGCAGGTGCGCCGTCATGCCAAAGCCCCCCAACGCCAGCATCAGCAGCGCATGGTCCCAACGCGGCATTTCCCAGAAAAACGGCACCAGCGCACTCAACGCCAAGGTGTTGCACAGCCCCGCATAGAAGTTGCTGGTGGTCGGGCTGTCGTGCGCCGCCAGGATGCGGGTCAGCAGTTGGTAGAAGCAGAACCCCAGCGCCGAACCGAACGGGTACAGAATGGCAGGGGTGAACATTGCTCCCCCCGGGTGTACTACCACCAGCACGCCGATAAAGCCCAACACCACCGCCACCCACTGCCCCACCGTCACCCGCTCTTTGAGCAGCGGCGCCGACAGCGCGGTGACCAGCACCGGGGCAAGAAAGTTGACTGCCGTGGCCTCGGCCAGCGGCAGGTATTGCAGGCCAGCGGTAAACAACAGGCTGGTGCTGAGCAGGCTCAAGGCACGCAGCGTCTGCAACAGCGGCCGACGGGTGCGCAGCACGTTCATACCCGACTTGGGCAGAAAGATGCCGGCCATCAGCAGCGTATGCACTAAATAGCGTGCCCACACCACCATGATGATCGGGTACAGGCCGCCAAGAAACTTGGACAAGGCATCGTGGCTGGCAAACAGAAACGTCGCCACCACGACGAGGGTGATGCCACGCAGAGGTTGGTTGACGCCGGACAGCGGTGTGCTGGAACTCATGGCTCTCTCGATGACGGCGCGCCAGCAGGCAGCGCCCAGGGAAGGCCGCACAGGCATGGCCTGGCGGGTGCAACAGTTCGGATTCTAGAAGAGATGGCGCAGCATAAGGAAGTTCAATTGCCGCTTGTCCAGGCCGACTGCAAATTCTGTTCGCTGATCGACCACTTTGTGCCCCGCACGCATGGCCCGTGCCGTGCTGATCGCCGACCATCGACCGCGAACCCTGCACACCCTACAAGGAATTTACATGCAAAGGCTCACCACCCGTAACGGCCTGGCCCTGCCCGCAATCGGCCTGGGCACCTGGCCGATGACTGGCACCGCGTGCACCCAGGCCGTGCGCCAGGCGCTGGACGTGGGTTACCGGCACATCGATACCGCCACCGCTTACGACAACGAAGCGGCTGTCGGCCAGGCCCTGCGCGACAGCGACGTGCCGCGCGAGCAGATCCACCTGACCACCAAGGTGTGGTGGGACCGCCTGGAACCCAAGGCCATGCGTCAGTCACTGGAAGACAGCCTGCGCGCGCTGGGCACCGAGCACGTCGACCTGTTCCACATTCACTGGCCCGGCCAGGACTGGGACCTGGCCCGCAGCATCGAAACGTTGGTAGCCCTGCGTGACGAAGGCAAGGCGCGGCACATCGGCGTGGCCAACTTCCCGCTTGGGCTGCTGCGCCAGGTGATGGAAACCCTGGGCGCACCGTTGTCGGCGATCCAGGTGGAATACCATGTGCTACTTGGCCAGCAACCGCTGCTTGATTACGCGCGCCGCCATGACCTGCTGCTCACCGCCTACACCCCACTGGCCCGTGGCCAGGCAGCGGCGCAGCCGGTCATCCAGGAAGTTGCCCGTAAGCATGGTGTGCTGCCTGGCCAGGTGGCACTGAAATGGCTGCTGGACCAGGACGGCGTAGCGGCGATCCCCAAGGCCAGTAGCCGCGAAAACCAACTGGCCAACCTGGCAGCGCTGGACGTGCAACTGGATGACGAAGACCGTGCGGCGATTGCCGGGTTGCCGAAGGATCAGCGCGTAGTGAGCCCGGCGTTTGCGCCGGACTGGAATAGCTGAAATTCATAAGCGCGACACAGGCCTTGTGGGAGCGGGCACGCCCGCTCCCACAAGGATTGCACAAGTTTTTAGATTTTGAGTAAGACCGCGTAAGCCGTCAGCCTGGCGTAATGACCTGCTTCAACCGCTCGCTCGCCGGTGCCGGCCGCCCGTACAGGTAACCCTGAAAGTGCGAACACCCTTCCGCCGCCAACCGACGCATCTGCTCTTCCGACTCCACCCCCTCGGCCGTGGTCTTGATCATCAGGCTGTTGGACAGGTCGGTAATGGCGCGAATGATCGACATTGCTTCGCGGCTGTCGCACATGTCGTGCACGAACGACTTGTCGATCTTGATCCGGTCGAACGGGAACGACCGCAGGTACCCCAACGATGAGTAGCCGGTCCCGAAGTCGTCCAGCGAAATGGACACACCCAGGTCTTTCAGCGCACGCAAGGTGCGCACGTTTTCTTCGCTGTTGCCCAGCAGTACCGATTCGGTAATTTCCAGCTCCAGCCGCTGCGGCGGCAGGCCTGAGTCGGCCAGCGCCAGGGCGACAATATGGACAAGGTTGCCATTTTTGAACTGCACGGCCGACAGGTTGACCGACACGGTCTGCTCGCTGTCCCAGCTGGCCGCCTCCTGGCAAGCCAGGTTCAGTGCACGCGTGCCCAGTTCGTGGATCAGCCCGGTTTCTTCAGCGATGGGGATGAAGTCCATGGGCATGACCATGCCACGGGTCGGGTGCTCCCAGCGCAGCAACGCCTCGTAACCGGTAACGCTGCTGGTCTGCTGGTCGACCACCGGCTGGTAGTGCAGCTGCAGCTGGCCCAGATGCAGCGCGGTACGCAGGTCGGTTTCCACCAGGCGGCGCTGGCGGGCCGCGACGTCCAGCTCGACGTCGAAACACTCGTAGCGGTTGCGGCCATTGCGCTTGGCCTCGTACAGCGCCATGTCGGCATAACCGAGCAATTGCTCGGCCTGGTCGTTGTCATCGGGGGCGATGGCAATGCCGATGCTGACCCCCACAGTGAACTGGTGCCCCTCGATCTGGAACGGCGGGCAGATGGCGTTGATCAACCGCTGCGCGGTGTTGCATGCGGCATCTCGGCCATCCAGGCCGGTCAGCACCACGGCAAACTCGTCACCACCCAGACGCGCCAGAGTGTCGTGCTCGCGCAACTCGCGGCGCAGGCGTTTGCCCAGCTCGCGCAGCAGCTTGTCGCCAAAGGCATGGCCCAACGAGTCGTTGATGTTCTTGAAATTGTCCAGGTCCAGGCACAAGGCAGCGGTCAGCTTGGCGTTTTCGCTGCCTCGCACCAGGGCCTGTCGCAGGCGTTCGTTGAACAGCGTTCGGTTGGGCAACCCGGTGAGCGCATCATGGTGCGCCATGTGATGGATCTGCGCATGGGCGGCCAACTCTTCAGTGGCGTCCTCGGCGACGAAGAGCACGTAGTCAGCCTGGCCCTCGCGGTTCTGGCTGAGCAAGGTGCGGCTGCGAAGGGTGCGCGGGCCGCGGGCCGTGTCGACGCGGGTTTCGGCGGCATGGCCCTTGGTACTGCGGGCACCACGCGCCAGTTGCTGCTCAAGGTAGCCGGCCGCTGCGGGGGCAAGGCAGTCACCGGGCAACTGACCGATCATGCTGCGCCCCGGCCCGCCGAACAGGCGCTCGGCCTGCTGGTTGGCCAACAGGATGCGCTGGCTTTCCAGGTCCTGGACGATGACGCTGGCAGGAATGTTGGCAATCACCGAATCCAGGAACTGAGACAGCTTGGTCATTTCCTGGCTGTACTGCTCGGCCAGTTCCTTGGCCTTCAGCAGCTCCTGCTCCTGGTGGTGGCGCTCGGAAATGTCGCGGGTGACCTTGGCGAACCCCACCAGTTGCCCGGCATCGTCATGCACCGCTTCGATGACCACATGGGCGTGAAAGGCAGTGCCATCCTTACGCAGGCGCGAACCCACTTCTTCAAAGCGCCCGGTGCTGCGCGCCTGCTCCAGGTTCAGCGCCGGCAGCCCGGCTGCACGCTCGGCATCGGTGTAAAACAACGAGTAATGCTGGCCGACAATTTCATCGGCATGGTAGCCCTTGGCACGTTGGGCACCGGGGTTCCAGTTGGCGACAATACCCTCGGGGGTGAGCAGGTAGATGGCATAGTCCACCACGCTCTGGATCAACAGCCGGTACATGATGTCGGGGTTTGCAGCTAGCGACATGAACTTTACCTGAACCCTCGAGGGGCATGAGAAGGGACCCCGGCACACTGTGGCCGGGTCTTGGTATGCGTTGATGGCATTATGCCGCTCATGACGATTTTGTGAAGCGGCTCACAAAAATCTCGCTATTCCCCTTCAAGGACGAACGAAGACAGATACAGCCTCAATGGCGGGCGCCACTCACCAGGAAATTCAGCAAGTCAGGCTCATCGTCCAAGGCAATCGCCTGTGCCGGGCGCGACAGGTTCGCCAGCACAGCCTTGCAGAACGCCACAGCGGGCGGATCCTGTGCGTAGCAGCGCAACAACCAGTCGCCCTCACCGCTCAACAACTGCAACGCCACCGCCTGCCCAATACCCTGGCGGCGGTATTTCTTCAGGATGAACAGGTCGGCCAGTTCGAGGGCATCGAGGCCCGGCAGCTCGCTGCGTTCCACCAGTACGAAACCGGCGATGAAGCCGTCCGCCAGCACCAGGTAGGCGCCCCAACCGTCGTCCTGCCAGTAGCGCTGCAGGTGCTCGTCGTGGATGTAGAAGCGGCCATCCACTTCAACATCTTCCTGCTCCCAGTCGGAGGACTCGTAAGAGTAGAACTGGTAAAGGTTGCGGATGAGCGGGGCCTGGTCGGCGGTAGTCGGTAACAGTGCAATCGGGAGCATGGTGCGGGCTCGGGGTAAAAGGCCGATTCTAGATGACAAGCGGCCGACAGCAAAAAGCCCAGGCCCTCCCCGCACGGAAAGGCCCAGGCCAAAACACTGTGAATCAAGGCTAGAACTCAGCCCTCCTGCAACGCACGCGGCCGATGGCTGCGCGCTTCGGCCTCCGGCGCTGCAGCCGCCTGCAGGTGGAAGTCGAACGCCAGTTCGGCAAAGCGCTCGCCCTGAACACCGCGATCACGCGCGGCAGCGGCATCTTCGACAAAGCGCAGCTCGCCAATCAACCCGTCACGGGTGGCGTAGGCGAAGTCATCCCACAGGTACTTGTCGCCCTCGAAGTTGATCTGCGTGGTCAGGTGGCGGAACCCAGGTGCCGAGATGAAGAAGTGCACGTGCGCCGGGCGCTGGCCGTGGCGGCCGAGCAGGTCCAGGCATTCCTGGGTCGGGCCCTGCGGGTCGCAGCCGTACCCCGACGGCACGATGGAGCGCGCACGGTAGCGGCCCTCGGCATCGGTGATGATGCGGCGGCGCAGGTTGTATTCGGACTGAGTCGAATCGAAGTACGAATAAGTGCCCTGGGTGTTGGCGTGCCAGAGGTCGACGGTGGCACCGGCGAGCGGCTTGCCGTCGGCATCGAACACCTGGCCCTGAAGGAACATCACCACACCCGGATCGGTGCCGTCATCCATGCGCGCTTCGCCTTGCGCCAGCGGCGCACCGGCCACGTACAGCGGGCCTTCGATGGTGCGCGGTGTGCCGCCACCCAAGCCGGCTTCGGCGTCCTTGGCGTCCTGCAGCAGGTCGAGGAAGTGCTCGATACCCAGGCCTGCGGCCAGCAGGCCCGCCTCGTTACGGCCGCCCAGGCGGTTGAGGTAGTCAATGGCGTGCCAGAATTCGTCTTCGGTGATTTCCAGGTCTTCGACCAGGCGCGCGGTGTCCTGCAGGACGCGCAGGATGATCTGCTTGAAGCGTGGGTTGCCCTCGGCATGGTCCAGGCCAGCCACCTTGTTGAAGAAGGCTTGAACATCGGCAGTGTGGGAAATTTTCACGGTCATCGTGCTTACCTCGTATTGTTCTTGTCGGGTAGTCAGGTGCGAATCAGCGGTCGTCGCTGTGGATCGACGAAGGGTGCCGGCACAGGCCGTTCACCTCGATGTCCATGTACGGGAACAATGGCAGTTGCATCAGGGTATCGTGCAGCGCCTCGACGCTGGGCACATCGAACACGCTGTAGTTGGCATAGTGCCCGGCAATGCGCCACAGGTGGCGCCAGGTGCCCTCGCGCTGCAGGCGCTGAGCCAGTTCCTTTTCATCGGCCTTGAGCTTGGCAGCCTTGGCCGGGTCCATGTCGACCGGCAGTTTCACGGTCATCTTCACGTGGAACAGCATGATTTCTCCTTGCTTGCTGATCAGCGACGAGCGAAGCGCGCCAGGCGCTGTTCGTCCAGGGTCAGACCCAGGCCTGGGGTACGGGGAATGTGCAGCTGGAAGTCGCGGTACTGCGGCGGCTCGTTGACGATTTCTTCGGTCAGCAGCAGCGGGCCGAACAGCTCGGTTCCCCAGGTGAGTTGGCGCAGGGTAAGGAAGGCATGGGCCGACGCCAAAGTGCCGATCGAACCTTCGAGCATGGTGCCGCCATACAGGGCGATACCGGCGGCCTCGGCGATTTGCGCGGTGCGCAATACGGCACGCGGGCCGCCGTTCTTGGCGATTTTCAGGGCGAAGATGCTGGCCGCGCCGTCGGCGGCCAGGCTGAAGGCGTCCTCGACGCTTTCGATCGACTCATCGGCCATGATCGGCGCCGGGCTGCGCTGGTTCAGGCGCACCTGGCCACCCCGGTTGATGCGTGAAATCGGTTGTTCGATCAGGTCGATACCGTTGTCGCCCAACACCTGGCAGGCGCGAATGGCCTGGGATTCGTCCCAGTACTGGTTGACGTCGACGCGCACGCTGGCGCTGTCGCCCAGCTCACGCTTGATGGCCACCACGTGCTTGAGGTCTTGCTCCACCGGGTTGGCACCGATCTTCAGCTTGAACACGCGGTGACGGCGAATTTCCAGCATGTGCTGAGCTTCGGCGATGTCGCGGGCAGTGTCGCCACTGGCCAGGGTCCAGGCCACTTCCAGGCTCTCACGCACACGGCCGCCCAGAAGCTCGCTGACCGGCAGGCCCAGGCGCTTGCCCTGGGCGTCGAGCAACGCGCTTTCGATACCCGACTTGGCAAACGTATTGCCCTTGGCCAGCTTGTCCAGCCTGAGCATGGCAGCGTTGATGTTGTCTGCCGCCAAGCCGATCAGCGCAGGCGCCAGGTGCGCATCGATATTGGCCTTGATGCCCTCGGGGCTTTCGTAGCCATAGGCCAGGCCACCGATGGTGGTGGCCTCGCCGATACCTTCCACGCCATCGCTGCAGTGCACGCGCAATACCACCAGGGTCTGTTGCTGCATGGTGTGCATTGCCAGCTTGTGCGGGCGAATGGTCGGCAGGTCGACGATAATTGCTTCTATGCGTTCAATCAGCGCGCTTGTCATTGTAGCCAGGTCCCGTCAGGTCGGGCTGCCAGTGGCAATCCCGAATGGTGCATTTACTTGCGTGTTCAAGGATTGCGCGAGACCCTGGTGACCGTCCAATATCAAATGAATCTCCCACCATACCCTGGAGGTCTTGTGGAGCTGCGCCACCTGCGTTACTTCAAAGTCCTGGCCGAAACCCTCAATTTCACCCGCGCCGCCGAGCTGCTGCACATTGCCCAGCCACCACTGAGCCGGCAGATCAGCCAACTGGAGGACCAGCTCGGTACCCTGCTGGTGGTACGCGAACGCCCGCTGCGGCTGACCGAGGCGGGTCGCTTCTTCTATGAGCAGACCTGCACCGTGTTGCAGCAATTGCAGAATATCAGCGACAACACCCGGCGTATTGGCCAGGGCCAGCGCCAGTGGCTGGGCATCGGCTTTGCCCCCTCGACCCTGTACAACGTGCTGCCGGAGCTGATCCGCGAGCTGCGCCAGGACAGCGAGCTGGAGCTGGGCCTGAGCGAGATGACCACGCTGCAGCAGGTAGAAGCGCTGAAGAGCGGGCGTATCGATATCGCTTTTGGGCGCATTCGTATCGATGATCCCGCCATCCACCAGCAGGTTCTGCGTGAAGACCCGCTGGTGGCCGTGCTGCCCAAGGGCCACCCGCTGGCGGGCCCCCCACTTACCCTGGCTCAATTGGCAGGCGAAGCGTTCATCCTCTATCCGGCCAACCCTCGGCCCAGTTATGCCGACCATGTGCTGGCGCTGTTCGCCCAGCACGGCATGAGCATTCGCGTCAGCCAGTGGGCCAACGAACTGCAAACCGCCATCGGCCTGGTGGCGGTGGGCGTGGGGGTGACCTTGGTGCCGGCGTCGGTGCAACAGCAGCACCGTACCGATATCGAGTATGTCGGTTTGCTGGATAGCGGCGCGGTGAGCCCGATCATTCTTAGCCGCCGCAAGGGGGATGTGAGCCCGGTCGTGCAACGGTGCATGGCGTTGATCGAACGGCAGGCTGGATGAGCAAAACCACATTCAATGTGGTTCAGTACGGCGACGGTATGCCACCAGCAAAAACACGAACCACAACGGCATCACGCACAGCGCCAACCGTGTATCCGGCTGCAATGCCAGCAGCACCAGCACAAAGCCAAGGAAGCCTAAGGTCGTGACGGCCATCGGCACCCCGCCCGGCAGCTTGAACTGCGAAGCCTGGTGCGCAACCGGGTTGCGTTTGCGATAGGCAAGGTACGCTGCAAGGATCATCGACCAGGTAAAGATCACCAGAATCGCCGAAACCGTCGAGATCAGCGTGAACACCGTCATCACCTCGGGAATGATGAACAGCAGGCTCAACCCGATCAGCATGCACACACCGGAAAAAACCAGGCTGTACACCGGTACGCTGAGCGCCGAAAGCCTGGCGAACAGGGCCGGCGCGTTACGCCGCTCGGCCAAACCGAACAGCATCCGGCAGCCCGAATAGACCCCGCTGTTGGCCGAAGAGGCTGCCGAGGTCAGCACTACGAAATTGATCATGCCGGCCGCCGCCGGGAAGCCGGCCAGCAGGAACAGTTCGACGAAGGGGCTGCGGTTGGCCGGCACCTCGGCCCACGACACCACGCTGATGATGCACACCAGCGCCAGGATGTAGAACAGCAGAATACGCAAGGGGATGGTGTTGATGGCCTTGGGCAGTGAACGATGCGGATTCTTCGCCTCGGCGGCGGTGGTGCCTATCAGTTCGGTGCCAGCAAAGGAAAACACGGCAATCTGGAACCCGGCGAAGAAGCCACTGATGCCGTGGGGCAGCACCGCACCCGGTGCGACCACGTTGGACAGCGACGCTACCACGCCATTGGGTGAGGTGTAGGAAGTGGCGATCATCACCACCGCCGTGATGATCAACAGCACGATGGCAACGATCTTGATGATGCCGAACCAGAATTCCACCTCGCCAAATATCCGCACCGCCAGCATGTTCAACCCCAACAGCACGAACAGGGTGAAGAACGCGGGTAACCAGGCCGGTGCATCGGGATACCAGTACTGGAAGAACCCAGCCACCACGACCACGTCACCAACCACTGCCACGCTCCAGCTCAGCCAGTAAGACCAGCTCAGCACAAAGCCGGCGCGCGGGCCCAGGTAATGGGCGACGATATCGGCGAACGACTTGAAGCGTAGGTCGGACAACAGCAGCTCGCCCATGGCGCGCATGACGAAGAACACAAAGAACCCGAGGACGGCGTAAACCAGCAGGATTGAGGTGCCGGACAGCGCAATGACCTTGCCCGAGCCCATGAACAGGCCAGTGCCGATTGCGCCACCGATGGAAATCAGCTGGATGTGGCGGTTTTCCAGCGTGCGTTGCAGGTGCCCGTCACGGTCGGGCGTTACCGGTTTGCTTTGCTCAAGGCTTGCGGGCATGTCTTGCATGGCGACCTCTTGTTATTGTTGGTCTGTCACACTGCGGCAAGGCCGTTTACCGGCCTCGCCAGCGCTTTGTGCGCGGGTTAGCGCGCGCTTTCGAACCCTTGCAGGGTGTTCACCGCATTGATGCCGATTTCGTCGACCATGTAGCCACCCTCCATCACGAACAGGGTCGGGATGCCGGCACTGGCGATCTCGGCGCCCATGCGCAGGAAGTCATCGCTGGTGAGTTTGAAATGGCTGATCGGGTCATCTTCAAAGGTGTCGACACCTAGCGACACGACCAGGAATTCGGGCTTGTGCGCGACGATGCGCTTGAGCGCTGCCTGCAGGGCCACCTGGTACTGCGCCCAGACAGTGCCCTTGCCCATTGGGAAGTTGGCATTGAAGCCCTCGCCTGCACCTGCGCCCTTTTCATGGGCATAGCCAGAGAAGTACGGGTAGGAGACATGCGGGTCGCCATGCAGGGAGGCGAACATCACATCAGGGCGGTCATAGAAGATGTTCTGTGTGCCGTTGCCGTGGTGGAAGTCCACGTCCAGCACAGCTACGCGCTTGGCGCCCTGGCTCAGGCAGCGCTCGGCGGCGATGGCGGCGTTGTTCAGGTAGCAATAGCCGCCCATGTATTCGCGGGCGGCATGATGCCCCGGTGGGCGACACAGGGCGAAAGCACTGTTGGCACCGTCGATGATGCGCTGCATGCCGGTGAGGGCAACGTTGGCGCTGCTGCGCACGGCCTCCCAGGTACCCGCCGTGATCGGTGCTCCGGCATCCATGGCGTAGAAGCCCAGCTTGCCGTCGATGAAGCCGGGTTCACGGTCGATGGCCAGGTCGCGCACCGGCCACACCAGCGGCAGTGCATCGTGGGTCTTGCCGGTGGCGGCCCATTCCGACCAGGCGTTTTCCAGGAAGGTTACATACCGTTCACTGTGCGCCGCCACATAGCAGGCACGGTCGAAGGCCTGCTCGGCGATCACATCGCCCAATGCGGTGCTGTGCACACGGGCCAGTACGGTGTCGGCGCGGCGGGGGTTTTCGAACGATGGCGTGATGGCGCCATCCTTGAGTTCCGAGCCGTGGTGCAAGCGGTGTTTGTTGCTAAAGACTGTCAGCACGCGAATGTCCTTTTTCAAGGGGTTACCAGATAACCAATTTTCGCGAGATAGCCCTGAAAATGCTTTGCTTTATGCTCAGATAAACCCGATGCTTGAGCAAAGTATTAACGGTAATTACAATCTATGAGCAAAGCTTTTGCTATTGAAGAACTAGACGAAACCGACCGCGAGCTGCTGCGCCTTTTGCAGGAGGACGGCACCCTGTCGAGCGCTGCGCTGGGCGAGCGCCTGTCGATGACCGTGACGCCCTGCTGGCGCCGGCGCAAACGGCTGGAGGAGCTCGGTATCATCAAGGATTACCAAGCCAACCTCGACCGCAGGAAGCTGGGGTACGACGTGATGGCGTTTGCCCAGGTGCGCTTTGGTAATCACTCGGCCAATGCGCCGGATGATTTCGAGCAAGTGATCTTGAAGCTGCCGCAGGTGCTGTCCTGCCACAAGGTGACCGGCGAGGCTGATTATGTGCTGACGGTGCTGGCGACTGATCTGGAGAGCTATGGCCGGTTTGTGGAAGAGGTTTTGCGCAGGCAGCCGGGCATTGCCTCGATCCAGTCGAGCCTGGCGTTGCGGGAAGTGAAGGCGGTGTCGCGGATACCCGTGTCCTGAAGGCTGATCGGTGGCTATTCCGGCAAACTGTAACGCTCGGCAAAATACTGCCGGAAAAAGTCCACCGCCACCCGCACCTTGGCCGAACTGGCCAGCGGCGAAGTATACACCGCCCAGATATCCGCCGGCTGGTGATAGTCCTCGAGCACCTGAACCAGCCGCCCGTCCTGCAGGCTATCGTGCACATCCCACCATGAACGCAGCAGTATCCCCCGCCCGTCCAGGCACCACTGGTGCGCCACTTCGCCATGGTTGGTCGACAGGCCGCCGGTCACTCGCACGCCTTCTTCGCCGTCCGGCCCCATCAGTTGCCACACGCCAAACGGGTGGTCGCGCTCCTTGATCACCAGACAGTCGTGGCTGGCAAGGTCGCCCAGCACTTTGGGCGTACCGCGCCGCGCCAGGTAAGCCGGCGCGGCGCATAGCACCCGACGGTTGCGCGCCAGCGGCTTGGCGATCAGGTTGGGGGCAATGGCGTTGCCCACACGAATGTCCAGATCCACGCCTTCTGCAATCAGGTCCACCAGGCGGTCGTGCACATCCAGGCGAACATCCAGCCGTGGATAGCGCTCGGCCAATTCGGACAACGCCGGCGCCACGAAGCGCCGGCCCAGTCCCAGGCTGCTGGCAATACGCAGCTGCCCGGCCGGTTCGCGGTGCTGGGCACTGATGTCATCACCCATGCGCTGCACGGCATCGAATATCTGCAATGCCCATTGATATACCCGCTCGCCCTCCTCGCTCACCGTCACCCTTCGCGTAGTGCGATGCAGCAGGCGTACCTCCAGGGTTTGCTCGAGTATGCGAATGCGCTTGCTGATGTACGCCGCCGACATGCCCAACTCGTCGGCCACGGCCGCGAAGCTGGCACGTTTGGCCACCAGCAGGAAGATGTTGAGGTCGTCGAGGCTGGGCAGATTATTCACGTAGCGTGTTCCAAGAATCAATGATTGGCCAGATTATCTCCAAGCCAAGCCCTTATAGCATGGCCAGCACCTGTTCCCTAGACAACGAGTGCACCCCCATGAGCAAGACGTTCAGAATCGCGGCAATCCCTGGCGACGGCATCGGCAACGAAGTACTGCCAGAAGGCATTCGCGTGGTCGAGGCCGCTGCACGCAAGCACGGCCTGGACATCAGCTTCGAGTTCTTCGAATGGGCCAGCTGCGACTACTACCTGGCCCATGGCAAGATGATGCCGGACGACTGGTTCGAACAGCTCAAGGATTTTGACGCCCTGTACTTCGGTGCCGTGGGCTGGCCAGACAAGGTGCCGGACCACATCTCGCTGTGGGGTTCGCTGCTCAAGTTCCGCCGCGATTTCGATCAGTATGTGAACATACGCCCGGTGCGCCTGTTCCCGGGTGTGCCGTGCCCGCTGGCTGGCCGTGAACCCGGTGACATCGACTTCGTGGTCATCCGCGAAAACACTGAGGGCGAGTACTCGTCGCTGGGCGGGCGCATGTTCGAAGGCACCGAGAACGAGTTCGTGCTGCAAGAATCGGTGTTCACCCGCCGTGGCGTCGACCGCATTCTCAAATACGCCTTCGAGGTGGCCCAGACCCGCGAGCGCAAGCACGTCACCTCGGCCACCAAGTCCAACGGCATGGCCGTGAGCATGCCGTATTGGGACGAGCGCACCGCCGCCATGGCAGCCAATTATCCCGAAATCAGCTGGGACAAGCAGCACATTGATATCCTTTGCGCCCGCTTCGTGCTGCAGCCAGACCGCTTCGACGTGGTCGTGGCCTCGAACCTGTTCGGCGACATCCTGTCCGACCTCGGCCCGGCCTGCGCCGGCACCATCGGCATCGCGCCCTCGGCCAACCTGAACCCCGAGCGCAAGTTCCCGTCGCTGTTCGAGCCGGTGCACGGCTCGGCGCCAGACATCTACGGCAAGAACATCGCCAACCCGATCGCGATGATCTGGTCCGGCGCGCTGATGCTCGACTTCCTCGGCAACGACGGCACCGACCCACGTTACCGGGCTGCCCACGACGACATCCTCAAGGCCATCGAGCAGGTCATCGCCGCCGGTGACGTAACCCGCGACATGGGCGGCCAGCAGTCCACCCAACAAGTGGGCCAGGCCATTACCGCGCTGGTCGAAGCCTAATGCACAGGGGCCGATTGTCAGAAGTGTCTGACAATCGGCCCCTTGCCTCTTGCGAGCGGCGTGGATTGTATGCAAAATCTGTTAACCATTAGATTATTGTAAACCAATGGTTAACCACCAAGGAAGGAGCAGTACCGCAGCACCCCGGATGCCTGCCGGGTATAACAAGTACGCCAACGTCCAGGAGACGATGATGTCGCACAAGAATAAAAAGATTGATGTGTTCCTGATTACCGTGAGCCTGATTGCCGTACTGCTCACCGTGATCGGCCTTGCAGCCTTCCCCTCCCAGGCTGAAAGCGCCGCCAACCAGTTGTTCGAACTGTCCACCCGCACCTGCGGTACCAGCGTGCAGGTACTGGTGTTCGCCAGTACCCTGGCCGTGCTGTACCTGGCCTTCAGCAAGTACGGCAATATCCGCCTGGGCAGCGGCAAGCCTGAATATGCCACCGCCACCTGGGTGTTCATGTTCATCTGCGCCGGCATGGGGTCGTCGACCCTCTACTGGGGTGTGATGGAGTGGGCCTACTACTACCAGACCCCAGGCCTGAACATCGCCGCCGCCACGCCCAAGGCGCTGGAATACAGCGTGGGCTACTCGTTCTTCCATTGGGGTATCAGCGCCTGGTCGATCTACGCCCTGGCCTCGCTGGCCATGGCCTACCACTTCCATGTACGCAAGAAGAGCGGCCTGAACCTGGCTTCGGTCATCGAAGCGGTGACAGGTTTCAAGGCCACTGGGCCAGTAGGCCGTACCGTCGACCTGATCTTCCTGCTGACCATGATGGGCGCACTGACCGTGTCGCTGGCCCTCACCGCCTCTACCCTGACGCGCGGCCTGCACGACCTGACCGGCACCCCGGATACGTTCACCGTGCAATTGATGGTGATCGGCGGCGTGGCGGTGATGTTCTCGCTCAGCTCCTACATCGGTATCGATGGCGGCCTGCAGCGCCTGAGCAAGATGGTGTGCATCGGCGCGCTGGTGTTTGCCGCGATCGTGCTGCTGGTGGGCCCGACCCAGTTCACCCTCAACAACACCGCGAACTCGATTGGCCTGATGATCCAGAACTATGTGCACATGAGCCTGTTCACCGACCCGGCCGGGGACGGTGCCTTCACCCGCAACTGGACGGTGTTCTACTGGTTGTGGTGGGTGTCGTACGCACCGGGCGTGGCCATGTTCGTCACCCGCGTTTCGCGTGGCCGACAGATCAAGGAAGTGGTGCTGGCCCTGCTGCTGGGTGGCAGCTTCGGTTGCTGGTTCTTCTTCGGTGCGCTGGAAAGCTACAGCATGCACCAGTTCATCACCGGCGCGGTGGATGTACCGAAGATGCTCGCCGAGCAAGGTGGCGAATCGGCCGTGACGCACTTGCTGCTGGCGTTGCCGTGGGGCCAAGTGTTCCTCGGTGTGTACCTGTTCATCATGGCCATCTTCTGTGCTTCGCACATGGATGCCGCAGCCTACGCGGTGGCCGCCACCAGCACCCGCAACCTGCGTGAAGGCGACGACCCGACGCCAACCCACCGCCTGTTCTGGTGCGTGGTGCTGACTTTGGTGCCGCTGGCCATGCTGTTCGCCAAGGCCTCGCTGTCGACCATGAAGACCGCCGTGGTGCTGACTGCAATCCCGTTCATGGTGATTCTGCTGGTGAAGATCTACGGCTTCTTCAAGTGGATGATCGCCGACTACGGCCAGGTACCGGCCCATGTCATCGAGGAGGAAGCTGCGCGCATGGCCGGTGAAGAACCCACCGATCAGGCCCCGCGCAGCGCTGCTGCCGTGCATTGATTAAATCAAAGGGGGCTGCACTGCGGCCCCCTCGAAGGACTGCAAATTTTTTTGCCTGATCTGTTAACCAACAGATACGCGTTAACCAACAACTATAAACCGAGCTTGTGAGATACCTGTCATGAACGACTTCAAACGCCTGCCCGCCGATTTCTGCGCGAATGCCGACGAGGCCTTCACCATCCCGGCCACCTTCTACACCCAGGCTGCGGTGTTCGAGCACGAGAAAGAAGCCATCTTCGCCCGCAGCTGGATCTGCGTAGGCCACCGCAGCGAAGTGGCAGACAACAACGCCTACATCACCCGCGAAGTGATTGGCGAAAGCATCATTGTCGTGCGCGGCCGTGACAGCGTGCTGCGTGCGTTCTACAACGTCTGCCCGCACCGTGGCCACCAGCTGCTCAGCGGCAGCGGCAAGGCCAAGAACGTCATCACCTGCCCGTACCACGCCTGGACCTTCAAGCTCGACGGCGAATTGGCCCACGCCCGCAACTGCGACAACGTGGTCAACTTCGACAAGGAAAACTCCACCCTGGTGCAGCTGCGCGTAGAGGAATACGCCGGCTTCATCTTCATCAATATGGACATGGACGCAGGCTCCGTCGAAGACCAGTTGCCAGGCATGCAAGCGCGCATGCGTGAAGCCTGCGCGGTGATCGACGACCTGCACCTGGCTGCGCGCTTTGTTAGTGACACCCCGGCCAACTGGAAGTCGATCGTCGACAACTACCTGGAGTGCTACCACTGCGCCCCTGCCCACCCTGGTTTCTCCGACTCGGTGGACGTTGGCCAGTACAGCCACAGCCTGCACGGCAACTGGACCCTGCAGTACGGCCTGGCCAAGCCTTCGGAGCAGTCGTTCAAATTTGACGAAAACGTGAAAGACCCGTCGTTCGCCGGTTTCTGGGCCTGGCCATGCACCATGTTCAATGTGCCGCCAGGGGCCAACTTCATGACCGTGATCTACGAGTTCCCGGTCGATGCCGAAACCACCCTGCAGCACTACGACATCTACTTCCTCAACAAGGACATCAGCGAAGAGCAGCAGAAGCTGATCGACTGGTACCGCGAAGTGTTCCGCCCAGAAGACCTGCGTCTGGTCGAAAGCGTGCAGAAGGGCCTGAAGTCGCGTGGCTACCGCGGCCAGGGCCGCATCATGGCCGACCGCGAACGCAGCGGTATGAGCGAGCACGGCATTGCCCACTTCCACAACCTGATCGCCGTGGCCCACCTCGACGATTGATGGCAACCGCTCCACTTTTATATGCACTTAAAAGGTGCGCGGCAGGGCCTGCCGCGCACCCAGGCAGTTGAGGTGAACCATGGCCAACACTTATGAAATGTTCAGCGTCCGCGTAACCGACGTGGAACACGCCACGCCGCTGATCAAGCGCTTTACCTTGGCCCGCGAAGACGGCGCGGCGATGCCCGCCTTCACCGGTGGCAGCCACGTCATCGTGCAGATGCAAGGCGCCGATGGCAGCCAGTTCAGTAACGCCTACTCGCTGATGAGCGACCCGCGCGACACCCGCAGCTACCAGATTGGCGTGCGACTGGAAGAGCGGTCCAAGGGCGGCTCGGCGTTCATGCACCAGCAGGTGGAAGTCGGCACTCGCCTGACCATTTCGTCACCCAACAACCTGTTTGCCCTGGACCCTTCGGCTGGCCGCCATGTGCTGATTGCCGGCGGTATCGGCATTACCCCGTTCCTTGCGCATCTGCATGAGCTGGAAGGCGGCAGCACCGACTACGAGCTCCACTATGCCTTCCGCGCACCGGAGCACGGCGCGTTTCAGGAGCAACTGGTCTGCGGCCCGCACGCGGCCAACACCCGTTTCTACATCGACAGCCTCGACCGCAAGCTCGACCTCGCCGCCCTGTGCGCAGGGCTGGACGAGCAAGCGCACCTGTACGTGTGCGGCCCCAAACCGCTGATCGACGCGGTCATCGACTGTGCTGCCCAGGCTGGTATTGCCGAGCACCGCGTGCATTGGGAACAGTTTGCCGCCACCCCCGTCACCGGCAGCGCCTTTACCGTGGTGCTGGCGCAGTCGGGCGTGGAGTTGCAGGTGGAAGAAGGCATGACCATTCTGCAGGCCATCGAAAAGTCCAAGGCCGCCAAGGTCGAGTGCCTGTGCCGCGAAGGCGTGTGCGGTACGTGCGAGACCGCCATTCTGGAGGGCGAGGCCGAGCATTATGACCAGTACCTGAGCGACGAGGAGAAGGCTGCCCAGCAGAGCATCATGCTGTGCGTCTCGCGCGCCCGTACGCCGCGGCTGGTGCTGGATCTGTAAGTGACCGCTGCAAAGGCCGTCAACCAAAAGTTGACGGCTTGCGTATACTGGCAGGCTCTTGGCCCAGATCAGGACACCCTGCCGATGTTGGAAAACAGCTTCGCCTTCCGCCTCAAGGAACTGCTCGAGCATCACAAGCTGACCCTGCAAGCCGTGGGCACGGCCTTGGGCATCTCACGCACCGCAGTACACAAGTGGACCCGTGGCGGCGAGATCGACTACGACAACCTGCGCAAGCTGGCCGACTTTCTCAAGGTCAACTGGATCTGGTTGCGCTATGGCGACGAAGCCCTGCAGAACATCCAGCAACCGCAGGTGGTCGAGCTGCCGATGACCGACCTGCGCCGGCGCCTGACCGCCGAGATCATGGAAAGCGAAACGCGCATGAAGCTGGCCCAGGAAGGCGCGCGCATCGTCACCTGGGAGTGGAACCTGATCAGTGACGAAGTCACCTACTCGCCTAACGTCGAGCAGGTGTACGGCTGGCCGGTGCACCACAACGAAGACTTCTGGAAGCACCTGCCCGACGAAGACGTGCAGCGCATGCAGGCGATGTACGCCGAGGCGGTAGCCGAGGGCACGGGTTGTGAGTGCGACTTCCGCATCACCCGCCCCGATGGCGAAGTACGCTGGATTTCCTCCCGCGCCACGGTGGTACGCGACAGCGCCGGGCGCTCGGTGAAAATGGTCGGTATCAGCATGGACAACACCGAACGTCAGGTGGCCCAACAAGCGCTTAGCCAAAGCGAGGAACGCTTCCGGGCGATCTTCGAACTGGCCTGGGGCGCCCTCGCCTACATCGACCCGGACGGCACCTGGCAGCGGGTCAACAACAGCCTGTGCGAGCTGCTGGGCTACCGAGCCGAAGAGCTCTACGGCATGACCTTCCAGCAGATCACCCACGCTGACGACCTGGCGCAGAACCTGCAACTGCTGCAGCGCATGCTGGCCGGTGAGACCGAGCGTTACGAGGTAGAAAAACGCGTGCGCCACAAGAACGGCGAGTACATCTGGGTGCGCGCCCGCACCTCGTTGCAGCGCCATGCTAATGGCGAGCCTGAACACCTGATCAGCGTGTTCGAGGACATCAGCGCCGAGCGCCAGGAACATGAACGGCTGCAGGCACATATTGCCGCGCTGGAAGCTCGACTGGCCAAGATCAGTCTCTAATTTTCGAGGGGGTCGCCGCGCAACCAGTCGATGAACCGTGCAAACAACTCGGACTGGGAGTTGATCTCCAGCTTCAGGTACAGGTTCTTGCGGTGCATGCGCACCGTCTCAGGCGAGATACCCAGCTCCAGCGCGGTCGACTTCACCGAATGCCCTCGCAAGATCATGTGTGCCACCTCGCGCTCGCGGTCGGTCAGCACTTGGCAGCCAAAGCTGTCGAACGCCGCCTGCAAGCCGCCGCGCTCGACCGATGCAGTGCCAGGCTCCAGGTTGTGTCGGGCATAGCGCCCCAGCAGTTCGCGCACCATAGGCTCCAGCGCCCGCAGCAGGTCGATCTGCCCGGCACTCAGGGGCGTACCGCTGCACCCCTGGAACAGGCTCAGCGATAGCTTGCGGCCCGCGCTGAGGTCGACGATGTAGTAGCTGTCTTCGCTGCAACCGGTGCCCAGGTAATAGGCCTTGTAGTAGTCGCTGTCGAAGAAGTTGTCGGGGGCGATTTCCTGTAGGTGGTAAAAGCCTTCGGCCAGGCCGCCTTGCACGGCCAGGCAGAACGGGTCGAGCAGGTAACCGGCGCTGAAGTAGCGTTCCAGCACCGCGGCGCGGTGCCGTTCGGGAATGCCTTGCTGGTATAAAAGCTGCGGCGCCCGCCCCTGGCACTCCAGGCTGATCATCATCGATTCCACCTGCACCAGCTGGCCGATGGCAGCGGCTACATGCTCCAGCGCCTCAGGCGTTTCGCTATTGGCCAGCGCACGCTGCAACGCCGCATGCCATTGCTGCAGCGCGCCCATGGTGAGGGTAAGCGGGGTGTCGGGGGTGGCCTGGGTCATGCCCGGCAGTCTAGCCTGCCAGGCACGCCCCCGCACAGCCCTTTGCGCCAGGTTCATCGGCCCCGGTACAGGCCAAGCGCGGTGAGTTCGCGCGCGGTTTCGATGATGCACTGGCGCAGGGTCTCGACGATTTCATCCACCTGCGCATGGGTAATGATCAACGGCGGCGACATCACATTCAGGTGCATGATCGGGCGTACCAGCAGCCCCTTGGCCTGGGCCTTGCTGTGGATGCGTTCACCAATGTTCACCTCATCCGGGAACAGCGCCTTGCTGGCCTTGTCGGCCACGAACTCGACGCAGGCCATCAGCTTCATGCAGCGCACATCCCCCACCAGCGGCAACTCGCGCAGGCTTTGCAGGCGTTGTTCCAGATAGCTGCCAACGTCCTTGACGTGCTCCAGCAACTGCTCGCGCTCGATGATCTCGATGTTCTTCAGCGCCGCCGTGCAGCACACCGGGTGACCGCTGTAAGTGAAACCATGGGTGAAGCAACGGCCCTTGCCCGGCTCGGCGATAACCTGCCAGATGCGCTCGGAGAAAATGCACGCCCCCAGCGGCAGGTAGGCCGAGGTCAGGCCCTTGGCGGTAGTGATGATGTCGGGGGTAACGCCAAACAGCTCCTCGCTGGCGAAGAAGGTACCCAGGCGCCCGAACGAGGTCACCACCTCGTCGGCGACGAACAGGATGTCGTAGGTCTGGCACAGCTTCCACATGCGTTCGAAATAGCCCTTGGGTGGAATGATCACCCCGCCCGAGCCCATGATCGGCTCGGCGAAGAACGCTGCCACGTTGTCAGCGCCCAACGAGAGGACCTTGTCCTCGAACTCGGCCACGAGGAAGTCGAGGAACTCGGCCTCGTCCATGTCGTCCGGCGCGCGGTACGGGTTGGGGTTGGAGACGTGGTGGATCAGGTCATGGTGATAATCGAACTCCGGCACCCGGTCGGCGGCCTTGTTGCCGATCGACATGGTAAGGGTGGTAGAGCCGTGGTAAGCGTTGTAGCGGGCAATGATATGTTTCTTGTGTGGCTTGCCGCGGCAGTTCTGGTAGTACTGGATCAGCCGGTAGGCGGTGTCGACAGCGGTCGAGCCGCCGGTGGTGAGGAACACATGGTTCAGGTCGCCGGGGGCCAGCTGCGCAAGTTTCTGGCACAGCTCGATGGCCACGTCATTGGCCATGTCGGAGAACGGGTTGGAATAGGCCAGTTGGCGCACCTGGTCGGCGATGGCCAGGGCCATCTCCTCACGGCCCAGGCCGATGTTGGTGCACCACATGCCGCCAACGGCATCGAGGAAGCGGTTGCCGTGGGTGTCGCGAATGTACGCGCCCTCGCCGGCGACGATGTTCAGTGCGCCTTGCTCGCGGTGCTCGTCGAACACATGGTAGCCGTGCATGTAGTGGGCCTTATCGGCTTCCACCAGCGGGTCGTGGGCGATGGCGAATGCTTTGCTTGGGGTGACCATGGGCAGCTCCTTGGCGGGAATCGTTGGGCAGTGTTCAGAAACCGGTCTTGACCGTGCTCCAGACCCGGGTGATGGCACGCATGTCCTTGGGGCTCTGGGTTTTCTGCGCGAACAGGCGTTCGCGGGTGGATGAATCGGGGTAGATGGCCGGGTCCTGGCGGATGTCGTCACGCACCAGCGCAGTGGCAGCAGCGTTGCTGTTGGCGTAGTGGATGTAGTCGGTGACCTTGGCCATGGTCTGCGGCTGCAGCAAAAACTCGATGAAGCGGTGAGCGTTGGCTGCATGGGGCGCATCCTTGGGGATGTACAGGTTGTCGAACCAGATCAACGAGCCCTCCTGGGGGATGAAGAACGACAGCTTGATGTCCTTCTTCGCTTCCACCGCGCGGGCCTGGGCGGTGGCGTAGTCACCGGACCAGGTCAGTGCCAGGCAGACATCGCCGTTGGGCAGGCTGGTCAGGTAGTTGACCGAGTCGAACTTGCGAATAAAGGGGCGGATGCTCAGCAACAGTTGTTCAGCGGCCTTGAGGTCGGCCGCGGATGCGCTGCGCGGGTCCTTGCCCAGGTATTGCAGGGCCAGCGGAATGACCTCGGTGGGCGCGTCCATCAGGGTGACGCCACAGTCGGCGAAGCGCGAGACGATCTTGGGGTCGAACAGCATGGCCAGCGAGCCGATGGGGGCGTCGGGCATGCGCGCGGTGATCTTGTCGACGTTGTAAGTGACCCCCGAACTGCCCCAGGTGTAGGGCGCCGAGTACTTGAGGCCTGGGTCGTAGCCCTGCAGGTTGTCAACCACTTGCGGGTCGAGGTTGTGCCAGCTGGGCAGTTGCTGCTTGTCCAGCGCCTGGAACACCCCAGCACTGATCAGCGGGGGTACCAAGGATGCGTTGAGCATGACCAGGTCGTAGCCGGAGCGGCCGGTGAGCAGTTTGGTCTGTACCGTTTCGTAGCCGTCGAAGGTGTCGTAGATGACCTTGATGCCGGTGGCCTTCTCGAAGTCGGCCAGGGTGGTTTCGCCGATGTAGTCGGTCCAGTTGTACAACCGCAGCGTGTTACCGCTGTCCACCTCTCCCGCCTGGGCGAGGCTTGCGCCAGCCACCAGCAGCAGACCACCCATCACCTTCAGTACCTTGCGCATGGCAACTCCATCGTGTGAATGCTCCGGATCGAGCCGATGGGTTCACTATCGGGGGATTTGCCGAGGGGGAACATACCCCGAATGTGTGGGTGGTCGTTTTTGGCAGACGGCACTGCCAGGTTTGCGCAATGTCGTAGGCCGATAACAGGTTGGGGCCGCGTTGCGGCCCCAAGGGTTGGTACAGGAGAAAGATCAGGTCAGCGGGTACAGCGCCTCATCGAACTGCGCCAACCGCGGGAACACCAGCGGCTGATCATCCGAGAGCTGCTCCAGCCGCTGTCGGTACTGCAGCAAGAAGCCCTGGCGCGCCTCATCGCTGATATACGGCACATGCCAAGCCACGAACGGCGGCAACACCTCGAACCCCACGTAGGCCAGCGTACCCCGCAGAATCGGCCGCAACATGTCTTCCAGCGGGCCATGAATCGCCCCTTCGCCAAACATGTGCTCGCGCCCGCCCAGGGTTATGGTGACCAGCGCCTGCTTGCCCGTCAAACCACCCTGGTCGTAGAAGCGCTTGCCGCCATAGCACACCCCCGACACCAGCACCCGGTCGATCCAGCCCTTGAGCATGGCCGGCGCCGAGAACCAGAAGATCGGGAAGTTGAGCACCAGCAGGTCAGCCCACAGCAGCTTGTCCAGTTCCTGCTGGATATCCGCAGCGATGGCACCGCGCTTGACCCCCTGGCGTTGCTCCAGTGCATACACCAGGTATTGCGGGTTCTCGCGCTGGGTGAAGTCTTCGGCACTTGCCACCGGGTTCCAGCCCATGGCGTACAAGTCGCTGACCTGCACCTGGTGGCCCTGGGCACGAAAGGTTTCCACGGCCTGGTCGCGCAGTGCGGCGGTAAACGATTGTGGCTCGGGGTGAGCGTGGACGATCAGTACATTCACTCGTGTTCTCCTTGCACAAAACAGGTTGTTTTGCCGCCGTCGCTTAGCCTTGCATCAGCTCGCCGGCACAGCGGGCGATGCGCTGGCAGGCATCGACGAGCGCCTCGTTGCCCAGCACCAGCCCCAGGCGAATATGCCCGGCGGCGCTGGGGCCAAAGGCTTCGCCGGCCAATACCGACACGCCCTGGCTGTCCAGCAGGCGGTCGGCAAAGGCCTGGGCACTGAGGCCGGTTTCGCGGATATCAACCATCACGAACATGCCACCATCGGGCTTCAACGCCTTGAGGCCCGGGCAGCCAGCCAGTTGCTCGCACACCAGGTCACGGCGCTGGCGATAGGCCTCGCGCATGGCGTCCAGTTCGGGCAACTGCTGCTCCAGCGCCACCACCGCAGCGTCCTGAATGAAGTCTGGCGAGCCATACAGCATGCACAAGGCGAGGTTCTCCAGGTGCGTGGCCAGTTCAGCCGAACCGACTACCCAGCCCACCCGCCAGCCCGTCATGGCATGCGATTTCGACAGGCTGTTGAGGGTGGCGGTGCGTTCGGCCATACCCGGCAGGCTGGCTGGGCTCACATGTTCACCCTCGTACAGCAGCTCGCTGTACACCTCGTCGGAAATCAGCCACAGGTCACGGGCGATGCACAATTCGGCGAGTGCTTCCCAGGTCGCACGGGGCAGGCTTGCACCCGAGGGATTGTGCGGGCTATTTAGGGCCAGCGCGCGGGTGCGCGGCGTGATGCGCTCGGCCACGTCTCGCGGGCAAACGCGAAAGCCGTTCTCCGGCTTCACCGGCACCGGTACCACCTTGGCACCACAAGCACCGAACACGGCCTCGTACGTGACATACATGGGCTCGGCAACGATCACCTCGTCGCCCGGGTCCAGCACGCACTGGGCCACGCAGTACAACGCGCACTGGGCACCCGCCAACACGGTCACCTGGTCTGCGCTGACCGCTTGGCCGCTGCGCTGCCGGTGGCGGTTGGCAATGGCCTGGCGCAGGGCCAGCTTGCCGCGCACATCGGCGTAATGGGTGTGGCCCGCACGCAGGCTGTCGATGGCCGCGTCAACGATCGGCGCGGGCGTGTCGAAGTCCGGGTCACCTACCGAGAGCAGCAGGATGTCCTTGCCCTCGGCCTGCAACGCCAGGGCGCGGTAGTGGATGTCCCAGGCCGCAGCCCCGTCGCCGGCGATGCGTTGGGTGAGCGTGGCGTAGCGCATGGCAATCTCCCTTCAATGGCGGTTTCAGTCGACGAGGATCTTCGGGTTGGAACTGCCCCACACGGTGTACAGGTCGGCGAGCAACGCGCCATTGATGTCTTCCATTTCGGCCTGGGTGATTTCGCCCCCGGCCTGCTTGCCGAACAGCACCACTTCGTTGCCCCCCTTCACATCCGGGAAGTCGGTAACGTCCACCATCAGCGTGTTCATCGACACCTTGCCCACGACCGGCACACGGTGGCCGTTGATCAGCACATGGCCCTTGTTGGTAAACGCCCGGCGGTAACCGTCGGAATAGCCGACAGTGATATTGGCCAGCCGAGCGTCACGGGCCAAAGTAAAGGTGCGGTCGTAACCGACGGTATTGCCGGCCGGGTAGCTGTGCACGGCAGCCACACGCGACTTGAACTGCATGGCCCGCTGGTACTCGGTGTGGCTCGGCACGGTGTCACCGAACAGCGCGCCACCGGTGCGCACCATGTCCAGGCGCGCTTCCGGCACCTCCAGCGTAGCGAACGAGTTGGCGGCGTGCAGGGTGAGCTTGCTGCGGTCCAGCTTGGCGTGCTTGATCAGCCAGTCGGTCTGCTCGTTGAACGCTGCCAGGCCCTTGCGCACATCATCTTTGTCTTCCACGGCAAAGTGGGTCATCAGCGCGACCAGCTTGAGGTGCTTCTGGTCGGTAACCTGCAACGCTTCGCCACGGCCGGACCAAGTGGTCATCTCTACCCCGTTGCGGCTCATGCCGCTGGAATTGAGCGCCAGGTGGATGCGCAACGGCTTGCCATGGCGCTCGGCGATGGCGTCGAGTTGGCGGGCGAATTCGGCACTGCCCACCAGTTCTTCCATGTCGTACTGCAAGGCGTCTTCCACTTCGCTGAGGCTGGCCAGGCGTACCCGCACCAGTTGCCCGGTGAAGCCACTGGCGCGGACCACGCGGGCCTCCTCGTTGCTGGCCACCGCCACGCAGGGCACGCCCTGGGCAATGATCGACGGCATCACCAGGCCGACACCGTGGCCATAGGCATCGGCCTTGAGCACGGCACACAGCTTGGACTTGCCGGCCAGTTCGGCCTGCAAGGTGCGGATGTTGTGTTGCAGGGCGCTGGCGCTGATTTCGACCCAGGCGTTGCTGTTTTGCACGGTCAAGGCGGTGGTGCCGTTGTCCATCGACAGCGGCGGCGCGGCGTACAGCGGAGCCTGGCCAGTGATCAGCAGGGCCAGGGAGGCGGCCAGAAGGGTACGGCGAAATGGCATGGTGGTTTCTCTTGTTATGGGTGGTGTGCGCGGTTTAGCGCACACAGGTGTGTTTGAGTTCGATAAAGGTCACGCCGGGTGTGGCGAAGCCAATGGCCAGGTCGGCCTGCAGCGCGTCCAGGTCTCGCGGCTGGCGCACCGCGCAACCAAAGGCGCGGGCCAGGCCGACGAAGTCCGGGTTGCGCGGCAGTACGCCGACCGGTTCGATGTCCAGGCCGAGCATGTCGTCACGGATCTGACCGAGGGCGTCATTGTTCCACAGCAGTACGACCAGCGGGCGGTCCAGTTCTTCGACCGCAGTGGCCAGTTCCTGGGCGGTGTAAAGAAAACCGCCGTCGCCCACCAGCACCAGGCCCGGGCGGTGATCGGTGGCGAGCATGCCGCCGATGCCGGCCGGCAGGCCGTAGCCGAGGGTGCCGTAGCCGGTGGGGTGCAGCCAGCTGCGTGGCGCCCGGCTGGCGAAGGCGTAGTTGCCGGTGTAGGCCAGCTGGGTCATGTCGCTGCTGATGAAAGCGTTGTCGGGCAGCACCGCGGCAATGCGGTCCAGAATGGCCTGGTGCGTGGCCTGCAGTGGCGCATGCCCGTTGCGGATGGCCTGGCGCAGGCTGGCCACAGCCTCGTGGGCCTGAGCCGGTTCGCGGGCGAGCTCCGGCAGGTGGTCGAGCAAGCCGCACAGGGTTTGCCGGGCATCGCCGTGCAGGGCCATGGCACAGGGGTAGAAGTCGTTGAACTTGCGCGGGTCGATGTCCACGCGCAGCAGTTCACCCGTGATCGGCAGGCGCTCGCGCCAGAAGTCGGTGTCGGCCATTTCGGTGCCCACGGCCAGCACCACATCGGCCTCGCTGATGAGTTGCCAACCGGGCTCCACGCACAGGCTAGAGCCGGCATTGAGTGGAGCGTCCGGTGGCAGCAGGCCCTTGCCGGCCACGCTGGTGAACACCGGTGCCGCCAGGCGAGTGCTCAGCTGCGCCAGTGGCTCGGCAGCGTGCAGCGCCCCCCCGCCGGCAATGATCATCGGCCGCTTGGCCGCCGCCAGCTTCAGGGCCGCCCGGTCGAGGGTTTCCCGGCACGGCTGGCCACGGCCGGGCCGACGCACCACCTCATTGCTCCAGTCGCGGCTTACCGGCGCGGCCAGCACGTCCAGCGGCACCGAAATGTGCACCGGGCGCGGCCGTTCGCTGTCGAACACTGCCCAGGCGCGGGCGATCAGCTCGGGCAGGTCTTCGCCGCGCAGGGCCACAGCAGAAAACGCGGTGATCGGCGCTGTCATGGCGCGCTGGTCCTGGGTTTCGTGCAGGCAACCCCAGCCCTTGCCCAGGCTGGCGGTGTGGTTGACGCTGGAAATCACCAGCATCGGGATAGAGTCGGCATAGGCCTGGCCAATGGCGGTGGCGGCGTTGGTCACGCCCGGGCCGGTGATGACAAAGCACACCCCAGGCTTGCCACTGACCCGCGCGTAGCCGTCGGCCATGAAACCGGCGCCCTGCTCATGCCGGGTCAGCACATGGCGGATGCCACTGCCCGGCAGGCCACGGTAAAGCTCCAGGGTATGCACGCCGGGGATGCCGAACACGGTTTCCACGCCGTAATTGGCCAACAGCCGTACCAGCGCCTGGCCGGCAGTCATGCTGTGGTTATTCATGTCGTTCTCCTTGCGCCTGGCCGAGGCGGATCAACGCGTCGACCGCAGTGGTGCCACGGGCCCCCACCATCAATGGGTTCACATCCAGTTCCAGCAGGTGCCCGGCGTTTTCGCAGGCGTAGTCGGCCACCGCGCGGATGGCTGCAACCAGCGCGTCGAGGTCGGCGGCCGGGCGACCACGGAAGCCTTGCAGCAGGCTGGCGCTGCGCAGGCTCAGCAGTGCGGCACGGATGGCGCTGTCGGTGGTGGGCAGCAACAGGCTGACGCTGTCTTTGAGCAGTTCGACCAACACGCCTCCGGTCCCCATCACCAGCGCCAGGGCGAAGTCGTGTTCACGCTTGATGCCGACGATCAGCTCGGCCAGCGGCGGCTCGGCCATGGGTTCGAGCAGTACCTGGTCGAATGCTACGTGCGGGGCGTAGGCGGCGATGCGCTGGCGCATCTGCACCAGTGCGGCTTCCAGGGCAGCAGCATCGCGCAGATTCAGCGCCACCGCACCGGCCTCAGTCTTGTGTGGCAACTGCGCGCTGACGGCCTTCAGCACCAGCGGGTAACCCACACGTGCGGCGTCTGCCACGGCGCGTTCGGGCGTGCTCAGTACACCCGCTGGCACCGGCAAGCCAAAGGCGCGCAGCGCTTGCTTGGATTGCCATTCATCCAGCAACCGGTTTTCGCCCGTGAGCGCCTGCGGGCACAACGGTACGCGTGCGGCCTCGCCCTGCTCCAGCAGCCGCTGGCGGTTGCGTTGGTAACCGACGATGCAGCCCCACGCAGCCAGGCCGTCTTCCACGCCCTGCAAGGCAGCGATGCCGCGCGCATGCAGGCGCTCACGCGCGCTGGCGGGCAGCAGCTCGGGGAAGGCCGAGGTAACGAAGCCGATCTTGCCATGGCGCTCCAGCGCATCGCAGTAAAGCCTTAGCAGCAGGTCGCATTCCTTGCGCTCGCCGGTAAAGGCCGCCGGGTAATCCAGCACCAGCATGGCAGCACCGGCCGGCCCGCTCAGGGTGCTATCGAGCATGCACTGCAGGGCCGCTTCATCGCCCCAGATGGCCGTGGTGAAATCCAGCGGGTTGACCAGGTTGGCATAGGCTGGCAGCACGCAGGTCAGTGCCGTCACCTGCTCTGGTTCAAGCGTTGGAAGGTTCAACCGGTTTCGCTCGGCATAGTCGGCAATCAGCCCGGCATCACCGCCTGAGCAAGCCAGTGCGATCAGCTCGCCGTCTGCCGGCAAGTGCCCGCAAGCGGCGGCCTTGAGGGTTTCGACAAAGCTGACCGGGCCACTGACACGGATCACCCCCAAGCGCTGGAACAGGCTGTCGTACAAGGCATCGGAGCCGGACAACGAGCTGGTGTGGCTGAGCGCCAGTTCAGCACCGATTTGCGACACGCCCGTTTTCAAGGCAATGATCGGCGTGCCCTGTTGCAGCGCTTTGTGAGCGGCGCGCGCGAAGCCCTGCACGTTTTTCAGGCCTTCCAGATGCAGGCCGATCGCCGTTACCCGTGGGTCGTCAAGCAGCACGTCCATCAACTCGGCCACACCCAGTTGCGCCTGGTTACCGACCGAGGCCATGTAGGCCACCGGTAGCGAGCGGTCGCTCATGGACAGGTTGTAGGCGAAGTTACCGCTTTGGGTGAGAATCGCCACGCCCTTCTCCACCTGTTTACCGCCATGGGCCACCGGCCACAGGGCGGCCCCGTGCAGGTAGTCGAGCAGGCCGTAGCAGTTGGGGCCGAGCAAGGCCATGTCGCCAGCAGCGTCAAGCAGGCACTGCTGCAACTGGCGGCCCTCCTCGCCACACTCGGCAAAGCCCGAGGCATAGCAGATGGCGCCGCCGGCCCCGCGTGCAGCCAACTCGGCCACACACTGCAACGTCCGCTCGCGGTTGGTGGCGATGAACACCGCGTCCGGGGCATAGGGCAAGTCGGCCACCCGCGCTACGCAAGGGATGCCCTCCAGGCTTTCGTGCTGCGGGTTGACCAGCCACAGCTCGCCACCAAAGCCCCCTTCCGCGCAGCGCTTGAGCGCCCGCGCCATGCTGCGCCCACCAACGAAGGCCAGGTGCCGGGGCGCCAGAAGGCGCTTGAGGTTGTCACGAATCGATTGCGACATGTGCGTTCTCCAGGCCGGTCAGCGCAGCAGCGGGCGCAGCAGTTCACGGGCGATGATGTGCCGCTGGATTTCCGAGGTGCCCTCCCAGATGCGCTCGATGCGCGCATTGCGCCAGATGCGCTCGACCGGCCCTTCATCCATCAGGCCCATGCCACCGAAGATCTGCACGGCTTCGTCGGCCACCTTGCCCAGCACTTCACTGGCGAACAGTTTGGCCATGCCAGCCTCGCCATCGGTCATGCTGCCCTGGTCCATCTTCCAGGCAGTGTGCAGGGTGAGCATTTCGGCAGCGCGGATCTGCGTGGCCATGTCGGCCAGCTTGAACGACACACCTTGATAGCTGCCAATGGCCTGGCCGAACTGCTTGCGGTCGGCGGCCCATTGCAGCGACAGGTCGAGGGCGCGCTGGGCCTGGCCTACGCAGTTGGCGGCAACCATCACCCGGCCGGCGGTGAGCCAGGCGTTGGCTACTTCCCAGCCTTTGTCGACTTCACCCAGCACCTTGCTGGCCGGTACCCGGCAATCGTCGAAGAACAGCTCATAAGTGTGATAGCCGCGGTTGCTCACGCACTTGGGGCCACGGCGGATGGTCATGCCCGGCGTACCACGGTCGACCAGGAAGGCCGTGACCGCGTTGCGCTTGCGCCCGTTGTGCTCGTAGGTGTCAGTGACGGCAAAGACAATGGCGAAGTCGGCATGGCCCGCGTGGCTGATGAAGTGCTTGCTGCCATTGATGACAAAGTCATCGCCCTGGCGCACGGCGCGGGTCTTGATGGCGTTGGCATCAGAGCCGGCCCCCGGCTCGGTGAGGGCGAAGCAATCGGTTTTCTCGCCCTGTACGCAGGGCAGCAGGTAGTCGTTGATCTGCTCGTCTTTGCAGGCCATGAGGATTTTCGACGGCCGGGCAACGAACACATGCAGCGCCCAGGACACCTTGGACAACTCGCGTTCGATCAGCGCCTGGGACAGGTAGTCCAGGCCGCCGCCGCCCACCTCCTCCGGCATGTTGAACGCGTAGAACCCGGCGGCGATGGCCTTGCCACGGATGTGCGCGGCCAGTTCCGGAGACACGGCATCGGCTCGGTCCACCGCTTCCTCATGGGGCAGCAGCTCTTTGGCAACAAAGCTGCGTACCGCTTCCACCAACATTTCTTGTTCTTGGGTCAGTTGGAAATTCATCTGCGAAGGTCCTGGTCAGGGTCGGTATCAGGTTACTGGCCGGTGAAACGGGGGGCGCGACGTTCAACCGAAGCTTGCAGCGCCTCGGCGCCGTCCTGGCTACGGCCACACAGCAGGCCGGCGTGGCGCTCGGCTTCCAGCTGTTCGGCCAGGGTGCGCCGGGCGCCATCGCGTATAAGCCGCTTGGTTTGCGCGTAGGCGAATGTCGGGCCGTTGGCCAGGCGCCCGGCCAGTTCGGCGGCTACGGCGGGCAGTTGTTCGTCAGGGCACACTTCGCTGACCAGCCCGGCTGCCAGGGCGCGTTCGGCGCCCCACAGTTCATCGAGGAACAACAGGCGCTTGGCCTGTTCGCTGCCGATCAGCCGAGGCAGGTGCCAGCTGGCGCCGGCATCGGGGCTGTAGCCCATGCTGGTGTAACCGGCCTTGAAACGCGCCGAGGCGGCGGCGATACGCAGGTCGCAGCACAGGCTGAGGTCCATGCCCCCGCCCACGGCGGTGCCGTTGATGGCAGCGAGGGTGGGTTTGTCGAGGCTGTGCAAGCGCAACATCAGGGCGTGGGCGGTTTCGGTCCAGCCATAGGTTTCCAGGGTACCTGCAGCCTCGGCGGCGGCCCACTCGGCCAGGTCGGCACCGGCGCAGAAGCTGCGGCCGCTGCCAGTCAATACCACCACGCGTACGGCCGGGTCGCCGTTGTGGCTGTCGAGCAAGGCGTGCAGCTGCTTGAGGGTGGGGATATCCAGCGCGTTGCGCTGCTCTGGGCGGTTGAGGGTGATCCAGGCAACGCCGGTTTCGACCTTGCTCAACAGAGACGACGACGGGGTGGTCATGTAGGCCTCGGTATTGTTGTGTCTATTTGAGGGGCTGACGAGGGGGATACTAAACGAGTGTTCAACAAGGCGGGATGGGCTGTTACAACTTCGCACAACTTGGTCTTCGACGTTACACACCCCCTGCTATTGCAGGGGGTGTGCGGCATGGGCTGTCGGCTCAGACGCCGGGCGCGCTGGGTGCCAGGGCCCCTTGCCGACGACGATTTACAAAGAAATACGCCGCATAGCACAGGGCAATGAAGCCAAAGCCCCAGTACAGCGACGGCCGCTGGGTTTCATCCAGCGCCAGGAACACGAACAGCGAACTGCACAAGGTGATGCACAGCAGCGGCACCAGCGGGTACAGCGGCGCCCTGTACTTCAAGCCTTGCAGTTGCCCACCTTCACGCAGGTAGGCTCTGCGGAAGCGGTATTGCGCCAGGGCAATGACGATCCAGGTCACGGTGCCGGACATGCCGCTCACCGCCATCAGCACCATGAACAGGGTGTCGGCGGCAATGAAGCTGGTCATCAACGAGATCAACGCAAAGCACAGGGTGATGCTCAGCGCCCGCAGCGGTACACCACGCTTGCTCAGCGGCGAGAGACTTTTCGGCGCCATGCCGCTCTTGGACATGGCCCACAGAATGCGTGTGGACGCATACAGCCCGGAGTTGCCCACCGACAGGATGGCGGTAAGGATGACGAAGTTCATCAGGTCGGCGGCGTAAGGGATGCCGACCATGTCGAACACCTGCACGAACGGGCTTTCCATCAAGCCAGCCTGCTCGTACGGCACGATGGCCGACAGCACGGCAATCGCCAGCACATAGAAGATCAGCACACGGAACACCACGTTGCGCACGGCCCGCGGGATGCTCTTTTCCGGGTGCTCGGTCTCACCGGCGGCCACGCCCATGATTTCACACCCCTGGAAGGCATAGACCACGGTCATCATCACGGCGAAGACCGCCGACAGGCCGTGTGGGAACAGCGACTCGCCCACCAGGTTGTCCAGCATCGGTGCCGGTGCCCCGCTGCTCAGCGGGATGGCGCCGAAAATCACCAACAGGCCAATGACAATGAAACCGAGGATGGTCGCCACCTTGATGCCCGAGAACCAGTACTCCGCCTCGCCAAAAGCGCGGGTGGCCAAGGCGTTGAGGCCGAACAGCACGACCACGAACAGCGCCGACCAGTACCAGATCGGAACCTCGGGGAACCAACGGGTCATCAGCATGCCGGCGGCGGTGAACTCCAGGCCCACAGTAGTGGCCCAGCTCATCCAGTACACCCAGCCGATCATGAAGCCGGTGGCGGGGCCAATGAACTTGGTGGCGTGGGCCTGAAACGAGCCAGACACCGGCATCTGCACCGACAGCTCGCCCAGGCAGACCATCACCAGATACATCAGCAAGCCTGCCACCAGGTAGGCCAGGATGGCGCCCACCGGGCCGCCCTGGTTGATGGTCACGCCCGAGCCCATGAACAGGCCGGTGCCGATCACCCCGCCCAGCGACAACATGAAGATGTGACGGCTTTTCAGTGCGCGGGTGAGCTGGATCTTCTCGTGGGTGTCAGTCATGGTGCACCTCGCCATTGCGGCCGGTGCGCGGGGTGGTGTGAAGGAAGGGCTGAGCACTAGCGCATGTCATTGTTCTTGTCTCCAGTAAGCCTCATGGACCGCGTACAGCACGGTTGCCATGGATTATTGGAAACAGATGTAAGACGCCGTTGTACGAACGGATCGAAGATGTAAAAAGTCGTAAGTTTTTTGTACGTCAGCCCTGGATCAGCTGTTCGAGGGTGGCGCGGGCCTGGCCGAGCTGGCTTGCCAATGGCTCACCAAGCGCCTTCAACGCCTGTTCGTCGTGCTGCCGGGCCGCCTCTTCAATGCAGCGCAATAGCGCGGCCAGGCCAGAAAAGCCCAGGGAGTCGCAACTGCCGGCCAAACGATGGGCCAGGTGCAGCACTTCGGTAACGTCCTGGGCCAGCAGCGCCTCGGCCAGTGCCGTGGCGTGCTGTTCCAGTGACTGGCGCAGCACCTTCAGCAAGCCCTGCAGTTTCTGCTCACCCAGCAGCGAACGGTGGGTGTCCAGCAGCGACCAGTCCATGTCTGCGTCAGTGCCAATCACTTCGCTGGGCGCCACTTCGGCCAACGCCTTGCGCAGGGTCTCCAACCGCAACGGTTTGGCCAGTACCCCCTGCATGCCGGCCGCCAGATAACCCGATACCTGCCCCGGTTGCACACCGGCCGTCAGCGCCAGAATCCGGCTGGCGCGGTTCGGTCCGGGCGAGGCACGCAGCCTCTGACACAGTTCCACTCCACTCATGCCCGGCAAGTGTACGTCCAGCAGGATCAGGTCGAAGCGCTGTTGCGCGCAAACCTGCAGGGCCTGCCCGGCGTCTTCGGCAAAGCTCACCCGATGGCCATCGCGCAGTAGCAACCCTTTCGCCACCTCGCGGTTCAATGCCACATCTTCGACCACCAGAATATCCAGGCTGGGCATCGGCGGCATGGCGGGTGACCGGCCCGGCACGGGTTGCCCACGGGCCATTTCGAGCTCGAACCAGAAGCAACTGCCCTGCCCCGGCACGCTGTCCAGGCCGATGCTGCCGCCCAGTTTTTCCACCAGGTGCTTGCAGATCGCCAGGCCCAGGCCGGTGCCACCATAGCGACGGGCCACGGCCTCGCTGGCCTGGACGAAGCGGTCGAAGATTCTCGCCTGCACGGCGGGCTCGATGCCGATGCCATTGTCACTGACCGACAGCCGCAAGCGCTGCGCGTGCTCGCTACTGGCAAGCACCCTCACCCCAAGCTGCACCTGGCCGTGCTCGGTGAACTTGATGGCATTGGCCAGCAGGTTGCTGAGCACCTGACGCAGGTACTGCTCGGCACCGTGCTGGTACCCGGCCAACGCCTCATCGATATGCAGGTGCAACGTGTCGCCGTTGTCCTTGGCCATGGGCTCAAGCAGCGTCAACACTTCCTGGCACAGTTGGCGCAAGGAAAAACCCACCAGCTCGGCCCGGCTCTCGCCTTCTTCGAGCCGGGCGAAATACAGCACTTCGTTGAGAATCGCCAGCAGCCCCTCGCCGGCCTTGTACAAGGCCTCGACGCGCTGACGGTCAGGCAACTCCAGCCGCGCGCCGCGCAACAATTCAGCCATGCCCAGAATGCCGTTAAGCGGCGTACGCAGCTCATGGCTCATGGTCGCCAGAAAGCGCGACTTGGCCAGGTTGGCAGCCTCGGCCTCGTCCTTGGCCCGAGCCAGGCTGGCCGTACGCCGCTCGACCATGGCCTGCAGTTCGTCGCGCTTGTCCTGCAGTTCAAGCCGATCACGCTCGCGGCGCTCGATATCGCTGAGGATGGCGCGGCGCATATCGTCCAAGGCATTGGCCACCGTGTCGATTTCATCCGGGCGCGATGAAGGACGGCGGCCCAGGCGCAGCGGCTCTTGCCACTGGCCGGCGCCAATACGGCGAGCGAACTCGGCCATCACTTGCAGGTGGCGAGTGACCAGTCGGTAGAAAAGCCCCGACAGCGCCACCGCCAACCCGCACAAAAACACACCCATCCACAGCAGGCTGGTCAAGCCGGTGGCATACAGCCGCTGATGCACTGCCCCCAAGTCAATGGTCACTTCCAGCTCACCCAGGTGCCTGGCAGGCCCCGAAGGGGGCTGAAAGTCGAGCGGGAAGCGCTCGACACGCAGCGGCCCTTTGGGCTCGGCCGCCCCTCTCTGCAGTTGGAAGTCGTCGCTGACCAGGCGCACCCGGGCCACATCGGAAAAGTCCACCAGGCCGCGCAGCTGGGTGTCCAGTTGCGCTTCGTCCAGGTCCCACAAGCTGCGCTCCAGGCTGGCCAGGTAGCCGGCACGGATCAGCGCCATGCGTGCGTCAATGTCGCGCATCTCGCGGCGGTACTCGAAGTACAGCTGCACCCCGCTGGCCAGCACGGTAAAGCAAAGGCTGAACAACAGGATGAACAGCAACAGGCGGCGCAGCAGGCCGTCAGCGCGCAGCGGGATCATCGGGCATCCGCCGGCAGGTTGACCATGTCCCTGTAGGTGACTTCGCTCTGCTCCAGCCAGCGCGCGATCTCTCCGGTCTGGTTCATACGCTGCAACTGCGCGTCGATTTCGTCCATGTGCCGGCTCAGGGGTGATCGCCGCGATACCGCAACGCGCAGGTAGTCCACGCTCAGGGCGCTGGGCAATACGCGGATATCCTGCGCCCCGGGCAGGTGCTCGATGAACAGTTGGCCGGTGCGCCGCTCCTGGATCACATAATCGATGCGCCCACGGATCAGCTTGCCGAAGTTCTGCTGGCTGGAAGACACCCGCTCGATGTTCTGGTGGCGGGCCACGAAGCGATCGAATTCGGCGCCGTAGCTTTCACCGTACAGCAGGCCGCCACGGTAGCCCGCAAGGTCCTCCACGCGCTGGAACCGAACCGGCCGAAGGCGGTTGTAGAACACCGCCACCTCTTCGCGTACCACCGGCTCGGTGGAAAAACGCATACGCTGGTCACGCTGGTCGCTGTTGTAGGCCAGTACCACGTCCACCCGCCCGGCGGCGGCGTCCATCAGGCAGCGCTTCCAGTTGCCCAGCACCACCGTCTGCACGTCGTAGCCCATGCGGGTGAACAGCTCGCGCACCACGGTCGGCGCCAGGCCGCGCACCTGGTGGCCATCGCTCCAGGAGATCGGCGGGTACACCGGGTAGTCACAATAGCGCACCGTCTCGGCCGCACCAGCGTGCGCGGCGAGCATCACCAGCGCCACCCCCAGGGCGCGGGGGGTCATGCGGCCACGCTGGCGGTGAACAGGTAGCCGGTACCGTGGATGGTGATGATCAGTTGCGGCTCGGCCGGGTCGTCGTGCAGCTTGCGCCGCAAGCGGCCGACCAGCACGTCGATGGAGCGGTCGTTGGGCACCCACTCACGGTTGCGAATCTGGTCCATCAACTGGTCACGGCTGAGGGTATGGCCGCTGTTGCGTAGAAACACGCTGAGCAACTGGAATTCACCGTGGGTGAGCAGGGTTTGCCCCCCGCGCGCGTCAATCAGGCGGCGACGGTCGGTGTCCAGCGCCCAGTCGGCAAACTGCTTCAGCGACTGCGCACAGGCCGGCACGGGATGCACTTCGCGAGCATGGCGCACGCGGCGGATCAGGTTTTTGGCGCGCGACACCAGCTCACGGGGGTTGAGCGGTTTGATGACGTAGTCATCGGCACCGCATTCCAGGCCGACGATGCGGTCGATGTCGTCGTTGCGCCCTGTGATGAGGATGATGCCCACCTCCGAGCGCACCCGCAGCTCGCGGGTCAGGGTGAGGCCGTCCTTGCCGGGCAGGCGGATATCCAGCAGCACCAGGTCGACATCCTGGCTGCCGAGCAGGGCTTCGGCTTTTTCTGCCGTATCAGCGCAGTGTACGTCGTAGCCTTCCTGGGAAAGATAGGCCTGCAGCAAGTCACGAATAAGCGGATCGTCATCGACGATCAATACCCGAGGCGTCATGCGTGTCGTCTCTTTTTATTGGTGTTGTTCTACACACTCGCGCCAGCAGCGTACTCGTTACTGAACAGGCGATCAACAGCCCTCGGGCAGGCTGAAACGGCGCCGACCACCGGCTTGCAGGCCATCGACCCAGGCTTCGCAGATAATCACGCCCTGCTCGGGCGTGAAGGTGCCGGGGTTGAGCCCCGACTCCAGCCACAGGCCGTCCAGCAAGGCGCTGAGGCTGATGGCGGCGAGGTCGGCATCGAAGCCCTGCCAGCCCTCGTCTCTGGCGAGCGAGGCCAGCAGCTGGCTCAGCTCCTTGCGGTACTCGCCATAGGAATGGTCGTGCACCTGGTTGATTGCATCAGCTGTCTTGACCGCGCCCCAGAACGCCAGCCAGGCGTCAAGCAGTTGCGGGTCGAGCAACTCTGCGCAGAACGAAGCGCGGAAAAACGCCGACAACCGCTCGCGGGCATTGGGCGCGGCCTGGGCCATGGCTTCACGCAACAGGCCCATCACCCGCCCGGTAACCGCCAGGTAGGCCTCGGCCACCAGTTCGTCCTTGCCGGCGTAGTGGTGGCTGATCAGCCCTACCGAAACCCCGGCCTCGGCCGAGATCTTGCGGATCGAAGCCCCCTGGAAGCCATGGCGCTTGAGGCACACCAAGGTCGCCTCGACCAGGTTGGCTTTGCGCAATTCCGGCAGCATGCGGTGGTAGCGGGCTTCCTGGTTCATGGGCGGCTCTCGGTTCGGGGGGCTGGACTGAACGACTGTACAACAAGCCGGCGTGCGTGATAAACCCTTGGCTCTCCTGCCTACAACAACAAAAGCGGCTGCCATGAACGACCTGATCATACGCGACCTGGACCAGGGCCTGCTGACCCTGGCCTTCAACCGCCCCGACAAGCTCAACGCACTGAATACAGCCATGTACCAGCAGCTGGGCGACCTGTTGTTGGCGGCCAGTGAAGACCCGAACGTAGAGGCAATCATCATCACCGGTGGGCCGCAGTGCTTCACTGCGGGCAACGACCTGCGCGATTTTCTCGACAACCCGCCCGGTGATCTGAACAGCCCGGTATTTCGCCTGATGCGGGTGGTGATGGGCCTGGACAAGCCGCTGATCGCGGCAGTCAGTGGCGCGGCCATCGGCATTGGTGCCACCTTGCTGTTGCATTGCGACCAGGTACTTGTCAGCCGTTCGACCAAGCTGCGCATGCCGTTCGCGCCACTGGGTGTGTGCCCGGAGTTTGGCTCCAGCCTGCTGCTGCCTCGCTTGCTTGGCCAGGCCCGTGCAGCCCGCTTGCTGCTGGGCAATGAAGGGCTCAATGGCGAACAGATGGTGGCTTGGGGGCTGGCCAACGAGCTGCATGAGGATGGCGAACAATGCCTGGCCGCAGCCCGCACGCTGGCGCGGCAGCTGCAAGGCTACCCGCAGGCGGCGCTGCGCATCAGCAAGCGGCTGCTCAAGGACAGCCAGCGCGCCGAGCTGGAGGCGACGGTGGCGCGAGAGAGCCGGTTGTTTATCGACTGTTTGCGTACCGAGGAAGCCCGGACCGTGTTAAGGGGCCTGATCAAGGATTGAATGGGCTGAGGCTAGTATCCGGTCATCTCCAGATACCCACGCCCACCCGCACTTCCCGTCAACCGCACCGGCCCTTCCCAATACCCAAACCGCGTATCCATCCACGCCTGCGGTTCCACTGCATCCACGTGTATATCTACCCCGTGCGCGGGTACCTGCACCCGCCAGCGCGTTGGCACCTGCTTGTCATTTTTCTGAGTCACCGAAGCAAGCGCCTGCATCTGGATCTGCTCCCCATGAAGCGCCACGACGTCACCCTGCGGCCCCACCCAGGTCCCGGCGCGATACACCTCACCCTGCGCCTCGCGCACCTGGAACAGCATCAGCTTGGCACCACTGTCCAGATGCAGGGAAAACCAGTCCCACCCAGTCTGCCCGGCAGCCAGCGGCTGGCTGCTCCATTCCCGGTCCAGCCAGGCTTGGCCAGTGACAGCCATGCACAAGCCGTCACGCTCCACCTCCCCCTGCACGCGGTAAAACGGCTGGCTGTAATAATAGGAAGCCTGTCCCTTGCCGGATTTTTCGCTGTAACCCTGATCGCCGTGCAGCACCAAGGGCCGGTCACTGCGCAGGAGCAAGTCATAGTGAAAACCTTCGCCACCTGCGACCATTCGCAGGCTTTCGATACCTCCCCTGCCCTGCAACGCCCAGTCATTGATCCACGCCCGAAACGGCTGGGCCTGCACGCCGGCCTGGCCGATACCACCGCGCGCCAGGGTTTCGCCAGACTGATGCCCACCCGGGCCGGTCAAAGCCGCGTGCCCCATCCACAGGTTCGGGCCGTTCCAGTCAGCGGTTTCCGGGCCGGGGCGCAGTGCCGAGCGGAACAGCGTCCACTGCGCGCCCCAGTCGCGCCCCTGGGCGTCCTTGAGGTTGGCGGTGACATACCACCACTCGATGCGAAATCCCTCATGAGGCCCGTGGTCACGAGGGAACGCCAAGTGATGCCCGCGGGTTACCTGGCTGAACCCGACTGCCTGCTGCCCAAGCCCGGCATAGCCTTGTGGCGCCGGTTGATCACAAGCGCACAGCAGGCCGCACAGCAACAACCACGCACTACGCTTCATCGGCAAACGGCCTCAACAGTTCGCGGGGCTGGCGGCGCGCCAGTTGCCACAGCGGCCAGGCGCTGGCCAGCAGGCTGGTCAACAGGCCCAGCACAGCCAGTTGCAGCAGTTGCGCAGGAAACACGTAGAGCGGCAAACGCCAGCCAAACGCCTGCACATTGACGACCGCCACCAGGCACCATGCCAGTAACACCCCCAGCGGAATGGCCAGCAATACCGTGAAACTGCTTAGCATCAGCGTTTGCCCCAGGCTCAGCCACACCAGTTGTCTGCGTTGCACGCCCAGCGCCCACAGTGGTGCCAACTGGCCGAGCCGGGTTTGGCCCAACGTCAGCAGGTTGATGAACAACGCCACCCCGGCCACACCCAGGGTGAGGCTGTTGAGTGCCGCGGTGGCGGCGAAGGTGCGGTTGAACACCTCGGTAGACCAGCTTTTCAGGCGTACTTGCTCCACCACGCGGCTGTCGTCCAGGGCGAAGTGCTGTTGCAACGCGGCCTTGGTGACGGGCACTTGGTCGGTGTGCAGGTCAACACTCAACCCCGTCAGCGTCGCCTGTGGCCAATGCGAACGCAACCAGCCGGCATTCACCAGCACATGGCCTTTGGGGTTGCCGTAGTCGGCATAGACCCCGACCACCGTCATGGCCTGCGAAGACAGCGCAAGGCGGTCACCCAAGTGCAGCTTCAAGCGCCTGGCCAATTGTTCACTGAGCATCACGGCCTGCCCACTGGACAGTTGCTCCCAGGCGCGCGGCTGCTGCTCAAGCAACGGCCAACGTTTGAGGTAGAGGGGGTGATCGACGATACCCTGGACCTGCACTGGCCACCCCTGCAACCGGGTTTCAACACGCCAGCCAGGCAGCACTGCGATGACCGCAGATTGCTGGCCAAGCCATTCGGCAATTTGCAACCCTTGTTCGGTATCCTTGGGGGTGACATACAGGTCGGCAGACAGACGCATGTCCAGCCAGCCAACGAACGTCTTGCGAAAGCCTTCGGTCATGCTGCCCACGCCGACACTGGCCGCCAGCGCCAGCAACAACGCCATGAGCGCCAGGCTCAGGGCCGGCAGTTGCTGGCGGCTGTCGGCCACGAACCATTGCACCAAGGGCCGCCGACAAAACCGCGTCAACCCGCCAAGCCCGTGGTCGAGCAAGGCGGGCAACAGGAGTGCCGACGCCAGCAACAACCCGGCCAGCATGGCAAACGCGCAAGCCAGGCTGTTACCCAACACGCCAAACCCCAAGGCCAGCAGCAACAGCAAGCCTGCTGCGCAAGCCTGGCGCCTTGACCACAACCCCTGTGCCAGCCGCCAGGCCTGAGGCTGCGCCAGCGCCAGCAATGGCAGCCGGGCTGCACGCAACACGCTACCCAGCCCTGCCAGCAATGCCCCCAGCACACTCACCAGTACACCCGCCAGCCACCACCCTGCGGGCAGGCTCAACGTGCCGGCCACCTGGGCGCCATACAGGCCGCGCAAACTGACAGCCACATCAGGCAACAACCACGCGGCCAGTACATACCCACTGGCCACACCTGCCAGCCCGCCCAGCAGTGCGAACAGGCCCAGCTCCAACACCAATGCACCCAGCAGCGTGTTCAAGCTGACCCCACAAGCGCGCAGGTTACGTATCAGGCCTCGCCGCTGCTCCAGCGCCAGGCCGATGGCGGCGTGGGCGATGAACAGGCCAACAACGAACGCCAGCAGGCCAAGGGCGGTCAGGTTAAGGTGAAAACTGTCGGTCAGCCGCTGCAATCCGTCGTCGTCCTGCTGAGGTTGCAGTTCGAGCAGGGCCGCGATATCAGCAGGCAACGGCCCTGGCTTGCCGGCCACCAGCAACCGCGACAACTGCCCGGGTGCGTGCAGCAGGCGTTGGGCATGGCCGATGTCGACGACCATGATGCCGGGCGCCAGCGCAGGTTGCAGGACCACGGGGGGAAGCGGTTGCCCTTCGCTGTCGCGCATTGAACCTTCGCCCCATTGGCGCAACGTATCCGGCCCTACCCAGGCTTGCCCGGGTGTGCCGATAAATGCCTGCAGGTCGAATGCTTGGGGCTGCACGCCGGCAATGCTGCTGGTCGGCGGTAGGCTCAAAGGATCGATGCCGATCAGCCGCACACTGCGCACAGGCTCACCCGACAAGCGCAAACGCCCTTCCAGCATGGGTGTCACCTGCCACCCCTGCTTGCGCAACTGCACGTACAGCTTCTGATCGAAATGCTCACCCTTGCGCGGTACAAACTGCGCCTGCATCGGCCCGGCCAGCACGGCACTGGCCCGGGCATAGTCGCTGCGGGCCTGGCTGTTCAGTGCCTGTACGCCCGTCCACAAGGCCGTGGCCAGCCACAGCCCGGTGAAGATGCTGACAAACTGCACCCGATGGCGCCGCCAATGGCTGAGCAACGCCAACAGGGCCAGCGACAAGAGCCTCATCACCCGTGCTCTGGCTGAACGCGGCCGGCCTGCAGGTAGCAACGCTGCTGCAAGCGTGCCGCCAGCCGCGGGCTATGGGTCACCATCAGCACACCACTGCCGGCCTCGGCGACCAGTTGCAGCAGCAGGTTCAGCACCTCATCGCTGCTGGCTTCGTCAAGGCTGCCGGTAGGCTCGTCGGCCAGCAGCCACGCCGGCCGCCCGGCCAGCGCACGGCCAATGGCAACCCGCTGTTGCTGGCCGCCAGACAACTGTTCCGGATAGCGCGCGAGCAAACCTGCCAGGCCCAGGCGTTCTGCCAGGTAGGCCACCCATTGCGGGTCATGCCGGCCGGCGAGCCTTGCCTGGAATGCAAGGTTCGTCGCCACGTCCAGGCTGCTGATCAAATTGTATTGTTGGAACACCAGGCCAATGCCCTGCCGCCGCCACTGCGCCAACGATGACTCTGAACGGCTGTCGAGCGGCGTGCCATCAATCAGGATCCGGCCACTGTCGGCGCGGTCCAGGCCGGCAACCAGGTGCAACAAGGTGCTCTTGCCGCTGCCCGATTCGCCCATCAATGCCAAGCTGCTGCCGCGCGCCAGGCGCAGGTTGACACCCTGCAGCACAGGCAGCGGGCCTTGGGGGGTGCGGAATGATTTGTGGAGCTGTTCGATGGCGAGCATCGAGGGGCCTTGGTGGGTTGTGGGGTTTGTTTAGGAATAGCAGGTTCAGGCCGTTTCCCAGCCATTAAAACACCCTGCTCAATCCCGAGCCGTGATCAAAAATCCTATTAGTGGATCCATGAAATCCGATAATCGCCCAAAACCTTATAAATAACCGCGCAAACCATTGACCGCGCGTGAGGCGAATGGCTCTAATGGATCCATTAAATAAAAACAAAACCCGGAGAGCCTCCTTCATGTACCCCAAAAACACCTGGTACGTAGCCTGCACCCCCGACGAAATCGCCACCAAACCCTTGGGCCGGCAGATCTGCGGCGAGAAGATCGTGTTCTACCGCGCCCAGGAAAACCGCGTGGCCGCCGTCGAGGACTTCTGCCCGCACCGTGGTGCGCCGTTGTCGCTGGGTTACGTTGAAAACGGCAATCTGGTGTGTGGTTACCACGGCCTGGTGATGGGCTGCGATGGCAAGACCGTGTCGATGCCGGGCCAGCGGGTACGGGGCTTTCCCTGCAACAAAACCTTCGCCGCCGTCGAGCGCTACGGCTTCATCTGGGTCTGGCCCGGCGACCAGGCGTTGGCCGACCCGGCGCTGATCCCGCACCTGGAATGGGCCGTCAATGAAGAGTGGGCCTATGGCGGTGGGCTGTTCCATATCGGTTGCGACTACCGCCTGATGATCGACAACCTGATGGACCTCACCCACGAAACCTACGTGCACGCCTCCAGCATCGGCCAGAAGGAAATCGACGAGGCGCCGCCCGTCACCACCGTCACCGGCGACGAAGTGGTCACCGCCCGGCACATGGAAAACATCATGGCGCCGCCCTTCTGGCGCATGGCCCTGCGTGGCAACGGGCTGGCAGACGATGTGCCGGTGGACCGCTGGCAGATCTGCCGCTTCACCCCGCCCAGCCATGTGCTGATCGAAGTAGGCGTGGCGCACGCCGGCAAAGGGGGCTATCACGCGGATGCGCAGCACAAGGCGTCGAGCATCGTGGTGGACTTCATCACGCCAGAGAGCGACACCTCGATCTGGTACTTCTGGGGCATGGCGCGCAATTTTGCGGCGCAGGACCAGGCGCTGACCGACAACATCCGGGAAGGCCAGGGCAAGATCTTCAGCGAAGACCTGGAGATGCTGGAGCGGCAGCAACAGAACCTGTTGGCCTACCCGGAACGCAACCTGCTGAAGCTGAACATCGATGCCGGTGGCGTGCAGTCGCGCAAGATCCTGGAGCGGCTGATTGCCAAAGAGCGCATGCCGCAACCACAACTGATTGCCACCAGCGCTACCCCTGCCTGAGGAGAAGCCAAGATGATCGATGCCGTAGTGGTTTCCCGCAACGATGAAGCGCAGGGCATTTGCAGCTTCGAGCTGGCAGCGGCGGATGGCAGCCTGCTGCCCGCGTTCAGCGCTGGCTCGCACATAGATGTGCATTTGCCCGATGGGCTGGTGCGCCAGTATTCCTTGTGCAACCACCCCGAAGAGCGCCACCGCTACCTGATCGGTGTGCTCAACGACCCGGCCTCGCGGGGTGGTTCACGCCGCCTGCACGAGCAGGTACAGGCCGGCGCACGCCTGCGCATCAGCGAACCCCGCAACCTGTTCCCGCTCGTGGAAGGGGCGCGGCGCAGTGTGCTGTTTGCGGGAGGCATCGGGATTACCCCGATCCTGTGCATGGCCGAGCAGCTGGCGCAAAGCGGTGGGGATTTCGAACTGCACTACTGCGCCCGCTCGAGTGAGCGTGCCGCCTTTGTCGAACGCATTCGTAAAGCGCCTTTCGCCGACCGCCTGTTCGTGCATTTTGATGAGCAGCCGGAAACGGCACTGGACATTGCCCGGGTGCTGGATAACCCGCAGCCGGATGTACACCTGTATGTGTGTGGGCCGGGTGGTTTCATGCAGCATGTGCTGGACAGCGCCAGGGGCCTGGGTTGGCAGGAGGCTTGCCTGCATCGGGAATATTTTGCCGCAGCGCCGGTGGATGCCAGCAACGACGGCAGTTTCTCGGTACAGGTCGGCAGCACCGGCCAGGTGTTCGAGGTGCCTGCCGACCAGACGGTGGTGCAGGTGCTGGAGCAGCACGGCATCGAGATTGCGATGTCATGCGAACAGGGCATTTGCGGCACCTGCCTGACGCGCGTGCTGCAAGGCACGCCAGATCATCGCGACATGTTCCTCACCGAAGAAGAGCAGGCGCTGAACGATCAGTTCACGCCCTGCTGCTCGCGCTCGAAAACACCCCTGCTGGTGCTGGACATCTGAACCGGCCTACGACGAGGGCAGAATCACCTTCATGCCCTCTTCCACCGTTGCCCCGCCGAAGGTTTCGGCGTAGCGCAAGGTGGCGTTGGCGTGCTCGCGCATAATGGCTTCGGCGCGGGCACCCTGGCGATTGACCAAGGCATCGAACGCCGCATGGTGTTGCATGTGCGCGAAGTTGAAGCGCCGGTATTCACGGGCCAGGTCGTGGCGGTCCACGGCCAGCGCTGTGACGGAGGCAAACGGCAGGTGATCGTTGCGCGCCAGGGCATCGGCGATGGCCGGATTATGGCTGGCTTCGATGATGACCTGGTGAAAGCGCATGTTGAGGTCGTGGTAGGCCTGCAGGTCTTCTTCGGTAACGAAGCCCTTGTCGAACAACTGGTCGCCTTCGACCAGGCAGCGTTGCAGCGCTTCGCGGGCCTGGGCTGACAGGCCACGTTCCGCAGCCTGGCGGGCAGCCAGGCCTTCCAGTACGCCGCGTACCTCGACTGCGCCGGCGATGTCATCGGCACTGACCGAGCGCACCTGAAAACCCCGACCGCCAAAACGCACCAGCAGGCCTTCCTGCTCAAGGGTGCGAAACGCCATGCGCACCGGCATGCGTGACACGCCGAACAGTTCAGCGGTGGGGACTTCCATCAAGCGCTCGCCAGCTGCAAGCTCGCCCGAGGCGATCATCTTGCGCAACGCGACCAGCACCATTTGACCAGGCTTGCTCATCCGGGCGACTTCCAGGGACATGAGCGGGCATCTTAGCGTAAGGCGGGGAGGTGCTGTTGGCTTGTTCGGGCAATACCAGAGACAGTGCGGCGTATCATTGGGGCTGCTGCGCAGCCCCAGTGCCTTAAAGGCGGCGCGGTGCAAGCTTTTATAGCGACAGCGGATAGCTGACGATCAGGCGGGTCTGGTCGAAATCACTGTTGAAGCTTCGCCGGTTGGTCGCGTTGTTCAGCCGGATGTTAAGGTTTTTCAACGCCCCGCTCTGGAAGGTGTAGTTCACTTCGGTATCGCGCTCCCACTCCTTGCCATTGCTGCCGGCCGCCGTGGTCGCGTTCTCGCCATGCCCGTAACGCACCATGGCCAGCAGCCCTGGCACCCCCAATGCGGCAAAGTTATAGTCGTAACGCACTTGCCACGAGCGCTCGTCGGCGTTGCTGAAGTTGCCGTTGAACATGTCGTTGCCCAAGGTACGGCCGCTGCTGCCATACACCGACATCCACTGGCTGTCGCCACTGACCTTCTGCAACCCCAGGTACAGCGTATGGCCACTGTGCGAGGCCGACAGCAAGGCGTAACCGGTGCGGCTCTGAATGCCGCCGATGCGCGCCTGGCCGTCATCCCGGTCGATGAAATAGCCAAGATTGGCTCCCAACGTCCACTCCCCCACCCGCTGGTTGTGCAGCAGGTTGAAGTAACTTTGCTGGTAGATGTCCTCCAGCTGCGAATGCCAGGCACCGATCAGTGTGCGCTGCTGGTTGAAGCGGTACTCGGCACCGGCGTAGTTGAAGCCGTCCGAGGTGACCCCGGGCGCGGCCCAGGCAGAAAGGTCTTGCATGTCGGACGAGTTGCGCAGGCTTACTTCACGGTACTGGCCGGCCTGCAGACTCAAGCCTTCGATCTCTCGCGAATCAAGCATCGCCCCACGGAATGTCTGCGGCAGCAGGCGGCCATCGTCGTAGCGCAGCAGGGGGATGTCGGGCAGCAGCTCGCCAACCTTCAGTTCGGTCGCGCTGATACGCAGCTTCGCCGCCAACCCTGCCCGGCCATAGTTGTCGGCTGCACGCCCGTCATCGTGCACCGGCAGCAATTCGGAACCGCTGGTGCCACCGCCGCTGTCCAGCTTCACACCGAACATGGCGATACCGTCCAGGCCAACACCGATCAACCCCGGGGTGTAGCCAGAGCTGAACTTGAAGATGAAGCCCTGAGCCCATTCTTCGACCTTGCCCTTGGCCGCCCCCGGGTCGCGGAAATCGCGGTTGAAGTAGTAGTTGCGCAGGGTCAGCCCGGCCTTGGCATCGCCAAGGAAGCCCCCCTCCTCGGCCCAGGCCGGCAAACCCAGGCCAAGCGCCAGCGATACCGCCAGGACCGAACGGGCCAGCGTGCAAGTTGTGTGCATCATTATTATTGTTCTCCGCTTTACTTGGGCGCAGCCGCCCGCCCCAGGCCAACAGACACCTGGGGCGATAAGCTGCATTCAGGTGCCCGGCCAGGCCGGACGGCACTTAGTGGCTCAATGCATCGGTAGGTAGAGCAGGTGCCGGCTTGGCCGCTGGCCGCAGCAACAGCAGGCACCCTGCCGCCAGCACGAACACGCTGGCGAACACTCCGTACAGGTGCAGCGGTTGCCAGCCGCCATCGAGCAACACACCCGCCACGGTGGGCGACAGGATCGCCCCCATGCGCCCGATGCCGATGCCCCAGCCCACGCCTGTTGCACGTACCGAAGCGTCATAGACCACCGGCGACAACGCATACAGCCCGGCCACGCAGCCATTGGAAAACAGCCCGATCAGCAGCCCCAGCGCCAGCGCCGCACTGACCGACGCGCCATTGACCACGAACAACACCAGCAGCGCTGCGGTGATAAGCATGAACAACGCCAGCACCCGCGTGAGTGGCCAACGCGAAGCCAGGCCGCCGATCAGCGCCGCGCCGAGGATGCCGCCGACGCTCAGCAGCACCCCGCCGGTAATGCCCTGCTGTGCCGACAGGCCAGCGGCGACCAGCAGTTTCGGCGTCCAGCTCATGACGAAGTAGAAGCCGAACATGACCAGGAAAAACAGCAGCCAGATCACCAGCGTGGTGCGGCGCATGTCAGGCGCCAGCAGTTGCCGGAAGCCGCTGGCGGCGCCCTGCTTACTTTCAGTGGGTGTTGGCAGTTGTGCCAGCGCCGGCTGGCCGAGGCGAACGGCCAGGCGATTGACCCGTGCCAGCGCATTAGCCGGGCGACGTGCCAGCAGAAAGTCCAGCGACTCCGGCAACCACAGCAGCACCAGCGGGATCACCAGCACGGTGACAATGCCACCAAACAGGAACACCGAGCGCCAGCCCCACTGCCCCAGCAGCCACACCGCCAGCAAGCCACCCAACGTCGCGCCCAGGGCGTAGCCGGTGGACTGCAGGCTCACCGCCAGCCCGCGCCAGCGTTTGCTGGCGTACTCACTGGCAATCACGTTGCTGCTGGCCAGGATGCCGCCGATGCCCAGCCCGGTCAGGCCACGCAGCAACGCCAGCTGTAGCGGGCTTTGGCTCATCGCCGAAAGCAGCATGCCGATACCCGACAGCCCCAGGCACAGCAGGATCAGCGGGCGGCGGCCAAAGCGGTCGGCCCACGGCGCAATGAACAACGAGCCGGCCGCCATGCCGAACAGGCCGGCGCTGAGCAGCAGCCCTACCTGCGCCCCGTTCAGGCCCCACTCGGCAGACACCGAGGCAGCCGTGAAGGCCATCACCAGTACGTCGAAGCCATCGATCATGTTGAGGATGATGCAAATACCAATGGCCAGGCATTGGAAGCGGCCCATCGGGTCGTTGTCCAGGCGTTGCTTGAGATCGGCATTCATAAGGTCACCTGCCGGTTCACAGGTGGGAGAACAGATACGCACACGCAGGCAAAGCGCAAGGAACCCTGACGGTTCCGTCCCCTTGGAAAGCCACTCATGACTGGACCCTTTTTGTAATTGTTGTCGCATACGGCTGGAGGGATCCGGCCGTTGTCAGGCGCTAATCAACCAGATAGTGGATCCACAAACAATCACTTCAAGGGTGGAGGCTCAGGGTGTAACGCGGTGATCAAAGAAACAAAACGACAAAAAATCAATTTTTATTGATTATTTTCAACACCTTACATAGTTATACCGAAAAAGATTTCTTGTTCGTTTATCGCACAAATTTTATTTATGGATCCATAAATACACCAAAATCGAGCTCAATCCTCTTCACCAAGGGTTAGCCATGAACAAATCTTCATGATGTGCGCCAGCGCCCTGATCACGGGGCACGCAGCCCATACCCGCTTTCTGATGGGCGCCACTCACCTTGAGGCGGCGGGGCGTGTTGCGTAGCATCCCCCGCCCGTTCGCGCGCCCGCACAGCCAACGCGATACCCGTAGAAAGAAGAGCCCCGATGCCACAGCCCATCCCCCTCAAGGACCACGAAAAGGAAAAGCACCTGGTCAACCGCCGGCTTCTGGCCTGCGCCGCCCTGGTGTTCAGCCTGTGTGCCGTTCTGGTGGGACGGCTGTACGTATTGCAGGTGCTGCAGCACGACCAGCAGACCGCCGTGTCGGAAAACAACCGCGTGCACGTACTGCCCATCGCCCCCGAACGCGGGCTGATCTACGACCGAAACGGCGTGGTACTGGCTGACAACAAACCCAGCTTCGACCTGACCATGACGCGCGAGCGGGCCGGTGGCGATACGGCCAAGGTGCTCGATACCCTGACCCAGGTACTGGGCCTGACCGAGGACGACCGCAAGCAGTTCGACAAGGACCTGCGCCGGGGTCGCAAACCGTTCGAGCCCGTAACCTTGATGGTGGGCTTGAGCGAAGAGCAGATTGCCCTGGTGGCCGTGAACCAGTTCCGCCTGCCAGGCCTTGAGGTAGAGCCGCAGTTCATCCGCGAGTACCCGCTGGCCGAACATTTCGCCCATTCGGTAGGCTATGTGGGGCGTATCAACGAGAAAGAAGCCAAGGTCCTCGACAGTACCGAGTACCGAGGCACCCAATCGATCGGCAAGACCGGCATCGAACACTTCTACGAAAGCCAACTGCACGGCCACGTGGGCTACGAAGAGGTCGAGACCAACGCCCAGGGCCGGGTGATGCGCGTGCTCAACCACAAGGCCCCGACCCCTGGCCAGGACATCGTCCTGACCCTGGACGCCCACCTGCAGATCGCCGCAGAAAAAGCGCTGGGCGACCGCCGCGGCTCGGTGGTGGTGCTGGACCCGGCCAATGGCGATGTACTGGCGATGGTCAGCAACCCCAGCTTCGACCCCAACCTGTTCGTAAAAGGCATCAGCTTCAAGCAGTACGCCGAACTGCGCGACTCCATCGACCGCCCGCTGTTCAACCGCGTGCTGCGCGGCCTGTATGCCCCAGGCTCGACGGTGAAGCCGGAGGTAGCCATCGCAGGCCTCGACAGCGGCGTGATCACCCCGGGCAGCCGGGTGTTCGACCCGGGCTACTACGAACTGCCCAACTACGACCACAAGTACCGCAACTGGAACCGCAGCGGCGACGGCTGGGTGGACATGTACACCGCCATCATGCGCTCCAACGACACTTACTTCTACGACCTGGCGCACAAGCTGGGCATCGACCGCCTGCACGACTACATGGCCGAGTTCGGGCTGGGCCAGAAGGTATCACTGGACATGTTCGAGGAAGCCTCCGGGCTGATGCCGTCGGCCGAGTGGAAGCGTGCCACGCGCCGCCAGGCATGGTTCCCGGGCGAAACGCTGATCCTGGGCATTGGCCAGGGCTACATGCAGGTCACCCCGCTACAACTGGCCCAGGCCACCAGCCTGCTGGCGAGCAAAGGGGTATGGCACCGCCCGCACCTGGCGATGACCGTGGGCGGCGATACGCCAGTCGATCCTAACCCGATGCCCAACATCGTGCTGCACGACAAACATGCCTGGGACCAGGTCAGCCAGGGCATGCAGATGGTCATGCACGACCCGCGCGGCATCGCCCGTGCGGCGGCAGCCGGGGCGCAATACCGGATTGCCGGCAAGAGTGGTACCGCGCAGGTGGTAGCGATCAAGCAGGGCGAACGTTACAACCGCAACAAGACCCTGGAGCGGCACCGTGACAACGCCCTGTTTGTCGGCTTTGCACCGGCCGACCACCCAAGTGTGGTGGTGGCGGTGATGATCGAGAACGGTGAGGCGGGGGGCCGGGTGGCAGGGCCGGTGGTGCGGGAGGTGATGGATGCTTATCTGCTGGATGAGCAGGGGCATCTGAAGCCTGAGTTCGCGGGAGGAGTGACGGCCCACAGCGCGCCACACATTTAAGCATTTTGGGGTGCCTCGCCAGAGCGAAAATCAGCCATGGGCTTACCGGCCTCTTCGCAGGCGTGCCCGCTAAGCGGCCGGCGATACAAACGTTCAACCCCAGGTCAGACTGGCTTGTCATTGTGAGTGAATCATTCGCCCAGGTAGGCCTTCTTCACCTGGTCGTCATGCAGCAGGGTCTTGGCGCAGCCTTCCAGGCTGATGCGCCCACCATCAATCACGTAGGCGCGCTGGCAGGTTTGCAGCGCCAGCCGGGCGTTCTGCTCCACCAGCAGCAACGTCACCCCACCCTTTACCACCTCGACGATGGTTTCGAAAATCTTCTGCACGATGATCGGCGCCAACCCCATGGACGGCTCGTCCAGCAACAGCAGCTTGGGCCGCCCCATCAATGCCCGGGAAATCGCCAACATCTGCTGCTCGCCACCCGACATGGTGCCGGCCAGCTGGAAGGCACGCTCCTTCAGGCGCGGGAAGATGCCGTACATGCGCTCGATGTCGGCAGCGACGGCGTCCTTGCCGTCGCGCCGGCTGAAGGCGCCCATTTCGAGGTTTTCGTGCACCGTCAGCTTGGGAAAGATCCCCCGCCCCTCCGGCACCAGCGCCAGCCCTTCGCGGATCAGGTCGTAGCCCTTGATCGCCGCATGCGCCTTGCCATCGAAGGTGATGCTGCCGGCACTCGGCTTCAGTAGCCCGGCCAGCGTTTTCAAGGTGGTGGTCTTGCCCGCGCCGTTGGCGCCGATCAGCGCCACCATCTCACCCTCGCCCACCCTCAGGTCGATGCCCTTGATGGCCTGGATGGCGCCATAGCTGACCCTCAGGTCGCTCACTTGCAGAATGTTCTTCATGCCACTGCCTCTGCACCCAGATAAGCCTCGATCACGCGTGGATCCTTGCGCACGTCGGCCGGCAAGCCGTCGGCGATCTTGCGACCGAATTCAAGTACGGTGATGTGGTCGCACAGGCCCATCACCAGTTTCACGTCGTGCTCGATCAACAACACGGTTTTGCCATCCGCCTGCATCTTGCACATCAGTTGGCGCAGGCCTTCGGTTTCCGAAGCGTTCATGCCTGCAGCCGGCTCGTCGAGTGCAATCAGCTTGGGTTCGGTGGCCAGTGCCCGGGCGATTTCCAGGCGACGCTGGTCGCCGTAGGACAGGCTCTTGGCCAGCTCGCCGGCCAGGTGGCCGATGCCCACGTAATTCAGCCAGTAACGGGCGGCCTGGCGGATTTCGCGCTCTTCACGCACGCAGGCCGGGGTACGCAGGATGGCGCCGAACACACCGCTACGGGTACGCACATGGCGGCCAATCATCACGTTCTCCAAGGCGGTCATGTTGTGGAACAGGCGGATGTTCTGGAAGGTACGGGAAATACCCGCCTCCACCACCTTGTGCGGCTTGCTGATGCGCAGCGGCAAGCCGTCGAACATCACACGGCCCTGCTCGGCCCGGTACAGGCCGGTAAGTACGTTGAACAGGGTGGTCTTGCCAGCACCGTTAGGGCCCAACAGCCCCCGAATCTCGCCACGGCGAATGCTCAGGTCGATGCCGTGCAGTGCCTGCAGGCCACCGAAGAATTTACTGACCTGATGCAGTTCGAGAAGGATATCGCTCATGCCTTGTCCGCCTCTTTGATCGGGAGTTCGAAGGATGCCTGTTGAGGTACTGCAACGACCGGCGAGGGCTCTGCTTCCACTTCACCCTCGTGCAGCTCGGCACGGCGCCGGTCGGACGGCCACAGCCCTTCGGGCCGGAAACGCATGACCAGGATCAGCGCCAGGCCGAACACCAGCATGCGCAGGGTCGAGGCATCCAGCACGTTGCGCAGGATGTCGCGGCTGATGAAGGTAACGTTGTCCATCACCCATGGCTGGATCCAGTTGACCAGGTCGCGGAACAGCTCGGGCATCACCGACAGGATCAGCGCCCCCAGCACCACGCCACGGATCGAGCCCATGCCGCCGAGCACTACCATGGCCAGCACCATGATCGATTCCATCAGGGTGAACGATTCGGGGCTGACAAAGCCCTGATAGCTGGAGAACAGCACGCCAGACACCCCGCCAAAGGTCGCGCCCATGGCGAACGCCAGCAACTTGAGGTTGCGCTTGTTCAGGCCCATGGCCTCGGCGGCCACTTCGTCTTCACGCAGGGCCATCCAGGCACGGCCGATGCGCGACACTTCCAGGCGCTTGGACAGCACGATGCAGAGGATGACGATGAACAGGAAGAACAGGTAGTAGCTGATCACCGGCGAAACCTGCAGCCCGAATACGCTCCAGCTTTGCTGCAACGACAGCACGGGTGCCCCACCGGCATCCGGCGCATGCGCCCATGGCCCGAAATCGACGTGCAGCGGGGCAATGTCGCTGATGCCCTGGGGGCCGTTGGTGAGGTTCACCGGCTGGTCCAGGTTGTTCATGAAAATGCGGATGATCTCGCCGAACCCCAGGGTGACGATGGCCAGGTAATCGCCGCGCAACTTGAGCACTGGCGCCCCGATCAACACGCCGCAAATGGCTGCGGCCACGGCTGCCAGCGGGATGATCACCCACACCGGCCAGTCCAGCACAACCTCGATCAGGCCGGCCATTTGCAAGTGCGGCGAGGCCAGCAGTGCGTACAGGTAGGCACCAATGGCGTAGAAGCCGATGTAGCCCATGTCGAGCAGCCCGGCGTAACCGATGACGATGTTCAGGCCCAACGCCAGCAGCACGTAGAGCATGGCAAAGCCAAGGATGCGCACCCAGGTGGGGCCGAGCATGGGGATGGCCTCGATCAGGAACGGCAGGGCGATGAAGCCGAGGATCAACAGCAGGTACTGGCTCTTGAGATTTTTCATGACCGCCTCCTCACGCCCGGTCGGCCTGGCGTTCGCCAAGCAGGCCGTTTGGCCGGAACAGCAACACCAGGATCAGCACCGCGAAGGCGAAGATGTCCTGGTAGTTGGCGCCCAGGAAACCGCCGGTGATCTGGCCGGTGTAGCCCGCTGCCAGCGACTCGATCAGCCCCAGCAACAGGCCGCCGGCCATGGCGCCGAACAGGTTGCCGATACCGCCCAGCACCGCCGCCGAGAACGCCTTCAGGCCCAGCAGCAAGCCCATGTAGGCATCGGCCTGGCCGTAGTTGATCGCACGCATTACCCCGGCGATGGCACCCAGGCTGGCGCCGATCAGGAAGGTGGCGCTGATCACGCGGTTGATGTTGATGCCCATCAACCCGGCCACTTCCTGGTTTTGCGCGGTGGCACGCATGGCCTTGCCCAGGCGGGTCTTGTCCACCAGCAGCCACAAGCCAAGCATGATCACCACGGCAATCAGCATGATCGACAGCTGCACGTTGGTGACGGTGGCGCCGAACACGTCGACCGGCTGCGTCTCGACCACTTCAGGGAAGGTCTTGTAGCCGCGCCCCCAGATCATCATCGCCAGGTTCTGCAGGGCGATGGAGATGCCAATGGCGAGAATCAGCGGGGTTAACCGCGGGGCTTTGCGCAAGGGGCGATAAGCGTACTTTTCCATGCCCTGGGCCAGCAGCATGCACACCACCACGGCGGCCATGATCGCCAGGAGCAAGGTAATCAGCCCGGGGGCAAAGCCTGCGCCAGCGAGCATCGTCAGGACCGAAATGGTCACCATGGCGCCAACCATCACCACCTCGCCGTGGGCGAAGTTGATCAGGCCGATGATGCCGTAGACCATGGTGTAGCCCAGGGCTACCAGGGCATAGATGCTGCCCAGCACCAGGCCGTTGAGGACCTGTTGCAACAAGATATCGAAATTACCGTCCACGCGCTGAATCCTCGAAACTGCGTTGTCGTCGGCGCGCGGCGGCTCAGCGCCACACGCCGACAGGCCTGGCAGGTGGGAAAAGTCTTCTTGTTATGTGGCAGGCCGGCGCCTGCTTGTTATGAGGTGCTGCTCAGTCGCGCTCGACCGACAGGGTTTTCCAGCCGCCGTCGGCGAACTGGAACACGGTGGCCGCCGGGTTCTTCAGGTTGCCCTGATCGTCGAAGGCGATGGTGCCGGTGACGCCTTCGTAACGCTGGTTCTTGAGCACAGGCAAGTACACTTTGGGGTCGTCGGAGCCGGCCTTGACCATGGCGTTGATTGCCGCCCAGGTGGCGTCATAGGCGGCGGGCGACGACTGCACCACGCCCACGCCGAACTTGTCCTTGAGCTTCTGCTCGAAAGCCGCGCCCTTGGGCATGTCCTGCAACGGCGTGCCGTAGTTCCAGGCGTAGGTGCCTTCAGCGGCGCTGCCGGCCATCTGCCTGAACGAATCGTTGGGCAGGTTGCCGATGTTCATGAAGCGCGCCTTCAGGCCCAGGTTCTTCATCTGCCTGGCCATCGGGGCGGCCTGGTAGTCGAGGGCGGCAAAGAACACTGCATCGGCCTTTTGCGCCTTGGCCGTGGTGAGGATGGCATTGAAGTCGGTCGACTTGTCATTGGTGTACTCGCGCACCACCACGTTGCCACCCGCCGCCTTGACCGCCTTGGTCACCTCATCGGCCAGGCCTTGGCCATACGCGGTGCGGTCATCGAAGATGGCAATGCGCTGAGCCTTGAGCTGGCTGACCAGGTAATTGCCGGCATAACGGCCAAGGGTGGCGTCGTCGTTGACGGTGCGAAATACCGAAGCGATACCCTGGCGGGTCAAGGTGGGGTTGGTGGCCGAAGGCGAGATTTGCGGAATGCCGGCGGCGGCATAGATTTTCGAAGCGGGAATACTGGTGCCAGAGTTGTAGTGACCGATCACCACCGCCACTTTAGCGTCCACCAGCCGCTGCGCCACCGCAGTGCCTGTGCGCGGGTCGGCGACATCGTCTTCGGAAACCAGCTTGAACCGGGCCACCTTGTCACCGATTTTCAGTTGCTGCTGGTTGGCCTCTTCCACCGCAATCTGGATGCCATGCTCGACGTCCTGTCCTTGGTGCGCCGAGGGCCCGGTCAGGGGGCCGGCGAAGCCGATCCTGACAATTTCACTGCCTGCTGCGTGTGCCGTCCCCATGGCCATCAGCAATGTTACCGCGGTCGCAAGGGCTGTACGCCCTCCCTTGTTGTTATTCATGCTCAGCTCCCAGTAGTGATTGGACGAACCTCGACATCGCTTACCGCATGCAAATTGGCCGGAACGCCATCGCACTTGTAAGATAACAGTCAGCAGGCAACTGTCAATGGGTGTATACTACGGGAGAAGGTAAAATAATCTTTCCGGCGACAAGCGATGCACGCAATCAAAAAGCAGGGCATGAGCCTGACTAGTAAGATGTTTGATAACATATGCCGACACCATCACCGCTGGTTGGCTACGGATCCCGCCGCAAGGGGCATCAGGGCTGCGCGCAACCTGCCGGAGAATCAACCGTGATGAGCCAATCAGTTTCAGGAGCAACCCTTCTATGAATGCGTCGTTAGGCACGCGCCGCGCCAACCTGGCGGAAACCGTGATCCAGGAGCTTTCCAGCCGGATCGACAACGGCACCTACGGCCCGGGCGACAAACTGCCGTCCGAACAGGAGCTGTGCAAAGAGTTCAACGTCAGCCGCCCCGTCATCCGCGAGGCGGTGGCCTCGCTGCGCCTTGGCGGGCGCCTGATCGCTCGCCAGGGTGTGGGCGTATTCGTGGTCGAGCAGGATGTAAAGCGCATCGGCTTCGCCATCGACAGCGTTGTCGATGATGTACGCGCTGCAGCGCAGATCCTTGAACTGCGCCTGGGCATCGAGACCGAATCGGTCGCCCGCGCCGCCGAGCGCCGCAGCCCTGCGAGCATGGCGGCGATCACCGAGGCGTTCGACCGCTTCAACTCGCTGGACGGCGCCACGCAAGAGGAAGAAGCCAAGGCCGACTTCGAGTTCCACCTGGCGATTGCCCGCGCCACCAGCAACCCGCACTTCACCCAACTGCTGGAGGCGCTGGGGCCGGACATCATCCTCGACCTGAACCTCAAGCATGGGCAGGTCACCGGCAAGAACCGCCAGGCGCATATCAAGAAAATCGCCCGTGAACACGGGGCAATCCTGTCGGCAATCAGCATGGGCGACGTGGCCAGTGCGCGCACGGCGCTGCGCAAACACCTGGAAGAGAGCCTGTCGCGGTATCAGCGCTTGCTCGACAGCAAGGCCTGATCGCTGCCCTGCGCTGGCCTCTTCGCGGTTGAACCCGCGAAGCAGGCGACGCAGTTCATGAACAACGCATCAGGCGCGCAGCTGGTACCAGGTGGTCTTGAGCTGCGAATACTTATCGAACGAATGCAGCGACAAGTCGCGGCCAAACCCCGACTGCTTGCCCCCGCCGAACGGCACCGTCACATCCAGCGCATCTACCGTGTTCACCGACACCGTACCGGCCTTCAACGCCCGCGCCACCCGGTGCACCTGATTGAAGTCATCGCTCCACACCGAGGCAGCCAGGCCATAAATGCTGTCGTTGGCCAGGCGCACCGCCTCTTCTTCCGTGTCGAAGGCGCTGACCGCCAGCACCGGCCCGAACACTTCCTCCCGCGCCAGGCGCATGCGCCCCTCGACACCGGCAAAAATGGTCGGCTCGATGTAGTTGTCCGAGCCTTCGACAGTCAAGCGTCGACCGCCACACACCAACCTGGCGCCCTCTTGCCCGGCGCGGGCAATGGCGGCCTCGATGCGGCCGGTCTGCTCGGCATCGACAATGGCACCGGCGCGGCTTGCCGGGTCCAGCGGATTACCCGGCATCCATTGGCGTGCCTTGGCCTGCAGGCGCTCGACAAATTCGTCATGAATCGAGCGCTGCACATACAGCCGCGAGTTGGCCGAGCATACCTCGCCCTGGTTGAAGAAAATGCCGAAGGCGGCCTTTTCCGCCGCCAGGTCGAGGTCCTGGCAGTTATCGAACACCAGGTTGGGGCTTTTGCCACCACATTCCAGCCACACTTGCTTGAGGTTGGATTGCGCCGAGTAATGCATGAAGTACTTGCCCACCTGGGTAGAGCCGGTGAACACCAGACAGTCTACGTCCGGGTGCAGGCCCAGCGCCTGTCCGGCCTGCTCACCCAGGCCCGGCACCACGTTCAACACACCTTCCGGCAAGCCTGCTTCCAGGGCCAGCCGGGCCAGACGCAGGGCCGAGAACGGGGATTGCTCGGCGGGCTTGAGTACCACGCTGTTGCCGGCCGCGAGCGCCGGGGCCAGCTTCCAGGCGGCCATGTCGAGCGGGAAGTTCCAGGGCACCACGGCGGCGACCACACCGAGCGCTTCCCGGGTGATGGTGGCAAGCGCGTTGGGCGCAGTGGGTGCCACCTGGTCGTAGAGTTTGTCCAGCGCCTCGCCGTACCAGGCGAATACATGGGCCGAGCCCGGCACATCGATGTTGTAGGCATCCATGACGGGCTTGCCCATGTTCAGCGAGTCCAGCAAGGCCAGTTCTTCGCGATGGGCCATGATCAGCTCGGCCAGGCGCAGCAGCACCTTCTTGCGCTCGCCGGGAGCCATGCGTGGCCACGGGCCTTGCTCGAAGGCCCGGCGGGCGCTGGCCACTGCAAGGTCGACTTCGGCCTGGCCGCAGGCAGTGACCTGGGCCAGTACGGCGTTGGTGGCGGGGTTGATGGCGGCGAAGGTGGCGCCATCCTGTGCGTTGACGGCTTTGCCACTGATAAATGCCTGGGACGGGAGGTACAGGTCCGAGGCGCGTTGTTGCCAGAATTCGAGGGTGTACATTTGTACTCCTTATACCCTTGGAGCAGTCTTTTGATGAAGGGCTACGCGTTTCCTGTGGGAACGGGTTAGAGTTTGCCGACCAACCGGGCCGTGCGGTCCACGGCAATCCGCGTCTTCTCCACCAGCTCATCCAGCTCGCTGTGGTTGGCGATCAAGGCCGGCGCCATGATCATCCGGCCCAGGGTCGAGCGAATGATCACCCCTTCCTCGAAACCGAACGTACGGCACTGCCAGGCCAGGTCGTTCTCGTTGGCAAAACGCTTGCGCGTTGGCTTGTGCTCGGCAAACTGCAACGCCGCCACCAGTCCGGCACCCTGCACCTGGCCGATCAACGGGTGGTCAGCGAACACCTCGCGCAAGATGCGTTGCAGGTAGGGCCCGGTGTCGTCCTTCACCTGGCGCACGATGCCTTCGTCGCGCAGCGCCTTCAGGTTGGCAATGGCCACCGCCGCCGCCACCGGGTGGCCGGAATAGGTCAGGCCATGGGCAAACACCCCACCGCGCTCTACCAACGCTTCGGCAATGCGCTTGCTCAGCACCAGGCCGCCCATGGGCACGTAACCACTGGTCAGTCCCTTGGCGATCGACAGGGTGTCGGGCTCGAAGCCGAAGTATTCGTGGGCAAACCACTCGCCGGTGCGACCAAAGCCCCCAATCACCTCATCGGCGCAGAGCAGCACGTCGTACTGGCGGCAGATGCGCTGAATTTCCGGCCAGTAGCTTTCCGGCGGGAAGATCATGCCGCCCGCACCCTGGAAAGGCTCGGCAATAAAGCCGGCAACGTTCTCGGCGCCAAGCTCGAGGATTTTTTCCTCCAGCTGCAAGGCGCAACGGCGGCCAAACTCGACCGGGGTCAGCTCGCCACCCTCTGCGTACCAGTACGGCTCATCGATGTGCGCAACGTCCGGAATCAACCCGCCCATTTCGTGCATGAACTTCATGCCGCCCAGCGCCGTGGCCGCCAGGGTCGAACCGTGGTAGCCGTTCCAGCGGCCGATCATGATTTTCTTGCCTGGCTGACCCACCACCTGCCAGTAGCGGCGCACGGTGCGGATCAGCACCTCGTTGGCCTCGGAGCCGGAGTTGGTGTAGATCGCGTGGCTGTAGTGCCCTGGCAGCAGGCTGAACAGCAACTCGGACAGCTCGATCACCGCCGGGTGGGTGGTGTGGAAGAACATGTTGTAGTAGGCCAGCTGGTCCATCTGCGTGGCAGCGGCGGCCGTCAGATCGCGGCGGCCGTAACCGAGCTGGGTGCACCACAGGCCAGACATGCCATCCAGGTAGCGCTTGCCCTCGCTGTCCCACAGGTGCAGGCGTTCGCCACCCACGATCACCCGCGGCCCTTCGGCGTTCAGCGCCTTCTGGTCGAGGAAGGCATGGATATGGTGTGCGGCGTCGGCTGCCTGGTAGTCACGGGTCTGGCGTTGCGGGGCGAAAGGCGCGTTCATTGTTGGTTTTCCTTTGCGGTGGGGGTTGCAGGGCAGCCGTCGCTCAGCGCAGCTTGCCCATGTAGCTTTCAAGCGGATCCTTGCCCAGCACGCCCTGGGCATTGGCCAGCGCGTCGATGAACAGGGAAAACAGCTCGGACTGGGTGCCGATGTCGAGCTTGGCGTAGACGTTCTTGCGGTGCGACTTGATGGTGTCTTCCGAAACACCCAGGCGCTCGGCCAGCGACTTGGTCGAGTGGCCACGCAGGATCAGCTGGGCGATGCGGCATTCACGCTCGGTCAGCAACGAGCTGCCGAAGTTGTTCAGCGCAGCGTGGATGCGTTGTTCGAGGATGTTCTCGAAACGCCCGGCGCGGCTGTCCAGCCCGGCGAAGTGCTTGCCGAGTACCGCCAGCACCCAGGGCGTGACGCGCCCGAACAGCTCGCGGGTCTGTGTATCGAGCTTGTCGGTAAACGCCAGCGACACCGCCAGGCTTTGCCCGGGCGCCACCTGCAGGATGTAGTTGAGCTCATCTTCCAGGTGCGAGTGCCGGTAGAACGACTGGTAGTACTCGCTGACCTCGAAGTGGTCGGGAGCCACTTCGAACAGGCCATAGCAACCGGACGCGACCTGCTCCACGCAAGCACCGTAAAACGGGTCGAGCAGGTAGAAGCCCGACAGGTAGCGGCTGACATTGCCCTCGGGCTGCCAGGGCGCCTTGTCGTCCTGCTCGAACAGCGCGCAAGGCATGCCGTCGTGCGGGTAGAGGTACACCGTGGTCGCCTGGATCGGCCGGATCACGCCAAGTGCGACAAACAGGTTGGCGGCGAAGCCCGGGCGACCGATGGCCTCGGTGACCTTGGCCAGGTGCTCGAACCACTGTTCTGAAAGCAATTGATTAGTCACTGTGGGCCTGCCGTTTCTATTCAGTGGCACCGCCGCCAGTGCGGTGCGTTGTTGACCAGATCCTCCCACGCCGCTGCAGGTACCGAAATCACCCGTTGGGGTGAGTCGGCCAAGGGTCGCCCCCCTCACCCCAAAGGGTGATTCCGGGCACCCACAGGGTGTGGGAGCATCAAACCGCCCCAGCGCTGCGAGCCTTGCGCTCGACCTCCTTGCACACCACCCACCGGTAGCGAGCCTGCTCGCGTACTGCGGTGCCCTGCATCCCTTTCCAGGAGTTAGCAATGCATACAACAACAAGTACAGCCCATTCGCCTGCTTCGCATGCACCGTCACACCCCGGCACCAACACTGGCCGCTTCCGCAAGTCCATGGGCATGACCGCCCTGGTGCTGTTCGGCCTGGCCTACATGGTGCCCCTGGCCGTCTTCACCACCTACGGGCTGGTCACCCAGATGACCAAAGGGCACCTGCCCACCGCCTACCTGCTCACCCTCGCCGCCATGCTGCTCACCGCCTACAGCTACGGCCGCATGGTCCAGGCCCACCCCTACTCCGGCTCGGTCTACACCTACACGCGCAAAGCCTTCGGCAGCCACATCGGTTTCATCACCGGCTGGACGCTGCTGCTCGACTACATCTTCCTGCCACTGCTCAGCTACCTGCTGATCGGCATCTACATGTCGGAATACTTTCCGGCGATCCACGCCTGGGTGTGGGTGGCGGGCTCCATCGCCCTGGTCACCTTCCTCAACCTGATCGGCATCGAGTCGATCACCCGCGTCAACTGGATCCTGGTGGTGGCGCAGCTGGTGTTCATCATCGTCTTCGTCGCCCTGTCCGTGCTCAAGCTCAACGGACAGGCGGAGTCGGTGTCGCTGCTGGCGCCCTTCCATCACGAAGGCTTCAACGTGCCGTTGATCATGACGGGCGCCGCTGTGCTGTGCCTGTCGTTTCTCGGCTTTGATGCGGTGTCGACCATGGCAGAGGAAACCAGCAACCCGACCTACCGCATTCCCGTGGCGATCCTGGCCGTGTCGCTGATCGGCGGCCTGCTGTTCCTGGTGGTGTCGTACTGCGCACAGATGGTGTTCCCCGACTGGGGCAGCTTTGCCGACCCCGACTCGGCCTCGGTGGATGTCATGCGCCGGGTGGGCGGCGAATGGCTGGTTACCGCGTTCACCGCCACCTACGTGGCCGGCTGCTTCGCCTCGGCCATGGTGTCCCAGGCCAGCGTGTCACGCGTGCTGTTCGCCATGGGCCGCGACGGCGCATTGCCGCGCGCGTTCGGCCAGCTGGTGACGAAAAAGCGCGTACCGGCGACTGCCATTCTGGTGGTCAGCCTGATGTCCCTCATCGCCCTGGTCATCACCCTCGACACCGTGGCCAACATGATCAGCTTTGGCGCCCTGTTCGCCTTTTCGGCGGTAAACCTGGCGGTGGTCAAGCACTACCTGGTCGATCAGAAGCTACGCGGAGGCCGCAACTACCTGCTGTATGGCGCCATTCCCGGTCTGGGCTTCCTTAGCACCCTGTGGTTGTGGAGCAGCCTGACCAGCCTGTCGTTCACCATCGGCCTGTGCTGGATGGGCATGGGGCTGGTGGTGCTGATGGGGCTGACCAAGGCGTTCCGGGTGAAGCTGCCCGAGTTGCAGATGGCCGAGTGACGCTGAGCACCGGGTGATAACCGCTCGTTATCACCCGATCCGCATTAATCATTATTCAGCCTCCCGTTCGCCGCCTACAGTCCCAGCGCAACGACTGTCATTGCCAACGGGAACCGAAATGTCCATCGAACATCGCCTGAACCACATCGCCGGCCAACTCAGCGGCAACGGGGACGTGCTGCTGAACAGCGTCGACGCCCACAGCGGCGAGCCGCTGCCGTACGCCTTCCACCAGGCGACCGGCGACGAAGTCGAGGCTGCCGTGCAGGCTGCCGAGGTTGCCTACCCGGCCTACCGCAGTACCCGCCCGGCACAGCGCGCCGCCTTCCTCGACGCCATCGCCAACGAACTGGACGCCCTGGGCGATGACTTCATCCAGCATGTCAGCCGCGAAACCGCACTGCCCGAAGCCCGCATCCGTGGCGAACGCAGCCGTACCAGCAACCAGTTGCGCCTGTTTGCCGAGGTGGTACGCCGTGGCGACTTCTACGCCGCACGCATCGACCGCGCCCTGGCCCAGCGTACCCCGCTGCCGCGCCCGGACCTGCGCCAGTACCGCATCGGCGTGGGCCCGGTGGCCGTGTTCGGCGCCAGCAACTTCCCACTGGCCTTCTCCACGGCAGGTGGTGACACCGCCTCGGCGCTGGCAGCGGGCTGCCCCGTCGTGTTCAAGGCGCACAGCGGGCACATGCTCACTGCCGCGCATGTAGCCGCAGCCATCGACCGCGCCGTGGCCAGCAGCGGTATGCCGGCAGGGGTGTTCAACATGATCTACGGTGCCGGCGTGGGCGAAGCGCTGGTCAAGCACCCGGCCATTCAGGCAGTGGGGTTCACCGGCTCGCTGCGGGGTGGCCGCGCCCTGTGCGACATGGCTGCCGCGCGCCCGCAGCCAATCCCGGTGTTCGCCGAAATGAGCAGCATCAACCCGGTCATCGTGCTGCCCCAGGCGCTGCAGGCCCGTGGCGAGCAAGTGGCTGTAGAGCTGGCCGCCTCGGTGGTGCTGGGGTGCGGGCAATTCTGCACCAACCCGGGCTTGGTCATCGGTATTCGGTCGCCGCAGTTCGAGCACTTCGTGCACACGCTGGTGGCGCGCATGGCCGACCAGGGTCCACAGACCATGCTCAATGCCGGAACCCTGCGCAGCTACCAGAACGGTGTGCAGCACCTGCTGGCGCACCCAGGCATCCAGCATCTGGCCGGGCAGCCGCAAACCGGTAACCAGGCCCGGCCACAGCTGTTCAAGGCAGACGTTAGCCTGCTGCTGAACGGCGACCCGCTGCTACAGGAAGAAGTATTCGGCCCGACCACCGTCGTAGTGGAGGTGGCCGATGCCCAGCAACTGGCCGAGGCGTTGCGCCACCTGCAAGGCCAGCTGACTGCCACCCTGATTGCCGAGCCTGACGACCTGCACGCCTTTGCCGGGCTGGTACCACTGCTGGAACGCAAGGCCGGGCGCCTGTTGTTGAACGGCTACCCTACTGGCGTTGAGGTGAGCGACGCGATGGTGCATGGCGGGCCTTACCCGGCCACGTCCGATGCCCGAGGCACCTCGGTCGGCACCCTGGCCATCGACCGCTTCCTACGCCCGGTGTGCTTCCAGAACTACCCGGAGGCGCTGCTGCCGGATGCACTAAAAAGCGCCAACCCGCTGGGGATTACAAGGTTGGTGGATGGTGTGGCCACCCGCGAGACGGTTTGAACGGGCACTGAGGTAGCCTGTGCCGGCCTCTTCGAGGCGCCTAACCGCCGCGAGGAGGCCGTTACAGGCTCACATCATTGATGAATTTGGGTTATCGGCATTCAATAATGCAGCACTGACAATCAAACTCAATTCATCAAAAGGCCGGCCATGTACTCCTCCGAACGCCTGAAAGGCATCGATGTTTTCGTCGCCGTCGCCGATCTGGGCAGCTTCACCGCAGCCGCCGATCGGCTCAACCTCACCAGCTCGGCCATCAGCAAGAGTGTGGCCCGGCTAGAGGCTCGCCTGGGCGCACGCCTGTTCAATCGCACCACCCGCAGCCTGTCGCTCAGCGAAGCGGGCGTGCTGTTCTACCGCACCTGCACCTCGGTGCTGGCTGACCTGGAAGAGGTCGAGCACGCACTGGTCGCCAGCGATAGTCAACCCCACGGTAAAGTCCGAATCGAGCTGCCCGCCTCCTACGGTCGCTTGCATGTGCTGCCACTGATCCTCGACTTTATCCGCCTGCACCCTCTGCTGCAGCCGCATGTGTCGTTTTCCGATCGTTTTGTCGACCCGGTGCACGAAGGTATCGATATCGTCGTGCGCATCGGTGGCCCGGATGCATGGCCGGCCGCGCTCGGCCACCAGTACTTCGGTGCCCAGCGCCTGATGTTCTGTGCCGCCCCCTCGTACCTGGAGAAGCACGGTGTGCCGCAAGACGAGCGCGACCTGGAACACCATCACTGCATCGGCTATGGCCACACCGACGGCATGGTCAGCCCATGGTTCTTCAAGGGCCGCCAACCTGGCGAGATGGAGCGACGCACCGTGCAGCCGCGCATCGCGGTGGGCGACGGCGAGGGGGAAGTTGCAGCCGTGCTGGCCGGTCATGGCATCGGCCAGCTGCCCACCTGGCTGACCCAGCAACACCTCGATCAAGGGCGGCTGGTAGAGGTGTTGCCGGCCCTGGCCACCGACGGCCTGCCGATGAACCTGGTGTGGCTGAAAAGCCGCGAAGGGTTACCCAAGGTACGCGCCTTGCGCGACTACCTGCTGCCCCGGTTGTCGCCTCACGGCACCCGTGCCAGCACCGCGGGCTGACGCGAAAGGCTGCTGACCAGCGGCAGCAGGCCCAGCGCCAACAGCGCGACACCGGCGGCCATGTAGCCCAGGTACTCGATACCCAAGCCAGAGATGGTCATGCCACCGAGCACGGCGCCCAGGCCGATCCCAGCGTTGGCCGCCGACACATTGGTGGTACCGGCCAACGCTTGGGCGTGCGTCACCGAACTCATCACCCGCACCTGGCTGACGGGGTACAGCGCCGTGTTGGCAATGCCCCACACCGCCAGTGCCAGGCAGAATGCCAGGCCGGCACCTGCCAGCGGCACCAGCGCCGCCATACCGATGGCCAACAGCAGCAGGAACAGCGCCGTCGCCCTGAGCGGTGAACGGTCCACTGCGCGCCCGCCGATCCAGTTGCCAAACAGGCCGACTGCGCCAAAGCCCATCAGCCACCAGCCGGTATGAGCCGGTGCGACGCCGACAACCCGCTGTAGCAGATCGGCCAGGTAGGTGTAGCCGGTAAACATCGCGGTGAACACCACCACCGACAGCAGCACATTGGCGAGAAAATAGCGCTCCTTGAAAATGCGCGCCTGCTGCATGAAATCGATTTTCGCCGTGCGGGCGACTCGCGGCATCCACAACCCCATGGCCAACGCCATCAGCAACGACAGCGCGGCCAGTATCCAGAACGCGCCACGCCAGCCCACGGCATTGGCCGCCACAGTACCCAGCGGAATGCCCAGCAACATCGCCGCCGAGATGCCCAGGTAAACCTTGGCGATGGCCTGCCCCGCGCTATCACGCCCGGCCAGGTGCCCGGCCGTTTCGCTGGCCGTGCCCCAGAACACCGGCAATGCCAGAGCCGGAATCACCCGCGCGATAGCCAGCACCCAGAAACTGCTCGATGCCGCAGCCAGCGCATTGGCTGCGGCAAACACCAGCAGGATGGCGATGAACAACCGCTTGCGGTCCAGATGGGCCAATGCGGCTGTCAAGACCGGGCCGGCAAGCATGACGGTAAAGGCGAACAGCGTAACCAACTGGCCCGCCATCGAGATCGATATCTCCAGGTCCTGGCTGAGCGCGGGCAGCAACCCGACAATGAGGAACTCGGTGGTGACGATCAGGAATGCCGAGAAGGCCAGGATGGCGATGCTGATTGCAACATTTCGCCCGGTAGTGGCAGCCCCAAGGCTGGATTCATGAACAGGCATCAAGACAGGCTCCAGAAAAGAGTCTGTCAGTCTATTGGCAAAATGGGTTCATATTTCTGGTCATATTTCATAAATTAAATGAACCAGATTCATCAATCAGGAGGCAATGTATACAACTTTCATGAATTCTGATTACATAACCATTCGCCTACGACCTCGGTAAACGCCGATGCGTATTGCGACGGGCCTTAGCCATGTCATCTTCAACCCGCAAGAAAACCCTCCTCGTCAAGAACGCTGCACTCCTGGTCACCATGGACGGCGAACGCCGCGAAATCAAACACGGCGGCCTGTTCATCGAAGACAACCTGATCAAGCAGGTCGGCCCCAGCGATACCCTGCCACAACAGGCTGATGTCATCCTGGACATGGCCGGCAAAGTGGTGATCCCGGGCCTGGTCAACACCCACCACCACATGTACCAGAGCCTCACCCGCGTGGTGCCTGCTGCCCAGGACGGTGAGCTGTTCAACTGGCTGACCAATCTGTACCCGATCTGGGCACGCCTGACCCCAGAAATGATCGCGGTGTCGACCCAGACCGCGATGGCCGAACTGATCCTGTCCGGCTGCACCACCTCCAGCGACCACCTGTACATCTACCCCAACGGCTGCAAGCTCGACGACAGCATCCATGCCGCCGCCGAGATCGGCATGCGCTTCCACGCCGCGCGCGGCAGCATGAGCGTGGGCCAGAGCCAGGGCGGCCTGCCGCCTGACGCGGTGGTGGAAAAGGAGGCCGACATCCTCAAGGAGTCCCAGCGCCTGATCGAGGACTACCACGATGCCAGCCATGGCGCGATGCGCCGTATCGTGGTGGCGCCCTGCTCGCCCTTCTCGGTCAGCCGCGACCTGATGCGCGAAGCCGCCGTGCTGGCGCGGCAGTACGGCGTGTCGCTACACACCCACCTGGCCGAAAACGTCAACGATATCGCCTACAGCCGCGAGAAATTCGGCATGACCCCCGCCGAATACGCCGAAGACCTCGGCTGGGTCGGTCACGATGTCTGGCACGCACACTGTGTGCAGCTCGACCAGCACGGCATCGAGCTGTTCGCCCGCACCGGCACCGGGGTCGCCCATTGCCCTTGCTCGAACATGCGCCTGGCCTCAGGCATCGCCCCGGTGCGCAAGATGCGTGACCACGGCGTGCCGGTGGGCCTGGGGGTCGATGGTTCGGCGTCCAACGACGGCGCCAGCATGATCGGTGAAGTGCGCCAGGCCTTGTTACTGCAACGGGTAGGCTTCGGCCCCGACGCCATGACCGCACGCGAAGCACTGGAAATCGCCACCCTGGGCGGTGCCAAGGTGCTCAACCGCAATGACATCGGCGCCCTGGCACCCGGCATGGTCGCCGACTTTGTCGCCTTCGACCTGGGCCACGTGGCCTATGCCGGCGGCCATCACGACCCGCTGGCGGCACTGGTGTTCTGTACCCCGACCCAGGTGCACACCAGCGTGATCAATGGCCGTGTGGTGGTCAAGGACGGCCAGTTGGCCACCGTCGACCTGCCCCGCGTACTGGAGCGCCACAACCAGCTGGCGCACCAACTGGTCAGCGGTGCGTGATGCACCCGGCTGCTGCGTCCCATGTCGGGCGCAGCAGCCTGCTCACGCCTGCTGGCGGATGGCGTTCTAGGTACGCAGCACTGCCATCAGGTGCGCAGGACCTGCTCCCCTGCATTGCTCGGCAAGCGGATGGCATCCACCAACGCGACGCAGGCGATCAATGCAACGCCGATCAACGCCCAGTGAAAGTCACTGACTGACATCTCAGTCTCGCCGCCCCGCACCATCATCGCTACGCGTAGCAGCAGCGCCACCACGGCCACACCCAAGGCCATCGCCAGCTGGAAGCACATGCTGAACAACGTCGAAGCCTCGCCCATCTGCTGCTTGGGCACTTCGGCAAAGCCGACAGCGTTGTAGGTGGTGAATTGCATCGACCGCGAAAGCCCACCCACGAACAGCACCGCCGCCATCCAGTACCACGGCATGCCTGGCTGCAAGCCCAGGCACGCCAGCATGCATCCAACGCCAATCACGCCATTGACCAGCAACACCCGGCGAAAGCCATAACGGCGCAGCAAGCGGGTGGTGAACGGCTTCATCGCCAGGTTGCCCGCGAAGATCGCCAGCACCAGCAACCCGGCATCCACTGGCGACAGGCCAAAACCGATCTGCAACAGCAGAGGGATCAAAAACGGCAAGGCGCTGATCGACAGGCGGAACAAGGTACCGCCCACGATGCTGACCCTGAACGTGGGGATAGCCAGGGTTGCCAGTGGCAACAGCGGTGCAGGATGGCGGTTGCAGTGACGGATCGCCAACCCGGTCAGCCCCCCACCCAGCAACACCAGCGCCAGCCCGGTCCCCAGGCTGCCCCCAGCCAGTGAACCAAGCATTTCCAGGCCGACCAGCCACGCCGCACAAGCCGACGCCAGAAACAGGAAGCCCAGCATGTCGAAACGGCGCGTTTCATCTGCACGGGCATTCGGAACCAGTAACCAGGCCGCCGCGATCGCCAGCAACCCGAGGGGGATGTTCAGGTAGAAGATCCAGGGCCACGACCAATGGGTGACGATCAGGCCACCGAGCGGTGGCCCCAGTACTGGCGCCACCAGCCCGGGCCAGGTGATCACCGCAAGCATTTTCACCAGGTCTTTCTTTTCGGTGGTACGCAGCACCACCAACCGGCCTACCGGCACCATCAAGGCACCGCCAATACCCTGCAATACCCGCGCGGCGACGAAGGCTTCCAGGTTGGGGGCCATACCACACAGCAACGACGCCACGGTAAACAGGCCGATGGCCCCGGCGAACACTTGTCGCGGGCCAAAGCGGTCGGCCACCCAGCCGCTCAGCGGAATGAATACCGCCACCGCCAGCAGGTAGGCACTGATGCCGATGTTCAGGCTGACCGCATTTTCGCCGAAGTCACTGGCCATCTGCGGCAGTGCCGTGGCAATGACGGTGGCGTCGAGGTTTTCCATGAAGAAGGTGATGGCGACCAGCAAGGCGATGCAGGTGGCTTGGCGGGAGGTATAGGGGGCTGCCGGATTGGCCAAGGTACGCGTCCTTCTGGTTGGCAATGAATCATGGGCCGTGGAGCAGCCCCTGTGGGAGCGGGCATGCCCGCTCCCACAAAGGTCGGTGCTGGGACCTAGAGCATGCGCAAGGCCGCACGCAACGCCAGCAGGTAAGTCTCGACACCAAACCCGCAGATCTGCCCACGCACCACTTCGGCAAACACCGAGTGGTGCCGAAACGGCTCCCTAGCATGGATGTTCGACATATGCACTTCAACCACCGGCACCTCAAGAATGGCCAGTGCATCACGAATACCGTAGCTGTAATGCGTCCACGCCCCGGCATTGATCAGCACTGCATCCACCCGCTCGTCAAAGGCCCGATGGATACGCTCGCACAGGGCACCTTCGAAGTTGCTCTGGAAGCTTTCGACCCTTGCCCCCAGCTCCGCGCCCAGCGCCTCCAAGGCGTGGTCGATGTCGGCCAGGGTTGCCGTGCCATACTGGCGCGGGTCGCGCTTGCCAAACATGTTGTGGTTGATACCGTGCAGCATCAGGACATTGGCGACCATGGCTTACTCCAGCGCAATCGTCAGGCGGTCGATCACGGCACGGGTTTCAGGCCGCACTCCTCGCCACCAGGCAAACGCCTCTGCGGCCTGCTCGACCAGCATGCCCACGCCATCCGCCAGACGTGCCACACCGGCCTCGCGCGCCAGGCGCAGGAACGGCGTGAGGCCTTTGCCGTAGGCCAGTTCATACGCCAGTCGCGCTTCGCTCAGCACCCCGCCAGGCAGCGGCGGCAGTTCACCGACAAGACTGGCGGAAGTGGCGTTAACCACAATGTCGAAGGTTTGCCCTTCCAGCGCTTCGTAACGGCTGATACGCAGCCTTGGGTGATCCAGTTCGTTACGCAGTGCCAAGGCTTTGGACATGTCGCGGTTTGCAATCACCAGCTCGCTGGGCTGCGCGTGCAAGAACGGCAACAGCGCACCGCGCACTGCACCACCGGCGCCAAGCACCAGCACACGGCGGTTACGCAGCGGCTCACCGAGGTTGTCTTCGATATCGCGCAGCAAGCCGATGCCGTCGAAGTTTTCAGCTGTGATGTGGCCATCCTCGAACTTCAGCGCATTGGCGGCCCGGGCCAACTGCGCGCGCTCGCTGCGCCGGTCGGCCAGTTCGAAGGCACGCAGCTTGAACGGCGCGGTGATGTTCATGCCCAGCCCACCGTCAGTGCGAAACTGCAACACCTGGGCCTCAAAACCGTCCAGCGAGCCTTCAATAGCCCCGTATTCCAGGTGCTGGCTGCTGGCCTGAGCGAACAGGCCATGAATCAGCGGTGACTTGGTGTGGTTGATCGGTCGGCCGATCACTGCGTAGCGGTCGCTCATCGTGTATCTCCGTGGGTAAACAGCACACCGTCTGCCTGCATGGCGGTGATTTCTTCAGGGCTGAAGCCAAGCGCTGCGGCCACTTCGGCGTTGTGCTGGCCGAGGTCAGGGGCTACCTGATGGATCGTGGTGTCACAGCCGGAAAACCGGAACGGCAGATTGGGCAGGCGCAGGGTGCCGTAGCGAGGGTGCAGCTGTTCGATGACCATGTTGCGCGCCTGGATTTGCGGGTCTGCCAACACCTCATCGATACGCTGGACCTTGGCACTGGGAATGTCGACGGTGTCGAGCAAGGCGAGGATCTCGGCCACCGAGCGCGCACCCGCCCAGTCACGCACCACCGCCAGAATCGCCTCGCGGTGGGCATTGCGGCCATTCAGGTCGTGGTAGCGGTTATCGCTGCCAAAACCTACCGGGCCGCCGTTGGCTTCGAGCATGGCGGCGAAGCGCCGCCAGGCATCATCGACCTGGGCTGCAATCACCAGATCGCCGTCGGCGGCGCGGAACACGCCGTACAAGGTAGACGTGGGCATGTCGTGGCCGGTCTGCTCGGGCAGCACGGTGCCATCGGACAGCGTGTAGCACTGCACGGCGTACTCATGCATCGACACCAAGGTGTCGTACAGCGCCATGTCAATGTGCTGGCCGCGCCCACTGCTCACCCGCCCCAGCAGCGCCGCATTGATCGCGGCTACAGCGTGAATACCGGTGTACATGTCGCCCAGCGAAATGCGCAGCAATGGCGGCGCTTCACCCGGCACGCCGACCATCTGCATGATCCCGCTCTTGGCCTCGGCGATCAGCCCGAAACCGGCGCGGTGGGCATCCGGCCCGGTGTGGCCATAGGCGGAGATCGAGCAGTACACCAGGCGCGGGTTACGCACCGACAGCTCGGCATAACCCAGCCCCAGCTTGTCCAACGCGCCGGGGCGGTAGTTTTCAATGAACACGTCGGCCGAGTCGGCCAGGCGCTGCATGAAGGCTTTTCCGCGTGGGTCCTTCATGTTCACGCTGACGCCCTGCTTGCCCATGTTCATCTGCAGGAAATAGCCGCTCTGCTGATCGTCCAGGGTAAAGGCGTGCTGGCGGCCAGCATCGCCGCTGCCCGGCCGTTCGACCTTGATCACTTCAGCGCCCAGCGCCGCCAGGCAGCGCCCTACATAGGGCCCGGCAAGGAAGTGGCTGTAATCGATGACGCGGATACCCGCCAATGGCAATGCCTGGCTCATGCCTGCCCCCTCCGTGGCACCATCAACCGGTGCTCACCGCGCTGCACGACCTGGCCATGCTGGTTGACCAACTCTGACGGCAGCACCACGATGCCCCAGCCTGGCCGGCTGTTGCTCGGTCGCATCGCCCCCACCCGCATGCGTACGTGCAACACATCGTTGACCTTGATCGGCAACACGAAGTCCCAGGTCCAGCCCAGCGACATGCCCGGCAAGAAGCGGTACTCGCACTGGGTCTTCAAACCATCGGCGATCGACAGCCCGAACAGGCCGTGCGCAACCAGGCAGCCGAAGTGGCTGGCGTTGGCGTAGGCCTCGTCGACGTGCACCGGGGTGTGATCACCCGTGAGATCGGCGTAGGCCAGGATGCGCTCACGGGTTACGGTATAGGTGGGGCTGATGCACTCATCGCCTTCGCGGGCATCATCCCAGTATCTTTCCACCCCGCTCATGCCTGCACCTGCGCACGCGGGTCGATGGCCAGTGCCTGGGCAACACACTTCGCCGGCAACGCCTGAATGAACTCCACCGCCAGACCATCCGGCAGGCGCAGCCAGTTGCGGCCCTGGGGCATTTCGCTGACGCCATAGCGCTGGGCGGCTGCCAGTACGCTCTCCAGGTCTTCGCACATGATGCCCAGGTGTGCCATGCGCCCCTCAGGGCCGGCAAAGTCGGGCTGGTGAATGAACTGCAGGCCACCCAGCGTCCAGTACTGCGCCGGTTGCTCGACGCTGCCCTGCACCTCACGCATGGTCATGCCACACACTTCGCTGAAAAAGCGGATATGCCACTGGATGTCCTGCACCCAGAACGCCACGTGTTCAAGGTAGGCTTTTGGCTGGCTCATGGGTTGTCCCTTTTCTGATGATCGGCCATCGCACGTTCGATGCCCTTGATACAAGCCACCAACGTGGCGTTGACCGGTGTGGCGACGCCATGGCGCTGGCCCCAGCGCACGACAGAGCCATTGATGAAGTCGATTTCGGTGACCGAGCCTTTTTCCAGGCTTTGCAGCATCGAGGTGCGGAAGCTCGATGGCAGGCCCTCGGCGGCCAAGGCCCACGCTGCGTCGGGGCTGGTCAGGCTCAGGCTTATGCCGGCACGCTCGGCCACGGCAATCGCCTCGGCCACCGCAGCTTTGGCAGTGCTGGCCAGCAGCGGCTCGCTGTACAACTGGCCGTAGCTGAGCATGGTGATGCCGCTGAGTGCGCCCGTGGCGACATTGACCAGCAGCTTGTCCCACATGGTACCGAGGATGTTGTCACTGACCGTGGTGGCCAGCCCGGCAGCGTTGAAGGCCTCGGCGATGGCCTGCACACGCGCTGAAAGCTGGCCGTCGAGTTCACCGATGTAAGTGTGTTTGCCCGCCACACCAGCGCGAATCGAACCGGGTGCAAGCAGCACGCCGCCCACATAGGTCTTACCCGCCAACACCCGTTCCCGTCCGGCCACCTCGGCCAGAATGTCCTCGTGCCCCAAGCCGTTCTGCAGCGACAGCACCAGCGTCTGCGGCCCCAGCAGCGCGGTGGCCCCGGCCATCGCTTCGGCGGTGTGGAATGACTTCACCAGCACCACGACCAGGTCGGCCACACCCACGTCGTTGGCGTCCGTGGTGGCGTTGACGCGCACGTGGCGCTCACCGCGCTCATCCTGCACCTGCAGCCCGTGCAGGTTCATCGCTTCGACATGCTCGCGACCACGGTTGAGCAGCCAGGTTTCATGCCCGGCCTCGCTCAGCGCCGCACCAATGGCGCAACCCAAGGCGCCGGCACCCAGAATGCAGACTTTCAAATCGCAGACCTCCTGTGGTTTGCGATTACCTTATGCAGCGGGCCTTATTCGCGCTATACAATGACTGCAATATGCCAATTGAGATTTACAATAATGTCTGCTGCCGACGCCCTGCCCGAGCCCAAGCTGCTGCAATTGTTCGATGTGCTCTACCACTGTCGTAGCGTTACCCGTGCCGCCGAACAGCTGGGCCAGAGCCAGCCGACCATCAGCATCTGGCTGGCCCGCCTGCGCCAGCAACTGAACGACCCTCTGTTCGTGCGCACCCCCGGCGGCATGGCCCCAACCCCGCGCGCCGATCAGCTGATCGGGCCTTGCCGCGAGGTGCTGGAGTCGCTGCGCAGGCTCACCGCCTGGGAGCCGCAGTTCATCCCCGCCACGGCACAACGGCGCTTTCGCCTGTGTGTCAGCGATGCCAGCCATATCACCCTGCTGCCAAGCATCCTCAACCACCTGCGCACCCATGCGCCGGGCATTCGCCTGGAGGCTGTGCGCATCGATGGCAACAGTGAAAGCGCGCTGGAGTCGGGCGAGGCCGACCTCGCCATCGGCTTTGTGCCTTGGCTGGGTGGCGGGATGTACCAGCAGGTCCTGTTCGAACAGGACTGGGTATGCCTGAGCAACCGCCAGCACCCGCGGCTGGAAGGCGGCATGAACCTGGCCCGCTACCACGCTGAAGGCCATGTGCAGATCAGCGCGGGGACCGGCCAGAAGTTGCTGGAAGCGGGGCTGGCCCGCGCCAGCATCGAACGTCGCATCGTGCTGGAGCTACCCGCGTTTCTCGGACTGGGCATGATCGTCGGCACTACGGACCTGGTCGCAACCCTGCCTCGGCATATCGGCCAGACCCTAGCCGATATGCACGACCTGCAAGTGCACGACTGCCCGTTTGCAGTTGAGGGTTTCACGGTGAAGCAACACTGGCACGCTCGCTACCACCAGGACAGTGGCAACCGCTGGCTGAGGGAGGTGATCCACAACCTGTTCGGCCGCCCGGCCTGAAGCACGCCCTCGATTACAGGCCCATGATCATCTCGTGCCAGGCCATGCCGCCGTGGTCCGACGGTGACGGTTTCACATACTGGTAGCCCAGCTTCTGGTACAGGGCCACATGCTGCTCTTTGCACATCAGGTGAATGGTCTGCTTGCCCGACGCTTTCATGCGGGCGATGAATGCTTCCATCAGCCGTTTGGCGTAGCCTTTGCCCTGGTGTGCCGGGTCCACCACTACTGACATGATCACCACGTTCGGTGCTGCCGGGTCGTGGCCGACCAGTTCCTTGAACGCTTCATCAGACATGACAACTTCGTGGGCGCAGCCGCTGTTGATGAAACCGACGATCTCACCTGCGATTTCCAGAATGAGAAAACCCTGTGGGTACTGTGCGATGCGGGTGCGGATCTTCTCCAGGGTGGCCGCCTCATCCCCTTCATAGGCGCCGATTTCAATGGCGTAGCATCGCTCGGCGTCTGCGGCGGTGGGGGTGCGGAACTGGACAATACTCATGGCTGATTCCTTGGAAACGTGAAAGCGTCTGCCATGGTAAATCAGGCGTGCGTTCTGGCGATATCGGGCCGCCACCCTCGGCCAGGCCAGCCGCGTGGTGCTTGATGCTGGCCAAGGATGGCAAGCATCATGGGCGTATACCCCTCACACCACGGATACCCCTATGACCGCTGCACACTACCCCCTCGTGGAGCCCGGCCGCTGCAAACGCTTGAAGGCGGCCAGCAGCCGGGACCATGACAGCGTCGATCAACTGGTGATGGCGGCACGCCCTTTCGAAAACCGCGAGCGCTATGGCCGTTTCCTGCAGGTACAACACCGCTTTCACGGCAGCCTGTTGACGTTGTACAACGATGCACAGCTCAACCAGCACCTGCCAGGGCTGGTTGGGCTGTCGCGCTTCGCTGCGGTCGAAACCGACCTGCGTGATCTCGGCCTGCCACTGCCAACGCGCCCTCAACAAGTCTGCGTCGGCCCGGCCGAGGCCTTGGGCTGGCTATATTGCAGCGAAGGTTCGAATCTGGGGGCGGCGTTTCTGTTCAAGCAAACCCAGCGCCTCGGGCTCGATGGCGACCAAGGCGCCCGCCACCTGGCGCCACACCCGGATGGCCGTGCGCTGCATTGGCGCGAGTTCGTTGCCCGGCTCGACGGCCTGGTGCTGGACGACCAGGACGAGGCCGCAGTGGTCGCTGGCGCGATTGCCGCGTTCGACAGTTACCGGGCGCACTTGCGTGTGATATTTGCGGGTTTATGAGCTTGTGGCTCAGTGATACCCCTCGCCGTCCTTCACCTTGCCGCGGAACACGTAATACGACCAGGCCGAATACCCCAGGATGAACGGAATGATCAGCAACGCCCCGACCAGGGCGAAGCCCAGGCTCTGCGGTGGCGCCGCCGCTTCCCAGATGGTCAGGCTGGGCGGCAGCACGTACGGCCAGATACTGATGACCAAACCGCTATAACCGAGGAACACCAACACCAGCGACCAGACGAAAGGACCGGCATGGGGCGTACCGCGCAACGACCTGAGGATCGCCCAGGTGGCCACCAGCACCAGTACCGGTACCGGCAGGAAGAACCAGAAGTTCGGCAGGCCGAACCAGCGGTCGAAGATCGCCGGGTGCGTCAGCGGCGTCCAGATGCTCACAATCAGCATCGCCGCCACCGTCGCCAGGGTGATCGGTGAGCAGGCACGAATGATACTGGCCTGCAGCCGGCCCTCGGTCTTCAACACCAGCCAGGTGGCGCCCAATAGCGCATACGCCACGACCACGCCGATCCCGCAGAACACGTTGAACGGTGTCAGCCAGCTCATCAGCCCGTTGGTGGCCACGCCATCGACAATCGAATGCCCGTCGATGAACGCGCCCAGCATCACGCCCTGGAAAAACGCCGCCGCATACGACCCGCCAATGAAGGCCCGGTCCCAGAACGGCTTGTGCGCATCATCGGCCTTGAAACGGAACTCGAACGACACGCCACGCCAGATCAACCCGGCCAGCAGGCCGAGCGCCGGGATGTACAGCGCACTGAGCAAAATGGCGTACACCTTGGGGAATGCCGCCATCAACCCTGCCCCGCCCAGCACCAGCCAGGTTTCGTTGCCATCCCACACCGGCGCCACGGTGTTGACCATGGTATCGCGGTGGTCGCGGTCGGTGATGAACGGGAACAGGATGCCGATACCCAGGTCGAAGCCATCCATGATGACGTACATCATCACGCCAAAGCCGATGATCAAGAACCAGATCAGCGGAAGATCAATACCCATGACAGCGTCTCCGGTCAGTCAGTGTGATTGGGCGAATTCGGATACAGCGGGTCGTCCACGGCCGACAATGGGCGGGCCGGGCGCTGGTTGGCGGCCACGGGGTGCTCATGGTCGTCGTGCGGCTGCGGCCCCTTGCCCACCATGCGCAGCATGTAAACGACGCCGGTGCCGAACACAGCCATGTACATCACCACCAGCACCACCAGGCCCACCGACAAGGTCAGTGCCGAATGATCGGAAACGGCGTCCTTGGTACGCATCAGGCCGTACACCACCCACGGCTGTCGGCCGATCTCGGTGACGTACCAGCCGGCCAACAGGGCCACCAGCCCGGAAGGCCCCATCCACAGGGCAAACCGTGCCAGCCCCCGCGACGCGTACAACTTCCCGCGCCAGCGCTGCCAGGTGCCAAACAGACCGAGCACGACCATCAGCAACCCCAGGCCGACCATGACCCGGAAGCACCAGAACAGGATGGTCGCGTTGGGCCGGTCTTCTTTCGGGAAGTCTTTCAACGCCGGGATCTGTCCGTGCAGGCTGTGGGTCAGGATCAGGCTGGCCAGGTTCGGGATCTCGATTTTGTAGCGGGTGGTTTCTGCTTCCATATCGGGTATACCGAACAGGATCAGTGGCACGCCCTGCCCCGGCGTGTTGCTCCAGTGGCCCTCTACGGCGGCAATCTTCGCCGGCTGGTACTTGAGCGTGTTCAAACCATGCATGTCACCAATCAGCACCTGCAGCGGCGCGGTGAACAGCAGCATCCACAACGCCATCGAAAACATCTTCTGCACTGCCGGGGTGCGGTTGCCACGCAGCAGGTGCCACGCCGCCGAGGCGCCGACGAACAATGCAGTCGACAGCATGGCGGCGGTCACCATGTGCGCCAGGCGGTACGGGAACGACGGGTTGAAAATGATCGCGAACCAGTCCACGGGCACTACTACGCCATTGATCACTTCGTGGCCTTGTGGCGTCTGCATCCAGCTGTTGGATGCCAGAATCCAGGTGGCGGAAATCATCGTCCCCACGGCCACCATCAGCGTGGCGAAGAGGTGCAGACCACGGCCGACCTTGTGCCAGCCGAACAGCATCACCCCGAGAAAGCCTGCTTCAAGGAAGAAAGCCGTCAGCACCTCATAGGTCAGCAACGGGCCGGTGATGCTGCCGGCGAACTGCGAGTAGAAGCTCCAGTTGGTGCCGAACTGGTAGGCCATGACCAGCCCCGAGACCACGCCCATGGCGAAGTTGACGGCGAAGATCTTCGACCAGAAGTGGTAAAGGTCGAGGTAGGCGTTTTCCTTTTTCCACAACCACAGGCCTTCCAGCACGGCCAGAAACGCCGCCAGGCCAATGGTGATGGCCGGGAAAATGATGTGAAAGGTGATGGTGAAACCAAACTGTATACGGGCCAGCTCCAGGGCTGTAAGGCTGAACATGGCTATGCCTCGCTCCGTTGTGAAAGACGTTGCAGCAGCGTGCGTGGCCGGGCCTGCCGATGGGTGGCCGCAGCCTCCTGCCAGCGCTGGGCCGGTACGCTGGGCGAAACCAGGGCACTGGTGAAGCCGCACTGCAGTAACATGGCGAACTGGTCAGGCAGCAATGGCCCGGCGGCGCGCAGGTCGCCGGTGAACCCATGGCGCTCGCGCAGCAGCCTGGCCAAGGTGAAGCCACGACCATCGCGTGACTTGGCGAACTCGATCACGATCAACGTCAGGTGGCCAAGCAGCGCCAGCACCTGTGCCGGGTCCTGGTCGGCGCTCAGCCACAGGCCCTCTGCCGGCTGACCGAAACGCATGTGGTAGTCGTCCCACTGCTGCGGCTGCAGCACGGTGTGCGGGGCATAGGTTGGCAGCACTTCGCTGCCCAGGTAGCGCCAGCTGTCGGGCTGCGCCTGGCCTTCACGATCAACGAGCATCACGCAGCACCTCCTTGAATGGCTCGATACCGACGCGGCGGTAGGTGTCGAGGAAGCGTTCGCCGTCCTCGCGCAATTGCAGGTAAATGCCAACGATGGCCTCGACGATGTCGGGCACCTCCTCAAAGGGCACCGAACGGCCGAGGATGGTCCCCACCGCAGCGTCCTCTTCGGCACTGCCGCCCAGCGTGATCTGGTAATTTTCGTGGCCAGCCTTGTCCAGACCGAGGATGCCGATATGCGCCACATGGTGGTGGGCACAGGCATTGATGCAGCCGGACACATTGAGCTTGAGCTCGCCGATTTCCTGTTGTCGGGCTGCGTCGAAACGCTGGGCGATGCGCTGGGCGACCGGCACCGAGCGGGCGGTGGCCAGGCTGCAGTAGTCCATCCCCGGGCAGGCGATGGCGTCAGACAACAAGCCGATGTTGCTGGTCGCCAGCCCCGCCTGGCGCAGGGCCTGCCAGACGCTGTACAAGTCACCCTGACGAATGTGCGGCAACACCAGGTTCTGCTCATGGGAAACGCGGATTTCGTTCAGCGAGTAAGCCTCGGCCAGGTCAGCCAGGGTGAGCATTTCCTCGGCGCTGATGTCTCCGGGGATGCCGCCTGGTGGCTTCAACGAGATGACTGCACTGATATAGCCACGCTGCTTGTGCGGGTGGGTATTGGTGCGTACCCAGCTGGCAAACGCGTTGTCGTCTGCCCGTGCGCGCAGAAAGCTGTCACACAGCCCGGGCAATGCCTCGAAGGCGGGTTGCACGAAGCGGGCATGAATGCCCTGGACGATGGCGGGCTCCAGGTATTGATGGTCAGCTGGAAGGCTGGCGAACTCCTGCTCGATCATCTCGATGAAGCGGCCAGGCTTGAGCTCGCGCACCAGGATCTTGATGCGTGCCTTGTACAGGTTGTCGCGCCGCCCCAGGGCGTTGTACACCCGTAAGATGGCTTCGACGTAGCGCAACAGTTCACGCTCCGGCAACCACTCGCGCACCCGGGTGCCGACGATCGGGGTGCGCCCCAGACCACCACCGGCATACACCTGGAAGCCCACCTCGCCCTGTTCGTTGCGCTGCGCCAGTATGCCGATATCATGAAAGCGCACAGCCGCCCGGTCTTTGGGGCTGCCGGTGATGGCGATCTTGAACTTGCGTGGCAGGTAAGTGAATTCCGGGTGATCAGTAGACCACTGACGGAGGATCTCGGCATGCACCCTCGGGTCGAGCACTTCATCTTCGGCGGCACCGGCAAAGTGGTCGGTGGTCACGTTGCGGATGCAGTTGCCGCTGGTCTGGATGCAATGCAGGTCGGCATCTGCCAGTACCGACAGAATTTCCGGCGTATCGGCCAGGTGCGGCCAGTTGAACTGGATGTTCTGCCGGGTGGTGAGGTGGCCGTAGCCTTTGTCATAGGTGCGTGCCACGTAGGCCAGCTGACGCAGTTGCACCGCGCTCAAGGTTCCATACGGAATGGCCACGCGCAGCATGTAGCCGTGCAATTGCAGATACAGGCCGTTCATCAGCCGGTAGACCTTGAACGCCTCTTCATCCAGCTCGCCACTCAGGCGGCGGGCAACCTGCTGCTCGAACTGGCGGGCGCGGTCCTTGAGGAACTCGCGCTCGAACGGATCGTAGCGGTATACCCCAGCCTGCCCCGCCGCAACCGGCAGCAGCGGCCGTACCCCTTTGCCGACCTGTAGGGCCCCCCCGGGAGCCTGCTTGCCAAGGTCGCTGCGTACCGACGGGCCGCGCGCACGCAACCGCTCACGCAGGCTTTTGGGCTCAGGCTGGCCATCGACCAGCCAGGCTTCACAAGGCGTCGGCGCAACCACCTGGTTGGCCCGCACGGCAGCTTCGGCCGCGAAGGTTGCCGCTTCCAGGGCCTGCGCATCGAAGGTGCCGGCCTGTTGCAGTGTCTCTACCCATTCATGCCCGGCATCAAGCCAGACCACAGCCCCATCGCCCAGGCGGTTGGCGCAGATCAGATGACAGTCATCCATCGAACATCTCCATGACTGGGAGCCCGGAAGCGCTTATCGTTGCAGCCCTGCAGCGGCGTTCCGGTGCATATCAAAATAACCATACGCTTTCCATTTTGTATGGATCTATTAACAACCGTATGTCATGATATTCCTATGCGTATGGACTGACAACCGGGGGATAATACTCATGCCTCTTGCCGAAACGCCAAGAGAACACGCTCAAATAAGCTGGACCAGGCCATTTAAGCCGAAGAGCGGCCCAAGATACATACAGATTGCCGATATGATCTCAGAATCCATACAGTCTGGAATTTTGCAGGACGGCGAACAAATCCCACCACAGCGTGCGCTGGCAGCGCACCTGGGTGTCGACCTGACCACGGTGACCCGTGCCTACGCCGAAGCGCGCGACCGCGGCCTGATTGCCTCCTACAGTGGCCGCGGGTCGTTCATTCTGGGTGCCCGCGAAACACCCACCCAGGCAGGCATTGACCTGACCATGAACATTCCGCCGCAGCCGGCCAATGGCTCGATGGCCCAATGGGTAAGCGCCGGGCTTGAACAGGTACTGCAACGCAACCCCATCGAAGCACTGTCGCCCTACCAGGATGAGCCGGCCTCCCGCTCGCTGCTGCAGGCCGCGCAGGGCTGGTTGAAACCGGCGCTGGGTGATCTGGACAGCCGCAGCCTGGCCCTGTGCCCGGGTTCGCAAGCGGCCGTATTCGCCATCCTCAGCGCCCATGCCCGCACGGGTGACACCGTGCTGTGCGACCCACTGACCTACCCCGGCCTGCTACTGGCTGCCCAACAACTGGGGCTGCGCATTGTCGCGGTGCCCGGTGACGCCGACGGCATGCGCCCCGACCATCTGGAGCAAGCCTGCCAACAAAGCGGTGCGCGCCTGCTGTACCTCAACCCCACGTTCCAGAACCCTACAGCGCACACCATGCCCGTGGCCCGGCGCCAGGCGATTGCCGAAGTGCTGCTCAAGTGCGGCATCACACTGATCGAGGACGACCCCTACCGCTATCTGCTTGACGATGCGCCAACGCCCATCACCTGCCTGACCGGGGGTGCCAACACGTATTATCTGGCATCGCTGTCCAAGTGCCTGTGGCCAAGCCTGCGCACCGCTTTTGTACTGCCCCCGCGCGGAGATGACGGCCATGCCCTGCTCAACGGCTTGCGCGCCTCGAGCATGGGCTGCTCAGCCCTGCTGCTGGCCTTGGTCGAGCAGTGGATCCGCAGTGGTACCGCCAGGGAGCTGGTACAGGAAATCCAGCGCGAAGCCCGCGCCCGCCAGCACTTGGCACGCACACTGCTGAGCCATGAGTTCCAGGCGCACCCTACCGGGCTGCACCTGTGGTTACCGTTGCCGGCGCACTGGCGCCAGGAACGGTTTACCCAAGCCCTGGATGATGTGGGGGTGAGTGTGGCCGGGGCGGACTCGTTCAGCGTTGCGCAGCAAGGGCCGGAGGCCGTGCGTATCTCGCTGGGCGGGGCACCGGACCAGGCCGTACTGGGGCAAGCGTTGCGCAAAGTAGAGGGGCTGCTGAAGGAAGACCGCCGCCGTGGGGGGCGGGCTTTTGTGTGATCAGCCAATCAGATGAGGTTTCTGGCAAGCAGCGCAAGCGGCATCGGGTGTGTGCAAATGTTCTACAAGTTGTTGCCGTAGCGAACTTTTTCTCGATGGCGGGTCTATTTCGCAGGTACAGAAAGGTAGCGGCTCGCGAGACAAGGCTCGCCCTCACCTGCTGGCCAGATGGCTCAATTGTTATCAGAGGTTGGCTTCGCTCATGAAAATACATGTCGCAAGGTTGATGCTGCTCGGCCTGTTCTCGTTCGCGGCAATGGGTTCGGCATCGGCAACACAAATGAAAGCACCAGTGGCCCAGGCCCCCGCCGTTCAGTCACCGTTGCAGCCTGCCGGCAACCCTAGGTCGAAAGTGGCCTCCGGGGCCGTCGAACAGCCGGCCACGCTGTTGGCGCATGATGACGACCGCTGGCATGACCACAGAAGCGACTGGCGCCGTGAGCAGTGGCGGCGTGAGCAAGCCCGGCGGGACTGGGAGCGGCGGCGGGACTGGGAACGCCGCCGTGACTGGGAGCGCCGCCATGAGCGGGCGATGCACCAGCGTCACTATGACGACCACCGGTACTACCGCCGTTAAGGGCGCTGCGGCAGCACTTGCGCTGCCTGCTCAGTGAGTCAGGTGGGGGTGTCCCCCACCGCCTCTGCCTCCATCTTCAACCGGTCAGCCTTGCAAATGTATTTGGGCTTGCGCGGTGCCAGCTTGGCACTGGCCTTTTTGGCATGCGCCTGCAATAGCTGCTTGATCTTCTTACGACGGTTCATAATCCACAGGGCCTGTCAGTACGTTTTAGCGGCCGCCATCATACCCGTGCGGCCTGCGCATTTCGCCACGTTGACGTTATTTTCACAGCCCACAGATTAGCGTCACATCCTTTATGGCCGCAGCAAACCTGCTGGCTACCAAGGTACGACGAGGCATACGTGTCACACACTACATCCCCCGCCGCGCGCAAGCGCGTGGACTGGGCCGGCCTGGGCTGGCTTTTGCTGTTCTTCTGGTACTTTTCCGGCGTAACCCAGGCGTTGCTGCTGTTCAGCGGAACGACCGGGTTTGCCGGTTTTCGTGATGCGTTCTTCCTCAGTAGCCTGTGGCTGGCCCCGGTGCTGCTGGTGCCGCGCTTCACCCGCGCCACTGCAGCGGTCATCGGCCTGGTGCTGTGGGGGGCTTCGCTGGTGGGTTTGAGCTACTTCGGCATCTATCGCCAGGAGTTCTCGCAAAGCGTCATCTTCGTGATGTTCGAGTCCAACACCGCCGAAGCCGGTGAGTACTTCAGCCAGTACTTCAGTGTATGGCTGGGTCTGGCGTTGCTGCTGTACACACTGGTGGCGGTGCTGCTGTGGAAGCGCGTACGCCCGGTCAGCCTGCCGCTGCGCAGTCGCCTGCCGGTGGTCGCCTTGTTGCTGGTGGCCAACCTTGTGTACCCGTTCTACAAGCAGATGGTCACCCAGGAGCGCAATTTCGCCGATGCCGCGGAGAAGGTGCAGCAGCGTATGGAACCCGCCGTGCCCTGGCAGTTGCTGGTCGGCTACCGGCAGTACCGCCAGCAACTGGACAACATGCAGGAACTGCTGGCCCAGAACGCCGCATTGCCGCCGCTGCAAAACCTGCGTGACAGCAGCGGAACAGCGCCCCGCACCCTGGTGCTGGTACTGGGCGAGTCCACCACCCGCGAGCACATGCACCTGTACGGCTATAACCGCGACACCACGCCCAACCTCGACGCGCTGGCCGCCAGCGACAAAGGCCTGACGGTGTTCCGCGATGTGGTATCGCCACGCCCGTACACCATCGAAGTGATGCAGCAGATCCTCACCTTCGGCGATGAGCAGAACCCGGACCGCTTCCTCACCGACCCGTCGCTGATCAACCTGATGAAACAGGCAGGCTACAAGACCTTCTGGATCACCAACCAGCAGACCATGACCAAGCGCAACACCATGCTCACCACCTTCTCGCAGCAGACGGACGTGCCGGTGTACCTGAACAACCAGCGCAACCAGAATGCCAGCCAGTACGATGACGTGGTGCTGGCGCCGTTCGAGAAGGCCCTGCAGGACCCTGCACCGAACAAGTTCATCATCGTGCACCTGCTGGGCACGCACATGGACTACCGCTACCGCTACCCGGACGACTACACGCACTTCACCGACAACCAGGGCGTGCCGGGCAAACTGACGCCGGACCAGGTCAAAACCTACAACTTCTACGACAATGCGGTGCGTTACAACGACTATGTGGTCTCGAGCCTGATCAAGCGCTACTCGGCCGGTAACCCCAATGGCTTCCTGGTGTACCTGTCGGACCACGGTGAAGACGTTTACAGCTCCGGCGACCACGACCGCCTCGGGCGCAACGAGGGCGCGCCGACCCGGCCGATGTACACCATTCCGTTCCTGCTGTGGACCTCGCCCAGCTGGCAGGCCGAGCACCCTCGTGACTTGCAGGCGATGGCCAACCGCCCCTACAGCAGCTCGCACCTGATCCATACCCTGTCAGACCTGGCCGGGCTGAGCTATGACCGCTTCGAGCCAGCCAAGAGCCTGGTAAGCCCGCAGTTCGTGGCAACACAGCGCTGGATCGGCGACCCCTACCGCAAGGATGGCTTGCGCGAGTTCGACCACCTGCCGCTGGACAAGCCTGAGCGAGCACAGGAAACAGCCAGCAGCCGGCAGTAAGCCGGCACCTGCGGGCGTTTTCCGGTGCGATGCACGGTGTAGTCCTGCTGGCAGGGCTGATCACCAGCGTGGCCTTCGCACTGCCCTGGCTGCTGCGCGAAGTGCCGCTGCGCCAGGCCACACAGGCATGAAGGCAGGATGCCAGCGCGCCGCCCGCATGGGACTTATACCGGTGCAGAGCAACTGCCGTTCCGGGCACTCCCCCGCACCGCCTCGGCCAGTTTGCGCAGGTTGGCCTGGTGCGCATTCACCAGGCTGGTGATGCTGTTGTCCGCGGCCGTCTGCACCGACGTGCGGCAGGTCAGTTCAGCCTGCCCTGCCTGCTTCAGGCGCCAGACGGCCTCCAGTGAGGCATAGCGCCCCGGCACCGTATCGAAGCGCCGCACATCCACCCGCAGTGCCGCCTTGTTGCCAGCCGCCGGCCCGCCCAACTGGTCCTGCAAGGCGCTGCGAAATTCATCCACCAGGTTGGCGCCCCACCATTCCGTTTCCAGAATGGCCAGGCCGCTCTGGCCCTGGCGCACCACCAGTTGCGGGCGGTCCACCTGCGGCGGCACCACCACCCGGGTCACCTGGATATGCTGCCCGCTGTCGCGCACCGGCTCGCTCGCCACCAGCGTGTGGTAGTTGTTCGGCGTACTGCTGCAGCCCCCGAGCCACACCAGCAGGCTGGCCACACAGACATTGCGCAGTCGTTGCATCGGCTGTCTCCTCAGGGTTCAAGCGCTTCGGCACCGGCCGCCTTCGGCCGCCCGCGAATCAGCGACTCGGGGTGCCGGCCCAGGTAATCGGCGAGGTCACGCAGCGAACGCGACATGCGCTCCAGCTCATCCAGTGTTTCGCCCATCCGCTCGCGCTGTGGCGAATCTTCGGAAATGGCCGAGTTGGCCGTGCGTAGGGTCTTGTGCACTTCATCGAGCGCCACCTTCACGTCCGGCAGCGTCTGGCCATTGAACTGTTTGAGGCTGGCGCGCAACGCTCGAAGGCTGCCGTCCAGGTTGCCGGCGATGCTTTCCAGCGGCAGCTTGGCAATGCGCTCGACCACCCGCTGCAGCTGCTCCTGCAACTGTTCAAGGCTACCCGGCAGTGTGGGGATGGTGATGGGATTGGCGGCCATGTCGAAGGCCACCTTGGGGGCATCCGGGTAGAAATCCAGGGAAATGAACATCTGCCCGGTGATCAGGTTACCGCTGCGCGCCTGGGCCCGAAGGCCATGTTCGACGAAGGTGCCGATCAACCGCCTGGCCCCATCCATATCCCCCTCGGCGTGCTTGAACACCGACAGCATCTTGCGGTGCACCGGCCCCAACCGTTGCGGGTAGATCACCGCATTGACCACCACCGGAAAAGTCTGGCGGGCGGCATCGTAGTCAAGCTGGACCGAGGTAACCCGGCCAAACTCCACGCCCTTGAACTCCACCGGCGCGCCCACCGAAAGGCCGCGCATGGCTTGGTCAAAGCGCAATTGCAAATACTGCGCCTGGCCATTGGGTGGTGCCAACGCGGTCTCGCGGTCGGCAAACAGCTGGAAGCGGGCCTGGTCGGCAGCAGCCTCGGCCTGGGGGGAAAAATCAGGCGAGCCGAAAGCCAGCCCACCCACCAGGATCGATGACAGCGATTCGGTATCCACCTTCAGGCCGTTGGCACCAATCTGCATGTCGATGCCGCTGGCGTTCCAGAAGCGGCTATCCGTGGTGACGAAGCTGTCATAGGGTGCCTGCACGAACACGCCAATCTCTACCCCCTTGCCATCATCCTGCAGGGCAAACGACACCACCTCACCCACCGGAATCTTGCGGTAGTAGATCGATGAGCCGACGTCCAGCGAGCCAAGGTCGCTGGCAGTCAGGGTAAAACGCTTGCCCTTTTCGTCGAACGTGATCGGTGGCGGCAGTTCAAGGCCGACAAAGGCCTTTTCCGGCACTTTCGACTCGCCGGAGTCAGCCCCGATGAAACTGCCGGAAAGCAGCGTGTCCACCCCGGACACCCCACCGACGCCGATGCGCGGGCGCACCACCCAGAAGCGCGCACCCTGTGTGGCGAACGAGCGGGCATCGTCCGACAACTGCACCTTGGCCACTACGCTCTTCTTGTCGTCGGCCAGTTCCACCGTGGTCACTTCACCAATCACCACGCTCCGGTACTTCACCTGGGTCTTGTGCGCCACCAGCCCTTCCCCGGTGTGGAAGGAAATGGCAATGACCGGCCCTTGCTGCATCCAGTTGCGCACCACCAGCGAAGCGCCGATCAGGATGGCCAGTATCGGCACGATCCACACCAGCGATACGCTCCAGCGTCGGGTGCGCACGTCAACCTGCCCCGCCCCCTCGCGTTCGTCAGCCTGTTGCCCCATCAGTGCGGCCTCCCCTCGTTGGCATGGCTATCCCAGATCAGGCGTGGATCGAAGCTCATCGCAGAAAACATGGTCAGCACCACCACCATGCCGAAGAACAGGATGCCCACCCGTGGCTCGATGGTGCCCAGCCCGCGCAATTGCACCAGTGCCGCCACCAGCGCCACCACCATGACATCGAGCATCGACCAGTAGCCGATCAGCTCGACGAAGCGGTACAGCTGCGAACGTTGCCGGCAGGCCCAGGTGGAACCACGCTGGGCGGTATACAGCAGCAGGCCGAGGGAAAAGAACTTGATGGCAGGCACACCCACGCTGGCAATGAAGATGATCAGTGCGATGTCCCAGGCCCCCGCCTCCCAGAACTCCAGCACCCCACCGCCAATGGTGCTTTCACTGCCACTGCCGAGCATTTCGGTGTGCATCACAGGCAGCAGGTTCGCCGGGATGTAAAACACCAGCGCGGCCAGCAGAAACGCCCAGCCGCGGCTGATGGCATTGGCCTTGCGCCGATGGATGGCAGCACCACAGCGGTTGCACGTATGCGCGCCACTGCTCAGGTCACACGCCTGGCCGCAGCCATGGCACAGACACAGGCCGAGGTCGTCAGCGCTGGCCGGGGCAGTCATGCCTGCTCCCACAAATCGCGGATGTCCTTGCCGGCGATATGAATGATCAGCATGCTCAGCGCGGCCAGGGCCAGCAAACCGATGCCCGGGATCACATCGAGCAACCCCGCCAGCTTGATCACCGCCACCATCGCCCCCAGCAGGCACACCTCCAGCATGCTCCAGGGCCGCAGGCTCTCCAGCCCGCGCATGCACAGGGCAAAGCCGGGGGCACGCTGACCGGCCAGGGCAAAGCTCAACACCCAGCACAACACGGCAATCTGCAGCACCGGCGCAACGATGATCGACAGCGCCATGACCAGGGCGATGAAGGTAATACTGCCGTGGCTGAGGATCTGCACCGAGTCCCACAACGTGGCCGAATGGGTAAGCCCCTGCATGCCGATGGTCATCACCGGGTAGGCATTGGCGAACACCAGCAGGATGCCACCGGTCACACTCAGTGCCAGCCGCTGCTGAAGGGTCAAGGACGTATGCCGGTACAGCACGCCGCCACAGCGCTGGCAAAGGGCGCGCTGATGCTTGCGCAGCGTCGCACGGTGATACACCGCGTCGCAGTACTCGCAAATAATCAGATCGTGGGTCTGAGTCATGACGATCCCACCGGTAGCCCGCTTTGATGGTCGTATGCAATGGTGAAGCCTGATATCCGGTGTAGACCATGCAGGCAAAACCGCCATGTCCAACTGAAGACAGACTATCCTGTGAAACGGGCTTTCCGCCCCGTGGAGGTGTGCCATGCGTACGTTCACATGGAGCTGCCTGCTGGTGCTGCTGAGCGCGGCACCGGCTGCCCAGGCGCAGTCGGTAGTGCCGCTTAAAGGCCAGAGCAGCCAGCAGATGCAACTGGATATCAACGATTGCAATACCGTCGCCACAAATGCTGCAAACAGCACCGCAACGTCCGGTGAAGCCCATGTCGGTGGCCGGGTACGCGGCGCGGCTGCCGGTGCCGCCGCCGGTGCAGTGGGCGCGCAGGTGCGCGGCAACCAGCATGAAGCGTTGTATGACCGGGCCAGTGACGATGCCAAGCAGCAATACCGGCAAAACCGCGCTGGCGAGGTGGCTGCCGCCGGTGCCGCAGTCGGTGGCATGCGTCAGCGTCAGGATCGGCGCCAGGACAGGCGCGGTCAGGACGAAGCAAAAACCCAGGCCCATGCCAGTGCCTACAGCGGCTGCTTGCAAGGCCGCGGCTATCAGGTCAATCCTTGACCACCCTGGCACGCCATGCCGTTGAATCAGGCGGCATGGCGTGCCGGCCTTAGAACTTCGCCAGCTCCTCCCGACAGAACTCCACAAACAACTGTGCAGGTTTGGTCAACTGCACCCGCTTCAACCACGCCGCCGCCAGCCCCGACAGCGCCACCGGCTCGGCAATGTCCAGCATGGCCAGGCGCTGGCCGTCGTAGGTGCATTCCGAATGCGGCCGTGTCACCAACAGCGAAAAGCCAAAGCCCTGCCCGACCATGCCACGCACCATCTCGATCGACGGCGAGCTGAAAACGATGTTCGGCGTCAGCCCCAGTTCGTTGAACAGGCTGACGAAGTAGGTGCGGCTGGGCGCCACGTCCAGCAGGATCATCGGTTCCGGGCACAGGTCGCGCAGCGAGACCTGGGCCTGGCCGGCAAAACGGTGGTTTTCCGGCAGCAGCACATAGGGCTTTTGCGGCGGCATCAGCGGCTCGGCTTCGATGGTGCCGTCCAGGTCGTGATCGTAGAGAAACGCCAGGTCGAAGGTGCCGGCCGTCAGGCCCTGGATCAGGTCCTGCTGCTCGCCGTCACGCAGGCGAATGTCCACGCCCGGGTAACGCTGACGAAAACCGGCAATCAGCCGCGGCAGGTACAACGGCGCCACGGTTTCGAAACAGCCGATGTCGATCTGCCCGGCCACGGTATCGTTGTCGGCCAAGGCGTTCTGCTCGAACTCATGGGCCATCTGCAGCAGCGACTTGGTCTTGGCGTAGAAGCGCTTGCCACTGGGCGTCAGCGACACACCCTGGGCATGGTGACGGATGAACAGCTGCACACCGAAACTTTCCTCCAGGCTTTTGATGGCCGTGGAGATGGACGGCTGGGCGATGTACAGCTGGCGCGAAGCCTCGGCAACGCTGCCGGCCTCCACGGTGGTGACGAAGTACTTCAGTTGTCGCAGGGTATAGGCAGCCACGGGTACCTCTTTGGTGCCCGATGGGCACGCAGGGATCATGACTGACACTTTAACCCTGGCCGCTGGCGGATGGGGGCTGGGTGATAAAGGATTTACCTATGGCTTGAGCAGGTTTTTTTGTGGGGGCCACCTGAAGCCCCCACCGGATCACTCGAAGTCTATATTCGCCATCACGCAGTCATCCCCGACGTGTTTGTACCCTGGGGCACATGCCATCTCCATTACAGGGGCCACGCCACGCTTGCGCCTGGAGAGTTTCACTTCAGACTCCACATGCTCCAGCGTCTGTTGCTCATCGTTACCTGGCAATTCCGCCTTCGGTTCATCTTGCATGTACGTTACTCCTGGGTTGGGTGAACTTGCCAGATAGACTCTATCGTCCGCTCACCCGGTACCCCATCTGGAAACCCGGCCACTGGCCAATAATCTCTGAACGTCTTTACTGATACCCAACGGCCTCAGCGATACGGAGTGCGCCAATGAAGATCGTGGTTACCAGCATTCTCGTCGACGACCAGGCCAAGGCCCTGGCCTTCTATCACTATGTACTCGGTTTCGAGCCCAAGCATGACATCCCCATGGGCCGGCACCGCTGGCTGACCCTCACTTCGCCCAACGACCCCAATGGTGTGGAGTTGCTGTTGGAACCCGATGCGCACCCAGCGTCCAAGGTGTACAAAGCGGCGCTCAAACAGGACGGCATCCCCGCCACGTCGTTTGGCGTACGCGATATCCAGGCTGAATACACACGTCTGTGTGCGGCGGGCGTAACGTTCACCCAGCCGCCCACCAACATGGGCCCCGTTACCGTGGCCGTGTTCGATGACACCTGTGGCAACCTGATCCAGATCGCCCAAAAACACTGACACCCCACCCCACGCGCAACAACAAGGAAAACAGATGCGCCACGAATTCAGCGAAGTGCTCAACGACCTGGTCGATTACTTTCTGCTTGGCGATATCCAGCTGCTCGAACGCTTCAAACAGGAGCATGAGCTGCCCGACGACCTTGCCTATGCATTCACCCATGACGACAGTGGCGACCAAGCCGTACGCGAAGGCATCGTGCTGCCGCTGGCCGGGGTCGACAACCTGCCTTATCGCATCCTCTTCACCCTCGATGGCTACACCCCGGCCCTGCGCGAGCCCGGCAGCCGCCTGAAGCACCGGCGCAATGGCTACGTGCTGCGGGTCGAGCACGGTGCGCTGATGCTGTACACCTGGCGCATCCTGCAGCATTTCACGCCCAAGACCTTGGGCGACCTCATGGCTCGCTACCAGGTGCCGGGGCGGCCGATCATCGAGCTGGACAACGGCTGGTATGACGTGGAGGTGCTGGCGGGGGCACTGGTGCGGGACGGTTTGTACGAGCCGGCGTTCGAGTTTGTCTTGAAGAAGCGCTGGAGTCGGGGTCAGGCTGCTGAAGTGGATACCGGGTATGCCTTTGGGCTGCGAGGGTACTTCGACTGACCGGTTGCCTGTACTGACCTCTTCGCGGGTTTACCCGCGAAGAGGTCAGTACAGGCAACCTCATTCGTCAGGTATGACTGATATCCCGATCCTTGGTCTCCGGCATGAAGAGGATCCCCAGTACCGCCGTCATCACGGCGATCACGATCGGGTACCACAGGCCGTAATAGATATCCCCGGTCGCCGCCACCATGGCAAACGCAACCGTCGGCAGGAAGCCGCCGAACCAGCCGTTGCCGATGTGGTAAGGCAGCGACATCGACGTGTAGCGGATACGCGCGGGGAACAGTTCCACCAGCCAGGCGGCAATCGGGCCGTAGACCATGGTCACGTAGATCACCAAAAGGGTCAGTAGCAACAGCACCATCGGGTAGTGGATCTTCGCCGGGTCAGCCTTTTCCGGGTATCCAGCTTCTTTCAGCGCACCACTGAGGGTGGCGGTAAACGCCTCGCTTTGCGCTTTGAAGTCCGCTGCGGCCATGCTGCTGCCGTCAAAACTCGGCAATACCCGCTCACCAATACGGATCTGCGCCACGCTGCCAGGTTCGGCCGCTTCGTTGGTGTAGGGAATGGCGCGCTTGGCCAGCAGGCTCTTGGCGATGTCGCAGGAACTGGTGAATCTGGCCTTGCCCACCGGGTCGAACTGGAACGCGCACTGGCCAGGGTCAGCCACCACCACCACCGGGTTTTGCTCCTGGGCAACGAACACGTCCGGGTTGCCGTACTCGGTCAGCGCCTTGAAGATCGGGAAATAGGTCAGCGCAGCGATAATGCAGCCGGCCATGATGATCTTCTTGCGGCCAATGCGGTCAGACAAGCTACCGAAGAAGATGAAGAACGGCGTGCCGATCAGCAGCGAGCCGGCAATCAGCAGGTTGGCCGTCTGTGGCTCGATCTTGAGCATCTGCAACAGGAAGAACAGCGCATAGAATTGCCCGGTGTACCACACCACGGCCTGGCCAGCAGTGCCGCCCAGCAACGCCATGATCACCACCTTCAGGTTGTCCCAACGGGCGAACGACTCCGTCAGAGGGGCTTTGGAGGCTTTGCCTTCGGCCTTCATCTTCATGAACACCGGTGACTCGTTGAGCTGCATGCGTATGTACACCGAAATCGCCAGCAGCAGGATCGACAGCAGGAACGGCACCCGCCAGCCCCAGGCCTCGAAGGCCTCGGTCCCCATGGCCGTGCGGCACGCCATGATTACCAGCAGCGACAGAAACAGCCCCAGTGTAGCCGTGGTCTGGATCCAGGCGGTGAAAAAGCCGCGCCGCCCCTTCGGTGCATGTTCGGCCACGTAGGTGGCCGCGCCGCCGTACTCGCCCCCCAGTGCCAAGCCCTGCAGCAGGCGCAGAGTGATCAGGATGATCGGCGCGGCCACACCGATCGAGGCGTAGCCAGGTAGCAGGCCGACGATGGCGGTGGACAGGCCCATGATCACGATGGTAATGAGAAAAGTGTACTTACGCCCGATCATGTCGCCCAGGCGGCCGAATACGATGGCACCGAATGGCCGCACGGCGAACCCGGCGGCAAAGGCGAGCAAGGCGAAGATGAACGAGGTGGTTTCATTGACCCCGGCAAAGAAGTGCTTGGCGATGATCGCCGCCAGGGAACCGTACAGGTAGAAGTCGTACCATTCGAACACCGTGCCCAGGGAAGAGGCGAAGATGACCTTGCGCTCCTCCCGGGTGATACCGCGTTGGGGCGCGCTACTGCCCGTGGATGCGCTGTCGAGAACCGCCATGGGTTGCCTCCGTCATGTCATCATGCAGGCCGGAGCACCTCACAACCACTTCACCGTCGCACCCAGGCCCTGGGGCTTGCTTTGGTTGCGCGAAGCACGACGAGACGGGCCGCCTCGGATCGCAGCAGGTTAGTAAAGCATAATCGGGTTTGGCGGGATATCCACCCGCCTGAACGCACTCCAGAGGGCAGCATGAACGACACGGCTACACCGGGCTGGCTAGGCGATATCTGGTTGGCTGACGATCACTGCCTGCTGCTGTCTACACTCGGCAGGACCGACCGTCACGTGCACTACGCGCATCAGGTGCTTGTCGGCCTCGGCGCCGATGTCGAGGTGCGTGTGGGCGAGCAGCTCTGCAGCGGCCCGCTGGTGCTGATTGCCTCGCAGCAACCTCATGCCATCCTCAGTCATGGCATACCGTGCCTTACCCTGTTTGCCGAGCCGCTGGCATTCGACCTGGCAGACCTTGCCTTGGCCTGCGAGCACGCGGGCAATAGTGCAGAACATCTGGCAGAAAGCCTTGGGCATTGGCCGCGCCGCCGGCTCGATCCGCGCCTGGAAAAAGCGCTCCAGCGCATCCGCGCGCTCGACGAACAAACCTTGCCGGCCCGGGAACTGGCCAGTACCGCTACGCTGTCGATCAGCCAGCTGGAGCGTCTGTTCAGCGGTTCACTGAAACTGTCGGTGCGGCGGCTGGTGTTGTGGCAGCGCTTGCGCGTGGCCCTGCAAAGGGCGCTGAGCGGCACCAGCCTGACCGAAGCGGCATTGGCGGCAGGGTTTGCCGACTCGGCGCACTTCACCCGCAGCGTTCGCCGGCAGTTCGGCCTCAGCCCCCGGGCAGCCTTGCGCGGATTGCGTCTACGTACGGTCGGCTAGCGCCTGGCACAACCCCGCTGGCAATACCGCAGGGGCATGAGCATCGCCGTTCACCCACGGCTCGCGCAATTGCGCCAGGTAAGCCTGCGGATAGTCGGGCCGATCCCCGATGCCCATGTCGTCGTCCGCAAGCGCATAGCCTGGCAGGTACAAAACCGTGCCAAGCAGCCGGTCCCAGAGTGGAAAGAACAGCGCGAAGTTGACGTCGCCAGTACTGCCGTACTTCAGGTGATGCAGGCGATGCACCGGCGCCCAGGCAAACACATGGCGCAAGCCGCCAATGCGCATGTCCACGTTGCTGTGTTGCAGCAACAGCTGGATGGACACACTGAACGCCAGCAGCGATGCCACCTCGACGGGCAAGCCCAGCAGCAACAACGGCAAGGTACCGCCCAGGGTTTCGAGCAACTGGTGCAGAGGGTGCTTCATCAGGCCGTTGAAACCGTACAGGCGCGTGACACTGTGGTGCACCGCATGCAGCCGCCACAGCAGCGGGCTGCGGTGGCTGGCGTAATGCACCAGGGTGATGCCCAGGTCGGCCAGCGCAATGGCTAGCAGCAACTGCAGGGCCAACGGCCAATGATCAGGCCAAAGACCCGTACCCGGCAGCCAGTTGGCAAGCAGCGGAATGGTCGCCACGCTACAGAGGGTCAGGCATTCATTGACCAGCGCATGGCAAACCCTTGCAGCAACTGCATCGCCGCCCGCCCACCCACCACACAACCCAGCGAATCATCCAGCAGGACAATGGGCGCCCCCTGCACCTGCAGGGGTACCCACGCCTAGGCGAACAGCTTGCCTTGCGCGGTGTCGTTCCAAGGCTCGCGACTGTGCAGCTCGCTCATACCGCACCTGCCACCGGCCCCTTCAACTCGACCTGGTTGCCATCCGGGTCGTAACAGTACAGGGACAGCCCCTCGCCTTCGGCACCATAACGCTTCTCTGCGGGCTCAACCTTTACCCCGGCGGCTTCCAGGTAGGCCGTCAATGCCGCCTCGTCGAACGGCTCGATACGCAGGCAGAAATGGTGCAGGTTGCGCCCCTCCACCCCCGGTGCCGCCCCGCCTGGCTGGCCCAGCGGGCCGTCCAGGGTCACCAGGTCGATCATCGCCGTGCCAGTGGCCAGGTGCACCATGCCCAGGTCGTCGCGCACGCGGCTGACAGCGCAACCCAGCAGCTCGGTGTAGAAGGCAACACTGCGCGGCAGGTCGCTGACCCGCAGAACAAGATGGTCTATGTGCTTGATAGCGAACGGTCGCATGCCGGGCTCCTTGTGCCGTGTGCGCGAATACGTTCGCCACCATAGCCCAGCTTCGCCCGGCGTGACCAGAATCAGCTACTCGTTAACCAACCGCTGCAGCACGCGCCCTTCATGCCGCGTCAGGATGCGCAACAGTTGGTCGACCAGCGCCCGGTCCGGGGTATCCAGGTGGAAGTGGTGCCCGCCCGGGTGCCACGAAATCTTCGCCTGACCAGGCAAGGCAGCCTCGCGCCGGGCAAAGGCTTCGCCGGTAAATGCACCCTGGCGACCAAACAGCAGGTACAACGGGCAGCTGATCTGGTTGAGCAGTTCGCAGGCTTCGCGCTCGGTCAGTGGCATGGGTTCGGGCAGCACCAGCCGCGGGTCGTGGCGCCAGCAATAGCCATCGCCCAGTTGCAACAGGTCGCGCAGCGCCAGCAGCCGTGCAGCACCTTCCGACAGCTCGGTGTCCAGGCGTTCGCGGCGTTGCGCCAGTGCGGTGTCCAGGTCGTCGAAGCGGCCGGGGTCTGGCTCGGCAAAACCCGGTAGCTGGCTGCGCTGCACCATACGCTTGAGCCGGTAGGCCCGCGCTAGGTGCTGCACGCGGTCATCCTCGGCCACCGTGAACGGTGCCCCCATGCCGTCGAGGAAGGTCATGCTGGCAATGCCGCTGGTCATGGCAGCCAGCAGCGATGCCACCCCGGTGCCCATGCCGTGGGCCAGCACATGGAACTGCGCCAGCCCCAGACTGTCGGTCACCGCCAGCATGTCTTCGGCGTGCTCCCACAGGTAATAGCCACTGTCGTGGCGGCGATGGTCAGAGCGGCCATGGCCGACCAGGTCGGGGGCCACCACGAAACAACCGTCCAGCATCGGTGCCAGGCGTTCGAACGAGGCAGCGTTGTCCAGCCAGCCATGCAAGGCCAATACGGGAATACCGTCTTCGGCGCCCCAGGTGCGGACCGCTATTTCAATACCATCGAGGTCTAACAGGTGATCTTTCGGACTGCACAGCGAACGCATTGCAATTCTCCTTGGCTGAAGCCTGCGCCATGGCCTGCCTCACCCTCTCGCAGATCGCCCCCTGCTGCTGGCCCCTCACCGACCCACGCATGCGCAAGACCGACCGTTACCGACAACTATCTACCGCACCACGGCGCCTTGAAGAGCGTGGACTATTCCCTCTACGCAAGAGGTCATGACCATGACAAACCCCACGCCGCTGCATCAAAGCCAGATAACCCGCGCATTGCCGAAATGGAGCAAGGCGCTTCACCCCGCACACACGCAAAAAGTGGTGCAAAGCCTGCGCAGGGACTATCTGGCTGAAGATGGCACCCCTTACACATGGTATGCCACTGCCGATGCGCCCGCGCGCGAGCAGTTGCGTAACGCCATCAAAGTGCGAAACAAATGCCTGGCGCAACTCAAGACAGCGCTTGCGGGCTTCAAAGACATCATCACCTTCAGCACCCCGCTGCTGACCGAGCGGTTGAAAGTGAATGTGCCCGTAGACAGAGCGCAGTATGTCTTCCAGCCCTTTGAAGCCGATGCCGATATCTGGACCGGCGTTCCCGACCTGGAAGTGCCTTTGTTCTCTGACCGGAAGGTGGATGTGCTGGCCACCCGCCCCGTGGGCGAGCCGCAAGCACGCAGCTTGCTGGAGGCGGCTCTGCACAACTTCGAGGGCCTGGATGAAGTAGGCGCCTACAGCAGGCTCACCCGTGCAGCAGGCAGCGAGACACCCTTGCCAGGCCTGACGATGGCGGACTTCGTCAAGCATTGTCGGGCGCTGGACCTTGGCCAGCGCTATCAAGACCATCTGCATGCAACCCACGAGGGCGACAACCGCGCTGAAATCCAGCGCCTGTCGATTCAAGCCAGCCGTGAAGCTTTGAGGGTGCAGGCCCTGATCGCAACGCTCAGAGGCCTGCTGAGCGACCACGCAGGCAATGCGCTCATTCAGTTATGCGATGGCAAGCCCCACCCCACCTACGATAAGCAGCCGTTGCACTGCTGGAACTTCAGCCTGTTCGGTATTCCCATCCACGAAATCCTGTTCATCGGGCCCGACGAGCCTGGCCAGATAAACCCGTGCATTGTTTACATACCTGAAGACAACGAGCACCCGGTCAGGGAATTTGCCTCACGCCAGGCAGCAGGCCAGCACCTGCGCAGCCGCTTGCTGCAAAGCACATTCCGTCGTGCCTTGGCCCATTTCGCCTACAAGGACAGGCAACAGGAGCTGGCCGACAAGCTGGAGAACGCGCTGTTCGAGAAGGACGATGCAGGCATACGCAGACCCCGACACAAGCCTGTACTCCACTTCACCCCCTCGCCCATCCGCACCGATCCCTGGGCCACCTTGTACAACGCGCACCTTGCGCGCATGAAGGCCGACGCGAAAACCATTGCTGTCCCCACTGCCGACGTAGACGCCAAGGCCCGCAACCAGCGCCTGAAGCACTGGTTCGACATGGGCATGAATGTGCTAAACGTGGCTGCGTTCTTCGTGCCCGGGCTGAACACGGTCATGCTTGGCGTTTTCGCCTACGACCTGATCAGTTCTGTGTTCACCGGGTTCGAGGCCTGGGAAGAAGGCGATAGCCAGCAAGCGCTGGTGCAACTGGAATCATTGGCCATCAATGCGGCGGTCATCGCCGGTTTTGCGGTAGGCGCCAAGATCGTTCAGGCATCAGGCTTCGTCGATGCACTGACGAGTGTGTGGCACGAAGATCAGGAAGTGCTCTGGCACCCCGACATGAAGCCGTATGCAAGCCCAGCGGCTGTCCCTGAGGGAGTTCAACCCGATTCGCTCGGCCATGTGCACGTCGATGGGAAGACCTACCTGAAGCTGGATGGGACGCTATACGAAGTGTTTCAGGACGCTGAGCAACAATGGCGCGTGCGCCACCCCGATGATGCGCAGGCTTATGCGCCACGCTTGTTGCATCATGGCAACGCCCGCTGGCAACTCGACCATGAACAACCGCTGGAATGGGACCACCAGCAACTCATGAGCCGCCTGGGCAACTACACCACTGGCCTGGACGAAAGCGAGCTGGACTACGCCATGCGCAGTACCGGTACCGATGAAGGTGTATTACGCCGTAACCAGGCAACAGGCTCACGCCCACCCGCCCTGTTGATCGACACCTTGCAACGCCTGCAACTCGACAACGAGGCTCAACAGATCATCGATCGCGTACGCCATGGGCTACCGCTGGCAGCGTACAAGAACTTTGCCTTACCTGAACTGCTGCGCCTGCCGGGGTGGCCTGAGGGAACTGTACTCAAGGTTTACAAAGGGCCAGAACCCTGGGGCGAGTCTGTGCGCTACGGCCCGTCCCATTCGACAGGGCAAATAGAAATCGAAGTCACCCGCACCGACCTGGACAATGGTCAACTGAGCCAGACCGTGTTGGCTCAAATGGATGAAGAGACCGCGCTGCAACTGCTGGGTGACACGCCGCCCGAGCAGCGACCTTCTGCCTTGAACAACACGCTCGCGACCCACCTGGAAGCACATCGCGAAGGGTTGTTCAGCAGCCTGCAACACAGCCGCCGCCCCGTCCTTCCCCCAGCCGCCCAACCCCTCGCCCAGCAGTTTCCCGGCCTGCCGGACAGTGCGCTTGAAGCGTTACTGGCCAACATCAGCAACGCCGAACGGCTAAGCCTGACAAGGGGACGGGTGCCGCTTCGCATTGCCGAAGAAGCCCGCCGTCTGCAAGCCCGTGCACGGCTAGACCGCGCCATCCTCGGCATGTTCAGGCGCAGCCTGGCTAACGATGACAGCCAACGCCTGAAACAGGCCCTGCAAGCCGAGCAGCCACAGGCTGACTCGGCCCAGTTGCTGCAACTTGCCCTTGCCGATCGCCAGCGCTGCGCCTCGCTGCTTGGCCAACAGCCCATCAAGCCGAGCTTGCGCTCACCCTTGCGCATGGCCAACGGCCAACTTGGCTACCCTTTGAGTGGTCGGGGCCTGCCAGCCGCGCGCCGCCTCCAGGCACTCTACCCCGAACTCAGTAGCCCGCAAATCAGTACGCTGCAAGCTGAACTTGCGCAAGGGGGCGACCTGGGTATCGCCATCAGTCGGCTGGAAGCAGAACAGCGTACCCTCAGCCGTGACCTCAACCGCTGGGCCAACGCTTCAGCTTCGCTGGAAGAGCGCTTTGATCGCCAACAGTGCGCCGAGCGGCTGATGAGTGCTGCCCGGCGTGAAGGCGGCGCGCAACGCGAGGCACTCGTGCTGGACCGCATGCAGTTGCAAGCGCTGCCAACGTTCACTGCTCGCATGCCACATATCCGGCAACTCACGCTTGATGGGCTGCAACTACGGCGCCTGGACAGCGGCTTGCTGTCAAACTTCCCCAACCTGGAAAACCTGGAAATCATTGGCAACCCCGACATTGACGCCGAAACACTGTTCGAGGCGCTCAAGTCTGCGCCACGGCTACGCGAGCTGGGCCTGACAAGCAATGGCTTGACTGCCCTTACAGCCACTGCCCAACAAGCCATCGAAGCGATGCCCGGCCTGAGAATACTCGGCCTCAGCCGTAACCGCCTGCAACTCGATGACGCCAGCTTGAGCTTCCTTGCGCGCTTGCCACTGGATGCACTGGGCCTGGGCAATAATCGGATCACACTCGATGAAACCCTCGCTGCCCGTTTTCAGGACATGATTCACCCTATGGTATTGCACATGCCTGGCAACCCATTGCAGCTGCCGCCCGACCTGCGCTTCATGGCCCGCCTCAGCCACCTGGACCTCGAGCGTTGCGAACTGCAGCAATGGCCCGACAGCTTGACCACCCTCATGAGCCAGCCCCAGTACCAACTGCGCTATCTCAACCTCTCCTCCAACCGCATTCGCACGCTGCCAGACTTGCCAGGGGTGCTGCGTACCCCCTTCGCCCGTGACGTCGCCGCGCGCCTGCCTGAGCGCCGCTGGCTGTTCAACTACAACACCCTGGAAGCCCAGACACGTGCACGCCTGGGCAGCAGTGGCGTCAACGTATTCGAGCACGCAGAGGACGTACCGCAGTGGCAAGGCATTTTCCGTGGTGAGGCGAGCAATGCCGAGGAGCAACTGTGGAGCGATTTGTTCGACCAAGGTGAGAATGCGGCACTGCTAGGGGTCCTGGAACGTCTCGCCCAGTCGGCGGAAGCGCGGCGTGATACCGCAGCACTGAGGGAACGTGTCTGGGACTTGCTGGAGAAGGCTGCTCAAGACACCGAGCTACGTGAACGCCTGGCCACCGTGGCGGGCGACTTCCCCCCAACCTGTGGCGACGCAGGCGCCGACGCTTTCAGCGCATTGGAAATAGAGGTACTGGCCCACGAAGCCGCAGGCCGTGTTGGTAGCCGACCCATCGATCTGCTGAGGCTGTATCGCAAGCTGTATCGACGCGACCAGGTCAATCAACTGGCCGACCGCATCAGCTGGAAAAGGTCCTTGCGCAAACAGGCGCTGCTCGATGGCGTCTTCGATGAAGATCTTCCCGCTTACGATGTGCTCGACGAACCCTCTGCGTTTCCGGATATCGACCTGGAAACGGGGCTGGTGGACGATATCGAAGTACGCCTGGCGTTGCGCCAGTCTCTGGCCACCGCGCTGGACTATCCCGAACCGAGCCGAGGCATGTTGTACCGCGACACAGCCAGGATCAACCAGACCATCATCGACCGGGTGAAAGCTGCGGTCCTGGCGCTGGATACGGATGCCAGCGCGCGGGAACAATGGATGAACCAGCAGCCGGGTTGGGTTGAGTACATGAAACGTGAGCATGCAGCACAGTTCAGCCTGATCACCGATTTTTGGCGGCCGGGCCTGGACTACCTGTACTACTGCCTGGATGAAACCGCCGACCCAGTCACCTCCCTGGACAGTTCTGTTCTACAGGCGCTGGCTGGCGCCATGCCCGAAAGCCCATTGAATGCTCAAGGAATACTGCGTCGCGTCTCGATCAACGAGCAGCAGTACCGCCAGGGGGTGGACGTGCTGACTGCCGAGCAGCAACAGGTTGAAACCGGCCTGCTGACCAGCCTCACTCGCCAGGCGCAAACCCTCGGCGGCTAAGCGGCTCTCACTGCCCGCGCAGGTCTTCGAAGAAGGCCTGCCGGCCATCCACCTGAGCAGGCAATTATCTACCGCACAGACTGCCAGCTTATACGGCCCCATAGCGGCTCCCGAATACGGAGCACCGACATGAGCCACACCCCTTACCACCACGCGCAAATCGTGCGTTCCCTTCCCGACTGGAGCAAGGCACTGCACAGTGAACATGCCGGCCAGATAATGAGGCGACTGCGCAAGGATTACCAAGACACCGACGGCAATACCTACGCTTGGTATGACCAGGCAGACGAACTCACCCGCCAGGCCCTGCAGCGCGCCATCGCCAGACGCGACGCCAGCTACAGGGCCCTGCAGGCGGCGCTCGGCGCCTTGCAGGGCATCTCCGAATTCTGCGCCCCACTGCTGCAGAAACAACTGAGCATCGGCATACCGGTCACTCAGGCTCAGTACGTGTATCAAGCAACCTCCCTCAAACAACCGGGCGGGCTACCTGGCGGACCTGCAGTGCCACACGAGCTGGGCGAAATCATACCCAAGGGTAACCCACAGTATCGCAGCCTCCTCGAAGCGGCCTTGCACAACTTCGAAGGCCTTGCCGATACCACGCGCTTGAGCCGCCTGCAGCACAGTCGCCAAAACATCAGGCTAATCGAAGGGTTGACGCTGGCGAGCTACATTGAGCAATGCCGGGCACTGAACCTGGGCCAGCGTTACCAGCAGCACCTTGACCAGGTCTACAGCGGTGCGAGCAAAACCAAGCTGCATTCGCTGGCCATCAACGCTCGGCGTGACGAGTTCCGTGTACAAACCCGTATCGCTGCCTGCAAAGGCCACCTCAGCGCTTCCGGCTCTTTGGCGATGCATGGCCTCTGTGCAGAGCCCGCCAACGCCACCTACCAAGGCCGCCCCCTGCATTGCTGGCAATTGCAGTTGTTTGGCATCCCCATCCACGAGCTGCTGTTCATCGCACCCGCGCAAAACCGCAAGCATGACCCGGTGTTTCTCTATAACCCGGTGGATGGGGATACGCTCAGGGAGTTTGCCTCGCTAGGGGATGCACACAAGTACCTGCGCCAGCAACTGCTGCAGGACGACTACCGCAAGCGCTTTGTCGCCCTGGCCCTGCAATCTCAGCAAGCGGCGTTAAACAAGCGACTGATGCGAGCCCTTTACAGCAACCCCGACCAGGACGATGCAACGCAGTTGGAGCCTCGCAAGTCGATACACCTGGAATCCATCGACACAAACTTGCCAAACATCCCTTGGTCGCCACTGGAGGCCAAGCACCTTACACGCCTGAAGGCCGATGCCCGCTGGGTCGCGGTGCCTACCGAAGACGTAGACGCCAGGGTACGTCTGCGCAACATCGAATACTGGCTGGATCTTGGCATGACCGTGCTGAACGTCGCTGCCATGGTCGTGCCATGCATGAACCCGATCATGCTCGCCATCGGCGCCGCACAGATCATGGACAACGTCTTCGAAGGCATCTCGGCCTGGGAGGAAGGTGACAACGAAGAGGCTGTGGCTCAACTTGAGTCAGTGTTGATGAACGTAGTCATGGTGGCTGCAGTGGGTGGCGGTGCTGTGGCGCTGAAGGCTTCAGGTTTCGTCGATGCCATGCAGAGCGTCGTCAAGGATGGCAAGGACTACTTGTGGAGCGCCACGCTCAAGGACCACGCAAGCCCGGTATCCATCGAACACCTTGAGCCCGATGCACAAGGCCGCTACACGATAGACGGGCGCCACTACATACGCATCGATGGCACTGTGTACGAACAGGTACAAGCGCGCGGCCAATGGCGAATCCCCCACCCGCAGGACCCACAGGCCTATCGGCCACTCGTGCGCGATAACGGCGCAGGCGCATGGCGAGCGGCACATGAAATGCCGCTCGAGTGGGAGGAGCTGCATCTATTGCGGCGCCTGGGGCCAATCAGTGACGGCCTGAATGACGAGGAACTGGAAGCGGCACTCAAGTGCTCAGGGGTGCAAGGCAATGAACTTCGCCAAACCCAGGTTGCAGCGCAGCATCCCCCTGCGTTGCTGGCCGATGCACTTGACAGGCTGAGCGCGCGAAATGAGGTCAGTTTTCCCGAAGAAGCCCAGCCACTAATCAGACAGTTTCCGGGCCTGCCGCAGCGCGCCATCGGTCAGATCATGGCCAGGACCTGCATCAGTGAACGCCTGAGCCTGGCCGAAGGCAAGGTCCCCTTGCGGGTTGCCGAAGAGGCCCGAGCCCTGCAGGCACACGCCCGCCTGAGCAGGGCCTTGCTGGGGCTTTTTCGCCCTGGGCTGGCCACTGCAGACAGTGAGGTGCTGGACGTTGCGCTCAGAGCCGAGCACCCTGGCCTTGATGCACGACAACGGTATGAGATGGCCGTCACCGACCGGGGGCGTGCGGCCAGGCTGATCGGGCAGCAGCCGATCAGACCAGGCTACCGTTCGCCAATGCGCCTGGCCGATGGGGGCCTTGGCTACCCGCTCAGCGGCCGGCTACCTTGGCGCAACACGATAGATCGGCGCTTACGTTCGCTCTACCCAGGCTTGGACGCACAAGCGCGTAACGCATTGCGGGCTCAGCTGACCCAGCGTGGTGATATGGCAGCTCAGCTCAGGGCGCTGGAAATCGAGCGCGATAACCTCGACAGCACGCTGCATCACTGGGCAAGCCAGGGCAATGAAAACCAGCGCAACGCGCGTACCGTGGTGCGCGACCTGTTCAATGCCGCCTGGCGCCGCGACGACCCCGACAGCCTGACACTTCAAGGCCTGGACATCGACACGCTGCCGTCCTTGCCGGCGCGCTTCGATCACATCACCACCCTGAACATTCGCGCCATCGGCATCCGCCAGATACCTGCAGACTTTTTCCAGAGTTTCCCCTCGCTGCGCACCCTGCGCCTGGCACAAAGCCCAGAGCTCGACTTCGAGGGCCTGTTCCGGGCACTGGCATCCACCCCGCAACTGGAAGTGCTGGAGCTAGGCAACAACCAGCTCGGCAGCCTGACTGACAGCATGCGCCAGCGCCTGGCCAGCCTGCCCCACTTGCGCCGGCTGAGCCTGCGCCTGAACAGGCTGCAGCTCGACGAAACCGACCTGCAAGCCCTTGCACAACTGCCCCTTGAGGACCTTGACCTTGAAAACAACCACATCGTGTTGACTGAACCGCTGGCAGCCCGCTTTACCCGCCTGCAACACCTGCGCGACTTGCGAATGACCAACAACCCTCTGGGCCACGCCCCCCATGTGACCGGCCTCACTCGCCTGGCCAACCTTCAACTGCGCAACTGTAGCCTGCTTGAATGGCCGCGCGGCCTCACACCACTGATGACGCAGGCCGACCTGCAATTGCGTCACCTAAACCTGAGCTACAACCCAATCGACCACATACCAGACCTCGACCAGGTGCTGACCAGCGCCTTTGCCAATGCCCTGCGTACGCCAAGCAGTGATGCCATCTGGACCTTCAACGAAAACAATCTGGATACTGGCAGCAATCGCCAGCTGCGCATGGCAGGCGTCGAAGTGCATAGCGACGATCAGCTGTCGGCTATCAGCGTGGACTTCTGGCTCGTGGATGCCAGCCCGGATCAGGCGCAGCTTTGGGACGAGCTGTTCGAAGGTGATTCAAACCGGCATTTGCGCGAGGTGGTCGAAGGCGTGGCGCGCTCGCGGCAGGCCGAGCGCAACTTGCGTAGTCTGACCCGCCAAGTCTGGCAGCTACTGGAGCAGGCAGGCCAGGATGAAGAGTTGCGAACCCACCTGGACACTGTCGCGCAAGAGTACCCACCTACCTGTGGCGATGCCAATACCGATGCGTTCAGCGCCCTGGAGCTCGAAGCACAGGTGTTCAGGCAACTGACCGAGGACGCAGAACGCCCTACCGCGCTCTTCAACTTTTTCAGAAGCCTCTATCGCCGCGAAATGGTCAACGCGATAGGCGAGCAACTACAGCTTGCCCGCCTGGCGCGTCAGGCCCGCTTGCAAGAGCTGGAGCGGTTACCCGCACAGGCGCAGCCGCAAAGGCTTGACGTGCCTGCGCTGGACGGCCTTGACGATGTTGAAGATGGCGCCTTGCTCAATGGCGGCGTGGACCTCATTGAAATACGCCTGGCCCTGCGCCAATCGCTGGCGAGGTCGCTCAATTTCCCAGAAACCAGCCAAGGCATGCTGTATCGCCACGAAGCGATGATTTCGGCACGCGTGCAAAACAATGTCGAACGTGCCGTTCTGCGGCTAGACAGTACGGCCACAGAGCGCAGGTCCTGGATTGCGCGGCAGCCCAGTTGGCAACGCTACCTTGCCCAGCGTTTCGCCAGCCGCTTCGCAACGCTGGATGAACGCTGGTATCAAGGCATGCTATATCTGGACTATTGCCTGGATGCCGAGAACGCAGTGATCACTTCACTGGATGACCCGGTGCTGCAAGCCCTCACCGAGGTACTGCCTGAGCCACCGCTGGACGAACGCGGGCAACTGCAGAGAATGGAGCTCGGCAGCCAGGCGTATGACCAGGCCAGCCGTCGGCTCAATACCGGCCGTGATCAGCAGCGCGAAGCGTTGTTCGAAACACTCACCCGCGCGCTAGACCCGAAGGACTAGGCATCCTACTGACCGCGCAGGTCTTCAAAGAAGGCCTGCCGGCCATCCACCTGGCTGGACGCCCGCGGGGCCACCGCCGCATCAGCATTGGCGGCCTCCACATGCCAATAGCAGTGCTGCACCGCACGGGTCACCGCCACATAGGCCAGACGCTGCACTTCTTCCTTTTGCGCCGTATCGAACGGTTGGGCATCACCGGCCTTGCCCAGCCCGGCCTGGCGATACACCTGGTTTTTGTAGGGCGAGCTGGTCAGGTACTGGCAGTCGCCCAGCATGAACACCGCATCGGCCTGCAAGCCCTTGGCACTGTGGTAGGTCAGCTGGCGCAGCCGGCGCTGTTCGGCCGGCAATGCGGCTTCGGCGTGCAGCACGCTTTGCAGGTGCTCGTTCATCAAGGCCCTGTCGCTGCCCTTGCGGTACAGCATCATCACCGTCTCGCCCCGCTGATAGTGCTCCATCAGCGTTTCGCCCAGGGCGGCCTCATCACGGTCGAATACCTTCACTGGCGAACCCGGGAGTTCGGCTGCCGGGCCACTGGCCCGGGCTTTCTTGCCAGCAATTGCCGGGGTGCCCTTCACCAGATGCTCGGCCGCGTCGATCACCTGCTGCTGGCAGCGGTAATTGTCGACCAGCATCACCCGAGTGCTGGACGGCGACGGGAAGGCCTTGGTGAACTCCATGAAGTACTTGGGCGAACTGCCACGCCAGCCGTAAATCGACTGCCAGTCGTCCCCCACGCACAGCAACGACGAATGCTGCGCATGGCGCCCGGTGTGCATGGCCGGGCCGCGTCGGCGGATTTCGGCGAGGCTGGCGCGCAGCCAACTGACGATCTGCGGCGACACGTCCTGGAACTCGTCGATCATCAGGTGCGCCAGTGGCCGCAGCAGCGGGTCGGGCAGCAGTTTCAGGTTTTCCGGGTTGTTCTCCCCAAACAAGGCGAACATACGGTTGTAGCTCATCACCGGCGGCGACTGGTCCAGCAGGTGCGCCTCCAGGGCTTTCCAGTACAGGGCCAGGGCCTCGAAGAACAAGGCATCACTGTCGCCCGACGGGAAGCTCATCGCCGCCACCGCGTTGTTCACGTCCAGGCCAAGGTTCTCGATGAAGTTGGCCGCGCCGACAAAGGCATCCAGCAACGGCGCCGGGGCCAGCTCACCCTTGACCTTGTACTCGAACCCCGGGCCAGCCACGGCATCGCCCGCCAGCGAGGCCGCCAGGCGCCGGGCCATGGCGTAGTTGTCGAGCCAGATCAGCGGCCTGTCGCAGAAGGCCTGCAACAAGGTGCGCTTGACCGCCCACTCGGCACGCACGGCCAGCTTGGCGCCGGGGCGCTGATACTGGGCACTTTCTGCGGGGTCGAAGCCCAGCACCACCCAAGGCCCCTGGCCTTCCAGCCGGCCATGCACATGGAAGCGGCTGCCACGGATGTCGACGGTTTCGCGGCAAGGTTCGATACCCTTGATCGGCCAGGCACCAGCGGCGAACCACAGGTCCTCGATCACATCGCACAGCTCTTCGTCGCGCTGGGCCGCCAGCTGCGTAACCTGTGCGCGCTTCTGCACATCAGGGTTGTTCGGGTCCAGTGGCTTCAGTTGCAACGCTTCGCTGCGCAACAGGCCGACCAGCTCGGCAAAACGCGGGCTCTCGCCCAGCAAGCTGCTGTAGCACTGGTTCAGTTGCTGGCGCTGGGCATCGTTAAGTCGCAGGTCGAACGGGTTGCTGTCGGCCTCGGCCTCACGCCCGGCGGGCATCTCAGTACCCAGCGTCTCGAATGCGCGCACCAGGCCGAAACCCGGCAGGCTGCGCACCAGCGGCAGAATGCGTGAATGGAAGGTGCGCACCAGCTCGCGTGCCTGCACCGGTTGCAGGTTGATCTGCCACAGCGCGAACACGTGCAACAGGCGCTTGATGAAGTCCTTGCGCGACTCGCGGGTAAATGTGACCACGGTCATCGCGTCCAGCTCGTAGCCCAAATAATGGCGCAGCAGCAAAATGCGCAGCACCAGCGATGTGGACTTGCCTGCCCCAGCCCCGGCCACCACGCAGGTGGAGGGTGTGTCACTGAAGATCAGCTTCCATTGCGCGGCACTGGGCTGGGCCTCGGCAGGCAGACGCTGGGCCACATCAGCCTTGAAGCGCTTTTTCAGCTCGGCCGTCAATGGCAGGCGCCAGTCATCGAACAGGTTATCGTCCTGCCCAGGCACGGCGGCGGTGTCGGGGCGGGTATCGCGAATAACCAGCACCTGGCGCCCGGCCTCGTAGCCTTCCACCCGACCGCGCTCGAACCCTTCGCGCTCACCCTCGGCATGGCCCGTGCGCTGCCCGCTGGCGTGGCCGAGGAACCAGGAGTCGCGGTGCTGAGCCTGCAGGCGGGTCAGGCCACGCCCCAGCAGACGGGCGACCAGGCGGCGAAACCAGGGCAGTTGGGCGGGCGGGGTAAGGTCGGCGGGGGCCTGGGGTTGCTCGTGGGCCACGGTCACTCCGTTGAAAAACAAAATCAGCGGGCATGTTCGCTGCATCGACGGAAAATCGCCAGCGAATGCTTGCAGATCAGTGGATTAGGCGATGAAGCGAAGAAAGGCCGCAACAATAACATCTATTAAACTGATTGTTTTAAGCCGATATTTACGCTTATTTTCGATGTTTACTTAGCGCATCATGGCGTCATTCCACCGTTTCAAGGAGCACGATCATGCTGCAATTACGACCGTTTGATAGCCTCGGCCACGCCAACCATGGCTGGCTGGACGCCCACCACCATTTCTCGTTTGCCGAGTACTACGACCCGGCGCGCATGCACTGGGGCAACCTGCGGGTATGGAACGACGACCTGATCGCAGCCGGCAGCGGCTTCCCGCCGCACCCGCACCGCGACATGGAAATCATCACCTATGTGCGTGAAGGCGCGATCAGCCACCAGGACAGCCTGGGCAACAAGGGCCGCACCGAAGCCGGAGACGTGCAGGTAATGAGCGCCGGTACCGGCATCGTGCACAGCGAGTACAACCTGGAGGACGTCGATACCCGTATCTTCCAGATCTGGATCGTGCCGGAGCGCACCGGTGAAGCACCGCAGTGGGGCACCCGGCCGTTCCCAAAAGGCGAACGTGGTGAAGGCTTCGTGACCCTGGCCAGCGGCCGCGTGGGCGATGAAGACAGCCTGCAGATTCGCACCGATGCGCGGCTGGTGGCTGCTACCTTGCGTGCTGGGGAAACCGCCGAGTACCGCTTCGATGCCGCACGCCGGGGTTACCTGGTGCCGGCCAAGGGGCTGGTGGAGGTGAACGGGTTGCGGGCCAAGGCGCGTGATGGCGTGGCGATCGAGCAGGAAGAAGTGTTGCGGGTGACCGCCATCGAAGACAGCGAGATCGTGCTGGTAGATGTGGCCTGATGAATCGGCCAGTACAGGCAGCCTTGTAGTGCCTGCACTGGCTTGCCGGCGATGGGCTGCACAGCAGCCCCCCTTTCAGAATGGCAAGGTCAGCTTCAACCAGTAGGCATCACCCTGGGCGCGATTGCGCACTTCGGTTTCCTTCGACCACTTCGCCGTCACGAACCAGCCATCCTTGCCGCTGTACTTGATCGACGGGCCGATGGCAAAGCTGCGCCCCTTGTTGTCTTCGATACGCTCACCGTCCTGACGGTCGTCAGTCGTCTGCCGATAGTAATACCCCCCTACTCCCAGCACCCAGCCATTCCCAAGGCCCCATCCCACGGCATAGTCCACATGAAACTCCTGCCCCGAACGGTAATCGGTGGCCGGGTTGCGCCGGTTGAAGTCGTACATCACCTTGGCATCCAGGTTGAGCCCGGCCGGGTCGATGTAGCTCATCGCGTACACCGGCTCGAACACCCAATAGTTGCGCCCGGGGTTGGCCAGGTCGTTCTTGTCGTAACGACCGGTGGGGGCAATCATGTCGAAGGCCAGGATGCTGTGAAACTTGTCACTGTGGTGAAAGCCCAGTGCCGGGCCGAAGATCACGTCGCCCAGGCCGCTGTTGTGCTGCGACTGGCCATTGAGCGAGACCTTCACATCCACCAGCGGCACGATGGCATGCAGCGCCAAGCTGCCACCCAGCACGGTGTAGTCACTTACCCAGATCAGCCGCGGCACGAGGGCGTTGGCGCGCACCCGAAAGTCCACCGGCAGTTTGCGCCCGTCGTTGCCGCGCAGGTTGTCGGCTTCGTAGTGGTTGACGAACAGCTGGCCGTAGAAGCCAGGTGGCGGCATGGCGCCAGACATGTAGTTTTCGGCACCGAGCGGGTAGGACGTGCCGCCCCCCTCGGTGGCATGGGACAGGTTGGCAGCGCCGAACAACGAGGCACACACGGCAAGGCGCAGCAGGTTTGCAAGGGTCGGGGTCATCGGGTCAACCTTTCTTGTTGTTATCGGTCGGGTGCACGCCAGCCCCCTGTGGCCAGGGAGCCAGACGCCAAAAGGTTCAGATGCGTTTGAACAGGGCCGAACGCTGGCCTTCGGAGGCACCGTCTGCGGCGCTGTAGAAGCGCTCCATGAAGATGTCGCGTTCGAACAGTCGGCCCTGCATCAGGCAAGTGATGGCCGCATCGATCATGGGTGGTGGGCCGCACAGGTAAGCCTTGTGGCCGTTGAAGCGGCCATCGAAATGCTGCCTGGCCGCGTCGTGCACGTAACCGCGCACACCTTGCCACTGCGCGTCTTCGGCAGCCTGGCTGAGGGCTGGCACATAGCTGAAGTTGGCATGGCGGGCAGCCAGCGCTTCGAACAGTTCGCGGTTGTACAGCTCGGCACGGGTACGAGCGCCCTGGAACAGGGTGATGCGGCGGGTATCGCCACGCGCCAGCAAGTCGAGAATCATCGACTGCGGGCTGGAAAGCCCCGAGCCGCCAGCGATGAAAATCAGGTCGCCCGGTTGTGAGCTGCGCACGAAAAACTGCCCGTATGGGCCGGACAGCACCAGCGCATCGCCCACCTTGAGCTGCTGGTGAATGTACCCCGTGGCCACGCCGCCTTCCACCAGGCGCACATGCAGTTCCATCTCATCCGCCTGCTGGGGCGGGTTGGCCAGGGAAAATGCGCGACTGCCTTCAATGCCTGGCAGTTGCAGGTTCACATACTGCCCGGCCTGGAAGGCCATCGGCCGGTCGAGTTTCAGGTGCACGCCGCGAATGGTCGGTGACAGTTCGACCAGCCGAGTGACTACGGCGTGGTAGTCCTGCACCGGCAGGCCGGCGAAGTCCGGGTCGACGTCGATGTCGGCCTCGATGACCAGGTCGCTCTGCGGGATGGCGCAACAGGCCAGCACCTTGCCCTCGTCGCGTTCCATGTCCATCAGGGCGAAGGACGAAGCGGCACCGAGGTCGACCTCGCCTTCCAGTACCTGGCACTTGCAGGTAGCGCAGGTGCCGTGGCCGCAGGCAAACGGCAGCCACACGCCCTGGCGCAGGGCGGCTTCGAGAATGGTCTGCCCCTCCTCTACTTCAATCTGTTCACCAGTGGGTTCGATGGTGACTTGATAGCTCATGGCGGCACTCCTCAGTTGTGGCTGCCGCCCAGGCCTTCAAGGCCGGGGGTATGCAGGTGCAGCAGGCTTTTGTGGGTGATGCCGTTGGCCGCCAGGCCACGGGCCAGGTCGGGCGTGAAGGGCTGCTCATCCAGGCGCCACCGCGCAGTGGCGAAGTCCACCTGGGCGGCATCCGGGTGCAGGGCAATGGCCGGTTTGACCACCTGCTCGATGAAAGCGGCGAAGGGCAGCGCCGGGTCCACCGGCAGGGTGAACGGTGCGCAGAACAGCAGGTGGTTTTCCCAGCACAGGTACACCAGCTGGGCGCCGTGGAAGTTGGCCTGGCGGTCCAGGGGCTGGGCAGTGTAGGTGCCGATGGCGGTCACGGGCATGGCGTTGTTCCTCTTGTTCTTGTAGGGCCAGGGCGCGTCAACGGCGCCCTGGTGGTTCGGTGGCTCAGCCGGTCTTGCGCCCGGTGCCTTGCAAGGCCTGCCAGCGCTGCTGTTCGGGCGAACCCTGGTACTCGAAGTTGTCCTGCCCGGGGTCGATGTTGTAGTAGTTGCGCACGACCGCCTCGACATCGCCGCCACCGCAGTTGCCCTGCAGGATCTGATGCACCGGCAGCCAGGCCTGCACGTACTTGTCCGGCTCGAAGGCGAAGATGTCGCAGCAGCCATCGGAGCAGAAGTGGTAGCGCTCGCCCTCATGCACCAGGCTGCGATGGCTCAGTTGCGTGGGCGCATCCGGCTCGGTGAAGGCCAGCGGGATCTGGCAGATCTGGCACAACATCGGCAGCGTCGGGTTGTAAAAGCGCTCACCCCGCGCCTGCAGCTCGCGCCAATGCTCGTAGCGTGGCCGGTAGTAGCGGTCGAAGGTGTCCGGGTACTTGGCCGACAGCCAGTCCAGCTCCTCGTCGGTGGGGATCCAGGTGTGGAAGTTGGTGGCCTGGCTGTACTGGTAGAAAATCGACCAGGCCTGGTGGCTGATGTGTTCCTTGCCGATGGTGGTCTGCTCGACGTACTTCGGCGGGCGGATGCCATAGCGTTCCAGGTCCTTGAACAACGCGCCACCGGCCTGTTCGAAGTACACCTCCCAGGCTTCGGCCCAGGACATCACCTTGTTGGGCAGCATGTAGTCCATCATCATCCCGACCAGGGTCAGCAGCCGGTAACCGCGCCAGAACCACTTGTCGATCCAGCGCTGCACGATGGGCACATTGTCCTCGTGTTGCTCCAGCAGGAACTTGATCACCTCCAGGCCCAGGGTCATGTGCCGGGCTTCGTCGGACTGCGCCGAGAAGCCGAAGGTGACCGTGGCCATGTCGCCGTTGAACGCGGCACCCGACATGAACGGCACGAACAACAGGTTGGTCAGCACGTACTCGAACGAGAACGAGATGGCGGTGAGGAACTCGAACGGGCCGGCTGTGCGCGCATCTTCAAAGAACGACTTGGGCACTGACAGGAACCACACCCGGTCGTGCATGTGGGCGAAGTCATGCAGGCCGTTGAAGTGCTTGTTGTAGTGGCTCATGGCATGCACCTGGGTCTGCACGTGGCGCAACTCGTCGATGGCCTGCATCTGGCAGGCCACCCGTGCGCCGGCGCCACCAAAGTGCCGGCCGACACGGGCGAAGCCCTGGTAGGCCTGGTACTCCAGCGGGGTGACGCCGCTCAGGAACAGTTTCAGGGCGTTCACGTAGCGGGCGTCAGAGATGTTCTGGTGGCCGTTGTTCTGGGCGAAGGCATCGAAGATGGCGTACAGCTTCTTCTCTTTTTCGGCCTGGTACTTCCAGTAGGCGTCCATGGTCAGGCGGAACGGGTCTTCCCACTTGTCCCAGTCGGTGATCTTGATGCCCTCGAACCGCTCGTAGGGGTAGATGGCGTCCTTGCTCTGGTAGCTTGGCTCCCAGCCCAGGTCGCGGGTCAGGCAGCGGTACTTGTCTTTCTGGTTGAGGCGCTTGGCGGCCATGGTGGTCTCCCTTGTTATTGTCGTTGTGCGGATCAGTTCCAGTGCAGGGCGAAGCAGTCTTCGTCTTCCTCGACGTTGCCGCCGAGGGTGATCACGTCGATCAGCATTTCCTGCACGTCCCACTCACGGCCGATCTTTTCTTCCACCGTGGCGCGGTGGATTTCCAGGCGCCCTTCGGCCTGCACGCGGATCATCGCCGGCTGGTGCTGCACTTGGGCATGCGGGTTGTCCTGGGTGATGGCCTCGACGATGTAGCGGGCGCTGTCGTTGTCCTGGAAGGCGATGTACACGAGGGAAGTCATGCGGCGTCTCCACTGAGGCCAAGTTTTTTCAGGCGTGCGCCAAAGGCGCTGTCACAAGCATCCAGCGCGTCACGGCCTGGGCCGGCCTCGGCCAGCGGCAGCAGCGCTTGCACGGCACGGCTGCGCCACTCACACACCCAGCCTTCGATCAACTCACGGTTGTATGGGCTCTCGGCTGCGGCCGTCTTGACCAGCGCATCGACCCAGCGCTGGCTTTCGGCAAACCACAGGCGCATGAACTCGGTGAGCATGCCCAGCTGCCCTGCCCCGATGGCCACCAGCTGCGCATCGAAGTGTTCGAACAACAGCGGATACAGCAGGCCGTCGCTGACCAGGTTCTGCGCCAGGCTCAGCTCGAACCAGTCATGCACCACCAGGCTGTCCTCCACATAGCGGCGCAGCCCTTGCCAGGCCGGCTCGTCCAGCCAGCGCTGCTTGGCCTCGGCCAACAACGCCAGGCCGTCGTCCTCCAGCAGCAGGCCGATGCGCGACAGGTACTGGGCAATGGCCAGGCGGTCCATGGCGTGGAACATGTGCATCTGGGTGACGCTGGTGCCGAACGCGTCGGCGGCAATGCCGCTGTTGTTCATGTTGGCGCCCAGCTCGGCATGGCGCAGCGGCAGCAGCAGGCGCGCGACCAAAGCACGGGTTTCGGCCGGCAGGCTGGCCAGCAGCTCGCGCTTTTCGCAGAAGGCGAAGCTGTGCTCGGCGTTTTCCTGCATGCGTGCCCGGGCTTGCACGTAGGCGCCGTAGTAGTACTGACGCGGGTCGCTGACGGCGTACCAGTCAGCCATCTGCACGGTGGTACGGCTGGGGTCGTTGAGCAGCTTGTCGGGCTGCCACAGCGGGCGGTAGTGGAAGTTGGTGGCGGCCTCGATGTCGAAGCTGGCTTCCTGGTAGCGGCTGGCCGGCTTGTCACCGAAACGGCGGCGGATGTGGCTGAAGGTCTGGCGGATCGGCTCGACCGTGGCCGTCTTGATCTCGATACTCATGCAAGGCGTCCTGTACTTGTTGTTGTGGGGATGCAATGCGCCGGCAGGCGGCGCTTCAATCGTCCGCGTCGCGGCTTTCGCCATAGCGCCACTTGCGCATGTCGGCATCGACGGCAGCGGCCATCGCAGCGTCCATGTGGCGCACCCGGTTGCTGGCGCAGAAGCTGGCGAAGGCCGTGCGCGGCAGGACCAGTTCGACGAACAGGTCCGGGTAACCGATGGCAAAGTCGAACTCGACGAATGCCGCGTCCGGCTCGCTACGTACGCGGACATAGCGCGGCATTTGCTCGAAGGTGGTGGTGGCTTGAGTCATGCGCTGGTGCTCTGGTTGGACGTGTCATAGGCCAGAGCAACGGCTGTGCCAGGCGCGTTGAAATCGCCAAGAACCCAACCCAACCAATTGTTTTTAAAGAATTTTATTTTTTTTCAGCGTTACCCTGAGGCAGCGCTATGCGCACGCTGCAGGCTGCCCGTTTGATCATTTGCTCAAATGCGCCAGCGCCGTTTGAGCAAATGGCAAACGTCACCGGCGATTGACTTTTGCGCCGCTTTCAGGCGGTTTAGAAAAGAGATCGACCCGGGCCTTGCCTGCAGACTGCGGTCGTCCCGGCGTGACCAGCAAACCCGCCTTGCCTGAGCGGGTGCACGCCGATTCCCCATACAACTACAAACAAGGGGCGCAAGCGAATGATTACCCAGTACAGGGCGCCGGAACCTGCGCCGGCGCTGAAGGACCTGACCGAACGGGTACGGTTTGAAGGCACCGAAGGCAAGATCTGGCTGGACGAGCAGCGCATGCTGCTGGTGCAGGCCGCAACCATGGCCAGCATGCGCCGCGAGCTGATCGAAATGCTTGGCGTGGAGCGGGCCAAGGGCTTCTTCCTGCGCCTGGGTTACCAGTCGGGGCTGAAGGATGCCGAGCTGGCGCGCAAGCTGCGGCCCAATGGCAACCCGGTGGAAATGTTCTTCATCGGCCCGCAACTGCATTCGCTCAAGGGCATGGTCAAGGTGCGCCCGCTGCAGCTGGAAATCGACCTGGACAACGGCCATTTCTACGCCGACATCGAATGGCAGGACTCCTTCGAGGTGGAAAACTGCCAGTCCGAGGCCCTGCATTCCGAGCAACCGGTGTGCTGGATGCTGCTCGGTTACGCCATCAGCTACAGCTCGTTCTTCCTCGGCCGCCAGGTGCTGTACAAGGAGGTCAGTTGCCGTGGCTGCGGCGGCAGCGAATGCCGCATCATCGGCAAGCCGGTGGAGCAATGGGAGGATGCCGACACCTTCCTGCGCTACTTCCAGAGCGACCCGGTGATCGACGAGCTGCAGTCGCTGCAGGTGCAGGTGGCCAACCTGCGCCAGCGCCTGCAGTACGAGTCGGGGCAATTCTATGGCATCGGCCAGTCGGCGGTGTACCGGCGCTGCTGCGCACTCACCGACAAAGTCGCCCCTGGCAAGGCCTCGGTGCTGTTGCTGGGCGAAACCGGGGTTGGCAAGGAAGTGATCGCCCGCAGCCTGCACCTGCGCAGCGAGCGCGCTGGGGCCGCGTTCGTGGCGCTGAACTGCGCGACCATACCGCCTGACCTGATCGAAGCCGAGCTGTTCGGCGTGGAGAAAGGCGCCTACACCGGCGCCCAGCAGGCACGCATGGGCCGCTTCGAACGGGCCAACGGCGGCACGCTGTTCCTGGACGAAATCGTCGAGCTGACCCCACGCGCCCAGGCCAGCCTGTTGCGTGTGCTGCAGGAAGGCGAACTGGAGCGCGTGGGTGACAGCCGCACACGGCCGGTGGATGTACGGGTGATCGCCGCCACCCACGAAAACCTCGAACAGGCCGTGAAGGATGGGCGCTTTCGGGCCGACCTGTTCTACCGCCTGAACGTGTTCCCGGTGCACATTCCGGCACTGCGCGAACGCCGCGAAGACATCCCGCTGCTGATCGAGCACTTCCTCGGCCGCCTGCACCACAGCTACGGCAAGAAAACCCGTGGGCTCAGCGACCGGGCGATGCAGGTGTGCCTGCAATACGACTGGCCGGGTAACATCCGCGAACTGGAAAACCTCATGGAGCGCGGGGTGATTATCACCGACGAGAATCAGAGCATCGGCCTGGACGCGCTGTTCCCGCATGCTCCTCCGGCTTTCGACAGTATCGGACTGGGCAGCGATGGCCGGCTGGTGGCAGACGGTGACCAGGCTACGCCCGGCTGGGTGGCGCAGATTCTCGACAGCGGTACAGGCCTGGACGCTGTCGAGGCGGTGCTGATGCAGGAGGCCATGCAGCGCTGTGGGCATAACGTTTCCGAAGCCGCCCGCCTGCTCGGCATGACCCGCCCTGCCCTGGCCTACAGGCTGAAGAAGGGGTGAATCCACCGTAGCAATTTTTGCAGACCCCCTGTGAGAGCGGTTCTAGCCGGTGCCATCCACTGCAGCTTCTTCAGAGGGTGCAGTACGGGATTCGCGGTCTATGTCCGCTGGCCATTCAACCTTTGGTGCCAGGCAATGCATGTGGCTCAGGCCATCGTCGTCGTTCCAGTCGCGGGGTGGGTGCACGAATGTGGGTAGGGCTTCAGGGCCTTGCTGCATGAAGAGCCGGGCGATAGCCCAGTAGGCCTTGCCTTGGTCCAAGGTATGCGTGAAGAAGACACGGTCAATGACTTCATTGGTTTCGGGATTACGGACTGACAGCATGACGTTTTCGATCAGGCCCCCGTGGCCGGGGGCGTAGATGCGGTAGACCTCAGCGGTGATGTCGTCCCAGTTATAGGCGACGGGCTGGACGCCCCAGCGTTTGCGGCTGAAGATGAAAATGCGGTCGATCTTGCACTCGTAGATGTAGATTTTTCGACGCAGGCGATTGAAGCGGATGGGTTCGTCTCTGGGCAAGACAAGATCCTCTATCGCGTAAGGGATGAGTGCCCATAGAATTATTGGCGAGCCAATCAGAAATAATACATTCATTAACCAGTCACGCTGCAATCCGTACACGAACAAATCCCAGTACAAAGAAAGTACCGAACCAGCGCAAAAAAGCAAACCAGGAATACCGATTAATGCTGAAACCCCTCGAAGGCTTATTGTTTTCCTCGGCAGTTCAAGGTAGACATCATTAAAATAATTAGGCGAGGGATCTACAGCCTCTATCCAGCAGCGGCCATCTGGCTCCTCTCCCGTTGAAGGCAGATCATAGCTCCAGCCTATAGCACGCTCCCATAAAACCTTGGACTTAAGCGTCATTCATTCATCTCCCGAGAGCAAACTTCAATATAGGCGTCCGGCAAATTGCGGTCGGGCCAATACATAATCAGCAGAGTGGCGGCGAGCAAGCTGTGGGTCCCAATCATAGGA